>Ga0307514_10000002_pt1 | contig 765461 bp, 747 predicted proteins | sample 16_EM_MG_FD_203088 | JGI IMG/M metagenome (GOLD analysis project Ga0307514, IMG submission 203088) | Populus trichocarpa ectomycorrhiza microbial communities from riparian zone in the Pacific Northwest, United States - 16_EM | ecosystem: Host-associated > Plants > Roots > Unclassified...
GAGGAGGAGGAGGAGGAGGAGGAGGAGGAGGAGGAGGAGGAGGAGGAGGAGGAGGAGGATACTGATTACCAAGAGATAATCGACGCCCCACCGGCGCTATTGCGAACGGCGCCGGTTCGTTAGTCAACTTTACAGATCAGCTGCTGTGATTGGCAAGCAAGCTAACTTACTGGTAAAGTGACTCTTTCTTGATAAACAAGCCAACTTTAGAAACAAGAAGCTAGACAGGTACAAATGAAAGTTCTTTATTGTGATACTGCCACACCAACACCACTATTGCATATTCACGGGCTGAACCAGGAACCGAAGCCACGTTCCTTACTCTTGTGCCCAGGATTTCGCAAGATCACTCAGCAAAAGAAACGAGCCCGAAAAGTCTGGTTTACAAGAGCAGTTCCCCACAAGAGTTGTTCACCACCACTCAGACAACAATGACTCGAAACCTGACCCCATTGACAACTCGAACTGAAATAGCATTAATAGATCGTACACTCTCGGTGCAGGGAAAGGACGCAGAGGAGAAGGGCGTCGGAGAGAAGGACATGACTTCAGACCATTCTTCACTTGTAGCCTCTCGTAAATCTAGCCCTCTTGCTTGTGAAGTTGGCTTGTTTGGCAAGAAAGTCACTTTACCAGTAAGTTGACTTGCTTGTCAATCGAGGCGACTGATATTTAAAGTTGACTTCTTGACCAACAAGCCAGCTTCTTTACCAAACGGTCGACTTATTTGCAAAGCGGCGTACTTGACGCTGAAGTCGGAACATATGTCAACGAGATGAAAGGCTGGGTTGCTCGCCAGCTAAGAGATGCAGTTCCGGTTCAATATCAACACACTAATAGGAACTCCTTATCTAATTAGCTGAGATTGATTCTATCCAAGGAAGCCTATAGGCAGAAACCGGACTCAGGAGATCGAAACTACGCAAGATATCGTCCTCAGTCAACTTTCTAGGCAGAGGAGCCTCTAGGGCCGAGTCAAAGGTCTCCCATACATCTTCCAAATTCACCAACAGTCCACGAAACGGCATGCAGAGATCTTCGTCGAGTACAAATCGTACTGGAAACGTCAGGCGAGGTAACTATTAGGGGAGTTGGTTTTTTATAATGTTATTACTCCCAAAATTTACCCAAGAGAAAGAGTCATCGTCTCCCATCAAGGATACTAGATATCGTAATTGCTACTTGATATGAGCCTTACTCTCATCCACTTGGTAGGTATCTCATAGAGTATCATTCATCTAAGAAAATTTTGACACAAAGACCTCGCCATCTCACCCTTCCGCTCGCTACCATTTACATCCTCTTCAAAATATCCTGGACAACTTCCTCCGTAGTATTTGAACCCCCCAAATCCGGCGTCTTCACCTTCCCCTCTGCCAAATTCGCGTCCACAGCACGATGTACCACTCCCGCAGCCTCCGCCTTCCCCATAAACTCCAGCATGACACCAACACTCCTAATAGTAGCAATCGGGTTCGCGATTCCCCTCCCCTCAATATCCGGGGCAGACCCATGGCACGGTTCACCGATCGCAAACCCATCACCAACATTCGCACTCGGCACAACACCGAGCGACCCCACAAGCGCCGCAGCACCGTCACTCAGGATATCGCCATAAAGGTTCGGTGCCACAATAACATCGTACGCGCTCGGCGTCAGGAACAGCTTATACACCATGGAGTCCACAATCTGCTCCTCATACGTGACCCCCGCGTACCGTGCCTTATCAGCATCGTAAACAGCTCGGACCGACTCACGGAACAAGCCATCAGTCTGCGAGAGGACATTACTCTTGTGTGTGACGGTGAGCTTGGGGGATTTATGATGGCTCTTATTTCCACCGGTGGCAGCATCCCGCAATGCCTGGCGCGAGAGCGCAAGCTCCAACGCAATCTTTCCAATATTCTTCGACGCGGTTTCCGAGATCCGTTTTATCGCCTCCGCAACTTTGGTTCCGTCGGAGAGCGTCCGCGTGGTCTCCTCCTTCACATACAGGTCCTCGGTATTTTCGCGGACGATGACAAGGTCGACGGGGTTCCCGTCAGCAGAGACGCTCTTGACCGGTCGTACGTTCGCGTATAGGCTCATACGCTTGCGGAGCGCGACGATCGGAGAGCTGTAGCCGGCGACTTTTGTGGTGGGTGAGGAGACAGCGCCAAAGAGTGCGCCGTTACATTCCTTCTGTAGGGTCTCGACCGTTTTTTCCGGAAGTGCGGTGCCCGTGGACTGGAAGGTGCCCCAGCCCGCCTCAAGGTTGATGAAGCTGAAGTTGAGCCCGAGAGAGGATGGGAGCGCTTCCAGGACTTTGCGGCCGGCGGGGATGACTTCTCGTCCGATACCGTCGCCGGGGATGAGACCTGGGGAGGGTTGGGAGTTTAGCTTAGTTTAGAGGCCAATTAATGGAGACTAACCGATGCGGAGGTTGCGGGATGCTACACGGGCGGCCATTGCGGTTGTGGATGGTGTGGGGGAGGAAGAAAAGCTGGGGAAAGAAAGTTTTCAGCTGTGCGGCTTGTTGTGGGTTCAAGCCAAGATGGTATTGCGGACATAACAGGCCACTCTTGCCGATTTGGTGATCCAACCGTGCGGGGGGGCTCTGTTACTTAAATACAGCAACAACATGTACAATCCTTGACGAGATAATTACGATCAGAATGCGGCATTCGCCTAGCACAACCTTATTAAATTTCACTCGAATACGTGTACCGGCTGCTCTTCCATGCGCTGTTACCCATCGAAGATGACCGTCTTGTCTTGTTTTTCCGCATCAACAGCAGATGCCCGAAAGGAATCGATTATTTAAGATAATATTCACAGAGAAGATAGAATAAAACCATGAACCAAATCAAATCGCGCGAAAGGGGGTAAGAGCAAACGCAGACTAAAAGGAAAAGCCATATCCGTCATAACCAACCCATAACATCATGCTACTAACTACACTGAAGAGCTAGAAAACTCGCCACGAAAAGAACCATAACACCCCACCAGCCCCCTATAAGTACCCGCCAATCAACAAGCGCTTCCAAGCAGAAAGCCAACACTCTTCTTCTCTTCCAATCTCTTGATCTATACAAACGGTACCACACCCTCAACACACCTCATCATCCGTCATGCCTACGTCCGATATTTTTACTTCTTAAAGATCACTAGTCCAGATAGACGTGGAACCCCGAGGTGTTATTGATGCGCTTAATGGGTCTCGTCGCGGATCAGGGCGACAATCATGCTGTAGAGGTAGAAGAAGAACAAAATGAGGTGGAAGCCGAGCTTGATGAAGGATTCCTGTATCACGTGCGATGTTAGCGGTGACTTTCCCCGCTTCACACTATTAGCTCGACGCCATGTGGAGTATAGAACTAACCTTCTTGTGCCTGTTGAGTGTTCGGAAGATTTCGGTTGCGTCGAGAAGGTGTACGTTATCAAGAATCCTATCACAGCCCCATCAGTTATAGTTCCCGATAATTCTGTCTTACTCTCGCAATCTAGAACATACTTCTTAACGTTGAATGCCAACAGAGGCAAATTCAGAATCAGAGCGATCCAGTAACCGTTGATTAGGAACAGTGCGGTCAGGAAAGCGTGAACAGCGGCTTCGGGGATGATGTAAGAGTTAAGGCGGTTGCACAAATCAATAGGGTTGATGTAATCGCATTCTAAATCAGAGTACCTGTGAGATGATGGTTAGTCCATGATTCTGTTTCACTAGTGATGTCAGATGCAAAATGAGGCAAACATTATCGTGAAGAAGACCTGCAGGAACAGGTTGACAGCGTTGATCAACACGGCAAGAAGGTACAGCCATGCTTCGCCCGACATTGTGTTTTAGTTGGATTTAAGTTCTGATGGATGAGGAATTTAGGATTTATAGATCGTGGGGTTGTTCCGTGCTTTGCCTTTCTCGGGTGGGCGTTGGGTGGGTTGTGGGAGGAGGTTGGTGTTAGGCAGTTTAGTTGTTACGTTGCAGTTGCGTGAAAAGAGGCTGAATATGTATCGTATCGGCAATGAAGATAAGGGCGTATAAGAGGAACTAGAGAGGGAGAAGAGGGTATAGCAGACGAAGAACCCGGGTAAGAGGCGGATGGGTGCAGAGGCGGAGAAGGCAAGGGCGACGGGACTCGAAGGAGGCGGAGCGGTGAGGAGAAGAGTTCGTGTGGCTACGTTCCGGTAGCGAAAGACACACCAAGCAGGGAAGACGACGATGATGCGCTGCAGCTGCGGCTTGTGATTCCACAGCAAGCCACGTTGTACACACAGCCACGTTGGCATCAATATGCAGCTGTCAGCCACATCCACCAACCTCATCTTTCCCCAACGCAACCCACTCACATTGCGGCGAATGAATCTCGCTCTCAATGTCACCTCGACAAGCTTCCCTCCAGCGATACATCCTCGCAGGGGCTATAATAACAACCATCGCCGTTTTTTCCTACCGTTCCTACACCGCTCGCTCCCGTTCTTCGCGACGACCTCTAAGACGGGCGAATGCAACCCGTCGCCGCCCATCGCCGTCTAGGAGACACCAACGTAGCAATGCCACTGCCGCAGCCGACCCCGATGCAGGCGGCATTTTGACGGATGAGCAGCTGATCCACGCCCTGAACCAAGACGCAGAGACAGGGGCCAGCATTCCGCTCGGAATCCACATTCCAGAATCCGCAGCTGAAGCTTTGACCGAAACCGGCCATGCAGCGCAGCAAGCACGAGGGGCACGAAATTGGGTGAATGGGAGAGAGGGTCGGTCTGGGAGACGGAGCAGCGAACATAACACCGAGCTCTCGTTCGATGAGGAAACCAAGGAGAATAATGAAAATCAGAACTTACTGACGTTGCTCTATACTATCGCACAAGTACTTACCAGCTTCATCCTCCGTTTCCCGTCGTAATGCTGATTGGAAATAAAGGACCAAGCGCAACGAGAATCCTATGTGCATCGCGGCGTCACCTGCAACAATTGCCAAATCATTCCAATCCGTGGCATCCGGTACCGCTGTGCCAACTGTCTCGATTACGACCTTTGTGAAGTCTGTGAAGCTCTAGATGCAGCTCACCCGAAGACACATCTCTTCTACAAAATACGTATCCCAGCTCCTTTCATCGGCAACCCGCGACAGGCTCAGGTCCCTTGTTACCCTGGAAAACCGCAGATGATGGCCATGTCACTCAACGCAGATACGATCCGACAACTAAAAGAATCGACGAAATGCATGTTTGCAACTATTCCTACGCGAGCTCATGGGCTAACTTAGTAGAACAGTGGAACAAGCCGAGCTAGAAGCCCTTTACGAACAGTTCAAGGTTCTCGCCGCCTCGGAATTCAACGACACCAAGTTCGGGATTCACGGTGCCATCTCTCGAGACACTTTCGACAAGTGCTTCATCCCCAATACACACCTCCGTCCGCCCGCGCCAAATTTGATCTATGATCGTATGTTCAACTTCTACGACACCAAGGGTGATGGACTCGTCGACTTTGAAGAGTTCGCTATTGGAGTGTCTTACACCAACAATAACAAGAGCAAGACTCCCGAAAAGCTAAGGCGGGTTTTCAAGGGTTACGATCTAAACGATGACGGTTATGTCGAGAGGAAGGACTTTTTGAGGATGTTTAAGGCCTTCTACTCCTTGAGTAAGGTCCTTGTACGAGATATTGTTGCCTCTCTTGGCGATGAGCTCTACGAGCAAGGACACATGGATCAGGCTCTCAATGGGCGCCAGCCCATCTCGGCTGTATTCACCTCTTCGATTCCGCCGGCGGGTCGGTCTTGGGACAAGCCCGAGTCCGCAAACAAGGACGATGAAGATGAGGAATCCAATAGTCCAGTGGTACTGCCAAGCTCCAAGGACCACATGACCCCTGAGGACCTCGCAAAAGCGCACGGACGCAGTCCGACCCCCGAGAGTCGAAGTGAAAACGAACGGGAAAGAACCATCGAAAGTTTGCGGAGATCTGATTTCTGGACTCTAGCTCCGGAGGAAAGCGAGGATCTAATGATTCCCGATGAAGAGAAGGATGTTGGAAGCGAGGTACTCTTTCACATGGCTATGAGAGGAATCAATGAGCTCCTCGATTTGCTGTTTAAAGAGAAGGAAAAGGCTGCCGTAGAGGTTAGACTCGAAGACGTCCCTGCACAAAAAGAATCTGAGAAGGCCTGCGACCCTGAATCCAAGACCGAAACTAAGGCGGAAGAAAACATAAATGAAGAAGCGAATGGGACAGTAGAGGTAGAAAATAAGAAGAATGAAAACGAACCTGACAGTAGCAGCAGCAACAGCTCCAAAAAGGAGGAAAAGGACAAGGAAAAGGAAAAGGAAAATCTCACCGCAATCCGCGAAGAGATTAAACAGCGAGGAGGGGAGGGCCGTCTCAGCTACGAAGAATTCGAAAAGATCATGACAGGCAGTGACTCGGGCCGACTGGAGTTTGTGGGCACTTGGACAGAGCTAGCGAGTTTTTAACCTCGTTAATGAAGTTTGCTATTCATTGGGTGGTGTTGATATTCTCTTTTGTTTTCTCTTTTGGTCCTTTTTTGGATCAATCATGAGGTGTTTCTTTTTTCATAGTAACCGGTTAGTTGGAGTTGGGGATGGATTTTTATATTTTTACCTTTGCAGTTTCGTGGGTTTGGCGTATGATATTATGGCGCTGATCTTGCTGGGAAGTGTGGACTTTACACACTACGCACTTAGTAGATGTTAGGGGGGGGATAATCATGCATAGGCCTCATGGATGAGGGTGTTGCGCACTGGGTGGAAGAGGTACAGCTGCAGTATGAGCGGTGGCCTGGGACGGAGGAAATCATGAAGCTCGAGTGTGCGGCTGTGATTGTCACTCGCATGGCACTAAAATCCCGTCGTGTGTATTGAGTTTTACTTTTGCCTGTCCACACGCTACCGAAGAAAGAAACCTCTAAAAAAAACAAATACCACGAGTACTGTACTGTACGTACTCAATAATGGCCCTAGCCCTAAGCCCTTCAATCGTGTAAACTATACGAGCCATATCTCATGACCTCTTTGTCTGGCGTCCGGATCTCGCTATCCACCCAAGACTTTGTACCGTGGTGAAGTGTAGCATATGCTTTTGCAAATTCATGGAGGTTGATTGGAGCATCGCAATGCACCTGTGTAGTTTAGTTTTTGTCCACAATGGGGCCCCGATGGTAGCTGTATATAGTATCCGCCCTATGGTGGAAGTAAAACATGAAATACGTCTTTAGTGGCGTCTAAAGGCATATAAAGGCGTCTAAAATACGTCACTCCAGTAATTTTACGTTTTATTATGGCTGTCTCAAATAAGGTTCAGCATCCTTCCGTCAACCGCTACATCATCACCGTCCTCTCATCAACCACTACATCATCACCGTCACCCTCTCATTACCCTCGCATCATCTGCCATTGCTCAACCTCTTTATAGGCACATATGCCTCAACCTCAACCTGTCTCTCTTCACTGATATCTCCTCAGTTGACCAGATCAGACAAAGAATTCTCCAAAGCATGATAGCCGTGATTTGTATATCTTCAGAGTTCTCTCTCATCTTATAAACGTGACCCTAATCTACGCTACATTAGCACAAACTAACAGAAAGAGTGCAGGTTGACAAATACTAGTAGAGAGGTGCCAGTGAGAGAGGGAAGCTGGAAATGGAGGACATGATGTGCGTAATTTGGCACTTTTGTACATACTAATAATGGTGTGACACCTAAATATGCCTTTTTAGATGTCTTCCCATGAGGGTTTAAACATGATGTGACGCCTTTTTGGTAGTCTTTCCACAAGAGTTTAAACGTAATGAGACGCGTTAAGACGCCTTTATGACGCCTCCTCATGACACCTTTTATAAAGGCATAATCCATGTTTCCTTCCGTCATAGGCTCGGGAAGGGGGGTTTATGCTAATGCCGCTTCAGCCTGTTTCATCAAGGCCACTACCTCCCGCCATCATTTGCCCCGGTGGTCTTTGCCTCCCCATGATTAATTTGGGGATTCTCGCTTTCTTTGTTCGTGCGTTTAGTCTGTCTGGGTTCTCTCTTACGTGTCGTGCTTCCAATATATCCCAAATACTAATGCCCGCGTGCAGCCATACTCACTCAGTGGCCAACTTTCCTGTGCAGCAGCGCAGGGGCGGATCAAACTGTTGTGGCATTCTCGAAACTCCTGTTGGTATCTAGTGGAAGAAAAGCTGGCGTTTATATCTGTTGGTGGGCTTGGGGAGAGAAGAGGAACTGGGTGAAGATTGGGGGTTTATATATTGATAGGGTGGTCACGGAGGTGGCATCGTCTGCGGCCAAATTGATAGGGAAATGTGAGCGTCAGAAAAACTAGAGTGACTACTTATATAAACTCCGTTCCAGTCGAAACCTTCTCATCCATCTCCAATACCTGGAACCCTATCTATCTAAGATTCTTCCTATATACTTTTATAATCAATTAAGCATGTTTCGGTCCAGAAGGACAGCCGCAGATGGGCTGGGCACTCAGTATCCGCGAGTGACCTAACAAAGTTGGAGGCCAATCCCTATCATAGCAAAACGCACACAGATGCATACATTAGTAGTCTCGAACTGCTTACTGGCGTAACAAATGCATCCACTGCCCTCATTCGACTACACTAAAATTTAGTGGGTTGGCAGTAGGAGTATCGAACTGCTAGAAGGCAAACCGCCTTCAAGAAAGACAGGCACTATAGCGCATCACGATTGCGCTACTGCAGTTATCTACGGAGTACCCACACACAGCGCACACATATCCTGCACAAACTCGCATTCAATTCCATACCTCTACCATAGTAAACATGCAGGCATCGCGGCAAAAACGTCTTGGATGGATAATCTGCGCGGGGTCCCGTTCCTGAAAACAATCAACCCCTCATTACGAGTGACTTCACATGATCGTTGAAAAAATGCCTCAAGCAGTAGTTGGCCAATACTCCAGAACCAGCGGACAACCGAAACTTCGGCCTCGGATTTCTAACTCTAATCAAACTAGCGAGCCCCCAAACAGACTGAGCCCCAATAATTGCGGGGAATATGGGGGTTGCGGCTCGCCCTATGCGGATGAAATCGTGCCGAAGACGATATGATGGCTGAACTCACTGCGCAACATGTATAGGATGTGTTCAGGGGAACTCCAGGCAATCTATCCAGTGATGCACAAGTATATATGTGGATGAATGAGTAGATGTTTGGTCTCACAGAAGGCTGGGTGTTGTATTGAACATAAGGTCAAAAAGCTGGGATGACAGGGGAAAGGATGAGAGGGAAGCCTCTGTATGGGTAGGCTGCATCATACTTCTATTAACCGTCTATTAAAGTACTTTCCGTGGAGAAATGACAATTGTTTCTTATACCAAACCGAATAATGCAGCCAAACAAGCAAGCAACAGAAGGAGAGGACCCGCACAAGGCAACGACAACACAGTACGCCCGAACGCATCCCTCTTATATCAGAACAAAGGAAGTAAAACTAAAACCCCACCACCCATCACACTAGGCACCACTACTACTGTCAAGAACAAGAACAAGCACTAATCAGTACCACCGCAACCCAAAGCCTAGCCTCCGATCCTAATCCCATACCGTACAGAAATATCATCATATAGCACTGTAACTGTTACGTCCTTGCAGAGTGCGGACAACACGCCGCATGAAGTCCTGTAGAAGATACGGGATGTCTCTGATCGTGTCGTAGTGTGGAAGGAGGTCCCATCTGCTCGCCACATCAGAAAAGCCAGGAGGAAAAGGGAGGGAGAACCCATACCCTACTGTGCCATATTGATTGTAGTTCATCCACGACCCCAAGATCAAGTACGCAGCTATGCCTAAGAAAAGTCTGTCCTAGTGTCAGTCCTGCTCTTTCTCTCGCACCAGACCGAGGGGCATACATGATGAAAATCCACGTAAAGAAGCCCCAAGAGCTACTACTGTCCTTCCCCTTATCATCATCCTCCGTCTTCGCATTTTCCTTACACGCCTGTTTCGTTCTCCACTCTAGATGCAGCGTCTGCTGTTTCGGCTCCTTGGTATCGTCGGTGATGTAGCTGACATACTTAAGCGACGCCGAACTTTTGTCATCCTCCTTCTTATCATCCCTCCGTTTCATCTTCGGCACATCCTTCGTCACCGCTTTACTCCCTTCCAACCCCGTCCGTTCCAGGTCACACACAAAGTCGATCACAGCACTCCGCTCATGCCCAACGTCGGTCCCCCCGTGGAGAGTGACACGAAGCCCCTTCTTCTTCTCATCCAGAGCACCAAACAGCGTCACATTCTCGTCTAGTTTCTTGCCGCCTTCAAAATCACCCGCGATGGCAATCCACTCCGCAAACTCCGCTTTCCCATCATTGATGAATCGTCGCTGCGCACACACTACCCAATCACAGTCAGCACATGCATCCCAAAGCTGCACCAGGCGTAGAAGGTACCATAAGTCCCGTTTGGACACTGCTCTTCCGCTTTCTCGCCTTCCTTCAACTTGGGTAAGGGGTTGCAGGGGTCGATCTGCCACGTCGTGTTTCGCACATGCGGATGCGTGTTTTCGGAGGTGATGAGCTCGTGTTTCCCCGCCAGAGACGTGAAGTCATATATCAGCCCGTTCTGCCTCGGTTTGCAGTCCCAGGCGGAGATGAGGGTTGGGAGGAGGAGGGCGGCGGCAGCGCCGCGCGGAGGTGTTGGTAGCCGCATTTTAATTTCTGGATCGAGGGGAGCTGTGTTGTTGAAGAGGAACTGAGATCGAGGTAGCTGGAAACTTGTGCGGTATGTGTGTGGTGAAACAGCGGATCTTTAGATGATGGGGGTGGGAGATTATGAAGTTGTCCAAACATGACACGAGCGCACTGCCGACTTTCGGCTTGGCATGTCGTCACCCTTTTCAGAGAGCCAATCACGTTGAGTCACTCGAGGCGGACTATTCTTATTTCCCGATTTAAAGGCCTCGATTTATTAATTTTGTCTTTTAATCCATTTCACTAGTCTATCAGCCGGCTGACAGACTACCTATTTCACCACAACTGTCTTTCTAAAAAACTTCCCTAAACCCCCTCAGATATTCATAATCTGCCTTCGTCTCCTCAACCGTCCTCCGAATCAATTCCGCAGCATCAGCACCCCACTTCTCAGTCCACTCCGCCACTTCCTGCTCCTCCGTCTTCTCCCTTGTCCGCTTCTCCCTCCTCTTCAACCCATCACTCCAAATCGCATCTTCATGGAACCCTTTCCACTTTTCAAACATCTCGCACCCCTTCCCCTTATCCCAACTCAACATCTCGGGTCTAAACTCAATCCCGACATTCCCACAATACCTCTTTATCGCTTCTTCGGGATTCTCCAGCAGATCATCAGCATCGAGAACGAACCTATTTTCATCCGTGACTATGCCAGTGGCGCGGAGGTAATCGAACACCACGCGCAGCTCACGGTATCCAGCCTCTTCGGCGAGGAAATAGTGGAACCCCGTGAGGTCCGAGAGCGGCGGCCGCGTACAGCGGTAGAGAGACGGGATTGAGCGCCGCGGGTGGCGGATCAGAAATGTGAAGTGGAAGTCACGGAGGCGAGAGAGCGGGACGATGGTAGGGTTTGGGATGCCGTCATCGTCGTCGTCGGTCACCAACGACGGCGCGATCTGAACCACTCCCTCATGCGAAGGCGGTGGCATCAGGTAGTACGCCATATCCTTGATAAACACCCTCTTCCTCGTCTACCACCCCACCGCATCAGCTCGAATACAAAAGCAGTTGACCACCCCAGGAATGACCAACAAACCTCCGCCGCCTGCCGACCAATATCATCAAAAGTGTCCCTATACGAAACTCCCGCATATCCCGTCTCTTCACGAACTTTCCGCATCGCATCTGTATCAGCTCCAAACCTAATCCCCAGCCGTTCCTCATTGGAGTAGTAGAATGGATCCCCGAATGGCTCATGGACGCACGTAAGCACATCCGTACGCGTCATCATGACTCTTTCGAAGGCGGTAGAGCAGGCACGCGAGTGCGTGGCATTGAATATAGGTTTCCCCTTTATGTATGAGGATGTTGAAGATGCCTCGTCCGTGGATGATGATGAGGATGCCATCGCTGCGGGGATGTAGAGGTGTGAAGACAATTTCAAGTGTATTTCCAAAGCTTTGGCGGGTCCCGAGTCTAATAAACCTTCCATCGAGACCCATATTTACCCATTCCATCCATCCAGCAATGAGCTACAAACCGGCAAAGAACCATGCAACTTGAAGCAAAGCTGAGGCACGTCTCCATAAGTTGACATATCATACTACTATCTGAGATACCATTTGCGTGCTAGCACGTGGGTGAGACCCTGTAAGGACTCTGGCAAGAGCGGCTACAAGGTTGTATATGAAGCCGGTTGGTTCTCAGCGGGGTAGTGAGGGGATGATTCAGAGAGCTGACAAGACGCAGGGGGTTAGTTAAGCGTTTTAGAGCATGACGATCACAAGAAGCCTTAGGGATTAACACCACACCACCTTATCAATAGAAGAAAAACAAAAACCCATTCAAACTGCCCCGCCTACCCGCACATCCGCATATATCCGCCAGAGAGTAATAGAATAATAAGTCCATACACACCTTAAAATCGAGATAGTTAAGCCCTTATCGCACATGCCCAACGCCCATCCAGCCAGTAAAATAACGCCTAGTAAACTCCGAACCAGTCCAATATATACCATTCCTGAGTATTCCTGTGTTTTTTATTACTCAGAGCTCCGATTTAAGAGATGCTGCCCCAGGCAACTCCATCAGGCCCAGTCGATATTTCATATTATCCACCAATACTTCTCCAACCTGTCGGCAGTTCAGTGTACTTATTCTGCATGCTGAGTTCAAGGTGCTTGATACTGCATCAGCAGTATTTGTGTATACCTGTGCAAATGGTCGACTGTAGAGAAACCGAGTCAGATATCGACCACAGAGTAGACATGAGATAAAAACGTACCTTAAAACTTCAACAGAGTTACAAGGAAATACTAGTAACACAAATATTACCAGCAGCAAAAAGACAATAACCCACGTACTGAGCGAGGGCATCTGGGTGCCATTATTGCTCGGTATCTGTCGCTCTGTATCTTTGTTCTCGAGCTGTAACCCTTTCTGCTCCTCTCCAACATTTCCATTCTCCAGAGCCAGCCGAACGCCAGTATCCGACTGCTGCTGTGAGTCCTCTCGGCCCCCTTCCAGATGCAAGAACATATAATAAAACGTCATATCCCACAGGCGTCCCGGACCCTGCAGATCGGCTTCGCCCAGTAACTCATCCAAGATGCCGAAATCCACAACTTCCTTCATTTCCTCCTCGTCATCCTCATCCACCGTCACCACCACCGCATAATGCAGCATCCCATACCACATCCACTCCGGCAGACCCGGTAACTGCCGCGCCTTCTCGAAGAACTTATTTTGGTCGGACAGCGACGGTAGACGGAGATTCGGATGGTGCGCGACGAGACGTGAGAGGACCGCACGCACAGTTTCGTCGGGGGCAGGAGACAAGAGTGCGGGAAAATCGACGAGTTTTGGGGTTGGAGGAGGAGTCGAAAGTGACATGGTGCCTATGAATCCACTACCATTGGGTGTTGTAGGTCGCGAGATAAGCGGAGATGGGCAGGGTTTGAGCATGAGTGGCGAGGTTTTTTTGTTTTCGTAGGATGGGGCTGGCATTGTCCTTGGAGGTTTGGAGTTTATACTTTTGAGATCAGTGCTTGCTGAGGACTTATCGACAGAGTGAGTGCTGTTGTATTTTAGTTGAGCTGGCGCCGCATATGCTTGCTGCTTTCAGATGAGGTTGGTTTGCGAACGATTCGCTATGTGTTGGTAGTAGATTTGAAGGGCGGATTGGGAGTGGCCTGTTTCCGTTGACACCTTCAGGAACTGCAAAGGAATTTGTGTTTGCGATTGGGTTGAGAGCTAGAGAAGAGCAAGGCTAAGCTAGGACGATAAGATGACGCACAGATCCGTTGGACGAGTGACGAAATGTGTGGGGCACTTGCTTTCCGCTAACCGAGCGGGGACTAGCGTGTTCTATGATGCAACATCTCCAGAGATTCAGTTTCAGATCCACTCACTCCACAACATGACGCCGACTCGACAATTGCTCCCCCGCATATCTACTCTCACCTCAATATCTCCCCGCCGTACTTCAACACAACTACAACTACGCCGCCTCACACCGCTCAATCGCAATTTCCGAACTCACCCCAGCAAGCCTGCCACACCCCTCCCCATCACCGCGCACGGCCCGCCACCGCAGGCTCCCCTCCCAGCACTCAGCCAGATCTCAGAGTACCGCGCGAAACAAAAAGCCGATGCCTTACGCGCAAAGAAATTCTGGAAGGAAGTGCATGTTGTCGAAACACCCGGTCCGTCCCCCTCCCCCCCTTCCTCCTCACATCCCCACTAACCTAACCACCCCCCCCAGCCGGCCTCACAATAAACCTCGACAAGCGACCCCTCAAGACCCCCGAAAAAGCCCTACTCCTAATCCCCAAATCTAAGCCTCTCCTCGCTCACGGCATAGCGCTGGAATGGTCCCACCTGCGCTCCGCGGCAGATGCACAAAAGACGCACCGGATCCCGTTGACGCAGCTGGCGTCGCGCGCAATCGATATGGCGGCGGCAGAGGCAAAAGATGATTTCTCGACGCGCAGCGACTCGGTGCTGAACCTAATCCGGTATTTGGACACCGACACTGTGCTGTGCTGGGCGCCGACCACGCCCGAGCACCTCCGCGAACCTGGGCGCCCGCAGCTACGCGATCAGCAGATTGCTGCGGCGAAGCCGATGCTGGATTACTTGAGTACACGTGTGTGGCCGGGACTGGAGATCTGGCCGGTGGATGGGGATGTAATGGGGATTGCCGGAAGGGGACAGCCGGTGGAAACGAGGGAGGCGATGATGGGGTGGATGCGTGCGCTGGATGTGTGGAAGTTTGTTGGATTTGAGAGGGTGGTGCATGCTACTAAGAGTTTTGTGATTGGGACACGGATGGTGGCGGAGTGGAGTCAGCATGGCGATGGGAAGTGGGGTATTGAGGAGGCGGCGGAGGCGGCGAGTATTGAGGTTGCATTCCAGACGAGGCAGTGGGGAGAAGTTGAGGATACTCATGATGTTGAGAAAGAGGATTCGCGGCGGCAGCTGGGGGCTGGGTGGCTGATGATTGTTGGGGAGGTATAGGATGCTTCTTTCTGCAAATCCAACGCGCGGAAAAAACTGTACAATTAGAATATGGATGTATGATACGCCCAGCTACCATAGAGTTTCTTTCTGCAGCTACATACTTCCAGGCTTTTGGTGGGGATATAAAAGAAAAATCTACGTTTGACATTTTGCGAGGAGTCTACGGTGCCTTATAGGCTGGTAAGTGTCGGATGGCAAATGCTGATCTTTGCGAAGAGCTAACCGTGGGGTAATTAGGGTAGGTAAGGATGACCTCTACACGTTTTTAGTAACTGGTAGGTTCAGGTAGGAAGTAATATGTATCTCGATAGATCCGCAGACCAATGTAGATAACAGCAAGATAACCGTTCTTCAATCTGATTCCTATTCCTCAGTCTGTATTCCATCCGTCGCAGCACTACCCAACCGACCATGATTTCCACCGAAAGCAGAGCGCTGTGCATAACGCCAATTTCTTGGTGATATATGTTAATTATCTGCCTAAGGTACCTCGTTCGGGCTCTGCGAGCGTTCTCTTTGGTCCAGACTCATTGTCACATGCGCCGTAGTTCTCGGAGTAACCACTCGAGCGCAGTTGCAGTGACAGAAAGCCTCCTTGACAGTCAATTACAAGCCGAAGCACCGTGATTCGGGGTGGTGCGGTCATTGAGGTAGCGGACCCTCAAAGCGGAGTCGACGCAACGCTTGGCACAGACTACACAGAAGATAGCCATAATTTTGGGTGGTGACAGATAATCGCGAGAGGGAGGAAAATGTGTTATAGAGTGCGTGGATGAGGGTGGTGATTGAAAGAAAGATAAGTTGCGAGGAGGTGAATAAAACGAGAGACGCATATTCAGCCATTCTGAGATTGAATTTGGTTTGACCTAGGTGAAAACCCTGAGCATACTAGGGCAATAGTAAATATGTATACCTTTACATGTGGTTTTTCATTAACACCTGGAGTGGTGACCCAATATCACCGTCCCCAAATCGACTTTCTCAAACAGCATGCGAACAATGACATCACAACGGTTATGCCGCCACACTTGCCATCATTCTAAGTGAGGACATCGGAGATCTTGATTTGGCTCTCGTAGTAGACAGCTTGGAATTCGTAGTCTGAGCACATACCCGTATCGTGTGCAAGTATTAAATATGTGAAGTTTCATCAGTATGGCCCGCAGCTGTAGAGACACCACCGTTGAGGCATCCGTTAGGTCGTCCATTCTTGTTTCCAATCTGCCTACATAGCAAGATTATTAAGTTCCTCCTTCTTCAGCTACGACAGTGCTAGATCATAATGATCTTGATACGTGCTGCTTCTGGATGAGAACAAAGATGCTGTCAAATGAAACAGCCACCAGCCAAATACAGCCAAAGTAGCCCCCCACCATCTCGCTTAGAGAATGCCTATTTCTTGTCCGTAATCTCCACCATATCCGTATTTTTTAACACCTTATCGTTTCACATTGGGCATTTCACTTTCTTACCTGCGCTGGTGCTAGTGCTTAAATAGGGGTAGATTGGCCTTGTTCTACAAAGAAAGTTGGCACCTGCAACCTTTCGTGGAGCTATTTCTTCGAGGCAAGTTGCCCTCAGAGCTCTCCGGGGTGCTCGTCATATTAGTAGTACTCGTAGAGCTCTCGAGAATTCTGACCGTAGTGATAGAGCTCCCGGGAATGCTGATAGTGGCAATACTCGAAGGGGTGCTGATTGCAGTCACTGCGCCTAGATCCCTAAAAAAACCCTACGTACCACTGTGGTTCCAAATCCCGCGCGAGTATCTACTTCCTGGCTGTAGGGGGCTGATTCGGAGTTGAAGAGCGCATAGAAGATGATTAAGATTATGAAAATTCGTTCCACCATGGCTGGAGAGGAAGTGGTGGTGGTGGTTGAGAAGAGGTAGTAGTGATAGTAGGGGCGAAGTCTTGTCAATTCCCTTGACAAAATCTCCACAACATTGTCATGTTGAAGAATGTGATTATTTTAACACGGCATTCTTGAATGTGAAAAGGGTATCGATGTTGGACAATGGAATGACGAGGGGGGTAGCAATACGATTGGAGCAAGAACGATCAACCGACTATCCTCTTTAAAGTACTCTGTGGCTTTTTTTGCCACGGTAGCCTCGTCCAGAAAGTCGGCGTCCTTTCTTCCTTCATTCCACTTGACTCGACTTAGTCTAGCTTATTTGAATCCAACTCCAGCTCGTTGAAAGATGGTTTATGGAAGGAAGGGTTTGATATTGAGTCCTTGGGACTTTCTCTCGTCTTTCTTGTGTCTATAGTAGAAGTAATGGTGCTAGTATAGGTTATAGATTAGTTGATTGCTGCTAACATTTAGAGAAGCCTTGGAGGTCTCGAGGTTGATATCTGCTGCCTCAATAGAGTTGTTGTATAGCTCGTCGGGGCTGGGAATGCCATAAGACTCTTCGATACTCAGAGATGTATTGGTTAGACTCCCGTTTCTCCATCATCCTCACCATCTCTCTCAGCTCATTCTCATCTAGAGTACTAAACTAAAACATTCTTTCTGTGATGAGTGTGAATCTGATGGTTGGTAGTTAACATGAGCATTCAAATACTCTACGCCCATAGTTCATATCACAGGTTGCTCCGAGGCTCGAAAACGTAGCACGGACTCTCAAACACTGGGTCACTGCTACAATAATTCCTCAGTTCCATAGGCGTTCTTGATTGTAATTTGGGCGCAAGTGGCCTATAAGTGCCATGGTGGCATGTGGTGGTTGGGGGATGACTGAGGAAAAATGTTGGAGATGGAGCTGCGGTGGTGTTTTTGAAAGCCGCCAAGCCAAACCTTCAGATCAATCATGTGACAGTTCGGGATTCGCTGATCGCAGAGCTGCTTGGTCAAATACCTAACCCAGTTAGCTTACTCCAGTAGATACTGTACAACGTGGTCCTTCAGAATTTCACACCTCCACCTTCCCCACCTCTATCTCATCCAAATCACCCGTTACAATGGAAGCTCTCCTCCCCCATCTCGACCCTATCCTCGCCGCCGTGCGTCCTCATCTCCTCCCATTAATCCAAGGACTCCCAGCACCAGTCCACAAATTCGGTCTCGACCAGCTAGGGGAAGCCTGTTACGCTACTATCATTGGCAAGCTTGACCTTTCCTCGCAGCCCGAGTGCACAAAGCTCGCCGTCTCCAAAGCACTTGGCGTCGGTATCGTTGCACTATCTACCGTTGTAAAAGTCCCACAGCTCCTTAAGCTCGTCAAGTCCGGATCCTCAAAGGGCGTCTCCTTCAGCTCATACGCGCTCGAGACGGCCGCCTACACTATTACCCTCGCCTATAACTTCCGCTCCGGTAATCCATTCTCGACCTACGGCGAGATTGCACTCCTAGCCGCTCAGAATGTTATTATCTCTCTGCTTGTGCTGGCCTATCGGGGGAGAGCCGATGCCGCAGCGCTTTATGCTGCCGTCCTAGCATCCGCTGGGTACAGCTTGTTTAACGAGAGTATCATCAATAAGGAGACGATGGTTATGATACAGGCTGCTGCCATCCCGTTGGGTTTGATGAGCAAGGTGCCACAGATCTGGACGATTGCCAAGGAGAAGAGTACTGGACAGTTGTCCGCTTTTGCTGTAAGTGTTCAATTCAATGTCGGAAAAGATGGTACTAATGATGCCTGTGCGGAAATCAGGTCTTCAATTACCTTTTCGGCTCCCTTGCGAGAATCTTCACCACTTTGGCCGAGGTTAATGATCCTTTTATCCTCTATGGTTTCCTCGGTGGCTTCGCCTTGAATGTTGTACTGGCCGTACAAATGCTCTGGTACTGGAACTCTGGAACGAAGCTGGGAGCCAAGAAGGAGAAGAAGCATTACCCGACCGGTGGAAAAAGTACCCCGAAGCCAAAGAGCGGCGGGCGCAAGAAGGCTTAGTGCTTCTGGAGTCATATTGTAATGGATTAACGTATTTTTTCTGTACCATTTTTCTTGGTTTGTTTATTCTAGGCTGCTGGTAGTTTATTTGGCGATTATTGGTCATAGAGCTTTGTCAGTGTCTCATTTAGTGTATCATTTCTGGGTAATTCATGCGATATTTGTCTATGATCTCAACTACTTACTCACAGTGAAAATCGTGTGAATAACCCCAGCTGTTTGGAGCCTATGTTAAATTACGTCGCTCACAATCCAGGTATATCCATCTAAACCAAAAAGTACAACGCCCAGAAACGCCATCAACCCACCCCTACCTCTTCTTCGGCAACGGCGTCTGTTTCTCAATCGGTACGCCAGTAGTACAAAACCTCAAAACACCCGTCAGCGCATTCATCTCTCTCTCCGCGCGTCTCTTCCTCTCCTCCGCGCCTTCCCCCTCCTCCCCACCCAGTACCCATTCCTCCTCCCTCACCGTCCCCTCCTCGCGCTCCTCTGCAGTAACAACTTCATCATACCACTCCCTACTCATCTGAATCTTCTCCACAATCTCCGCGGCCTTCCCCCACAGCTCCTCAGTCGCGGCATCGACTGGCAAAGCCTGTAGCGCCGCCCACACGCTATCAAACGTCTCTGGCGGCGGTTTCTTGGTCAGGAGCGTAGTGAGCAGGATCTCGTGTGTTTGTGCGGGAAAACTAGGGAGCGGGTAAGATGTCAGTGCGCTTGTGGAGTGTGCGGGAAAGTGGGTGTGGAGCGTTGAGGTGAGGGAGTCGAGGGCGGAGGAGAGGACGTTGAAGTGGGATTGTAGCTGCTCCCTGGGGTTTTGTTAGTGAGTGCAGGATTTTGGGAGAGGGGGAGAGAGAAAGGGTACCAGGGAGGTAGCTCGTTTGGTGGCTTCCGGATCAGAGAGATGCGGAAGGAGTCTAGGGTTTGCACGAGTTGTTGGATTCGTATTCGCGAGGATTCGAGGGATTTTTGGGGATTGTCCATGGTGTGTGTGAAGTGGAGGTGCGGAGGACGGTTTGAGATGTCGTTGGTTTTGGGTGTGGCTTGCGAGGATGTTAAGAGCCGCAAGGTCAAGCTTTGACCAGGGCTCAAGCAGAGTAATGTACTTTAGGTAGAGTACTATTCCCGTGGATCTGGTACAGCCTGAGATATTAAGCATAAATGAACCTGTTTCTGTTCTTGAAACATATCGCTATGTGCCCATTTTGGTCGGTTATACTCAAATAGAGAACTAGTCTGTCAGACTAGCAGAGAACGACACTCCCGCAGAACTTTCGCCTTATAGATAGTACTTATCATTACCATAAATTATAAATTAGAACTGGTATCGTAAGGACAAGCACAAACACAACCCCACACCAAATCAAAGAGGTCCCATCCCGTTACTTCAGGTCATACAATCTTGAAAACACGTTCCGACTCCACCCATCCTCTTGAATGACCGTCTCTCGTATCAACTTATATCCACCAATCTTCGGCAGAAGAACCGCCCAGAACAGCCAATAAACAGCGCCAGCCAACAAAAACCCAATCCCTACCAAACAATGCAAATAGTATGGTAAATGTTCGTACACACTTTGGTCTTCCTCCGGTGGTAAAAATGGTGCGACAATGAGATATACATTTGCCAGATTGAAGACGACAACGACCGGAAGTGTGGCTCTAATTGAAGGATTGTAGTCGGGGAATTTCGACCAGTTGAGGTATATGTAGATCAAGCCTGCCGAGACGAAGAAGTTGACAACTGAGAGGGGGTAGGTAATGACATTAAGGATGAAATCTAAGAAGGGATACGTCAGCTATAGAGGGTGTCAGGAATCGTGAGTACACACTGTAAGCATCTCCCGGAGGGGGCGCAAGCATAATGATGACTGACACCACCCAATGCTCAAAGAGACCGGCGAGTGGGGCCTTGAATGGCCTATTGGACGCGAAGAATTGAGAAAACGGCAGAATCCCTTCGCGACCAAGTTCCTGGACAATTCTCCCCTGGGAGAAGATAACACTGAGAACATTTCCGAATGCCGATAATGCAACAAAGACACTGAGGGCCTTCTCTGCCGTGCCACCGAACACGTTTTTGAAGAACGACGCGGCAAGGATCCGACCCGAACTGAGGATTTCGTCTTTTGGTACGGCTGCAAAGTAAGCAATATTAACCAGCATGTAGAGGATGCCGACTAGTATCAGAGCTGTTGGTGCCGCGATTTTGAGCGTGTGAATTGGGTTTCGGGTTTCACTTAAAGCCTACAAGGTTTCTGTCAATTTGATTTTCGCTGTAGCGTTTAAAGATCGCTCACGTAGTTGGCATTGGAATACCCCACGAAAGACCACATGACGTTATATAGCGCATTCACCACGCCATAAGCAGACCCTGTAGTACCCTCGAAGGCATTCGTGAAGTTGTCCGGCTTCGGAATCTTCAGAGCTCCTCCAAGCGCTGCCCACCCGGCAACAACAATGATCGAAATAACCAACAGCTTGACCAGTCCCAGAAAGTTTTGGAGACGAATTCCCCAGTTAAGCGCCAATCCATGTATCAGGAACGCAGTAGTTATGCATGCCAACCCAATTGCTCTCTGGTTCCACCGATCAACTTCGACATCGGCAGCATGGAGGATGTATTCTCCAAAGACAATGCTGTTTGAACCCGCCCATCCGAGGAGAAACACATAGGATGCAAACATTCCAGTTGCAAGAAACTTTGGGTGCTTGTAAACGTATTCGAGGTAGTTTTTCTCTCCACTAGATTTGTAGTACGTAGACGTCAGCAGTCTAACTTAGAATCATCGCCTTATGGCTAGTTGCTCTAACCCGTTCCGAGGAATCGCAGTTCCAAACTCGAGATAAACAGCCATACCAGTAGCCGAAATGATAGTACCAGCAACCCACAAGAATAATGCGAGTCCAACACTACCACTCATGGATAGAATGGCGCTGGGGGTCGCAAAGATGCCGGTCCCCACCATCCGATTGAAGATGAGAAAGATTGCACTGAGGACACCGATTTGTCGCCGCTCCTCCGTAGTTTGGTAATTGACATTTCCATCCACTGCGAAGCCGAGCAACTGTCAGCATTCCAGTCACGATGAGAGGATGAATGAATGAAAATGGTTCGCAACGTATGGGAATTATTTCACAATGGGCTAAAACATACAAACCTCTGCAACCTTGTCCGTCTTCATCAAATATGTATTGATCCCGTCCCCTCCCTTGCGTGTCCCATCAGTTGGGTCCGACATCTTCGTGCTCCGGGTTGCTGCTGACCGATGATTGTCAAAAGTGCCGTACATATATCAACCGGCTGTCGTACAGTTCCCAAAATCTCCTTGCCGTCATGCTGGGGATGGGTTCTGCATCTGTTTTAAATAACGTTCGTACGATCACGCAATCCGACGCGTCCGTAACTCCATCATGCAAAAAATTCTGTGGTCCCAAAGAGGTAAAAAAAAACCAGCATCACAGGCCGATGAGAGGGCCAAATAGGAGACATCCCGGGTACTAGAAGCTCTGTCGATGTACCCGATCAAGGAGCGGTCTTTGCGGGTGGAACCACTACGATTGCACCATCGAATGGCGCAATAGTGGAGAAAATGCACAGATACCCTACTCTATTCTTTTCAACCGATGAACTGTGTGCTTACGAGGGATCGTACTTGCAGTTGTGGAGACCGCAGTACCAACAAAAATGCAGGATTATCTCTGCAGCGTATGGTAATCCTCTACTGGGTATGGATTTCTTTGCGGATTGTGAGCCTTTGAGGTCAAATTCCGACGGCACCCCAGACGACGGAATGGCCCGACCATCGAATGCCGAGCCACTTCAAAAAGCTTATATTCAGCCCATGCCCATCTGTGCCGCATTCGAGATACCTGACATGAAAAACGTCATCGGGTTCTGGCACATTGAAGACGGCGGTGATCTGCGCCAGTGATCTTCATCATTGGCCGTACTGTTGTTGACTTTGGCTTAGCGCAAAAGCAACTAAGGCCTATATATTGACAGCATCAGAATTTCAACATCATAGTCACAGACAACGCCTGCGTCAAAACATCACTTAAACCTAGGCCTAAGAAGACATTCTCTTCATTGTTCGCTATCAAGGTCACGAGAGCTTCGTCAGGTCCATCGGCGAGTCCGAGTGATAATGTGAGCAACCAACTACACATCTACTCCGTGCTGTGTCCAACAATAGAGCGCACTAGGATTGAGCTGTCTTCTATAATAATTCTTCATCTCGGTATGAGCGAAGGCTACTACCACTTTGAGATAACACGTCACGCAAACCATCACTGGAATCGATCATTCAGAGCACAACCCGTCCGTCCATCATGAATTTACTCCCTCTGGCATAAACTATTGACGACGGACTCAAACACGAGTACGTACGCCACAATCAAAATAAGTACCTTTATCCCCAAAATGCTCCCTAACATCCCAAAATTTCATTGACAAACGTTTACACCAAACCTTTATCGCCCAAGAACACCAACAAACCCAATCCCCACCATATGCAATGGGACCCTGCACAAACACCACTATCATACAATCTCTACATAATTATAGAGCACAAGCGCCAAATATGAACTGGGGGGGATGCAGATAAGGAGAATGGTTACAAGCACCAGAAAACAGGTCCAATACATACAATCAAAGTAACACAACACCTTAGATAAATCCAGAAGAAATGAGAACTAAAAGAGCTAAGGGTATAAGGTTCACATCCACCACATGCCGTCGTAATTTCCTCACGCCTATCTTTATTTACCCAAGCCAAACCCCATGTACAAGCTGTGTCACATATACACATCTAATGGCGTATCGACAACTCTATACCTGATATAACAGCAAAGAGAATATCAAAGTTCGAACCGTCCATTATTGAGACACCCACTCACTGCCCCTCTTGACAAATTTGTCAAGCAACAACGTAACATCCGCCAAAACGAACCGGCATATGAAGAAGCCAAAAAATTCTGCAGCATGTCGATGACTCAATTCGAAGCCCACTCGCAACTTCACTGGAACCTTCGCATCGTCGTCAAAGACTGCTAAACGATCTGTACCCCAAACGTTAGCTAATACCATTATAATCTCGGGAAGATGAGTCCCGACTAACCTATGACCTGAGCAGCGTCAAACAGTTTTGCTAATGCAGCCAGATAGGTTGCATGTGGCCCACCGAAAGCGACCGAATCGATGTCCCGTTTCGGCTGTAGGGCGGCACCCGCACCAGCCCCTGCCATTGGCAAACTGGTGTACGTTGAATCACCGTTTGCTGCAGCACTGGCTCCGTAGGTCGAACCTAATGCATTGCTCGACGTTTTCGTACGCAGTTTTCTCAATGAGAAATATCCCTTTCCACCACTAACATTTCCAGTTTTGGTAGTCACCATATTATCATCGCCACCGGATGCCGAATTGTCACCATACAGTGCTTTTGCACCAACACCACCTACTTCATTTCCAAGCCGTTTCGAAAGTACTATTTGTGCGCGGTCCAAAACCCCTTCCAATGCTTGCATCTCGTCGAATATTGAATTAACCTGATCTTGCTTAACTTTGGCAAGTTTTTGCAGAGCTGCGGTGACCAGATCACAAGCATTTATTTTGTCCTCGACAGCCTTTATTTTGACACCCTTAATGTACCAAACCTCTCGTGGGACGAAAAGTTTCGGTGAAATATAACCACCACGAGGGTGGGCAATCGTTTGATAAAAGCACCGCATAAGCCAAAAGGGGCGCGACAAAGTCCCAGGAGGACAAGGTTCCAATGGGACCGGCGAATCGGGGGTCGAGTGATCTATCCCATTACGTAGCGTATTTGGCGAATGTATCTTACTCTCAAAAATGTTCATTCCACCAGCAGTAGGTGGTGGATGGTGAAGAGATCCCATTGTAAAACTAGTCGCAGCAGGTGTTCCAGACCTAGAAAGTCCTTTACGTAGGTTTGATGTACTTGAAGATGCAAACAGATTGCTCATTGGAGTACTAGGCGAATCGACTTCTGGGCTAACAATGTTTCGGCTTCGCAAGCTAGCAGACGAATGTATTTGCCTGAGAGGTGGAGCACTTTGTATCTTGGGAGTATATCCAATACGGGCTGGCGAATCTGATCTAGGAATGGGCGAAACGCTATCATCCGAAAAGGTTTTTTGGAGGGGAATTGCTGTCAACCCACCATTGGAATTCGGGAAACCGGGGACAGTAGGTGAGGGCAGTCTTCCCCCTTTCATGGTGAGGGGCTGATCCATATCGGTATCCTGATCGTGGGATGTTCCGGGCCTAGAAGCGGATGGGATATTATGAGGAAGGGGAGACTTAGGTGCTATATTCAGTGGCCGAACAGGTGGTATTGGAGGCGGATCTGTAGCAGGTGCAGAAGGAGGCTCAATCTGCGGAGATGGTCCCTGTATGACGGTGGTAGGAATGCCTGCATCAATTGCTGACAACGGAGGGGGGGTTTTGGATGTTTCGATCTTGAGCGGTTCTAGCGGCTCGGCTAATGAGGAAAGTCTGCGAGTTCGTACACTTGGCGGCCTATTTACAACCAGCCCTGGTGGTGCCAGCCCGTTGGTTGGCGGTGGCAGCGGTGGCAGCGGTGGTAAAGGTTGGGGGGGTAATGATGGCGGGGGTAACTTAGGAGGGGGTGGGGGTGGTGGTGGTGGTGGTGGTGGTGGTGGCTCTGTTGGCGATGGGCCTATGTCATCAAATTCCAGCTCCTCTGGTGGTACAGGCGGCAGTGACGGTGGGGTTGTAGGTGTTTCAGCAACTGTAGTCAGCGACGTACTTGTAGTCATATGTCCAGACCCCCAGGTGGTACCCGATGAATAGCCACTTGACATGGAGCCCCTTGCTAACGTCCCGTCCGAATATTGCGTCGAAGTCGATCCCCGAGGAAGAGCTGTCTTTGAATCCAGATCAAAATCAAAGTCGAGTGTATACCCTCTCGTCATTTCCTCCAACATTCTCTCCTCTTCAGATTCTTCATCTGTATCGTCATAAAAGCCGAGGTCCGAGTCTCGTTTAGACTTAAAGAACGTCCGTTCTCTTTCAAGTCTTATCCTCTCCCTTTCTTTCTGAATTGCCATCTCCGTTTCACGTTCCACCTCCTTGACCTTCGCCTTGGCTCTCTCAACGTTTTCCCGGGTGCTTTGAACCACCAATTCTTCTTCCGCACCAGAGTAGTCCACTTGATATCCATCATCATAGGCAGCTTCGACAGCGGCGTCAAATTGTGCGTCAAAATCCTCATCTGAAATTTCAACACGTTCAGCTGGATCCGGTGGACTTGCACTTCTCCTGACCCAGAGCGGTGATGGCTCGCCCACCGAACTACCTGATTCATCAATCGTATTCAGCCAAGAGGTTGATGCTTCCTCACTTCCTTGCCTTGAATGGGCCGGCTGGAATGACCTCGATGACCTCGATGAAGCATTGGATGCTGACCGCTGAACGCCATACTCAGCAGCCTTCCTGGGTGAAAACCGCGGCGACAATGCTGCAGCACCAAACGCGAAAGAATCTCTATTGCCTAGGAGTCGGTGCATACCCATATCCAGCTCAGGCTCCAGATCTCGCCGCGGTGGAGATCCACGGATTGGCGACAAAGGAGTCGGAATGATATTATGAGATGGTACAGAATGTAATGGAGGAACGCGCATAGTATCTGAACCCACATATAATGAATCACGCCGTAGAGGTACGGATGCCGCTCGTGAAGGACCATTCGAATGGAGGTCGCTTACTGATGGGGCATTGGATGGGACAAGAGTCGATTCGTCATCATCAATCGTGTATAAGCTCGCTTCATCTGTAAATTCTTCCGTTATAGGTCGAGGGGGGAGCGACCTCTCATACTCCTTGTAGGCGGGCTGCGGTAACTCTTTTATCTCGTTTATCCTTTCCTCATAAGTATCTTTCTACCGTTGCGCAAACGGTAATCAGCATTGGTAATCGCCCCTCCCCTATCGAGTATATATAGACGTCAAGAAAGTGCTTACAATTGTCTGTAACTTCGCGCGGTCATTGTCCTCACCAGCTTTGCCCATGATTTCGCTCAGCAATGCGCACGCATCCTGATAGGCCTCCATAGCACCCTCATAGTTGCCCGCATTGTCTAGAGTAACAGCCGTATGAGCTCTTTCTAGGGCGGATCCCAACATAGCCTTCTGCGATTGAGTTCTATTGTGCGACCCCGGTCTGCTGTGCCTTGACTTCGAAGGGCCAGCCTGAGTTTGCGTGGCGGGCTGTGGCTTGAAAGTCGGCGAGGAAGCACCAGGGGGTGGTTGTTGTATGGGCAAAAGGGTCGTCGTTAGCCCCGGGATTGTCGAGAAACCGTCACTTTCGGGTCGCAGGTTTAGGCCGGGAAGTACCGGAGGTGTCGATTCGACAGGGGGCAAACTCGGTACCTGTTTCCAATGAAAATAGTTATCAGATGCAGCGGTTGATGGCGTTGTGATGGGCGAACTCGGAGGTTGCGGAAGCCGTCGTTGGGGCGATAACGATGTAGAAGAGCTATGTGAAACCCTTTTAGGATTCACGCGCAATACCGGCCGAATTTTGACAACAGTTGCCGCTGTGGCAATCGCAGTCTTGCGACCTAAATCGACGCTGCTACTCCGAGTACTGGATGCAAAGCTGGAAACTCCGCTTGTCGTTTGGCTGCTATAACTTGTCGCCGGCCTCACCGAATCAGCACGTAGACTCCTGCCTTCCGATGGTAGTGGTGGTAGTTCTTTGACGGACGGGAGAGAATTGTCGGGTCCCGTAGAGTTGGCGATGGATCCTTGTCCCTGAGGATGATGAAAGGGACTCGATGGTAGTGAGGAGGAGAAGGACAAAGATGAGGCTGCTGGTGAATGCACCATTCCATACAATGCTCAGAAGCTTCCTTTTTTTTCCTTCTCGTGAGTGGAGGAGCGACGAATAGCGTGGCTTCCCCCTTTGGTACCTCTGTCGGGGTTAACTGTTGCTATCAGCGTGGGCGCACGAATTGTGTTCAGAGAGCTAGAACAAACAGAGAGAGAACTGCTACCTATGGCCCAGCGGCTGGGGGCTATTGGACGCCAATGGACCCCTGAAGATGAGAAGAGGCGTGATGATAGGTACGGTATTATTATTTATTGGCAGAGCGTCACAATCGGCTGGGTTCGTTCGCTAGACAATTCAATCCCGAGTCAAGACGCGACTATTCTCTCTCGAGCTGAGTGCCTTTGAGATGTCGCGCGTGTACGGTATCGGCAACCACACCTTGCTCAGCCGGTAATGATCGCCAATTTGCAGAGAACGATAAATTAAGTGTACAGTATGTCTCGTAGCCGGCAAATGTTCCGGTGGCTTGCGGACGGCGATGAGGAGGATGGGGGCCGGATCGTGGTGATTCGAGCGAGTGCGGTGGACGATGGAGGGATGGATCTTAACACTTGGAGATGGCGGTACTTCGATACCAGATGGACATTGGTGCTGCTAGTCACCCGTCGAAGCGAGACGGAAAGAGAACGGAGAACAAGAACCAAAGTGGTGTCAGAGTTGCTGCGACTTGTTGTGGTGAGGACGAACGAACGAAAGTGGAATGCACCAAACCGATCGTGAAAGAGTTCCTCAGGAGAGCAACAACAAATGCAAGCAGACCCACCACCCCACCACACATCTGTGGTCGAGTTACCTTATCTCCATCACCAAAAATACTTATACGGTGATACGTCGATTTGGGTTCAATTGCTCTGAAAGAGCTGACGAGACATCTCTAACAATGAGATGTCTCTTTTAATTGGTTGGTTAAGCCTCACCTCCTGAGCGCAACGAAATGAGATGCCAGAGGGAAAGAACACACGACCACCTCATCGGTTATATGAGCGAGCGCCAGCTAGTGTAGATCAATCGCAGCAAAACGGTAATGACGACAACGGTCAATGTACTGCTTCCAAAATTTATTCTCTGGTGTGTTCGCGCTGATAATCAAGGCAGTAAAAAGGAAGCGTGTAACACAACACGAACGGTTTCGGAACAGCAGAATGCTTGCTCTCCGCTGTATGCTCTAAAGAAGAAAACGGTGTTTCTCCAGCCTCTCCGCAAGTTCGGATGAACCAGTTTAATATGGAGGATTCTTCTTCATACGGTTTCTGCTGTATCACTCCGGTATTTTGGCAGGATGAAAACGTTGTATGTCGACGGGAGATCGCAAGGAAACGGACGGCTTCATGCAGCAGCGTATGTGTTGTGTCCAAGAAGCCAAGTTAATAATAATAACACCAACTGCGATTTCGACAAATAGATGGAGCAATTCTTGTGAGGGTCCGAACCAACTAAGTTGTCCTCTATCCGCACCACAACGTTTTACGACTGCAACCACATGCATTCGAACTCTTCGCGCCGAAGAATATACATCTGTATAACTATTACGCAACCCAAGGAAGCACACAAGATGTTAGCTATTAATTTACGGGTATTGTTATTTTGGACGCGAAGTGAGATATCTCTATCCGCACCACAACGTTTTACGACTGCAGCCACATGCATTCGAACTCTTCGCGCCGAAGAATATACACCTGTATAACTGTTACGCAACCCAAGGGGGCACACAAGATGTTAGCTATTAATTTACGGGTATTGTTATTTTGGACGCGAAGTGAGATATGTCTAGCGGTTGAAAGCATCTCAAAACAGACGAATTATTATCGCAAGATCGTCTTAACTACATGGAAAAAGGAAATATTGAAACCGATTCAATATCTCAGCTGCAGAAATAGGAACGCGAACAATGCCGGGAGCTTGGTATCTGGTGCTGCAGAAGTCAGCTGTGTCACACAACAGCAGTGGGTCTTGCCAGCCGAGATGCAGGGAACTCCCTGGTTAGGTCATGAAGTATCACCACGTCATCGAATATCACTAGGATTATGAGACTTATATATGAACCCGCATACTACAACAGATATTTGCACGCATACATCGCTGTACCTTGTGTCCTGATAAGATGGGCACATGGCTCTCGCGTGAGGGACTCATGCGCGGCGAGGGCTAGATATTGCGGGGATAAGTCCGCCAAGGGCTATGATAGCTGTTGTGACGGATGACAATTTCATCGCTTCTTCGGACCGAATGGCTAAAGAAATATGCAATCGGCTTCAAGCAAATTGGATAAAACCATATTCCAGCACTTCCAGAGCACTATCGTTGAAAGATTACAATCATTCAACATGCGCGGCCGAATACGCGAGTGCAACCTCTAACACCGAAGCTAATGCGTACATGCGTATAGCGAACTAATACCTAAACCCATCCGAAGCCATATACTCAGTACTACTTAGCACGCAGGGGGAAGCGGTTCCAGGCTGCGGCCGAGCGCTAGGTGAGTAGCACGGTTTAGCGCATAGCTCGGTGAATTTGAGGCGAGGAACTATCTCTCCTTGTCTAGATAGAGATTGGCTAATCATGATCGTTAGACTCTTCCCGAGGAGCGTGTTAAACTAGAAGGCAACAAGTCGATATCGAAATATAACCCACCCAACGACATGGAGGAGGATTTGGACGATCAAGATCAGTCTGACGACGGTGAAGCCAATTTCTAGATCTAGTATATAGTCTTCGACTATGTCTCTGTTTACGAAGCCACCCTTACAGCTACTATAATTAGATTTAACGTGAAATTCTGCCCCAAGCCCTCATTCCGTCGTATCAAACCCTCCGTCTGAATCTGTCCTCAAGTGATAGCTGGATGTTCGATGTTTCGGTTAGGATATCGATTTATGACATCGTTGAATATGCCCAGCTGGATGAAACCTTCGCTCGTGTGCCCTGCCAACTGCAAGTCAATGACATCTGTTTTCTGAAGCACCAAAGGCATCCGTACCCATCAACGCTTTCCGCAGATTACTACCACCTCAGACCTTGGGTAACTATAATAAACATATACCAGTCGTAAAACTTTTCCATCTGTTTGTCCCCGGTAAGCCTGCTGAACAACCTTCAGAATTTAGAACATACGCCGATGCGAGTCATTCAGTCGTAACATTCATATCACACGTGTACCTTTGTACCGTCGTTGTTTATTGATTGCTTGCAACCTAATGCTTAGTGTCTCGCTTTCCTATGAAACTGACAGTGGGCCAGTTTGGTACGTGCTTGTATCTCCCAGTGGGCTGCGGATCCTTCGTGAAATCGGCTGTTTGTTGCTTGTGTACCTGCATCGTGAGCCTCACAGCTCAGGTCCGTTTGATATGCAGTTGGTGTATGAAGATATGCCTCAGGAGAGCGGTTCATATCAGTGCAGAGCGACTCATTTCAGTACAAACGGATGAGCAAACGGAGATAGATATAGAGACGAATATGAATGTGGATATAGGAGACAAGTCTGTATATATACGGGCCTTCAGGCCTCGAGATGATAGTCAATCAACAAGTCTTTCAAGCATCCAAAGTAACACTGTTGTTAAGATTCATATCGAGTGATCGACGGTGTATATAATTGCCAAGAGATGCTGTATGACAATCAAAATTTTTGTCCCGCGTCTCGTCGTCCCAAAGTTTAGTCTCATCACGCGAAATAAACACCTCCATTCCATCCACCACACCAATGTCAAAACGCACAATTGAAGGTGTCGAAGCCGGTGCACCTGCGGTAGTCAAGGCAAAGAAGCCAAAAAAGGACAAATCGGAGAAGAAGTCCAATAGCGCTGACAAGAAGCCGACAGTCGCTGAGGATGTGGTGATGGAAAATGGTGTCGCAGAAGTGACCGCTGCAGAAAAGAAGAAGAAAGACAAAAAGGAAAAAAAGAAGGAGAAGAAGGCGAGGGCGGAAAGCGATGCGACAGCAACTCCAGAGACTTTAGAACCATCGTCAAAGCCAAAACTCTCCAAGGAGGAACGGAAAGCTGCCAAGAAGGCTGCAAAGGAAGCCACAAAAAAGCTTGCTGGATCGAAGGAATCCATTACTGATGCTGCATTCTCTACTCATACTACAATGGCTGCTGTTGTAGCTGCCAGGTCTACCGCCACTTATACTCAGAGCGCAGAGTTGACAGCAGTCCCTAACGAGACCATCGAGGCATTCCTCAAGGAGCACAGCGTCTTCATCGACGACCCTCATAAGCTGAACCTACGTCCCATTACCAATTTCTCCTACCTACCTCCTAACTCCTTCGACTTCGCAAAGTTCAAAATCCCTTCACCTATTCAGGCTGCGACATGGCCATTCACTCTCGCTGGACATGACTGTATCGGTGTTGCAGAGACCGGGTCCGGAAAGACACTTGCATTCTCTGTTCCTGCGATGCGTCACGTCCTTGCGCTGGCTGCATCGACAAAGAAAGACAAATTAGGTGTCAGGGTTGTGGTAATTTCGCCAACACGGGAACTGGCAATGCAAATTTTTGAGGTTCTGGAAAAATACTCCAAGGACGCTGGTTTGCGGGCTGTATGTCTCTACGGTGGTGTGCCAAAGGATGATCAGCGCCAGAAACTCCGGACTGCGCAAGTTATTGTCGCCACTCCTGGGCGGTTGAATGACCTGATCAACGAAGGATCCGCAGATCTAAGCAAGGTCTCATATCTAGTTCTTGACGAGGCAGATCGCATGTTGGACAAAGGTGTGTCTTTCCTTCCATTTCCTACTTCGCAATATACGTGCTGACTGGGTGTGCCGCATCGCAGGTTTTGAGGAGGACATCAAACGCATTATCTCTGCATGCCCTTCCAAGGAGACCCGTCAAACTCTCATGTTTACTGCCACATGGCCGCAATCGGTCCGTGAGCTTGCCGTAACCTTTATGAAGAAGCCCGTCAAGATCACCATAGGAAATCGTGACGATCTACGTGCAAACGTTAGAATCAAGCAAACAGTTGAAGTAGTTGATCAGCGGGCAAAGGAGCAGCGACTGCTGCAACTCATCAAACAGTACCAATCGGGTGCCAACAAGGACGACAGGATTCTCGTATTCTGTCTGTATAAGAAGGAAGCTTCAAGGGTCGAAGGATTTCTTCGCACCAAGGGATGCAGAGTTGCAAGTATCCATGGAGATCTCAATCAGGGCCAGCGCACTCAGGCATTGGGACAGTTCAAGTCCGGAGCATGTCCTCTGCTTATTGCAACTGACGTGGCCGCAAGAGGTCTTGATATCCCTGCTGTGAAGTTGGTCATCAATGTCACCTTCCCGCTTACTATTGAGGACTATGTTCACCGCATTGGCCGAACGGGACGTGCTGGTGCTGATGGCATGGCGTACACATTCTTTACTGAGCACGATAAGGTCAGTCACCGCCGTCGCCAACATATAATCACGCAGCTAATTGACTATCAGGCACACTCTGGGGCCCTTGTCAACATCCTCAAAGCTGCAAACCAGGAAGTTCCAGAAAGCTTGCTCAAATTCGGAACAACAGTGAAAAAGAAGGAGCATTCCTTATATGGTTCTTTCTACAAGGAGACAGATAGGTTTGTCTATCCTTTTACTGCTTTGGATGACCGAGTTTATGTTAATGCTTGGGACAGTACCAAAACCGCTACGAAGATTACCTTTGATGATTAGACATTTATCCAGTTCTAGAGACGAAGTCACGTATAGTTATATTGGATCACCTAGTATAGAGTGTGCGATGTTACGGCTAATTCAAAAAGTATTTGATTTATCCACACAACCATGATCATTCTGGAATCTTTATGTGAGAGCAAATTTTCCCCATTATGATTACAATGCATCTCTAGAGTAGAAGCCATCCGAGCCCAAAGCACCCCGAAATTCCGGAATAGATATCAACCAATACCCGTAAACACTGAAGACATAGCCTTAACATCCTAGCTCTCTCCCTCAAAACTATTATACAATCCCGGCCGCTCCCCCCTCCCCACTCTACACAGTCCCACAACTCAACTTATGAAGAGCCCTCTTCACCTTCCCTTCATGATGATATTTGCTAGCGTCCCAGCTCTCGCTCCCATCGACATCCTCGGGGTCCATCGTTTCGAGCCCATTATACATTTCCTGCTCCACGTCTTTGTGCGACTTGCGGTGTTTTCCAGGGATCATCCGCGATAATCGGTGCCGCTTTGAGGCCTCAAGTACGGACTCCGGAAGCTCTTCGTGCGGTCGAGTTGCTGCGTCTGGGTGTGACAATGTTGTGTTGCGGTCCCTGCGAAAACCGGCTTAGTTTAGAGAGAGATGGGGGGGAAGGAGTGGGGGGTTACGCACTGTGATAGGGGTTCTGGAAATCCGGTATCGTGTCTTGCACCGACGCCGGTTTGTTCGTTGCTGCTTCCTATGTCTGTAATGCCGGACATGATGTGGGGGACCAAAAGAGCTAAACAATGAAATGGGCTTTGTGGCCTGGCGGATAAAGGCAAAAGTTTAATTGCACAAAGGAAGAGCAGAAAGTATCTTTATACGTGTCCAGGGTATTCACAGTTTCTTGTTGAGGTTGGATTCCTGGTGTGATTTCGATGTGCTTCCAAGTGACAATGACGTCGTCCAAGTGACAGTGGCCGTCCCCTCCAAAAAGAAACATCCTGCTGGCAAAAGCGATTGTTGTGCTCCAAATCCTCACACTTAAAATCTCGAAAGCTGTTCTTGTGATTGGTTAGTCTATTGGGTATGCCCAGGGAACAGTCACGATGTTTCTCGGGACCATATCTATCGCAGACGAACATGCGCAAGTAGCGGCAAAGCACGTCGCCTAAAGAGGTTAGTCACTTGCACCTCCCCATGAATGGCTTGCTTTCTCCGCATTCCCCATATTGTGATAGGTCTTAGAGCCTTAACGGTTGGCCAGATGCAGGCTTCTCCGCACTTCTCTCCTCGGAAGCGTTCTTTTTTGTTTGCTTGAATAGCATGGGGATCGCTGGTAGGATGCCGTGGTTAGATTGTCATTGGGGGAGATTAGGTATCTCGGCTGCATTAAGTATTCTGATGCGAAGCGCGGTGTGGTTTGTCTAGAGATTGCCAGGAAATAGAAAAAAAGCTTGGGCCGGAAATTCCAAGTAGGCCAGAAACTTCTACTTATCAACCCGCCACTCCCGTCTCTCCGAACGGTGATCCCCAGCTTTCGCTTTTACCTACCGCTCCGCTCCATCTCGACCCAACAACCACAACCAACACAGCTCTTCTTCTCTGAACTCCAAAGCTTTCGGCTTCAATTCACCCCTAGAACTCCCATTTTAAACAGCAGCCCTGGAAAAATAACGATTATGGCGATGTTCAGTAGTAGTAAACGCAATAGTAATTCCAGTAATTTCGGAAATCATCAGTCGATAAGCCGATCATCTTCCTCCTCTCCTGCGCCTAAGAGTTCTCCTGTTCTTGCGAGCTGTTACGCTACCTTGGGTTCTTCGACTGTGGTTCAAGGGTTCCATTATTGCAGTACCGGCGCCAACGGTTAGTATTCTCTTCGATGATTCTACATCTAATCATCGCGCCTCATCGCAATTGATATGCGATAAGCTATGCGACATGCATGCTAACATTTGTTATCGCACTAGGGGCACAGTGGCGCTCCTGAGGCCCCCTCAGGATACCCCAAAAGTCCCCCTTCGAGGAGCATTGCAGAAAGCAAGCATCGCTCGGGCGCTGTTCCAGCAGCTGTCCGTGCACGCTCGCCGACTGCAAGCTCTAACACGAAGGGGGCGTCGAGAACCATCGCAAAGGAGTGTGAGAGACTGCTTTGTGGGGATATGAAGCGGATCTTCCTAGGTGGAAGGACAGATTCGACAACTATCACCCGTCCGATAGGCTCGATTTACAAAAGAGGCAATAAAAGAGATAATAGCATTTTTTACGAGAGCGACGATTCCGAAGAAGACGATTACGACAACAACAACAACAACAACAACAACAACAACAGCAACTACCGTTCTTTTGGTGACGATGAAATGAGGTTTATTGAGGTTTGGGACTACGTTGGTGGCACTAGCTTTAGGGGGTTCATCGCGGACAAGGAGGCTCCCTGCGGGAGGGTGGAAAAAACTTTGTTCTTATTCTTTGAACATGTGGCGGATACTCAGTTGAAGCACGGGTATGTTGTCTCCTGTATTGTGGTTTATGTGAACGGAATACTGATACGACTTGCAGGCTCATGGCTCTTATCGAATTGGCGACCGAATGCTTTGCGTGCGATCGCCTAGTCCTTTGCCTTGAACGGAACGCAGAAGGACTTCGTAAGTTACCCAGCCAGTTAGCTTAATCAACGTCTACTAACATTGCTTCTCAGACGGTCTTGTCCGCGATCTCGGCTGGGTGGGCTTTGAGCTGGTAACTTTGGCCCATTGGGTGTATACTGAAATCCCAAAGAGCGCTGGCCCATCTGCCAGATGTGGAAGTTTCTCATCCGTGAGCACTTCATCCAGCGTTTTCTCCGACGACGACATTACCAGCGAAAAGTGGCTTTTCATGGGAATGGAGTTGTAAGGGGCGTACATAGTATAGCTTTCCTTTGACAGAGCGTAACACTTTTGTCATGGGGTAATTACTTTCATATCTTGGTGCGCATAAGTTAGTTCGTCGCTTTTTTTATTGTTTCCTTGGTTTCCCTCCTGCCTCTCTATCTTACATACCATTCGTTCGCTGATTGCTTGTACATCTTCTCATTCCTATTTCGTACATTCTGGGCTTGATATTGATGAGGTTTCATACTTCTTTTTCATTATCGGTGGCTTTCGATTCGTAGCTGGGATATGTACCTCTTTTCTGTGATTGTTGGTGGTTGCTTCTGCTCTTTTATCACTTTGGCTTCTTTTGAACAGTTCTTTATTTTTTCTTTTTGAATAATGATATAAATTGAACTGGGCAAACAAACAAACAAACAAACAGATGTTCGATCCCGTTCCCGTCCCGTGTTTCAGATCAACCAATTCCCGTCTCTCTGACTAGCAGCTGCGGCAGTTGATGTGTGATCCATGTGAAACACTGGGGAATGTTTCACCGATCTTAGACGCGAACCAACTTGGAAGTTGTAGCAGAAATGGGATATCTGAGGTGAGAGCGACTTGTCTGACATACTCGCTATAAGCTGAGTCCTGTAAAAAAGAGCAACCACAGGTTTCTAGCCTGGGCCTTGGTGTTTCTAGCACCAGTACCTATTGAGCACTATAGATTTCGAACCTGCATCCGGTGGCGATGCTCATCCAGCTAGTTGTTAGTTCGATGATTTAGCCATGACCTTGCTGATTGCGGTGAGGATTGAAGGGTGGAAAATTTTTCATCTGCTGGCCGGTTTGGGACTTGGGTCATAGATCATCACTCACAGACTCGAGCCTTATCGAGATGAGTCCGACGGAGGGAGACTCGAGTCATCTTGGGTGGAACCCCAAGCTAACTCGTCTCGTGTGCAACACTGCAACCACTCATCATAGCCTTATCATTGTAATTCTGAATACACAATTCCCATATCTGTCCAGCCCTAAAACCTCAGTTTAAACCAAACGACTCCGAAAATCAGGCTGCCCAATGCAACCCCGCCCCTTCAACAAGACCCCACCACCACCACCTCCTCCTGTCCCTTAGGAGTATTAGCCCTCCCCACAAGCATCCTCGCCAATCCCAACGCCTCCTCCTCAAACCACGTTTCCTTCACCGCCTCCAACCTTCTCACTTCCCCCGCCCACCGTCTCCACCTCTCCATCCCCTCTAGCCTATCCTTCACACTCCCTGGCAAAATCCCATTCTCGGCGTAGAGGTACACGCGCATGACGAACCCGGCAACCATAACCTCAGCCAACGTAACCTTCTCCATCCCACCAAAAAATACACCCCTATCCCCCGCCACCTCAGGGAGTCGCGGCGCAATATGCCCCTCCACCGCGGCCACAATTTCATCCCCCACCTCCTCCAGCTGGCTCGCAGAAAGCGGTCGCTGGAGAACACGGAATAAGGGGGGAACAAGGAATTTATGGAATGTGTTTGTAAAGAGGCGGATTTGAGCGTGCAAGAGTGGGGATTGGGGGGAGAGGTGCGAGGGGAAGAGGGAGGATAGGAAGTCGGTTATGATTTCTGATTCTTGGAGGGGGGTGGGGCCGTAGGTTAGGGATGGGATTTGGCCGAGCTAGAAGGAGGTTAGTGGAGGAGAGGAGGGAGAGGAGGGGAGGTACCGGGTTGATAGCGTAGTACCAGGCTTCTCGGGGCTTGGTGAGGTCGATGGTTACGGAGGTGTGTTCAATTGAAAGCTCATGGAGGAGAATGTGGATTCGGTGGGCCCAGGCTATGGATGGTCAGTTGGCCTGGGGGGAGGTAAATGGATGGATATTCTCACGGCATCTAATGGTGAGGTTAAGTTAACAATCGGGATTTGATATATGAGGAGAGGGTCAGATATACAAGGGGTGAGTATAAAGGGTTATCTTCTCTTCTGGGAAAATCATTGCTTTGGTATCCGGTGTTGATACACTTAGTTTTTCGTTTGGCCGTCGGTGATAATATCCTCAACATGAGCTGTAAATGTTGTGGAATTTTATATACAATAACGAGGCTGTATCCTTGGCACATTCCAATACCTCGTATTCTTGCTGCTGCACTTCGTATCCAGCCACCGACCAAGACATGTCATCTGGTATGGATAACCCTTTAGAAATCTGGGCATTGTGATCTTTTGTTGAGAGCTGAAGATACATTGGGTCATTATCAACCAGGTTACACACGGTGCATGTTAAAGACATAAGCAATATTACAGAGATTCCTTTCAGTTGCTGACAGATGTATACGAGCATTCAATCCGTTGGGAACGAGCATAAAGCGCGAGCCTCGGTCTCAGATGTTTTTCCATTGTGCTCATATCTCGTCCAATTTTGTCTGGCTATAAAAGTGCTTCTATTTGGTTGCTAATCAATATATATGAGAATTCGATTCTAAGGGCAGAAGCACGAGCCTTAGCTTTAGATGGGTTTGAACTGTGCTTTCATGAGAACACACCATAACCAATGGATCACGATGCCTTGGTTAAAGCTCCCGGAACTCCGGGCGACAGGATTTCAGGCATTGGACCAAGTGTTAAGTTACTCTGCTAACATCGACTGTACGAGGGGGGTTGCAGGCAGGTGCTTTAATCCTTAACCAACGATCAGATAGAAACTATGATGGTGTTTCTCTGCATCATATCGTGTCACTCCATCAAAATCCACTGGTAGTTTTATATTGTTATGAGTGTAGATGTGCAGAAGACAATTACCAGACTTATCTGCGTTTCTTCTTTACAGATTAAGCAGAATATGATAAACTATCTGCATATGTCCCTATGTATGGTGCAAACCGGCTAGCACAGTGGTACCTAACAAGGAGAAACGACGAAACGGCTGCCTCCGCGAGACCACTACCAATAAAAAAGACAAAACATAATCGTCAGGAACAGGGTTCGAACCTGCGCGGGCGAACCCATGAGATTTCAATGCACGAGGCAGTTCAAGTCTCACTCCTTAACCACTCGGACATCCTGACCTGCTTCCAGAAGCCATATGGCACTCTATACGTAGCTGATGAGTCTATAGATCCATAGTTTCACACCGGATCATTCAAAACCATTCACATCTCCACTTCCCAACCCCAGTAACGAACTCAGCCAACAGGAGCAGATGAAATTGATAGATAGCTTGCAAAGGGGCAAAGAAAAAGAAAACGGGCGCAACAAACTTGAGACAAGATAATACCACACAACCACATAAAAACAATCCCTTCATAACATCATAAAAAAAAGCCAAGTCTGTCAATAAACCATAATCCCTACTACCTTCCGCCTTGTACACAAAATACTCAATTTTAAGCAACAAAAGAGATCACACACCCAATCCCCACACGCCCCTCCCACCCACAATCCCAATCCAGTCACTCCCATTCTTCCCTCCCGCCGGACTCCAACTCAAATTATTAACCTCGACCTCGCAGCTCCACCATGCGACCGGGTTTCTCTCCTGTTCTACTCCCTTCTCTGTTTTAATGTTGCCTGTGATGGCATTGCTTCCAGCCCCGCCAAAGACATCCCATACAAGTACTTCACAGTCATCTCCTCCGGCGGCCAACATGCCTCGTCTACCCGGGTTCCATTCACAGCAGTTGACATTCGCGGTGTGACCCTTCAGCTCCACGAGCGCCTGTCCCGGCTGTCTCACATCGAGGATTCTTACGACTGAGGAATCGGTGCAGAAAGTAGCAATGAGATGCTGATCATGCGGCGATGCAGCTAACCGCAGCAGGGCAGGCGGCGCGGAATTAACCGGCGATCCCCCCGATGACTCGCGGGCATCTCCTCCTCCCGTGGTACTGGAGGATGATGACTTGTTCCCTCCCGGTTCGTAGATGATTGTTGAGTGCTCTAGGCTACGGAGATCAAACATCCTCACGCTTCCGTCCGCGCCGCAGGACGCAAAGACGTCAAGGGAATTCGACATGAACCGAACGTCAAACACTTCTTTGTCGTGTGCAATGAGTTGAGTTTTCGCGGTGAGGGTAGGGATGTCCCATATTGTGCATGTCGTATCGATTGAGGATGTGATGATGAGGGATGGAGAAACTTGATTCCAGTCTAATGATGTCAAAGGTGCTGTAAAGTCTGTAGATTTCGAGTTTGAAAGGAGTGCTAGCGGGGTGAGCTTTTGTGCTGGTTGCTGGTAAGCGCGAGATGTGATGGAGGTACTAGGAGAGGGTGCGGAGGAAGGTGAAGGTAGAGACCAGAGTCTTAGATGGTCGCCCGAGGTAGCAAGGAGGTCAGTTAATGGCTTTGAAGATGGTGGTTCCCAGAGTACTCGGGTGATTGGATAGGTATGCGTTGCTTCCGCTAGCTTTGTGAACTCGAGAGTGGGTGCACCTTGAGCATCGGGTGGGCCGGATCGGGTATCGAGAACTTGAATCTACACACAAACAAATTAGAGATCCCGGTGTATCAGGGCTTCGGGGCGACCAACGTAGTTGTGACTGTCTTCTGCGTAACTTCCAACGGCTATGCGACCACTGCCTCCACTGCTCGATGGATTCCACTTGCACCAATCGATAGCGTACAGACCATAAGGAGACATCCACCGACCAGGTCCCACTGCTCCCACGGGGTCTTCTCGCTCACGCATTGAGTTTGAACTTCCGCTCAGTCCCGACAGTCCTATCCCCAGATGACCAGATCCGTGTGAATGTGACGTATTATGTTGCGAAGAGGGGTATGTAGGGGTTAGTACTCCTGGGTGTGTGTACTTTCTCGGGCCACCGACATCACCACTAGTACTTATTGAGGGGTTCGGAGAATAGCCGGTATTTCCGCCGCCAGTATTGGTCCGATGCATCGACGGTCGTTGGGGAGCTTGAGGGACCCCAACGGGAGCGGTGGTGCTAGTTGGTATTTGTGGCCGTGATCCTGTATTCGAGGACGAGTTCGCGGAATGGTACGCCGTGTAGGTTGTTTGAGAATTAGACTGCCTCGAGACTTGTTGCGTCTGAATGGGGTCTGTGGGCCGCTTCACCAGCAATGACTGCGGGTGGGATTGTGTGGCGGAGGAAGGATGTGGATCCTGGGATGACTGATAGAGGTCTGCCTGTTGCTGCTGTTGATGGTGGGAGGAATGACGGTTGGTAGACGCCTGGGTATTCGGCGACGGGAGTCGGAAAGAGATGGACTTCTTCTTTGGCGGCGAGACAGTGTCAGAGTTGGCGTCGGGAGAGATGACGACGGAGGAGCCACCCGAGTGAATTGGAGTGGTGGCCGAGTTATTGTTGGTTCCGGGTGAAGCGCCGGAGAAGAAAGCGGAGGTGGAAGTCTGCACACGGAGGTTCTGGTTGGTCTGATTCTGATTTGGCCTCTGCTTTTGCAATGGTGGTTGTTGTGGTTGTGGTTGCGGCTGCGGTTGAGGCTGCGGTTGTTGCTTCGCTACGACGGTGGGGTTGCCTACTCCACCAAAAGCCTGCGATGCGGCCTGAACAAGCGAAGCGAGCGGTTTCTGGTGGGGAACGTCAGGAGTCCCACTCGAGTGAGAGCGATGGTGGCCGAGTCCGTGCAGAGGCATTATATTACCTTGCTTGCTTCTTCCTCTTCTTCTTCGTCTCCCGTGGAAGAAACCGCGGTAAGGATGGACGTGTTGTGAGTATTGACTGATTGATTGACGGGCCGACGGACTGATTGATTGCGAGGAGAGTGCGACATTATTGTGTATATGTACCCCTCCTAGCCCACCCCTGCTATTGCGTCAGCTGTAGAGAACAATGACTGGTGCAACTAACCGCGAATCATAAATCGTCAACGGTCGTTTCACCCTCAGCCCCAAGCCGAACGAACTGAGAGATCCAATTCGTCCGTTTTGCCGTTAAGCTCATGCTTCAACGGAATATCCCATGAACTGAGGAGTACCTCTCAACATCATCTCATCGGACATCGAAAAATAAGTAGGGCAACATGGTGTTCATATTCGTGCGTAATATACAAACATACAAACATACCGAGAGAAATTAACTATCAATTGGACGAACAACCCAAAAAAGCATTTACACTAAGCCACCAGAATAGAACCCAAATATATGTACTATACTCAAAATAAAGACCGTCCCAACCTCCAATATAACCGCATCCCTAACTCCAAAACACGCGACCCCGACAGAATATTACAAAATTAACAACAACAGAATGTTGCCTTGACTAAACTGACCGTTTCTCATCCGCAAGAGGTGCGTCTTTCCCATCATCAACACTCGTATGAGTCGTATTGGCTTCACGAGAAGGTTCAGGCTCCTCCGGGTCGACAGCGTCGTTATCCTCAATCTCCATGGGAAGCATCACGTTTAAGAACATGGCAACGAACGCAGTGACGGCGAATCCAGTTGACATGATAAGCTCAAGGGCATCCAGGAAACCGCGAAGAGCCGTGTTTCCCCCTTCGTAGGTGAAAAAGTAACTGTGTTCCCGTCAGTCTCTGGCCTCTCGGTGGGTTGCACATGAGAGTTTATAGCTTACTTGAAGTAATCAGGAACCATAGTTGCCCCGTAACCAAGCGTGAGCGCAGCGGTAAGGACGAATCTGTTGCGGCGATTGAATTCAATGGTAGATATAATCCTAATGCCAGAAACAGCGACAGAGGTGAAGAGGAACGTGGTCATTCCTCCAAGGACCGCAGAGGGTATCGAGACAAGTGCCGCCGCAAACTTGGAGAAGACACCCATAATGATGAGGAAGAAACAGCAAGCAAAACCCGCCTTGCGGTTAGCACAGCGTGTAAGGTTAATAACGCCGTTGTTCTGAGCGAAGACGCTCATGGGAGTTATCGTGCACAGCCCTGCAATGCAGCCGCTGATGCCATCTGATAGAATTCCGCCCTGAATACGGGAATCGAACAACTCTCCCTCAGAGGCCAATCGAGACACTTCACACGTAGCAGCGATATCTACATACAATGTCAGCTATTCTTTAAAATCAGTCACCATATAAAGTGCTATGAACTCACCGCCGATGGCTTCGCATGCAAGGATGATGTACACGGCCAACATTGGCAATACAGCAGGACCGTAAATCGAAAGCTTGAAGGTTTGGACCCAGATGAAAGATGTAGCAGGCGCCTAAATTTTGGTCAGGAGGATATCGGACAGTCGTTTAACAGGACGAACGCACTTTCTCGATCCCAGCACTATCAAAGTATCCCGCACCAGCCGCAATAATACAGCCAACCAACAATCCGATAACAACTGCGGTAGACTTCATGATTGGGCTACCAAACCGTTCGCAGATAATAATCGTGATAAACACTGAGAACCCCAAGCCAAGGAACTCAGGAGATCCCCAAGGAAGAGGGTGGGGAGCATTGATATTCGGGCACAAGGAAAACAATCCTTCGGGGCGGGTACGGCAAGGGCCATTACCTCCAGCCCAGTTCTGGAAGCCGCTTTCGATGAGATGGACACCAATCAACATCACGGTGGGACCGGTCACGAGGGGTGGAAAGATTCTGCGGAGAACTGGGGGCGGGAGGAAGGAGAGCAAGATTTCAACAAGAGCGCACACACACGCAGTTCCAAGGATTGCACCATATCCATCAGGACATGGTAACTTCGTGCCATCAGCTGCAGTGGGGCATGTTCCATTTTTGTATAGTTGTGCCAGGGCACCCTGAGCGACCGGAATGATTGTGAAGGATGTTCCAACCCTGGAACTGTTAGGCCGGATTTTGCGTTCAAAAAGAGAGGGATGGGTACACAGATATCAAACCCGTACCAATGAAGTACCTGCGTAAGATGTTAGTCTCCAGAAATTGACGGGAAGGCATATAAGACTCACTTTGTCCCCTTGATCGAGAATCTTGTAATTTGAATGAGAGACAAAATACCACAAACAATCAATGATGTCGATACAAGGTATTCCTGGGTAGATTCGCTAAAGTTTGCACCGGCAGCACCGGAAAGAAGTATCGGAGGTGTTATCACTCCAGCCAACATAGCAAGAGCGCTATTCAAGAAATTTAGTATAATTCTCTAGGGCTTTACAGGTTATGCGGAGCGTAACGTACTGCTGGAACCCGAGTAGTAGGGCCAAAACGACCGGCATTCTGTCATCCAGACCGAAAAACGGCGCCGGACGTCGGGATTTCTTCATGAAAGGGAGGTTTGGCTATTCTCATTGTGTTTTGTCAGAAGATATTGAAAGATTTAGTATAAACAATGGTTAAGAGTGAGCATACTCTGAAGAGGAATGCATAGTCGTAATCGCCAATGATGCCCTCCCTAATAAGTGAATCAATTATACAGACCCTAGAGTCGTATGGCCGAAGGTTCATACCTTGTTGTGAAGGCTTTCACCAGACGGCGTATTCTCTCGCTGAAGGACTTTTGAGGAGTCCCAAAGGGAGCAAGTTGACCAGACATGTTGATAGGCACTGATTCCACGCGTGCTTCTCAAAGTATCGATGAGGTCCTTTGAAGTGCCAGTGCAAGCGACGTCACCTTATGTATGAAAGTTAAACTGCGCTTCCAAACTAGCGTGTTTCGCTTGGGCAGGTGGACAAGTTGATAAGGCGGCTATTATCAAAATCGATCAATCTGACTAGAAGCAAAAAGCGGCAGTCGAACGGCTTGACAATTGGAATGTCCTAAGAACTAGAGATAGGTAGGTCGGTTGAGTACAATCTGCACGGGAAGCTGAATATCGACGAGAAAACCCGTGGTTCCCAATGGTTTATATTCAAAACAGTCGCCTCGAAAATGTCGTCGGAGCTCAAGCTCTAGATTCTCGCATTACTAGCAGTTCTGCCACACACAGATTGGTGATTCAATGCCGAGGAAAAATTACCAGGAACCATGGGATCGGAATTTCGTGTATCTTGGGATTCAACTCAAAGAAAAGCGCGACCCTCCAGCTCGCCGAATAACAGCGAGATTTTTTGACTGTTGCTGATCGCAAACACGGCGCTTCTAGTGGTGATAACAAGCGGTCAACGGAGACCTCCGATAGAGCATTGCAGGTACATCGAAGTAAGCCAATCGCGTGACTTCCTTTTATTAATAAGAGTGATAAGGACTAGTTGCCTGCGGGGAGTTATGCATGATACACAAGAGCATCTGGCGGGCTTTCGCCTAAAGCCGCGGGTCTGTCAACCTTCTGGCAGTACCAAGTGGTGCTTCATGATACCTGTTGATGGTATGAAAATTTTGACCAGAAGGGCACCAGCAAGTCAGCACCCAGGAGAAGCCCGAAGTGGCTTGCGTGAATACGAATCTTCTACGGCTAGATATCATTAACCGAGCCAACTACTGCGTGCCGATCGAATAACTATCGCCCCTATCACTGCCATGGCATCGAAGAATTCAATATCTAGCGAGTCTAACATGTGGGCCGTTATGTCGAAGTGCCTTCTGGGACGCTCCCGAGGGGATACGCCGGTAACAGGCCGAGGGTAGTATCCGTAATCCGCGCTTGAAGTCATGTTAAGGGAAAACCCGAGCGATCCTGAGATACAGGCCTGCCATAGTCTCGGAATGTGGTACACCCAGATCCCGAGGCTAGGTCTGCCACGTTTCCCCACGTTTCTGGCAGCTGGTTTTCGGAGATCGGAGTGCACCATTCTTGTTGCATGAAGTTACACACTCGCAGTCTGGCTTCGACTTTGGGGCATAAATATCGCTTCTCTTTAATAGAGACTGTGGGCCCCGCCCTTTCTTCAAAATTCTCAGTTAAGAATCTTGCTCTTGACCGTGCTACCGTGGATCTACCATAAATATTACTAGAACTCGTAGGTGAGAATTTTGAGAAAAAGGCGGGGCACACAGTTTCTAATCCCAAGCTTTAGGAGGCCTATTTGGACATCGAGGCTCGGACATACGATCTTGCGTCGTACTGGTGCAAAATTTTTGGCGTCGGCGCCCCCAAATGACCAGTATATCAAGATATTATCGTAGAGTACCTAGGTATCGTGTAGTCGCCTTCTGCAACCGTCGTCCCTGTTCCCACATGTCGGTAATTAATTACTCTCCAAAATTAGTCTCTACCGAAGGCTGTTGCGCTGGAATTTGTCAAGGTTCAATTCCCTAACCCTGACATCGACCATTACACAGAACGATCTCAACCACTGTATCTCATCGATCATCCCTGACCTTACCCCAGTTCAAATCATCAACCCGGTCTCTGGAACAAAATAGCACCCGCCAATACCCGTTGTTTATGGATACTCAGATCATTCCCTCGCGCAATGATAATTGCCACATGCTTGTTCTAGCATTGAACGATCCAGGCATTTCCGATAATGAGACTTGCCTGTTGCAAGTCGTTTTACATTAATGCATTAAAGTATTAAATGTGATATCATACATAATTACATTAGGTTCTGCATAGTCTACCTCCTTCTACCTCCGTCCAGAACTCGCTCCCCACCGCAGTCTTTGCATAAAACACGCCCTCTGGATCAACCTGCTTTTTAATACTCAGTAACCGAGGGTACGAAGCGCCATAAAAGTCGTTTTGCCAGTTTGGTTCGTAAATATTCGCCTTCAAAGAGTCAGTATCTCGGCTTTAGAACGATAACAACACATACCTCATTAAGATAAGTCCCGCTTCCAGGACTAATCTTCTTGAATCCCGCATCAATCACATCCAACGTGTGGTCAATAACTGCCCATTTCTGGTCCTCCGTCTCGGAGCCATTCCAGAAGTGGTTATACAGAGGAAGCAGCAATCCATTCTTCCAAATGGGGTTAACGCTGGTCTCCGGCTTCACTCCGCCGTTAACGCCAGGAGCAATGAGATGGCCAATAAAGTAGTAACCTTCCTCGGCGGCATTTCGGAAAACCCTGGTTAGGGCCGTGTGATTGGCTACAACGTGCTCGCGCAGGATCATCCGGGAAGAGGTCAACATATTCACTCCTGCGCTTTCGCCATCAAAGAGAGCTTTATAGCCAGCAATGAAGGTGGGGTGTATAGTGATGTTGGAGGTGTACGGAACTCCCAGGGAGTCCAGCTTTGCAAGGAGAGGTGCAACAATCACTGTTAGTTCCTCGAGCGTTTTTCCAGGTGCGAGCAATGGCTTTGCGAAGAAAGTATTGGCAGACATCTCGTAATATCCGTAGATACTGGCATCACCAAAGGTAGGAGCGAACGAGTGAAAGGCGTCGACTCCAGCCCAAAAAGTATCGGGCGTGGTTTTGGTGTAATTGAAAGTGATGACGGCACCCGATACAGAAGGCGTGTCGTAGGTTTTGACAATGACCTTTATGGACGTTAATGCACCAAGAAAATTCACATACGGAGGGCATATTTACGGATATTACAACTCCAAATGATGCACCACCTCCTCCTCGCAGGGCCCAGAATATATCGCAGTTGTTTTTGGCATCAGCCGTAATGTACTTTCCTTCCGCTGTGACGAGTGTATACTGCAGTACACTATCTACGGCCATTCCATGGATTGGGGAGAGGGGTCCGTGACCACCACCTTGCACATATCCACCTGTGAATCCCACAGTCTATCTGATCAGCAATTGGGCCACCGGAAAATAATGCGTCTGGAAAGCCTACCGCGCACTCTCCAGCAACAATCACCTTCCCAACAGCCGCCAATGTATTATACACATCTGCAACCTGCCATCCGGCGCCCAGCTTTACCGCACTCCCGGAGTAGTCCGTTGATGGATCGTAATATTCATCAATGATCTCAATCTCCTTGAAAAGGTGCGTCCAAATGCTGGAAAAGAATATCAGCATTACAACTGCCGGCACATAAGTCAGGGACAAACTACCTCAATGAGCCCGCCCCAGTCGACTTCCCCATAAAGTCATGTCCCGTATTCTTGATAACCCTGTCTACCATCAGCCATGGCCCCCACTACACCTTCGGAGAAAACTTACAGCCTGACATTATTCATCCTCGCAAAATTTACACCGGCCTGTACATCCTCCACCGTCTCCGCCTTTACCACATACCGTGGGTACGTACCAATGGTACACGGTGTGGCACGGTTGGTGGTAAGAGGGATGCAAGTGCGGTTCGTCCAGAAGTCCCATTGGATATCTGCCGGCGAATTGATATGCATTTGCTGTATTGCGACATTCGCCTGATACGTGACGCACGCGGCAGCGTTATAGGTCGGTATCCCGTTGAATGTATTGTGGCAAATGGCACCCGGAGGTATAACAGCGTCCAGTCGTCCATTGATTGTGGTATTGAGCGCAGACCACTGTTGGGAAGACGGCCAGGACGGTGTATCAGGGTAGGCTTTGCAGATGGAGGAGGATGAAAAGGATGATGGCTGGGGACGTGCAGATGCTGCACCCACGAGGACGGACACTGAGAGGAACGATTTAGCCCACATCTTGCTTGACTTGACTGCTACAGCACGGTAATCTGGCGCAGTTTATAAAGGAAAAAAAAAAGGCCATAACATTACAGTGATCCCAGAAAGCAACATCGGGCGGACGGCATTTAGAGTATATACGTGGTTGCGATGCATGGGCGCCGTTTCAATACCCCTGCAGGTGTGATTGGGATGGGTGGGAAGGATAGGATTATACGAAGCTCATGGTTGTGTAATTAGTCGCATGCGTGTATCACCAATGATGTGATATATGCTCTTTCATGAGATTGAGGTTGCGGCATGTTGAGAGTGCTCACTACACCAACCACCCCAGTACTGTGCCGCCAAACCCAACCATCGGCCTCGGTACCGGTGATCTCGTGGAAAACACGCAGAGACGCCAACTTTTATCAATTCATTCCCAATCTACACCAAAAGCAGCGCAAAAAGAGCAACAAAATAAAGACCCAGAATAGAAAGAAGCAGAAAGAATACAAAACGCAACAACGGCAACGCAGGGCATACCAATCGTATATGTACAATTCCTTCATTAGCAAAGTAAAACAACTCGTCATCGAATAGAACTGACGCAACAAACACCATGCTGATATAGTTAAAGGCACATGGACATGACGGGGCGTTAAAGGGTTTTACAAAATGCCATGCAGAAAGACAACAAAAACTAAACAGTGGCTCCAAAAGATTCCACGATGTCCACCCAAAGACAAGCAGAAACCAGCAAAAAAAAACGCTCTGTAAAAATGGGCTTTTCTAAAGCTCAACCAACAACCCAATAATGCCCCGGTAAAGAACATGTGTACCTTTCAATAATAGCCAATCGTATGTTATCGCATTCTCCAGATTCCCTCTAAGCCGCTCTTAGCCACAGAAGTTCCAGCCGGACGATAAGTTCCAGTCGGACGAGAAGTTCCAGTCGGACGAGAAGCCCCTGCAGCTCTCCGCAAACTGCTGTTGCCCGCTTTCTTCGACAAAGTCTTTTTCTTGTTTCCAAGGGCATCATTGTTCGCAGAAATGATAATCTTCTTTGTTTTCTCTCCTTTCTGTTTCGATGCGTTACTGGCCTCCTTCAAGATCGTGTTTGTACTCTTGCTTCCCAATCCCATTCTCAAGGGACGCACAGGAGATTTGATGATAGTCGCAGTCGTCTGTCGGGACAATATGGGCGATATCTTTGTCGGAGACAAGGACTTGCGTTCAGGAGAACCAAAGTCAGGAGTTGAAGTACCTGAAAACACAAATGACTCTTCATCCCTAAGGGCGGAATGTTTGAATTTCATCGGAGACTGCAGCTTCTTACGAAGGGTCGAGAATTTCTTCGTCGTCCCAGACACTGAAGTTGCAGCTGAAGTGGCTGCCATTATAGCCTCCACTTTCAACCGCAATGATTCCTCGCTATCTGTCCGTCGCAACACGCGGAATTTATCATTAGACTCTTCATCGCCATCGTCGATATCAGTAGGATCAGTAGATTGCGAAGAGTATGTGGCGGCTGTAGATGTTGAAGCAATTGAAGACTCGCGTTCCGAGTTTGATAACGCATGGATAGGAGTGGCAGTGTGGGAATCAAACTCGATATAAGTGCCTGAGTGTTCACCAGACCGTCTGCGTCGTAGATCTCCAAGAGTTGCCTCATCACGTTCGAATATTTCTTCTTCGGTAAGTTCGCGTAAGGGTCGGCGTGCCAATGAAGATCTCATCAGACTTGACGGCGATGATTTGGAAGACTTCGAGATGCCAGCTAGTTTACAGTATCGTTAGCACGAATGGTAAGGAGAGCATCATTTATACAGGACGCGTTTGATTACTGGTATTCAACACGATGTATTACCACGGCAGACATAGAATAAACTTACTCTTTCCTTTCGTAGGGGATGTCCCAGCTACTCGGGAATTCGAGTTTCTAGATTGTGCAGTGCTAGACAATGGGATGTTTTCCTTATTTTCCCCTCCATATACGGCATTCGAGAAATAGGAAGTCACTTTTGCAGGGCGTGAAGTGGCTGTGGCATCGTGGAATATCGAGTCGTTATGACCAGACGACTTTGATTTCGACTCAGCACCATGGCTACCAGATGGGGCCTTTCGAGACTTGATAGAGGATGTTGCCATCTTAGTGCGTCGTGGAATAGCAGAAACCGTTGAGCCTACTGGTCGTTGAAGGCGTTGCAGTGCCGAGGGTGAGGATGGTTTGGTTGGCGACATTTTGGCGATATCGAAGTGTCGTGTGTGGGCGAAGGAGGGGAATAATACACACGACTTTGGCTTATTGGGAAGATGGCATTTAAAGGGTGATTGAACAATCGAGTGGTCGTTGTCGTTGTCGTTGTTCTGCTTTCGGAGAGTGTTCAGCGTCAGGAGAGGGAGAGGTTGGAACGGGGCGAAACCACACTACGAGTGGTGTACCTTCCTGGCAGATTCTCAGGCGCTGGCTCTTGTCGCTAACCAGCCTTTTGACTTTGCTAAGAACCATGGTGTACAATGGCATCGAGCCACGATGGGATCGGTGTGATCCCAATATATACAAATCGATGCGCATTACAGCATTCCAGTAAGGACAAAAGGCCTCAAAGATGTGAATTGTGCTTTGATGACCCTAATAGCCAACATACTACTTACGCGGCTCTGCGGGGCTGTGATGTTGTTCTTCCCAGCGTCTCACAACAATCGCAGTCAGTCGCTTGAGCAGTCAGTTGTTAGGAGCAACCAGAAGCTATCCAATAGAGATGTGAAACAAATCAGAGGACTTTGTTTGGGTCCAAAATCGAAGCAACTGAACAAGAGAGGGAGTGCATTTGCTGCTTCACGACGTTCTTTTTTGATTTAACGAAAACCTGAATTCCGGATATTCTGAAATTGGAAATGCGCTTACTTACCAGGAAGGCTAACATCTAACTCGAATTGGGAGAGTGTTTCCTTCCAAAAGCGCGCTGCCAAGGACACAGTCCGCTCTTTGTTTACACAACAGTCCTCAACAACCACACCACGAATCCTCTCAGTATTACTTCCTGCTCCAACACCGCGACGTTTATCGTCATATACAACTATGTCCGCATCTTCAACAACAGATATGGATCCTACCTCCATTCCCCTCCCCCCTTCTGACGATACGCACTACTTCACGTCATCGCCAGCGAAGAACTCGACACCCTTCCGTAGTGGCAAACACGACGAAGAAGAATACGAGTCACCCCCACCAACAATTCGACCAGCACGAAAATCTAAGCGTGCCGCACTCACAAACGTATTTGACACGGAGACTCCTGTTGTATCTGCAGCCTTCAATCCGTTTCGGACACCGCATGGTGTTGATGAACAAGAAACACCGCGTGCCAGACCGTCAAAACGCGGTGGCAAGTATCACCCCGGAACTCGCCCTCAAGACACGCCTGGCATGAGAGAGAGTAGTCCCAGCTCCGAGGTGCACCATTCATCTCGAAATTCTGCTGCCAGTGACTCCGATGGCGCGGTTGGTGGACAATGGGACACAGATGATATGGACACAGATGAAGTGAACGAAGGTGAGGAGGACGAGGAGGACGAACTAGATGAGCATGAGGATATGGATCGGACTATTGCCATAAACTTAGGTTCATCAGTATCACATCAACTCGGAGGAGTTCCAGGTTCCGTTCGTTCTCGACGAATGACTACTCGGTCCTCACCTGGACGGACCCCTGCAAAGAAGTCGACGAGGAATATCAATCCATCCTATAGCACAGACTTCACTGAGACGCCCAGGCTGTCGGCCTTCACAAATGCCTCCGTTCCTTCGTCACTATTTGCCGATATCCATAATACACCATTTCTCTCGGCTACCTCACCCCAAAAGCTAAATGCCATGCACCGCCTTGCTGAAAACTCGCCCTCGTCATTTTCATACGATGCTGTGTTGAAAGAAAAGGAGGATGAAATTCGACAATTGAAGGAGATGCTTGCAGGGGCTCAGGGCCAACAACCATATGAGGACTTTATCAACTTTTCGCCAGAAAAAAGGGTGAGTGCATTGCCAGAGGACCTTCAACTCACAGTCAAAAAGCGTCGCTCTCCCCGAAAGAATACCGAAACCAGCACGAGCCCAATAGTGCCATCCAGGATTTCCCGTGGCTTTAGATCGTCACCATTGAAACCAATGGGGTCTTTCGAGGGAATTACAAGGCCAATAACTGCTGAGGAAAGGAAGAGAGCCAGACGGAGAAGGGTGACACAAGAATTTCGAGATTTCAGTGCCATCGACCTGAGTGCATTTAAGGAAAGCAGCTACCTTCCCCCACAACCTATGGTTGAGGTCATTGAAGAAGCAGAGGAAGCTACAGAATCAAATCAACAAGAGTTGCACCCACCAGAAGAACAACTGACGACAGAGGATGCAAACGTAAAATTAGAGGATCCGGTCGAGAAGGATGTCCTGGTAGAAGAAGCGATGGTAGGGGAGCCGATGGTGGAAGACGAGGAGGAACGCCAGGAGGGGAAGGAGGAGAAGAAGGAAGGAGAGGAGAAGAAGGAAGGAGAGGAGGAGGAGGAGGAGGAGGAGGAGCTCAATGTTGTGAAGGAAGAGGAAATCCATGGTACGACTGAGGAGAGCCAGGATGGTAGAAACAGAAGATCTTCACTGGTTGTACCTCCACCCAACCGTACACGCCAGTACCGCTCTTCCTCTGCCCCGCCCGTTCCTCACGCACCCAAAGACATGGAAACCAACACATTCAACAAGTTCAGCAAACCAACGACAACCCCCATGGACTTGGACAGCGCTCACGAGTTCGAGATTGCCAAGCTAAACAATGTCATCGCTGAATTTCAGGATAAGCTTGAGACGGCCGATGTCCAAATCGACAGGTTGAAGGCAGAGTTAATTGCCGAACGACGGTTGAGGATTGCTGCAGAGCAGGCACGTGAGTTCGTGGAAATGGAACGCAAATTTGGTGTCTGCTGCGAACACAACCCTGGTTTCCAGCAGCCCAAAGAGAAGCTTGGCCCAGCTGCCGTTCAACTTCCTAACAGTTCTCCGCCCCACGGTTATGATGCGATGGAGGAAAATCGGAGACCCAAATCGAGGTTGGGCCGCCCCGCGAGCAGACTAGGCGGTGATAGACCTGCCAGCAGAATTGGTGAACAGCGTCCCGGTGACAGGCCTCCTACCAGACTCGGTGGCTATGCTAGTAGGAACCCGGCCCCTCCTGTTGTGACCAAGAAGAGGGCCAGAGAGGAACCACCGATGGTTCCTGGCAAGAAGGCATCTATTCCTGCCAGACCGGAGAAGAGGGTTCTTAGTGGATCGGCAGCAGGGAACATCATGCTCGGTACCTCTAATACGACGTCTGCGCTCTCGAAGAAACCGGAGAAGGTTGTTGGAAGGAGTTTGAGAAGCACTGCTGGGGCAACTACTACTAGGCCTGGAGCTTTGTCTCGTGGTGCTAGAAGATGATAGCAGAGGGAAGGTTAAGGTTGGGGGGCTGATAAATATAAATATGGTTGGTTGGCAATGACGACGGTCACGGAACTGCTCGCGCTGGGTTGGGGTATCTCTATCTTTTTGGCCCTCGCCTGTTTGTTTCTTTGGGAAGGATATTGGTGTTCATACCTTTTCTTACATTTGTGATGCCGTTTAAAATGGTGCGTGTTTGGCTGTTATTTTTTGTCACGGTTGATACCGTCATCTGTATTAGCGCGTACTAGCTTTCTCGTATAATGTTACTTGCAATTGAAGTTGAACACTGTTGACGTGCAGTTTGGGGGGGGTTAGTGAGTTGATTTTGTTTGTATTCTTGATATCGACATGGTTTGGTTTGGTAGATTGCTTGTGCATAGCGGATGATACCTTTTAATCCTTTTTACACTGTTTGACTGGGCGGTAGGGCGGTCCGTTCTCGCTGTGATATGATATTCGATGATTTGTTCCACCCACAGAATAATCCCAAAATATCACTCGTTCGTTAGGGCTCGGAACAATATAAGGTTTACATTTACATCATATATATAGGCTGGTATCAGATAGTTTGTGTGCTTAAATCTAGAATATTCTACAGAACTAAAAGTAATCTCAACGACATCTGGTTAATCGTGGCTGGCTCTTTCAGCCCTACCGTACGCGTCCCCCATAACACGCCAGCGGCCTCTTTGGGCGACCCATCATTATCACTACCCCTACCAAACTCGTAGCATGGCTTCCACAAGGACTCGTCAGCGTATCTGCAGCCAGCAATAACGCAACCCCATTTCCGCCTCGATCCAAAAACGTGTAATGTTGCATCATCACCACCACCACCGCATTAAACACCTTCCCTTCCCCGAGCGCAGCTAGTCTTCGTCTGCAGAAGTGTACTCAAGCACTCACTGGATAGGGACGGTATGCTTATCTCATGCAACTGATAGGTTCGCTGCTGCATTATGTCTCAAATGAAGAAGGTTTGGGACAATAAGAGGTAGACTATGGTCCACCCTTTTTTTTTTTTCGTGCAAGTCTCGCTGTCGTCCTTCGCACGAGTGAGAACCCAGCGAGGCTTGACTGAGAACTACTTAAGTACGAGCCTCAGCCTATGATTTGTCGCCACTCGCTGCCTCGTGGTCTTCAGCTTAGGTACACACACCATCAAAACAAACGGGTTCACCCACATCCGTGTGTGCATACGTAACGGTACTGTCTCATTTCCGCCATCCAACGCTACAAATACTCCAACTTTTCTTTTGCTTTCAGGAGAGGCTGGCTGGGCACGAGACAAGTTACGCAATCGGGGTGACAAGACAGGACAACTCAGCTACATGTCGATCCAACGATTCGATCAGCAACCAGATCAAAAGAACCGTTCGAACTTCAAGAGTTCAGATGAAAATCTCGAGAACTTCAGCCGCCCGACGTGACATGACGCGGTGTTACGAGTGATCCACCATGTCGCCACCATGTCCAGCGCTGATCGCCGCAATCCCTAGCTTATCATCACATCTCACAATAGATACACGCGGAAGTTGCCTGGCCCTGGGGCTTGGGAATGACTATCTATTTACTTATGCAGTGAGACATGCGTACATCACTTTTTTGACGTGCGTACAATACGAAGATCGACACTTGGAATATGTGTAAATGGTTGCCTCTGGAGGGGACTTGCGCCTACCAACCCCAGAGGTTATGCATCTCAATTGTCTGTCCTGTCTAAAACCACCCAATATGAAGCGGTAGATATACGGCTTGCCTGCTTCCCTCCCCTTACCAAGTACCTTATTCCCCAACTGTATTCACCAATAAAAAAAATCCACCCCTAATTCCAACCGCATCCCCCACCCCCTCAAGCAAAAACGAGATGAAAACACAAAAAAGGAACCCAAAACACCCATGAAACCCCGAAACCAAAAAAAAAAGCAATTGAAAGAAGCGCGCCCAAGAAACCCCAGAATACAAAAATATAAGAATAAAGAAATGGTGACGCTTGACAATAGCTTCAAAGAGTCGTGACGATGAAATCACTAAATGTGGCGGCGGAGAATACTAATTCCAATCCTAAGAAAATATGATCAAAGTCTCAGACCCGATTAGATGAAGTAAGGAAGAAGTGTGACTGTGACTGTAGTGGTAATAGCGTGTGGCTTTTGTGACGAAGGAAATATGCTGTGAATAGTATGTGTCCAAGGAAAATAGTAAGTCGCGAGCAGTGGTGATGGTCTGAGATTTGTCAAGGCTTGTAAGCCGCCTCCATATCGTCCTCCTAGTTTTCCTCCACAAGTCCCACCAGCCATCACGTGCGAACCCAACTTGCTGTCCCAACCCAGATACTCGCACGGGCTTAAAGCCGATGACAACCCTCACCAAGTATCCATCATTATACACCAAATGTAACCAAAGAAATAACTCCCAATCAATATGCGTAACGGCGATAGATGCATTCCGTCGTCCGAAACCGATAGAGGCCAAAAAGCAGATACGCCAGAACTCCAATTACCCGTGAAACTGTCTCTTTACAACTGCAGGCAAAACAATCAGATCCCAAGGGCCAAGAGCTCAGTGCCCGTCTTGCTCCATACGATGGTCCGGCGACTCTAAGGGTGATTGTTCCGGAAGCTGTTCACCAGCCTCGCCTCTCCGACGCTTCCAATCCACAGGGCCTAGCTAAGGTCAGACACGCCAAACATCATGCAGCATTAAGAGAGACAAACCACTCTGTCGAGGTCGCTTCTCCCCTTCCTTCCTCGAACTCCTTGGCTCTATCAGACCATCGGCAACCATTGACTTGATCTCATATGTCCGAAGTTCTTTCTCCTCCTCTCTATCCTCCTTCTCCAAGCGCCTGAGGTCTTCCGGAGATAATCCTTCCCGCCTTTTCGCCCGAATATCGTTCATGATGAATAGCAGTACTTCCTCGGGACATTTGGTCCGAGGGAGGCCATGTCGGCGAGGATTGCGGACATATCTCCGGGTGACATCTGCTGCACCATCATGAGAGAAGGCAATGCAATATGCAATCTTCTTTCCCCATCCTTCCGTGTAAAGTCGAGGCTGATCGAAAGCTTCCTCACAGACGTCGACGTGTATCCAACGGTTGGCATGGACAGAAAATACTTCTGTAAAAACCTGTAACATCATTAGCAACTATTTTAAGCAGTGCACGCCGACCAGATAAACGCTAAAGCAAGAAAACAAACTTACATGGTCTTCACTATTCCAGACCCAGCGAACTTTGCTACCGACGGCACGACACAACATGGAAAACACGTTGGCCCATTCCCCACACCGTCCCCTCCGCTCCTGCATCAAGGTCCATACATCACTGTAGCGAGCAAACCGTTCCTGATTTCCACATTGTTCGTTCTTGCACTGAAAAAGCTCCACCCGAGATGCACCACGTGCCTTCTCCTCTGGTGTCGGATGTGTTGAACCGATCGGGTGCGTATCATGCGGCCGTCGCTCGGCGTAGCACCGTTGACACGGGGGATTACCCACGAAAGTAAAAAAGTCCCTCTTGAACCATCTGGTACACACGTTAGCAGTTGTACAAACCCACAGTACACGCCAAGTTGCAATGAGATATTCTGCCAGGTCTAGGTCCAGTTACTGTCAAAGGCAGTGATGCCCTCAACCACTGGGCCTTCCGCCCAAACCCAAAATCCCATTCCAAAGTTTTCCTTCTACTTACTTGAGAAGCGCCATAATCACACAATCCTGATATCCCCATTTTGCCCTTTCTTTCCCGAGACTCACGGCCTCGACTTGCATAATCTGACTTTCCTCTTCTGCCTCTGCATATATTCTCGTCAAAGGTACCACAGCCAAAGCTTCATCCAACAGCCCAGGGTTTTCGTACTTCTGAGGTACTGACGAAAGTTGCCGCATAACCGCATGGAACTTGATTGAAGCGGAATCAGACGGTGGCGTCGGAACCTTAGCAGTAGAGCGAGCTGAGTATCCAGGTAGCCCATCGGGTCCAACTTCTGGCTCTCGAGATGAACTCAGAGCATATTTTGATTTAGATTTCCGTAGCGCGTGCGATGACGATGAAGCCCCACGCGAGGTTGATGGCCGTGACGAGGAAGAGGAGCCGCTGCTGCGGGTGGTTTCCGGCGACTTCTTCAGGTCCGCGAAGGATGCTGCTGGTGATGGTGAGGGTGAGTCCAGTGAAAGGTTCCGTGTCCGTGCAGCGAGAGCATCTGAGCGCTTGCTGTTGATGCATTCTGTGTACTTGTTGGTTAGATTCCTAGCCCATGCTGCGACATCCGTGTGTGGTATATTGCTGCTCGTCGCCATGTCGAGAGGTGGTGTTGTTGTTCCGAGAGATTGGAGAAGGGGGGGTGAAGGGGTTTTTGTCACTTCGTATTAAAGTGATCGCTGTCGCCGCCGTCGTCGCCCTTTCGTCGTCAGTCGTCGGTTGCCGGGGATAGGTTGTTCAGGGATGGGCTGGCTACGCTGGAGACGAGATAGGCGTGGTGTTGAAGCAGACGAGGTTTGATAATGGTTCGGAGCGCAGGCGGGAATATGATATTGCTTGTGGACGGTGCGGAGCGGACGAGGCCAGTGGCGAACGTAGAGAAGAGATTGGCCTCGTAGCCGTGCTTTTCGTAGGAAACGTGGTGGAGGGTGGGTTGTCAAATGGCCTGGAGGAAGTATGTACACAGCTTACGCAGCCCGCCAGAATGGAGCTTCTGTTTCCAGCGAGAGACCTTGTCCTGTCCCCTGTTCCCTGTCGGCCAACGAAAATGACCAAATGGTGGTGGCCGATTAGAGTGGGTAGTCGTCAGTTCGTAGCGGAGAGGAGGATAGGTGTGGAGTAGGCGAGAGTGCAGTCAAATGTAAGGGAGGGAAAGAGAGAGAGACTGGGAGAAACACAGGCCGAAACAACAACACAATCCCAAAAGGAGGCTAAAGAAGTGGTCAAAGTCGAAGAAGTGTGCCAATGAGGCGACGAGTGCCAGTCAGTTCGTCAGAAGAATCTGCGGGCAAAGAGGAATAATCCTAGAAGAGGGCGAGGGCGAGGGCGAGCGACAACGACTGCTGAGCCACTTTGCAGCAAGCACAACGCGGAGAAGGCACAGCGAGAGGCAGAACACCTCCCTCCTTCGTTCCCTCGGTCAAGTCCTTCGCCCCGAGCCAAACCGCTTCGGGGAAGGAGTACGCAAGTCTGCAGCATTACGCGGCAGCCAAGCAAGCGGTGGCTGCTATTGGCTGCAGCCTGCACACAAGATCTAAAAACGTCGCAGAGGAGCGAGGCCAGAGCGAGCAGAGCGAGGGACATGATCGGCCAAGGACGCCCGCAAGGAAGTACTTACGCGTCATTGGGAAAACCAGTGAGGGTCCTCCCGTGACTTTTGCATTTGAAGCAGCAAAATTCCCCTTCAGATCATCGGAACATCTGCACTCTCAAAACGTGTCATTTTTAATTCCGGAGGGAAGGTTTTCTCCGTCGCTAACTTTGCAGAATTCTACCGGTGGTGGTGGCCTTTTTACTGAAACCATGGGAGACATCCGAGGCGCGTCCGCCGATAACGACTGCAGAGCAAATCAGCTCTAGCGCGGTAATGTACAGTAAGTGGTGGTACTTTCAACGGCCACTTTCCAAACCCTCATCTCTGCCGCGTATATACATCGTCACCTTTGTATCCTCCGATTGCGAAAACTGAATCAAAAACCTACGACGCCCTTCGGCGCTGCCGCCGCCGCCACAAGACACCCGATCCGCATGTGGCTTACGCGCAATCACTCCAGATCACTCGCGATGCGTCTTCACGACGTTGCTACCAAATAACGGCAGTCAACATAAAGGGCTGCTTATCCCATTCCGGACATCTTCCCACAATCGTAACCTGTGAACACTCGATAACTTGCATAGTGTAGGAAATGGGACACAAGGCCTTTGCCCAGAGCCGGCAAGACGCCCGTGACCCCAAATCTCAGTTCCGATCTGATGAGTTAACTACATAGAGTGGAATGGCCACGCAAGGCATGATCAACCACTCAATGACGAAGTTCCCATGTCCAGAAGCGACAACTCTTTCCGTAGATTATATTGTGGGTCTAGACCGGCCACCCCCCCTCGTGGGTGCGGGACGACTACTTCCTTATCGATATCATGTAGGAATGCACCGACAACGACAAAGTTTGAATTCGACGCTAGCAGAAGAATTGTTGTACTGTGGGTATCACGGGTTCCCATCACTAGGAGGAGGACCATCGTCCGCCATGGAGGCGTGTACCTAGGTACCTTATGACTCGTCATGGATGGTGTGGCGAGACTATTGGGTTGGAGTGGTGGGGGGCGATTGACTGCAATGACGTGGAGGCGGTGGTGATGACGAAAAAACCCGAGGTTATCACCAGGAAAGAGGGGTGAACGTACAACCTTCCACCTCTTTCCTAGGTACTTCGTAGGGTATTTCTTGCACTACTGCAACAAAGAACCGAGCGTCGTCATCTCTGTTGCTGCTGCTTGAACGACGATGCAGCTACATCCACAGTGTCTATTGTTTCGTCACTTGTGAGTGCTTGAAACATCAAGTAGCCGGGGAGGAGTACGTATCGTCACCATTCTTCCAGGCGCTGGATTGTGGACTAAGGAAGAAGCACATGGAACGGAGTGGAAACGCCCGTCATCCTCTATGCCCTGACTGTGTTTACTGAGGTAGCTGCGTAAGAAAGTTGCGTACTAGGAGGGGAAGGGCATCGAGATATTGATTATCTTCTGTTTGTCTGCACTGGATCGAAGCTAACCACTCGAGGGGATGTAGTTTTGCTTCGTAGGTGATAGGTGTATCTTCTGGTTAAGGAAGTACTCCATCGAATGAGCGGGAGAAGCTCCGTCTCGGGGACCCCGATGGTTGGTGTCATCATTGTGTAAGGCAATGGGTTTTCTTGTCAAGGTTTGTAGTATGATGTTGAATTCTCTATATCAAGGCTGATGCGCCCTGGGAGCCAGCCTAAGGTTTGTAAGGTTCCATTTTATTACAAATCCATCAAGGTCACCACGCCACAGCGATATATTGATGACAACGAGATTCATGTAGATATAGGCCCTCGGTCACTAGTCATGAAGGGAGGAGATTTGCAAACCACGGCGTGAGACTCTGTTGGCTAATTCATCAGCTCTTGTAGGGTACATTCGCAGATGATAATCTAACGGCAAGAGGCTACTTATGGGGGCTTGGTAGTTTGAGGAAATATGTTCTCAGGATTTTTGCGGTCCAACCCATTTACAAGGCTGTTTCGCTGTAAAAAGCCTGATAAAAACCTGACAGAAGAAAAAGGCTGGCAATAGCCTTTCCCAAACCTAGCAAGCTAAATTATATTCATTTGTCAACGTTATTTCCTCTGCGTTTCCTTGATCGTTAAATAGCTCATTATATGGAAGATGAATGTCTTTTCGAGTTATAGCAAATTGCGGTTGCTAGAGACTCTTGCTACTTGTGGGAAAGGCAATACTTATATAAATTAAAAAAACTCCTCAGGCTATGGATATCACACTTAGCCATCAATATACGGCGTTAGTCAGCGAATCTACTTGCTACACCATAATGCTCTAGTACACAGCCAATTAACACCTCTTCGGTGTATTCTTGTCGATAATGGAGGTGTTTCTCTGCCCGCGTGTCCCGGTTCTAGAAGCAGTTTATAGTGTGGACTCCAGCAAAACAAGCATCATTCAACGTCCGGGATGTCTCGAAGCACTGGATATTTTTCCTTGCTTTACCGCCAGGTGTGCCTAAATGCTGGGGGAGGTTTCAGTGCCACGGAAAGTCGGAATGCGATGTTATTGTTTGATACTGCACTGGCTCCTATGATCGGGAATAGTCATACGTGTCCTGGTGTGTTTTCGTACGATATACTGAACTGACCATTCAAAGCTCAAACATTGTCAGCACGTCAAAAGCTAGTACAACAATGAACAATGAGGCTGCATGATCGGATAGTTCTCCTGCCGCTGGCTTCAGTATCTTTGCCGCCTTTGCACTTCCCATTCCTGGGTGACAGCGTCTGTATTAGTGTGTTCGGCATCCAGACGTCCCGGTATCAAATTTATAGTCCGGTTAAATCCGATGGGAACGTCCGTGGTTACGGCAAAAGTTTGGTGGTCCCGAAGACGGCTATCCAGCTGTTTATCTATCGGGTTTGTTAGGTTTGGCGTAGAAACAAAATTGACATCAAATTTCCGAATTCTGACCCGAAAAGGCTGTCGTCGACCACTCACGGCCCGGGACCGCGGCAAGTCAGGTGATCTAACCCCGTCAAGATATTACGTATCGCTTTCTACCTACAGGTCCGCCGGTCCCTAAAGCTATATCAAATGCGGGCTTGTTATATAGGGATACATGTAGTCTTGGAGCGTGTTAGATACATGCTGTAGCCCGAACCCCAGTTGGAGAATGACTGAGTGATGACAGATGCTTAATCTGACTTCTTCACAAATGCGTATTCGGTATATGTCGTGGTCAACTGTTACCTGAAATTATGGCCTCTGAGCAATTGCTGATGGTTCCTCCTCTCAGTTTTGGCCTTGGAAAATGACCTCAACAATGTTTTACTTCGATGGGTATACCGATGGGTATACCTAATGTCGTCCATCAATAACATACCATCAGAATTCACCAATTTCTTTTGTTGATAACATCGACTATTAATATAAATAGAGTAGTCGACGCTCAGCATTTATAACCTACTAATGACAAATAGAGATTTTGAGCCAATGCCTTTAGATGCTGTAAATGTTATATATATGATCTAAACCCAGCCCGTTTCACACATACGCACTCGGCATTCGCAAATCCATCCGAACGGTTCGTCTCCAAAAGCAAAGCAACCCTTTTCCACCAAAGTAGCACCATCATCTACCTCCCAACCTCTTTTCCTTGATAAACGTGGAACTCACAAACGCAAGCACGGCCAGTCCCACCCCAAACATAAATGCCATCTGCAGTGCGTCTTTATAGCACGCTCTCACCACAACCCTCGTCTCCTCGGGTAGGGTTCCAATAAATTCCATACTCTCCCTGACCTTCCTCACAATTTCGTCTATATCATCACCCTTCAGCCGCGCAGCTAATTCGGCCCGAAGCCTATTCTGTACCAGCATACTACCCACGCTAACTCCAGTCACCGTGCCTAACGCGCGGAAGAGATAGCTGACCGCCGTACCCACCGCTTGATCCTTAGGTCCCGCAGCGGCGATGATTGCGACCAGCGAAGACGTTACGCCAATTCCGTTGCCGAATCCAGAGAAAATGATGCCAATAGAGATTCCTGTTGTTGACTCTGCCATCAAAACTGAAACGAGAACGAGAGTTGCGCCGACAACAGAGTGAAAGTACGCAATGACCGTGAGCCAGTAGTACTTCCCCGTTTTCTGCATCAGTAGTCCTCCGAGCAAAGATCCCGACACGCCTCCCGCAATGGCAGGTAGTAGCCGTATCCCCGCCTCGCCAGGAGAGAGTGAACGGACCGCCTGGTAATAAAGCGGCACATAAAACAGCACAGTCATATGCGAGCCGAAAGCGAAGAAGTTTGCGAGAGACGATGCAAAGATGGTACGCTCACGGACGATTTGGGGAGGTGCAAAAGGTTCAGAGGCGATGAATGATTCAATATAGGCGAAAGCACCAAACAGGGCGATGGCGATCAAGAGGCTGGCTATCACCACCGGCGATTTAAGCGAGACGTTGCTAGCTTGATCGAGTCCAATGAGGAGACTAAGAACCGCCAGGACAAGGACTCCTGCGCCGAGGAAATCAACTCGCTGGAGGCGAGCTTTGAAGGAAGTTGTGCTTTCAGCAGAGGATGGTAGGTTGAGAAAGACGCCAACTGCTAGACAGGCAAGAAGCGTTCCGGGATATTGAAATATGAAGGACCTGGTCAAGAATGTTAGCTACGCAATCAGTAGAAAGGTATCAAGGACGTGCCAGCGCCAGCCTATGGTGTCTGCCATGATTCCGCCTGTGTTATCGTTAGTAACGTATCTATGTAAATGCGTGTTATCGGGGATTGGGTTTTATACCTAATGGAGCCCCCGCGGCAGCACCACTGGCGAAAACGATGTTTAACAACCCTTGCCAGGTACCGCGGGATCGCAGTGGAACCAGGTCACTGACAAGAATGCTCACAACGGTCGTCATTCCCCCTCCTCCAATGCCAGCAAACGCTCTGGCAGCTATCAGCTGCCCCATGGTCCTACTCAATCCGCAACCCAAGCAACCCACGCCAAATACGGTATACGCAAACAACAGACTTGCCTTGCGGCCGAAGATATCGCTCAGCTTCCCATATAGCGGCTGAAAGCTTGTCGTAGTAAGAAGATATGCGGTAGCAATCCACGAGGTGCGGTTGAGCTCTTTCAAGTCGTTACCGATTGCACCGTACGAGGAGACCACCTCACAAACGTTAGTTCCTGAAGTGTGTTATTTCGAACTGAATATACATACAATTGTGTTATCCATGGCCGCAAGAAAGATCTAAACATATAGTGAGCAAACCATTCGGAGTGAGTAAGATGAAATGAGGTACCCCAATGGCCAGCGCAGGGAGAATGTACTGCAACTTTGCACCCGGGATCTTTGGAGCGCCATCGTCGACGTCTTGTCTTTCGGGGTCGTCACTCTTTGAGAGGAGCGCATCTTGTTCAGTCGGCGGACGTTCATCAGACTCTGCCATTGCGCAACCGGGAATTGAGGGGGCGAGTGTTATCGCGGAGAGGAGAAGACGGGGCTGTGTGCATAGTGAGCCGTGTTGTCGAGATGTTAGTCAACGGGAGTAGTATTTCGCAACCCTAACCTTTAGGCGCCCATCTATTCGGGCTGCATTCCGCAATCGTCTCGTTTACGGAAGTCGTAACGAATCGAGTGAATTATCTCTGCTCTATCTTAAGTTATTTACATGCATATGTAGAATAAAGCAAGGACATGCAAACAAGCTCGTATAAGCCTTTCTTCTACACGCTGATTTGTTACACTGATCAAAATATTTGACTAATTATCGGCCAACGGAACAATAGAGTAGTTCCCGCAGCGTCTAGAGTGCCTCCAGATTCGGATCTAGAGGAGGGTCACCCCCACCTCCAGATTTACTGGTGCTCCAGATGTCAGTCTCAGAGTTCATAGCAAACGAAATTTGGAATAGTTTATAGCCTGCCGAGAATTTCGGCTTCGATAGTAGAAACTAAACACCAAGCAATCACCACTAAAGCACCCCGCTATCCTTTCTGTAGTATCTGAGACTGAGACTGCAACTGAGAGCAATGTTGTGCTGCGGAGTGAGAGCGGCCTCCAGATTTTTGAGACTGAGACTATGACTCAGTCTCAGACGCTGCAAGAACTACTCCAATGAGCTTTCAGGACTGAAAAAATACAACAAATCAGAGAAAACCAGGCGTGAAGGGGTATAGCACAATGAGTCCACTAAAAACTCCATTCACACTGGAGCCTGGCAAGAAGGATACCTCGGTGGCAGAGTGGATGCAAATCCTAAATCACTCATGTTCCCACACGACCCCACACGACTCCACACGAGCCTATACGATATCGTACAAACTTAAGAATGCGCATGCGAGCCCACACGAGCCCGCACAAATCCACATGAATTCATATAAGCAAACCATGAGCTTCTTAAGAGCGTTCCAGCGGGCAGAAGCGAGAGTCGTCCATAAAGCCTACATAATTCTATGTGCTCGTCCTACGCAATCCACAGCTACTTAAGCTTCAAGTAACATATATATCAATTAGTGCTGACGCAATAGAGCATATTAGCCCGAGTTTGTACAAGGTAGTACACACTCGTATGTGTAAAAGTTTATATGAGTTCTAAAAGCTTCCAGATCCGCGAGTTTGTATGAGTTTATACAAGTTTGTACGAGCACGTAGAAGCTTTTACACGATTAGTCTTGCTACTTAAATAACCCCGCAGAATTATCACCAGCACTTTACATGAGCTTGTAGGGACTTGTAAAGGCTCGTACAAATTTGTATGAGCATATAGGAGTTTGTGGTTCGTACGAACTTGTACGGGCTTGTACGAAATGGAACCAACTTAATTAGAATACCCCTAACTAGAGCAAGTAGTAAATACCATTCAAGCTGTGGTTGCGAGCCATACGCGATGTTGAATTCGGACTGGACGCTAGAAATAGTAAAAATAAATGTACTTGATATGTGTTGATCTATTTTTTCTAACAAAGCTACAGGCCGGGTGCTGGGATCAAGCAGGGCATATAATGAATGGCACGTCAATGGGGGTATGATCATCCCGAGAGTTCTAAGCAATCATTCTAATATCGTTTGTGCTACATCCAACCCAACCCTCCGGAAAACGATATCCAAATAAACTCCCTGCACTTATTATCACCAAAGTTTAGCTAACTGACCTCCTTTAGGTCCAGCTACCCTGAGATGGTGTTTAATGGTGTCAAGGATGAAATAGCGGGGCAGGAGGGGCAGAAATCTTGCATCGGTTTCACATTCAAGTATATTATGAAAACTCGTTTGGAACAGGGCTTCTCTGTTCAGTCCACCGCACTATGCTGCTGAATGATCCATCACCACAGTATTCAATAGCATGAGACAGCTGTCTTTGACATGGAGTAGGAGCATGATGGTGATACAAACGCTTCCAGTAAATTCCAGAATAGATTAATCTGATGCATGGGAATATCGAATATGTTAACCGGGTGATGGGACCCACGTTAATACGTTGGGCTAATACTCGAGTCAGGGCTGAAGTATCCAGGCAGAGGGGTGAAAGAAGAACGTAGCCATTCCGCCACCTGCTGGTACTCGAGTGGAATGGCCACGGTCTTACTTTCACCCCTGTGCCCGAGAACTTCAGCACTAGCCCTGTCGCGAGTACCTCAGTTTAATGGTATTTGATATGGTATCTGACCCCCAAAGTCCTACAGACCCATCGAATATACAAGAGCTTCCCCCTTAGCTTAAGCGGCAGAGAATGGTGCAGTAAACACCGGGCGCAGAAAAATTAGGCGCTGTAAACGCTACATTCAGGTTCGAAATGTGTGATCACTCTGAGTACATCAAACGTCTTAAACGCTAACCCGGGTTCGGGACCTATTATTTTGTCCTGCCGTGCCGCACACTACAGCTGTCGCTATGAAATTCTCTCAATCTTTACTTGGTAGTTGCTTGTCTCGTGACCATCCGGTAGCGCCAAGCATCATATTTTTCTCGTCGGCTAGTGATGGGTGCGTCGATGGCGGTTAGGGTTAGTCACCCAATCAAATTTGGCGGCTGGGCTGGAGACAAGATAGTTGCCTTCTTAGGTAGCAATTAAATAAGGAAACTATGTGTGCTTATGGAGATGTCGTGCCGTAGATTCTATGGCACTTTAGCGAGGGCTCGCCCTCTGCCAAGCAAAGCTTATGATCGGATGGATAGTTGTTTTTCAAGGTATATAAAGTCTGAATTTCCCATAAGCAACAGATTCTTAGCTTGACTGGCAGTGCATGGTGCTATAAATGCCAGGTGCAGTATACGCCAGGTGCAGTAATCATGCATATGTTTGCATGATCAAAATCCGAATCTTCCAATAAACAATAGCTGGTGTTTAGCTTAGCTGGCAGTTCATAGCGCTTGAAACGCTAGCTAGGTGCTATAAACGCTAGGTGCTGTAAACACCAAGGGGTTCGAAACCTGTAGTGGACATTCTTTTGCTCTCTTTTATCTAGAAGGTGCATTCTTCCCCTATGATCACTGCCGTCAGGTTTCTTGGGCCTACTCGTCTGGTGATGTGAGTTCAACTGATTGTTGAAAACAATGTTATGTATGATCAAGTCTTCCAATAAGCAAGAACTCAAGCCTAGCTTAGCTGGTAGTTCTGGGCGCTTGAAACGCCAGTCAGGTGCTATAAACACCAAGGTTCGAAAGCTGTAGTTACTCTCTTTTGTCCGTCGTAGAACAGTCACACGTTCTCCTGGGTCTACATACAACTGGACGTAGACAAAAGCTTACCAAGAGGAATCCAAAGCAATTCACCCCTACAAGCATCACTAACTGAGAACTAAATTCGTATAACGAGCCCTGTGACCGGCCCTAACTCAAGTACTTTCGCATGGATATTGATCTCTCTGCCTCCATGTAACAGCGATGTTTCGCGGTTGTGACGACATGCCCGGGCATCATGGGCGGCTATGGGTTAACGTTTAACGACACTCTTGATTCCATGTTAGGAACACCAAGTGTATGTGCCGAACAGCAGGCTAATAAGGCCGAGAAAGCCACAGGCACTCCGGCATGCGAGTATCCCAGCTGTCTGCGAAGAGGTGATGGGCGGAGCGGCATGCTGCACGCCCTGCGTCTGCATACCAGGTACTACATAAATAGGCGATTAAATAATTGGCAGATATAACTTCATTAAACGTTTCTATAACAAAAATACGAGGGCACCACCCTTCCTTTTCCCCTCGCAAAACCAAAAAACTATTTGTACAAGATATCATTTATAAAAAAACCTAATCAGTTCCCAACACATGTCTAAGCGCGGCGCTTCTCAGCTGCCAGCTCTTGCTCTTGTGGTGGAGTGCTTGGCTGTGAGATCATCATAGATCCCAAGATATTGTTATCTGATTTGTTAATCGCGCTCCAGTCTCCAACCTGATCACCAAGCCAGTCAGTCGTGAGGTTCAAACAAAAACAATAGACAAATATGTACGTACTTCCTCTTGGTAGAACTCATGGGCATCCAAACCCCTTATCTCGGCGTCCTCGTCTACACGGATGTTCAAACCAGGGATGTACTTCATTGCGAAGAGGATGATGGCAGAGACAATAAAGGAGTATGAAGAGATTGAAACCATATCAGCAAGCTGAAATGCAATCTGTATGCCGTTGCCATCAATTCCGCCGGGTGCATTGGTAATTCCATCGAGCATGCTAACTACGCTGGGTGTTAACAAACAGACTTAATAAAATCAGTCATCGACCTGCATACCGGAAGAAGTGGCAAAAATGCCAGTCAAGAACGACCCAACAAGGCCTCCGATACCATGGAGCTTAAAAACATCCAGCGACTCGTCGATCTGGATCCACTCGGTGAGGTCCTCGAGGGAGGCACAAACACAAGCAGTGACGAAGCCGATTATAGCAGCAGCCCAGAAGGGAACAAATCCAGCGGCAGGAGTGATTCCGACCAAACCAGCGATAGCACCTTCGCATGCACTAACAACCGAGAATTTCCCTCCCTTGCGGAAGTAGTCGGTCAACACCCAGCCCAAGATTCCAGTAGATGCAGCGAGATTGGTATTGAACATTGCGTACATAGCACGGACGGTAGCGTTGAGGGTGGATCCTCCGTTGAAGCAGAGCCAGCCAAACCAGATGAAGCATGTTCCAATGAAGACCATTGTGACGTTGTGAGGGCGGTGTCTCACACGGGACTCCTTATCCTTGCGCTTGCCCAGAACAACTGCATAGGCAAGGGCAGAGAAACCGGATGCAACGTGAACGGGCCCACCTTGATTCCGTAAGTCAGTTTAGAGTGGGGTTTGCGAGAGAATATTACCTACCTCCAGCGTAATCGAGCGACGGAAGATTGTAAAGCCAACCACTGCTATTCCACGTCCAGCAAGCAATCGGGCAGTAGACAACTGTTGCCCAGATAAACGCGAAGACAAGAGAAGGTACAAGCCGTCCACGCTCAAGGGCACCACCGATCATGATTTGTACGGTAGCTACACAGAAAAAACATTGAAATATTGCGAATAAGACTTCCGGAATATATCCAGAACCGATGGATGGTGCAGCGGCAACATCCTTGAGACCAATATTGTCGAAATTCCCAATGAAGGGGCCAGCAGTTCTCGAGTACGTCAGGGTGTATCCGATGAACCACCATTGAAACGAAATCACTCCCGAGACCAAGAAAGACTGCCAAAGGAGTGCCAGAGATGCCTTTCGACGTGCTAACCCTCCGTATAGCAGACCGATACCGGGAATAATTGGCCATACGACAGCGGTACATGCCTGACTAGTTGTCAGGATACAATCTGGTAGCTTAATTGTAATGATATACGGCGTACCATGATCCAAACCATATGGTACCCAGTGTCTTGATAAATGGCGTTCACGTCGATGAGTTTGGGATCCCCGCCAGTGGGCAGGGAGTCGTTGTATTCTGGCTGTCAATTAAGCAAACATTTTAGCATAGGCATTCTGATCATCGTATAGATGGACGGGGAAGATGGAATTGAATGGTTATAGTGGCATGAGAGCGTAGACATAGCATACCATATCCATGTTGACGAGGTTGAAGTTGGTATATAAAACCAGTCCAACGAATGACCGGGGCGCTGAGAGGGGACTTTAACACCTTCGAATTCGAAGACCGCACCAGCGCAGGCGTAGAATCTTAAATGCAGCAGCAGGTCGTCCTGCAGGCACAGGAAGAGGGTTACACTTATAAGTACTCAGTCTTAATTATGCAGCCCGTGCAACTTGCGCCGCACAACACGTCGGTCGAGTAAAGAATCCGATGCGGAACAAAACCAACGGCAACATACCGCATTACACGAGGCTATCAGAATCCGAGACATTGCTCGCCGTCCTTTGTTATCGTTGCCCAGAAACCGTGCGAGGCGATAATGGGCTCATTATATTCGCGTTTACCCTGGAACCCCCCCCTTAGCACCACTTTATTCCCTGGTTGGCCTCAGAAGCTCAGAAGAAACCGACTTGGCGTAAAGACCCAAGTTTCTTGGCGAAAGCCACCCACGATAAGAATATCCCTAGTGTCGATACCCTGGCGTCCGTACAGCCCAGTGGCTTATTTATCCAGAACGGGGTGGAGCTGTGCTAGTATCCGACGGGAACTGACCATCTAGGATGAAACCGATGGCCAAAGTCTGATAAAGACATCCAATGTATCATTAAAACGGCAGTGTGCTGAAACAAATTCTATCTTCCAAGGTCTCATATCGTTAGTCTACGGGTATATGCAGCAGGTAGCATCGAGGCCACCGTTTCATTCAGCACTGATCAGGAGAGATGAGAATAGATGTAAACGTTGGTAAAGTTTTAGTTTCTGGTAGGTAAGACTGTTTTGAAGAGGGCCGATATCAAATCGTAGACTGACGTCTGATTCTTCACACGCGTCACCGCTTATCACTTGGCGCTTGGCCCAGATGTAGAGTACGAGGACGCCAATGCATTTCTTTTCGCTACTGCCACACAGAACTACAGCCCAGCATTCCAACATGAAAAAAACAGACAAACGTCCGTTCAAAAAGCCATGATTCGACAGCATGCTTTGTATCTGTTCTTGGGTCAATCGCCGACGCAACCTTGCCAAAATGGAAGATACGTACGTTTGCTCTCTACCATTGTACATCTGGACTCAGTGATTAGAGATCCTGAACCGGAGTACTACACGTTCACTTCGTCCTTGGGTCCGGTCCGTATCCCTAAACCGTAGGGCGTCCGCCACGCAGCACGGCAGAAACGGCTTACTACGGTTTAAGGATATAAATATTCAAACGATCGTGGAAGTATTTCTCAATACCTTCGGGGTGCACAATCGCACGAAGTTGTGACCGGGACTCCGATACGGCGAATGTTGAAGATGCAGCTACATTGTAGGCGGCAAACGCCCATCCACGGTCGGCGGCAAGGCTCCGAAGTTCAATTTCAAGGTTCCTTTCAAACAAACTGTCTTAGACTCCTGATGTCATCCTTGTGATCATTCACTGTTGGCAGTACGACACCAACTGTGCTAAGTGAAATTTCTTTAGATTTCGGTAAAGTTCTTGTTCTTCTAATATGATAGACTTGATGTTAACTTTGTTCCTATATGTGAATACTATCGACTTCTGACTGATTATCATTAGACCATAAAACACTAGACGTCTTCGTGTTCGCACTACGTGAAGTTAACGGTTTCTGTACCAGCCGTAGTGGTTGGAACATTACTTGCCAACAGTTTTTTGGATCTCCAAATGGTCAAGAGTGGACCAATATACAATAAAAACTGCATGAGACACACTTTCATGACTGTTGACGTTCCAACTACAGTAGCTGGTCAGTACTCTACCATAATTGGATCCAACTACCGGAAAAACAATATTCACCGGAAGAACAGGATTACGTCTTCCAGTCCTCGTGGCACCAGATCCTCTCGGGCGCGGCTTCCACGTGTTCTGTTGGCGTCTTGTTTTTGGGTTCCTTCCGGAGGACGGTGTCACTTCATTCGTCCTTGTTGACCGTGAGCACATACGGATATCTGATGCCGAGACTCACCACCTTGACATACTGAGACACTAGGTTGACTGCCACCATTTGATCGGCTTTGGTTCCTGTCCTGGCTGGGCGTCATTGCCTAATTCTTCCTGTGGATCATAAAGCTTCCATTGGTTCCATACTGTAGTGTCGGATCACCATACGTCAGTAGTGGACCGAGAAAATCCATATAGATCAAAGGTTTGAATCAAAGACGGAATAGAGTACAATTGGACGCCGATGGCACAATTTCCCTCGTCATTGAGATAGTGAAGATCGGTGAAATGAATCTCTACATGTGTAGGACTTCCTGCAAAACTTTGAGGTTAGGAGACAGGGCTTTCATGTCCATTTTTAATGTTCTAAGGAGCCTGATCAGTCAAGCTTTGCTTTAGCCAGCCTAAAGTGTCTTAGAAACTACGGCCTTTTTGCAGCACAAGCTTTCCCGAACGGACCGGGCCGAGCCGTGATTTTAAAACTTCGGACTAGATCTGTCCGATAAGGCCTGTTTATGCCCAAGAGCTCAGTTATGTTCAGTGGAGTCTGTTTGATATCTATACTCTCAGCAGTCGTTAATGGCCTAGTTTTCATCGTGTTGGCATTGCTGGAGAGGTGAAGGCGCGTATTCGTGATTAGATTGAAGCTGCCACAAAACCCCCCAAACGGATATTTAACCGGCCTCCAGATAATCCCGCCAGTAACTACTCCCATATTCCGGATTGCTATTACCAGATAACCCACGCAGGCAGACAGACATCCGGCAGGCGGGAATGAAATCGACAATGAGCTTATTAACAGAGTGGTCTAGTGAGAGTAAGTACTACATGTGGAAATTTATAGTGGTATCGTGACAAAAGGTTCCGCTGGACCTAGATACTTGTCGAGTAGACGTGAATGGCAGAAATGAACAAAGGATTCCAGGTTCAAGACGATGATCAGCAGAATGCAAAGGAGAAGATTGCAGAAATTGGTCTGGGCAGCGGAAGTTTGTTCTGACTTGATGCATTTACCAACCAACTTTGTGCAACTGCTCATATGATTTCTCAGTATGGAGATAGTAGGCAAACGGCATATCGGGAATTCATGGTGACGACGTGACATTGAGCTGTCTTCAATCTTCATTCACTATTTCAGTTTCATCACCTCACATACATAAAGCTTAAAGCACGAACGAACGAAATGGTCAAAACCCAGAGCAATCTGCAACAGAAGATTAACTTTGTGCATCCCACCCACTCTCTTCTCATTTCTCCAGCTCTTCCACTAACAATTGCAACAAGACAGCATATATGACAACAGGCTGAGCAGTACACGATATAGTTCAAGAACAGCAGATGGACAACAACTTCGGTCGACACTGGAATAAAAAGCTATAAGGTAAAAAAAAAGAGAAAAAAACTGACTCATCCACATGCATATGCACCCTATTTTCCCTTCCATGTTTACCACACACACAGCACAGCCATCTCGGACATCCATCCATCCCAATCAATGCAGTTCTCGTCATATTCGCAAGAGAAAGAAAAAATTTAACAAAAAAGGGCACCGTTAAAACGCAGCTATGTTAAGGCAAGAAAAGGGGGCGCACAATCAACAACGCAACAGAAACAAAAGCATAATATACAAATCCCTTTTATCGCGCTCCCACAGACATGCACCCCTCCCTCTCCCATCCATACATCACTAGTCCCTTAAGAACTTCCCTTAGCTTCCTCGACCGTACTCAAAAGCTTTGCAGCTACTTCCTCCTTCCCAATCCTTGCGCCCCAGGTCTTAATTTTACCGCTCTCCAAAAATTCTGGAACCCTAAGTAGCCGCTTCTCCTGTAGCACATATTTGACGCTCCCTTTCAGCGCCACATTCATCACCACTTTTCCAATATCCGAGCGAACGATGATCCGACTCTTTCCGTTGAGACGGTTCTTCAACACCCTCAGCGTGCCGACGCCCTCCTTTGTTGGTTTCAGTCCACTCATGTCGTAAATGATGGAGCGGGCCTGAAACAATGAATTCTCATCCTCCTCTCCAGGGCCCTGCTTTGACAAGTCGGTTTCCGTCGTTGCCGGAGGTTGGGAATCAGATGGGTCGCCCTCATTTGATGTACCATTCTCAGCTTCTGAGTTTTCAGCCGAGGTCAGAGCGCTGGGTGTTGCCGCAGCAGACGAAGGCTTAGATCCGAAAAGGCTAGAGGAACCGGTAGATGTGCCGTTAGCTCCAAAGAGGCCACCCTTGTTGGTGCTGGCGCCAGAGAACAGTGAAGAACCCGGCGAAGGAGCCGAAGAAAACTTGAGACCCTTATCGGGAGTCCAAGTCTGGTCTCCTCCCACACCAAACATACTCGTGCCGAATGGCTTAATCTCCTCCTTGGGTGGTGAAATGCGATCAAAGAGACCACCAGTATGTTTTGGTTCCAACGAAGATGCATCTTTCGGTGGGCTGATACGATCGAAAAGTCCGCCGGAAGGTTTTGAAGAGACGGGTTCATCATCGTACATTGGTTCTGGGTCATCTGGGAGATTTGAGGTATCTGGTTTCTGAAATGGATTGACCCAACTTGAAACTATCGGTTGGGGGGATGGATTATCAAAGACGCTCGCTTTGAATGCAGATACATATATTAGCAATGCCAAAAGGTTGTTTACGCAGCTAGAGGCATACCAGGTTTCGGCGATTGCTTGTCAGTCTGCTTTTGAGACTCATCCATAGATTTGGTCGATGGAAACCCTCCGAGAACGGAAGCCAGGGCTTGTGATGATGATGACTTGTTCGGCGACGCAAAAGTAACTTTGGGTTCTAGACGTAAGGAGAGCGCATCGTTAGAGTTTGAAAGGTCTGAAAGGATTATGTCGTGCCCGAATCGCAGATCGTAGGGGATAGGTGCATGAATAGGTGAGTGGATTGTGTAGGGTGAGTGGTGGTGCAAGCGGGAGAGGGAAACAATTGGTGAACAAGAGTGTACCGCCGACCGTCACCGACCGTCAAAGAGCTCTGATGTCAGAGGGGACATAATAGCGGTAGTGTAACAGCAGCAGGATACCGAGACCTTCGGATTGTCCGTCGCACGAAAACCCAACCAGCTAGAATATCCACCTCTTCCACACGTTCAAACCAAATCCACCCTCCCGCAGTGCGTGGATAAGGATTGTAACAAACAGAAATAAAATAGACGTGGGGAGAATCCTAATTACCTTCACCCATGGCCCTCCTCTTCCCTCCTCTTTCATCGTTGTCTTCACCGGCTCGTTTGCCAGGTACACCGCTGCCCAACGATGAATCACCAAACTTGTACCTCTGGTTCTTTTCCATCAGTCCCTTAATCTTCCTAACTTCATTGGCGTAGGCATCGCAAAGAGGAGTAAGGTCCGCGAAGATATCCTGTTTAGACAGTTCCTCCCTAAAGAAGTGATTTAAAGAGCGAAGTGCAAACAAGTTGTAGTAATCTGTCAGTTGGTTGGCAGACCACTTATGTGAATCCGACGAGAGGGGTGGTGAGCGCATTCTCACGCTAGATACGGCATTTGCCGTTGATGTAGCAGGGGTCGGCGTAGGTGCAGCTGCCGGGGTTGTAGTGGTGGTAGGAGGTTTGGTGGTAGACGGAAGTGGGCCAAACGGTGATGCGGGGAAGGTTATCGGCTTAAGTGGTGCGGCGGGTTTTATATCCGCCGGTTTGGGTCCAAACATTGGATTTGCAAAATCAAGTTTCTGTGCTGGTTTTTCCGTAGCTTTCTGCGCTCCAAATGAAAACCCTCCGGAAGTTGAAGGTAGCGCTCCGAACAACGATGTTGGCTCCTCCTTCTTTTCGACAGATGCTAGAGGCCCAAAGAGAGGAGCTAGATCCTTTTTCTCCATCGGCATACCAAATGATGGCACTTGCGGCTCATCCTTTTTCACAGTGTTATTGGTAGCTCCGAATCCGCCAAAAATTGATACAGGCTTTGCTGATTCGTCCTTCTTTTCTTCAAACCCGAACATTGGCTTACTTGGCTCCGCGGGCTTTCCAAACAATGATGCACCAGATGGTTTTTCCTTCGGTTGTTGGTCAAATGTAAAGCCACCAGTCGTCTGAGCTGGCTGCGCGCCACTGGGCTTCGCAAACAATGATCCAGTAGATGGTTCAGCAGCATTCGCATCAGCAGACTTTCCAAAGGTGAATCCGGTTGGTTTCTTGCCATCGGCTGCGTCTGTAGGTAGCCCTGATCCGAAACCTGCTGAAGTAGTAGTTGCGGCTGGAGCACCAAATGACGGGTTGGCGAAAGAAAATGAGGGTGTGGTGGTCTTTGGTGGCTCGGACGCAGATGCCGTTGCCGGTTGCCCAAAGGAGAAACCAATTGCGGCCGGCTTGGTCTCTTCCTTAGGTGCAGTGGGTGTAGGCGCTGCACCGAACGTAAATGGCGTCGATACGCTTGTGTTATTTCCAAACATCCTACCTGTCGCTGGTGCCGACGATGTGGCGGCTGCATTAGAGTTGCCAAAGGCAAATCCCGTTGATGCTGGCTTGTCATTATTTGCGGTCGCCCCAAACCCACCAAAGCTTGGTGCAGCCGTACTAGCAGCGTTACTGTTTCCAAAAACACCGTTGGTAGGCGCGGCATTTGAATTACCAAAAGATCCTGAACTTGCATTTCCAAACATTCCCCCGTTTGTTCCGTTCGTTGGGGCAGAAGAGGCCGGCGCTATGCTTGCGAAAGGATTCGGCTTTGGCTGCTCCTGTTGCTGCCCAAATTGAAAAGCACTACTCGAGCCGTTGCTGAATGTCTGGGCAGGTGGCGTTGTTGGACCTCCAAACCCAAAGGATGGCGTTGGCGATGGTGATGAGGCGCCATTTGTATTGGCTCCCCCAAATCCACCCCCGGGGATATTTGCGAAAAGGTTAGGTAGAGGACTCCCAGCACTTGCAGCACTCCGGGCGGCAGCGCCTCTAGCTCCTCGAGACTTCCTAAGTGGGGCGAACCTATAAGCATGATGATTAGTGTTGGCTCTGAAGGACGGATATTGGATCGCACAAGCGACCATCAGTGCAGCATCCATTGGGTACATAAGAACCACAACAAAACACAGTGCAGGAAGAAGTACGTACTTGCGGCCAGCCAAAGTTGCAGCGTCTGCTGTCTTGGTCGGGTCCATGGTATCATCCGGACCACCGCCGCCGCCTCCAGCAGAGAAATTAAATCCGCTACTCATAGTGTCCTTTGTGAGCTGTGTCTCGGCTGAGCGCTTCGTCATTGATAGGCTGATCTTCAATTGCACGATATCCCCCAACTGCGCTTCCCTCCCTTGACAGCGCACACGTGTGTAGTCTAATCACGTGGTCACCTCTTCCGATAAAGCGAAGCTGTTCTAGTTGACGTTGATTCTATAGTTCCGACCGGGTGGGTAAGGAGTGAGTGTAAGTCAAATGTAAAGACCGTAGTTGGATGATTAAAGTTGGGACGGATCAATACGCCTATGCCAAGAGAGGGCGATAACAAAAGTCGAGGCAAACGAGAGTGGGCGAAGGGTGGATAACGGCAGTAACGTGGTGGTGATGGTGGTGGTCGTGGTCGTGGTCGTGAGGATGATAGTGACGTGACGTGACGCAGGGATACGGGTGAATAATCCCAGAGGAAAGAAAGAAAGGAGCCGAGAAGAGAAGAGAAGAGAAATGCGAACAACAGCTTCAGTGCCGGTGAAGGTGTAGACGGAGGAGATTAGGTTTGTAGGAGGAGGATGGGTGGATGGCGTCGAAGTCGCGGTTGAGGTATGGACAAGGGCGTGTGGTTGTCAGAGAGACCACGAAAAATGGAACCGAACGATGAGGCTGAAGTACCTAAGTAAGGAGAATGGCGAAAAAGCCCCTTTCCATCAGCCACAACCCAATAAGCGACCAAATAAAAATTTGGCAAGAACCTCAGACGCTGCCCTAGTAAGACGAAATTCTAGAAAGGAACTCGCCTCCTTTAAAATCACTTGACTTTCTATCCTTTAGGAAATACTACGATATAGGGCTTAGGGCTTATAGATAACCCTAACCCCGGTCCAAGCAACACCCCATTGAACACAACCCATCTTTAGGCCGGTTGACCTCCGAAATGGAAACCACTTTGAGTGAATCATTATATCTAACGTAATAACAAAGTTCAAAGTGCTTCCAGAGTTTGAGGTTCGAACAGCAATCAGCGTGCAATACAATATCTTAACACAAGTTCCTAAGCTCCTGACGAATGCGCTCGATTGGTCAACCATCGATAAATATCCCAAGGAAAGGACAGCACAAACGACGCCCCTTAGTATTTTACCAGGTCGTATTTACAATTATCGATCTTGACTGCGGTAATTTACCACAGTACTGTTGCTGCTGCAAGGATGTTTCGGGAACTAGATAGTCTCGGAGAGATTGACACAATCAAGAGTAGGTTATAATTAAACGTCTACGACAGTTGATGCCATGAACTAGTTCTTGAGAAAGCTGTTCTTCGTTTCATCCAGTAATCCGAAACGTCTTACTCTCTTCCGTCATGAACCCTTCAGGCTCACGAACATTCCCATCGGGCGAGGTGATATTCCCAACCTCACCTCTCTTTGAGATTGGAGAGGCGGTGATAGGAAGGAGCAAGAGATTCCCAACGAAGAAAGCAATGAGAAATGGCGAGAATGAACCCAGGGGGGGATACGGCACCGCCTTCGCCTACGATGATAAGCACCCGCGGTTCACTACCGAACAGTCCACTGAACCCTCGCTTTCGGTTTATACCAACAGGAAGATAGCGGTGCACGGATTTGGTGCCGAAGATTGCAGTCTCGTAGAGGTACTTGAGTTCAATACAAGAAACGAAATTGGATCATTGATTCTGAACACCGCCAAGCTGAAGACTCATGTCGATGACGAGTTGACTGGCCAAGGGAAATTGATAAAGGTCACGAATTCAATGGATTATACTTCTTTGTTGATGGCCATTTTATGGATGGCGTTCAACGTTGTTCACGGATCAGAGCCTGCGAATACTCGGCGAGCAGGTGTTGAGCTTGGCGATTGGTCGTCGGATTGGATGATGGCAAGCTCCTCAATAGTCTATAGACAGCTCCTCAATCTAGGCTAGGAAAACCAATACCGAAATGCTTCTGCCGGAATATAGGTATGATTTCTGCGATGGTTCTAGATGGCCTAGGCTCCGGGTTCGGTTCTTCATTTTCAACAATGTACGGGGAACACCATCGCATTGGAACGTTGCGAGGTCAAGAATCTCTCAGATTCCCTCCCGCCACTCCATCAACCCGTTCAATCACCTAAGTTTCTCTACTGTTGGCCTGGCAAGGCTCTGAAGACTAATGATAAGAATTAGCATATATATATAACAGAACTATTCAAGCGCAGTGTGGATGGATATTCCCACCACCATCACCTCTCCCCTCAACCCCCCACTGGTAATACGTACCGAATATACTAAAACGAAGCTATAGATTTTAGTATCTTGATGTCATTGGCCAGTGCAGCCTTACCTCATGTTGACTTTACCCATCCGTCTACCGTTCACAGTTCTCTATAGGTAGCGGGGTGTCTAGTAGCCAAACTGATCATGAGCGGTCTCAACATCAAGGGAAGCTACAATCCTTAGGTTACCCTTAGTGTGCTGTAAACCTATGTACTCTACTAAAATAAATACTATTCGGCACTTATTACCAGAGCACTTTCCATCAGCTCCCTGGATAAAACTTCTCATCTATCTGATTGGACATCTGTAGCACTCTCTCAACGCCACCACATCACCTGATTCGAATACCAACTGAGTATCAGCTCCAAACACCACCCGTGTGGCCCCGGAGTACCGGTCTGAGGGCGCTTACCAGCTGACACCACCAAAAATTTCCATTCTCGGCCGAGAAAACTCACATCATGTTGGATCACTCGGTCGCCTCGCGCTAGTTTACCTTGAAGATGGCACTCGGTTCTAGATATATAATGAGGGTTCTCAACCATCAGCTACTTCCAACAACTCCAAAAATTTCGTCCTCCAATTCTGAGTGATAGTATGTGAGTGACACTGCCTATCGCTAAAAAATGGGATGAAATCTTGGTACTAAGGATTTGGATGCTATCAGGACTTTAGAATATCGGAATCACGAGCAGAGGCGAGAGCCGACGGAAGCTCAGTCAGGTGGTTGTTTGATACTGGACTACTATACTATTTTGACTGAACTTTGCATACAATTCCCCACAAGCAAAGCAGGAAGTACAGAACGTGTAAGTTATTAACGCATATAAATGGGTACATAAATCCAACCCCCAAACCCAGCTTACAGTATAAGTACACTCCCCCAACTACAACCTCGCCCGTCTCCTCCGCTTCCTTCCGGTCCTAATCTCAACCTCCGCATCCTCCTCCTCAATCCTCTTCCTCTCTGCCGTCTCCTCAAACAATTCCCTCCCCAGCCTATCCACCAGCGTCAGCACCCTCGTTCCAACACTCGCCGAGTCCCTCCGGTTCTTCCCCTCTCGCCTAGAAATAGCAATATTCTCTACAAACTGCCACAATGGGCCCCTAGCCACAATCTTCCCCGTTTCTGCGTCCCGCTCTGGAATCCATTCCTCCGAAAGCTTCAGCACCGGCGGATTCTTCCCGGTCTTAGATTTCCGTGTCACTACGATTCCTTCTTCTTCGAATCGTTGGAATGCGTTCTTGAGGGTTTCTTTGTTGACCGCTTCGAAGTAAGAGAGGTCGCCTTGGTGGTAGAGAGTTTTTCCTGCCTTTTCTTGGTCAGTGGTGGGAGGGAGTAGGGGAGGGGCGTGCATACCAGCTGCGCCATATCTTGCGCTTCCTTAACGGGCACCCACACATCCTGATGCCCCGGGGGCGGAGTGAGAGCAATAATTGCGACGCCGGCAAGCCACGCGCTCTCAATGAATGGCCAGATCAGGAAGCAATAAAAGTCGTAATTTTCTCTTCCGCATTGTCGCTCCTCGTCCGTGAGTTCTACGTAGTCAAATTCCTGCTTGTCGTTGTATCCGATGTTGATGATATCGTCTGTTTCGAGCCCTTTGAGGGTGGTGTGGAGGTTAGTGACGATACCTTCTGTTGGGAATACGAATTCGCCGCGGAAGAGCTCGGAAAGGAATGAGACTTGGTTGAAGAGTACGCGATAGGGGATGCGTTGGTTCGCAACGCCGCCGCCCTGCTTGATCCGTGTGTACATTGCTGCGGCGACGACGGCTTCGGTGATGAAGAGGTGGATTACCATGTTACGGTAGAAACTAAGTTGAAAGCTATTTCTTGATGTTAGTTTTCACGAAGTTACAAGCGGGAAGGGGAAAGGTATTGTGTACCGGTCAACAGCATAAAAGGTCTCTTCAGCAAGCCCATCTATCCTTCCCACTAAATCACCAAGAACTATGATGCCTCTTTCCACTACTTCTGCCGTTCCAAGATTCCCGAAGGCTGTAACACGACCTTTTGAAGAAATTAGCCGGACGATGGTCTAAGAATGGGCCGGATACGTGATTGTAAGTACCTCCTTTGGCCCTTATCCTATCACTTAACCAATCAATCCTGCGTACCAATTCACTCTTCCCGACTCCTCGCCCTCTAAGCGTCAACAAGACTGTCCCTATCAAAGCCGTTGGCATAACGACTGAGGCTTTGTTGATATCACCCAACACTTTGTATCCCAGGTTTTTGAGCATCTTTAACCTAACCTCCGACTTTGGTACCACTAGGTCCACCTTGTGTTTTGCCAAAAAATCGTTCATGAAGGTGCGTAAACTCCAGGGCTCGTGAAACCGTACATCGACTCTTCCCATCTTCAGACTCAGGTATTTAGAGCTGTTGAGGAAGTCCCAAAGATTCTCTTTTTGTTTAGGTATGCCGAGAAGCTCGTTGACGTATCCTTCCATCTCTATTACCTTATCATACTGCGTGCTCACGGGGATGATGGTTGCGTCTTCAACGGTCCCACTTAATAGTGAGTCCAACAGATAGCTCAGGATTCCAAACTTTGGCTGCAATAGCTTGCCCGTTCTACTGCGTCCTCCTTCAATGAAACACGAAAAGTTGTAGCCGCCTTTGAGGATGGTGTCGACATAGCCCTGCACAGTAGCCTGGTAGAGCTCATCGCCGCCAAACGACCGGCGGATATACATAGCACCCGCATGCTGTAGAAACTGGCCAACAAGTGGAAAATTAAGATTGTCACCGGCAACGACTACAGGCAGGGCTATTCCAAGACGATAGCAAATGACCTGCAAGGAAACATAGTCGACATGGGACCGATGGCACGGGAGGAAAATCAAGGATTGCTTCTTTTGCGCGGCTATGGCGGCAACTCGGCGGACGTTTTGGATTTCTTGCGAGGAAACGTGGATGCCTTGATCGTACGTGCGCGAGAGCAGCTGCATGCAGAGGTAGTACGCGCCCTATGTTTTTCTGATTAGCTCATAAAATTGCGACGGCGCACAAAATTCATAGGTAAACACACCCGGATGAACCTCTTACTCTCAAACTTGCAGATCATCCCGTCGATAATGCCTTCGGCAACCTCAACCAACTGCCTCTCGACCTCCTCCCGCCTCTTCTCCTTCGCTCTCAACCGCTCTCCCTCATCCGCGCCTCCAAACCGGCCCTCCTCAGCCTCGATATTTGCGCGGCGCTCGGCCAACTCGACAATCTTCTTCTGCACTATCGCGCTACGCATCACCTTGCCTTTCATCTGCTCGCTGAACCCCTTGTAGAATATCGGCTGGCCGATGAAGTCGTTGTAGCCACGCCATCCCGCGCCCGAGTAGTGGAGCGACACCTGCTTAAGGAACGAGAAGGGGTCCTGGCGAAAGTGCGTGAAATTCGCGCTGATGAGGTCGCGAGACTCTTCGCTTTCGAAGACGGGGATGGTGGTGGTGGTGGTGGTTTCGTCGCTGGCATCAGGGGCGTGCTGTGAGGTGGCGGTAGAGGTGGCGGGGTCAGCGGCGCCCTTCATGTTGACAGCTTTAAAGCTATGGTGAATCGCTATGACGCGACTTTTGTTGTAAACTTTTGTTGTGGCGAGATGTTGCAACGAATCAATCACCTTATTGATGGCAAATGGCAATGGCAGAACAGGAGAGCATCCATCCATTCCCAGATACCTTAGTATGTACTTATTTGAGGCGAGAGGGTGTGCTCTGCTCCACTAGGCTGATGAGGCGGGAACGGGGATGCATTGAAGCTGAGGACCTCGGAAAAGAGGGCCTGTTCAGGGTGAAGTAACGTGCTTGGAACTCGGCACCCCGTGACCTTGGTCGTATACCGAACATCGAGCCAAGTAGTTTCCTGGAGCCGAGGACGTAGCCGAACTTGGGACTTAGCGCAGGAAGAGTGAAAAATAAATAAAACGCACCGTCTTCGGTGCCGGAGAATTATGCTGGTTCCTGAGCACCTGCCGTCACTCGGCATGTCTTAGTTTTGAGCCGCAACGCCGGGTAAACTAACCGTCAACGCATTGCATTGGTTGTCCCGCCTTAGGTGCTTGCTGCTTGCTTGATATCCATCCATCCCCGCCAGCAAATACCACCCATCCTCTCCATCTCATCCCATCCTACCATCCGACAAGCATGGCCGACAGATACTCCTTCTCCCTCACCACATTCTCCCCTAGGTGGGTGCTGAATCGATAAGTTTTGATGAAAGCCGCAGGAGCTAACAAGCAACAGCGGGAAGCTCGTACAGATAGGTACGTCTCGCCCACTCTGCTCTTAGCATCCCCGAATCGACCCGTTCGATCTGCGGAACGAAGAAGCAAACAGATCTGCACCGTATACCATCGACCAGCGCTAACAGCTCTCCCCAGAATACGCTCTGAACGCCGTCAACCAGGGTGTAACCTCTCTCGGCATCAAAGGCATCTATCCCTACCCTCCACTCCCGCCGTATCTAACCCGCCATACCCCGTAGCTACCAATGGCGTCGTTCTCGCAACCGAAAAGAAGTCCAGCAACGCGTTGACCAACTCCTCCTCGCTCGAGAAGATCGCCTACATAACCCCCAACATTGGCATGGTGTACTCGGGCATGGGCCCCGATTTCCGCGTGCTCGTCGACAAGGCTCGCAAGGTCTCGCACACAAACTACAAGCGCATATACAACGAGTACCCGCCCACCAGGATACTGGTGCAGGATGTCGCAAAAGTCATGCAAGAGGCTACGCAGAGCGGCGGTGTCCGTCCCTATGGTGTCAGCTTGCTCGTTGCGGGATGGGATGACAAGCCCGCGGGGACTGGAAAGGGTGGGCCGGCGTTGTACCAGGTGTGCAGGAGGTCTTTCGATGGTATTATGTACGCGAAGCTAATAGGGCCTTGTTTCTAGGTTGATCCTTCCGGCTCCTATTTCCCATGGAAGGCCACCGCCATCGGCAAATCCGCGACATCGGCTAAGACGTTCCTCGAGAAACGCTATGCTGAGGGTCTCGAGTTGGAGGATGCCATCCATATTGCTCTTTTGACACTTAAAGAGACGGTACGTTTCCGTCCTAGTAATTTGACTACAAGCTCATGCCATGTGATATCTACAGATTGAAGGCGAGATGAGTGGCGAGACCATAGAAATTGGCATTGTTGGCCCGCCTGCAGATCACCTTCTAGGATATGAGGGTGTCGAGAGCGCGCAAGGCCCCAGGTTCCGGAAGCTGAGTCCGCAGGAGGTGGATGACTATCTAACGAACTTGTAGTCGGAGGTGGAGGGGATGGGAGCTTGACCTTGCACGCGTTATGACTAGATCAATGAAGACGATATCATGTGACTAGCATGAGATACACTCTGAAGGAATTTTTGCCGTCTGCCTATCCGAAGAGAAAACGAAAATGACCAGGTTCAGGGTGCAAGGATGATGAATTGCACCTAATAACTGTTTCTGGATCGATTTCGAAAAGAGTGACCAAATATCAATTCCATATCTCCAACACATCTAGATCTAGAATTTACGTACACAACCCTAGTTCCACCACCTCTATTCTCATTTTATGTGCAAAGTTGTTGGAATATATCCATCAGAAAAGAATGAAACCCCCCATAGCTCGTAACCGTCATGCCTTGAACCCACCTCCTACGCCCCCCATGTCATAATTCATACTCCACCTCCCCCAATAAACTAAAAACCTATCCCGGGTTCATTTTTTGCCCTAATATAACCAAAATCAAGCCCAAGCGCCAACCAACGCCATCCCAAACGCTCCCGCCACAACATAAAAACACGCCCAAATCCGCTGCTTCCCAACCAGCGTATGCCAGCTCTCATCACTCAAAAAGTCCTCCGCCAGCAACTCCACCAGTCCCGCAAACACTAGCAACCCGGAGCTAATAGCATTCATGATCCCCACCACTAACAGTCCCGTCATACTATCCGGCCTATACAGCGTGTGCGTGGCCAAACCGAGTGCCTGCCCAATCGGCGTGGTGAGCCCGTAGGCGAGCGCCATGAACCATGGCTTTACGGCGCGGTCCGGCCACTTTAGGTTTGCGATGCGGCTGCCGAGGGCGAGGCCCTCGAAGGTTTGGTGGAAACAGATTGCGATTAGGAGGACGATGAAGCCGGGTCCAGTCGTGACTGAGATTGCCATGCCGATGAAGAGGCTGTGGAATAGGATTCCCATTTCTAGGAGAACACACTGCAGCATTGCACGCTTGTGTTCCTGTTCTGGAGTGAGGGTGATTTTTGCAAAGTCCTTTGTTGGGGACTGGGGGGAGGTGGGTGTGTTTGCTGCCTCGGCGAAGATGGAGGGAATAGTGTTCCGGTGAGCAGCATTCATTTCGGAGGAGAACTTCTGCAGCTCCAATCCGATGCTGTGACCGCGGCTACGACGACGACCAGCCATTCCGAACCCGACATGTCCCACCCCTCCCTTCCCCCCGATCTCCTCCCCCTCCCCTTTCTCCTCCTCCTCTATCACCACATCCCTCCACTCGCCCTCGTCCTCACCCGACGAGGTCGACCCCCCCGACATCCTCTTCTCACTTCTTCTCCTCCCACCGGCGGCATGTCCAGACTCTAGTGTTGCATGCCGATGGTCTTCCTGCGAGTACTGACCCGAGCAGATTCCCTTTGTAAAGATCATTTCGATCAGGGTGACAAGGAAAACCGCAGCCATTGCGATCGCGCCCGCCATGGCGGGGTACTCCGTGTTCCACACCGGAGGTAGACACGGGTCGGTAAGGCTGAGGAAGGCGGTGGGGAGCAGGTGTGCGAATGCGGTGGCGATTAGGACGCCGGTTCCGAAGTGGCGGGCGAAGAAGAGGAAGGAGGGGGGGATACGAAGGCGGGGGAAGCGTTTTGCTATTAGTGGGAATGCGCATGCTGGGGGGGTGTTAGTATGTGTGAAGCGGGGGGAAGAGGGGGTTGAGTTACCGAATGTGCTCTGAGTTAAGACTATGAATAATGCTGCTACGTGTAGGCCTACGTTGTATTCATCTTTACTCAGGCTTCCGCCACCACAGACGGGCGAGGAGCGTGGGACCAGCGAACGCTCGTAAAGTGGGGGACTCTGGTTGAATGTGGGATTGCCTGTGTGATTCAACCGTCAGTATGGTCGGCCTGGGATGGGAAATACTATTTTGCACTCGGGCACGCCTGGGAGGGAGCTGAGCTGGGAGTATACTCCAGAAAGTCGTACCTGTCGGCTCTGGATCTCTTGTTGGGCAATTCATGATGGGTTTACTAGTAATAGTGATGCCAGCTTGCTGGAGTTCTCAAAGACGCGTGTGGAAGAATAAGAAAGATTGCCGTGAGGGATGGGAATGGAGGAGGGGAGGGGGGAGTCGGGAGATCGCGGAAGCAGACAGGTTTTCCAAGGTTCACTTGTAGCGTGGGGGAGGAGACAGGACCAGCTATCTAGCCTTTTGGAAAATTCGGGCAAGAAATAAGGTTATTCTGGTCAAGATATATAGAAGTAACTTTCGTAGACACCACAGTAGCAGCACGGGGACCCGGAGATGGTTTGTAAAAGCTGGATATATTTGGAAACCGGGGAGTTTCAGTGGAGTTGGCGGCGGGTAGGAGTTCGTTATGTTGACGGAGCAGGAGGAGTTGATAGTCGAGGAGTACAGTGAAGTGAAGGTGAAGGCTTGCTAACAGCGGGAGAGTTTAGGTGCAACCTCGAGCGTTAGAGCCCTAGAATATCCCCTGCGCCATCCCCTTTCCGTCCAATCACGAACCGCAGTTCGCCAGCCCCAGATCCGCCAAGTTTTTCTCGAACGAAGACACAACACACTATCGTGTCTCCAACAGCCTTCCTTCTGCCGCAGCTTGAAGGAGAGGAAATTTCTCGGCATTCACATAGAGATGTGCTGATTCCCCGCATCCATAGTAAGCATTGCTAGTCTAGAAGCTGCCCGTGGTTTTGGCATCTACGTTTGCAGAGGGGAATGCACACTTGGCGGCCTTATATCGTTCGGAAAAACCTGGAAAGGGCAGAAAATTTCGCATTTTTTGCTGCGCTGTAAGGATAAATAGACTACCATGCATGCATAGTTTCGTGTTACCTCGCCAACAAGCACCCTACCTGGGAGCTGGATTGAGTACGAGGAGATATATTATATTGTCTCAATAACTACCGGCCGAGCCAAGAACTTAAGCACCGACCCCGTACTCGACTATGCGAGACAAAGGTTCGAATTCTGGGTGTGTGAAGTACACCAATAAGAAGACCCAGCACGTAAACATGACCCCTCCGATACCGGTACTTGTACGAGGTGTTACAACGTCTAGCGGTTGATAGCCGCGATATTGCGGGGTGTGTCGAGTGATTCTCCGAGATTAAGCAGCCAGTCAAGATCTGTAACGTCATTCTCCGTCGATAACGGAAAGTCCTCCGAACAGGGCGCTTCCGTCCACGGCCGCCGAGCATCTCTCAAACCCGATGACAGCGCCGCCGTTTCAACGGCGGGCATGAATGGTCCAGGATCCCAGCCCGCCGGTGCTGAAACTGCGGGTGCATGTCCATCGGATTATCACATGTGTACGGCTAGACTCCAGGTTCTGGGGAACATTCTTAGTCTTTACCGCACATCCACAGGTGACACCGTTTATTGGCTATATATATCTGAGCATGCGAGAATTCTCGAACGTGAATCTCTAGAGCAAAAAATGTATCCCGCCTATAAGGAAAAATCTGCAGCTGTGTCATCTACCCGAGATGCGATGCAATGATCGTGTGTATCGGATCCTCCAACATGAAGCAATTCATCCATGTTGTATGGCCGAAAAACAACCCTTTCTTGGCTAAGTTTGAGCTATGTTTCGCGGTATTGATTATGCATATCATCTACCCTTCTAGAAAGCGCGAGCTCTAGAGTACTGAATGGGTATTCGTACCCAATGGCTGGGCAAAACAACTTCATTCATTCACAAACATCACAACGCGCCTACAGATCTATGCGAGGGTTTTGGCGCTTTTATACGGATTTGTCGATCCCACTTTTGAAGAAACAACACCGAACCCAGAAATCATAACATTGAACAACGGCTTTTTGGAAACTTTAACAGTTAGAGATCTAAAAGTTTGATTTACATCCCGCTTATGAAGGGACAAGAGTGAAGACGTATCACCGAAATAGGAACATCGTCGTGCCAAAAGTACAACATCTCCTAATGGGGATTACAAACCACCTTTACTGCACACCTGCACATGCCGATAGATATCTCGAGTATAGTATTATCTAAATAGATCCATCTTTTTGTAGCTCGCCCAGGTTGTATGCCCGAGTTTCACGGCGGTTTTTATCCGCCTTGGAAGTCTTGAAGTCCAGCAAAGCTAGAAACTCGACAAATAGAAGTAGCGCATACAGTCGGCTATGTAAGCTGCACAAGCTACAAAAAATACGGATCTATCTAGATAATACGGTAAATCGGTGGGAATGCTCGAAGGTAAACTTTAGACTTTCCCAGGCCCACAAGTCTCTCTAATCATGATAGCCGCATAGAGACCGGCTACCGGTACCCCTCATTAAATCTTCCAATCAAATTATAGTTATCTGTCGATCTTACCTTGATATTCGGTTCTAAGTAACCAACTTAGCCCTCTATACGTTGTCTAGACCTTTACGGAAGTAAAAACGCACAGTAGCGGGATCGTTTAACTGCGCCGATTCAACTGGTGTTGCTAATATAAACTAATGGAAAGACGTCGATGGACTGAGCCTAGCTACTGTACGTCGTCTCCGTGCCCATTGGGTATCTCTAGCGGTGGGTCTATGGATCTCATGGGCTCTAAGCAGATCCGGCGTGCAGCGATCGTAGATCATTGGAAGTACTGGTACCTTTCCCAGCAGAGGGTGCGGGGTGCATACCCGTTCACAGCCACAAACACACACACATAGAAGAGATACATGATGTCCGGCAGTTGTAGCGAGAAGCAGCGAGTGACGGTGAATGTTTCTGTGTGGGGTGCGATGTTAAAAGCCGCGAGACGCAGTGGGTGACACGTTATGAATAACCTTTCGACCGAGAAGCGCGTTGTCAGAACAGGCTTGATCATCTCTCAACAATAACGACCTTGAATCTGAAGTAAGATTGAGAAGGAAGAGAAAGTATACATTTGCATAATAGGGAGCGGGTTCTAGGATCTCAGAAGAAACCATGTGGATGAAAGGCAGAAACTGTATGTACTACTATCGATGGCTTGAACGGTGGTAGTGAATAATACAGTAGTTACAGCGTTTAATGCGTGGCTGATATAGCACTACACGAAATACTGCACGGAGGGTTGTACTATGTCGGATACTCTACCGCACGACGTACAGGAAGACGGGTCTCCACCACATGTTCATCCAGCTCCGGATGAGAGGTGCTATATGTACTTTCTTTTATTTCATCTTCGCCACTGTTTTAATAGAACACTCACTTCTTCGCTACTTCCGGACCCATGCCGCCACGGATGCAAAGTAAAACCCGCAAGATCTCTCCAACAGCCCGCCGCAGTGGCCAAGCTGTAATCTAACCAACCTTGATAGTCATGAACGGCCACTACTTCTTCTCCTCCTTCCTGTGGGTCTCTGCCGCTGTCGCATTCACAGCTGGTTCTGCAGGCTTCTTGATAGTTCCAGAGATGATCCGAAGCACGTGCTTCTGCTACAGGAGTAGCTCCACCTGTCCTGATCACCGGTTGTAATTCGCTGCGTCGAATTTGGCGACTGTGATATGCATAGACGCCATCTTGTAGTTGCAGTTGATCCTCTATCTTTTGGTTCTCGAACCTTGATTAGCCGTTAGTTATCGTCTATTGGACTACTTCCCGTGGAGTCTGGAGGCCCTCCAAACTAGAATCTGGAGACCGGTCTCAGTCTCAAGTGTCGGATCTTGAGCTTCAGATCTACCGGTGCTCCAGATTTCCAGATTTAAGCTTTAAAACCGTATCATCAGAGAAGCTGGAGAGGAAAGGGGCTTAGTTGCAAGTACTAAGCTCAGGCTTTTGACTTTGGAAATATTTATCTTCGCAGCCTGAAGCTAAACACCCACTAATTTGGTACTAAATATACACTATCTATTCTTAGTATGAAGTTTATCACTGTGACTAGGACTGAGATTGAGATTGATGTTGTTCAGCGGGTTGAGACCGGGCTTCAGATTTTGAGACTGCGACTACCACTTCATCTCAGATTCCACGGGAAGTGTCGACTGCTCGCTGCTCTAGTCGAGCTCGCTATTGTCGACTTCTCTTTCTTCGCCTTTTTGGTTTTTCTTGATAAATCAAATACTGTACCGGCCACTGCGGTTCGGACACTGTCTGTTGCTGACAGGTAATTTGAACTTAGACACCCCGTGCTGACACCTGTAGAAGAGATGGACAAGGTTATGGTAATGATGGTAGTGCATAAGGCACCGGGCATCATAATATAGCATAAGGCACAGGGTATCATAATTGTAAATTGCAGAATTGAAATTGATGGTGCTGACAACTTTTGCTGCTTGGACACTGGCCTGCTGATGCTGACAGAGGCGTAAAAACAGCTGGACAGACACCCCGTGCTGATTGCTGACGTCCGAACCGCAGTGGCCGGTACAGTAGCACGAGGGCTCATAACCAGTAGGACGTAAACCGATGTACGTGAACGCATGTGCGCGGACGATACGAAGCGAGAGAAAATCGTGCGTATCGTGTGTTCTAACTAAGAGTACAGGAGCGCTGCCAAAGGTAGAATCTCGAGCCCTATCACCTGCCCTAAGACTTATGAACTAGATGCCCGAAGCATCTCACTCCCACGCTTCCCACCTCCAGCCACCAGGACACAGTAGCAGGCAGTACGCGCGTCAAACTTCACCAGTATTCAACCTTGCACCTGCTACGAACATTCCAAGAAGCTCCACGCCGTGTTGTACTAAGACCTCATGGTCTTCTCACACGGCCTCGTTATCCCTGACATCTGACGAGCGTTTACACCCTCCCTAAAACATCTCTTACCACATTGGTAGTTTCGATCGGTTTTAACCATCGATGTTTGAGATTCAGATCTACACTTTCTCAGTAGCGCGAGCGTTAGAGATGCCACAAGAATCAATCTTCTATTTTTTTTTTTTACGTAGACCAGAAGATACTCCTCCTGCTCGGATCAGATGGTCGATTTGCGACCAAAGAAGCTCTAGTTCCTCCCCAACCATGAGCCCACAACCATCCGTACGAAGTAGGTTGAAAAGGATGTGGTAAGTAGTGTCTCGACGCATCTAGTCTAGCTAGATCTGACTTCAATAAGCTGACCTGGACCGGACTATACGGCCAAATATCCGCAACTCAGGTATGTATCTGCAGTCCAGCATCCCTTGGATTATGCCAAGGGCAGCTTCGTATGTGGTGGTCTATATCCGACCGGTCTGCGAATCTGTGGTCCGATCGACAGCTTTGACTGGCCGCTTCGTTACACTACTGGCAAGCCAGTTCGTGGCCATACAGATGAAAGCGTCTAATTCATGCTACGATCTTGTGTATCCAGTTTGGTTCATGTCGGTACAGGGCAGTCTGGAATAAAGGTAGCAATTCGGATATTGTCCTTGTAGATCTCCACAGCCATACCCTCCTACCGGCCTGAAACCTGTAGCGCGATTGCTTGATTGGAAAGCGGCAAATTTCGATGAACCATATGACAGGCGACTAAAAGGAGTCTGCTATAAATATGGCTGGCCGCCAGGATTTTTAGCGGCCTGCAGATCAGGCCGCTCCAGCAGCAATGATATTGACCGCTCTTGGCACAGGTCCAGTCAGGCCTTGTTTTAAAAAGCCTGCGTATCAAACAGCCGGGCGGTTGACCTGACCGCCGTGACCGGCCAGGCCGTCATTCCGAAGGCTGGTGTCCCGAGAGAGCATAGTTTGAACGGCTTCCAGCTCAGTAGATAGCCGAGTAACGGGGGTTTTCTAGCCATTCGTGTCAGTTGATGATTTTATTGGACAGAAAACTCTGTCGGGGTTGGGAACCTGTTGAAGGGTGCAAATAGAACTTCTAGCAGAGGCTATATGGAGCTTGGTGAGATGAAGTGAAGTCCGTACAACCGGACACACGAGCAGCGGCTCATGAGTGGTGCATCGAAAGAGCTCGCTGAGTGTAGGGAGCGAGGAAGGAGGCAACGCAGACAGTTGCGACATTTTCGGCAGCGTGTGAAGGTAGATAGGTACTTCGATGAGGTCCACAATTAAGAGCACACAGGTAAGCTCGAGCCCTAAAATCTTTGAGTTAGTGCCGCGGTACCCGAACACAAGGGTGAGGGTAAGATCACACCGATACCAGTTTTTGTTTCTAGCGAGTGATGTTTGTGGGTGTGATTGTATTGAATTCCCACTTGATTTCTTTCGACTCTATGCTCTCCAGTTCACTTCCAATTATGTTCTTATGCGTTGGAAGGTGTGTATCTAACTGCTCCAATAGAGAGCAAAATAACGAACACTACAGGTTTAGAACCTTGGATGTTTACAGCACCAACTTTGGGTTTTGAACCTTGGTGTTTACAGCACCTGCTCATGACGTTTAGAGCGCCTTGAACTGCCAGCTAAGCTAGGCATCAATTCCCTTTTATAGCCCCGACCATGCAAAACAAGGCTTTCAACAATTCGTCGTCCGGTGATCAGTGATACTCGCATCAGTGCCGAACTTTCGAATATATCACCCACATAACCTGGCGATGTTGATGAGGGTAAAATGTACCTTTTGCAAGTCTAGCTAAGATAAAGAGAGATAGTGGACACGGAACGAGACACATCGGCGATCTTTACTTGGTGGAGAACAAGCCTGCGATAAAGCGAAATAATCAAGAGGAAATCCCTCCCACATGCTGGTACCCAAAGATAGTATAGCCGCGTCATTCTATGAACCCTGTGTCCGAGTAGTACAGCCATAACAGCGACTTTCAATCCCCTGCAGAAGACGGTGTGAGATCCGACTCTCTTCTATAGCATAAGTACCTGCATTAGTGGAAATTGCGTTGTGACTATCTTCCTGGATGGTATACTCTAAATTATATGGATCTACTCTACTAATATGTCGGACATGCCCCACACAGGGTCAGATCGCCAAAATTCCTTGTACTCTGCCGCCTCTTAAGCTAGAAAGCGAGCAAACCACTACCACTGCAATGACACCGATCCAAACTTTCCAAAGACGCAATCAATCGGTTGCCATTCAATTTCCCTGTATGCACCGCGTGTCATTCGTCCATAGGGTTAGGGTTCTGTCGAGCTACCGGATTCACCCGTAGCAATTAAATGTATTAAAGAGACGTCCCAATCTTGATATTGCAATGGAGCCCTTGTCTTGTACTTACAGTGTGGCTATAGCCCATGCTAAAAGTCCATCCGTGGGCGTTTATATAGAAGAGTTGATGACTCTGGTAACGTCTGATGAGCCATATAGCAAGCTTGCAAGTTGGGTAGCACCCGGGGGATTGAAGTTACAAGGGATTGAAGCTCTTTAATGCCTCGTTCAGACTGCGAAATCCAGTCACTAGGCTGTTTGTTAGGAGGTAAGTTTAAGTCTGTGGCAAATTGCTGGGGGTCTATAAATAAATATACCACAACAACCATCCGGAAAACGGCGGTTTCTTTTGTTAGGGATGTGATGGGGCTCGCAACTTTGCTTTTGTTTCTTTATGTTACAGGAGAAGCGGGGAGGAAATATGTTAGGTATATGCCATAGTCACAAGCGGCTGAATGCAATATGATTACAAACAAACAAACCATCCGGAAAACTCCATATTGAACGAGGAGAAGTCAACAGTTATTGTAGCTTGATGACATCCCGTTGACCTGTGCATGCGTGGTTTCTGGTTCTCCACGTAAATCGACAAGGCATGACCTGGACAGGGGGGCTTCTGTAATTACCGCGAGTGACTACAGAAGTACTCTATTACCAAGTTCTATTATAAGAAAACTGGGTTAGAAAAATATTAGTGGATGATGTAGTTTATGGACGTCAGCTATGCACCTTCGCTCACTTACTGCAACGACGTAAATCACCACTACGGCCACCCGGAAACTCCAAAATACTCATTTCCCAATTTGGTGAGTTTCCTATGGGTGCGTACATGCATAATTCTCGCAATTTTATCGCCGAGCTATAAACTTGGGCAGGTATCCCACACTTTGCCAATTCTGGGCTTTCGTGGTTGTGGCGCGTTCGCATAATTTCCCAGTCCTCTTTAACATCTAGAGCTGGATGGTTTGCACTAGGTTCAGCCTTACCACTAACCATGTCAAAGCGGGTCCATTCAAGGCCCGGGGTAGGTCAATCCAGCTCAGAGATTGCATTTCTATCCGGATCTAAGCTTTCAGTTTGTGCCTCTACCTAGTTCCTGGGTAAATGGCAATCTTGATTCCCGAATTGACTCCGAGTTACCCTAGTTCGGGAGCTAGCGGCGGGGAGCTAGACAGCAGGATGCAGGTACTGTATTATCTGGCCATATGCGGTTCCTCTGTAGCCTCACAGGCTCCCTGCAGCGCTGCAAATAAACTGGATGCGGCCAGATATGGTAGGGGAACAGGAGAGAGTGTGATGACGGTAAAGGAACTTACAGGGAGTCTAGAAAAGGTCCCTCATGCGGTGAACATTCGAGACCTATTACGGACAAGGCTACTCAGGTTTTGCACTGCCACCCTGTAGGGAGCGGCGTAGCTGGAAAAACTAATTAGCCCAAGCTCTAACCAAACTGGAAGGAAAAAACGCGCGTACGTACCAATACGGTGAGTTCCCTTTTCCGTATCCCCGTAGGTCATTTTCTGTTTTCAGACGGTGTTTGGTTATGCTCTCCTGATTGTTGTGGTGCGTTGCGTCTTTCGACATTTAAGTTATTAACTGCCGGGGGTTTTTGACGTTTGTGGGTACTTAAAGGGGCGTGCCCAATTAAGCTTTACAAAAAAGCAGAAAATAAGCAACCCTAACCGCCGAAACGCAACCTCTTCGACATTGAGATCCCCAGGCCTAACACCTTCCAACTATTCCAACTACATATCGTGCATCTCTCGAGAGCGATGGCTGAGCAGGATCAGTCCCCTACCATTGGTAGTTATTTTCGCCATATCCAAACATGACGCGGCCCACCACCTGTCCCGCACCACCTGTCCCGCAAGCTCGCCTAATGTCACTGATGCATCGTTGGAGCTTGCATAAGTACCTCTCCTTTAGCTACATTTTTATTCGCCAATGAGTCGTGTGAAGTCGTCTTAGAATTCAACAAAGGCTGGAAACCAGATAATGTATCACACAAAGACAGACTAATCCAAACTACACGGTATTCTCGCACGAACGGCCATAAATATTCACAGATTTTAAATGAACTACACAGCAGACCTTAAATTCATATCCAAGCCAATCCCAGCGATCCCCTCTTCCCGGTGATACCTAAAGTATTGAAACTTTTCTATCTCCTACCCCCAATAACCTAAAGGTAATATTACTAAACAAGAGCGAATTCCCCAAATCAATCTACCAAGTATTGCTTTACGCAAAAAAAATAAACGAAAAAACCCAAATGACATAAAACCATCAAAACCGTCGCAAGAAAAATGAAAAATCAAGGAGTGTGTTGTTAACAGCTCTCTGCCTAGTAGGTCTCGTAGGACTGGTTGTCGTACAAGGGAGTAGCATTGTACGGGGTAGCGGAAGCGGTGGGACTAGAAGAGGGGACGTAACCAGTGGGGTTGGGAACGGTGGAGTGGTAATACCCGGTCCCCGAGCCGCCGGAAGGCATCATGGGCTGGTGTATGTCGGTGCCATTCCAGTTAGGTCCTTCGTAACAAGCGCTGCCGGGAGCACAGCCCTGGTTGTGGCCAGGGTACTCAGGGACAGAGCTCGGGTAGGGGGTTCCGGTAGGTCCATATGCAGTTTCAGTGATGGTTTCGGTTACTGTCACAGGGACGGAGATTGTGATATATTGATATTCGGGAACAGTGACTGTCTCCATGGCGCAGCTAGTGGTCTCGGGTCCGGGGTAGTTGGGCACAGGCTGCTTATGGCCGGTGTATACGGGTCCAGACGGGGTGTAAGTTGGCTGAGGCACCTCGTTCTTGGGGTAGGGCGAGACCTCAGTCGGGGGCATCTTGTTCTCAGGCTGACTGGGCGCAGACGGGCTGGTTTCCTGAGGCACCTGGTTCTCGGTATAGGTAGTAGATTCGGGCTGTGCCACTCCGGGGATTCCAGTTTCTTGGGGAACATCAGGAATCCCAGTGGCAGTGACGGTCTGGTACTGATATCCAGTGGCAGTTGTAATGATGTAACTATCCGTGTAGGAATGCGTCTCAGTTCCGGAAACATATGGAGCGCAAGGAACCTTCGTTGTCAGAGTGAGGACGTAGGTGGTGCTGTCGAACTCAGCAGAGGAGGAGGAGGATGATGGTACGAAGGGAGGACCATTGGGTACGCCTCCAGTTGGAATGTAGGAAGGACTTCCAGGTGCAATTCCAGTTGGGTAGGGGGCGCTCGGTTTTATGACAGTTGGAACGTAAGGAGGAACGCTGGATGCGGAATTAAATGGAGATTGGTATTGCTCCGTAGCTGGTGTATCATAATTATCATATCTACACCATTGGTTAGACACTAAACTAAGATATCGTGAAGATACAACAAAACTCACGAATATCCGTAGCCGGGCAGGGCAGCACCCGATCCCACGAGGGCGGCAGCGGCGGCAATGAAGGCCAATCTGGAAATTGTGGTAGGCATTATGAAGGATTATACTGATATCTAAGTGGGAAACTGGGTAAGTATGTGCACTTGTTGATAATAACCTTTCCTAGATTATAACGAGTGAATCAAGAAAAAATAATAGAAATTAATAATAAAGCAAAATGGTGATGGGGGGGAACGATTGTGGGTGAGGAAGGAAGTTGATGGGAGTCGTGACATCTTAAATAAAGACTGCACGGATGCAGATTCATAGATTTCTCAACTCCCACCTCATGCTCAGAAGGGAAGCTTAGGCACTCAATCAAGCGCATTTGCTACTAAGCAGTAAGTGGACATAGGCTTTCAATATTCAGAATAGTCTCGAACACTGGTCAGCCACTCCGAGACTAGATCTGGCTGCTAAGCATCTGGTATGCTGGGGTGAGAGGTAGTCCACGCATAGCCAACAGAATGAGCCTGTCACCATATTACTGGAACACAGTGCCACATATGCGCTATTTTAGGCAGCTTCGCACCGCCACAATGACTACTAATCCAGTATGACAACTGCATTTAGGTTCTGTTATTTGAAATCTGATAACTCATCCACCTATCTACATCTACAGAGGAGAAGTGGTCACGATCACTACTGCAAAAATCCGTGAGAAACTGCAGAGGTACAGAGATACTAAGTGCCTCATGCACTTTGATCCTTTTCCTTCAGCAGATCCCATTCTAACTTCTGCTAGACCGCACTGCGAGTGAAATACCATCGGTCCGAACGTTATCTAATCACCGATCTGTCCGCAGCAATTTCCGCCAGGAGTCCGACCGTCTCGCTTGCTTGGCGCACTGGCTCGTAGGCAGCCATATATTAACAGCTACGCTCGCCGCTGCTTAATGTCCGTTTGCTACAAATTTGACCAGATGGACTGCTACGAATATGCCCGCTGCAACTCTAGATATAAATGGGGACGGAGATTATCTCGAAGAAGCTTCATCAAAAAAGCCCACTAACTTGCACTGTTAGATTGTTGCACTAAATATACAGCCGATATCCGCGTTCCTGTTCTGCCCAAAATAAGGAAGGCAGGAGTACGTAGTAGGTATACGTGTACTGGGTACTGGGGTTTTCAACAGCCGTACACCCCTAAAGCACCTTTTGCAGTAACATTCACACACATGTACCGGGTACACGTTGTGCGAGGGTAAATAGAGTCGCGGCTGAATGTAGGAATGTCGAGTGTAAGGGTCTGACTGATTTTGCGGTTATGACGGGGTTCTTGTGTGGTTCGCTATATGTACAAATACATACGGATTTTCGTCATAACTTTACACTGGTATCCCAATAGCCGGAGAGCTATCTTATGTGAGCGTAAATATTGTTAGAAACTCAGTTATGTACCGGTAGCGTTCGGGCAACTAAATCGGTATGATCTGGTGTGATTATCATTTTCGTGCTAGCGCCAAACGATTTCTAACGTTCACATGCCCGGTATAGCTGAAAATCCATGACTTCTTAGTAACCAAATTCTTTTTCCTGTGTTTCTGGTAGCGAAAAGGCCAGCTGAGCTTATGCGTACACACCCTATTACGATGCGTTTTTTTGCACGCATTGGGGTGTGATATGATCAGTATCCATGAAGCTGGGCCATCTTACGTATAGCAGCATATGTAACCTTTCACAAAATAATCGAACACGAACGAACGCCCGCGCGCTCCGTGTGGGTTTCTGATAGCGAGCGTAGCCGAGAAGTTAGTCATGCAACTAGTACGGCTTACCCAGCACATGTCTCCAAAGTTAATAATAAATAATCTTCACCACCAACCTTAGGAGAGAAAAAGGCATACTACACCATAGCCAGAGTGTAACGAGCTGATATATCGCAAGTGTTCGGCCTTTTGTGTTTATCCGGTCAACTCAGCTTTCCAATCGGGCAGTTAGTTTCCGTGGGTGAGACTTGCTTGATATGGAGATCGATCAGTTTATGATTTTGGTGTGAAATGCTGAGTACGTACTCTCAAGATCAGAATTGAAGCCACAAGCAAACAGACAGCGAATCACAGGGTACTTACCATTCCGTATTATCTGGATGGATCTGCCCTTTGTGTGGCAGTTGCGCACAGGATGCATGGCCGACTGAATACGTTGTTTCTCTTTGCAAGGTTTCCGACTTGGATTTCTAGACTTCAAGGGCGAATAAAAACCGTTGTTGAAGTCGGGCGTGAGCTATAAGACAGGTCCAGATAATGCGGTATTTCAGTTGTCTCTGACCCGGCGTGTTAAACAGGGAAGCAAACACGCAATGAAGCACAAGCTACGTAGCACCTCAGAAACACCCCAGCGAATACGTATAAAGCGCTTTAGTGCTAGGAATTTTATTAAACGTGTATCAACTGCCTCGTAATGCCGTATAATTTGGTCGAACTCATAGGAGACTGAATACGTACTAGAGTACTACACCAAAACGGACCCATCCAGATATATGGTTTAAACCCCCGTATTAGCGGAATCGTGACAGCTAGGGTCTCACAGCATATCTAGAATGTTCTCCCTAGAAAATCGAAGGATACGAATTCCACAGCTATCCCTAGAGTACAAATGCTATGGTTTAACTAGCACGACAGGTAGTCAGGTAGTCGTGAGATTAGCGCGAGGTGTATAGTGAGATAGTCGTGAGATTCGTAGTTTGATCGTCGTGAGATTGCCACAGGCTGAACTGGGCGGGAACATTGTGAGATTATCTCTAATCAACAGCCATTGGAACTATAATAGTCTGCTGATAACTGCAGACTAATCACTACACCATCTTACGGTTTGCTTATGAAGCTTCATATCTTGCATTCATATAGCACAGGAAATTTTCGTCTTCCCATACAAAAAGGACTTAGAAAAATTTCGACCTTACGACAACACCTCATGACAACACCTCACAATAATCTCACTACACTCTCTACACCCTCTCACTAACTTTACTACACCTCACGACAATCTCACCATATATAAACGCCAGACAGCTAATTTGCCGGCATGTAGTGCGACTTAAACCTCCCATAGTGAGGTTTAAACTACACTACAGCGAAACTTTGAACTGTAGGGCTATATTTCCGAGACACTGCGTGTACAACTAGCCACAACTATCAGATCTTGTGCTAATGTCCTTCGCATTCTATTCTAATATTACGCTACATCGCCTTCTAGATCTAAGCTAGGTAGGTGAGAGAGTTACCTCAAACCGTATCGTGAATCATACATGATGCAAACTACCTTGAAAACCTAGGTGTAGGGTTCTTCAACACTATCACCACCATCTCTATTTGCGTGACAGTGTGTTGCGATCCTCCATAATCCTATCGAGAGTAACTCATCGTGACCCTTGGCCTCTGATGCTCCCCCGAATTAGATTAGGACAACAGCAGCGTCCAAGTTTTATATCCGCGTGCACTGGGAGAAATTAACATGCCAACTGCGCAAGATCCAAGACTACATACCTTATAGGGGATTCGATAAAACTTAAAACCCTTATAAAACTTGTGTTTGTGTATATGGCTTATGAAAGCCTTAGTGAATGATTCTGTATGGCACTTGGATGCTTCTCTAAGAATGGTAGCCAGGTTTTAGTTTATAAAGCTTAGCACTTTTATTGTACCCCCTATAAGGTAGTTAACTTGCATATCATCTCTCCACGTCCCACACAGCGGCAAGTGATCTCCCTTATCCAAGTCGTACTATCATAAAATTGTAACCGAACGTAAAGCTCATTGCGGAACCCCTTGCTGGCATTTAGGAACGAGTAGACCTAATAGAATGCTTCAATTCAATTCAACTTGCTAGTACCCCGAGCTGAAACCATATGCTGCGGCTGTATAATGCCTCCTCGCTGGTACGCGAGAGCTTGAGGTCTGAGCACTTTTCTAAAGAAACTTTAAGGCCGGTACTATAGACGAGTCTTTATCAACCCCCATTTGGGTAAACCTGCTCTCGTATACTTGTACCGGGAGGTGAGGATGGTATGTCAGGTGTCAGACATGGTCTTCGTATCTCCAAATATAACACAAGTGTCAGTGTCAGAACCAAAGTGTATCACGGAAAATATCTGTCAGAGAAGGGGGGTCCGTTCTCTCGTTCCCAGTTTGTCTAGCCACGTGCTCGCAAGCTCGCAGGTCGGTTGAATTTATTCCGCCACAACACTGGGCACGAGAGAAGGGAGTCCGAAGTCGATTTTTATCTAAAATTTCAGTACACCGTGATTATAAGAGGAAATTAGGTTTCACAGAGGCATAAGCTACCAAACAGTCTGGGATCCTTTCCTACTTACCTCACAAAAATCCCACCTTTTGGTCACCCCCCGCTGTCACCTATCGCTTGTATCTCTAGTATAATATGTCAATCTTACTCTGTATCAGCCAAGGAATGTGCCAGACCGCTGTTGTATCTTAAAATTTTGGTATCAGGCGCCGACGTTGTATTATCCCACAACCCGGTACAGTACCAGACATTCCAGGTTCACTTCGTGGTGAAACGAGCTTGCGAGGCGAAAAGGTCTGAGCACGAGAGCAGGGTAACCTTGGGGATATGCCCAAAGATGTTGTTCGAGAGTCCCAGAGATTAATGAGGTCACAGGACAGCTCAAACGTATGCCGCAGCACGTAGTGTCACTCGAACTCGAGCGGAGCTCCAAATCCGAGTGGCAAATGGGGGCAAAGGGTGGCAAAGACATACAGCCGAACACCCGGATATCGTCTTCTCTCTCCTCTCTGTATCATAGGTCTACATGCGCACACGATCTGCCCCAATATCGCGACACAAATTTCTAAGGCTCCGGGTGATATTACGTGGAGCATCTCGCGTCTAGACCAAAGTCAGGCCAAGCATTTCGCTACGTTAGGCCCGAAAAACACCTGCAGAAGGCCATAAGCCGTTACTACACCCCCACGCGGCATCTACAGCTCAGCATTACTTCACCCGAGCAGGCTTCCAGCCTACGGTACACAGGATCCTACCACGATTTCAGGAACCAACAAGCACAAACCGTTGTTTGGAACACCAACGCCTTCCGGTGGCAAGGCACAGACAACCGTACCTGGGCACCGTACCCGGAGAGGCACTGACATCAGGCCCATATCACCCAGCCCTACGCCTCGACATCACACATCTCATCCTTCCCGAACCACACAGCCCCAACCCGGGTTTGTGGCACGTAACACGGTCTCCTGCGGCTCTGGATCTCCATCCCTATCCATTCCTCATTCTCAGCTAGGCAAGTCTGAGGCATCTGAGTGGTGGGATAAACATTCCCCACAGGTATGACTCCCCCAGCCCAGTCCAGCCCAGTCCAGCCCAGCCTGTGTATCCATATGCAGTCATCAGATCCGCTAGCCTAGCAAACCATGCTGTTGGTGGCGTATGCAATGGCGATCAGTGATCATGATCAAAAAAAAAGATCGCGAATCTCACATAACCTACGCCCCACGCTCACAGGAAGGCTGTGAATGTGAGAAAAAAAAATTACATCAGATCTGGGGTAAAAGGTGCTGAGATAAAAAATGCTACAGCTCTATGAAAGTAATATAAGATTTTGTCATTTTGCTATTTTTGACACAGAAGACCCTGGTGGATAAGACGTGTTGTAGTGCTTTGCTGGCCGGATTTATGTATATCTATTGCAGATAATGCGTGGTGTGCATGTGGCAATACATATAGATGCCACCACATTGCCTCTAAGGTAAAAATAATACTGGAATGAAATAGGAAATGGAAAACCCGAACGCCGCCCCACGCGCCCGTGATGTAAAAGAAACAATAAAAAAGAAAAAAACAGAATAAACTCCATCCTAACCCTGAACCCGTGGTTATGAAATAAGAAAGTTGTGTTGTATGTAGGTATCCCCGTATCCCCCCTCCTGCCAATTATGATTCTAAAAGATAAACGATAGAGAACGCCGTCCGTTTGTCAAATCCCGTTGTCCCCCTTTTCCGAAACCTGTCCATACAAAAGAAACATGTAGCAATCCAGTCCATGTAGCTCTCTCCCACCTAAGCCGCCGCAAGCCGCCTCTTACTCGTCTCCCTCGACTTCGCTCGCTTGGTGCTCCTGCTCCTACTCTTTTGCACGCCACTATTCTCGCTCAGGCTGCAGGAGCTCCCTTTTCTGGGTTGGTGGCCGGCCGATACACGCTTCACTAGCTCGCCCAGCTGTCGTAAGAGGTCCTCGTTGGTTTGCATTCGCGCCATCGACTGGCGCTTGCGTCGGACGTCTTCAAACACCAACTGCTCGGGCTCAGACTCGTTGTCGGAGACGTCGGGCGAAGGATGTTGGGACAGCGCGAGCGAGAAGAGAGTCGATGTTAGCGCATCGTGGTGAGAGGGGGCGTTGAAATAAGTGTAGCACGAGGAAGCGTCGGCTGGTGACGGGGCAGGGGAGTGCATAGGCGAGAGAGGCGGGGTTATTGGCTCTGGCGATGCTGCAGAGGAAGGGTGCAGGAATGAAGAGCTCTTTCGCGGACGAGCGGAGGATGGTGGTGGTAGTAGTGGCGAGTCGACTGCTGCTTGCGGGGCTGGCGACGACGGGAAGCTGAAGTTCTTGAACATGGAGCTGGTGATGCGGTCGGATGGATGAACGAGGTGGGCGATGCTGGATTTATCTACGGGCAGCTCTGGATTTATCTACACTGACGGGTGACGGGGAGTCGGGGGGTTTTTGTAAGGTTGCGCACACACTTTGGCTTGGGCTGGATCTCTTCCCTGCTTCGACTCAGCTTCCCTTCCGTCGGCGTCGTGCACCACACCACCACGACCCCTGTCTATGACATGACACTTCTTCTCGTCGACCCTTGCAGTCGTGTGCCACTAGCCCAATAGCAGGCGCTGGTGCGCCACAGCAGCTGCTTCAACTGGCTGCAAGAGCAATCGTCAAACTGCAGGTGTTTCCATCTGTGGTTGGGATATCGGTGGTGTGTTGGCGACGCGTTTGGTTTGTGTTGGGAGATGTGGTATGCCTCCATCCCAATCTATCTCTGCTCTAATCTGCTGTCTGTTGCTGCACCAGCGATCTGTGGACTTTTCTGGAATATGCCTGAAGTTTAAGTTGCTCGGCCTCGCCGCCTAAGTAGCTCCGATCCACATTTCCAGTTTCCAAGGATGAGATGGAGAGGTGGGTGGATGATGGAATCGCATTCCTGTCTGTCTGCCGGTAGGGCGCTCCGCTCCATCCACAGCTTCCCCGCCATCCGCCGTGCCCCGTCACCTTTTTCTTTCGAGTTTTTTGTTCGTTCAGGGATCAAAAAGATTCCATCCGGTTGACGTCGTTGGCCACATCCACCCATCACACGCTTTGACTTTGTTCGCTTGTTCTTAAATTTGACTTTTCAATCTCCGGGAAATTATTCACCTTTGTCGTTCGTTTCATAGAGTTTTTATAAGTCTGTGCGACCTGTGATTGCAGACATTGAACGGATATTGAAGCCCGTTTGCTGAGAGATATATTCCTTTCGTTGGTTTGCAATAAGAATAAAGAAAGTTCAATCGAGGCCTCGTTTAACAAACCTACATGACATGCTGACTACACCCTCTCTCGTGAGCAGTCAGTTGCAGTTGGTCTTGTATCGCTCATCGCTGACCGTAGATCCCATACCCATGTTTCGATACCCTGGCTCGATGGGAAATCTACCCCGATGTTTCGGTATGCACTGGGTACCGAGCGTCAAGCTTTGAGTAGGCTCGTATGTCAACCTCGGCAGAGCGGTAAGAGTAGAGTTGCACATTGCGATGAATGGATATTATTCTTTTCTCTTCTCTTTCTGGAATTTCCATTTTTATTTCCATGCACCTCTAGAGTAAATTCGCCTGGTCTTCGTCCTTGTTCTCACCTCCTATCCATCTCAAACCCAATTACACCTCGTAAAATCCAATCCAATCAAACGAACTCCTATTGGGTCCGAGAGCCCGAACCCGGGTATGAATTTAACCTTGTCCGGGTACGTAATGACCTCCGATTTGCTGCGCCACAAAGTGTACCCTGCCATGCCTCGTTCAAAGGGGTAAATTTGAACCTTATTATTGGGTGATCTCGCTCCCGGACGAGTACGAGTTGTGCTTTTCGCCTCCATGGCTATATAGCAATCAACCATATACGCACAGAACAACGCCCTGGGTAACGTCGTGTGCCTCTTCAAAATGACTTTTTCATATTCATTTTAGTCAGATGGGGTATCACCGCACCTATACCGGTAAACCCTCGGCAAGCATTACTCTATCACTCTATCTAACTGGGATTGAACCCTTTTCTGGTATTTGGAGCTATAATTTGGGTTCTTTTTTTTATATTTTCCAGAGATTTTCTGGCTTTGCACCGATGACAGCCTTGCAACAACCGCTATCTCTGCATGGACGGCTGCTTTATACGACGACTGTTTTGCACTTACCTTTGCTTATAAGCACACTGTCTCTGCCAATCATGATCCATTATTCAAATTAGCAAAAAAATACCTTCTAGTGGTGTCTCTCTAGACTCATTTTGCCGCCATAGCAGCCCATAGCATTCATAAGCACATATTCAAGTGCCACTTTGAGCTAGTTTGATCCAAAAGTCAATTACTTGCTACAAATCACACAACATTCGCTCGTCAGGAAACAGATCTATAGTCATTCGCCCAAAACACACCTAGACATTGAGGTGTACAATATGATGGCGAACATCTGCTCTAATGAATCGTAACCCTCTAGCATCCGGCACAATAAATAGCAGAACAATTGGTCAATCAGTGGTGGAATGTGACCCTTCTAAACAGATTTTGTGGGTGTCGAAAGAACGCAGGAAGGTTTTGGATGAAAGCGGTTGTAAGTCACAGACGGAGCTGAGATATTAATCTTGCTCTCGAGATCTCACCCTCTCCCTCCCGCTGTCCTCTTCCCTTCACTCTTCACAGTCCCCAGTCCCTCTCCCCATTGCTATTGCAATGTCTGTCTGAACCAGTAATCTGCCACAAAAGTAGGAGCACAACAGCACACAGGATCACTCAGCTGTGCCAGGCTTCATGATCTCCTATTAGTATTCACGTAACTCGACACAATGCCCTTACTCTCATAAACGGGGTGCTCCGCGGGCGGAGCAACCCGTATATCAACAGTAGAAGCATATCTAGAACTGACAAGTTGTGGTGGATACATGTTGGAGTTAGGAGCATTGGAGCTAGGAGCAGGTAGAGGAGTGTTCTTTACCGGTGGAATAGAGTATGGGATGGAAATGGGTCTCTCCCTCCTTTCTAAAAAACGGCATCGCGACTTTGTTTCGTCGTCTCGTTCCGTGCGTGGATTAGTCGGAATCACGTGGAGTGACACGTGAATGATGGTGACATCATATCTTGGGTTCACCGCCGATTCTTGCCTGCGGCTATGCCTTCAGTGACGAAAGGTTGCTTCCTCATCACTGCCACTCTAATTTCACACTGCCCTGCCCGCTACCAGTATCTGTTTCCGCACGGCCTCATTCTAAGGAACTGGTGAAGGATCAAGGCATTCGGGTTTCTTTTTTTTTTTCGTTCCTGCACGTTGTACTACCTTCCCTTCTCTGCATCCATTTCTGTACCAAGTATGAAGCTCCTTCTCCCCGGAGTCTTCGGGTCGTTCTACTAATTTGGCTCGTGCAACAGCAGATAGCAAAATTCTAGCTACGCTCCTTGCACGTCGCTCGCCAGTGCTCCCAAAACGTGCTGGAACATCGTCCTCCGTCAGTGACAGTCCGGTGTTTTCCTCTGGATCCGCCGATTTGCCAGATCCAATACTCTGGACGAGGTGAGTCGGAACGAGAATGTCGAAAATGTGTCCCGTCGGCTCGGTACCGTCCAGTGCTAGGCACGAGACGTCTCAGGTCCGGCTAAATTTGACGGGATGTCCCGTGGTCCCGGGACTTTGACAGCAAAAATTTAGTCCCCGCGACGCCTCGTACCTAATACTAGCCGCCCGTCGGCGCGCCTCGTTGGTGTACATCGTGGTCAAAGATCTGCAGGGAGAGCTGATGCAGGGGTTGAAAGAAAAATCTGTTAACGCGGGGCCCTCCTTGAGAGATTTAAGGTATGACCTCTACCGGGATTCTACCCATTTGCTGTGTTCTAATAGCCATCGTCGACAAGGCCAAGTAATTACTATCATGGACGAAAAGATTCGCATTCAGAACAACTTTAACGTTCGCGGTGCACTCGGTGCGTTGTTTCTACCCCGGGTCTCACGGTGTTAAACATACATCACTAACTCGGACCAATTTGAATAATCTACTAGGCTATACTTAAGTAGAAGATACCGCGCAAAGACGTTGTGTAGTATAAGTTGGACATTCTTGCACAAACTCCGGATTTCACCATCGAGCTTCAGGCTGGAATCAATGGCCGTAAGGCACGAGATGAGACGAGATGAGATCTGAGTAAAGCCCGGGATATCGTCTCGTACCCATTTTAAGCTTGCAGCCCGGGACTTGGGGGTGATCTTGCCTGAGCTCTTGGGATATATACACTGGGTCGCGACTGCGAGTTCAGGCTTATTCAACCTCCTCTGCTTTTGTTCCGTTTACCCACCTTCTTTCATCCTCCCCCACTTCAACGGCCGCCGCCTCTTCGGCCACTTCTCAGGCATATACCTCTCATTCCCCCATCCAACTCTTGATTAAAATAGTTCTCGTTGAGCTATCCCTGTCAACAGTGCTATAAACTCTGCGTCGAATACGGCAGCTTTCTCAGGCTCACACCCAGAAGCCCGGATACTGTAGATTGCGCGGGATTCCCAAGGCTGATGGTGGTGTTGTACTGGAGATTTAGAGGTGGAGTGTTGTAAAGATTTAGAGTTTCTCGGCCGATAACTCTGTCATGAGATATCATTCAAGAGATCTCGAGACATCCCAAAATGCGCTAAAAAATGACCCGAGATGCGAGGAGCTAGATAGCATTTAAGGTGAACTGCGACGCTGTCGGCGATGTCTCTGTTCCGCACAGAGTCTTTCACCGCAGGGGCCAATGGTCTACCGCATTCTAAGAGACCTTATTGTTTATTCCGGCTCTTGCAAGATTAGTCACCTACAGCGAACCTCGTCCGTCGCGCGGATTAGTAGGCTCCTCCCCCATTGTTGTATCTAGTATTGATGCATTTATGTCGTAGGTGGCGTTGTTGGCTGCAAGTATGACGGGATGCAAGTCTACATTCTGTGGCTGGATCCATCCTCTGTTTGCTCAATTCCTTGCGATATGTCATAAACAGCAAATACTGTTGTGGTAGCGACTGGGCGCTCTTCGTAGAAGTAGAGTACATTACATCTATTAGCTATAGTGCTTTAAGTGTAGCTTGCCACAACACGGCGTGGCGCCCGATACTGAGCGTGACGCTCAAAACTCTTAAGTATAAGCAAGCATGAGGGTGTTTGGTTCCAAGGCAGCAATGGTTTCACGAAAAGCCGTTTGAATGACAAAGGGCTCAAGGGCGGCTACGACATCATGCGCCTTGCTGATGTGGTGCCGAAAAAGCGGTACCAAGGGACCAGAAAATCGGACAAGGTTCCCCTTTCTCGGTCACCGTCAAGAAATACAATACTCTACTTTAGAATGGACGACGGTAACCGAGTAGTTTATTAGTGATCCCCGTAATCTGGATTTTCACAGACCTCGGTGCGAGCTTTCGAGGTTTGAAAGAATCTAGACTATGATCTCTAGTGTGAAATTGCGCCGGCCCATGTTAAACCCTGTCAAACTCAATATCATTTTTCCTTTGTTGCCGATTGGGGTGTCGTCACCCATACTCAGTCCCATATTTGTACTTGGGACACCGGCATTTAGAAATCAAAAACACGCAAGCGACTGAAACTTACTCGAACCTACTCTAAGGCAAAGTAATTTCTATATGAAGTAAATTTTAGGCACTCAGAAGTTTAGGTACTTTTTCCAAGCCAGAAAAGTACGCCAGTAGTGCAAGAATTTCTGGAGGTGGGGCAATAGAAAGTGTAAGCTCGCAACGATAGTGACTCGGTCTCGTTATCTCTCAGGAATGTAATGAGGAACGGATCAAGAATGGTGGAAGCTATGATCGATACGATTGATGATAGAATGATAGTGCGCTGGTCCTAACGGGGGCGGTAACACAGAGCAGAATGACGATTTGTCCATCGAGTCGAGCGACAAACGGGATCAGCTCTGGGCTAGCTCATAGCCATCCAGTGGCGAGAACCAGCCTTTGAAGACGATACCGTTAGCAGAAGAAGAGAGACCGGCTCTAGCCTAAGGAATACCGTCCAGTGACAAAAAATCGCTATAGCCAGAATCTCGGTTGTAGCATTCAACCTGTCGAACACAAAATAATAACCGATACGCAACCCGCAATCAATCGGTGCTGGATCGATGATCTGTCCACTTGCGGGACGAGCGGAACAGTAGAACGGGAGCGGTAGGGAGTGGCTCACAGAAGGCTACAAACATAGCGGTAGACTCTGAAGCGAATCAAGGATTGATCAGATCAATGACCTTTCAACGTCGGAACGGTAACGCATTGAATCGTGATACAGATGCAGGTGGGCAGATGAGGAGGACGCGAAGGTAGTCGAACCGTCAGCGGGACCCAGGATTGTTTGGTCTTAAGAGTTATGGGAAGAGTGCCGACCAGCGGGATGAGAAGGTGAAGTCGAGCACTGCGGGAGGAGAGAGAATGCAGCGAAACGGATTAATGGTTGGCCCTCAGTTTCGAGGAAGTAAAGTGTCAAGAAGTCGGGCTCGACAGCGAGAACAAGATGCTTGGCCATTGGAATCGTGATGGTCGTGGGTTTGGTTCTTACTGGCTACGAGAGTCCTTTTAAAGTATCTCCCTAAACACATTAACGGTCAGGGTTTGCCTGATATATGGCAGTGGCTTGTGCTGTTATATTCTGAATCTAGACAAGTGCCAAAGAAAGGTACGTGGAGGTACGTAAACATACGCTGGCATACATCCATGCTCTACACATACGCATGAGGCATGTGTCTGTACTAATTTAAGTATATATTAGAGGCCTCAGATCTTTTGACAATCATCTCAGTAGAAATACACAAAATTCATGGCTTGAGAGCGGAGAGTAGCTTATCCGCTTTACCTCATACATGCCAAAACATCGCCTGCACGACGATTAGGTAGCCCACAAATACACCGCCACCAAACCGTACAATTGAATCCCAACTCCCACGCTCAAAACTAACAAGACTAAGTAACCAACCAACCAAACGCCGCCAAACCAATCGAAAAAAGCAAAACATATGATACACGATTAACAGCACACCGCTAGGCATGGGCCAGGGTGATAGGTTAAATCCCCATAGCAAGGCAGTCATCCAGCAACCCTTTCAATTCCTTCCTATCCTCCGGCTCACCGCCTTCCCAAGCACCAATATCCCTCCCATCCTCAAACTGCAATCCCGGGTCAACTTCATAATCTCTCTCATACCACCCACCCGCCATAATCTTCTTCATACTTAGCGGCATCTGCGTCAAGAAGTTGTCTCCTAATGTGAGGCTAAGTCTCATATCATGCATCCCGAGCAGCGGGCGTTCGGTGGTAGGCATTACCCATCTCCCTCTCGGCGCCAGTTTGCGGTATCGATCCGTTTGTACGTATTTAGGTCCGTTGGAACGCACGCGACCAATAACAGTGGAGAGAACTTCTTTCACAAACGTTTCTGCCGCTACGTTCATGAAGTTTGCCGCGTCGTGTGAGCACCCACCCGGAACTCCTTCTTCGTAGCAAATAGGGAGCATGCGTAGACGGATGTTATCGACGTCGGGGAACTCGCCGGTTTCGCTTGCGAGGGGAAGGGTGTAGCGTTGCTTGATCTCAGATTCCCAGTCTATGTCAGTCAGCATGAGGATGCTTATACTCTATGAAGGATGAAGGGAACAGACTCGTCTTATTGATACTGGCGCTTAATGGAGGAGGCTCCGGAGGTTTGACTTGTTTCGCAATGTGGTATTCATGCAACATATTTCCAAGCATATCCTCTATGTTTTCGTTCTACGCTTATCAATCAGTGGCTGCCCTCCCATATAGTTCAGAACAACGCACCTTTTCTGGGACGTCCTTAATCCTCCTTCTCTCTCTCGCACTTATTGCCATAACCTCCTTCTTCAGCCGTCGCTCGTTGATATCTCCCGCTGGCAACTTTGACACCGAACTCGGCTTATCACTCGCACTGACCCAGGTCGCCACATCCGCTGGTGGTGCATCTCGCATCATATTCGAGATCATTGCCGTCAACAGACTGTTATGTAGTCGTACCTTAGAGCCTTTGATAAACGATCCGATTTCCTCGACAAGTTCGGCATCACTCAATCTCCCTAGGAAAGGTGTTCAGCAAAAGACCGAGTGACAAAAAAAGGAAACCCTCTCACATACCCCGGAGAAACTTATTCAGCGCCTCTGTGTATGCCATCCAATTCTCCTTGGTTAGCGACCCCTTTAGCGTCTCATGGTACGGCTGGACCTCGAGGCGTGGCGCAATCGACGGAGGCGACATTTTCTGCGAACCTGTCGCCGCTGTCGACGGAGGTTGCGTAGGGGCTGCTGCAACGCCGTTCATTCCCTTCCCACTTGTGGTTGTTGAAATAATAGCACTAGGGTTCTTGGTGAGATTGGAGGGGTCCATTTTTGCATTTAGACTCCCGATCGTCGCGCTCCCCCTGAGTTATGCTTTATGGAAGAAAGGTCCGTTGCTTGTAGGGGGGGGGTAGAACTCGGGGCACAAGAGAGCGTAATTTGAGCTGCTTAATGAGTGTAATATTGCCGTGGTAAGGGTGTCCGGCGCGCTGTGGAGGGAAGGTTCGTATGTGGGGAGAGGTGATGTTGGAATAAGCTCTTAACAGATTTAGGTCGAGGGGGGGTGAATTAGTGGCTTGGCACAAGACCAGGCATCATTGAAGTATCGTTAATAGCAGATAATAAAACTATACATATAGACAGACAATCATAGCAATAAGTAAGCAAGTATAATACCAGAAATGAAATCCTGCATGCCCAATTCACTTCTACCGAAGGGTATCCTAAATCTCCAGCATTTCGTCCTCAAGCAACCCATAAAGCAATCCCACGTTCCGTATCAACTCATCAAGTCCCTCCGAAATCCTCGCCGTCACCAATGCGTACGCGTAAACCATAGCAAAGTCCTCATCTGCCTCCCCTGCGGTCCTCCTAACGTCAGCACGGTAATCAAATAACTTCGCTAGCAGCCTGTCTCTAGCCCTGACGGTACTGGGTAGGTGTTCCGGTAAAGGGAACGCCAATCTGATAGAGCTTGCTAGCACATAAAACAAGTGACTGAGTCTAGCACACAGGGCTTCTCGCTCCTTCCGGAAAATCAGCTTCTCGCCATTGTTGCTAGATCATCATGACACTCACCTTTTTGGTGTACTTTAAGATTTCCTTTTCCCTCCGGTTCGCCTTCGGGTCTTTCGATATCATGATACTCATTCCATGAAATGCGTCAAGAATTCCCTGGTTCGCGTTGTGAATATTTCGATATTCTTTGACTGGAAAGGGGCCTTTGAGTCGGAATTCGTGCGGTGCTGCTGCGGCCAGACCGTTGAGACGAATAAGTGTCTTTTGTAACGAGTACTCTTCGGTAATATTCGTATGCTTCTTGCTATGCCCGCCCTTGATCAAACTGTTCAGCGGATCTTGGCTCCAAATCAGCGCCATCCGTAACCATAATATACTCAATCCCTTCCTAAGCTGCGAGCGTGCGCTGAGAGGCCAAATCATCCTGTTTATGAACAGAGCCCACATTACGCCGGCTGTGACGGCGACGAAACGATGCAGCACAATTTCCGTTATAATAGGATTGACGCCTCCTTCGTCGTCGTCATTTTCGTTATCGTTTGTCATCGAAATCGAATACGCATAAAGAGCGGATAGATTGTACGTCAACAGAGTAAATCGTCCGAGTGGCGCTTGTTTCCAATGCAAAATAATCCAGAAGCACGGAATAGAAACTAGCCAACCAAATAAAGAGAGAGCATATGGATTCTCTGGAAAAGCAATCCAGGCTATCAGCGCAAGTACCGCTCCAACCATGGTTCCCACAACACGGGCTTCACCAGAGTTGTTGGTTTGACCGAGCGTCATCGACATAATTATCATGTACGAGACCAGACCCCACTCACCCCGCCATAACTGAAAAGTCGGCCTTGTGGCGGGAATGAAAGCCAGAAGAGCATACAATGCTGCACCAACACCTACTTTAATACTGAACTTGATATTATCCTGTCGCAGGATACCAAGAGCCTTCCACACCTTGTAAGTGAACGGAATCGGGGCTTCTGGTGAAACGTTGGGAATGGTGCGTCGTCTCTGCATTTGCATTTGCACGGGAATAATTACCGTCTGGCTTGGAGTCCGAAGAAGCGCCTCTAATTTCTCGCCTAAGCCGGATGCAAGTTCTCATAGGAATATAATATACCTTCTTCACTAGATCTCACAACCTTCTTACCAATCCGCTTCCAAAACTTCAACCACTCCCATGACCTCTCGTTTGTCTCCTGCAAGCGCTGGAGTTCTTGTAGGATCCGCAGGAATGCTTTCATTTCTTCCGCAAAGAACGTCAGATTGTCCGAGAAATAACCGCAGCTGGCAGCAATTTCCTCTACGACTGCAGCTTCCTCAACGGATCGTCTCTTGGTAATTGCGTCGCTTTTGTAGAGCGTGTTCAAGGCCTCTTTTTGCTTCTCATTGAATAGATTAACAGCCTTTTCTAGACTGTTTTCATAGACAGGGTTGAGGTCAATACGATAGGGAGGCGCTGCTCCAAAAGGTAGGTCATCCAGAATTTCTCTAAGAGTAAATGCAAGCGATCTCTGATTGGATTAGCCCAGATTTGGCAGAAATGTTAGGGTTTAATACCATTGGAGGACCAAGGTGATACATGAACTCATCAAGAACAGTTAACGGCGACGACTCGGTGGCGACATCGGCTATCTCTGTCTCCGCCTCCGCCTCCACCTTTGCTATGCTCGAGTCAGATGAAGAGGTAGACACCGATCCTGCGGGATGATCCCCAGTAAAATAGTCCTCAATCTCTTGATTTGGAGGGGTGAAAAGACGACCAGCGTCCGAGCTCACTGACCGACTGCCCGACGGCACCGGGGACGCCCCTAGCTCGTGCTCTCGTACCTCCCTCAAAAGAAGGAATTGGGTATGCGCTGCACTACGGAGACCACCAATATTTTGAGCAAGGCGTTGCATACTCTCGACGAGAAGCGTTTCCTGACGATGCTGTTTCTCTGTGCCTCGAACATAATGCTCGAGTTTTGCCTCCCTAAGATATTTCAACAAAGAGCTGAATACCGTCCGATGGCTGGCCTCGATGAATGCGTATTTCGTAGAATCGATATCATCATATGAGCCTCGTAAGAAGCTGTGCGTGATACCACTCAAGGATTCAGAGAACGCGTCAAAACACTCCACCATAAGCCGTCGAAGGTCATCTATAGCAGACGACGGCCACAGAGTAAATGCCAGGAAGTTGGATATGGCAATGGACATCAAGACCATGATCGAAACCTGGCCTATCTTCCCAAGTTTGAATTCTGCACGTTGAACAGATCCTTCGTTCGACACGTCAGTATCAGGGCCTCGAGTGACGAATCGAGTAATAAACCTTCTTTAGTCAAAATGGTTATGATTGCAAGGGACGCCATGGAACACGCAACACTGACGGTGGGGTGAGCCTGCGTGTGTTTAATGTACCCGATGAACCCCAAACCGCCGGCGCAAAATATTACGAGAACCAATGCATGGCCTACAAATCAGCTACTTCAGATTGATGAGTGTACTGGATGAAACATACCTATCTCTATAAGGTCCATGTTGGCAAATAAAATTGTCAGACCCATACTATAACCACAATCAGAACCTGGATGACACGGAGCTATCCATAACTGAACCCTACCTTCCGATAGATACTAGCGCGCTGTACACAAATGCAATTAAGGCATAGATTGTCGCTTGATACATACTCCCTCCGGACCTGGCTACGGGACGTCAATCATGAGAATGGCGGACGCGAGGAATTCTTCGAATACCAGGGTGAAAGTAAGTGCAGAAAGTAGCAACAAAATGTTTTCCGTCATAATGCCCGAGCAAATTCGAAACGGGTGTAACAAATCTGCACATTCTTCAGCGTTTAGTTCCAATAGAACCTCCGGGGTGGCACACGTTGCTAAACTCCCAATAAAGTAAGCCAGAGAGCATTTCAACACCATCTTCCCCTTCTTGCTCGTAGCAACCCCCCAACACCTCGTAAACCATGACTGTATCTTTTGGACACTTCCATTCGAGCTCCCCGAGCTTCCCGAGCTTTGCGTAGCTACGTGACCGAGTAAAGGAGTAGAGTCAGACGCTGAACCCGCAAGAAGCCTGAAAAACTTTAGAACCGGTTTCGGGTGGATATGGTAGGCGTTTACTCTGGTGTCAACGTATAGTTTCGACCGCTAACGCGTGCGCCCGTCTTTGGAAGAATAACAGATCCCCTACGATCCTATAATCATGTGAGTACATCGACGACTGGTGTTCTAATGTATAAAAATACCATCCTGCGACCCAAACGCGACTGCCGTTTGCTGTCATTTGATCCAACGATCGAACCGTATGTGGCGCTGGATGCCATAGCATGTATTTAGGCTTGTTGTTTCCTCTCACAAGGTTAATGCGTACATCCAGAAATCATAGAAAGCAATCGGGTGAAAAGTGTGGGACTTCAACCAGGGTTCCGAGCGCGCAAAGTGCGGCTGAATCGGGATGACAAGGATAAGAAATTTGGCATACGTCAGAAGCGTGCTCTCGTTCTCAGATTTTCTCGTTGCTCGCAAGCTGGTTGCCGAGGGCTGAAAGAACGGCTAGATTTCGAGCGCAAGAACAGCGACGGTTACACAGATATAGGACAACATTGAACAACGAAAAAACGTCTACCTGCGGGGTATCGACGTCTCGCTCTCACTATTCCCACCATCCAGTCTATACTTCAAGTTCTACATCTTCATTCCGCACCAATAACCCTTTCTCAGCCAGATACTCCTTGACTTCCCGTACCGTATACTCTCCACGGTGAAACTATATAGCATCAGTACAACACGCCTTTGGTAAGATCAAGTAGAGTTTACCATCCCAGCTCCTAGAGCAGCATCCGTCGTCGTCTTCTCAAATACCTCCTGAAAGTGGGCGGGGTTTCCGGCTCCGCTGCTGGCAATAACCGGTATCTTGATCACATTTTTGACCGTCTGAATGAGCTCCAGGTCGAACCCAGAGTTTGTTCCATCTTTGTCAATACAATTGAGCAAAATCTCGCCAGCACCCATGGCCTCAACAGCTTGAACGAGCTGCTGGACATCCAAGTCTCGCCCTTCTCTTCCACCCTTAATGGTGCACTGGTACCAGCAATACTCCTCCCCATTCGGACCTGGGAATGCCGTTTTTATCATGTTTCGCGAGCTGGAATCGGGCGATGAGACGTATACCCGTCGGGGGTCTACCGACACTACAACCGCCTGGTTTCCGTATGCCTTGGATATTTGTTCGATAGCTGTTGTACCTGAGAGTGTTTTTCCGCGTTGGTAATACTCCTCAGCCGCAGTCACTGCGTCGCTTCCGATCGAGACCTTGTCCGCCCCGCTCTTGAAGTACATAGTTGCCACTTCCAACGCGCTGACTGTCGTCCCATCGGTATCAACCACGTCTCGGATTCCACCACCAATTGTCAATGGTACGAAAACCGTCTCGCTCGTTTTCCGAAGAACCTCCAGCATTGGTACATCACGCACCGGGCAATTTCGGAAGCTGGTGATGTTCAGGAAGGTAACTTCGTCCGCCCCACTCTCGTAGTATTTCTTTGCCATCTCTACCGGCTTGCCCAAGTTCCTCACCCCTCCACCAGCAGCCTTCTCGCGAACATCATACTGATCACCCTTTGTCACCACTAAGTCACCCTGGTCGTTGGTCCGGACATCGAGGCACGCAATAACTCTCCGAGTAAGTCCACCGAATCCAGCCTGCTCCTCAATCTTGGTCGCCATACTGGACAGTGGCGAAAGTCGCTCGTGGGTCAGAAAAGCTTTAAGGACCCTAAGACCTGCCTTTCCACTTTTCTCTGGGTGGAACTGCGTCGCAAAGATATTCCCCTTCGAAATGGCGCCCACAAACTCCTCCTCTCCATATTTTGCAGTAGCCAGATCCCATCCCTCGAGCTCCTTTGCATCGGCGACAATCCTCGCATACGAGTGAACGTAATAGTACTTGCTGTGCGGTCGTAGTCCATACAACGAGTTATCCGTAAAAGTTCTGGTCGCGGCATTGTTCCAACCAATGTGAGGGACCGCCTTAGTCTCGTTGTTAAAAAGCTTCAGCTTTCCGGACACGACACCGAGGCCTGCCTCTGGGCTTTCCTCGGAGCCATCAAAAAGCGCCTGCATTCCAACGCAAATTCCCATAAATGGCTTTCCACTACCGATGAATTGTTTCAAAGGCTCGACGTATCCAGCTTTTGAGAGGGCAGACATGCAATGACCAAAGTGGCCGACACCGGGGAAGATAACGCGCTGGAATTGCAACTCTCAGAGTCGAATTGCAAAGCGGGGTGTATGTGCAAGTACCTCAGCATCTTCTAGATCGGAAGGCTTCTGGATCCATTCCACCTCGTATCCAACTCTCTCGATGGCATTGACTAGTGACCGTATGTTGCCACTGAAAGGATGAAAGCATTGTTGTTAGTGTCCGCCACAAAGCCACAGAACGTCAATTGAAGGATATACTCACGATACGGTGTCGAGGAGGTGAACCTTGGGCATCTTGCCGGTAGTGGTGTGCGATTTGACGTACTGTGACTCTGGCAGTGGTTGGGCTAAATAAACCCCTCACAAAGAGTGCCAAGCTCGTAAGATAGAGAAATTTTGAGCCGCACTGACTCAATTCCTCATCTCCATGACGGAATTCCCAGAATGAGCCTCAGTGAGAACATCAATCAAGAATTTAAGCACTAGGCCCATCAGGGACGCAAAGTCGATGAGGTTAGTTCATCTTTGTTGAAGAATCGAGTACAATAGAGCCCCCACACGACGTACCCCACAATCCGTAGCATGCGCCTAGCATTGTATAAAGTATTTAATTACGACGCAGCATGCAACTCGTGAGATGTCCACCTGACCTCGAAATGCGGAAAGCAAGCCATTGATGCGGGCGACTGAATGGGTGCAGTACTGTGGGGGGTTTGCCGAGTGACACAATATGTTAATATAGGTGCAAGTTGACTTGTTTAAGATCACGTTTAATCAGGCAAATTGCTTTTAGAATATTTGCCAATTTAATGGTATTGGCTTCCACTTAACGCAAATAACAGCACCCGAGCTACGTTCAGTCTCCATATATGGGTTCACTCCACAAGTCCGTCCTTTGGCTTCTGACAGTTAGTATCCATACTCAGGACCATAAGTAAGTTATACATACCGGTAGGTATTGCCTGAGCTTAACACCAGCTTTTTTGAGGACTGCTGCAGTCTATCATTGTTGTCAGCAAAGAACAGAACCATAAAGCCGTGGTGCTAACCTGATCGTCCATACTGTATCCCTGGCTATAAACCACTTCAGATATCCCGATCTGGGCAATTTTGATACTACATGTGAGGCAGGGACACCTAAAGGAAGATGGTAAGCAGGCGGTCGAGTTTGACCCGGAAGAACCTACGTGTCGCAGTATAAGATCGCTCCAGTTCCAACTCTCTCCCTTCCGGCTTCTAACAGTGCATTCTCCTCTGCGTGGAGACACAAACAAGTTGCCAACCCAGTACCACCCACGGACCCACTATTACATCTGCCACAACCTCCCTCGTTGCAATTCTTCAGCCCCCGAGGAGTACCATTGTACCCAGTCGCCATTACTCGCTTCTCTCGCACCAGAACACAGCCAACTCGTCGCTTCATACAATTGCATCTCTTAGCGGCCAGAGACGCAAGTTGCATGAAATATGCATCCCATCCGGGTCGTAGCCTCTCGGGATCCGTGATGTTAAGGGAGACAAGTTTTCGGTGAAGGGCAGTCAGGGCTGTGTCCGGGTTGATCAATTTAATGGTAGCACGGTCAGTGATGCGAGCTATCCCAGAGACCGGGTCGTATATCTGCCGGTCGGAGGCATACAGGAATTCTTCTAGAGACTGTGGAGGCTCATTTTGCGCCTGTCGCCTAGGATACTTCAGCAAACATGCGCGGCTTCCCCTTGCAGAAGTTTAACTCACCTTTCCATATACCGTTTCCAGCGAATAGTGACTGGTGCATCTACACTGATCAAGATGAAAAATGGCCGCGTTGACAGCTCGTCTAGGACTTGTTTCTCCCGAATATCAGTGAGAACAAAATGTTCTCTCCATCGTGGGGTGACATAAGCTATCAATTGAGTCACATCTTCGAACTTGATAACATTGTTATTAGGTTCTTCCTCAAATATAATCTCGACCCTGTTCTCATCCTCAGATGTACTTGTATCATCGGAGGGAACCTCAGCTATAACATTGACAGATGAAGGAGCCGCCAAGACTATTTCTTTGAAGTCGAAAACATCGACGAGGAAACTGGCAACTGATCTCTTCCCCGCACACAGACCTGCAGAACAATTGTTAGCTCTAATTTCTCTCGGTAAGAGTTCGGCAAGTTACATGCCTCCGCATAGTCCTACAAACATTCTAGTGGTGCAGTCTTCTTAGGATCCAGCTAGTGTTCTACGAAGGATGGGGATGGAAGGTCTCAATCGCGGTGGAGGTTGAGGTGGTGCATAGTTACAGGGATCCGTTGCATGACAACTGAAATTCAGCACCTCGATCACAATAATCACCCCTAAGCATGTACTCTACTATACTCCGTTTTGCTCGTCTGCATTTTCGGCCAGCAGATACCGAGCTTGCGACAAACCTCTGAGAATAAGCGCAGCTTCTTGGTAGGTCTATCCGAATTTTTGAGCAGTAGTGTCATTACGTGCAAAGGTGCTTCAATCATAGAATCTCACAATGGAGCCACGGTTGGAATCTAAATATCATTTAGGGTGGAACTGTGGTAGAATGACTTGCACGCACACAATATGTTATCCAGAGTATATCTTAGAGGTCGCAGTCCGAGTCTGCGCTGGTCCATTCCTTTTTGCTATTCATTGCTTTTGATTTAGAGTTTGTCGTTGTAAGGTTTCAAGCCGCCCAACACTACCTAGGTATCTGAGGACTAGATGTGAGGGTCGAAGAAATCACGCGAGTCCTCCTATTCGTTGATCTCTCCCAGAGACCTCCTTCGCCTCCGGCTAGACACTACATGCCTTGGCCAGAACGCTGCTTGAGCAGCTCATCTAGAGAAACACTTTCCCGTCACCCACTATAATTATAAAGATTAAACCCGATTTGCCGGATACCTGTGAGGGGTGATGGGGAAGTAGGGGATGTGCAAAACTATCTTCAAATCCGGGGTCCGCGGGACCAGGAAACCTACACTGGGCTTTGCTCAGATCTTGCCCCGTCCCGTCCCGTGCTGAAAATTAGTGTATATACCTTGAAGAATCCGGTTGTTTTGGAAATGCAGAAGTACTGAGAGCAGCAGGGCACTCGAGAGTGTAATCGCGAGCTCTGGGAGAAAGATAAGAGTTATACATATTGTAGATTTAATCTTGAAGAACCGGTAGAGCGGGCTGCTCTGGGAGAGGCGAAGGCAATTGGGATTGTAGGAACTGTGGATGAGGCCTGATCTGTCCAGACGTGGCGATATAATACGGCACAGCTGCAGCGGTGTTAAGGAACATGGAAATCAATGGTCGATGAATTGGGAGGGCGTAAATGCGATCTGATGTGGATTGGCTGGAAGAGGTAAGGGATAGGATACGCGTTATTGTTTTGTTGATGGAAAGTTGCTAAACAGCAACGAGCGACAGGGAAGGCCGAAAGGAGATGTCAAGAGATGGGGTGCTGGAAAGTGGCATGGACTACCGTGGTTCAGGTTTCGGTTAGAGTAAACTAGTTTGTTCCTGGATGATCGATGGTCCTGGCGCTCTCTTGCTCTTTGCTGTTTTTTGTCGGTTCATCTGGCTCTCTGGATACCTGCAACACCGTGTCCTTTCCGTGACTCGGGTCGTGGTCGTATTTGTATCACCGTGCCTTCGTCGTTGAAGTATCCTCAGCCTGTCGTTTTGTTTTGGTTTGTCCATTCGTGCCGTAGGAACCACTCTGTGTATATTAGTGGACCGCAAACAGATTAACATTATTCCGGCAGTTACCTGTAAAGAACACAGCGGAAATATTCCTAGGTAATATCATCGTTACATAGCGGTGTCAAAGAGAACTCTACAATCACCACGGCCGGCCATAGTGATGGAAAGTACCAAGTTCCTGATACATCGACATCCCAAAAAGTGCATGCTGTGTTGTTCCAAACCCCAGTCGCGAGTACATAGGCGTTGCAGCAGACCCCTGGCACTTACTGAGCGTGTGGTTGGCGTACATATTATTGTTCCGAGTGACCTTCAGAAACGACACCAAAGGCATCCAACCACCTGCCGACTTACACCCCATCCAATTCCCACGGTTGGCTGTGTTGTCTCCATCTTGTGTTTCTCCTCTCCGTTCTATCTTTCTTACCGTACTCCTCTCTTCCCCACCTCCCGGTTGCTGCTGTTGCTACTTCGGTCAATCCGTTGTCGAGTACTGTTGCTGCCCCTTTCTTTGACAACTCCAGAGTCGCTGTACCCATCAATTCAGTACCAGATCAGTCCTCTTCGTGATCAAGTCAACTGCGAGTCAAAATGTCATCGACGACGACGCGAAAGCCCCCGCTTACCAGTAACGTTAATCGACGTTCACAGCCTCCGGGATTGGCGAGCCCTGGTCGTCAATCTCCTGCTCCAGCTGCTCCATCATCAATCCCGACCAGTGGCATCGCACGACGCAACACGATTCGCGAAGGCGGGCATCGGCCAACTGGCAGCATCTCGGGATCACCCCTGAGTGCACGGTCAGCAGTAAAGACCAGACCCCTTTCGAGTGACGAGACGGAGTTTGAGAATGCTGCGATACTGGACGACATCCGGAGTCGCTTGGCGAAGAGCGAGTCTGCAGCTGAAGCTGCCGCCGAGGAGTACGCTAAACAGATCAAAGCGCTGCAGATGAGACTGGATGAAGCTCAGGCAGATTATGTCCGGATTGAGGATCATTCGCATTCCAAGGACGAGACTATCGACAACTTGGAGATGCAGATCAAGGACTTGACCCGGAGCAAGAGAGATCAGGAGAACATTTACGAAGCAGAGGTCAGCTACTGCGTCATCGCGATTTGTTGAGTTGGCTGACAATTGGGACAGAGGATTGCAGCACAACAGGAAAAGGAGGAGCTATTAGACCGAGAGGAAGAACTCAATATCGTCATTCAACGGCTCAAGGACACGCTATCACAGCGGCAACCCACGCCAGAGAGAGAGAGACAGAATTGTTCGTACACAGAACTGGGGGAATAGAGTTTACGTCATTACTGACTTGCGCAACTAGCATTTGATTCCAGCAACAACACCAACGTCGACGAATCAATCACCTTTGCGCCCTCGTCACATTCGCCGGTTCCGCAGAATAGCTTGCTCCTTCAAAAGGACAAGTTTATTGAGTCCCTACGGCTTGAGCTTGCAGAAGCTCAAATCCGGCTGGCAGAGGCCGATCACCTTGGGGGAACCAAATTGCAGCAACTCGAACAACAGCTTTTGGAGGTCCGTATGACTAATGCTCGTCTTATGGAAGATAATGAGAGCTTCCAATTGCTGTTGTCTTCTGCAGCCCTCAATGGGGATTTCCCCAGGGGCGACTACCTGTCAAATGCCTTCTCGGATTCCGACCCTGAACCAGAGTCGAACGGGTTGAAGAAAGTCCCAGGATCGCCGAGGAACTCTATGCTGGGATTGAACCTCGCCGAAGAGCTTGGTGGAGCTGGTGAAGTTGACATTGATGAAGATGCCCTACATATCAAGAAACTTGAAAGTGAACTCAAATCGCTTAAAGAACAGAACAAAGCCATGTCGCTATACATCAGTGGTATCATTGAGCGTATCCTCCAGCACAAAGACTCAGAAGCAATTCTGGACAAGACAGCACCTCTCGGCGGAGCCGATGTAGAAAAGCCCCTACCAGCCAAACCAGTCGAAGAAGAGCCGACGGGCATCCTGCAAAGAACGAAGTCTCTCGCTATGCGCAAGGCACCGCCTCCATTTAGACCTGAAAACATGAATGGGGGGACTCTTCAGAGGTCGCAGTCTATGCGAGGTCCGACAGGTGGGCATAAACGTTCCCAGTCTGATAGCGGACATGCTAGACATTCAGGTAGCTCGGTTGTTAATAACATCTATCGTGGCGAAGGGATGATTACACCGCGAGCGAGCACCTTATACGGAGGAGTTACCGGCGACTACACTCGCTCTAGACCAAGAGACAGCAGCGCATCTGTCGATTCGGGCGTTTCAGATACTGACAACTCCTCAGTGTCGTCTCCTCCTCACCCGTCCACACCCATTGGCCCAATTGCAGGCAATAAGCTCAGACCACTTACGCTTGTTCAGAAGAACGTCAGTAACGGGATGATGAGTCCGCCACTAGGTGGCCGTAAGATCTCAGGAGATTACATGGATCAATATACAGACGAAGCGAAGACGGAGTCGAAACGATCGAGCAAGCGGCAGAGCTGGTATGTCCATCCCTCTACAACAGCTGCGGCGTGGATTCGAAACGACCGGATTCGAGTCAATACTGATGTGCTTATCAGGATGGGATGGTTCAACCGTAACAAAGAGGACAACAGTGTGACCCCGCCTGCAAGTGTTGCTGAGAGCGTCGTCTTTGAAGGAAAGGATGTGGAGTAGAGCATCCAGTGGCTGATAGTAGCTACTCAACTTAAACTTGGCCTCTTGGGCATCGACATTAGATAGAAGATGCCCTTACTAGCACTGTTTTGGACTTGGAAGTTGGAGATGGGGAGGATGAGGCGGTAGTAATAGTTTCTTTACTTTTTATTATAATTCACGGAATGACCCGAAAACGAACGGAATGAAAAATTATGAGTATGAAAGGGAGGGTATTATTGATGCTGTGTTTATACCTATTTTCTGTTGTATTGTTTTATATTTCCCTCTTTCGTTTTTATATGTATGAGAGAGTGCGGTTATTTTCTTAGTTTTTCACCGAGTGAGTGGAAGTACATACATATATTATAGATCCTCCTCTCCTCGTCGTGCGTCTGTATGTCTGTCTTGTCTGTTGGTCTGTTTTATGCTCTCCGCTCTGCGTTTTTGTTTCTTATACTTACTTTTACTTAGTAGTAATGAAACGAATACCGTGAATTGATCTGGTCCACTCTTTCCACAGCCTCTTGTTGAGTACTGGACACGAATATCCTCAACCGGAAGTCGTGGGTTCCGGATGTTTTCATGGCGCTCGAGCATTCGCGATCGGGTGATGTTTCATGACCACTGGGGTCGATCCCTCGAATTACCCAGGAAAAGAAACTGATCATCTAATCGGCCATTCCATTCCTTGGCCAAACTCGATCTGAACAGTGGAGAACTAATTACCGGGTGACGTACTTAGATGCCGTGATATCGTGTCCTTCCTAGTCTGGACGCCGTGGTGAAACTGGATTCGTCCCTCGTTCACGTCCACCGGGGGTTTTTTTCCCAACACCAGGTGTATTTATCAGCTAGTTGGGACTTCCTCTATTCTTGACTTCCAGTACACCTTAAGATGATTCAATCCGCCGGATCTGGAAGCCTTATATATATCGTCCTATCAAACAGTTGCCGCTATTTCCAGGATACCCGTATTGTCCCCCCAGTAATAAAGCAGTTGTGCCATCGTCAAAGTACATTTCTATTGGGCGGTGATATTGACGTCCGTTCAATGAGTTTTCCCATAGCCATACAAACGTCCCGTCCGATCAAAACCCTCAGGAAAAGCTTATTTCGAAAACCAATCACATACCACAAACATTGACACCTCGGGCCGTGCGTGCCCTGTTACGGGGATAATACGGTACCTATCTGAGGTGTCACTCGGGGTCAACCCCATTTGGTGAGACGGGTCGATAGCCGCCCAACACCAACGATCGGGCATGCACAAGATATGGATCCACTCTCTTCAATCTCACCTCGTTCCCCAGCCCTCTCATACCTAGACATAATCCACCACTTCTGCGGAAGGTTGGTAGATGGTTATGGTTATGGTAATGGTGGTTATGAAAAAGGGGTGGTTGGGGTGATATGGTAACACGATTTATGCGGGGCGGTGGGGAAACCGAGGCTTTGATTGAGAAGTTGAACAATATTGAAGTATTCCCCGGTAGCAGGGAGAAATTCATGCAGTCACTATTGTGATAGTATGGTTAGTTCATTTGCTTCAAAAATATATCTTTCGTGCGCTGATACTCACCAGGGGTTCTCAAATATTGGGTCGCAGAAGAGCCCTAACCCCGCAAAAACAGGGTTAGCGAAGGCGCTTAAGGCAGGGTTAGGGTTTTGGCTATGGCCAAAACGCAGTGAGCCCAATTCAAACCCCAATTCGGACGTTACTCAGTTTTATATCCCGCCCACAATCACTAATTGTCAATTATCATCCCATCGTAAATACATGATACTATGCTAAATCGTTTTAGAAATTACCCTATATACCGAATTCGCGAGAAATTGCAAAAAAAATACCCAACATGTAAACGCCGTGACGCCCTCCCACATACCTGCAACCGCCCACCATCAATCCCTACCTCACTCAACCCCTACCCCACCCCACTTCACCTCACCCCATCATATCTACTCTCGACGAGGCACTGGTTTCCTGAGAATCGTGTGTGTCGTGCTCGCAGTCCATGAATGCAACGAGCTGAAATCAAATGGTCCATCCCGCTTATCAACCGGGCTGACTGGGGATCCGAGGTCCAGTGAGAGCCGCGGGGGTCCAGTGAAGGTTACGGAGGAGTGTGCACTATGATCGTGACCGTTCGCAGGGGAGGTTATGTCGTCGCCGTGGTGGTGTGTCGACAGCGGAGAGAAGACGTTTTCCGACGGAGCGTGAGAGTCCCGGTAGTGGTGCGTTGAGAGGGGGGAGAATACTTGAAGCGTAGGAGATGTCGGGGGTGGTATTGGAACTGCAATTGCAGTCTCAGGGATTGAGATTCCTGGGTGTTCAATGTTAGCCTTCAGGAAGTTTGATCTCAAAGATTGTATGTACGTACTTGGTCTAAGAGGAGGAGCACCACCACCACGGGAAGGGTTCCATGCTCGCATATTGGTCTCCGAATCATCGTCTGACACTGGCATAGCAATCACCTTTTCATTTTGCCCACCATTTCCCCGCGCCCGTTGCCTCCTACGGAAAATCACAAGCCCAACGGCCATGATGATACCGAGCGCGATAACGCTGCCAACGATTCCTCCCACAATCGCGCCGACGGGAGGAGATGAGGACACTGGTTCCGCGAGAGCTGCACCTAGCGACGGGCTCAGCAGAGATGTTGTCGTGTGCCATATCGTTGTCACTGCTGTTACCTCTACAGCAGCTCCTGTGACAGGTACTATTCTCGTCCCTGTCACTGTAGTTGTCACAGTGCTTTTCCAATCAGTCGATCCAGCTTGCCGTTTTATAACAGGCGCATCTTGGGGTGTCTTTGTTTGTGTTGGTATCGTCGCTGCTTCATCCGTAACAGTCGACCATGCGGTTATCGTTCTCCAGTAGGTACTTGTGATCGCGAATGTTGTTGGTCTGCTCGTTGCTGTCACAGTTTCTGTTATGGTTGTTCGATAGGACGTGCACGAGGAGGATCCATTGGTATTAATCCAACAAACTAAACCATTATCGCAGACCTCACACCCCGAATCGGATTGTCGCTTGAAAAATTGTCGCGGTAGACCTCGCTTCCCAGAATTACCTCCGCTATTATCCTGGCACAGCATGCCGGCGGGGTTAGGACACTCTCTCGCTGTTACTGCTCCAATGTGAATCATTGCGAAAATGACCAGAGTGAGGAATCCGGCAAAAGTCATCGTAGTGTGTAACCGCATAGCTGAAGACGCAAATCTTATGAGAAGGCAATGTCAACTTTTCTGGGGGGTGCCCAGGATTTTGTACGATTCAGCTCATGGCGGAGCCTATGATGCATACAACAAACCCACGCGCGCATAGCATATGTACGGTGAATGGGACTAGAAATGGACTGGTAACGTTGGCCACCATGTAGTAGGTACCTAAGCGGGTTGTTGGAGGCTGGTTCTCAGGCCATGAATAGAACAACTGGCGTGCACGTATGTATCCTTGTGCTACACGAACAAACTTAGCCAACCGAGCACTGCCTGCCTTGGGCCAGCGACATATATATACGAAGTGAGAGTCTGTGAGAGTCTGCAACTCGCCAGGAATATACCAGATACACCGTGCAAAACAGTGCGAACTTCTCTCGATGTAACAAGCGGAATAGCAGATATCTGTTGGAGGTGGTGTTGAATGTGACATCACTACATACGCCGAGACATTGATATGCAGAGACTGATAGCCTTAACAATAGCCTTAACCAGTCACAGCCGCCGCATGAAGTCTTGCCTATCGTACGACACGAAAAGTCCGAGAGTTGCTTCCGATCTTTGCTGAACTTCCAAGACACAACGAACTCGCAGATACTACTAACCCAAAGAGGCTCCAATATTGCATCGTGCGGCCGAAACACAAACCGCAAAGTGATGCTAAGTTACGCTTGGAAAGTTTGTGGAGAGCGGTTTACCATGCCCTATCGCACCTGTGCGCCGTTGTTCGATAACGCCACCTATACAGACTGCGCACACGATAAGAAATGCCACACCCATAAACACAGAAAGGAAGTGCCCTACCCACTTCACATTCATACTCATGATCCACAAGACGATTAAACAGCTCAAACCTCTTTCTCTCCCTCGCTTTGGGGCCGTCGGTGATGGTACCAATCGAGCCCGTTGCTAGTGAGGTTGATCTCCTAAACAAGCTCACCTGCGTGCGCATGATTGTAAGCACGTTATCACCTCTGCACCTAATTGACGGAGTGGTGTGCGTTCCGATAAAGCTCTGGTCATGATGAGGTCTTAGAATATTTGTCACTGTTAAACCTACAACCTCGCACTCGTCCTGGTTTGAATAATCAGCAATTGACATCTTGGCTGCTTGGAAAAACTCACATCTGGGGTTATATAAACAAAGGTCGAAATAGCCATACATGGACTGATATTCATTCTGGATAGAATTAAGGCACCCTTTTCCTTCTTTTAATGGAACCGAGATCCAACTCCCGCAATTTTTGGCATTCAAGTAGTCTCCATATGCGAGTGGGGGAACGTAAGCTACTTCAAATTTCGTATGAATTGCTACCTAACATCCTGTTATGGTGTCTCGAGCACGAACAGCATCAAATCACTGTCGAGCGACGGTGTGGACCAAGACAGTTTCGCAGTTGACTGAGAAGGCAAATGAGGACTCGGCAGGTGTGCAATCATGCAGTTGTAGAATAACCTACAGTCTGAAAAAATGCAGCACTCATCTAATTCGAGGGGTGTAATATATCTTGTCTTCGTCATGAATACAGATATGAGCCGAAAGATAGTCATGATCCCCACGATGGAATAGAAACTGACGTGGGTAGCCCCATCTTTGAGAATGATTCTGCCGGATAGAACTGAAGGGCTATCTGGTCGAAGGAGTGGCCCGTTGCGTCCGATTGAGTGAGCGATTGCTATATCTGTCGGCTGCGCTCGTTATTAGTAATCCCATCTCATGTATTAGTTAAAGATCAAGCTGGAATAAAGTGCCTGAAGCGCGAGAAGTGGAAGGTAATGTCGTTGGGTAGTGAGGGAGAGTTTAGTAGGCCTAGACGTCAAAACTCGTGTTATTATGCTCGTTTGGCGCAAAGTTGAGGGGATAGAGTACGGAGACACCCTTAACGAAATGTATAGAAACTGAAACATAAAGGAAGTCTCGGAATCGTGACGAAGGAACTAGTTTGCTTGTAGCTAATTCAAATTCGCTAGCACTCCGTTAAGTAGAAATACATATATTTGAAACCCAAAAGAAAATAGCTGTAAAATAGATTGATACCAGCATTACTCTTCGTCGCTAGATTCTGCCTTGACCTTCTTGGCCTTCTTTTTGGGCCGTTCATCTTCTTCCTCGTTGTTTTTGTCCTTGTCATTCTTTTTCGCGCCTTTTCCGCGGCTCTTCGCCTTCGTCCCCGGGGGATCAATGTACACCGGTCTGGTAAGCTCAATGTCTTCATCCGCGAGGCTGGCTTCGATCTGAGGGAGCACCGATACAAGAGCGTCAAACTGCTCTACGTTGAGAGAGATTCCCTAAGATTGTGAGTCGGTGACAACTAAACGTACTATATACCATACCTTTTTTCCAGGCAAAACTTTCCCGTCCTTTTCGTAGTGCTCGCGAATGTTGATGAACGTTTTGCCTTTAAACTTGCTCACTGTTACTCGACGGAGACGTCCACCGAGCTGCCGTAATCAAAGTATGTTAGCAGCAATACAAGATGAGAAGTGATCCGCTTCAGAAGTAGATAAAACATACCTCCCAGTAGGGGTTTCCCTCATCATCTTTGAACTTCTTTCTAGTTTCCCCTTGCGTTGCTTTCGTTTTGGGACGTTTGCTTTCAGGTTCGGAGTCATCGTTAGCGATGAAGTCGTCTTCGGCATACTTGGGCGAGGCGCGCTTTTTTTTGGGCGGCATTATGTTTGAATTAGGCAATTGGCTGGGATTGGAAAGAGTTGTAGTTGTTAATATTTAACGGTGGTGATGATGATGATGGTGGTGGTGGTGGTGGTGGTGGTGGTGGTGGTGGTGGTGGTGGTGGTGGTGGTGGTAATGACAGGAGAAGACGCGTCCAAACAAAGCCACTAGTGCGTCATTGGACTCAGGAGACGCGACGAATGGGTCACACCCATCACTCGATTTCAACTTTCCATCTCAAATTTCATCGCAAACAGCCATCAACTCCGATATCAGTGCGAATTCTCGGGGGTGCTAGTCTATTAGCTAGGTACATTTTTGCAACGCCGTATTTAAGCTACATAACAGACTGGGGGTTCTGTTTCCGCGTTTACGCATAAGGAAACCATTGGCTTTGGGGAGCAAATCAGACCGCACGCAGGATGCCATATTGAGCCCATTTAAAGCGATAGAACCAGAAGATTATCCTAAGTTCAAATATAAAGCTTGCCGATATCAGTTTCTAACGTTGTATCTTCATATATATATTCTAGATCTTGATCTGGTATTCCTAAGATCAAAAGCGGGGTGATTGCGTTCAACAGCAGAGCCGCTCGAAAACTCCATTCATTGCTGCGCTGCCCCACATAGCGAACACAAAGCTACAACTTTATTTCATCAACACTACACTTTCAATTCTGATACTCTTACACGATTCCGACGGCTTCAAACCTGCCGGGGGCCGGCATTCAATGATGGCTGCCGATACAGACGCCAGTGTCCCAACCACAAATGAAGGCAACTTTACCTTGTCCTTGACGAGCAGCTCCACCGTCGCTCGGATCAATGGCCTTAATCAGTTGAATGATCGCATAAAGCGCGAGGGTGCGTACATCTTGCTAAATCCATGGCAGACTTATTGACAGTGCTCCAGAGCTGCCGCTTGAACAGATTGGCTCGGTTCTGCGATTACTGTTTACGAGTCATCCGTACTACATCGACCGACCGTCCCGAAAAGCGGTTCGGAAATGTTTTCAGTCGTTTTGCGAGACCCAGAAGTATTCGGAGACCTTCGTAAAGCGGATCATCTCAGCAATCAAGAATGAATCGCAGAAACCAGGAATTGCCGCCTCAAATGCGTTCGTTTTGTTGGAATGGACAGCGGAATTATTTCCACAACTTGCTGTGTCGGGCGATGTTTCGGGCCCACAATTCTCAGACCTTTTGGCAGCAACGGTATCTTTGCTGGATATATGCCTGGGTTCGCTGCAGGCAAAGCACAGTATGAAGGAGCAAACGTTGCGAGTCACTCGACGGGGGCTTAGGGCAACATACAAATGCAATGACTTCGAAAAGATTATCCTGACTATGGTTGGACAGCTCACAACTAAGGGCACTACTCCTACGCAGAAGAATGCCTTGCTCTTGGGCATTATATGCGGTGTCTGTGCCAGACTCCCGAAACCTCGAGAAGTTCTAGAACGCTCCAAGAAGGATATCTATGCATTCTACGCCCGAGAAATCCTTGGATCTCGAACATTGGTACCAAACCATGTTGCTGATGCTCTTCGGGATTTCTTAAGCTTTGCTACTGCTGAAGAGTTTGAAAGTGAAGTTCTTCCATCCCTCGAGAAGGGACTGCTACGATCTCCCGAAATCCTCCTCAATGACTTAATGTCACCCTTACTGCGGTCGCTTCCTTCTAATATCGATCTCTCGCGACCACTTCTCGAAAAACTCTTGAAGCAGTTTCTTTCATGTCTCAAATCCACCAATCCCAGTATCCGTACCGGTGCTGTATCGGCCTTCAAAGTTGCTGTCTCTGGATCACGAGACGCAGCAACGCTTGAGAAGATAGCGGTTGAAATCCTGAACCCGCTAAAATCAGGAAAGGTTACCTCCGCAGATCAGAGAGTTTTATATGCACAAATGCTCGACTCAATACCTTCATCCAATGCATTGTCAAATCTGGTGCCTATTGGATTGTCTTCGTTAGTTTCAAAAGAGCCCAATGAGGCAGCAATGGCAGCGATTATATCTACTTTCGTACATCATTTATTAACTGGTCTCAGAGGCGATATGACCATTGAAAAATCAGTCACGGACGCGATAAGCAAGGGTTTGACAGACAAACGACCAGCGGTGCGACGAACCTGGTTCATCAAGATCGGAGATATGGTTTGGGACATCTTTGGGGAGCCTTCATCAACACTACGACAATTCTGTCAAGGCATAGCCGGCAAGCTTTTAGATACACTCTCTGAGATTTCGGCAAACCCAATGCCTCCCGCACAGAATGGTCTTATCGTTGCTGCTTTTGTCGTTGTTGCAGTTGTTTTGGACCGAGTTTCCCTTTGGAATGATCCGAAAATCGTCCCATTAGTCAAAACTGCAGATATTGCCGAGATTTGCTTGAGTACTACTCCCAAAGTTTCGTTTCTAATCAACTTTAAGATCTACTCTAAACTTTCAACCGATGACGACCACCGATGGGCAATCCGAGCACTCGCAGCAACGGCAGGTTACGTGATCTACGAGAAGAGACATGCGGATTTATGGGCTTCTGCTTTTCTATACCTTATTTCTGCAGCATCTGTGGGCCCCAAATGTCGGAAAGAGGCGTGTGCTGCTCTTGCTGCTGTGTATATCAAGCATCCAGAAGCTATCGGCAAAATTGTCTTGAGCGGAATATGGCAGTGGGTGGGATCTGTGGAGCGTAATGACAAAGAGTCAGCAGCAGCAGCAGCGAAAACAGGAACATCACATCTAAAGAACGCGATATATGCGATAGCTCTGCCTAACAAAGCTGCCAGTGAGGGGTTGGAGGCTGGGGCAGTTCTTGAAGAGGAAGCCGTAAAGAATCTTTTGGTGAACTTGACTGTTGTATCTCACCATGAACTCGTCGGGGTGGACTGGATAGGCCTATGCCAGAAAGCAGGAGTTGATCCCGGTCAGCTGTCGACAGAAAAGGCAACAAGGCTAATCAACGAGATCCGAATGTATACCGGTTTGAGCGGGAGGTCAAAGTATAAGCGGGATGCTGCGTTAAGGTCAGCTGCTACATTAGCATTCGTCTCGCCCGAGATAATTACTCCTCTAATTGTCAAACTGTTTGAGAGCGATCTTAACCCTACGCTTCTTAAGGGCATTGGTCCAACAGAAGTTTCGATCTGGAGAACACCAGCCGGGGTACCCTTCATTGATGTGCTCGCAAAATCCGGACCTAAGGTTATGGAGAAATCTAAGGATGCAGAGACCCTCAAATGGGAGGCAGAACTTCGGGAACAGCTTGCTAAGAAGAAAGGCGCCGAGCGCAAACTAACAGTCGACGAGAAGGCAAGGGTAGAGGACCAGCTTGCAAAGGAGGCTATCATTAGAAACCAGGTGGCCGAAATAGAATTGAGGCTCAGTCGAGGTGTGGGCATCATTCAATATCTTGCGGAAGGTGCTCCCACTGCTGTGGAAATGTGGATGTACAAGGCAGTGAAGACTCTCTTGAGGATTTTGGGGGCTGGTGCAGGCATGATAGTTCAGGATAAAGGAATCAAAGCATTTCTCGTCCGTTTTGCTCTGCTCGAGTTCCAGTAATCATCACTGATATGTGTGCAGGCATGTTCAGAGCATGTATCCGCAAGATTGGGCGTCTTGAGGCCATTCATCGGGATTGCTACACTGCGATCCTTAGGCGTTGAAGAGATACCTGCAGAGTACCAGGAGGAGAGTCTAGGGAGTATATTTAACGCTCCACCGCATATTAGCGTAGTCCCTAGTACTAACACAGTGTAATCACAGCTCAAGCAATGCGTCTCCTGTATCGCCTGCGAGTTTCCGGCGAGCAACGCCCTTTTGATACAACATCACTCTTTTATATCTTGCCCATGATAATATTGACCATGACCAAAGGGGGCATCGGAGCAAAAGATCAGGATGAAGTCGATGAACAAGTTGTGCTCGCATTGGATTTCATCCAGTTCCATACTGAGATCTGTAAGTACTAATACATGCGCTCTGTTCATCCGTATTACTCAGAGTAATTAACACATCACAGGCTCTAGCAGATTGCTGCCTCGGGATGAGGTTCTTCAGTGTTTGATTCTTTCGATGCAGCGGTATTCATCTCTTTATAAACTAATCAAGGACTGCTTTTTGGATCTATGTCGATGCATAGCAGATTCAATAACTCCCGAAGAGATTGATATACTGATCAATGGAACAATCAACCCTGAAGTAAATGTTCGGGCAGCTTGCTTGCAAGCACTTGACGCAGAGATTGACCTTACAGATCTTGACTTCTCTGACAAGTTATGGCTCGCATACCATGACGACGTGGAAGAGAACGCTGAGATTGCCCGGACAATCTGGGAAGAAAGTGGTCTGCACACCAAGGAAGATACTGCCCTCAAAATGATACCGTATTTAGAAATGGAGGATAAGCAGACACGCAGCGCCGCCGCAAAAGCTCTATCCGATGCCGTCACACAATCCCCTGAAATGGTGAGCAAAGTTGTTGAGGCACTTGTCGTTTTATACCGTGAAAAGGCAAAGCCACTACTCCCGCAATATGACGAATATGGCATGGTCAAGAAGCTGAACACGAGGGATCCCTGGGAAGCCCGTAGTGGTGTTGCATTGGCACTCAAGGCATTGGCAGGGCTGTTTGACCACAACAAGCTAGTCGAGTTTTCGCGATTCCTGATCGATGAAAGCGCGTTAGCCGACCGAAACAGTGCAGTGAGGGAGGAGATGATCGATGCGGCGACGGTAATCATCACTGCAAAGGGTGCGACGCACGTTGAGGAACTTATGCAGATATTCGAAGGAACCCTCGAAGCACCTGATGATGGTTCCGAGGTGCGAGACAGAATCAATGAGGCCGTTATTATTCTCTACGGAGCATTAGGAGGACATCTTGGTGCTGGAGATGCGAGGATTGGAAAGGTCGTCGAGAGGTTACTGGTAACATTGAGTGTACCCAGTGAAACTGTTCAATATGCAGTTGCTGAATGCTTGCCCCCACTGATCAAAGCATCCAGAGACAAGGCACCAGGGTATGTCCAAAACATGCTAGACCAACTCTTAACCGCCAAAGCCTATGCGGAAAGACGAGGCGCAGCATACGGTCTTGCGGGTATTATCAAAGGCTGTGGAATCTCTGCTTTGAAGGATTACAGAATCATTATGAGCTTGAAGGCAGCTATCGAGGACAAGAAAAGTACCAGTTCTCGGCAAGGGGCTCTCTTTGCCTTCGAACTTCTCTCGTTGATTCTTGGGAGGGTTTTCGAGCCGTATGTCATTCAGATTTTACCGTTGCTGCTCTCGAGTTTTGGTGATCCAGTAATAGACGTTCGGGAGGCATGTTCGGATGCGGCAAAGGTGTGCTTTTCAAGTCTTAGCTCGTACGGTGTTAAGGTTATTCTACCCGATCTCTTGGAGGGTTTGGACGATCCTGCGTGGAGAAGCAAAAAGGGTGCTTGTGAAACTCTGGGGGCAATGGCATATCTCGCGCCACATCAATTAGCAATAAGCCTGCCAGATATTATCCCCCCGCTTACGACTGTCCTCAACGACTCACACAAGGAGGTCCGTGCAGCCGCCAACAGGAGTTTGAAAAAATTTGGAGAGGTCATCAGCAATCCGGAAATCAAGGCACTCACAAGTGTTCTACTGAAGGCCTTGAGTGATCCCACTAAATACACCGACGATGCTCTGGACCAACTGCTGAAGGTTTCATTTGTCCATTATTTAGACTCGCCGTCACTTGCACTGGTACGTTCCTTTTAATCTGGAAAGTATGAGATAAACATATTAATTCATCTTCAGGTTGCTCGCATCCTGGAGCGAGGATTGAACGATAGATCGGCTACCAAACGCAAAGCTGCTCGAATCATTGGATCGCTGGCCCATCTTACGGAGAGAAAAGACCTCATGGTACACATTCCAATTTTGGTTGGAGGTTTGAAGCAGGCCATCGTCGACCCAGTTCCGGCTACCCGTGCAACTGCATCCAAGGCTCTGGGATCTTTAATTGAAAAACTTGGAGAAGATGCTTTGCCAGATATCATTCCTGGACTTATGACCACTCTCAAATCCGATACCGGAGCGACAGATCGGCTGGGTTCTGCTCAGGCACTCTCCGAGGTCTTGTCCGGATTGGGCACTCAGCGTTTGGAGGAGACTTTGCCCACAATTCTTCAGAATGCCAGCAGTTCGAAGGCGGCTGTTCGCGAGGGCTTCATGTCGTTGTTCATTTTCTTGCCAGCTTGTTTCGGAAACTCCTTCAGCGCATATCTCAACAGAATCATCCCTCCTATTCTCGCTGGTCTTGCTGATGATGTTGAGAGCATCCGAGAAACCTCACTCCGAGCCGGTCGCCTGCTCGTTAAGAACTTTGCAACCAGAGCGATCGATCTGTTGTTACCCGAGCTCGAACGCGGTCTTGCGGACGTTAACCACCGTATCCGTCTTTCATCCGTCGAGTTGGTTGGAGACTTATTATTCAATCTTACTGGTATTAGTGGCAAATCAGATGAGGACGATGAAGAACAGGATACCAGTGGTGAAGTCAGCAACTCGTTGCTTGAAGTCCTTGGCCAGGAGAAGAGGGACAAGGTTCTCTCGGCTCTTTACATTTGCCGCTGTGACACTAGTGGCCAAGTTAGACTCGCTGCTGTTAATGTGTGGAAAGCACTGGTGTCCAGTCAGAAAACGCTTAAGGAGTTGGTTCCAGCGTTGACTCAGCTTATCATCAGACGCTTGGCCAGCTCGAATCTAGAACAGAGAGTGATTGCATCCCAAGCGCTTGGAGAGCTGATCAGAAAGGCTGGTGAAGGCGTACTGTCGACTCTTCTACCATCACTCGACGAAGGACTGAAGATGGCTACGGATCCGGATTCCAAACAGGGAATATGTATTGCTCTCAAGGAATTAGTCACCTCTACTGCGCCAGAGGCCCTGGAGGATTACGAGAATACCCTCGTGTCCATCGTGCGGACTGCTTTGGTAGATTCGAACGATGATGTTAGAGAGGCTGCAGCAGACGCATTCGAATCCCTTCAGAAAGTCATTGGAAAGAGAGCAGTCGACCAAGTTCTTCCTTATCTACTCAACCTCCTTCAATCTGACGAAGATGCGGACAATGCGTTAGCAGCACTCCTTACTCTTCTTACGGAACAAACGAGGTCCAATATCATCCTGCCTGTTCTCATCCCAACTCTATTGGCACCACTCATCACTCGTTTCAATGCGAAGGCCCTGGCATCACTCGCACGTGTTGCTGGGTCAGCACTGAATAGACGTCTTCCCCATATAATGAACGCGCTGATGGATGCTATTGTTGTTGCTAAGGATCCTGGGTTGCTTGAAGATCTTAATGAATCATTTGATGCCGTCATTCTTTCTGTCGACGAGTTCGATGGCTTGAACATCATTACGAGTGAGATGCTGAAATTAGTCAAGCACGACGACCATCACAAGCGTGCGGTTGCATGTCAACACTTTGCGAAGTTCTTTGCCGAAACGAATTTGGACTACAGCCGTTACACACCGGACTGTATTCGTGCACTTTTGATCTCATTCGACGACAGAGATAAAGAAGTAGTGAAGAGTGCATGGACTGCACTCAACGAACTTACCAAAAAGCTCAGAAAAGAAGAGATGGAGTCTCTTGTGTTTTCTACCCGACAAGTACTTCAACAGGTGGGTGTACCTGGTGCCAACTTGCCCGGTTTCCTGCTACCCAAGGGAATCAACGCGATACTTCCAATCTTCTTGCAAGGCTTGATGTACGGATCTCCAGAGCAACGCACTCAATCAGCGCTCGCTATTTCGGATATCATCGATCGTTCGAGTGGTGATTCGTTGCGACCATTTGTCACCCAGATTACGGGCCCACTCATTCGTGTGGTGTCGGAGAGGAGTGTCGACGTCAAGGCAGCCATTCTGCTTACCCTCAACTCGTTGCTACAAAAGATACCCATGCATCTCAAACCGTTTTTGCCTCAGTTGCAAAGAACGTTTGCCAAAAGTTTGGCCGACACTTCAAGTGAATTGCTACGAACCAGGGCTGCAAAGGCATTGGGTACATTGATCACATTGACGCCTAGAATTGACCCGCTTATTTCCGAGTTGGTTACTGGTGCAAAAACACCTGATGCTGGAGTTAAAGATGCAATGTTGAAGGCACTATACGAAGTCGTTAGCAAGGCCGGTGGCAATATGGGTGGTGCATCAAAGGCTGCCATTTTGTCGCTTGTCGAGAATGATCTGGATGAAGATGATGGTACGAACCATGCTAATTTCCCGACCTTCCTAAGCCGAGTGACTGACAATGTTTGTAAGACCTCACTGCGATCGCCGGTGCCCGTTTACTCGGTGTATTAGTGCGGCATCTTAGTAAAGATGAAGCAGCAAAGGTTCTAAAGTATGTAGGCGGATTTCAAAGACCTCAGTGCTTGTTTTCTAAGATCTTCCAGGAGCCGTGCTTTGAACCCGGGCTATACTAAAGTATCCGTACTCGGCCTGAACGCGGTCTTGCTCGAATCACCCACAGTTTTACAGGGGTCTGCATATGTCGATGATACCGCTGCAATAATTGCTAACGGTATCGGCCATAAGACGGTCAGTAACTATTACGTAGGATATTGAAAACGGACTGAATTGACTCTTGGCTAGTCGTTTGTTTCGGATAACTGCACTTTGGCCGCCGGAAAATACCTACTTTCGGAACATACTAGCAAAAACTTTGAGACAGTGAAGAGCATCCTCGAGGCTTTAACTCAGGCAGTCAAAGGACCGGTCAGCAGCTCAGTGGATACTAAACGATTGGCGCTAGTTGTGATCAGGACTCTTAGCCGTACTCATGAAGAGGTAAAATTTCCAACGAACTCCATTGATATTATCTGACCAATCGCATCAGATTGTCCGTCCCCATCTTGCCCTCCTGGCACCCGCGATCTTCTCCTGTGTCCGCGATATAGTGATTCCCGTCAAGCTTTCCGCAGAGCAAGCATTCATCGCCTTGTTTCAGGTAGCACAGAAGGGAGATGCAATCTTTGAGAAGTATATTGCTACAGTGGAGGGCCCCCAGAAGAGAAGCATGAGCGATTACTTCAAGAGGGTGGCTGTGAAGTTGGCGGCGGCCGAAAAGGATAGAAATTCTGCGGGAGGAGCCGGGTTGAGTTTGAACAGCGATGAGCTGGAGGATATGAGGGAGATTATGAGTGTGGGGAAGGTGGATTTGGAGGAGAGCTGGGGGGGAAAGTAGATATGATGGCGATAGTGTGAACAAAAGTTGGTTTTGGTATTTTGGGGTCTCAGTTTATGGAATGTCATTGCCTGCTACTTTTCTCTCCTTCTTGTTTCTTTGCTTCTAGTGATGGCTGAAAGGCGTTGTAATGTACATATCGTGCCCTTGAAGTTATCGTCCATTCAAAATCCTAACCCAGTGCTGTCTGTGTAATTGCCAGTGGGTATAAAAACCAATCCATAAACGCCAAACCCTCCTATAGAAACAATCATCAGAAGAATCATGAGAACTGATTACCTGGCCAAAAACGAACCCCGCGTTGGTGACAACCATATACATACCCCGCGATCATCAACAACTCAAACTCATTTATCAACATTCTCCTTTCCCATAAACGCCATCAACGTTCCCTGCCCCGCGCTCCTCCCCACTGCAACATCGGTATACGGCCTCTCCGGCAGTTTCTTCCCCGCCTTAATGGAATCTAACACCCACTGGACGCTAACGTACTTTATCGTGCTCGCCTTTCGTAAGTCGATTTCTTTCTGTAGCTTCCCTGCCGCAAGGCCTCCTCCGGCCCCCGACCCAACCCTCCCTGCTCTAGTCAGGATTACATGTGTGGTACTGCTGCGACGGAGGTGCGCGCTGACGTGTGCGCCATGGTGCACGAGGAGGTGCTTTAATGTGTGGTCGCTGATTAGGGGCGCGGTCGTGCCGGAGATGTAGATACTGCAGGCGGAGAAGATGGGTTTTGTGGGTTTCTTGGGGGTCGGGGTGGAGGGGGTGGTGGTGATGGGAGTAGCGGGGGAGGATGGGACACTCGTGTTCTGTGTCGTTGTAGACGGGATATCAGATCGCGACGACGACTTTGAGGCGAGGATAGAGAGCGGGAGCGTCGAGTTGCGGAACTGTTGGTTCAGCTTTGACTGACGTGACTTGTGCCATGCGGTGGGCTTCGACACGCCGTTGCTAACTTGGTGGCCGGTCGAGGAGCTATTGTAGAGCTCGAGAAAGGTTTGCTGGCGCTTTGGCTTCAGCATTGCCTTTTGTCCAGTGGCGGCGGTAGGGGTGGTAATGGTTGGTGCCATAGCAATGGAGAGGAAAACGTGGGAAGACGTGTTGATCTGCAGAGAAGAAGGGAGAGGCGTTTGTTTTGACTTTGCCGTTTTCGCGTTAGCGAGGGGAGAGGGGCTCCGCAGATATTGAGACAGCAACGCAGCCCAGCAACGTAACATGCGGTGGGGGGTTTTCGATGGTGTATGATGTGCATATCGAACCGACGTCTCTCGTCAAACCAACCGTCCAAGACCCAGACAGACCCCCCGTTCGTTCCGCCAGAAAAGCCCCGGAGCAAATGCAAATATGTACATCATCATGTAGGATGCACAGCAGGCAGCGATCCCATCCGGATGGATGGCTTTCCTTGCATCGCATCACATCGCAGCAGCAGCAGCAGCTCTCGCTTCCAACCACCATCTCCTCCACCACCACTACCACCACCACTACCACCACCATCTTCGAACATCCCCGCAGCCAGCCGTTACAGAAGTTGCTGCTGAACTTATGCACCCGCACCCGCCGCCGCTCCCATATCGCAAGTATGTATGCGAGAGAAGCTCTGGAACGGTCAGACCGACGTACTCTACGTCCGAGCCATGCGTATGTACAGCTACAGGCACACATATGTACAATACTTACATAGGGCTGAGGGAGCGAGCGCGCGAGCGGATGATGGTAGGGAAGGGGACGCGAGAGGCGAGGCGAGGCAAGGCAAGGCAAGGCAAGGCAAAGGCAAGGAAGGCATATACATTAGTTTGGCATATACAGCGGCAGCATCAGCAAGCAGCAGCATATGCTATGTACGATCAACAACGATTGTGTTAGATGCATATCGATTGAACGCGACGGCTGGTTCGGAAACCCTTATGCAAATGTACTCCACGCATTACCGCAGCCCAGAACCACCCTCCATCCATCATCCATCCATCATCCACCCATCCACCCATCCACCCATCCACCCATCCATCCACCCATCCATCCATCCATCCACCCACCCATCCCCTCCTACCTGGCGCACCGTTTGTTTGGTTTGATACGCGTGGTTTCTTTCCGAAATGCATAAACGAAATTTATCGACATCGACAAGAATTTTTTATTTATTTGGTCGATGAAACAAGTTCGGACATGCGGAGCTGTGATTGGAGATCTTTCTGCGAGATGGATGGCGCCATGAAACACGCATCCTTGCTAATGAAGTGGGAAAGAGAAACGAAGCACCACAATCTGTTTTTTTGCAAGAGCGTCTAGCCACAAGCCAGCGCCAATTCGAAACTTGAAAAATACGAGAAAGTGGATAAGTGGAAAGAGGTGTAACGTTGCCTAACGGTAACCACACGACTCCGTTTATTTTTCCTCCGCTGGATTCTTTCTCAGCTGGATGGCCACAGTCAGATTTTAACATAATATACTCTCTTTCAATGATTGGAATTTCATCTCGCTACATTTTTATTTTATTCAATCTCTTTCCTTCCTTTGGTATGCGCGATTTCAACAAAAAAGAGTGGTGATGCAAACGTCGGTAGATGACCTCGCACCCGCCAATCTACAAAACTCCTTCATCCGGGGCAGGCCCCTCCCTGTGTTCTAGCCTTGTAGCAGTGTCGGGTATATAATGTCAGCACAATCAAGTTTTTGTCATGTACCCCTCACCGTTCGTTGCCCCCAACGCTTGTGCTAGATTGGAGGGATGGAATCGCCTTCCGCCTTGGGAATGTACTCCGGCAAGTGGGAGTCGTGTTGTTCATTCGAAAAAGAATACCCACCCCCCAGGACGAGGGGGGCGGAGGGAAAAACCTATCTACCGAAAGGGCAGGGCAAGGCAGGTCTAGCTACTCTCGAGAGTTTCTTTTCAAGCCGTTACATTTACGAGGAAGTGCTGGCTAGCTACACCTTGCGATGAGGCAATCCGATGGCCCTCCCCCCCGTACATACACCCCTACGCAGGAATTGCAAACGAAACGATACCATCGGAATGCAACATCGAGAGATGGGAATGTTGTGTGGGTGGGGTGGCGGTGATGTTGTATCGGCGGCACCACCACCACTTACCTCTTCAATTCTCTGAATAGCCACCTAACTGTTGTGGCGTGCAACCCCAGCGTTCCGTAGAGTGTTATCTAAGGTGCGTGTGTGTCTAACTATCGCTAAACTGCACCTGTAGAACATTCTTGACGCTAGCTGCTGCTGTCTTGAAATCTATTTTTCTCGTGGGAACCGTTACTTTCCCACATACCTACATTACATATGGACAACCGGTGCAAACCGTTTTGAATGCCCTAGCATGGTGATTCCTTGAAAAAAGAGGAGGGCCTCGTCACGGAAACCGCTGATTGTGATATGACCGGCTTATCTTTTTTTTTGCAAGCGGCAATTGACGGTGATACAGCCCAATCGCCGCCTTTCCCCCCTCATCTGACCTTGGCCGCGAACGCAGCTTGCCGGCGGCTGAACAATAATAGAGTCTTGTTAATGTTGCTGCCTTGTGTGTTGGAAATAAAAGTTGGCGGTTTGAATGAGGCAAATACGGTAACAGTGTGGTCTTCAATTGATAATCTATTTCACTATGATATTTATCTTCGAGGCGTTCTTTTTGGAAAAACTGCGGGCTTTTGGAAAAACTGGCGGCCTTACAGCTGTGTATCTATGCTCTCTTCTCTTTTTGCCCGTTAACTCAATTAGCCCGACTTGCCCGATACAGGTTTTTGTTGATGTTGTTGATGGCAAGGGTAGATGGTTCGGTTCTGATCATCCGGTCCGAGGTGGTATGCCTTTTCAGAAACCGCGGCTTGTTTCGATTGGTTACCAACCACCCTTTAATATCGAGCGTGATGCGTGGGGTTGGGAGGGCTGCTAGTGCGCAATTAACGTGGCGGGCGTTGATTGGCCTAAATGTCCAATGTCACTCAAAGGGAAAGAAAAAAAAGGAAGCAGTGTGGTTCTTCGGATCATCAAACACAACTTTTTCTGGAAGCTCACAGTGTAACAATCGCGATTGGAACGGTTATCTTTCACACTTAAAACTTGCAGATTTAGATGGTTGTGGTGTTTTATGGGGATATCCCATCCGTTCGTGATGACTGGAAGGAAGGGAAGGAATGGAAGGTGGAAGGGAAGAAATATACCAGTGATTATGGACACGAAGGCAGTGACGGCGGCGGCGGTACCGGCATCGCTCGCGACTGGTAAGCAGCTTTTACCGCGGTTGCACAAAAGGTATTGTGTGATGTGATGAGAAAGTTAGCTACTAGCAGCTATTTACAAACCCCAGCCAGGCAACAGCAGGAAGCAGCAGCAGAAAAAAAAGTTGTGTGTTGACGTTGACCATCCCTCTTGTCTTCATCCAAATGGCAAGTCCAGCCTGGTTGGTGGGGTGTGGGGTTTGAAATGTATCAAAGATCGATGATGTAGCAACAGCGGTAAACCGCTTCCTCCACCTTACGAGGCAGAACAAGAGATATGATACTTCACTCATCTCCCGAGCAGGTGGCCCGAGGTGGAGAAAATCTCGTGGCAAGCTCAGGTACCAATCTACGGGTTTGTAACTTGAAGATTGTAATTATTCCTGGCCTTCTCGGTATCTATCAAACGAGAAAAGAGGGAAGGTGGGCTGAGCGCACACGATGAGTTGTAGAAACTGGGTTTGGCATATTGGACGATGGGGTTTCGAGGATCGCTGGATAGGGATGGCAGAAATTGAAGGTGTCTCGATAAACCCGTCGCCTTCTAGTGGGCTGATCTTGATATGCGATGAGAATGAAACCTCTTGCCGTTGTTCATCTGGGATCATCTACATGATGGATACCTGGTACGTCTTTTCCGTACGAAAACCACCGGTAATCGCCCATTTCCCCTTGAGGATTTTCCCACCAGATAACCAGAGTTCCCATTTTACTTCTATTTTCTTCATGATATGACAATCAATTCAACGAGAAGTGTAAAAAAAAAGTAAGGTAGGACACCTAATTGTGCTCTGGGATGGGCCATCCCTGTACGATTATTAAAAACCCACACGACTTTTTCATGGTTTTCCCGCGTCCTCGCAGGAAACAAGATCAGCGGGCGCTGCAGACGCACGCGGATTTACGCACACCATCCTGCGTGACGCAGCCTCGCCGCCTGCAGGGCCCGTGCATGAACAATAAACTACGTGTATCTAGCCAGCACCAATGGATTTTGCAGTTAAGGATCGCTTCAGCCTTTTGGGACTGCCCAGAAGCTTGGCTATTTTTTCTTTTTGCTTTCTTTTGCTTCGGAACGAGGATAACATTTTATTTGTTGTCCCCATCTATTCGATACAACTGAAGTGCAGAATCGGAATCCGCGATCATCATCGATTGAGCCGGGGACGGGGGTGGGAGAAAGACAGGAACAAAGGAAGCTGTAGACGACCAACGGGAAGAGGTCCAGTCGGAGTCGTCGTTGATATAAGGCTGCAGAGGAGCGGGAACATTCCTTGCTGCAGTTCCTTAGTGTGGCAGACGCAGAGTTTCGTGGGTTCCCCATCACACGTTCGGTTTTTTTCCTTCGTGTTTCAATGGTTAGGATAATACTGGGGCTCGGAAGGTTTGTGTGAAGGGATTGGAAGCCGGAGATATCGATAGGCAGGGCGGAAATTGAAGATTATTGGTGATACACAAAAGTATGATCTACTGTGACGTTGAAGGTTTGGCTGCGGGCTGCGGGCTTGGAGATGAATCCAACTGCTGCGCATTGGTACACTCAGGTAGGTATTCACAGAGAAACTAACATACCAGAAAATGCCCGTGTTCAATGGATCGGAAGGATGCAGAAGACGGAGCGGAAGTTTCTTTAGAAAATCTAAGTTGCAGTGCATGGTGCGCCGCAGGCTGCAGTAATGCTTGAATGGTATGATGAGAATCGGGTTCGAACCCCTCAAGTTTGAGAACACACGAGCAAAGCCAGGCACATCTTGATACCACCGAAGTTCTATATTTCTCTTTTTCTAGGCGTTGGTTTTTACAGGTCACGATAGGCAAATCAATTAATTAATTAACGAAATGATGATGAGAACTTCGTATGCAAGGTACACGATATTGAAAAATGCACAAGGAAGTACCTTCGAGTGATGGAGATGGTTATCGATGTCAAACCCCTGACATGAAGGGATAGACCCTAGAGGTATGTATGTCTGAGTCCGGGGGCTCCGGGAGAATTACGCGAATGTGCGTCCGTTGGGCATGAGCATCGTGCATCCATGCGTTTGTTAGTTGTTTTGCATTTTCTCGTCTCTTCACGTTTGGATTTCCTCTTCTGGGCAATATTATTGACTAGGCTATATCATCATAGAAGACGTTTGCTATAGAGGAACGACGGCGGGCATAACAAAGGAAGGCACCAGTGAACCAACTACTGCGGTGTTGTCTCTAACAGTTCCAAAATAAGTGTTCAGACGTATGTACTCGGGGTGTATTAAGCCTGGGACCAGCCCCACGGAGAGACTGCTGTGACGCCTATCTTCCGCACAATACCGTCTTCCCGCGCTTGTAACTTATGTACCGCCGAACCGTCACCTGAAAGGGTAGATAGTAAGTGTCACGGACGTCTCCCCGCCTTTGACGAGCTCTTGATAACCCTCACTAACGATGTTTCCCAAATCTTTTCATGTACTTTTGATGGAAAACGATGAGAGACAAACACAAACGAACTCCGTCCCACTACCTACTGTTCTTAGTAATTAATCCCTTACTTTGTGGTGGCTTGTTGAGTTTACTACGCCGTCTCAGCCCCCGATGGTCATCCTCAGCAGAGAGGAAAAAGAAAAAGAAAGAGGTGGGCAAAGCAAATTCGAAACAAATTTAACTTTACGCCCCCATCATCAGCGGCGGAGGAGTGATACCTCACAGCAAAAAAATTTACAGCGTAGTAGCAGAGGGAGGTGAGTATTTTGTGTAGACGCCGTGGGTGTTTTGGAAGTATCAATTATCTCGAGAACTCCACACCTGTCATTACCCGCTATACTCCAGTCATTGCGGGTGGCTTCACAAGAACGTTGGCCAATCATACGGTCGAGCGTTTTGTCTCACTCTGAAGCAAGCAATCTGGTGTGGGACAAGAATATTTATCTTTTTTATTGACCCCCCCCCTTTCCTCCAAGTCATGTCAAACATCCCACACAAATTCCGTCAATCGGCATTGTCCACGCGATTATCTAGTGGTCTCGGTGGAGTCTCCTCCGCTACTGATACATAATACATATCGATTGTTTTTTGGGCTTTTTCTCTTGCGGATCATGGGGGTTCCCTTGCACCTATATTACTCAAGCTTCTACAGCGTTGAGGAACCGTTTTTTGTAACTGCACTCAAGAGTGTACTGGTAAACAAACATGACTGAGTGATGTCCGTTGTTTTTTGGCGCCGTTTTCTCGCCTGACATTCGTAGCGAAGATTGATTACGAGCAGATGATTGATGGGAGCTGATTCTTGTTTCTGATTATCCTCTCTCCATCCCCCCCTCCCCCATGATGAACAAGTCCCGGTTCATCACCAATAAGAAGCACGATAATGATTCCATATTTACACACACAACCCTGGGACTTTGCCAGCGCACACTTCCACCCTAACCACTTTCTGCATGCGACCTCGATCCCCTAACCCTGCAACCAACTCAACGAAGCACTAACACTGTTGCAGTCTAGCCCGATTACCTCGCCCAACGTCCATTCCCTGTTGATTCAGCCAATCCGAGCGCGGTATCTCGGGCTAGGGGCCAATTAGAAGAGACCTGACTCGCCGAGCCCTGCTTTCGTTCCCTGCTCTCCACACTTGTGCGCTGGCTGGGTTCGCTCCTCTTCCTCGCTTGGACAAGGGCTTCGTTCAGTCGAGTGTCGGTGAGCCAGTCGCGCGTTATTGCTTTCCCGGCCTTTGAACTGCACGCTAACCGCCGGCACAGTGGGCGTGGGCTGTGGTTGGATAATCATTGACTTTCGAGGTGTCTTTGAAGTCGGAAAGAAAAAGGTGCCATCTCAAAGTTTACGGCACTGTGGGATTGATGGGCCGATTGACGGATAATTGATTGATTGTTGATCCTACAGACACACTGTCTGGGGGAGCACTGTATCGACGAACTGTATTTGGGTCTCGGTGAAGACCTGCTGCCTCTCTACTCACTAGTTTGCCGCTGGATGGACTGTGCGTTGCAGCGAAGCATATTTAATTTTGACAACCACTTGCACATCGTCTTCTGTCTGGATGTAGCATCCTTCCATCGCATACAGTGCTCTTTGCGAGAGTTGAGAGAAAGCCGGTAGCAAATAGCGACGTTGAGCTGAGAGATATCTTACTCTCGATTGTCCATCCATCCATTCACCCCGTCTGTACCTGCTTCACCTACCACGCACGCACTGACGCACTGATTGATTGCTTCCCTTCATTCATTCATTCATTCATTGATTCATCTGAGAACCCTACTTCACTCTCCACACGGCAGCTGAGAGAGAATACCGTAGAGTACAGTGTCTTGCCCCCCCCAAAAGACCGGGCAGTACTTGGGCTCACCTCACCATCCACCATCCACCCTCTCACGTATCCCTGTCGCCGCCCAGCCATCCGCCAACCACAGCCGGTCCACTCTTTTTGCACTCCAGACCTGCCTACCTACCTTACGTGCCTCCTCCTTTTCTTCTCCGCACACCCCTCCGCAAGTCGAGGTCCATCCCGTCCAGCTTCGTTCAAGGTCTGCTGCTGTTGTGCGCTACTCCCTGCAAGTCGCCCCGACCCGCAGCGACTTCGTAAAGTCTACATTCGCTCCGCCCTTCCTCGATTGTATTCACTCTCCACCACCACCTCTCCCGTCTTCCGCTTCTCCAGCCTCCTCTCTCCACCACCGGCACACCTAACACTTACCTCACCACCACCACCACCACTACCCACCACCTCGATACTCTCCGACTCCTTTCCCTCCCCCTCGAGTGCTTCCTTTGCCCCCTCCATTCCGGCATCTACCACCACCCCCCCTTCTGTCAATCCCCCCAATTCCCCGGCATATACCACCATCGCCGACATTCTATCTTCCTCGATTGTTCTCCTGCATCTCTTACTTTGGTACAACGGGCTCTCATCTCGAGCTTCTCCAGTCCCATTCAAGGTTTCGGTTCAATCTATACTCGACATTTGTCATTGGGCCAACAGGGTTGTGTGGAAGATCGATTTCGGTTTGGTTCACTTTAGGAAGCGATAAGGAAGAGAGAAGAGAAGCTGTATTTGAACGAAGATCACGAAGCGGAAACGACATTTACGACTGAATTTTCCAATTGGTTTATATCCCATTTGGACCTGTTACAGTATCATTCATAGGGTACCAGCATATCACGACGTGAAACGAAGCAACGACCAAATAGTTTTCTGTGGAGTCAAAAAGTTTTCAACAGTTAACCCCTCTCATCGGTTTTGTTTTTCTACAACTCGGTGTGCCATCTTTTTGCATCCAAACACGGCGTGTTTTCCTACAGATACCCGGTCTTCCTGCTTTCCCTCCCCTTCACTCCAGCCTCGCATCGACCCGGGCCAGAATTTACTTGCTTGTACGGTGGACTTCAGATTGAGTGTTGTTTGTTATAGCATATTTGCCCTTTTTTTTCCTGGTCGCATTGCGTCCGCATAAACGAATTATCCGGCTAGGACGCGCCTTTCGGTCTTTTGCAGCAGCAGTACTGTTTTCATCATATCATATCATCGGGCTTGCATCCAGGGACCCTCTCGCGGCTATTCCCACCACTCAGCATCAACAGCCTCCTGGACCTGCATTCTCCTGGCGTTCGGAAGTCACTTAGACGTCTCCTCGATTACCGATTACCTGTGGAATTGAGGCAGCGCTTCGTTGAAGAAATATCAACGAAGATCTTATTCTACCCCACCTAATAAGAGAAGCACAGAAGTCACTCGCTTCGGTTTCTCTGCCCCCTTTCTCAACCTTCACGATTGAAGCGCTACTTCACGCTACTACCAGCAAGCTGGAGCTGCCGTCTCTCGCATCGGTTCAAACACGAGCCCCCATTGACGTCTACTCGTCTTGGTCTGGCTACAATTCCCATTACGCCAAAGGGGGCATGCCCAGCGATAAGCCCTTAGCTGCACTGTCTTTTTCACAACCTCCGGCAGGCCAGCATTCGTCTTCGCCTCGCGGGCTCGGAAGCTCTATTCTAAACGGTTCTGCACCATCATACCCAAAGAAGGAAACAGCGCAGCTACCAACTCCTTCTGCACCTCAGAACGGAACCTCGCAATACGCGACATCGAACAATCAATTCGCCTACAACAACGAGAATACCGGCTATATGAATTCGCAAAATAATACTTCATATGGGACGCTGGACCAGTATGGTCATCAACACCATCTTTCTCAGGGGCAACCACCTACTCCACAGACGGCGACCTCAGGGGGTGGTATGGCAAGTTTCCCTTCTCAGCCACCGTTGCTGCAGCCAACCTATCAGTCGAATCATGGCTTTCCCCAGTTCGCGTTTCCCAGTACCAACGGAGTGACATCTCCTGCAGGCCAACCTGGAGTTTCGGGGCCAATGGCGGTACATCCACAGCAACCAATGCTGCCTTTACCGCAAAGCACAGCACTAAATACAAACCATCAACCGCTTAACTCGGTTTCCCAAGGCGGTCCACAAACCCCGCAATCTGCTACAGCAGGTGCATATAATAGCAATCATTCATTTGACGCGACAGGACAGTTAGCACCACCAGGTATGAAGCCCCGAGTAGCGGCGACGTTATGGGAAGATGAGGGTAGCTTGTGCTTTCAAGTTGAGGCAAGAGGAGTTTGTGTAGCGAGACGAGAGGGTAAGATTTCCACCGTATGCCGATTGTTGGTTTTTCTGCCACACTCAGCTAACACTGTTTTCCCGCACTCGCAGATAATCACATGATAAACGGTACTAAACTCCTAAACGTTGCTGGAATGACTCGGGGTAGACGTGATGGTATACTCAAGAGCGAGAAAGTGAGACATGTAGTGAAGATCGGCCCTATGCATCTCAAAGGCGTATGGTGCGGCATTCCTCCATTAGAACTCTTATCATCCCAAGACTATGGACTAATGAGTACGACTGCAGGATACCATTTGAGCGTGCCCTTGACTTTGCCAACAAAGAGAAGATTACGGAGCTTCTGTATCCGTTATTTGTTCACAACATTGGTGCTTTTTTATACCACCCAACCAATGCACACCGCACAGGTGCTGTCATGGCTGCAGCCGAGCGTCGGCGTGCAGACAGCAATGTACTTTCCCAGAGCCAAGCCCTTAACCAAGGTGCATTACAGAGGCGAACCCCAACTGATCTGATTCCGTCGTCCCAGCCACCACCACTGCATCATCAAGGGATGCATAACCCTATGCACCAGCATCCTAACCTTTCTCAGCCACGCCCTGAACTTCAGAGGAGTATGTCCTTTCCGACACCACCTTCCAGTGCATCAAGTGTGATGGGCGTTGGTGGTTCGGACTCCTCATTCTGGAGTGGAAATATGCAGGGCGGAAATGGATCACTAGCTATCGACACAGTAATGAACAGTGCCCGGTCAATGCCAACGACTCCTGCAACAACCCCTCCAGGTGGTATCCAACAGCTGCAGCAATACCCCCCACCACCACCCTCTTTGTATCAGTCCACTCAGGGAAACATGGCGCCGCAGAATATTGCGCAGCAGAACATGCAAAGGTTTAACCAGCCCCTACCTCAGCCTAGCCAGTACATGAACCAAAACAGGGACTCCAGTACGATGGGACCACCTACATCGCGGGGACCTGCACCGACGCTATCCCGGCCGTCTTCCCGACAGGATGATCATGTGAAGCAGGACACAGAGGAGCAGGGTGGATTAGCGGGGGAAGGTGAGGATCACGGCGTCCAGGAGGTTCATGGAGAAGAGGCCACCGAGAATGAAGCTGAACATGTTCATGAAGAGGAATATACCACGCACGATAGCAATTACGCCAACGGACACCGGTCGAATAATGTGCAATACTATCCTCCATTAACGACCGAACCCCACCTTTCGCCGGAGATGAGTGGCTCTCCTGGGCAACCTTCAACGCCCGCCCGCTCCACTTACGGCGCCCCAAACGTCAACGTTCCTCGCACAGTTGACGGCGGATCAACACCGCGTACAACCTCAACACCGCAACAATGGGTTCAAAACAGCAGTGGATACTCCACCCCGCCGCGAGCCAATTCTGCTAATGGGAGTGCTATCCGTCAACCCCCAGCTCGGGGTGCGTACCAGCTTGCGAATGGTGATCCTATTGCAGATCACGGAGAGCAGACCGGCACCAGTGTCCAGGACGCCAACTATGCCGTACAGTCTGGGCTAAGTGGTGTGCCGATGCCATCACAAACTCCCCCACAATCATTTGGGGGTATCAATGGCACCGGAGCTGCAACACCCTCGTCTAACAAGCGCATGCGCGAAATAGATGACGATGATGAGCAGGGCTCTCGACCATCGAGCAGGGGTCACGACGGTGATGCAGATCCAGTTGGAGGTGGAATGAAGAGGCGCAAAACCATACGCGAAGGATCGACACCTTCGACAGGTATGGGAACCAGCAGCTTCGACAGAAATAGTGATGGCCGGCTTAATCGTACACGGTCGGCTGTTGTCCCTGGCAGGGTATCGGGGAGGAGAGGGGCATAATTTAATTTATAGAGGTTTTTCATTTCCGGTACAAACTCAACAAACCCATCGACTTCATAGTCCTTGTAGGACAGATGATGGGTACCATTTTTTTTCCTTCTGTTTCAGATTTGTCTTTTCAAAAATTCTGCTTTTGTTCACTGGGTTGAAACAAAACGGTGGGCCACGTCTGTTTTGGTTTTCGTCTGGTAAAAGTCATGAAAGTTACGCAGCGCTCTTCTGATATTTTACCTTTCGCGAAATCGGGTCGGTGTTCTGTCTTGGGATATAGTTCTGCTTTTGCGTTTTGTCTTGCCCGCATCTTTGTTCAGTCAGGATTTTTTCTTTTTGGGATCTTTTTTTTTGGGATCTTTATCCGAGTGGTTTCTGGGTGTTTTTGTGTTGCCGTCCGATATTTTTCTTCTCTATACCTTGTCGGATTTGTGCTTTTGTTTTCCTTCAAGTCGTGTTCCCGCGCGTGTTTTGCTGTGAATTGTGAACATTTGTTGACACTTTTGCCTTCATGATTGTGCTTTTACATCCTTAACGATTGATGACTCTATTTTTATTCTATCTACTAGTGTTTTTATGTCTAGTGGGGATATGGCTTTTGGATGCGATTCGGTGGGATATGGTACCGGGGGTTGGGGGGAAGGGAAAAGCGGCAATAACATACCAAGTATACTATTACTACTATACTACTACCTACAGAGGGGAATCGGAAAGCCATATTCTATTCGAGCGAATTACCTACCTTTTCTTTTCTTACACGATATTGTGGGGACAGGCGAGTAGGGGGGTAGGGGGTTCTACTGGCTGCTTGAAGGGCAAAGTCCATTTAGGGAGGATAAGACCAGGCCGGGCGGGTGGTTGTGCGATGGTCGAACGGGGATTGGATGGACTGGATTGGGAGGGGATTGGATGGAAGGATTGGATGGAATGGAAGGAAAGGATTGATGACGCTCGTTATCTAGGAAGAAGGGAAAGAAATGGAAGGGAAGGGAGGGTATGTGAAGATAGCGATCTGTAATATCAGAACTGGTTTACACAATATTTCGTTGTCGTTCTATAGGGGAAGTTAGAGTTTGGAGGCCGGGAATGGGTAGATCATAGGCAGTCACTCGATCAGCACTGAACTCCAATCTCGGTGATAAGGCATTGTAACTCCCGCCTCTGACAGCAGATCAGGGTCCAGGTGGTGAGTATCTAAAAGTTTATTACATCCCTGGCATGCGTCACTGCATATATATATGAGAATGGAGAAGTGTGGGGAAGGTGTAGGCGGAATCGGTTTGAAGGCCGAGAAACGATATTTACATATGCTCGGTGACTGTGACTCCTCGTGATCATTTTCGGAGAGGGGATACGGGAAATTCGGGAATGGCACCAGAATCCCTGTGATCGATCTAGAGTTCTATTCTGTTCCAATTTTTTTTCGTATCCAGTAGTTCTTTAGTTTCGATGTTCGATCATACCCTCTACCTCAACGTCATCAAACCGCCAGCGAAGTCCCATCCCCAAATATTTTTCGTTCCTCCCCAAATACCCTTGCCCATATGCACAATTCCTACACCTGGACTCGCCAAACGCGGGAACTTGTTTAGTGCAGTGCCTTATCATGGAGTACATGAGAGTGCGGAGAGATTGGGAGTTGATGGTTCGCTCACCAATCCGGTTGTCGACTCGATCCAGCCCTTCGGTAATACCCGGCGAGAAAAAAGTGTATACGTATACATACACTTTTTTTTCCAAGATTTCTTGTTGAGGCATTTGGGTAGTAGAAGAGAGGACCAGACCTCGGGGCTGGGGAGAAGGAAAGGACGGATGTCTAGAGAGCCATGCCCACCACCCCCCAAATTACCCCAAAATACGTTGAGGTGAGGCATATCCCCATAATAACTCGTATTGATATCACAGCACGAAAATGGCTTGTGGTTATTTTTTTGCTCTTGTTCATTTTGGCAGACCTTTTCATGTTGGTGGCAGCGCTGTTCGGTAGTGGGGAAATTCACTCATTTATTCCGTTGCTGGGCGGGCGAATATGAGCTGATGATGAGACGGTGTACTCTGTTCTGTGCCTTTTTCACGGCGTTAAGTCCTTGAAACCGGATTTGCTACTGCGGCAAGTGCTCGGTTGCGGGGCGGCAACTGTGGAGTTGCTTCGGTGAATATAGGAACCCTCTGGATTCGTGCTTGTTAAAAGCTTTATCTATTTGGACAAAAAGGGAGGTAAGGCAAGATGAAATAAACGCACGCAAAACACCTTTCTCTAGCGTGAACTGGCGCGCCTAGGGTTCCGAGTCTGACGCCGGGATCAACTCGGAACAAAACCCAGCGAGATGCCTAGATTCATCCCCCGTGGGGAACAGTCACGGACAAAAGAGCTGCCTTGTGGGGTTTTAAGATTTTGTCTCTTCATTTGGAGACTGAGCCGGAGACGATTATTCCTGGACGGAGAATACACAGAGGCATAGCAACCCCATAAAATTTCTTCCCTTTTGGCGTCGATCGATCGATCGATTCAATGTTCTGAGCCTAGTTTTATCCACGTGAACTGTCACTACATCCCACGTTTCGTGATGCTAATGCTAGCTTTGGTTTGGAGTAGTATGCGTACAATTTTCAATGTAGTCCCATACCCACCGGTAGCGGACATCATCCCAAATTTGCAACTTTGTCTAGCTTGCACCATCTACAATATGAATGCTAAATAATAGCCGTTCCACGTTTGAGGAGCTGAGCCTCTCACTTACAGAGTTGAGGCGTATAACAGATCCTTGTCAATGGGAAAGCTAGGGAAGTCGAATGACAAGAGATGACTGACAGTGACCGGTCAGCGCACTTCTGTCACTTCCACCAACCTCTATGCCCGAACGACAAATTTAGAACCCGAGGAGCTTTTTCCTCCACCATTTCCCATGGTCTATAGACACCTCAGTCATAGTAGTTGTGTGTCCCTTTGGGTAGCAAATCAAACAGAGACGTGTCAAGAGTGCAAAGTCTCATTGTTGCTATGTTGTGGGCAATTCACCCTAATGATGATGAGCAAAAGTGTGCAGCTCACCAGGGCTTGAGACTAATACCAAATTTCCATCAATCGAATGTTCTGGCCAACCAGAGTGTCATTGTGCAATCACGACTGGCCACTGCCAGTCGCTACCGTCAGAAGTTACCGATTTACCTACTTGTTAACATGACAAACTATGAGAAATATTGCCCGATATATACGTAACTTTTGTGCTCGCACCTGTAGAGGGGAATAATTGAGTATAGGTATCGTGGTATTAGGGCTGCAGGCAGAGAAGCAATCTGTTCGGGTATATACGTATAGATAGCCCTGCTCACAAAATTGAATTTCAGCCCTTTTCATAAGTACATTTTGGTACTACACTATTACCTTTATAGAAGCAACCCTCGTTGTCAGCACTCTTCATAAGAAAGTATCCTTCCACTTCAATACTGTCTTGGTTTCAGAGCTCCTGCTCCGAAATGCGTGGGTTAAACCTTAATGGTGATTATCAAAGGATCATTGACTGTCTCAAGTGTCTATCTCGCAGGGCAGAAAAGAAGGATCCAAGTGAGATTTCGCGCGGAGCTCAACAGAGGTATTCTCACTTGAGGCAGTCCATACAGCTCCCCGTTACCGCGTTTCCACTCCAAATAAGCACACTGTAATCATTCTTGGCCCAGCAGACCAAAACCTTTGACCTTCTGCATCCCTTCGTGTGTAGCGATGTCGGGTCGCCGTGGTACGACAAATATCTATGCCCAATCATGGCCATTACCATTACCACTATTATCATTATACCGTGTAAATAATTATACCGTGTAAATCATCGAGCCGTCTCTCTGATTTCTTGATTCTGTTGCTGCTATTCAGTGTTTCGTCATTCTGGGATTATGCACTTTGCTATTTGTTTTACTTCGGCCCGGGCTTTTTGCTGAGTACGGCTTGGTTGTTGGTCTGGCGGTCCGTAACTGTACGACGCCCAAGTGCTATACACGATGATACTGGGGGGTATAGGAAAACAACAAATATGCCCACCAATTCCGGCGGAAACCTGACGCAGTTCTATGGCTTCTAGCTGAAATATGATATCAAGATGTTCTAAGATTCTATACCCATAGCGCATGCTCAATTTATCAACCGTAATCCATAATTCGGGCGGATACAAGACGTTCAGAGGCTCGAGACCCAGGCGAAGGTGATGGATTGAAAATGTACTAGGCACCCTGTCACATAGGTGGTTCATGGCATGGGCACGGGAAACTCACCTTCGGCCTTGAAGACGCTACCTGAGTACTTGTGGAGGCAAACCACAATCTAACTGGTCTTCAGGAGATCACTCGAAGAGTGCATCACCATCGATAGGAGTTTACCGGAAGCTAAAGGATATTCTACCATTATTCGTCCAACATGCATGCGAGATTGTTACCGGGAGACAATGGTAAACAGTGATCTTAGGGCTCTGGGCGTATCCGAAAATTCCCAACAAAGGAGATTCCGTGATGAGATAAGTGACGAAATATGCAGTATAATATTACCCCATGCTAATCATTAAGTTCCTGAAAAAACTTGTCTAAGTCTGTTTGTGTTTGAACATGCGCTTACTGGTCAGATGGCTTGTTGGGAAATTGTTAATGTCAAAAGTTAATTGTTGAACTATGTGTTCTTCGGCAGTAGTTTTCCCGTGTTTTCGCCGAGAAGCTCGTAGATGGAAGCGGGTGGCGTAGAACTGGTGCTGAAGGTAGGCTTTAGCTCCTGGAATATTGAAGGAAGTAGGACCACGGTGTATTAGGGTTTAAAACTTGTTACAATCCGCAATAATAGCGATTTTGAGTCTAATAGTTTGTCCATCAATTATGCTCTGGACTAGTACAATGTGGTTTGCCTTGAGAATTTACTCCGACACGCTGGTTAAACATGGTGAGATTCTCCGGAGTTTACGCGATGATCCCAGCGTATGAGCAAGTAGATCGTCAGGAGATCTTCGTCCTTTTGTTTAACTAAATTGCACTCACAATCATCCGCAATCACTCGACTAATGGCCCGAAACTCAAAACCAGAATTCAGTTTACATATCACAGTTTCAAACAATCCCCTCAAATGGCCCACCCAACCTTAAATCCGTCCCAAAATCCCAATTAAACTTTCTAACAGCCTTACCCTGCACGTCCACTTGTCCTTTACTTCATCCATCATACACCCCTCCGCTTTCCCGAACACTTCACCCTGTCTATGAATTATGTGGGACTGGCTCTCTAACACTGTCGACTGGCTCAAGTCCGGCTGGGACAAATTGATTGGAAAAGAGAACGATGATGCCGCTGCTACTACAGTCGACGTGAAGATGGACGACAAAGTACCGGAAGATCCCCCGCCAGCTTACGACGACGAGATCCCATCCAAGGTGGACGGTGATGTACTGGAAGATCCTCCGCCAATTTACGACGACAAAATCTCATCAATGAAGGACTCAGAGTACGACGTTCCAGAAGACGAAGAGGGAGAAGTAGTAGAAGAAGCCCCGAAGGAGCCCGAGGAGCCCGAAGAGCAAGACACCGACTATACCGTTTCATCCTCCCCCTCCCCCTCCACCTCCCCAGTCAGTATAGGCTATAGCTTCACCGACACCAACTACACCGACACCTACCGCTTCCTCAACTCCACTTACAACAGTGGCTTCAAAACCATCATCCGCCCTGCCGCCACCCCAACTATCATTTATTCTTCCCCCTTTTACTCCATACCTTCCAGCGAGTACCACAAGAAGGGAGAGCTTCCCGAGTACGCAGTAGCTCTGATCATCATTCTGTGTGCCGTAATTCTTCCTACATTCCTATGGTGTTGCTGCTGTAAACCGAAGAGGCAGCAGGAGCAGCAACAGGCAAGGCCTGAGACAGTGAGGGTGCAGACAGTGGCCCCGGCGGCTGTGGCGGTGGTTGCTGTGCCCGAGCTGGCGGTGGTGAGGGATAGGGATAGGGATGGTGATGCACAGAGCTGCAAGTCGTTGCCGAAGTATGAATTTCATGATCCGAATCCGATGCCAGAAGTACCGGCTTATAAGAAGTGATTGATTTATTGGATTTTGTTGATTTTAAAGAAAACTTGCGGAACTTTCGAAGACTGGTAAATTGCTTGCATATAACTTGCTGGTGGGGCGGCTCTGTATTTGATGTATCTGCTTTGCTTGCTTGTTTTTAAATGTTAATAGAATTAATCTATACACTCGCATCAGGATGTATGATCCGGTCACAAGGGTGAAAGAAAGGCCGTGGCAGTACCATTTTTGAGTGCCAGCGAGTGATGGCTGTGGGAGCGAATCGCCACAGATTTCCTCTTGCTTCTTTACACCATGCAGGCTCAACTCTCTACCAGATATACGTATGTAAAACTTCCTTATGTGTCTCACCCTGTGTGTAGCGTACATACTCACTACTATAGTCTATCTCTCTTTTAGATATTCAGGGGGTACATTTTTCCCTCGTCATCACCGCTTGTCACCGTAGATTGTTGGAAACCCTTGCATATTCAGGGTCCAAGCCTTTCAATAGACAATAACCGACACCTAGTTTGATTGGCAGTACATCGTGGTGCTATAAACACTGGGTACTGTAAACACCGAAGGTTCGAACCTGTAGCGCTTATTCTTTTGCTTTTTTTGTCTGTAGAAGAAACCAACAAATATCACACCAGCAAGCATCACTCACTGGCACCAAAACTGGTGTACTCTCACCAGGTAGGAGCACAACTGATTATTACCGTCGAACTGCTCGGTGCTATAAATACAAAGTGCTGCAAACACCAAGGTTCAAAACCTGTGGCTTATTATTTTTATCTCTTCCGTCCACCGTGTCCAGAGCTGTTACTCACTCCCTGTTTGTGTATAAGAATGTGAGACATTGCCTCTTGATCCCACACGTGACACCATCCCCTACTCCCCACCTCAACACAAACCCTAAGTACCTCCCTCCAACTCCACTTCACACTGTAATGGCCTTCACCACAGCCGCCTCCCCAACTCTCCTCGACATCATCTACCGCTGGTTCCAGCTCCTTCACAAACCCAAACAAGATCTCGTCGCGCAACACTACCGCGTGCTCGCCGAGGAGCAGCAGCGGGGCGTGACCATGGCGGGTGCTTCCGATCTTCAAAGCCTACGTCCATACGCGCGAACAGCAGAGGAAGAGAGAAGCCCGCCATATCCGCTCGGTGGTCCAAGTATGTCAGCGAGTGTAGAGGAGCTTATTAGAGAGGCGAGAATGGTGGGGGGTGGTGGGGTGGTGTCTTGATGGTGTTGGGTGGAATCACTGATAAACATGTGCTCGAATCTTTGTTATTGGGTGGGAGTGGAAACAAGGGTTGGGGCTCAAGGCATCGGGTGGGGATTGTGCTACAGACACCAACATGCGACGGAAGACAGATACCCAGAACGCCCCCAGTTTCTATTCAGTCTATAAGAAATCTATAAACAAGTTTATCAAACAACTTTTATCGTTAGCGAATTAATCCATATCCACATCACCCCTACATTTCCATGCACGCAAATATCATTAGTAGACCACTCTCCACCCTCTCTTCTTCCCCTCCATGCCGAGTCCAACCCATCTCGCTGCAAAAAAGAATATAAAAGCGGCGATATAGCTCGCCCCCGTAAAACAAATCAAGCCCAAATACCCGCCACCACTCGCAACGACAATTTGTCCTGCAATCGGAATCCCCGTCAAGGTACCCAAGCTCACAAAACAATAGCAGGTGCCAAATTTGGTTCCGTATTCCTTGGTTGAGCAGATCTGGCCAACGCAGACCCCCGTCAAGGAGATGCCTGACCCACTGCCGAATCCATAGAGTAGGGCAAAAACCACCATTATCACTTTCTTTCCTACCATATTGAGGACATATCCACTTGGGATCCACATAGCAAGAACTGTGATGAAACAGAAACTCACAGTGACAATCATCGTGTTGAAGCGTCCCATCTTATCAGCCACGAACCCGGGCAACCAACGCCCAAACACGGAACCGATGTTTAGTACCACAATCACTTGGTATGAGAGATCTGTCGGGAGCCCCAGGTTGAGAGAGTATGAGGTGATATATGTAAGGGGAACGAATATTGCCCATTCTATGAAGAACACACTGATTGTAGTTAAGGTGAACCGGGGATCAAGAAATGCCTTGATATCGATTCTGATGGCGGAAAGGGCGCTCCATAGCTGGCCACTTTGGTTCTTGTTCGGGTCTGAGGACTTAGAGGATTTTGAGGCGGAGTCGGAACCGTTGATGATATCGGTACGTGTGCGAACCAGAAGATTGCCGCAGAGAAGTAGAAAGAGCTGAACTAACGCGACGGTTCGCACTGCCCAGGCAAAGCCAAACGTAGGTATAGCACTCTTTACTATAAGGGGGAAGATAATTCCGCCTATAGATCCGCCCATGGTAACTACTCCAGTAGCGTACGCTCGTTTTATCAAGAACCAATGGCCAATTGAAGCTACAGCTGGCGTAAAAATAATAGAGGTTCCTAAGCCCGCGAGAATCTGAACGTACATGTTAGCTCCACGGGCGTTATGATGTGAGGTGGCATTACTTACACCAAGCGATAGCATAAAATGCCAGTATAATGTGGAAACGCTAACCAGCATCATTCCGGACACCACAAAAAGCGACCCCAACCTCAGCAACCACTCCGGCCCGAACGTATCAAAAATGGGACCTGAAGTTAGTTATCAGCAACATAACTCCACAGCACTCGTCACATAAACATACCAACTAGAATCCCACAAAAAAAGCTCAAGAACGTATATACTCCAAAAATCCACCCGATCTCACCTAGTGAATACTGTGCCAACTGGTGCTTTAACAAGTGCACCTGTAGCGTTCCGGTTGTGTTCATGATACCAAAACTAGCTGTTATACATAAAAACGATCCCAACACGACCAACCACGCCTGTCTACCGCCTTCTGGGTACTTTGCTTCCCCATCGGCACCGCCATCGAGGGTTGTCTTATCAACACGCTCTAGATCGGCTTCTGATAGCTTCTCGGAGTTGCAATAAACTGTAGAAACTTGAGAGATTGGGGTGGAGCGGACATGCAGGTCCGTGAGTGTCTGTATAGATTTTTCATCCTTGAAAACTGTTGTGGCCGCCATAGTTGTTGATAGTACTCTCTCTCTGCGTGTTGAGGAAAGCTGTTGAGACTGTATGGACGATAAAAAAAAGGGTTGAGATCCTTGAAGCGACGAAGCTAGCTAGTGTATGTTTTGCTAAGTTGATTACCGCAATACGCTGAGGCAAGAATTGTTCTCTGAGTGTTCTAGAAATCCGCTCTGGCGTCGTCTTAGTGGTTTCAAGGAATGGGTAGTAATTAAAGCTTCAAAAACTGAAATGAGGGAGAAAAAATGATGTTATGTACAACTGAACAAGCTTAACGGCGGGGTTGCCCCGCGCACACCAATGGCTCCCAGGAAGACTCTTCTCCCACATGGTACATAGTCGGTGGCGGTGGGGTAAGTATGTTGGTTTATGTAGTCCTCGGGTATAGCCGTTGGACATAACCGTTGATGCTACGAGAACCCTATGCTCCAGCTCAACGGCCAGTTCCACATATTCTGAAATCTTCCACAGATGATATTTGCTTACCTTGACTTACAGAGTGAGAATCTGCGTTTAGTGAGGTGGTGGGTATAGCTTCTTTCAGTCCTTCAAAGAGTAGTTAGTAGATACTTGAAATAATAGTGCTGGGCCATCATGAGGCAGACCACTAGCTAGCTGGCTATCTCGGATACTTCAAGTGGAAATATTACTCAACTCGTACCTGATAGAGGAATGAACGGGAGTTCATCCGCCGTCAACCTGGAATTGCTGGATTCGATCATAAGCGTCTGCATGCATGTGTAGTTGCAGTAGTTTATGCAATGCAACTCGGTTGATCTTCGTTTGGTGTCGAATAGAGATGGTAGAAGCGGGTATCGAAGGTTTCGCATAGGAATTATACCGAAGTAATTGCAGATACAACACTCGATGAGACGCTGTGCATGACCACAATATATGCTGGCAATACTTTAATGTAGGCAGTCTTGTTGCATAAAATAATGACACTTGGCCGCAGAAAAAGGCTTCTAAAGGTTGTTTGAAGTTGAGCGGAAAAGGCTGGTACAGTCAAATCCGTAGCATGATAGAGCGAAGCTTAGTGAAGCCTGAGTGAAGGGCATAGGTGTTGCGGTGGCCCATAGCGGGGGCGGGGAAGTGTCAACATAGGTGCAAGATTGGAGCCGGATGCGGTGAGTTCCAGAAAGAAGGTTGGACCTTCATTAGCGAGAATCTGCAGGATCGCCCGAAAAGGGAGTCCTTGGTCTTTTGGACAATCGCTGAAAATTAGAATGCAATTATCGCTAGGCAGTAGGGAGTTGAGTACACTACGTCAAGTACCCGATGTGTATCATATGGCATGTAGTTGGGTAGAATGTCTTAGATTGGAATCACAACGCAGGTCTCGGCTATGTAGCACGATAAGATTTTAAGACATCTGAATTCTCAGCTGCTCTATCGCATATCCGCTCTTCTACTAGTACCTTTCATTATTCGCATATACACGGCATTTTGAAATTTCTGTCACCACAAAGCTTTTTATTGGTCTGGTTTAATGTACCACGAAGTTTCTGGAACACTTCGTGATTGGAGTAAAACCTTGTGGACTTAAAGAGATCTTGAATGCTTCGAGTTATATTGGTATATGAAGTATGTATAACTACTATTAGAAAATGTGGGGGTTCTAGGGTCCCGACCGATAGGTCAGGCATTTTCAGTCCGGCCGAGGCTAGCAATGGTAAGTTCCTTTACCAGTTCACTGAATATTGGGATCGAGTACTGGAATGTGCATATGGCCTGGCTGGGAGCTGGCTCAAGTCAGTATCACGCATTGAACCTAACGTTTATGTGGGGACTTGGATTCAGTAACAGCTGGCTAGGGGCTCGGAGCACGAAGTCAAGTATTCCCGCGGGCGTGGGATCTAGCGTGCCTAGGAGCACTGAGGATGCCTTGGTAACTGCGAGCCTGGATATGGATTTCCGGAGTGAGAGCACGGCATGATACGAGGCACGATCCATGGAATGGGCAGGAACTAAGAGTACAGAATTAAACTTAGGTTGAATTACAGAACCCGAGCTGGGCACTACTGGGGGCACGAAATTCAGGGGAGAGCTTGGAAGGTCGGGCGAGGAACAGAGAATTCAAGGTTATTGTTGTAATCGTATGGTATTCAGCCGCTTTTGGTCATAACTTAAGCTTAAGTATAGTATCAACTCTACATTTTCCAAATACCCCCGCTACCACCAGCCCCAAGGCTGGTTTAGGTTGTGCTAGGAGTTTAGACAGAATCTGGCGCAATCGGTGAGCCGGGAACTAGGGATGGCGTTAACGGTGAGTGAGAAGAAATTGGACCTAACCAACAGCAATGGTGATATCTAGATGACCGAATGTAGCCAGTCTCGGGGTGGTAGCCAATTTGACTCCTGCCAAAGTCGATGAGCTTCCCGGACCAGTAGCCGATACCCGTCGACCCACCTCCACGTTGTAGGCTCGGGCTATATCGGGGAAGAGAACCCTAACCCGAGCGGCTGGACTACACTTCGACACTTGACACCCTACTAATGCGCTACTACTTCCGCACAAAAAAGTGGCAATCTTTCTATACTTGGAAGTAGGATGTCGCGGATTCGCCGCCCATTTAGGCCCATTCGATGTATTCCATTAACTACCGCACAGGCAGATTGTATTAAATTGCAGTGATGTGTACAATAGTCGGGGCAGGGAAAAAGAAGTGGGACACCCAAACCGGGAATTGACCTTTGCAGTGAGAACAAGGTGATGACCAGGGTACAGAGGCTAACATAGATGTTAGTGCGTTATAAATCTACTGCTTGTAAACATTTTCGCACGTTTTACTAAAACGTATGTGGTGTTCTTGATTCTTGATAATTCCCTCTAACAATACTAGCTAGCCAGAAATGGGATGTCTCACTTCTTTTTCCCTGCCCCGAGTTCCTGGGTAGTTTCCATAAGGCCTAGAGCTCTTGACTAAAACCCTAGAATCTAGGATAGCAGCCCCGGATTGAAGCTCTGAAACATCTCACATCTTGAAGGAGGGCCCGAACCCCTTCATAGATATTAGATCTATGGTTTCTGGTCCTAAACTTCGCTTCCAGCTAGTCAGAATGAAAAGTGGTAGCTGGGTATGCCAGGGGACCTAGTGTTACAAATAAAAGAGCAGACAGGCTAGAAGGTTGAGACTGCTTCTAGAATCCAGGCTGCGGGAACTACTCCACTGATATCAGTTAGTTTTGCCCAATGAATCCTCGACCTCCAATTGTGAGGCGCAATCATAGATGGAAGACTATTCAGTGAACTGCCTTCGAGATAGAGCTCCACATATACTATACTCTACACCTTACTACGGTTTTCGGAGGTATCCAAAGCGAAATTCACGCTTTACGGTACACATCTACTATAGCTTGTCAAATAGTTTGGAGTAATCATGATGCCTCGAAGGCTAATGGTCGAACCCTAGAAATTGACGCAATTGACTCTAGCCAAGCTTTAACTAGTAGAAAAATTAATACCACGATATGGAACTTTTTTCCTGCGGCTATTATTTAAGATAGCTACTCAAACCGCCGTACATACTATTCAATGTAGATACAGCGACTGGCTAAAAGGTCGAGTAAGCGGACAATATGCGGCAGATTATACAGCAAGCCTAAACTAATAGAAAATTTGCATAAGGCACTAGAAATAAGTACATGACTACCATTATATGGACAGCTGAACAGTAATCGTCAAGGATTACATTTAGTACTCTACCATGAGTTCTTTCCATGAGTGAATGGAGTCATTTGGGACTAGTCTCCAGATAGTTACGATAGCTCAGGTTCGGTTCTCGGTGCTGCTTATTGTCCATTTACTTGATAGTTTTAGCCACTCGCTATATAAACTTCTCTTATCTACTTATGCAGGATAGCCTCCTTGCGCTCGGGACCCAGAAACGCTCGACAGCAACGATCCATTGTGTCTCTAACTTGGTTGGCCTCCTCTTTACTCTCCACTTCTCAATACAGCGAGCCAAAAACTAGCGTCTTCCAAAATATTGTACATCACCATAAGCCAGCGGTCACCACGAAACGTCTGTGAAATCCAACTAGATACTCTTGATTCTGCACTCCCTGTAGCAGAATAAGCCATTATGCTTGTACCTGCAGATATAATTCGTACCCGGAGGAGTGGCCAGCGGAAAAGTACGGGGAGTGATAGGGTTGGATCGGATGCTATTCCAATTAGAGAGCATGGCAGGGACTTCCCAGAGGTCTCCAGACATCCACTTGCACTTTAATATCAATGCTTAAGGTGTTATCCTCTACATAAGAAGCAAAACAAAGTTGTTTTAGATAATACGGCTATTCGAGGATAAATATAAAACCATATTTACCAACAGTCCTTTACTACTAGAAACGCCGGTACATACTCGTCGGGTTTTCAAGTCCCCGGATATCTCTGTCAATAATTAGACGACTGATAAGATTATATCAGTGAATATCATCCAACTTTAAATGTGTAGTCACCGAACTTGATGTGTCACCAAAAGGGCTGATGTATGATGTGCCCGGAGACTTGAAAATCCGACGAGTACATACACACACATTTAAACTGAGCGTAAAGTACGAAAGAGAAAAGTGAGGTGGAGGTATTGTAACCTCAATGTTTGTACGGAGGATAGTTGTGGTGAGGACCTTTTTGGAAATGCCTTTGCGAATATGATGCAAGCAGACATTGTTAGTGGATATAATGTTCGTGGTGGAGGTGACACTCATTTGGTTGCCAGGGAAACGAAAGTTGAACGCTAATATTGTCATCGCTGTAATTTTTCTTGGTTGCCTTATCTCTGCTAGTGTTGCTCTCAGTGTCAACTCGAAGGCGCCTTTCTTCCATTCCTCCGCCCATAAATTATGCAACGACCATCTAGTCTTCTTAAGCGGTTCGGCTAGCGACGATCTCGCCGGTCGCCTTAGCGCAGGCCAGGTTAGGAACACTGCGACCATCATGACCATGACGGCGGCACTGCGTTGGCATCCACATTGGGGCATATAAACCCCATCGCTCCATGGTCCGCACAGAGCGCATCAGCGTCTTCGTGGAGGGGCTAAACGTGCCGGGATATGGAAGAAGCCGCATCGATTTCTCGTATTATCCATCACCGCCTCAAAATATGTCCTTCTTCAATCGCTATCTCCTCTCCAAGTGGATCACCCAAGGTGCTGCATCTGCGTCATCCAAATTCAGCCAGTTGTCTCTTGTAGTAGGAAATTTCTATCTACAATAGACTGGACGTTCAAATGTGGCTGAGGTGGTTCGGTCAGCACATGAGAGAAAACGGCGAGATAATGAGGAACCTTCTAGACGAAAGCGATAGATCTTTCACCTTGAGCTCGGCGGCAAGGGCTCTGTTCGTGATAGTCTTCCTATGGTGACTCAGAGGAGGAGAATCAAATAACACAGAAGTAGGAAGGAAATAGTATCGGATAGACTTGATTATACCGTTCCTCTTCTGTAGTTATGGTTGTCGGCATCACAGGTTTACAGGCATCATCAGGTTTATGGGATTCGGGATTGGTTTTCTACTAGACTATTGGAGTCCTCGTGTATCTATTGTGCGTGTATCAGTTATATTAAATGTTGCTACGTCAATGGAGCTTTCAGTACAGTTGCCGTACTCTAACAACGTCCTCATCCCAAGACGCAGGACTCTTGCAACCCTTTGGCTGTACTCTAGCGTTAATTGCAGAATGGGTTCCAGCGGGTGTTATTGGAGCAGATTGGCGGCGAATCAGAAAATGGCTCCTATGGGATCCGAAAACGGACCCTTTTCGGGTGGATGCACAAAAATTCCTTGACATATGCACGCATCTATGCAAGATGGGAAAATACCCGTCAGACTTTGTGCAGCCGGTACCCAGATCAGGAAACAACCCCGAGAAGATGATTAACGGCCTCCAGCAACTGTACCAATAAACATCAATTTGGGTAGAAACAAGCTTATATCTACCGGAAGAGGCCCACACCGTACCTGGAAGGTTGATTTAAACACTCACGTCATGCGTGTGCTTGTGTATTGATTCGCAGGTGAGCCTGGGGTGGTGAGAGGAGATTTTTATGGGATGATGCATCAGAGTGAAGGAGCGAGCAATACATAACCTGTGACCCCCGCTCTAACAATTGAAGGAGCTTCGTCGAGCTTTCTTTCTCGAGGCCTTGGTATCCTGTCAATCGGATTTTGGCAGTCACGATGGGGTTTTTGAAGTGGCTATCGCTCGTTCCTACGCTCGCTTTGTCTGTAGAAGCTGTCTTCACACCAGAGTAAATCTATCCATTCATCTTTAGCGCATTTTCTACTTAGAGCTGACTGTACAACTCGTGTCGCAGGAAGCTTATATCCGCACCTCTTCGAGATGAGGCTGTTCCCAATAACTCCGGGGTAAGCTAGATCGAGTCATTAATACCCCAAAAGCAAAATGAATTATGCTGAGTTGAGTCTTTTATCGGCAGAAACTTGCCCTCTACCCAATTTCCCAATACTCATTCGAGACGCATTCCTCGACCGACACATTCAATATTCTGGATACCGCTACCGGGAAGACCTTCGTTCTTACCAATGATTCCGATGTCTCGGGGATGGTCTGGGTGGATGACACTACCGTCATTTATCTCAATACCTCGAATTCCGCTATTCTTGGGGGAGTTGAACTATGGTTAGCATCAATTGCCGACTTCAAGAGCGGGTATGACGATATATATCTCCATCAGCCAGATCATTTTCTAACAGCCTCCCCGTATAGATACAAAGCCGCATCAATTCCGGTGCCCCTTGAGAATCTCAAAATCGCTGTGACCAAGTCTGGGGATATCAATTTCCTCTTGACTGGCAAGGCATGGGCGAATGGTACAGCATACAACGAAAAGCTGGCTGCAACACCTCTGTCCTCGGCTAGAATCTATGACTCCCTCTATGTACGCCATTGGGATACCTATGTCACTCGGCAGAAGTCCACGCTATTCTCTGGCGTTCTCAAGGGGAATACGAAAAAAACCTTCAACGGAAAACTTACTAATCTCCTTACCGGTACCAAAAACCTCGAGACACCAATCCCGCCCTTCGGAGACGTCTGGAACTTTGACATTGCCCAGGACGGTCAAATGGTTGCATTCATGTCCAAAGCCCCCGAGCTGCCACAGGCAAACTATACGGCAGCGTACATCTACCTCGTCCCATTTGACGGGTCTGCGGTTGCTAGGGCATTGAACGGGCCCACATCTATGGCAGCAAAGAGATACCCGAAAGCACTTGGAGCATCTCAGTCGCCGACTTTCGCTCCCGACGGAAGGACCCTTGCATACTTCCAGATGGACGGCATATCTTACGAATCAGACCGTAACAAGCTCTACATCGCCGACCTCGCCACGGGCGATATCAGAGGCGTTGCCCATAACTGGGACCGTAGCCCATTCGGAATCACCTACAGCAAAGACGGAAAAACCATCTGGCTTGCGGCTGAAGAGCACGCCCGCTCAAAGATTTTCACAATCAGCGCTTCTGCTGGCGAGGTTGCTACCCCCATTGCAATCTCACATGAAGGATACGTCACCGCCTCATACCAAATCGGTCCCAACACCCTTCTCGCCAGCAACACCAGCCTTTTGCAGAGCTATGGCTACTCCATCGTCGACATGCACGGCAAGAACCCGCCCAAAGTCCTACTGGACCCGAGGGTGGTTGATCCCGAGCTCAAGGGGCTCACAGATAGTCAGGTGGAGGAGTTCTGGTTCAAGGGTAACTGGACGGATATCCAGGGTTGGATCATCAAACCCGCGGACTTTGATCCAAAGAAGAAGTATCCACTTGCAATGCTTTTCCACGGCGGCCCGCAAGGTTCCTGGGCAAACGTCTGGAGTTCCCGGTGGAGCCCTGCCGCGTGGGCGGCACAGGGATACGTCATTGTGGCTATCAATCCCACCGGCTCCTTTGGGTTTGGACAGAAGCTCACCGACGCTGTCCAAAACAACTGGGGAGGAGCGCCGTACTATGATATCATATTGGGATTCAAACACATTGCCGCTAATTACCCCTACATCGACACTAAAAATGCCGTGGCCGCTGGAGCTTCCTTCGGAGGTGTATGCGGCTACCAAACCTTCTCACATTGGAATTCGTTCACTAACGGTATAAATGTCTAGTACATGGTAAACTGGATCGCAGGCCACGATTTCGGGCGTAAATTCAAAGCGCTTGTCTCCCATGACGGCGTGTACTCTACTCTGGAGCAATACGATTCAGACGAGCTTTTTTTCATACAGAGGGATTTCAATGGAACTCTTTGGAATAACAGAGAAAACTATGAACGCTACGATCCAGCGCGGTTTGCTATCAACTGGGCGACTCCGATGGTATGTTTTCCTCACTGCAATACCGAGACTTGGGTTTAGCTAACAGTTAGGAAAAGCTGGTGATTCATAGCGATCTCGACTATAGATTGCCCATATCCGGGAGTATCGCCCTGTTCAATATTCTGCAGGAGCGAGGCGTGCCTTCAAAATTGTGCGTATTCTCAAACCTACGTCCTGGTGATATGAGACTAACATACCCAGCCTTAACTTCCCTGACGAGAACCATTGGGTTTTGAAGCCCGAGAATAGTTTGGTCTGGCATTATGAGGTGTTTAAATGGATTAATAAGTACACTGGTGTAAATGGGACGGTGTAGGAGATAATAGTTAGTTAATAATACTGGATACTGTATGTACTGTAATGCAAAGAGATACTCGTGTTCCCTCTTCTCTAGATATTTGAACTTTGATCATATACCCCGAGTGCTCTTCAGTGATTGGGCCTACGTCATGCGGCTTAAAGTCACCGTAACTAAACGTCTTCATTTCTAGATCACGATGCTTGCCCGAAAACAGCAAAGGGCTATCACGCTCGTTGAGGCCCGTGCCGACAAAGAAAAGGGGACGGAAAAATCTTCACCTCGTCCCTGACTGCATCTTCACTACTACCGTCACCTCTACCACCGCATCGTGAAATGTCAGAACAGGCACGGCCTCTCCTCCCCCGACTCATCACCAACCCGCCACCCACACCAAAACCACCAACCCATGGCCTCCCAAACCGCTCCTTCATCTACCCGATCCATGGGATCTCGTACCTCATCGCCCACCGCTCACTGCACCCATCCCTCTACTCCCGCATTGTCCCCGTAGGCCTACTCTCACTCTTTGTCGTGGCGTTCATGTTCACTTTCCTCTACCTCCCGCACGTCTTCGTCCTGAGCCTCTTCCACGAGCCATTTCCACGGAGCGCGGCAGCAACAATGATCCTATCCGAGTCTGCAGGGATCGTGGCGATACTCGCAGAGGCGTTTTTGACAGAGAAGCAAATCGTAGATGTATTTGACATAGTGCTGTTATCGCGGACGAAGCGGGTGCGGGGTCTCAACAAGCGCGCCGAGGCTATGATTCGGGCTGCGAGGATCCTGAATGTGGACGAGAACGGCGATCGCCGGTTGGGGACACATATCATCAGCCCGTATGTCAAATTCAGGGAGGCGATCAAGATGGGTTGCTATTTTGTCCTCGAGCTGCCGCTGTGTCTGATCCCTGTTGTGGGGACGGCGCTGTTTTTGTGTTTGCAGGGTATGTGGAGAAGTATGATCTCCTCCTTATGAGGCGTGGCTGATAAATCAAGGTTATCATCTCGGTCCGTTATGTCACTACCGTTACTTCCAGCTGCTGGGTTGGGATAAGGCGACGAGGCGTGACTTTATCCGACGCAATCGCTTCAGGTACTTTCTGTTTGGGCTAGTGCATGTGATGCTGCAATTGATACCTGTGGCGAGCATTTTCTTCCTGTTCTCGACGGGCACCGGGGCGGCGTTGTGGGCGGTTGATTATGAGAAACGGAACTGGAAGGAAGCGGCGGCGGGGATGCAGCGCGGATGGTCGCCGGAAGACGACGACAACGAGGAGGAGGAAGAGGGCTCTGATGATCAGACGACGCTAATGCCACCGAGGTTCGTTGTCGAGGGTGTGGGCGGGGGGCAGAAGAGCTGGTTGACGTGGTGGAGAAAATAGCGGTGGGTCCCTGACTTTGGGTATCAGATGGTGGTGGGTTTTCTCTGTAGATAGACTTCGTTCACTTCGTTTAGCATTTGCACTAGAATAGGTATTCTTTGTATACCCAAGTTTGTCTGCACGCTTAAATGTGGATGTTAAGGGCTAGGGTTCTGCGTAGATGTGTAGGCGGTGATGATGCAACCGAAGCTCATCAACCAGGAACTGCCTTACACCAAACCCGATCGCATGGTGCTGATAGCCGGTGCCTGAATTCTGCTGTAACCAGCAAGGATCTGACGAGAACCCCGCTTCAAAGTCCCTCACTTGACGGTGGTTCTCTAACTCTAAGCTTCAGCTTCAGCTGCCGGCTAAATTCTAGAATAGATCCTGGGTATTGACGACATCCAGACGACAGTATAATATTTAACTCATTCAATTGACCACCACCACCACCACCATCATCATCACCCCACCAAACCAAACAACCCCAAGTCAAACTCACCGACCCTCCGCCTATAACACAGACCACTGTATGGCTTCTGAACACATACCCCTCTCGCCAATGGAATACCGATTTTTGGGCCGCTCCGGCCTCAAGGTCTCCGCCATCTCCCTCGGCGGCTGGTACGTGCTATCTATCTCCCCACCCATCAATCCTGCTCCGCGCCTTCATACACACACCACCAACTCACGATCTAGGCTGACCTACGGCGGGCACGTCGACGAAGAAAAAACCTATGCTTGTCTCTCAGCCGCCTACAACCACGGCATCAAGTATTCCCTCTCCCCCCCTCCCATCTCTCCCCGCTAACACTTATAGCTTTTTCGATACAGCCGAAGGCTACGGCGGCGGCGCCTCAGAGATAGTAATGGGCAAAGCGATCCACAAGTACGGATGGCGGCGCTGCGATATCGTGATCAGCACCAAAATCAACTTCGGCACAGCCAACAGCGTAGACAAGGCACGGGCACAGAATACGGTTGGGTTGTCGCGGAAACATGTCGTCGAGGGTCTGCGGGCTTCGCTCGATCGGCTGGGACTCGAGTATGTCGACTTGGTGTACGCGCACCGTCCAGACCGGAAGACACCCATGGAGGAAGTTGTGCGCGCTTTCAACCATGTTATTGAGCGTGGATGGGCGTTTTATTGGGGTACTAGCGAGTGGACCGCGGAGGAGATTGCGGATGCGTGGAGGGTCGCTGATAAGTTGAATTTGATCGGGCCTTTGGTTGGTCCCCCACTGGTTATACACGGGCACACTATTGATGAGAACAAAACAGATGGAACAACCACAATACAACCTCCTTCACCGGGAGAAAGTAGAATCCGAGTTCTCAGCGCTCTACCGTCGGCATGGGCTTGGCCTCACCACCTTCTCACCGCTAAAATTCGGGATTCTGAGCGGAAAATATAACGCCGCGTCGATCCCTGCGGACTCGCGGTTCGGAGATGCAAACGCGGAGCTGGACCCATTCATCCAGTCGTTCCGGGACAAATTCGAGACGGACACAGAGATGAAGCAGCAACTCTCCGTTTCGCAGAAGCTCGGGGAAATCGCTAAGGAGCTTGGAGTGGCGCAGGCTCAGCTCGCTATTGCCTGGATCCTCAAGAATAAGGATGTCAGCAGTGTCATCACCGGCGCCAGTCGGCCAGAACAGGTCGTCGAGAATGTTGCCGCGGTTCAAGTGGTAGACAAGTTGACGCCTGAGGTGATGGAAAGGATCGAGGAAGCGGTGGGGAACAGACCGAAGCGGGATCCGGAGAGGTTCGGGGTACCGGAGGAGAGTGTGGGAGTGAAGAGATCGTAGGTCTGAAGCACGAGGGAGCGGGGGGTTGTTAGAGTATAGAGACCCCCAGCAACACGGCAATCTTGTGAAAGTAGTTTACAATCTTCCATCCATTTCATAAATTAAAACACAAAACAATAAACCACGCTCGCCGGTGCGTCTGAAAACTAACCGTCTAACAGGAGTGAGCTTACGAGCTAGGGAACGACGGATGAAACATATCTACTCCCCTCTTCCCCTATCCATTTCCCTCCACATCTCATCCCTCTCTTTACACGCAACCACAAACGTCCTCCCCTCCCTACACTCCATCTCCTTCAACGCCTGTTCCTTCTCTTCCCTCACCACCCGCTCAACCCGATCTGTCTCCTTTTGCGTCAGTATCCCATCCTTCGGTTTCACGCCCGCCTTCTCGGCTATGGCAGTGTCCAGCCGGACGATCTCTACATCCGGCGGTAGTGGTGGTGGTGGTCGACGGCGGTGGAGGCAGAATATTATAGTACCCATGAGTAGGAGGAAAACGAGTAGTAGGGGGATGAGGATTGCGCAGGTAAGGGTGGTTGTGTGTGTGCTCATTGTGTGGCCACGCAGAGGAACGAGAAAGGGAGGGGGGTATATGTGCAGTTCACCATGGGTCTGTGCTGGATGGGGATGCAATTCGAGGCGAGATGTCTGTCTATATCTTTGTAGTCTGGTGACGTCGAGTGGAGGGCGCATTGATTTATTACCATCACAAGACGCAATCCCATACGGAGTGATTGAATGATTATTCAGTGTCTTTCTTAACTACTAGGTATGCTATGCCATAATGCTGCTGTTGGTTGCACACGGACAAAAAAAATATGACCCTCAAGCCCCCAAAGAAAAGGCCCCCAAATGAAAAAAAAACACATCACTGAATGTACCCCAACACTCAAGCACAGATAAACCTCCCCGTATCCCTAGTCCACCCCCATCCCCACCTGTCATCCCTAAGTGATATACACGAAGCAATATTACCAGTAATAGTACTAGCAACCATAAAAAAGGAACTTATGCCCAAAACCCCCAAGAGTAAGTATATGCAAAAAAACTCCTGGCTCATGTATCTTGCGTATTAAAAAGTCCACAAGACCAAAAAATAAAAGGAAAAAGAGTAAAAACAAAAGGAAATGATGTAACGTCATGCGCCAGTAATGCATTAGAAGGGAAAAAGCAGTTCGGGGTATCATAGTACAGTGTCTCTTTCTACCTCATACTCCGTCGTCGTCGTGTTTCTGGTTCGTCTCTATGCAACAGCACTACCCGCTGTGGCCGCCATACTGACCCCCACAATCACGCCAATGACAGCACCGAGTCCAACCACGGTAGCAAGAACCAACGCAATCTTTTTCTCAAAGCTGCCAACGCCGCGGACGTTTCCACTGGTCCAGGTAACAACAAAAGAGTCGAACCCTCCACAAGCCATGACAAACCAGAACGGAGGGAAAATCAAACATGATGCAAGCAGCATACGTCCAATTTTCTGCTGCCTCTGATGATAGTCAGTGCTGTCACCTTGAAACTCGCTGTCAGACCTCGAGTCATCCAAGGCGATGTCCTGCGGGTTGTATAGATGCGGTGTCAAGGAGCGGCGCATGAACTGTTTAGGGCGTACCGGAAACTGCAGAATCCGCGACGGATCCCAGCTAGATCGGCGGTGTGCTGCCGGAGGTGGGTGTAGTAGAGTGCCATACGCAACCCTTCGTCCGGTGGAGGCTGAAGGATCTTGGTCGTTAGAGTCTCGTGTGTCGCGGCCTCTTCCCAGCTCACTGAAATGGTCGTTCCTGAATCCATTGCCAAACACTTCCAGACTGGACATGCTCACCACCTCCCTTGGCTTTCCTGACTTCTCTGGAACATCCCTCAACGCGGGATGAATGAGAGAGTCCATGTCGTTGTGGCTTTTCGACACCAACATACTACTGTGGTGCTGTTCTGTGGGACTGGTTCTAGGGCGGCTGTCGTACGTATAATCCCCTTGGGGAATACTGTTGGGGGAATCCGTACGAAGCATGGCACTTGGAGGTCTCTTGAGAATAGAACCACCCATACGATTAGCAAATGATTTCGAGGAAAACGTAGTTCCGTCTGCCGTCTTTGGAGGCTTAGCCACGGACGGCGGTCCCAGTGCGTTACGGTTGGGGAACGATAATGGTGCATCGTAATGATATTGTGGAACGAATATTGGGTTGTCATCTGGTGTCTGGCGCATCCGGTAAGTGCTGTTGCAAGTTAGCAATCTTCCATGCATGGAACCGCGTTACACGGTGCCGCAAACGGCAAACTTACAACTCGTATTTCGGGTCCCCCTGGTGCACCAAAACATCGCTCCTGGGCTCTTGGGCTTTCAGTTTCCTGCTTTGTACGATCTCTAGTACGGCTGGGAGTAGGCTTTTCGAGTCACTGTTATCGTCGCTGCGGTGGGTACGTTCTGTGCCCGTAGTCCACTCACTCTGCCCGCTGAGGCTGCGAGTATGACTCCTCTGTTCATGGCTCCCGGGTGGCTCGGATGATGCCGCTCTTGCTTTGCCTTTCTCTTCCCTCGTGAACCTAGGCCCTTCAAATGACTCGTCTTCGTCACTGTCTGCGGAGCGCTTTGTCGATGCAGGGCCATCTGCAGTAACGACAATGGCCACTCCACTCACCCCACTTCCAGCCGAGATCTTGCTCAACCTCCTCAATTCCCGAGTAACCTCTTCAGTAGGATTGGCGCTCTGCCCAGAGATTGTCCTCCCATTGATAATGAACGAACTTGAAGATAAGTCTCTGTTCAATGCTGGTCGTCTAGCCATGCTCCCACCCGTGTTTTTCCTTGCCAGTGATGAATGACTTCTGTTGGCGTTCGAATCACTTTGTGAAGAATGGTTCAAGACACTGCTACTGGCCTTCCTACTATTCGTGTCGATTGGTCTTAATGAAACGTCACTATCGGTGCGTGGTGGATGAATTTCCTCAGGCGTTGAACAAAACGCACCGTCGCCGGTGACTCCAAAGTGGAATCCCTCAAACCCGTGTGCCACAGAATCCTCAACAAACCTCCTCTCTCGACTTTCTGAAGAGGACCGAGTATCTGACGTTGTATCCCGCACAGGAGTATGCAGTGTCATAACCGGTCTGAGTGACGGCACGAATCTCTGTGACGAAAAGTTGGAGTCATCGATATCGGGGATTGAATCATCGTCATGCGCTGAAGGTAGACCACTGGTCTTTGATCGGGTGTAGTAGTCGTAGTACTTCATACTTCCATCACTGTTCCCAGACTTTGCCTCATCTGCCCCTCCTATTTGTTGTGGAATTATCTCAATCCTTACCTCGCCTCCATTCATAATCCTCCTGCTCCTTCTCCCCCCTCCTCGATTATAATTCTCGTTGCTTAAGCTCACAGGACTGACGCCTTGACTTTTGTTATAGAATGTCTGCTTCCTTGGTGCTGAGTCGAGTTCATCTTGAAGTGATGTTTTGGATGACGCACTCTGAATATGTGTCAACGCAAGCGGGTTTGTTGTGGTGTTTGTTGAACCTGAGTTATCCTTCTTATGCTTTCCAAACCCACCCTTGCCGGTTGACCAGCTATTCTCCGAGCTACCCCGTTTGTGACTACCTCTGAATACCCTCGTAAACCTTTCCTTCAATGAATTTGCCGATAATTCCAAGCTCTGTCGTACTGGTTGAGAGTGTGTGGGCCCCATACCTCCCGGAGAAGAGGTAGTGGGTGATATACCCTCCCCTTCGTTAATCAACACAGAATTGGGCGGTGATGGCGGTGTCTCCTGTCGTCCTGGTAACCTGGGCCGTGTGGCGATTACATCGGTAACGAGTGGAGTTGGTTTTGACGAAGCGGAAGAGGACAGAGAGTAGTTCCTCAACTGTGTATCACCATGTTGCGACTCCGGAGAGGCGGGATGGGAAGTGGGAGATGGGGGAGGCGATGATTCCTGCGAGGGCTTCCGGTGGAAATGTGGCAGCGGCTCGCTGAAAAGGGAATTCATGGTTGCAGATGCCATTATTTTTCAACTCTGAGACGGACGGCGCCGTCTCGAGTTGATAATGGCAGGTGCAGACTGGCGAGTGTTTATGTCGTGCAGATGTGGACAGGTTGCTATGTATGGATGGACGATCTGGAATGAATTGGTCGGAAACGCACGGGATTGGATGGTAGATTATACAAAGAATGGACGTGATCGCCGTGTTGGGCGAAAGAAAGGCGTTCTCGCGTTGCTATTGATGCTGTCAGCCCCGTACGCCCTTATTGTAGTCGCCTTATTTTGCCGCGGGAACCAATTGCGCGGCGCAATTGGGGTGGTAACAAGCTTAGAACTTACGATAAGGCGAGGTAGATGACTACTAGGTCATGCGGCCGACGAAGTAACTCTGGAGAAGCTGCTGAATTGGGTTTCGAGGAGGGTTCGTGGTGTTTGTTGGTGTTGATTCCAATGGTGGTATGACGTGAAGCAACCGAACAAGTAAACAGAAACAGAGATGTGGAAGGATTGAAGCGAGTGTGAGAAGGAAAGTGGAAAGGCGTCCGTCCACAGTAGGGATTGCACGTACTGACTCTGTAAGGAAAGGAAACGAACGAAACGAACGACGGGCAGCCACTCCACACTTTCTTGTGTTCGGTACCTACTCGCGTTGGTGGTTGGTGGTTGGTGGTTGGACGAGTCCTGAGCCCTCAAGAGGTACTAGGCACGGTAAAGGAGATCAAGTATGTATGCCAGGTACCAGTACTATAACTATATGCGTGTTAGCCGGGGCATGGTGCGTCACCGCCTCACTGCTGAAGATAATTGGCCCTCCCAACAAGGAATGCCAGAGTTGGGCATCGCTCAAGCGAGCGGACATCTGAAGGATTCGTTCTCAGCAATCAACACCCCAGCTCGATTACAAAACTTGCCTCGGTCGAATACAACACCAGATGTCAAACTACGAATTCCTATGGGCCCGTCGAATTCTCACACTCAGCTACCACGAACGACATCACACTCAGCCCCCTCACTGCTCAAAGTCAAAGACAAACATAGGAACACAGAAGAACGGCTCCCAACCTGGTGGTTCTGCGGAATCCCAGCAAACTTCCCTTTTGCAGGAGGGAAAGTATTCTCCTTCTCTGTCCAGGCACAAAAGTCACAGGTGCGACGCAAGACGCAGGGTTCCGGCTTCGCATGACGCAGAAGGCTGCCATGCCACCTCCTTATGAAGCAATAAACACCCCACGACATGTGTTTTCTGCTTGGGTCGGGATGAAAAAATAATATCCGACCCAACAGCTCGGGTTGCGCCCAGTAGGCTGCAGAAACTTGCATTGCGCGCTTAATGGCGATATCTCCGGTCCGTACTATCACCGCACTATATACTTACGCTCGAGACAACCACATAGAGCATATCATAGCTCAAAAAGCGCCATCATTACTCAACTCGCGACATCTATCGTCGCGTCTCTTAGAGTATCATATCATCAATCAGTCACGATGAAACCATCCAAGAAAGCCGCGTATGTGGTCAGCCCGCAATACCAACATCCAACGATCCAGATGAGGCAGTTACCGACGACATCCTCGTCCCGCACCCCCAGCAAGAAAATCTTGATTCTTGAGAAGCCCGCCCGCGCACAATTAATAATTGAGATCGATGACACGCCTCCGAGTATTTTAAGCAATGTTCTATTGAGATTTCTGACTTATCATCCGGAGGTCTCAGGAATTTAAATTTGAGCTGAGACTCTAGAGAGACGGGACAAACGGGAGCGGAGCGGGTTCTGTAGCCACGGATCACGGATGGCTGGAATTCGACCCCTCAATTCTTTGGCATAACTATTATGGATAATTTAGATGGGCTATGCTATGCGCATAACAGGAGTCTCGACTCGATGATCTCACCGGTATGCGCGTCCTGCACAAAGCCGCCCCGAGAGTTCCGAGGTGAGACGAAGAACCCTAATTTTTCCAGACGCACCGCAAAACCCGAACTCCGCACCCCTCGAGTCCATTCAAGCTATTCTTCTCGGCATCGATAAGGAAGACGCCACGATTACGGGCCTTGTACCTAGTTTGTATGGGGAACCTGCATGGCAACCGCATTAACCATGCCGTAACTGCACAATCACCGAATAAAATTTGAAGAAGTGTCAATATCAAAAATCCTGAAAAGCTGGACCGCCTTTGTGGGGCCCCTAATCTCCATCGACTTGACATGTAAGTGCATGAATATGGCTATCTTGGCTGTGTTTGGCCAACCTGCTAATATGTCTACAGCTTCGTACATTCAAACAAGCAAACGTACTTTACAAAACGCAAGAAAAATCATATCAAGCAGCAAGGCATAATTGGAACCAACGAGAAAAATCATCTACAAACATTCTAGCAGTTCCTAATATCGGACAAGGAGGGTAGATACGTTATCGTTCTAAGAGAGTCCAACACGACACCGCAGGCTGGTACCTTTTCTGCCGAGGAGAAGGCTTCCGAGGCCATCGTTGTACGCCCACTTCCACAACAATAGTCAGCGGTATTCACCATACTGACCATCTCTTCATCGTTGCCCGCCTTCTCATTCGTCATCATCGTCTTCGCGTCGTGGGGTGGAGCGGCAACATGGGGCCCGTCGGGCTTGTCGGCGTGTGACCAAGGCACTCGAGGCCGATAATGGCGAGACCAAACCACACCTCTTGGAGAGATCGCAGCTCGCTTCGTGCTCCAACCTCCTGGTCAACCTAGCTGATGAACACCCAGTACCATTTATACCCTAACCACGAGGTGAAAAGATAGAAAGAAATTTCCCATCATCAACTTACACCGCTTCATCCACATCTCAACTTGTCGGTGCCTAGCTCTAACTTATATCCGGCACTTTCGAGCATCAATAGCCTCCACAAATCGTATCCAATCAATCCTCCATCGAAGAACTTGAAGGAGATTTTGGGGAGGGCGACGTCCCCGTGATGTCACGGATCACGGAGCTGGCTGGGAACGTCAACTGTACGCCAGAATGCCTCTCCGGATTCATCGTCGATAATGCCGTCTTTAGACCTGAAGCTTCGAGGATGTTTCATTTGAACTCCCTGATCTAGCTGCATACCTTCCAAATCCCTTCGCATTGATATTTCCGGCGATATAGGCTTTGATATTGCGCCTGAACCCTGAGCTGCCAAAAGCGGGAGGTTAATTTTAACTCAGTGCCTTATTGTCAAGTCACTACGGTATCCTGTTCGGTCGGGTCTTAGGTTTTGATTCTGCAACGAGATACCCGGCGGAAAGCAGAGGGTAAGGTCGACATCAACGAAATAGCCAGGGCTAGACTAGCCGTCTACGGGGGTTAACTAAATAAGATAGATTCCACAGGCGAGGCGATCTTAAATATCGTATGCTCCTACTTGTGCTCGCTCTCAACGACCACTTCTCCTACGAATAGCCAATTTCCCCGAGCAAGGACTCGTGCTTCCGCGATGTTGGCGGTAAAAACTTCGGAAACAACACCCTCATGACTGAGCGAGGTAACGTTCCCGGGCGTATCCATATCGAACAGAAATTGCGATAGCGGGGACTCAGGCGGCGGGGTCCGGGCCTCAGCAGAGGTAGTAAGGCATTGAGCTACCATACATGAGTCGTCGTAAGAATCCATAGCTCATGCACAAAGACCAGTGGCCCAGCCACTTCGCCATAGATTTAGCGCATGCAGTGCCCTACCACCGAGTAGATACAATATCGGATGTCGCCCGAAAAGGCGGTCGAGGTGGAGATTGGAGAACGACCGGATATTCCGACTACGCAATTAGTTTCACAGCTGGCTCTAGCGACGCGACGATATAAACAGAGAGCATATAAATACCTCGCAACGATGTAACTACTCTACAATCATTTTGCTTAGTTCTATGCAAGCGGCGATCGTCGAAGGGGTGGCGTAAGAGATGGAGTGCCTCGGTTCGGTGCGGTGCGGTGCGGTGCGGACTTGTATTTAGGGTTGCAGAGCAAGAACATTTTGGGTAAAGCGCAAAACGGTACTTAGACCACGTCCGGATCTCTCTTGGTGCCGGTCCCGAGTACTTCTAGGTCCAGAACAGAAGTGTCCGATCTCTTACTGTCGGAACCAAGTAACTCAATTGATCATGCCCTACTCTCGTTTAGATATGGGTGGATGAGTGATTACAGTAGCGGTACGGTTACCTGTCAAAATGGCCATTTTCCAACCAGTGCTGAGCCTCCGGTAAGACTGAGGGTCACAACTCTCTTTGTAGACGCCGACTCCGTGCAACGTTCTTCAGCATAAAATACTTACAACATCAGCCCCAATAATCATTGCCCAGCGTTTAAGGCCTTGAAGCATGGTATTCCCAACCAAATTGCCACGCGGAAGGAGGTTTAAGGATGATCCTATCGAGGGGTAACCTTGCGCGCAAGGAGTTGAAGTCCAGGAATCATTTGACCGTGCAGCGATTGGAAATCACAATAATATGAATACATTGTCCTTGGCATGAAGCCCAATCTTGTCTCTGCGAACTCATTCGGAAGCTCACCATTGCAGACACAAACTCTGCCTACGTACGATTGGATACCAGGTACCAGGAAGGTTTTAAAGTATGGTATCTCCGGCAGATTTTAGGTATGCCTGTCGGTGTCACAAAATTCCCGGGACAAATTCCGGCAACAGGGTCTGCATTACGGGAGGGACCTGCGTTCAAGGTTTTGTTGCAGAAATGCATATATCCTGAAGAGTCGCCCACAGTGTGCTACCATCATCGCAACCGGAATATGAGGAAAAGGACATGTATCGGATTCGTCATCAGAGGTTTGGTTCTGACGGATTTCAGGAAGGCCGGGGAAGTTGGACATGGAGGGTTTGAGGTAAGTATTTGATCGTAACGCTGAAACCTTGAACTTTTCTGTACCATCTTCAGGACTTGATTTTCGTTCTGTTCAACAGGTGCCGGAATTACGGAGATAATAAATACCCTCGCCACGGTTGATCCAGACCCCACCACCGTGGCTGTAGGGGTACACGGTAGCTACGGGGACGGAGATTTCCTCTTTATCATTGTTTCAACCATCTGCGCCCACTCTCGAGTTTGCTCCAGAACCATACGGTTACTTTGTTTCGATCCCTTGCTCCCAGCAGATCCCCCATTTGCCCTCATATACATTACCGTCGTCTCAATCATCTACCCTTCCTCCCATGTTTGCTTCAACTTTATCGTTTCCCGCGTACCAGCGATAGCTTCCCGTTGCCCGGTGTGAATACCGACGCCATCTTCTAGACTCGCCGTACTTTCGCCGTTGGTGGTTGTTCGTTGCATATCGACCACGAACAGGTGGGGCGCGTACACCTGTGATCCAAGGAGGAGGAAGATATATCATGTTAGAGTTGTTGTGGCATCGAGTTGACTGGTTGTAGTGAATAGTCTAAGGTACAGTGTTTAATGGCTTTAAGATGAACCCAGGCGCTTTAAATAGAGTGGTGTTGTTGGAATGTTGTTTCTTGCTAGCCACGGGCATATATGAGTTAGACGTCGACCAGTTGGTGTTGAGTAGACTTTTTGGGAAACACTTGCCCGCTGGTCAGTGGAACTTCCAGCAAAACTCCAGATAGTTACTTATAACATCACTCTCTAGAATATATAAGATTTCCAGTAGCTCAACCAGGACACCACTGACGTTTGTAATAGTGTACTCGGGTATTCGGATTTCATACTAGAAGTGACAGCCAAAAGTAACCCCGGAGTCATCCCACCTCCACTACTAATGATCGAGTGCTTTAACGTGAATCCCAACAATAACATTTCTCTTTTGCGTCTGAGCACAACCATGATATACAAATTTCTGGAGCAACCGCAACCTTATCACCCTCCACCTTTTCCCACATCTCTCTCCGTATCCCCCATCTCCACAACACCATGTATCCTCTCCACCTGCGCGACCCCCCCTCCAACACAGGTCCCGAAGACACCTCCCAAACCCACGGGCTCGGTATCGCTGTCCCCTGCGCAATCATTGCCATTATAATCTGTACAGTGCCGTGCATCATCCTCATCAACCGACGGCACCGCCAGCGACAACTCCACTACCGCGCCGTCGAGGAGGGGGATTGGTATCCACCGCCGTGTCCGCTGCGGGAGGGCGTAGGGAAGCAGGAGGAAGACGAGGTGGCGCGGCCCGGGTATATGGTGCGCACTCCTTAGGGTAGCTATGGTTCGTTGGGATTCTGTCAAGAGGTTTCGAAGAGGAACTGATTATATGTTAGGGGTTGTTTGTATTATTACAATCGGGAAAGAACTAAAGTTGAGAATCGAAGCACGAGTGACGCATTATGAATTTTGACTTGCAACGGGAAGGGGCTTATAAAACGCCGGTCTATCCATACAATCCCCCTTCCACTAACTCCCCTCTCCCACCTAACATCACCACCCCCTCCCCCGCTTCTCCTACCCCCGCATCGCCAACCCACCCCGGAATGCGTTTCATCTGCGTACAATCCTTCAACTCCATCGCTCCACACCCCTCCATCTCCTGCTCCCAATGCCTTCCCAACCGGAACATCGCAAAACTGTCCAAGAACTCAGTCCACGTCGGCACTGCACACTTCCGCATACTCATCCAAGCGACGATCAGAATCGGAGTGAGTAGCACTAGCGGCGCAACAGTAATTGGTATGAACCCACGCTCAAGCTTCACGTCGGTTTGGTAGCTGAATCCCTTCTGGCGGGCTTTTGAGATGAAATGGGGGAGTGCGGTAATGAAGGTGCTGTTTGCGAGTGCAGTGAAGGCATTAGAGAAATTCTCGGGGGTCAGAAGACGAGTGTTGTCAGCCGCATACACGCTCTTGATGCTGAAATGGGCGTTTGGATTGGGAGTTCTCGAGGAGGACGGGGTGTGGATGCCGAACCAGACTGGGAGAGAGTTGTTGAAACCGCCTTTTGGTGAAAGGCCTTGGTTAGAAGTGGTGAAGTATTGATGGAGGAGCGTGAGGGCGGGATCAACGGTGATATTGAGCATCTCTGGTAGTGCATCTTTGAGCGTCTCTAGGATCTCGGGGGTGTCACTTGCCAACCCAATTCCGTATGGGAGGAAGTGCATAAACCGTCGAATTACTGAGTCGATGATGCCGTCGCCTGGGATGAGGGAGACGGAACAGCGGAGAACTTCGGTGTGGGAAGAAGGGCTGGAAGAAAATGCATCTGCTGGTGGACTGGAACCATTGGTATTGATCCTCAGAGCGATTTCCAGATTTACCTCCACCCCGTGTTTCCAGAGGACCGAGTTCGTGCTTTCGATTATTTCCGAAGGACGGACACAAGACGTAACTTGTGCAGTTTCCTGTCCTAATGTACGCTGCGAGTGGCACATTCTTTGGTCTTTCCCACTGCAATTGCCACGGCAAGACCAATTTGAATCCTCCATATTAATGAGCGCCGGCTCTTCGCCGGCTCCCAACGGATGACACACAATATTCTGCACCAATCCCATCGAATCCGCCACCAGCAGCCGGGGCACAGAATCAACCGGTTCCAGATATGTGACAAAGTGGCCCAGTCTCTGCATTGCTCTGTTTGCTGGCGGATAAAATGAAAACAGGCTCTTCCCGTTATGATCTCTCAGATTAAGTTCCAACGTCCTCCTCTTAACCTCCCCCATCTCTCGCTGCGGATGCAGGTGCATCCAAATATCCAAGTGTGCCGTGGCCATATTCCGAACGTTTTCAAGGGTGTCGTTAAACTGTAGAGATTTCGGGAGGTATATCTCCGCCGGATCCCAGTACTGCTCAGAAACAGTGAGATACCCCAATGTCGCAATTGGGAAACCCGCAAATGACGCCAGAACTAGTAGTGTAAGCCTGGATCCTCCATATCAGCCACTATATCTGATGTGCGTGAAAGACGTCTCGCAAACCTCCACCACTCCCATGATAAGTTCCCAATTCTGAAAGCTTCATACCATCCCCCAGCTCCCGCCCATGTCCGATCCGCTAGTAGGAATAACTGATCTACGCTAAGATTTGCTGGCCGTTTGCTCCCTCTTGCCTTTTGTGTCAACACTGGAAGCGTTGTTGCAAGAGTAGCAGTGATAATTGGGACCTAACCACATATCAATCAGTTCTATCCATCCAGAATATCCCGGGTGCGTGACATACATGAGCAACAGTTAGTATTGTCCGGCCAACATTAAACGCTTGCACGGTGATCACCCGCCGCTTCGTTCCCCGGCGTCCAAAGGAGTAACTCTCGGGGGCATTGTTGGATGTGCCTGGCAACAGCTCATGAGCGTGTATTGCACGCTCAATAGCGACAAAGTAGCCGAAGAGACAGGCAATCCAGAAACAGATAATATAAGTGTGTAGATGGTACTTCTGGAGGCGCACACTGCCTTCTGGTTTTGCTAACAGGGACTGTGGCGGTGGTAATGATGAAAAGGAGTATAATGATGTGTTCTTTGTGTCTCTTTCCTGCTCTTCCCGAGAGCGCCGGAATGAACTGAATATCGCCATGGAATGTGAAGGTTAATAGAAACAAGTCGTGGGACTACTGAGAACTCATGGTAAATGTTGTGTAGGAAAACAAAGGCTGGTCGCCCGTCATGGATATAGGCAGATATATACGACCAATACTTTGATACGAGGCCATTTGATAGTAGACACTGCACCTGTTTTAGACATACTGACGTGATTTCACCTACAGTTTCAGTGCTTGATTTACGTGCTCCACTGGCGTCGGAAGAGACGCAGGGGGAAAGTATGTATAGTAATGCTTACTGCAATTTCAAAGCACCTCTCCAATGCAAGAGCCGCCATTAAATAGAATAGCTTGTGAGGTAACCGCGCACGATGCCTGAAAGCGCGTTTGCATTGGGCAATATCTCCTGTGTTTCACCATCAAGAAAAGCAGTATTTTCCTCTTACCAATCGAAAGTGCGTCGTCGAACAACTTGCACAGTCACCCACAGGCGGCTGTACACAGGCAGTAGCGCTTGTGTTGTCGTACTAGTACATTCCCTCGTATTCCTATTGCCCTTCCTGCAGCCTTTTCTGTACAACCTGACACGCTGGAGAATTTACGTCAACAACCTGAGACTACACCCCTAACAATAACGTTTTAATGTGGCGGCCCGAACGAAGAAAAAGGAAATATGAAATGGAAAAAGCTCATAAAGGCACAGTATAAAACTGATTAGTAAACTCTCGGAATAAGTCTTTCTGTCACCGCCATATACTGCTTATACTCTTCACCTAGCTCCTTTGCCAGGAACGCTTCCTCATGTGGCAGTCTCAGTAGCAGAAATACAACCACAACAGGCTGCACACCCCAGGTGCACGCATACCACACACACGACATCATCCGCATTGCAAACCCGCCATCAAAACATCCTATCATACCTCCAGGCCTTCCCAAAAGCATCCCAAAGCCAATGGTTGCAATGATTAATCCACTGTAAGATGGATGACGTATGTAATGATAGGAACCGTCCTTAACTACTCGATGTCCGTGCCGGATCATGACAACGAAGGTAAAGAGATTTCCGAGCATTGTGTAGGCGTTGTAGCGTATCATGGCGCCAAAGCAAATCAATGAGAACCCCAGTATAAGGAACGGTAAAGGAGTCAGAAGCTCGTAGGCATTGTGGGATTTATGGCGGCAGGTTGCCTCGGTGAAGGCATTGAGGAATTGTATATTGGATGTGGTCCGGGATAACAGGACGCCGTAGCAGATTAGTAGCTCAACCGGCCCAAATATGAAGATCATTGTCTTATACTTTTTTATCATCAGTAGTTGAATCCACGTAATGTGTATAACACACACCTGAACTTGAGCCGCGTTGTAGAGTAGTCGTGATAAGGCTGGATCTTTCCAGACTTTATCCCCAGGCATTACTTCTTGTCGTGTGTTTTTGGGTGGGGCCGTGATAAAGTTGAGGATATAGCAGGAAACAGTAATAACGAGGCATCGAAGAGAGATGTTGAAGATGTATAGATCCAGCATTGTGAAAGTATTAGGCAAAGAACATATGCCGACCACGCTGAGCCTGTCCAGAAACACCAAGCCGGGTTGTGGCCTTCGACCAATACATTGATCCAATGAACTTCCCTTTATAAGTTTCGGTACCGACCCGGCTACTGGAATTAGAGATATGCTTTCATATAGCATAGAGATTCAATTTATCAAACCCCAATGCCACCTCTGTGACGTTGATCTAGTTCGACGCACTGGAAAACTACAACTGCTGCCCCAATACGACCAAGGCGGGGATTCTCGAGAGTTGGCTTGCCGAAAAGCTATGCAAGTAACTTGATACAAACATATGTCGGATGTTTGGTAACATCTCCGGTTAGAATATACGTAGGTAAAAACCCTTTCTGTTCCTAAATCAGGGGAGCTGAGGCCAAATTCTTACAGTAGGTCCCTTTCTAGGTAGCTACCCACGATATCTGGACCTCCGAGGCACATAGCGTCCAATTACGACTCCTACAGTATTTACATGCACGGGTTGCTGGGTTGCTGTATTGATGCCTTATGCTTCTATGCAAAGTATATCCAACACGAGCTGATGAGGGTATGAATAGAGGTCGAAATCAAAAAGTCATGCAGCTTCTTCACCCCTCGCCAAAATAATCACAAAGCGTTCTGCAGCTGCCAAGGTTTTGGTTTCTCAGAATAACGCATCGTTTCCTGGAAGACCGTCATTGCAGATGCATATCCTCGTGGGTACCCGCCTGAAGATGATCAGGGTCAGTAAACATATCGTCCGACGCTCTTTTATCCAACAGGGTGTGGCCATGCATTCCTCGATAAATGTCGATGCATTTTCATGAGGAGTTTCAATAAAAATCAAGCACTCTATCTAAATACGTCTCCGGTCCGGACGCATTAAAACGTGAACGGCGTAGGAACGATTTACTCTTCCGACTTCAGACGTGAACAGACGTGAACAGACGTGAATCTCACTTCAGTATAACATCGAAAACTGATGTAAGAAAGATCGCTCGTCCGACATCATCCCGGTGGCACTGAGCACTCCCTCCCGCACGGCCATGTGCATACCCAGAAATTCTCTTCCGAGGAACGAGTTGGTTGGATGCACCCAACTATTCTAGTGGATGTATGTGCCTGGTTGCTATTTAACATAGCTATTGAAAGTACCACATTCTTATTCATACACTTCCATTACTGTATGTCAAGCTCGCCACCCTACCATGCAGGAGAAAATCCACTGTAGACGTAGTTCATTATAGACGTTATATAGCGATATAAGAGCTATGTTCTCGAGGCCAGTTGCTCCATATTCGTGTATCCGTGCCCAGGGTTTCTCTGGTGCAGTGAGAAACCCCAAGTCAAGCATTGGACGAAAACAATTCGGGTTGACCGGATTTAGAAGATGATGAGAATGTTCCAGTAACTACTTTTAAGTCGGTATCAGCTATTGAAAGTATGGCAGCATGGAGATGACGATTTCCCGCTGATACTGTAGCATTGAGAGAAGCCTAGAAACGCGCTTGATCGGATCTAATGTGTTACGGGTGTAGAAGCAAGTAGAAGAACGAGAAGGTATATGCGAGAGGGTTCGAGTCGTCTCTTTATGCAAGCCCGACGCATTTTCTTGAGCGGCGGAGCCCTGCATCCAGCATTCCTAGAGCTTGTATTTAATTTTTCAATTGCAAAAGTACCTCAGTAATCTTTTTATAGGGTGAATTTCTATCACGGTTAGTCTCAGGCATATTCCAGTTAGATTACCATTTCCAAGTGAAAAGGGATCAAAAACTGGCTCCAATGTCCAAAAGTGGACACTGCAGCGTCTCCTGGCAATTAGATAGTGTCCGTCCTCCAGGAAAAGCGGTCATTTAATAGGTTAGACCGCGCTCTTGTACGTTTTCAGTATTAGTGGTAGAGATGGTTTTGTAGTCTCGAGTCACAGTAAGAAGTGAGTTTACACGCCAAAGTGCTCAACAAGAACCCTTACACCTTAAGCATAAACTCACTTTCGTACCACAACTGTACATAGGTAATACAGTACAAGTGTCAGATAAAACTGCAGACTAACTTGTTAAATTGACTGCCTTATAGGTGGTGTCTAATCAACGCGGAACATGGTACGATTTGGGTTTGAATTATCAAGATTAGGACGAACGAAATTCCATATGCCTCAACGACTATTTGTGATATCAAGCTCTTCGTTCAGCTCAGGGTTACAGCTAGCTCTGTCGGGATTCAAACCAAGCCATGGCGTACGTGCGGTACTTCCTGTCTCGCCTTTAGTGTCCATGTCCACAGAAGCTTCAAGTGATCGTATGCAAATTCCTATCACCAGCTACTAATAACTAACTCATCCCACATTTCGCTAATTCGATACTCCGTCGCAGTCAAACATACTAAGATATTCGCGTATTCCAATGAAGAACGATTAGCAACAACGTAATGAACGACACATCAAGTTCGATTTCGACAAGCTGTGCGCCAAGGCTATTTAGCTATAGTTATATCCTGGAAGTAGGAAAATACGAAAAGAAGGAAGGGAACTTCAACAAAACATTCATCTGACCATAGACAGTGGTACGCAAGTCGTGGCCAAGATCCCTCCCCCACTGCAGAACCACCAGAGTTAACCACGTCTCGGGAAGTCGCCACTATGTCGTACGGTATGTCAGTCATAGTAAGACATCGTCATTATCCATTAGAGTGACTGATCATACGCGGTCTTTCGTCTAGTGAAGTCACACACACAGACTCCTGTCCCCGAGGTTTTAGGCTGGAATGCCAGTTCTACAAACTCCATCGACGCCGAGTACATTTTTATGCAGCAGGTTCCGGGTGTATCCTTGGCCGAGATATAGCATTCGATGACTCCAATTTAACATTTAGAAATAGTTAAACGCGTAACAGAGACAATAAGCCAATTGAGCGCCCTTTCTATACTAACATATGGATGCTTGTACCTCGAAGATGATCTGCTAGACTTGAATGATCTGGAGGTGCGAACGAAAAAAATACGGGTAGGACTCTATTGCGGCTGGTCATGGTGGGGCATTGGTGAGGCAAGGAACAAGAAGAAACTTGGCTGCGGGCTATGTGAGTCTTAATCCCACATTTTATAAGAAGCAATTCCCCCAGTTTAGAGGGAATTAATTGAAAGCTGACTGTGCTACGTATTAGAGTCCAATTTGTCTAAATCTTGTTGTGACGGGACTCTCGCATACCGAAGCATCAAAACATAGACACCAAGTCATCTTTTCACGGTTCGGTCAGGGATCATATCCGTCTGCTCCAAATAACCAAGAGTCTGATTGAAGTCTTGATATCCTATCCGCCCATTCAAGAATCAGCTACCCCGACTTTATCGCATCCAGACCTGAACAAAAGGAATATCTTTGTCTCATTGGATGATCCTACAATCATAACTAGTATAATCGATGGGCAATCAGCTAGTATTGTGCCCCTCTTCATTCAAGCAAGCGATAGTCCAGACCTTGTCGAGCCCCTCGAAGACGACTCCCATGACCTAGCCAAGCAAGACCGGGACTAAAAGCTATTGCAAAATATAGATCGATGCAGCCAATAACAATAAGTTGATAAGTCAAAAACTCAGTACTGCCATAGATATAGATGTCCGCTTGCGTGGTGTCTTCTGCTTTGCCGACGCATGTGGATAAGCGGCAACTCTCCCTTGCGAAAAGTTCTAATCCAAATTCCCAACCGTTGGAAGGAGCTCGGACTCTCCCGGGAATGCCCCATGTGTTGACAAAAGAGGACTTGAGCAAACACGCAGAGGATCGGAAGCAGTACACTGATTCAGTGGTATTGAAAGCTTGGCTCAGACGTACCCTTGGCACGAATGAAGACGGTTGGGTTGCGGTTGAGTTGTGGGAAGACATCAGGGATTTGAATAAAGTTTTACTCAATAAATATACTGAGCACAACGAAACAGAGAAATCTGCGGAGGAGACCAGGAGGAGGTGGCTTTATGATGAGAATGAAGAGCACCCGGCTAAATGCATGATGTTCATGTATTTCGGCCGTATTGTACCGACAGATGAGGTTCGGACGTCACTGCCATTTACCTTTCCAGTACGAATCTAAAGAGTATCATTTGAGGCCTGTTCGAAAATGAAATCTTGTCATAATACATGGACTTAAGAACCCTCGATTTTTAGAGAAAAGGATCAAAAAGCATTCGTTTTGCCAACATCTTTTGGGACTAACGGATGACTGGTAGGTACTATTAAAGTATCTCTTTACTCTTTCTATCAGCTCCGCGCTACTCATCACTCGTCGACAACTGGTGCTATTTTAGGTTCGTCCGATTACAAAGTTGGCATTTTTGCCTCCTTCGAAAATAGAATCTGTCATCGGAACCTCATCTGTCCGTACAGGAAAATGTTCGTCAGACCCATAATAACTCGAGTGATTTTAGGTGATCCTCCAGCTTGTGAACGGCTTGAACTCCAACGATTTGCGTGACTTCATGCATCGTGCATCACAGCTCGCCTTCGCACAGGCAAATTGGGCTGGGAAACAGGGGGTATGGGTATTGGGGTCAAAAAGAGATGGGCAGGATGCAGAGGGACAAAGGAGCAAAGGTAGGAAGAGAGGGAGAGGGTTTGGAGGAAGGGTTTGATATGAGCTATAGTGCAGCGGGCAAAATCTAGCAAGCAGAGAATTCACAATAGATGGGTGGTCCTGTTAATTAAATTTCCTCGGTACCGAGTGATATGTGATGGTTGTAATCACATCGCTAGCTTGGCAATGTAGAAGCCTTTTTTGGATTGGACTAGCTGTTGAGAGTTAGCGACCTACTTCTCGAATTTCCTGACTGTAACCTATCGCAAACACCCAAGAACACGTTTATCCTCTATCATACCTCACAGTTTCGTTCTCTGCTTCAACCCTGGTGTCCGCGTCGACTCAATTCAACTAATCCCGCGTTTCTGCTGCTTACCAGCTACATTCTTAGTAGGTACGCCCTGCCGCGCGGTTTTCATGTCGGCACCATAACGACAAGCTCCGGATAAGCTGGTTCCAACACTTCACGATATCAACATCCGAGTGACCTTAGTTACCACGATATCTAGCCATGAGGCTATCGAATACTTTGCTTCTGCTGCCAGCAGTTCTGGCACCTCTGTGCTCCGGATTCTACATTCCGGGTGAGCTACCCCTATCCGTGTGTCCCAGTGGCCTTCGATCGGAGAATACAGATTGTAGTCTGGGATCGTTTTGGAACAATCACTGATTACTTTATTCGCAGGCTGGTCTATTCGCTCATATAAAGACAAAGGCCCAGTTCCTCTCTACACCAATAAGCTTACGTCGCCGATAACAGAGCTGCCGTTCGCTTACGCCGAGCTCCCGTTTGTATGCCCTCCAGTAAAAGGTGGATTCGGATCGAATTTTGGACGAAGGAATATTGGATTGAATCTCGGCGAGGTGTTGAGAGGTGACCGGATATCGACTAGCGATTATGAGTTGATGATGGGACAAGATCAGACTTGCAAGCATCTGTGCGATCGACAGGTGTCGAAACATGATGTGCAGAGGGCAAACCGGCTTGTAAGAGGGAATTATATTGTTGAATGGTGGGGGCTTCTATATTATGAATAGAGCTAGTCGAGGGGTGGGTAGTACTGACAAACATTTATAGGATTGTGGACAACCTCCCGGGTGCGACTTCGTTCGTGACAGTGGACAAATCGAAAAAGTACTATGCTGCTGGGTTTAAACTCGGGTATGTTGAGAATGAGGTGAGCTTATTGCCGTGCATCGTATGTAGATACCACTATTAACAGTTATACAGGAAGCCTATATTAATAACCATGTCACCCTCGTTATCCGCTGGCGAAAGATGCCTGAACATAACGATCGCAAGCTTATAATTGCATTCGAGGTTTACCCGAAATCGGTTGACGGGCCACAAGGTGAATGTCCGAAATCTCTGGATAACCAAAAACCTTTGGCACTCCAAGTTTCGGAAGGCAATGACTACATGACCATTCCATATACATACTCTGTCTATTGGAAGGAAGAAAACAATATCGACTGGGCGAATAGGTGGGACCTGTATTTCGTCAATGACGAAGAGTCAGTTCACATCCACTGGTTGGCCATCATCAATTCCGTCGTTATTGCTATGCTACTCACCATTGTCGTCGCCATCGTCATGCTACGAACACTCTCACGAGACATACAAAAGTATAACGAGACGGGCCCGTCAAGTGACCCCGAAGCTAAGAAGGCCTCCGAAGAAGCTGAAGAAGCTGAAGAAGATACCACCGGCTGGAAATTGGTCCACGGTGACGTCTTTCGCCCGCCTCCAATGGGAGGGCTCTTTGCCCCCGTTATTGGCAGCGGTGTGCAGCTTATGATCGTGATGGTTTCATTGATTGTCCTCTCAGCGACTGGTGTGTTGAATCCCAGCTATCGCGGCGGATTCATTTCCTTCGGCCTATTCCTCTTCGCATTTGCCGGTGTCTTCTCAGGTTACTTCTCTACACGTGTCTACAAGACCTTCAAGGGGGATAACTGGAAGAAAAATGCCATGATGACTGCCCTCATCTTTCCGGGTTTCTTATTCGGATCCACCTTCGTCCTCAACCTCTTTGTGTGGGCGCAAGCCTCTTCCACAGCGATCCCATTCTTCACCCTCCTCGCTCTCCTCTTTATGTGGCTATGTATTTCCCTCCCGCTCGTCTTCATTGGCTCTTACTTTGGCTTTAAGCGCAACCCTTGGGAACATCCTACTCGCACTACCGTGATCGCTCGACAGATGCTACCGCAGCCCTGGTACCTCAAAACTATCCCCTCGATCCTTATTGGCGGCGTAATTCCCTTCGCAGTAATCTTTATCGAGCTCCTCTTCGTTTTCAAATCGCTCTGGCAGGATAAATCTACTTACTACTATATGTTTGGATTCCTCGGGCTCATCGCGGGCGTGCTACTATTGACAGTTATGGAGATTTCTATCGTGATGACTTACTTTTTGCTGTGTGCCGAGAATTGGCAGTGGTGGTGGAGAAGCTTTTTGGTGGGCGCAGGCAGTGCTGTGTGGGTTTTCATCTACTCCGTTTGGTATTATTGGACAAGACTGTCTGTCCAGGGCTGGATAAGTGGGCTGCTATTTTTCGCATACAGTGCCCTGGCATGTTGTGTTTATGGTGTTCTTTTGGGAACTCTGGGATTTTTGGCAAGCTATACGTTTGTAAGGAAGATTTACGGGTTTGTTCCCAATTAACCCTGCAAGTGAATGGAGCAATGAGCGATTAACCTAATCTCTATAGGGCGATCAAGGCTGATTAAGAACGGGGAGAGGGGCTGGACTGCAGTCTGTAGGCGGTTCTAGATATGACGTGGGCTACGCGCCAGCGCCGTAGTTAGACCGAAGAAGATGGCGTTTACTGTGGCTTCAGGTATGTTTGGTGGGAAATGTGGCGCATCCGTGCGTCTCGATGAAGTCTTTTTTCCTTGTACATGTTTACTCTCTACTGTTTCTTATTCTTGAATTTCCAGGTTTCTTTTGGATTTAGATCTTGTTATTTTATGGAGGCGTGGCATGAATGGTTTATTGGAATAACTGCTCTGCTCATAGTTGTGAACTGGACGATTCAAGATTGATGTGGATCCATATGGAATGTCTTACTATACAAATATGGAAAGGTAGACAGGGCAAACCCGGCGGCCGATACCATTCCTGGTGGACCTAAGCGCGGTCTATTACTGACTCACTCTTCCGTGTTTGTTCCTTGTCTCAGGTCTGTCCCCACTATCGATACGCACGCTTCTACCCGCAGCCCGATGATTGATATACCCAATCACTGCTGGCCAAACCCACGGAATTGCGCATGAGCTCATGCACAGTAAACTTCAAAGAATGAACTGGTACAAACAAGCCCTCCGCTAGTACGCAGGGCTCAAGGAAGGCAGTAGTGTAGTTTGAACAATAAATACAACTTTCCCCCCCTATTAATCTATCCTTCGAAGTTCGTCTAATAATTTCAACACCATGGCTTTCACCTTACATGCCAACTTGCGGCTCTCTGCCCACAACGCCCTCCTTTCTATTGCTGACCCCAACCAAAAAAATACAAACTCTGCATGGATAGAATCTATCAAAACCGCACCCATCTTTACTTCTGAAGCTGGGATAGCCGTTGATGAGGATGAATCCTTGCCGGGATATAAAGAGTTTGGGCTTTTGGGGCAGCAGATCGAAATGCTGGATTCGCGGCTTGGTACGAGTGATAGAGGACGAGAAGGAGATGATGGCCGTGTTTTTCTGAATGCCGATGCTCCACACTCAGCTTTTATTTGTGGAGTGCAAGGTGCTGGAAAAAGCAATACTCTGGGATGTATGCTGGGTATGTATTTCGGTGTTTATACATGTGTTTGCGTGGTAGTTAATGCGTGCAGAGAACTACCTCCTCCCCTCTCAGGATATTGGCGAGTTACCGGCACCTCTGACCGGCTTGGTTTTCCATTACGACCAACACACGCCAACTCCATGTGAGGCCGCATACCTCACATCTCACATCCCAGTGACGGTGCTTGTCCCGCCCTCCTCTTTGAACCAAGCAACAGCTTTGTACTCTAGGCTTCCGGGAGCCAGTGGGAACCTCTCCGTCCGTGCCCTCAGACTCAGAGAGCAAGACCTGAACGTCACACGCATGCTCACACTCATGGCTGTGGACCGCACCGATGAGAAGCCTCCATTGTATATGGAGATAGTCCGAAAGATTCTCCGTAGCATGGCAAACACCACTATAGGATTTCAGTATAAGAAGTTTAAGAAACAACTAGATAACGAGGAATTAAGCCCCGGTCAACGCAGTCCGCTGAATCTCAGGCTGGAGATTTTGGAGAGCTTTATGGCGGTCTCGCAGCAGGAGAGGAGCGTAGATGTGTGGGATATTGACGCGGGGAGACTTGTGGTGGTGGATTTGAGTGATCCGTTTGTGGATGAGGCGTAGGTTGAATACGCATGCATGAGGAATAGTTTGCTGATGACAGTGAGAATAGGACGGCGTGCTCGCTGTTTGATATTTGTCTCAACCTCTTTTTAGACCGCCATCCGAGACATGGAAGGGTTATTGCTCTGGATGAAGCTCATAAGGTAATCCCGCGGTCGTTGCCCCCTACAAGCAGACTGACAGAGGCCATGTGGCATAGTACATGACCGTCACAGCCTCCGCCCAAAAATTCACCGACACCCTCCTCTCCGTCATCCGTCAGCAACGGCATCTCGGAACACGAGTCATAATCTCGACCCAAGAACCCACCATCTCCCCTAAGCTCCTAGATCTGTGCACGTTCACATTGTGCCACCGCTTCTCGTCACCTGAATGGCTGGGGTTCCTGAAAGCACATATTGCGGCGGCGGGGCAGGAAGAGAAACGCGCGGATATGATGGCGAGGCTTGTGGCGTTGGATAGTGGAGAGGCGTTCTTGTTTGCGCCCAGTGGGATTATGATGAGTCAGAGGAGGGAGATTTTTGAGCAGGCGATGGAATCGCTGGAGACTGGAGGGCAGAATGTAACTGAGGATGATGATGATGAGGAGGGGGTTGTGGATGTGAAGAGGCTGGAGAAGTTTGGGTTGAGGTACATGAAGGTGAAGATCCGCAAAAGGATCACGCAGGATGGGGGGAGGAGTGTGATGGCGGTAAGTTAGACTGGCCTGGGAAGTGAGATCAAGCGGAGGAACACTAAGGAATAGGAGATATACTGGTAATAGGTTATCCCAATGTTGGATTATTATTAGAATGTTCAAAGAATAAAAACCAGCTCCCTGACCTTCTGTTGCATTAGTGGTACTGCCGCTTGTGCTTTGCTTGGAATAGCCAATAATTCCCCCGGTCAAACTACTTCATAAGCGCGCCCATAAGCGCGCTTCGAATATCCTCCTTCTAAATTTAGTCCTATCATTCTAAGTCAACACAGGAACTTCAATTCACAGCCGACTGGGTCTGCCGCAAAGGATTCACTCTTGATCTCTTGATCTCTTGACTCGGGAGCAGTTATGAGCGCGGCTGAATCTGAAGTTAATTGTTCAAATTTGACCCTCAGGGTTTGACTGTTCATGTCACCATCGTTATCCGGCGGTCGAGTCATCTCTTATGATGCGACCTTTTCGAAACACGTGTGCGTTTTGTTTTGTCTTTACTTCATATTTTCTTATGAGGGGTATGGTGATTCATGAGGCGAAATTGGAGGGTATGGAAGCACGAATAAATGTTTTTTTATTATACCTTGCAAAACAACCGCGTTCAGTGTACCACACACTCACACTATAGTGTTCACGGATACCCTGAATTCTGATACCCGCTGGTCAAAATATCCTCAGATTCATAGACATATCGGTAGTTACTTAGTCTCTCACCCAACGAGCTGCCTTCCGCACAGTAGGAAAAAAAGTTTGTCCGGGTCTACTATTACTTCGGTTTATCTAGATCTCTTGTGGGGATAATTACCGTGCTGTATAAAGAAACCGTGGTATCTGGTTGACGTCGGGTTGTATTTGTGCCGGGTATGCCTACCCTTGCTTGTACTGTACCCGACAACTAGCCGTGCCATCCTCAACATCGTCTCTAACGTCCTCGTGTCAATTGTACCTACAGTGCCTACATCATCTTTTCCTCTGTACCATTCAACTAATCCGATGGTGTCGATACGATGTCAGGCGGTGGGATGGCCAATTGAAACACTCGCTGCTATATCCTGCGAAGAATAGTACGGTCCATGTTGCAGCCGACTACCGTGTAAGTTTCCCCCAACACCTCTGCATGGTGGGCTGGTATCATCGGTTTTCTTCCAGCTCGGTGGCTTTGGTTGGTTGAATGGTCTGACCGTCGAGGAGGATGGAGCGCCCAGCGTTGCTCTTCACGGCCAAGAAAAGAGTCCGAATGGGTGCAAAAGCATACCCAGGAGACAAGAACGGTATCGCAGTGATGGGCGAGTTTGCCGGTGGAGGATCGATATATATTGTATTGCCTTGTCGGCAACTGAGGGGAGACCGATCCAATGTTCAACAGGAAATCATGCAATCCGTTGCCCCCAAATCCCACTACAGTAACGGTACAATACAGCAGCATATTTCAAGTTCGAAACCGCAGCCGATTGCGCGGGCTAGTCTCTATAGGAAAATGACTGCCCAGCTTCAGGATTCAGGAAGCGAACAAGGCAGTTGTAAGAGGCCTACCGGCTCCCCTCCATTCACCTCCGCTGTGGATAACCAGTACATCATTGCTTGTCCGACAGTGAATCGCTGAATGGGGGCTTCCATAAGAACATCATCATCATGGTCGGCCACACCGGTGGTGAGAGTTTATTCTGTGTCGCGTGGCAGATCGTCGGCGATTGGGCAATAAACTGTCACACCCGTTAGCTCGCAATGGCATATGAAGGAGAAAAGAAAGGGCTTACCCTTATGCATTATCGGCTCCCTGGAACTCATGCATCTTCACCCTCTAGAGTTAGGCATCAGCCGTTTCAGCTGGACCTAGACATTGAACACTTCACCTAGGAGAACCTGGACACCGGCTGGCGTAACTGTTTGACGTCGACCGCGAAGACTAGAAATCCGAACGGGTATAGGAATAGAGTCTCATGACCGCCGACCATCGATGTATCACCAGCTTGTTTTGGCCAATTCTTCATGGCATTGGATGTAGGGGTAGACGCTTTCTCGATCTGGTTTGGGGGTTTAAAGTGAACTTTCGACCGGCAAGTAAGCTGATACGAGGTGGGAGAGTAAGAGATGGCTTTTGTTCAGCGAGTATAATTTTTTGGTCGTCTCCTGCCTGTTAGGCGATGGTGTTCTATGGGCGGCAGAACACAGGCGAAATATCTATTGCCGAATACAATCGCCTAGACTATACTACTTCACCAAATATGTTCCGGTCCTGATCAGGTATCCTATGCCGATAATACAGCAAGATTATCCGGTGCAAGATGATGATGATCGCCCTTCGGTGATGGCGCAGGGTTACCCCAATCACCGCCACGAAACGCATGGCAACGCAAGACGAGTGCAAACGGGCACAAATCAAACGCGGTCGCTCACAATTTCATTAACGAATCCATAACGCGCCTTGCAGCCACTGATACCGCTCCCGTCTCCCGCGGTTGTACAGCATCCAATCCATCCTAGAACATTCCAGAGATAGTTCCAGCGCACAAGTTGTCGCATTGTGATAGTTCAAGCAGGATTGGCAAGGCCTTTCATGCTGCCCCTGGAAAAGGATTTAAGCCTACTTACTAATTGCTATTTATTAGTTTGGCTTTTTCGGGGGACGAACCACATGCGGAGGTGCTGGCAGCACCTATAAGGCATGTTATTCCGGAACCACTCTTTGGACTTGCATATAGGCGCCGCGTATGTAGAGTAAGTACATGCATATCTACTAACATAAGGCAAGAGAGTTTTTTTGGCACTCAAGTGCGCTTATGCATACTGTACTGCTAAGATAACCTTAATAATGATAACAAAGGGGCTGTGAGCGAAGAAGAAGTTGCGGCGTTAGATCAATCAATTGAATGCCGCAGTGTGGAATGGAAGTTCAATTTTAGAGAATGGGTTTGACCAGGTCGAAACATGGCCTCAGTATGATACCTTAACCTAAAAATCGCAACCGGGTCTGGATTGAGTTCTCTTTGTCCCTAACTTCAGTGGGCACCGCCACAACACTGAGCCACACAACACAGTACAATGACGCACAAAATTGTGTTTTTAAGACATTTTGTTTCAATATACTGCAAGGTCCGGCGGTTTATCGCTTTCGCTTGCGAGCATCGGGGAAAATCTATGAACGAGATTAGTTTTCGGCGTTTCATTTTCTCTCGGTCACTAGAAATAACCAGGTCACACCGATAAAACGGATACTCGGATGGTGTAGCGTGTGTGGAGATTGGATAGAAGGTGCAACGCATTATGTTTCCCCACATGCCTAGGATTCGGCTGATCGACGAGTAGGATTGTGTGCGTGCATGCTGATTGGCTCCCGTGAACGTTCTTCATTCTCCGTTCCATCCAATAACCGCCTGAACCCACGGCTACGTACCACCCGCTTCCAGTTTCACATAAGACGATTTTCGGCGGCATAATTCCCATAAAAAAATCCGCTACCACTGAATACGTTCGCCGGAACCTAATGTGCGGATGACTTGCTACAGTTGACAGGGGAAGGGTCAAGTTGATGACGGTGGTATAGGGGTCCGATTGTAGGGCAGACATGAAGCAAGCCGAAAGAGCTTGGTATATAGACCCTCTTCCTCTTCGACCTCAAGTTGTTTCCTTTCTTCCCTATCCACCACGGTCATTTGCACTTCAGCCCGAAGACTCCATTGTTCGTCTGGAACGTTCCGTTTTTCCGTTTTTTCTTTCTATTACCTCTTCTTCTTTTTAAGGAACGGGTTTCCTTCTACACACTCTCTCATACACCAAGCAAAAACAACATCTGCTACAGACAGATAGCACTCCTCCCGATCCTGCGGACTTACTCATTGATCATTTTTGTAAACCCATTCACACTCGTCTCAACCAGACAGCAAGCATGATCTTTACGAAATGCCTTCTCTTTGCTGCCCTCATGGCGGCCACCACCAGTGCGCACATGCATATAGTCGACCCTCCCCCTCTCGGAGCACAGGAAAACAAGTTCACCCCTGCAGGATCTGCCGACTCCAACTATAACGCACCCCTCAGCGCCAGCGGTAGTGACTTCCCCTGCAAAGGAAAGCTGAGCCTTCTCAACAGTGACGCCGGCAAGCCGGTTGCTGAATGGGCGGCTGGTACTGAGCAATCCTTCACTATCGGCGCAGGTGGTGCACCTCACGGTGGAGGATCCTGCCAGGCCTCGATCTCAGAAGACGGTGGCAAGACCTGGAAAGCTATGAAGACCTATATTGGAAACTGCCCAACTGGTCAGGATGGTGGAAAGTTTGGATTCACTGTGCCAGCAGAGGCGAAATCTGGTAACGCGATATTTGCGTGGTCTTGGTTCAACATGATCGGCAACCGGTAAGATTTACTCACTTCTCCTATGCTGTAATGTGCGCTGATAAGGAGAATAGTGAGATGTACATGAACTGCGCTGCTGTTTCGATCACTGGTGGTAGTGGAAGCGGCCTTGATGCGTTGCCGGATATGTTTGTTGCCAATATTGGAAATGGATGCAACTCTAACGCTGAGGGCTCTGGTGTATTGGATATCCCCAATCCTGGAAAAGATGTTGCGAAGCAAACTTCGACCTGTGCCCCGCCTGTGGGATCTTGCGCCTCCGGTCCCGGTCCAGGTTCAGGTTCAGGTTCAGGTTCAGGTTCAGGCTCTGGCTCTGGCTCTGGCTCTGGCTCTGGCTCCGGTTCAGGTTCAGGTTCCGGTCCCGGTTCAGATTCCGGTCCCGGTTCAGGTTCCGGTCCCGGTTCAGGTTCCAGCAACAGCTCAACAACACCTCCATCGGCGACCGGTGGCTCTGGATCAGGCTCTGGATCAGGCTCTGGATCAGGGTCTGGATCAGGCTCTGGATCAGGCTCTGGACCAGGTTCTGGAGACTCAGGAGCCGTTCCCTCGGCGACTGGTGGTGTTGTCCCAACTCACACATTCGATGACGGCCAATACCATCCCAAAGCCACTGGTATTACTGCCAGGGATACTGGTATTTCCACAAGCGCTGCTACTCCCACGGATTCTGCTATTCCCACAGACATTGCTACTCCCACGGAATCCGCTCCCGCGGGATCTGCCAGTCCCACAGGTCCTTCCGGCCAAGAATTCGATATTATCATGGTTATCAATAACACGACACAGACTGGCAAAGCTTTTCTTTCTGCGCCCACTCCTACTGCTGCCAAGCTACGTCGTCGTGCCATGAAGTTCCATGCCTAAATACCGGTCAGACTCAATCTTTCGACTTCGGGAGGAGTTTATGAGTGGATGATGCTTCGCTTTTGCTTTTGCTTTGCTTTTGCTTTTTAATGGAGTTTTTGATTTGGGAATTTTGGGCTGCATTTTGGGCTGCATTCAATACCGTATGGATCACGGTTTGGTTAAGGGATTTTGCTTTGTAAACTAGAAAAGGGCGTGTATAATAGGGGAAGAAAGGATGGCTGTGCCAACTGGAATTAAAAGTCTTCATCGCTGCATAGGCACTTCGTTTTACATGCTGTGAAGAATGTGGTGCTGTGAACCTGAAATGGCTCTCTGGTGTCTGGTCGATTACTTATTTATGCGCGGTGATTGTCTGAATATTGTCAGCGATTTATGTATCCGACGGAAAGAGTCGAGATGCAGTTATCGCTTAACCTTCAAGTCCCTGTACCTACTTACCCCTGCTATTTTTTTTTGGCAGAGTATTCCAATTCCCATGCCGATCTTATCGAAAAAGCCGTTTTGCGCATCCTAGATCATAAGCTTAACCCTGAGCCTAATGCCTTTGACAACCACTCTATCCGTAACTAACCTCTTGGTCGTGATTCGCTGGCTGAATTCCTCAGAACTGCAGCAGATCCATGGGCAGGGTGTAACATACCCAGTAACATGCAGTGAGCGGCTGCGTATCCACGCGTTTTGTGGGGTGATATGTTGGGTATGGACTGTCAGCAAGTGGGGTGCAGACTTATGAACAGCGTAAGTTCCGAGTAGGAGCCCGGGGCCGGACTGCCGGTTCTGCATTTCTGCCTTGATCTTAATTGGCCCATCATCGGCTCCGGAGATATGAGCATTTATTTCGATTGGACAGCTGCCCAATTTTCCCTGCGTTTTGCATCCATCAGCTTATGGTCGTGTGTCAGAGGGACAGAGCGGAGGGTCCTCGCAGGCGAAAACCCAGGCCGCGGCATACAGGCTCTTACTCGTCCCAGTTCGCGAGAGCTGCACACCGGCACCCGATCTCGCCCACGAGCGAGATGGTTTAAGGTTTCCCAGTAGCCTCCTGCACCGTCCTGCTACACTGGCGATGCTCTGGTGACAAACGTCTGGGAAACTGGGTCTCCGGGATTACGGTTGTCCAAGCCCGGTCGGGGTGGCTGCCGGCAGCAAGATGAATTGATCACCGGCTAAAAAGGAACTGACAGCAAAAACGAATTAATCGTACGTGGGGCATGGCGCTGCTTGGCACGCGTTCTAGATCCGCGAGGCTTGGCTCCGTCCACATCAATCGAACGGCAAGGTGAGTCCGGATCGGCAAGGCTGGTGTACCAGGTAGCTCTGGAGGATCCATACTCGAACCCACCCTCTGCAAAACCCAACCCGGTCCGTGGTCTCCACGTCTGCCTGTCTGTCTTTGATCGGGCTGTTGGGAAGCAGAGGACGGTAAGCTGCCAGCGACTGGATTGGCTCCCGCTGCGCTTCGTCTAAAATGCTGGATATCGATGTGCAGTAGACAGCGCTATTTACAGACACTAAGCTGCTCCACCAGTCTTTCGGAGTCTTGGTCTCGTGGGGAAAACCGTCGCCCTAACTCACCTTGTCTTTCCTTACATTCTCGTGTCCCCGTACGAGCTCAGCTTCACGCCTTTCGCTCCTCCATCGATTGCTGTCCTTGTGCTGAGGACAGATCCGCTCCTTCCATTTGGCTCGATCAAACTGAAACACCCACCGTCTTGATGTTACAATAAGCAACCGCGTCATTCTATTCGCATACCTACCTACCTAGGTACCTGAGTACTTGCATAGTGGTTTGTTTCGTAGCAAGCCTCCCATCCAATGCCTCCTTCACGAGGATTTCGTCCGGCGCTCCTTCGCCGGGCGTCGAGCTTTCGGATCAAAATCAAAATACGGGAGCAGTTGAGCATTCTGGTTGCTTTGACCGCTGTGACGGCTGTAGGGGTTTTGTCTCTCATCTTTGTATGTATTGCAATCCTTAAAGGGTGGTGCTGTTATGTTTTTCTCGTAGCCAGCGCAGCTCAGGTAGCTAATAAAATGTTTTGCGTACAGTGGGTAAACAACCGCCGTCTAATACAATCCGTCTCTCTGGACCGAATCTCGATGGCTGTTTCGATGAAATCTGCCCAGATATCACAAACGTTCGCAGTACTACACCACGTCGCCCAGGGTATCTCGACTCGTTCGATTGTGAGGAGCGCGATGCGGGGATACGAGAAATTCGGCAACAATACACTTGATAATTGGATTCGGGTAGAGGAGGATCTGCGGAACGCTGCTTCGGCTCGCGTCGGAGGATTTCAAGAGGTCCTGCAGGTTGCGCTCTTTGACGCCCGCCTTGGGAATGGTTCGGAACCAAGCGTGAATGAAGGCGACTACATAAATGGTACATGGATCGGGGGACTCAATAACCCCAATTACAATGGAACGATTGCGAATGGAACTCGGGTAAATATTGGCTCTGGGACACAGAGCTATCTTGGCTTGCTCAATATTACAGGGGACAATGCAATTGGGATTATGCTCCCACCATCGCCGGAAAATGGTATGATGGGAGAGATGATGAAAAGGCCAAGCGGATCTCAGCATGATCGTACCTTGTTTTGGGAAGAAGTTGCCAGGAATAGGAGTGAGGGCAAGCCAGTGCTCGATGGGCTTTCAATGGAATTGTTTCCCGTGCAGGACGAGTACCGCAACCCCAATTTGACCGGGGATACAAAATTGATATTTACTCCACAATACATTGTGGAAATGGGAGGATTGTTACTCGGTCCTGTGATTATCAACAGCACGTTTGCGATGCTGAGCTTTACTTTTCCCGTGTTCGAGCAGGTAAACGGGGTGAATGTACTTCCCGCTATGTCTTTAGGTTTATGTCTTGTTACTAATGTGTTGTCAGGGAGATGTTGTGGGATTTGCGACAGTCGTGATGAACGCAAGCTCGTTGATGGCTATTCTGCAAGACACGAGAGGACTAGGGAAAACAGGACATACTCTCCTTGTGGGACCTGCATGGATAAATGGTCTTTGGAACGAAACACGGATAAGCAGCAATGTCCAACCTCGAACATATCTCGATAAACAACCAATCGACGAAGAAGACGAGCACGAGGGCGAGCACGAGGGCAAAGACGAGGGCCATGGGGACGATGATCAGTCGCTGTCCTCGCTCAAAAGTGAAGTTGAGGACTATGAATTTGTCTATGTGTTTCCACCTCACCACGAATCCGTGTTGGCTGGTCAGACAAGGAAACTGAGAAATTACGAAGCTGTCTTGGATCTCTATGTTAAGAAAGTCTCGCCGAGGAAAGGACAGGCTGATCTGGATGCTCGAAACTCCGAGGGAAAGAATGTTGGAGTCGGTTATGCCCTCCTCTCAATTCAAGGCTCACTGGCGGATTGGGGATTGCTTATCGAACAGGACAAGTCTGAGGCGTTCGCACCGATTTCGCAGTTGGAGACATTACTCTTTGCCACAGTTTTTGGAACATTTGCAGTGGTCATGATCATTGTATGGCCTTTGGCCCATCTGTCTGTTCGTCCGATTATGAGACTGAAAGCGGCAACCGAGAAAACCACACAACCTTTTGGATCCACTGATTCTCTAAATGAGCCCGATGGCTGCTCGCCTACTTCTGCAGACACTGATATCGAAGATGCAGAGAAAGGAAAGTTTGGAATCTTCGCACGCATCGGCAAACTCACCAAACGAAAAAAATCCGTGAAAAAGTCCCGCGAGCCAGTTGGCGATGGCCCACGCGGATTCCGAATCCCAGGCAAAGTACGGGAGCGCAAACACCTCATACATGACGAGCTTACATCCTTGACTGAGACATTCAATCAAATGACGGACGAATTGGAACTGCAGTATATTACCTTGGAAGACCGGGTGGCAGAGAGAACACAGGAGTTGATTGAACAGAAAAGAATGGCAGAAGAGCAACGACAGTTGGCAGAAAAACAAACACAAGTAGCAGAAGATCAACGGAAGATCGCCGTCTCGGCCAATGAAGCGAAATCGCTGTTTATTGCCAACATCAGTCATGAACTTAGAACACCGTTAAACGGTATTATCAATATGTGCGATGTTGCTATGGAGCAGGCTAGCGCACAGGGTGTGACGGATATCCGGGAAAGTCTTGAAATTGCTGCTATGTCTGGAAAATCGCTTTTGCATCTGATCAATGAACTTCTTACATTCTCGAAAAACCAAGTCGGGACCCTTGAAGGAAATGCTGAGGACGAAGATTTCGCGATTGACGTCGTGGGTAAACAACTCGTGGCAGTTTTCGGGAAGGCAGCCGATGAACGTGGCGTGAAGTTAGATATTGTGGAGACACAAACAGACCTCTCGAAGCTAATCTTCGTTGCCGATATCAAGCGGATCACACAGTGCATGTACAACCTCGTGGGGAATGGACTCAAATTTACACCGTATGATCCCAATTCTGTTGTCCTTAAGTTTTAACAGGTTGTTAACAAAAGTATAGACAAGGCGGATATGTTCGCGTTAGCATTAATCTGCTTCCTCGCCATTCGGCGGATGGTACTATGGAGAAGTTAGACCACGTCGAAAACGGACCAGATGGCACTCCAAAGACGCTCTCTCGATCATCATCTACCGCCACCGCAGACGCTTCCACTCGACCAGCAACTCAATCGGATAAAACTCATTTTCTCGAGTTTATCGTTGTTGACAATGGTCCTGGAATACCTACTAACCTCCAGAGAAAGGTGTTCGAGCCTTTTGTTCAAGCCGAAATGCGGCTATCCAAAGTCCATGACGGAGTTGGATTGGGACTTAGCATCTGCAGACAAATTATCAAGATGCTTGGTGGTTCGATAAGGCTGGAGAGTGAAGTAGGACAAGGGTCCACATTTACGGTCCAAGTGCCTGTCAGTTTGAAGGAACGATCGATAGAAGAGCAGGCAGCTCCACCAGCCTACGGGAAGGAGAACAAACCGCGCCTTACCAAAGGCCTTATGCCTGACTCGGCGGCTATGGAATGTAGGGCAGACTTGAAGATTCTGGTTGCTGAAGATAATCCTACCAACCGCACTGTCATTCTACAAATGCTGAAGTTGCAAAAGTTCCACGGTAAAATTTGTCCGACCCTAACTTACCATCATATTTCTAACCCATCCCCAGATGTCACATTAGCAAAAGATGGTCAGGAAGCACTTTCAAAAATCAAAGATGCCATGAACAACGGCGAAGCCTTCGGAGTTGTTTTGATGGATATACAGATGCCTGGTCTTGATGGTATCGAATGCACTCGAACTGTTCGAAAACTCGGATACAACGCACCAATCGTGGCACTAACCGCCTTTGCGGACGAGGGCAACAAGAATGAGTGTCTCGAGGCCGGAATGAACTACTTCCTTCCCAAACCGATTGATAAGAAGGGTTTAAGGCAGGTGTTGAGAACATGCATGGGATACGATGGCGGTACACCACTTTCAATAACACCAGGACTACCGACTCCGCCTGCGACTAAAGTGCCAACACCTGCACTTGAGATGACACTTGAGGCTAAATAAGTCTTTTTTTCTGTTGCGCCGTTCTTCAGAGCTAGCTGTATAATGTCCCCTGTTTTCTTATGATCGATGTGGAAGGCGTTGATTTTTTTCTCCTGGTCGTTCGTTGTCATCAGGTGTTACGGGGTTTTTTTTACCCAAGGAGCGTGGTACTACAAAATCGGGTTGCATATCTTTTTCTTTTACCATCTATTTATTTGCTTTAATCGTGCTGTTTGAGTAGGTGTGGACGATGGAAATTTTAGCATTTGCTTTATCCGGGGTTTTTTTCTTCATCAGCATAAAAGGCATGGGGGAAATCTGGCGTTTTGGCATTATTATTTTCTTTTTCATGTGAAGTAGGGCTTTCTTTGGATTCCTTCAGGTAAACGGGGAGGTGGAAGGAATCACATATACCCGGGTGGTGATTCATTTTTGGGGGGATCTGAGAGGCTGTAGTACCTATGGTCTATGATAGGGCGGGTGATGGGATTGGTTTCCTTTTGTCGGCAATACTCTTCTAGGGCATCAGAGTAGGTAAAACGAAAAGGCTTGATTGAAGGTGTTTGACGGTGATTATTCTTGCAGGCCACGGTGACTCTAGGGATAATCAATTGTGATGATGTTTGAATCGTGGTTAGGGTTTAGTTAGCTTCATTCAATTTGATACCCATTCTCTATCCTTGCTCTACCTCGACAGCAGGGTGCTGATACTTGTAACTTTGATTTCCTCGAGGTATGGTTTCGAAATGTCATTCAAAGGTGTGCGGCGGTAATGAGATGGAGAAAGGGCGTTCAGTGGTGTCAATGCTTTTGTAATGCGAGAGGTTCAGCTCTGACGCAATATCCCCTAGAACATTACGCCAACAGGGCTAAGCAGATCCGGAACGAGAGATTCTGTTCAAAGTTCCCCCATATTCATTTTGCCCACATATCGTACAACCCCAACCCTCTCCATACCCGACAACCACAAATCAATACGCAAACTTATCATGCTTCCCATGCTTCACCCTCACATCCAACAACGCCTCATGAAATCCGCCCTCTCTACGAGCCTTCCTCAACATCTTAACCTGCTCATCATCCAACTTCACCCCCACCAACTCCTCCAACTCCCTCCTCGAAACCCTATCCTTCATCTTCCCCTCACTCGTGCCCCCTCCCCCGCCAGCCTTAACCCGCACCTTATTCCGCTTCTGCAACCGCACCATCCACGTCTCGCAAAACCCCACCTCCTCACGATCCCCGCGCACAGCCGTCCCCTTCGCCCCCATCTCAACCCCAATAAACCTCTCTCTCACCGTCTGCCACGCCCACCTCCCACCCCTTAGCTCCGTACGGACAGGCACAAACTCCTCCTCCGGCGAGATCGCCTCCCGCGTCGCACTCAGCACCCCGTGCTTGTCCACCGACAGGTACCGGCCCAGATGTGACTTCAGCGTGAATTTCGTGGTGGACCCGTAGACGCGCGCGCACACCCATACTTGCTGCACGTCGCTCGGTTCCGCGGTGGAGAGGTTCTCGCCAGAGATCAGGGTTATTGGGGAGGCGAAGACGCTGCCGGCGGCATCTGAGGCGAGACAGGTGGGGGGGGAGGTCGCGAGGGCGAGGAGGATGGGGCCTGTTAGGTCGTCTGTGTGTTGTTAGCGGGGGAAGGAGATGGAGGGGAAGCAGGAAGGGGGGGTACCAAGGACTTCCGAGTCGACCCAGCCTTCGTCGTCGGCATCGTGTTCCTTGGTGGAGGCCTTTTTGGCGGTGGGCGCAAGTGCTGATGATTCGCCGTCTTCATCTTCGCCCGTGGCGGCCGCGCGCTTTCGCTTTTTGGGTTTCTTTTCGCCTTTGAAGCGGAGGGCGGATACCATTGTTGCTGTTGTGGTTGGGAGAGAGGATAGCTACGAGCTCTACAGACTAACAACTATGGGTGAAGTTTGCCGGGTAAATTCAAAATCATTCAAAATTATTCGTGGTGCTAATTTCGGTGGCACTTGATTGCAGGAATCGAAGGGTGGAAGAATGGCTGAAAACAACACATAATAGAACGGAGGGGTGGTGAAATGTGAACGCGAATTAAAAGATTTTGGTATTAGGAACGGAGTCACAGAATTTCACCATTGTTTGCACATGTCCGCTTATATTTCCAACGCTCAGATGCAGATCTATTGCAAAAACACAGCTTCAAAGCTACACAAAAGGAATATAAAACTTCGATGGAAGAGTATACAGGTAAAAGTAACAATGCGTGCCAGAAACCCATGAAAGCCCTCCCCTTGCTTGTCCATTTTTTATTCACACGTACTCTCCCCAACGAGACAAGCCATCACCCATCATTCATCACATCCTACATTTCAAGCACAAACGGCATTAAGAAATCCCACCAACACCAAAACCCAGAACAAAAGCACATTTAGTACACACGCTTGAATGGCGGCACAGGAGCGCACTCATTGGCGTCCAAAGTGTTGGCAACGACACCTCGGTAACCAAGTTTAACCTCTCCATGGGGCTGCTTCTGCCATGAAAGCGTGTGCTTCATCCAATTATCATCGTCACGGTCTGGGTAGTCCTCACGCGCGTGAGCACCACGTGACTCCTTTCGTGCGGCCGCAGCGTTGGCCGTCTGAGTAGCGCAAGTCAACAAGTTACCCAACTCCAAGGCCTCAACAAGGTCCGAGTTCCAGATCATGCTGCGGTCCTTGATTCCAATCTGGCTATAGGTCTGGTCGACCTTGGTGATCTTCTCAACACCTTCATCAAGCGACTCTTGAGTACGGAAGACGGAGACATCAGTCTGCATAGTCTTTTGCATAGTCAATCGAATCTCCGAAGTTGACTTGGGCCCACTAGAGTTGCGGATCTTGTCAAGGTGGGCAATAGATTCAGCACCGATATCAGCGCTGGCAGGAGGAAGAGGAGTGCCGGGAGTGAGGGTATCGCGGATGGTGTGGGCGACAGCACGTCCGAACACGACGAGATCCAGAAGGGAGTTAGCTCCGAGACGGTTGGCACCGTGAACAGAGACACACGCTGCTTCACCGGCGGCGAATAGTCCGGGAACGACCTTGTCATTTCCATTCTCGTCGACGGTAATGACCTCTCCGGTGTATCGAGTGGGGATACCACCCATATTGTAGTGGACAGTGGGCAGAACAGGAATTGGTGACTTGGTGACATCAACTCCAGAGAAGATGGATGCAGTTTCGGAGATACCAGGGAGACGCTCATGGAGGATTTCCGCGGGCAAGTGGGAAAGTTGGAGGTAGATATGGTCCTTGTCAGCACCAACACCACGACCCTCACGGATCTCCATGGTCATGGATCGAGAAACAACATCACGGGAGGCAAGATCCTTAGCAGTAGGGGCGTAACGCTCCATGAATCGCTCTCCTTCGGAGTTGAGCAAATATCCACCTTCACCACGAGCACCCTCAGTGATTAAGCATCCAGCACCGTAGATACCGGTAGGATGGAACTGAACGAATTCCAAATCTTGGTTGGGAAGACCAGCACGAGCAACCATAGCCACACCGTCACCGGTACAGGTGTGGGCTGAGGTGCAAGAGAAGTATGCACGCCCGTAACCACCGGTTGCAAGAACAGTCTTGTGAGCTCGGAAACGGTGGAGAGTACCGTCCTCCTGGTTGTAGGCAATAACACCCTTGCACTCGCCGTTCTCCATTAACAAGTCCGTAGCGAAGTACTCAATGAAGTAGTTGGTGTTGTGGCGAAGGGACTGACCGTAGAGAGTATGGAGAAGAGCATGGCCAGTTCTAAGAATAACGTCAATCACTGTACTTCCGGATTCCACCAATTTCAAAGGAGACCAACCTGTCTGCGGCAGCACAACACCTGTAGGCTTGTCCACCCTTTCCATAGTTTTGAGACTGTCCACCGAAAGCACGCTGGTAAATCTTTCCGTCCTCCGTTCGCGACTAAACTTTGGCATTAGTCATTGTGTCCCAATTCCCTCGTCTTTGGCTATAACTCACGAATGGGCAACCGTAGTTCTCCAGTTCAATAACCGATGCAGGCGCCTCCCGGGTCATATAGTGAATAGCATCCTGATCACCCAACCAATCGGATCCCTTGACGGTGTCATACATATGCCACCGCCAGTCGTCCTCGTGCATATTTCCTAGTGCGGCATTGATACCACCCTGTGCTGCTACAGTGTGAGATCGGGTGGGGAAGAGCTTGGAAATACAAGCAGTATTGAATCCAGCTTCCGCCAAACCGAATGCTGCTCGCAGACCTGCACCTCCGGCACCGACAACAATGGCATCGTACTCATGGTCCTGTTACAAGTCCAGGTCAGCGGTATTTCGTAGGATATCATATGGACTATGCCGGAAAACATACAATTACTGGGTATTTGCTGGACACGTATGGTGATGCTTCTTTTGCGCGCAAAGGTTGTGATGCCCATACTCTCGCTTCAACGAGAGAACAACGTCAGCAATCTCTCCATTGGTCCAGAGGGGCTAGGAGTTTACCTGCTGGTCTCGTGTTGTGGAATGATCGCGCATGTGCTCTTAAAGCGGGCGAGAACTGTAAGAAGGGTGGACCAGTTAATCATTGATCTCTCAGTATGATTTTCGCGCTCTGGGGCCCCGGGTTTTGGCGGGGGGTAACACTTACGCGAGAAGTGACGGCCCTCCGGAGGAAAAACGACATGGTGAATCAAAATGAATTCTGGACAACCCACAGAACCCTGAATTTAAGAAACGAAGAAGTACACGTATGGCGGCAGAAGAATAGTGAGAGGTGTAGCGGCGGCGGCGGCGGTGGCGGCGGAAGATGAATGTCAAGAGGATGATACAGCTCCGATTGCCGAGGATGACCGTGGGGCAAGTGCACTAACGGCCGGAAGTGCTCTATTTAAGTACTTAATAAGCCCGTTTCCTCCAATCAGCACCCGGAGTTTACAAAGTCGATTTATGCTGATGAATTGGACCGGTATTTGGAATAAAGAAACACCCCTCTAGCAAACAATCAAAGCCGACCAAGACACAACTAATTATTACCTATTGTTACTTTACAAGAGGTGATACAGCCACCACCAAAGAATGACCAATCTATCAATATTCCGCCCGGGTGTTCCATCTCTCTCTAATTGTACTGCATGTATCGTGCTGTAGAGCTAAACTTGAGATTGCCCTTGATCACCTTCTCCACGGCCGCTAGGAAATCCTTCTCATTTGCCACCTTCCGCCGAGCGCGGATGGCAAACATTCCTACGATGACAACACGTTAGTGACGATTCATGACTTCAGTATGAGAAACGCATGTTGACATACCGGCTTCCGTGCACACACTTCTCAACTCGGCACCTGTGCTGTTTGGGCACAGCCGGGAAATCAACTCCCACCGGATATCTCTCTCAACGCTCATACTCTTGGCGTGGATTCTCAAGACGTTGGCCCTACCCTCAAGATCAGGAAGACTGAACTCAACCTTTCGGTCAATTCGTCCAGGTCTGAGCAAAGCAGGGTCCAAAGTACTAGGTCTGTTGGTGGCGAACATAACTTTGATGTTTCCTCGAGGATCAAAACCATCCAGCTGTGTAATAAGCTCTAACATAGTTCTCTGTACCTCATTGTCTCCGCCAGCACCATCATCGAATCGCGCCCCTCCAATAGCATCAATCTCGTCAAAGAAAATAATACACGCTTTCTTCGTGCGCGCCATTTCAAACAACTCACGGACCATGCGCGCACCTTCTCCGACGTACTTCTGAACAAGTTCGGAACCAATGACACGGATGAATGTGGCGTCAGTGCGATTTGCCACAGCACGGGCACACAGAGTCTTTCCGGTTCCAGGAGGTCCGTAGAGCAAAATTCCCTTGGGTGGGTCGATACCAAGATTCACAAATCGCTCCGGAGACAGAAGCGGTAATTCAACCACCTCACGAAGCTTCTCGATCTGCTCCTTACACCCACCAACATCCCCGTAGGTAACATCAGGCTTCTCTTCGACAGTCATCATGGTGACGGAGGGATCGATTCTGGGTGGCAAAGGGAGAAGAATTTGGTACTTTTGACGGTCAACTCTATAGCATAGTCAGTTACTGCAGCCTTGACTTATGGAGTCTTATTAAGGCACCTACCCAACTCTCATCCCTTCCTCGATATCGGTTGGCGATACACGCTCTCCAAGGTTCACCACGAACTTAGCAATCTGCTTGACGTTGATAACATATTTCGCCTTCTCAGGGTCGTCGGCGCTCTGAATGATCTTGGTGCACCGAGCTACCTGGAGGGGCTGCTCCTCTTGCATCCGCTGCTTGTCCGCAGCTATATCCCACAGATGTGGTGGCGCCAAACCGGTGTCCGACTCCTATCCAAGCTATCAGTAAGTCGCTGTAAAGATAGATAAACGTGGTTGCTAGATACCTTGACACCTGAAGATTGTTAGCGACAGTGCACTTGGCACATTATGTGAGGGGACTATTACCAATCTTCTCGTTCACCTTCTGCTGTAATTCTTTGAGCTCTTTCTCCACTGCCTTCAGGCTTGCAGCGTACGGTGCTGCACCGTAGGTTTTAAGGACTTGAATGTCACTATGGTGAAACAATTGTCAGCCATGAATTCCAGTAGTCCATCTCAAAATCCCCCCGTCACATCTTCTTAGTTACTCTAGCTAAGGGATAGAAGTAGAACATACTCTTCTGACAAGGGAACAATCTTCTTCTCTTCCTCTTCATCGTCGGCAAACTTCTTGTACTTTTCCCAGTCCTGGCCTGTGGCACTCGGCATGATTGCTTGTGAGTGAACGATCGATCGGAGAACGGATGTTGATTATTGGCAGGTATATGTGGCCAAGATGAAGGGCGCTTGGTAAATGAGAGTGTATTGAGGCTTTTAGAGATGGAGTGATTGATGGATGTTGATGAAGAGGGTCGAAGAGCTGTTGTTTCCCAAAGATTAGTTCGTAAGCTTGTTGCATGACGTGAAAGAGCCTCTCCTTCACATTCTCAGAGAAACCCAAGGTACGAGAACACTGCAGCACGCCTTGAACTACCATTCCACATGTGTAGAGTACGGAATGATAGAAACGATGGGCTTTTATTGACATTGACGTCACTTTGAATTATTCTACTCGGCAGTATTTTACTATAGGAGTGTCTTCCTAGATACGCTTCTTGATGAATGATGCAGAATATATACACCTTAATACCTTCAGACTAAACGCACCTTTCATCCAGAGTCTATTCAAACCTAGTCGGTGCCATCTGATGCGGCCTTTGGAGATACCGAGTTAGTCACATCCCTTACTGGCCTGGTTTTTCTGGGGTACGAGGGAATCTTACTGAGACAGTTCCGGGTCCACCTAACGCCTTCTCCAACCCCCGGTGCGGAAAGGTTCTGGGTACGGCAGGCTTGTCGGGATAGAACATGTAGACGACTCCCATAAGCCCAAAGACGGTTGAAATGAAACAGCCAATCTGAAAAAGACCCTTTCCGGGCGTGGTCCAGGTGTACTCCTCCGGGGTGAACCTTCCCAATATATCGTTGTCCTCATGAATCTATCCAGACAACCGCCAAATATGAACAATGGTTTCGTTATGGTAACCGGGAGTGATCAAAGGACATACCGGCTCTCCATAGTTACGACGCTCTTGCTTATCCCACCAGTCGCCATAGGGATCTCTGAATTGGCGCTTCTCAGGGACGGGGTTTACATATCCACCATTCTGCTCAGGTTCGATTAGCGGTGCCATAGCGCCTTCTAGATGTACCAACCATTCCTGGGTCGATGGTATCATTATTGGCGGGGTAGTAGCTCGGGTCCATAGGTTGTGTAATCGGCTCTCTAGGGAAGCCGAGTCTGAATGATCGAGTCGGGGTGGACGAGAGGGGGATGATGCGGGCTCGTTGGACGAGCGGCCGCGCAACGGCCAATTGCCGGGCGAGCATCTGGAGGGTGTTAATTACACAGACGTAACTGATACATTGAGATATAACATACCACGGCAGTAGGACAATAGGCAGATGAGCGGAGAGTTGGTCGTTGTCGCCTCGTTATTCAGCAGTAGCAGTAGCAGTGGTGGTCGAGTGCAACCCAACCATGCAGAGCCAAAACCAGAGAGCCAGACTGAGAGGCTTGGGGCTGACCGAAATGGTGTCGGGGTTTGTGAGCAACACATCCATCAGTAAAACCTCACCACAGACCGCATTGCAGCGCCCCTCGCTATAACTCAGCAACCACTGCCGCTGTCGACCTCAAATTTCGTGTGCAAAGTCGTTAAGATCAGGGCTTTCTCTCGCTACTAAAATCTCCCATGTTTTCTTCGATTTCGTTCGACAAGCACGACTGCTAGCTTCGTTCCATTACTCGTCGACAGCTGTCGGGATGAGAAACACGCGAAGGCGTTCCGGAGAGTCCGGCTCACAAGGTATTGAGCTTCACTTGGATATTCATCAATTTTTTATCTGTTGCTGATTCTTTCTACTGTTGTAGAGAATGGACAAACTACACCCGAGTCGCAAGTAGCTGTGCCGTCAGACGCGCCCGTAATAACAAGCGAAACCAAAAAGTCATCCAAGAAAAGAAAGCTCGACGACTCGCCACCGTGGAAAAGTGCTACAACTCAAACCCCAACAGCCTTTATCATTGACGGCCGTCGCAAATCCGGTCGAACCAATCCACTACCACTCCAGTTATTATCTCCATCGAAAAATGGAATTCCAACGCGTGGGACGAGGGTTTCCCAACGACAGGCCGTTCAACAGACGAATGACGTGTCTTCAACTCGATCTGCCTCTCGACCTAGTGCTAAGGCATCCTCAAGTAAACAGCAGGCGAATGGTAGAGTCCAAAATCAATCTCCGACCCGTGCATCAGGTCGCAACACGAAAACTCCTACCAAATCCATGGACAAGGTTGTCACTGCTACTGCTGTTGTAATAAGGTCGCCTTCTAAGAGATCCGCACTACCTCCACCTCCACCTCCACCACCGCCACCACCACCTCCACAACCACTACCACCATCACCACCACCGCCTCCACCGTCATCCACACGACCTAGAATTGCAACAAAAACGATACCAGCCAAGGCGCCTCCACCAAAACCTAAATCCAGCCCAGCAATTGGTACCAGAAAAAGTGCTCGTGCGTTGAAGAAAGCTGTGGCTGCAGCTGAAGAGGAACTTGCTGGATCAAAAAGACGACTGAGTGATTCATATGCAAATGGATTTTCAGATGGGCAATCTAGCTTTGACTCTGATGGGGAATTGGAGCTGAGCCCCGACTTCAGGGTACCGAAGGTCAAATTGAAACTGAAGTTTGGAGTACCGAAGCCAGTAATCACGCATCCCTCTCAAATACCACCACCAAAACTGTTCGCATCGTTCGATGAGTTTTTACGGCAGGAGGATGCGGAACACAATGAGGCAAAACGGCTGGAGGCAGAGGAAAACGCTCGGGAAGAGGCAGAGCTTCGGAATAGGATACAACATGAAGCTCAATTTGGTTTACTTACGCGCGAAAACTGCTCCCTATTTCTTCCAGAAAAACAGATGGAACCCGAACGGCAGTACGGACATCATGACCATCTTGTTGCACATGCACTTCATTTTCGCAAATTATTGTTCAAAGAACGCAAGGAACATCAAGAACTTATGCGAAAACGAAATGCAGCACTCATGGCTGAAGTCAAGAGTAGGAGGCCGAGAACGCAAGAGGAAATTGAGCAAGAGCAGTATATAGAAAATCGAAAGCTATACAAAGAGCAAATATCGCAACTGCGGAGGAAATGGGAAGAAGTCACTAAGGCAAGCGACCCATTCATGCCGAATCATAGCACCCACTGGTGCCCTACCTTTTCTAAGTGTCGTTGCTAATACGTTAAAGTAGGAGGTGGACAAGCGAAGGATCCAACGAGCTGAGGAAGAGCGCCGTGAAGCTGGAAAAGAACATCTCAAAATAATGCTCGAACACTCAACGCAACTTCTTGATGCCCGTCGCGGCGATCGGCTCGGCTCCGTTGTTTCAACGTCAGAACTTGACGCTGAAGAGGAAGAAGAGGACGCAAGCGATGATGCTGAGGATGAACAAGGTGATATTGACGAGGATAATATGTCTACATCGGAATCTGAATCGGATGCTGAAGCCCAAGATGACGATGCGAATCTTACGGTCGAACAACTACGGGCTAAGTATGCTGCATTGAGTAAATCAACATCCACACGCCGAAATACTGTAGGACCGCAGTTTGGAGATGAAATGGACATTGACCAGGAGATGCTGGATCCCAATTCTGACCAAGAACCAATGTCAGACGTCGATATGCTAGACGAGCACCCATTAAGGCAGAGTGTTACAAACGGTCTCTCACTTCCCGAACTGGAAGAAGTAGATGATATTCTCATGGATGAAAGCGACGTGTCAACAGATATGGACGAGGAGGAGGACGGTGAAAGCGATATGAGCGAAAATGAACACGAAGATGGGATGGAATCCGGGTTACTAGGGTTCTATGGTGGAAAAGGAGGGGCGATTGCCGAGCCGGAAGAAACCCAAGAAGATTCGGATGTAGCATATGTGCCCGGAGACCGCATAACCAATACCGATGACGATGATGACGATGATGATGACGAAGTTCAGCTTGTTAATATTGACGCCAGAGTCGAAGAAATGGTGGAGGAGGAATTTATGGATCGCTCCCGTACAGTAGATGTTGAGGATGACGCGGTCGTGCCAAAGTCTATCGAGGACATATCTACAATTGATATGAAGTGTGAATCCGCTGATGCAGAAACTGCCACCTCTGCATCACAACTGGACCCCAAGGACAGCGCACTGCAGTCATCGCCCACCACGTCGCCCGACGCCACACCACAGCCTCAAACGGTCATCAAAACAGCTGTTCCCTTTCTTCTCCGTGGCACCTTGCGGGAATATCAACATTATGGGCTGGATTGGCTCGCTGGGTTGTACTCCAATCATACAAATGGAATCTTGGCCGATGAGATGGGTCTAGGGTATGTCCAATCTTTCAAGTTGAACCTTTTAAAACAAATCACTAACCTAATGCAGCAAAACAATCCAAACCATCGCCTTGCTAGCCCACCTTGCTTGTGAGAGGGGTGTTTGGGGACCGCATCTTATTGTTGTCCCGACAAGTGTCATGCTAAATTGGGAAATGGAGTTTAAAAAGTGGGCACCTGGCTTCAAAATCCTCACCTATTATGGCAGCCGAGAACAACGAGCCGAGAAGCGGAAAGGTTGGTTCGACAATAACCTGTGGCACGTGTGTATTACGTCTTATCAGCTAGTACTTCAGGATCAGGTTACCTTTAAACGTCGAAATTGGCATTACCTGATTCTTGATGAGGCGCATAACATCAAGAACTTCCGTTCGCAGCGATGGCAAACTCTTCTCAACTTCAAATCCGAGGCTCGATTGCTATTGACTGGTACTCCGTTGCAAAACAACCTCGTTGAGTTATGGTCGCTTTTGTACTTCCTCATGCCTTCTGGATCGTCAAGTTTGCCGGCAGGATTTGCCAACTTGAACGAGTTTCAGGAATGGTTTGCACATCCGGTTGAACAGTTAATCGAAGGAGGGCGCGAAGGGATGGACGGCGAGGCCAAGAACACCATTACCAAACTCCATAAGGTCCTGCGACCATATCTGTTGCGACGGCTCAAGGCCGATGTGGAAAAGCAGATGCCTGGAAAGTTCGAGCATATCGTGTACTGTCGACTATCTAAAAGACAACGATACTTGTACGATGACTTCATGTCTATGGCGAAAACGCGGGAAACGTTGGCTTCGGGTAACTACCTGTCAATCATCAACTGCCTCATGCAACTGCGCAAGGTCTGTAATCATCCAGACCTTTTTGAAACCAGGCAGATCGTCACTTCGTTTGCAATGCAGAAGTCTGTGGTAGCAGATTATGAGGTGAAGGAGCTGCTTGTCCGGCGGCGGTTATTGACCGAGGATAATTTCGATCCATCTTTTAGCACGGACTTTTTGGAGTTTGTGGGACTAGTACCTGCAAAAAACAACCACTTTACACGGCAAAACTACAATGAAATATCAACTCTTTCGGCCACCGATTTCCTGCGACAGTATTACCAGGAGAAGGCGGCTACCATCGAACCTGTGGAGCAAGACTTGTCAACAATCAGTGGAAACGTCCAGTACATGAAGTATCAATCGGAGCTCTCCTATCTTGATAAGCTGAAGACTTGTGTACGGTTGAACCGGATTCGGACTCAATATGAACCATTATGCAGCAGTGATCTAGTTGGAGCGTGCACACGGGATATCTCGCTAAGTCCAGTGAAGCCACAGCCAAAGGCACGGAGTCGGATAACAGAGTGGTTTCTGAGCCGGTCAGAGATCATTAATGGAATGATACCCACTCTGAGCCAGCGATCTGAATCGCTCGAGTCTACAATCACAAAATTTGGCTGCATTACACCAGCAGTTGTTGCTACGGACATGCCGCAAATCGCCCTTGCACCTCGAGGAGTGGAAGCTGTCCGAAGATGCCAGCAACAATACCCCTCGGACCCCTTCCACCAGCCAAGAATACGACTGTCAATAGCATTTCCCGATAAACGACTACTTCAATATGACTGTGGTAAGCTGCAGCGCCTGGATGGCCTTCTACGCCAACTGCAAGCGGGTGGTCATCGAGCGTTGATTTTCACCCAGATGACCAAGGTTCTGGACATTCTGGAGCAGTTCCTCAACATTCATGGTCACCGGTATCTTCGCTTGGACGGCTCAACAAAGGTGGAACAACGTCAAGCACTCACGGACCGCTTCAACAACGATACTAGGATTTTGGTTTTTATCCTTTCAACCCGTTCAGGTGGGCTGGGTATCAATTTGACTGGTGCTGATACGGTAATCTTCTACGATCTGGACTGGAACCCTGCAATGGATAAGCAATGTCAAGATCGTTGTCATCGGATTGGACAAACGCGCGATGTCCACATATATCGCTTCGTCTCAGAATATACTATTGAATCGAACATCCTTCGGAAGTCGGACCAGAAGCGAATGTTGGACGATGTCGTCATCCAAGAAGGGGACTTTACCACGGATTATTTCAACAAGTTGACGATACGAGATATGCTTGGAGACGATGTCGTAAAAGAGCTGGATGTGCCTGACGATGTCCCTATCATTCCCGGTGGAAACGTGGAAAAGGCACTTGAAGCTGCAGAAGATGTTGAAGACGTTGCAGCCGCAAAGGTAGCGCAGAAGGAGGTTGTGGACACGGATGTTGCAGACTTTGCTGAAAGAGGAACACCTCAAACCCCGAAGGATACGCCGGCAGTCAATACGCCGGCAATCACAAGTAAGGAGGCTAGTGCTTCTAGAGACATCTCTGTACCCGTCACCACCGCCGCTGCCACTCCGCGAGAAACTCTTGCGGAATTAGATGTCAACAGAGGCCTTGGTCACGATACCTACGGTGAAGGTTATGACAGGATTGAAAGGGAACCGGATCACATCGATGACTACATGATACGACACATGGAATGGGAGTTGATTGACGTACCAGTGGTTATTCCCGACAAAAGCAAGAAAAAGAGGAATAGAAAGGGAAAGAAATATTAATCGTTGGCGCATTCTGTTTTGGCTCCAGCTCATGCCCCCCAAATCTGCATGGGCATTGTGTTACTAGCTTTCTTTGTACGTCTGTATCTTTCGCATCCTGCATTAAGTCTATTGTAGAAATATGGACACGAGGAGGTAGTGGATTTCTGCGTTGCGAATTCCTGTATTTTGTACCTTTCGCTCTTTCTTTCTGGGCTTCCGTCCTCGCTAGCCGCCATTTTGGTTGATGTGTCCCATTCCCATTACTGCGTTTTCTCTTCTCTTATGTTTGGGTATCAATGGTTTTTTGGGAGGAGTAAAGGTTTTAAAAACTCGTTTATTTACCACTCTATTTTGTTTGCATTGAATATCTAGAATGGCATCCTTCTTGTCAAAACTGGCTACTTTATTTTAGTTATAAATAGGACCGGGAACGTTTGAGGAGGGTGATGCTGCAAATTCTCTGATCATTAAACCAGCATTATTCCGATTGGTCGAAAATGGATAAGCTTTTCTTTGTGTTTCTGTGCTCGGCGCTCGGCTCACCGCGTCAACCCCTTGGCGACCAACCACCCGATGACAACAAACAGGGAACAACCACCATCCATCATCATGTTCCGAGATCCGCAAACAACCACCATTGCCATCTCCGCGCCACAGCTGGAAATATGCGTCTCTTTACCACCCTGATCCTCAGTCTGTTCGTGTTTGTTGCGGCATGCTGCGCCGACGCCTACGCAGAGCGCCATACAGATCTATTGAAACGGCTCGCTCCTCCTCCTCCATTATCACTATCGAAGCGCGCACCAGCGTTCAAGACGGGAGCAGCAGGCTACGGCTGCGATAAGTGAGTGTCTTTCCCTTCCTTCCGGCGGAACACGGGATGCTGACGTACCTGGGTGGGTAGCGGGTACGAACAATGTCCAGGACTCAACTACTGCTGCCAGGCGGGACTTACGTGCTTTTCTGATGGAACTTGCGGGACTATGGACGAGCTTACGTGCATGCAAGGGGAGACAGTATGCGGTAAGTTTTTTCATCGAGAAGCTCCGTGGGGAGGAAGCGCTGATAGAGAGTAGGAACTGGGACGAAGGCGGGATGCTGCCCTATCAAGAGCTCGTGTGTGGGTAATGCGACGTGCGTAGTTAATAGTGGGGATGTGGTGAGGCGGTGTACGGTGGGGGGGTTGTCGGCGGTGGCAGCGGTTGGCGGGGTGATGGTGGTAGTGCGATTGATGTAGTGAAGGTACTTCTTGAGTTTTGCTTTTGTTGCGAGCGGGTTGCATATTTCAGCGGAGCGAGGTGTATTTAATAGCATGGCAAGCGGTGAAAGTAGGAGTTGTGTAGAGTAGGTGGGATTGTATACATGTACTGCAATGAGGAATGTAAAGTAACGCTGGCAAGAAGACGGGTTTCAGTTGAAATCAACAGAAAAGGCAATTCCGACAAGATAAAGATAAGGATATCCAGATCGTACCAGGGCTTGCAGTAACACCAAAAAGATACTTCCTCAGTGACGCCCAATTTGCTTCCTGAAACACCTACTCTACATGAAGCACTTCCGCTACCCTCCTACGCCACCTCCACCACTGCACCATCATTGCCCAGAAAAGAGTGAATCGAACCCAAATCCACTAGTCCTATGCTCATGCCCCACGTTCTAGTATTAAAGCGCTTTCCAGCAGTCTCATACGGGGAACCTCAGGGAGCAATGCAGAGGCGGCTCCTCGAAGAAAATGATAGGTCAGAATTGAGGGCTTATTGTCCTGCAATCCTCAATTGGTGGAGTATGTACAAACACGAGGCGTGTGCATACGCCAGAATGTCTCAGTGGAGCCTTCTTGCTAACCAGCTGGTAGATAAGATGTTTGTAAGTCCAGTGGAGAATCAACGATGATGGAAGCCCGTTTCGAAAAAGGAAAATGACCGGTCTGGATAGGAGATATCGTTGTTTGTTTGTTTGTTTTATTCATACTGTATTCACTCTAACTAGAGTATGACAGAGGAGATATCGTTGTCGTCTGCTCGACTACGGCCACTGTAGTGCCAATGGACCCGATCAGACATGCGGACCAGGTAGAACCCATCGTTCCTATACCGATACCAACCCATCAAAGTCTCGACCCCAATTATGATTATATGCAGCAGCAGTAACATCTATGATAAACAGGCTTGTGAAAGATGAACCGGACATATACCCTTATATTGGCTCCAACACCGTGGCTTCTGTAGGCTTCACTACGCTCCCTGGGATGAGTGCAGCTCACATTTGACTGTCCCGACGCCTGATCAATTAACTTGCAGCTCAAACTTTCAGCTTAGCTTTCGAGCGATCTGTATGGCTGGCTATGAAGGAAGGCACATGAAAGCTGAGCTGAAAGGTCGAATTTTCAGGCTGAAGCAGGACGACCCTATTCGGCAGATGCATCAGATCGCCATCTCTAGTCTGTCATCCGGCTTTTATCGCTCAAGAGCCGTCTACAGGCTACGCCATCTCAGGCTTAAATATCTCGCCTCAGATGCTTTACACTCGTAAACCCTAACCCCTTCCACAACTAGCGTTCTTCGTCCTCTGCTAATGGATCTGATAGAAATTAATCACATGCCAAACAACGACTGCACAAGGGGAGTAAGGGCAGAGGATGGGGATCTCCCCACCTAGCCGGATCATCCGGGGGACAGGGAAGTGGGCATTGTCATACTCTAGATAGAGTGAATACAGTATGATTAAACAGCAACAACGATTGTACTCTGACTCATGGGGGATAGGTTCTTGTAGAACCTGATAATTCGGTATGCTCCAGAGGGGTTCGTATGTAGCATATGAAGAAAACGTGATCCTAACACTTGCTATTGGTGCCTGTTCCAATCAACCCACGTCACTAATCTCAACACTGCGCCCAACGCTATATCCCAACAACAAAAATCTCAAGTAGCTCTTTCCGCCACAGCTCTCAACCATATAACATTCTTCTACTCTCCACCATCTAATGACTGAAGTAACCCATCAGTCTTACACGCCATCATCATGATAGGCACCTCTGTTAGCTCATTAATCTTCATCCGCGCCTGCATCTTCGGCCTGAAGTCGGTGGCCCCCATCAGCATAGTTTATACAGCCTATGCGCTGATCACACGGAATCACGTGCTACCTCTGATATTGGAAATGTGGTTTGCTACAGAGACCCTGTTTTATTTTTGTTGGTACCTGCCGTGGAGTAAGAGGTTACAGAAGGTATGAAAATAAATATATAGGGCTAGGTATTGCCAACGTCCATCCATCCACACGGATAGGCTGCAATGACACCCCAAAACAAATCGCAGTCGAGCATATAAACTAATATTTCGTATAGCCAGCGCCGCATCCAGCTCCACATACGCCTAATGAGCGACGAGAGCTATTTAAGAAATGCATTAACACCATCACCTCGCCCACTGACTACCTCTCCGGCTGGTTCCATGGTGCCCCGTTTGCCTCGGTGTACCGAGAAAATCTGGCGGAGTTCTTGACATGGGGATTTCTTGATCGCGACTCTCCTCCCGCCCCGGACTCGGAAGAAGCTGCAGAGCTCAATGAATATCTTGAAGCGTGCAGGCGTAAACTCGATTTCGAACTATCGCCGGGGTATAATCCCAAAGTGAAGAGTTTGCGCCTCACTTTGGATCCCGTGAAAATGAGCCATCGCAGCTTACTGTGGTATGGAGTGAGTTCCCTCATCCGCACAGCTGCTTCATGGAGATGTAACTAAGAGATTAGATGATGCATATTGTCGACGTCCTTACATCGGTCCGTCTTGCGTACCGTGGGTTCAGACTCTTTCCAACAGCGGGGTGGCTGGAGGTTTTCCCTGGGAGACCGCACGCTCCGCTGTTTTCCACGGGTGTGAACTCGCCGGCGAAGAATTTGTCATATTGGCTCCGTCCGCACACTTCAGAGGATAAACTGCCGGTTGTGTTCCTTCATGGACTCGGGGTGGGGATGTATCCGTATATCCCACTCCTAGGTGAGTTAGTGAAAGAACTGGGAGAAGACGTTGGTATAATTGCTGTTGAAATTATGGTGGCTTCCCTCCTTCCCTGTTTCCCTACGACTACTATTAACACAGCCAACCTATAGCCAATATCAACCCGTATATGCGGGGACCCCACAACCCCAACCGAGTTCTCAAAGCAGATGCTAGAAATTCTCAATTTCCACGGAATCGGACAATTCGTCCTCGCCGCACACTCGTCAGTTACTCTAATCTTCCTGTCCCTGAACCTATCTACTAACCCTATGGTCAGATACGGCACAATCCTAGCTACGCACCTCCTGCACTGCCCCCAGGTCAGCACGAAGATACACTCCCTAGTTCTCATCGACCCCATCGCATTCCTATTGCACCTTCCTAACGTAGCCTATAACTTCACCTCGCGCCCTCCCCGCCTCGCCAACGAGCACCAACTGGAATACTTCGCCTCCACAGACCCCGGGATCTCACATACCATCTGCCGCCATTTCTTCTGGACGCAGAATATCCTATGGAAGGAAGAGTTGAAGGGGAAGAAGTGTGCGGTTGTGCTTGGGAGAAGGGATCTATTGGTGAACACGGAGCGAATTTGGGAGTACTTGACCGGGGAGGAGGCTGCGGGAGACGCGGATAGAGTGTGGGGCGCTGGAGAGGAGTTGGCGGTGCTTTGGTATGCGAAATGTGACCATGCTCAGGTTTTTGATACTAGGGAGCGGAGGAGAAGGTTGGTTGGGGCTGTGAGAGAGTTTTCAGGCGGACGTAGGACTACGGAGTATGGCACGTTATAGTTTGATGAGGAGAGCGAAGGTGGAGAGCTTGTAGGTAGCCGCAGCTAGAAAGCTTAGATGGATTCACCTGGCGGCTTGGGTTTAGTGTAGCTTTGGGGCGGTGATAAAGGATGGTCATCGGGAAGAGCACGTTATAGTCGCAAGACCCACCGATGCAGTTGAGTTCGGCCGAGTTAAAGTCTCTGGAAGCCAATGTTAGCATATGATTGACGTGAGTCGACGGCGATGGCCATATGGTCAAAGGGATAATGGTTTGGATTGCTGCAGTTGAACCCAAAAACAAAGGACGGCACTTTTGTTTCATCTTCTTGCGTGCGACTGCGCAACCGGGGCTAGTTGATACAGGCGGGCGAGAACTAGGACGACTTTGGCAGCACATACTTTGGTGGTGATAACCTAGAAAGACGGCGCGTTTTATCTCCAGCGCGGTGGATCTGCGGGTTTGCACCCATGCACAGCATCTCAATCAGCCTATAGGGCTGAAACTTATGACTCAGATCTGCCAGGAAACTGGTCGCAATACGAGTTGTCAGAGACGTACTCTACAGTACCATACAATGCTCGCTGCGAGAGGAGATTGCCATTTAATGGGCCAAGGCCAACAATTATATACCTTGGCAGCGGTGGCCCCGAGCAAACACTGATCACCTGCTAGTGACGCTACTTAACTGAGTTTAAACGAACAAAGCACTCCCTTGCTACTTAGCTGGCAGATCTCAGACAAAGAATTGCTTCTTAATAAAGCCCCGCGATCCCTTGCATCTCGCTCTGTTGTCGCGCTCAACCTCCACATTACTTACATATCACCAACCACCGACCAACCAATCATCATGCGCATCGCAATCGCATCACTGTTTGCACTTCTGCTGGCCTCTACATATCTGTTTGCCTCTACGAGTGCCATTGCCAACTATGACAACGATGAATTTGCGCAGCTAGAAAAGCGTGGTCCCGTTGGGGGGGGCAAAAACTACGACACTTCTCCGTCGTCGCAGAATTCCTTCTCCGACTCAATCGGCCGCGATTGGTATTCATCGCCATCGTCACATTCCCTCGAGAAGCGTCGTGGCGGCGGTGGGCGCGGAGGAAGCAGTGGGGGAAGCGGGCGCAGTGGCGGCGGGCGCACTAGCGGTGGTTCAACTAGCGGCAGAACTAGCAGGTATCATAGCTCCTTCCCCCGCTCCTCCCCCCGTCTGACCTCATCACACAGTTCTTCCAACGCTGGTGGCCGCACCTCGTCTGGGTCCGGCACCCCACGCTCCTTCGGCGGCGCATACAGCGGCGGGGCAGCAGTCCCCTACACCGCCGGAAAACGCTCCTCGTCCGGAATCACACCATACATTCTCGCCGGCGCAGCGTTGGGACTACTCCCGGGTCTGTGGCTGGCAAGCGCATTTGCGTACCCATTCTCGCGCCCGCATCTGTTCCATAACACTACGGCGAACACGAACGAGACGTTGCCGGTGCTGTGTCTATGCCAGGAATACAGCGTGTGCGGCTGCGATGAGAATCATAATGAGACGTACGCGCAGGCGCTGTATCAGAACGCCAGTGCGTTGCCCAATGACGCAGATATGTTTACCAGCAAGATTGCGGATGTGAATAACACTAGGACGATGGTGATCAATGGAACCCTGGCGAATGGGACTACGGCCGACGGTGGAACTGATGATGATAGTGCTGCCATGATGATGAGAAGGAATTGGGGATTGCTGGTCGTCGCAATGATTGTTGGATCCCTTTCATGGATTTGAGGGATGGGATTACGGCACTTTTACTTCACTTGGGCTTCCGATTTCTGATTCTTCGGTGTATTACTACCTACTTGCTACTGCTATGAAATTACGACACGCGCGGATGGGGGTATGGGGGAGTTTTTGTGTATTTGCTTGGTTGATTTGATAGATGAGGTGGGGCAACTCATTTAAAGGTGTTTTTCCGGGGCCGGCTGCTGTTTACTTTTTATCTTTCATTCTTGCCTTTTTTTACAATGGGCAAGATTGCGGAGAATTTTTTCGGTGGTCTCAGACGGGCGTTTTTTTTTCGCTGGTGTATTCCATCGGTAATATAATTTTTACATTAATTATTTACTTTTTTTTCCCTCCCTGGCGGCCGATGGATGATCTATCGATATCGATTACACGATGACATCTGCCACGTTAAGTCTGCGTGGCAATTAATGCAAGGAACAAAATGACATACTTACTCCTGGGTCTGAGGCGTACGGCTGGACCGGCTGGCTGTCAGGGTATTTCGGATGTTGGAAGCCGATGACGCGTCATGGTACATCACCTACCCACTGGTGATTTGATTGCGCTAGGGAAACGCCAGCACGTAGTTGTGGTGATTCGATAGTTTATTTAGACTTTACTTATCATTCTCGGTTTATGAATTCTTAATTGATATCTGCTTGATCCCGGACATGGTGGTGATACCCATGAAAATACCAAACGGACGACTTGAAATACCGAAAGAATTGGTTGAGAACAATGGTTGGTATACTAAACCGCATCGCCACATATGAGAGCAAATACAACCAACGCCCGGCAATGATAAACGCAAGAACAAGTATGTCACGATACCGGGGTCAACATGGACAGCCATTATTCCTCGTCTCCTTCCTTCTCCAGATCCTCCCCCTTCACAATCTCCACGCCCTCCTTCTCCAGCTCCTCTTCCCCCACCCCTTCTTCCTCCAACTTCTCAACCTTTATCCACGTCTCCCACTCCACCACCTTACTCCTATACTCCTCCTCCCTCTCCCTTGCCGCCTTCTCAACAACCTCGTCACTCAACCCCCTCGGCGCCGTCTCCCCCCTCTCCCTCCGCCTCTGATTCACCCACTCCGCCAGCTCCGTCATAATCTCCAGCTTCCTCTCGGTACTATACCCGGCCACCAACCCACTCGTGCTAACCGCCACAAAAACCCTCGCCCCCTCCCACTCCCCCTCAACCCCGCCAAACCTCCACCCCTCCTGCCACCCAAACACAAAATCCTTCAACCGTTTCCCTGCCTTAACCTTATAAATCCTTTCCCAAATCCCTTTTCCAACAATACACACCGCCTCTGGCTTCCACCTCCTCACCTTCCCCTCCAGCACCGGCACAGACGCATCCATCTCCTGCAGACTAAGCTCAGCCTGGTCCTTTGTAGGCCGAGAGACAAGATTGGTGTTGCCGAACGAGTACAATTCGGGGAGCTTGAGGTCGTCGGTGGCGGGGCGCTTCTGGTCGGGGGTAAGACCGGACCGGTGTAGGAGCTTCCAGAAGAGATTGGAGGGCGCGGAGTAAGCGTGTCCCGTCGCGGCGGTTTTTAGACCCGGGTTTGTGCCGACGAAGACGCAGATCAGGTTTGTGGAGAGTACGTCGGGGATGCCGGAGAGGTGTGCGTATTTTTGCGGGGGCGCATAGCCGGGGTGTTTTGGACGCTTCTTTTTGGGTTTGGAGTTTGGTGAGGCTGGGGCTGGGGCGGTGGTTGGAGGGATGGTGCGCTTGCGGGGTGAGGGAGCGGGTTTGCGGGATGAGGGAGTGATGGGTTTGGTTGCGCGGGCGGAGGCGAAGAGGGCACGCGATGGGGAGGGGGTGGAGCTGGTGAAGGTGTATTTTTTGAGAGCGCCGTTGAAGGAGGGGGCGGGCTTTAAGGGCGCTTCTTGTTCTTCATCGTAGTCATTATCGGAGGCTTCAGAGACGGGGTCTTGCTTGCGTTTTAGCATGATGTGAGAGGAATTGATGTGAATTGATGTGGAGAGAAGTATATTAGTGCGGGAGAGAAGTATGGATCCGGAAGAAAGTGGTTTGAATGAAGCTAGAGGCGGTGACGTGAGTGTTACGTTACACAACGTACACTCCAGTTCCCACACCACTTTTCTTCGAAAGCACAGTTCAATCTCCGGATTTGCTCAAATAGTATGGTTCTCGACAGCTGGGTATATTCTTCTACATTGCCGTATTCTTCTCCACAATCATCTTTGCAAATGCGGCAAAGTCCATCTCTCCATCTACCTTTTCATATAGATTCGGTTCTGTTTCCCAGTATATTAGCATCCCCCCATATCAATAGGGTAGAACTCACGTGTGAAAACCGCCAATGTGTTCCTTGCCACTCCCACTCCCTTACTCGGCCTCATCCCACGAACAAAGTGTGGCACCGCCTTGAACCTTCCCCTTGTGATGCGCTCTAGGGCCTCGCCGGTCTGAAACGCCAGCCCATCCCTCGGAATCCCAACCTTGACTACTTGCCCCATGCGATCTTTAATATACAACCCCGCCTCTTTATCTGGCGGTCCACCCTCGAGTTCTGGTAACTCTACCCCTGCTGCAAAGTTCGGCGGGTTTGCAAGCTCATCCACATACATTGCGCTCGTGAGGCCGGTGAGGCATCCATGGTCGAGATGGGTGCCGCACCAAGAGTCGAGATCCTCCTCACCCTCCTCATCCGTTCCGGTTGGGGGCGGGAAGTAATGTAGCAACCGCGCCTTTGTAGTGGTAGATGTCCTGACCACGTGCTCTAAGTATCCCGGGGTGTAATCGTCGATATTCTCCGCAGCATACTGGTCGCACGCGTGAGCTACCAGCGCCGCAGTATCGATGATAAGAGTACACAGCTCCTTGCAGCACTCCTCGAACCCGGCCAGCGCCGCCGGCCAGATGTTCCCTGCCGTGTACTCTTTGAAATCCGGATACAGGTCTTTCCCATCTGCGCCATCGAGCACGGGATCTTTGTAGAACGCACAGTTTACGTAGTAACTGCCTTTCAATGTGTCGACACGCCCATCTGCCGTAAGCGTTTCTTTGCCGCATGACCACCCGACGAGATAGTTTGCGCCTGGAGCTTCGAGGGCAGCTAGCTCTTGCGCTGGAAGCGCAGCGATGTGGCTGGCATAGGAGAGGAGGCGCGTGCGTAGGGTTGTGAAACGGGCCGGGAGAGAAGTGACAACTATTATTCCCAGGGAGTCGGGTCCAAACGCGTTGAGGAGAGTGGAGGAGGAGACAGAACCTGCCAGGAATAAGCGATGAGGTTTGAGGGTTATAGATAGGTGTAGTTACCGGACTCTAGGTCTGAGAGATGAATGGTGACGGGGTCGGCGGTGGTGCAGGTCATATTTGGTAGCTGTTGTATGATGTGGGTGGGGATGGCGGGGTTAGTCGGCGCTGGAATTGATCCCTTACTGCACCCGCGACCGGCAAAAGCTGTTCTCCAACCGCTCGGCGCCCGATGTGAGATACGTCTGATACATTGACATACTCATGTCAAGGGTGTAGAATGTGTTTGACCAAAATAATGGTGGAAAGTTTAGTTGGTTCATGTGTCGGCCGGTGGTGTTTGAGTTTGAATGGTTGAAGTATCACCAGAACAAACGTCTTCAGCCTGTCAACACCACCAAAAAACCTACCAATGCACCCCGCAATGCTCATCTCAAAGCCTTAAAGTTAACTGGGTTATCAAACTCCAATAAGCATGTGATAATCACAGTTCATCACTCAGGGCATCTGAAAGTTGCGCGTTAGACTTTCGTGATCGGGTTCCATTCACTGGTTCATTCACAACGCGTTAAATTACAGCAACTACCGATTCAACTCGCACTACGCGGAGGCCAACATTTGATACCTATAAGTGATGTAACTAAAATTCATAATTCGAAGATTCGTTAGAGACATGTACTTCATGATATTCGTATCCCAAACCAATCCCCACCACAGATATCAACGCCTTAGCCGCAGTTGTCCTCTCTCTCAACGACCACCACTTCCATCCCTTTTGCTTCCACCGCAATGAACCAGGAAAGTGGCCTCGAGATCCGTGTGGGCAGAAAATCTCCCACCTCTGCCTCTCCCTTCCCCTCAGGATGCATAAGCTCTGCGTACAATCCATCCCACAGTTCCAGTGTAGTCTTCATCAAAAACACCACCTTATACTTCTTATCTTCCAGATCACGCCCCACATTCACCACCTGACCCTCCAGCATATCCACGCCGTCCCTCATGCCCTGTATAGATCCCCTAGCCGCTTCCAAAAACTCATCAAACGATGGCAACATCGTCTCTCTCGCCTTCACCGGCGAAGGCCGGAAGATCTGCAGCTGTGCAGCCGTCCATCGTGTTGTTTTACCCCCAAATTCCTCCCCTCGCTCTCGCAGCAGCAGGCCTCGCGTGTTGGTCGTGGCGAGTAACCACGCCAACATGTGCGTACAAAACCCCCGTACTGCGGCTTCGTGCATATCCAAAAGTGCGTCCATCGTCTCACAAAACTCCTTCCGGCCCTCCTCCGACTCCCACTCTCCGCTGCTGTAGGCTTTCACCCAAGGCGCAGAGATCCAGGCCCACACCCCGCCAGCCCAAACTACCATGAGCAGAAAGGCGACAGTCGGGGAATTCGCCTGACCAAAGGTTTCGAGTATGCTAAAGGATGATCGAAAAGCCAGCGAGATCCAGAGGGGGACAATGACGTTCGCGGTGCACCATGGCCCTGTGGAAAGGAGGCCGAAAAGAGTCCATAGGAGGAACGTTGCTGATATGTGGGGGCTTAGAGTACCGGAAGCATCGGGGGTGATTGACGCAGGTGGACATAGGGAGATGTGGAAAACAAAGGTTGTGAAGAAGAGGATGGCACGAGTTTTTTGGTGGGCGTTGAGGTGCGCTTGGAGACGAGATAGGAAAAGTAATAGCCGCCGAAGAGTGAGAGGTCTCTGTTTTGGCCGTCGAAGTAGACTATTGCGACCATGGTGTGTTGATAAGGTGTGGTCCGGCATAATTTGGTGGATCTCGAAGGATTATGGGGAGGTGAGGGGATTGGGTTTTGAAGAGATAGGGAGATAAGCTGAAGAGGGACATCATTAAAAAGTTCTTATCAAAATAGTCGGTGGCTTGAAACATGGAAAGGTTTGGGGGGGTCGGGATGTTGTTGGGTGCGGATAGTATCACTCGAATTGTCCAAGACCTAAAGCTGCCTCGTAAGCACACATCCGGGCTTCCAGATCCTAACTGGCTGCGTCGATATAGGCATCTTGCTCGTTCAGGGTTATGATCCGTGAAGAAATAGCTTGAGTGAGAAGGTTACACCAAGTTTGCCATCTCGCTGCATCATCGGCTGATACCCTGCATCAAATTCAAGCAGACTAGACAAATTAGAAACACGTAAACTCTTGCGAAACATTTATTACGTCTAGCAACATCTAGAAGCACAACGCCAAAAAAGCAACTCTATCATTACATCCAGGTTTAACAAGTAAGACATTCAAAAACAAATACAGAGAACCTACAAAGACAATAACTCCCGAACAAACGGAAATGAAATAACCAGCTAGTCAATCAATCTCATCCTCGGCCGAACCATGTTTTCCAGAGGCCCTAGACGAGCCACTTCATGAATATGTACACATTCTCGAGAAATACAGGATGGGCAGGGTCAACTTGTGCTCGAAAACCACCCGTCAGCTGACTTCGCAAGCTCATTTTGAGGTGCGAGCTTGCGAGCAACAAAAAATTCTGGGAACAAGAGCAGGGTCTACTTAAGTATGTATAAGTAGAAATTCAATTCCCTGAGCAAACTGCAATATAGAATACTAAGTACCTTGTAGATATGTCGCAATTAGTCCATGCAGTAGTATATTCATTGATAGGATGCATCTACACGAACTTTCACCCTCTATGTTGGTTCCAGCTGCGAACAAAATCATGAACCTGCTTAGAAGCCATATTCTTGCGGCATGCTTGTTGGGTTCCGGAAGGCCCACAAACTTCTGGTTATCGAGTAAAATGACACATTTCCAGCTCGTGCAATACCTCAGCCCTTCTCGAAGAAACGAGTAAACGAGTAATCTGGCATTGTCAATTGTTGTATATTGGTGCAAGCTTCGCGAATTTCCCCGGGACGCTTTCGAGCTTTCGCCGCCACGAAAGCTTGAAATCAGTTGATACCTTCGGGGCCACTTTGAAAGCGCCAGGATATTTCTAGCTTTCTGGCAGGGCAATTTTCCAGCTTCCAGCTGGCAAGACTGCAGATCAGCATTAGGTTCACTGGCCCAGGAAACTTTAGGTTTCCACGCAGGAAGCTTGGGTACACAGGAAGCTTAGGAGTAAAGCTCTAGGAGTATACTCTGCGCGGTTTCAATTATCCTATCTATCTATCTATCTATCGACAGCGACACTGGCTTCATCGGGAGCGGGCTGGAGACGGTGCTCAAGTGCACTTGGAGATGGGAGCGAGCTGGAGATGGTTGATCTATGTTCGTAGGTGGGGGATGCAGGATTCGGTGCTGGATATATAGGGGGTATGATAAAAGTGCTAAGCCTTATAAAACTACAATCTGACTATCATCCTTTGAGAAGCATCCCAAACGTCATACAGAATCATTTCCTAAGACTTTCAGAAGCCATATACAGAAACTTTAGTTTTATAAGGGGTTTGAGATTTATCGAACTCCCTATAGGGTATATACGCACCTATCAATGGTATGTACTATAGAGATAGATTCGCAGAGACTAGCCACTGGCTGAGATCACCCAACCGAACCTTAGTGTTCCATAGATGACTCGGAGGCTAGTCGCTGGCTGGAATCATCCAACGGAACCTTAAATGAGCATTTTTCCGGGGAGTCCATCTCCAGCATGCTCCCCAGAGTCTATCTTTACCGTCTCCAGTAAGCTCCTAGCCAGCCCAGATTGACCGTCTCCACCCAACTGGCGCCATCTCCAAGTGCACCCGAGTACCGTCTCCAACTACACCCGGGCACCATCTCCAGCCAGCTTCTGAGCACCATCTCCAGTCAGCTCCCGTCTATAAGTGCACTTAAGAACCGTCTCTAGCTAACTCCTGGTGAACCCAGAGTCGCTGTCGATAGAAAGACGCCGCAAGAGGCTGCGAAAGGAGACGCGATGCGAAAGAGGACGAAAGCTCAAGAGTTCACGGTGCTTCCGAAATTCATGCGACCTCTGAGAATAATCTGAGTTGAACGTTGAGAAAGTGATGAAGCTGCGAAATTTCAGGGTACTTTCTGAAATTCGCGCGATCTTTTCGCGCGATCTTTGAAAGCAGCAAGAGTTCAGCGATGGGGTCCATTCATCTCATCTCGACTTAACGGTTGCGAAAAAGTGTAGAGTACAGCTGATGACCGCGGCAACATCCCGGAGGAGCTTAGCCACTTGTGTTAGTTTTGTATTGTTATTCATGCTTGGAGCGAAATGGCCTCTGACGTCTGTATCGTAGGTTGAATTATTTATACCTGAAGATTTATTCTCCAAGTATCCTCATGGGTTAAAATCAAGATGTGAGGATGCCAACCGGGACCCTAACCACATCAAGAGCCGAATTCGGAGTTCTCTAAAAGCCGAAACGGGTAGTACCACACTCCGAGACTACAAAAACGCAGCAAACCATTCGGAGGAATGATATCAACAGATGTGCAGACAGTGCAATTTCGGAATAGGAATATTAAATGCACATACTCCAAATTGATAATTCTAAGCCTTGTTACTCGAATACTATGCGTTCACAAGCAGCGACAGGCTTCCAGTGATGTTTGCGAAGTACCTGGGATTCGTGTCTCTGCCTGGACAATTACCTCTGGAGAGGATCTTAGTTACAAGTAGGCGGGTGCAAGCTAGAATACACTGGGTATGGCCAACAGCAAGCTACCAAGTACTCCGGACCTGACGTTTCGTTGTTGCCTTGGCGGGATCATCTCAACTACGTCATTGTTGTTCGCTCCAACTCCTCCAAAACCGACCACTATATAGCATTCGTCTCCCCTCCTCCTCCCTCTCAATCTTCTATCACCTCATCACAAACGCAACCACAATCGGACTTCACGAACAAAGCCTTAAAAGCACCTACCATTTCAAACAACCAACATCTACGCAAAGAACAACAAACATGGCTCGCGGTAATGCTGAATACGTCAAGGTCATCTACATTACAAAGGGTGGCGAGTCCTTCATTGTCCTTGTTGATTCTCTAGAGGATTACGAGGCGTGGAAGAAAGACGATTCGATTCCTCTGGCTCAGGTCGTGAGCGGGTTTCAGGTCTTCACGGCTCACAAGTAGCATGCCAACCTTCCTTTTGCATTTCGTTTGTTGTTTGTCTAGTTGCTAATATCAATTGCAATAGGGGAGGTCCACAAGGCATCATGGATACCGCCTCAAATGTCTCCCTCGAGAACGAATTCGGCACCTCCAAAAACGAGGAATGCATCAAGAAGATCCTCAAGCAAGGCTCTCCCCAGGTCAAGACCGTACGTCATTATATACCCACAATATCCACTACTCTTTTCCTTTGCTAATATCCTTCGTTTTCCAGAATCCCGAGCGCCAGGGTGATACCAACCCGAACAACGGCGGCATGCTGGTTCCACACTAAAACACCAATCCTCTGTTTTATTTTGCATTGTATTATGCCGGTGTACTTCTGGGTTCTGTGGGTTTTAAGAAATGGGACATATTTCCTTGCTTAAATGAATGTAAATCTGAGTCGTTTCACTTATCAATTCCGTTTCAAGTGTTCGGTCTCCGTTTGTGGGTGTATTAAATGACGTCAGTAAAACAGCCTTCAAAGAGTTTATGCTAAGTTGCCGCTCCAAAATGAGACTGGCTTCAAATTCGCCGCAACCTGTAAATGAAAGCTATGGGCCTTCAGGTTTTGCAGCCATCGCATTAATCTAGCTCGATTAAGTGAACTTAGGCACTCGCCTTTCTTTATCTGTGGGTCTCGTATCTAGGAAACAACGAAGTTCTGTATGCATTTGAGGTGCATCATCTTTTAATTTCAGTGACCGAGGAACTACCCTTAACAAAAAGTCAAAAGGTTTGATGATCACTGGATTTGATGCAGTCCTGTGATGAAGAACCAGGGGCATCGTTTTGAGAAGAATATTTACCCACGAGTGATCACCGATGATCATGACACACGCTAGCAATTCTCGAAGAGCCTCATTCCCCACGCGGTAAAAAACTTTCCACTGCTACCAGTCCACCCAATTCACAACTGAGAATAGACCACCTCCTCTTCCCTGTTAGATGAGCAAATAATGGCTGGATCCTTCGCCTCTACCGACTCGTCAAAGACGCTCTCTATTACCAACGGCTCTAGTACCCCTGTGCTCACCTCGATCCTAACCCACACACCACACGAGTTTCTACAGCCGTCTGGCAACGCAATCCAAGATGCAGCACTGAATCTGGTGAAGCGGTATTTTGACCCGCTACTAAAAAATGGTACGGGAAATGGGTTGGATACGGTGTACCTGGAGGGGTTCGATGTGGAACAGGTTTGGGAGCAGGTTAGGGGTGTCGTGGAGATGCTTGCGCAGACTACTGTGCATGATACAAAGGTGAATGGGAATGCGAGGAGAAAAGAGTTGGAGAATGGAAGCAGTGGCAGTGGTAGTGATAAGAACGAGGAAGAGGAGGAGAGCGATGATGAAGATTTGATGATGCAGGATGCGCATGAGGATGCGCATGAGGATGCAGATGAGGATGAGGAGAGTGGAGAGGAGGAAGGGTTTATTGGCTTTGTGGAGGAGGAGGATGGGAGTGAGGACGGTGGGGTTGCGCTCGAGGATGACACCGCAGAGGCAGAAAACGGGATTGGCTACGGCTCCGAGGACGAAGAAGACGAAGACGATCTTGAAGAGAAGGAATTGGTGCAGGATGTTCACGGCCTTAATGATGGCTTCTTTTCAATTGATGATTTCAACCGACAAACCGAGCTGCTGGAGCTACAGGATGCGCGAGGCGACCCTGTGGACGAAGATGACGATGAAGACGATATCGATTACCACGCCGATCCTGCGACTCTGCAAGAAGATGAGGAAGAAGAGGAGGAAGAGTTTCCTACAAAATCGGATACGAACGGTCACCTCAAAGACGACTATGAGGATGATGACGATGATGAGATGGACCTGGATAGGGACATGGACGAAAATGCCAACGATATCATGTACGAAGATTTCTTTGCACCGCCAGCCAAAAAGAAGACGGGCAAACCTAAAGGCAAGAAGAAGGTATCCTGGAGGGAAGACGTGAACAAGATGGATCAGGAAGCAGAATATGCCGTGGTCCAATCTGACATGGAGCGGGTTCGTCGCGATCTCTTTGCAGATGAGGACGAAGAGTCGGATGAAGGTGTCGAAATGGATGGCGATCCAGCTGATCCCATGAACCGGCGTTCGTCGCATCAGAAACGGCAGGCCGAGCTTATGGGGCAGATTAGAGAGCTCGAAGCGCAGAGTGTTGCAAGGAAAGAGTGGGTGATGGCTGGTGAAGCCAAGGCGAGAGATCGACCGCTCAATTCCTTGCTTGAGCAGGATTTAGACTTTGAAAGATCCGGTAAGCCAGTGCCAGTAATTACCCAAGAGGTTACGGAAGGATTAGAAGATATGATCAAGCGCAGAATCCTAGATGCACAGTTCGATGAGGTTGTTAAGCGTCGGCCTGGGGATATCTCTGACAAGTTCCGACGGGGACGAGTGGAACTTGATGATTCCAAGCCGCAGGAATCACTGACTGAGGTCTACGAAAGGGATCACTTGAAGTCTACGAATCCCGAGGACAACCCGGACGCGAGTGATGAGAAGTTGCAGAAGGAGCATAAAGAAATCGAAGCTATCTGGTTGGATGTTTCTAGAAAGCTGGATGCTTTGACTAGCTGGCATTTCACACCGAAACCACCAAAGCCGTCATTGGCAATCGTTTCCGATATCGCCGCTATTTCGATGGAAGAGGCGCAACCCAGTGCTGCTGCAGGTGGCATAGCAGCGAATGTTTCTATGCTTGCGCCGCAGGAAATCTACAAACCTGGAAAAGATAAGGCCTATTTGCCAATCGGTGAGGGAGGCGGTAGGGAGATTGTTGGCAAGAGTGGAGCACCAATTTCAACGAGGGAGATGTCAAGCGATGACAAGAAGCGCAGAAGGAGAAGGGAGAAAGAGAAGATCCGTAAGAGGAACGCTACGGAGGGCATCAAGAGAGGAGAGGTCAAGGCTGGAAGCAAGAAGGATGTTGTGGATACTTTGAAGCGGGGTAATGTTGCCATCATTGGCAAGGGCGGCGAGAAGAGGAGCGTGGACGGTAAGATAGTAAAAGAACGGGGCAAGGGAGCTAGTGTAAGCTTTTTGAAGTTGTAGTGAAATGGGTCTGTAATTCTGTAAATTCCCATTTGGGAATGGTGTTGTATATATATATATATTAACACTGATTGGTGGATTCATGATTAATAACGGAGTGCTTTGACTAGCCACTTCCATCTCCCATCTTTGTCAAATGGTGATGTAAACCGTGCTTCTAGTCTGGGGGTGTGGTAACAACGTTCGAGACTACTCGTAGCTCTGCATGGTGCTGGAAGCCGGAAGCCCCGCTAATCAAAGACGAATGAATAAATCAACAATGCCTTGTACTTCATCTTCTATTGTCTGTCTCACTCCCCTCTCTCACACTCTCCTCTTCGCCATCAACACCTCCATAACCACTACGGTGCCCTTTAATCGATTTGCGATTCTTCCCCCTGTATAACCCCACGCACTAGAAGCTATAACATGGCGGATGCTACATTCAAATCCGGAATTGAGAAAGTCATGGACAAGCTCTCCCTCGGTGGTTCTACTCCAGAGCCCTCAGCCGAAGTCGTCCAGGCCCTACGGTCTAAGTTCGATGCCGTCGGGCAAGGCCATCTCTTTACGTTCTGGGACGACCTCCCCTCGGCTGAGAAGGCTGTTTTCTTCGAACAGCTTTCAAAGTTTGAACCTGAGAGAATTGCGGTACGTATATTCAAACCTTTATTGGTCTTTCGCCTGTGTTCTGTATGCGGGGAAGAAACGATTGGTGGTGCATTATCGTTATATAGGGCTGCAGGATAACCATAATCTGACATCTGATAGAAACTTTCGGAAGAAGCACTCAACCCCCCACCACCAGCTGAGACTCCATCCGTCGAACCTCTGCCAGAAGCCGCTACTGCGTCGGTTCTGGACAGTCCAGAGTCTTCCATCAACGCGTGGTATGATCTCGGGTTGGAGTTGATTGGGAAGAATGAGGTCGCCGTTGTTCTCATGGCAGGCTGGTACCCTACAAAAGACGAGTGGGAGAGACTAATTGATTTAACTTAATAGGTGGCCAAGGAACTCGTCTTGGATCCTCTGCCCCCAAGGGTTGCTTCAACGTCGGACTGCCATCTAAAAAGTCGCTATTCCAGCTGCAGGCGGAGCGCATCTACAAGGTACAGGAATTGGCCGCCAAGAAGGTCTCGAAATCGTCTGTGGTTGTTCCCTGGTATGTGATGACCAGTGGACCAACGCGGGGCCCTACTCAGAAGTTCTTTGAGGAGAACAACTACTTTGGGTTGAAGAAGGAGAATGTTCTGTTCTTTGAGCAGGGTGTGTTGCCTTGTATATCTAACAATGGAAAGATCTTGTTGGAGTCTAAGTCCAAAGTAAATTGGATACTGTCAATTGTACTGGCTAGAAGAAAGCTAAAATTGTGCCTACAGGTTGCTGTTGCCCCAGACGGAAATGGTGGCATCTACCGGGCTCTCATCGACCAAGTTATCCCCGACATGAAGGCGCGTGGGATTAAGCATGTCCATGCATACTGTGTCGACAACTCCCTCGTCAAAGTCGCTGATCCGGTCTTTATCGGTTTCTCTGCCTCGAAAGATGTAGACCTAGCCACCAAGGTCGTCCGTAAGCGCAACGCCACCGAATCAGTGGGGTTGATTCTCCTGAAAAACGGGAAGCCCGACGTCGTCGAATACTCCGAGATAGATAAGGAGACCGCCGAGGCCAAGGACGCGAAGAACAAGCAGATTCTCAAATTCCGGGCCGCAAACATTGTCAACCACTACTATACCACTAGATTTCTTGATACCATCCCCGACTGGGTCGACTCCCTCCCTCACCACGTCGCAAAGAAGAAAATCCCCTACTGCGATACCACCACTGGAGAGCAGCACAAGCCAGAGAAGCCAAATGGAATCAAGCTCGAGCAGTTTGTGTTTGATATCTTTCCTAGGATCCCCTTGGAAAAGTTTGCTTGCATGGAGGTGAAGCGCGAGGATGAGTTTTCGCCGCTGAAGAATGCAGCGGGGACTGGCGAAGATGATCCGGATACGAGCAAGCGGGATGTATTGAACCAGGGTAAGAGATGGGTTGAGGCCGCCGGGGCCACTTTGGTCAGCGAGGAACCTGAGACTGGCGTGGAGATTTCTCCATTGACTAGTTATGTAAGTGTCCCATATTCCCGAAATTTGTGGATGTAAAACTAATGGTATGAACTAGGGCGGTGAAGGCTTGGAGTTCCTTAAAGGAAGGCAAATCAAGGGACCAGCTGCTATTGAGAAGGACTAAATCTGCTCTTCGCAGTGGCGGTTGCGGTGCCTTGATTTGCAGGCTTTGCATTGGAGAAGAACGATGATACCTTTTGTGAAGACGAATGAATAGGTGGGCTTTTGGGCCTGATTAAACGATGCTATCCTACGTGCAGTATTTTGTCAAGTGATTGTATGAAATGTCGGTGCATTCCTATTCAGGGCACGATAGACTACCCTTGAATGTCAGGAATTTGATTGCATCAGAAAAACAGGATTCATCCCAAAACTTTTAACTGTACTGTCCTGTCAAAGACTACGCCAACGCCAGACCAATGCACCGCTAAGTCCAAATACAAGAAAAAATAATACCCATCGTCTCACAATTACACTAGAAAGCCTCCTCGAGGTTCACCACCCTCCTCTTCTTCCTCTTCTTCCCGTGCTCAGGCGACTTTCTCCGTCTCGGCCCTTCAATTCTAACATTCTCCTCCTCGCTCTCCGTCTCTTCCTCTTCCAGACTCACTGGCATCTGCCACCCACCCGTCACTAAATCCTCTCCCCTCGCCGGCTCAATGGTAACCACATCCACCTCCTCTGTTTCTAAGTGTAACCGCCGCTTCTTAACATCCTCGACGGGCTGGATATCAAATTCATCCTCGCGCTCCTCATATTCTACGTTTTCCTCCACCTCTGCAAAATCGGGTGCCAACGCGGACCAACGCTGGGGATTAGTCGTTGCCCAAATGTAAATTCTCCCTGTCTCCAAGCCAACTGCGGCGACAAGAGGCCGTGTGGGGTGCCATTCACATACACCAAGTTCTTCCTTGGGCCCTTCAAGGATTTTGATTAGAGAGCCCAAGGAACGCTCCCAGATGTAGATATCATGGTTGTGGTACGTCGAAGCGGCCACATATTCTCCGTTCCCTGAGAAAGTGACGTGATTCCAAAACAACCTATTCACCACATCCTGAAACTTGTGTTCTACGTCTAACTTCACCTCATCCGGATTTAAGACGTCAGGAAGGATAACGGAGCGGATGATGCGGTCACTAGAGTTGAGAACCATGTTACGCCCTGAAAGCGTGAGGCGAATATAGGTTATGCAGCCATTTGTGAGGCGTGTGGAGAAGACGGTTTCCCGTGTGGAGGTGGAAATGAGGTTGACCCAGCCCTTGTTTGTGCCCGTGATTATGTAGTCCCCAGTGTGGGTGAAAACGGAGGCGGTCGTGAGCTGCTTCGAGTCCTGCAGGGCGCGCTTGGTGTCGGCTTCTGAGTCGGCGGTGGGGGAGCGTTTGGGGATTGTGGGGAGAGGTAGTTTGAGTGTTTTTGAGGTGGTGATGTCAACGAGATACGGAAGGTCTTCGTACAGTGCGCAGCAGAACATATTCCTAACCCGCGAGTCAGATTTATAAAACCATGTGGAGCTGATTAGTGACACACGTATTCTTTGGGTGGAACTCAGCGCAGTAGACAGGCGCAACGAAGCGGACAGAGCGCGAGGATTCTTCGCCAGCTTTGGTGAGATCCCACCGGATTACTCGGAAGTCTTGCGAACAGCTTAGGAGGTACCGGCCGCACGGTGACCAAGAGAAGTATTGAACCTGCCGAACGTGCCCGCGCAAGATACGGGCAAGACTGTTTGTCTCGACATCGAAGAGGACAATGGCACCATCAATCTGAGAAAAACGATTAGATAGACACAGGAGGAGGAAGGCTGGGAACATGCCCTGCCAGATGCGAGAAGGTCTCCTTTGCGATTGAAACGAATCTGTTTGCTGCAGTCAGCTATCCATCAGTCATTGGAACTATAACTGCAAGGCGCAGGCTGATCCAAAGCACTGGTGACTCACACAGGTAGAATGGCCCGCTCGCAACTCGGAGGTGAGGGTCTCTGGATAGTCCTGGGCAAGTGAGAAGGGGTCAAGCAGCGATAAATTCATGGTTGATATTGGTCACAGTGGTGTGTCCCTGCAGGTTCTTGTAAGGATTGGCGTTAAAGTAGAGCTTTCGCGGCGAACGGAACAAGGGCTTGGCATCGCCACCTCAGTACAGCCCCGAGAAAAGCATCGCAAGCCTCTCCCTTTGCTACTAACCTCCCATCGTCCAGCCAACAACCACCGCCAGCTTCACATACGACGAGACCCGACCGTCGGAATCCCTTTCTATTGTCATATCTAACCCGCAGCATAGAAAATTATTTTGATTGAATTTTCCGTCACGCAATAGGCGACCTTCGCTGGTCGACAGACCTTGCCTCCTTTCACGTTCCTCCATCTTCCACCTGCCCTTCCTTAGGTTCACCAGCACCCTTAGGTCGTTCCCTATCTACGCCACGCTCAAAACCGTTCGTTTTCCGCGCGTTTCTCCGGTGAAGCTGTTGCAATTGAGAGGAGGAAAAGGAGACGCGTCTTAACAGCAGCGACAGACCTACGGAAAAGCTTGCACGCTTGCTCGGCGCGAATAATCGGACGGGATACTACAGTGTGTGAACGGCGAATCTATACAAAGCGATTAGGGACTGCTTAGAACTACTGCTACTATGGTGCTTCTTTTCGACTACTCGAGTGCGCCGCTGCGCACTATCGAGGAGATTCAGTTCGGTCTTTTGTCGCCAGAGGAGATCAAGGGCATGAGTGTATGCCATGTCGAATACCCAGAAACGATGGTATGAAGAGTTCTACCATGCACTTGAAGTTTCAAGATCAGTTTCTAACTAGCCTTTCAGGACGAAGCTCGGCTTAAGCCTCGAGAGAAGGGTCTTAACGATCCACATCTTGGTTCTATCGATCGTTCGTTTAAATGTGCTACTGTGAGTTCTCCGACAAATACATCTTGTCATGCTTGATGATCTGACTTGAGATGTAGTGCGACGAAGGCATGACTGTCTGCCCAGGACATTTCGGTCATATCGAACTTGCGACACCCGTTTTTCACGTCGGTATGTGGCGTTTCTATCTTTTAACCCGCAACTTTTCAACTGACAGCTATGACTAGGTTTTATTAATAAGATCAAGAAAGTGTTGGAGACTATCTGCTATAACTGCGGAAAGATAAAATTGGATGAAGTGAGTGCCACTGAATAAGTGGCGCGACTTCAGCATGTTCATCCGATTGCTAATGGCCTTGACCTGCTTTGCAGAATAACGACGCCTTTGCGAAAGCTTGCAATATTCGTGACCCAAAGTCCCGCTTTAACGCCGTGTGGCGACTATGCAAGGCAAAAAACGTATGCGATACCGACATGTCGGACGAGGACCAGGACCCAAACAGTGAGTTATCGAAGCCAAAGGTTGCCCATGGAGGTTGCGGGAACAGGCAGCCGCAGGTCCGAAAGGAAGGATTGAAGCTGTATGGAACATGGAAACCCGATAAGGAGTCGCAAGAAGAGAATCCCCAACCAGAGAAAAAGCGGTTGCACCCCCTCGACATTTTGGCACTGTTCAAACATATCAGCAACGAGGAGATTAGGAAAATGGGGTTGAGCGAGGATTATGCTAGACCAGAGTGGATGATTATCACGGTTTTGCCGGTACCACCTCCACCTGTGAGACCCAGTATCTCTGTGGACGGGACTGGCCAGGGAATGCGTGGTGAGGACGATTTGACGTACAAGCTGGGAGACATTATCCGTGCGAATGCCAATGTTCGGCAAGCAGAAACAAACGGTTCACCACAGCACATCGTCAACGAATTCCAAGATTTGCTTCAGTTCCACGTTGCAACTTACATGGACAATGATCTTGCGGGACAGCCTCAAGCACTGCAGAAGTCCGGTAGACCTGTCAAATCAATCCGTGCACGTCTAAAGGGAAAGGAGGGCCGTCTGCGTGGCAACTTGATGGGAAAACGTGTTGACTTTTCGGCACGTACTGTTATTACTGGTGATCCGAATTTGTCTCTTGACGAGGTTGGTGTGCCGCGAAGTATCGCCCGAACATTGACATATCCGGAGATTGTCACACCTTACAACATTCATAAGCTACATGAACTGGTCAAGAACGGGCCGAATGAGCATCCTGGTGCGAAATACGTGATCAGAGACACTGGAGAGAGAATAGACTTGCGTCATCATAAGAGAGCTGGAGAAATTTCGCTTCAGTACGGATGGAGAGTGGAAAGACACATTGTGGATGGTGATTTTATCATCTTTAATCGGCAGCCTTCCCTGCACAAAGAGTCCATGATGGGTGAGCAGGGCATACAAGAAAGTCTTCATTGATTTACTAACTGTTTCTTGCAGGACATCGCGTCCGTGTCATGCCTTATTCCACGTTCCGACTTAACTTGTCAGTCACCTCTCCTTACAACGCTGATTTCGACGGTGACGAGATGAATCTTCACGTTCCTCAGTCTGAAGAAACACGAGCAGAAGTCAACCAGCTTTGCATGGTACCGCTGAATATCGTTTCTCCCCAGAAGAACGGTCCTCTCATGGGTATCGTACAAGACACTCTTTGCGGTATCTATAAGATCTGTCGGCGAGATGTTTTCTTGAATCGGGATCAGGTTATGAACATCATGATGTGGGTTCCGAACTGGGATGGTACAATTCCTCACCCAGCAATCTTGAAACCCCGACCGAGATGGACTGGAAAACAGATGATCAGTTTGATTATTCCTGATGGCATCAACAAAGTGTCCTTACAAGGTGGCGACTGGACCCCACTTAACGATGAGGGTCTGCTGGTACACGGTGGTGAACTCATGTTCGGGCTTTTGAATAAAAAGGCGGTCGGACAAGCTCAACAGAGTCTGATTCATATCATTTATAACGAGAAGGGATGGCAACGGTGTTTAGAGTTCTTCAATGGCGCCCAGACTGTGGTTAATTACTGGCTTCTCCACAACGGCTTCAGTATTGGTATCGGTGATACAATTCCTGATGCGGCTACTATTGCCAAGATTGCAGAGACTGTCAGATTGAAGAAGCAGGAGGTTACAGACGTTACCGAGAGGGCGCAGAAGAACACTTTAGAGCCCTTGCCCGGTATGAACATCCGTGAGACTTTCGAGAGTATGGTCTCCAAGTCATTGAACTCGGCTCGTGATGTTGCTGGTTCGGACACGGAAAAGAGTTTGAAGGATCTCAACAACGCTATTCAAATGGCACGGTCGGGTTCAAAGGGTTCAAACATCAACATCTCCCAGATGACGGCAGTTGTGGGTCAACAATCAGTCGAAGGAAAGCGCATTCCCTTTGGATTCAAATACCGAACATTGCCCCATTTTACCAAGGATGACTACAGTCCCGAAGCTCGTGGTTTCGTCGAGAACTCCTACCTCCGTGGGCTAACTCCACAGGAATTCTTCTTCCACGCAATGGCTGGTAGAGAAGGTTTGATCGATACGGCCGTCAAGACTGCAGAGACTGGTTACATTCAGCGTCGTCTCGTCAAGGCATTGGAAGATGTTATGGCGAAGTATGACGGAACTGTCCGAAATTCCCTTGGAGATGTCATTCAGTTTGTTTACGGTGAAGATGGTTTGGATGGTGCACACATCGAACCTCAGAAGGTCGATATTATCACTTGTTCCGACGCTGAATTCGACCGGAAAGTACGAGTCGATGTTATGGATCCGGATAAGTCAATTCCGCCAGAGTACCTGGAAGTTGCTACAGAGATTGCCGGTGACGTCGATGTACAGCGTGTCCTAGATGAAGAATACGAGCAGCTGAAGCAAGATCGAAAGTTCTTGCGGAAGCTTCAGTTGACTGATAAGCTGGACGATAATATGCAGCTGCCTATCAACGTCCTCCGTATCCTCGAGAACGCCCGAACAATTTTCCGTATTAAGCACCGCGCCCGAAGCAATCTTCATCCGGTTGAAGTTGTCGAGAAAGTCAGGGAACTCGTTTCAAAACTTATTGTCGTTCGTGGATCCGATCCTCTATCAATTGAGGCTCAGGAGAACGCAACTAAGCTGTACATGTGCCACCTTCGTTCACGGCTTTGCTTCAGACGATTAGTTCTCGAGGGCAATCTCAATAAGGTTGCATTTGACTGGGTATTGGGAGAGGTGGAGTCGAGGTTCGCAAAGGCAGCAGTCAACCCTGGTGAAATGGTTGGTGTGCTTGCTGCACAATCCATCGGAGAGCCTGCAACACAGATGACACTGAATACCTTCCATTTTGCCGGTGTTTCCTCTAAGAACGTTACTCTGGGTGTTCCTCGTCTGAAGGAAATTCTCAACGTGGCCAAGAATATCAAGACGCCCTCGTTGATTGTCTATCAAGTTCCAGAGAACCGATTCAACAAAGATAGTGCGAAGCTGCTTCGATCTGCTGTAGAACATACTACTTTGCGATCTGTCACCGATTCTACAGAAATTTGGTACGATCCGGACCCACGAGACACCAAGATTGAAGAAGATCTCGACACGGTACAGTCGCATTTCCTGATTGAAACTGACCAGGACGATGTTGATCACCAGTCCAAGTGGATTCTACGTATCGTATTTGATCGTAAGAAGTTGCTAGACAAGGATTTAACAGTGGAGAAGGTTGGTATGAAGTTGATGGAAGAGTATGGTGGTGACATGTCTATCATCATGAGTGACGACAACGCCGAAGTTCCTGTTATCCGGTGTCGCATGAAGAATATTGAGCAGACCAAATCCCAGGAAGAAGACATTGACACGGAGGAAGACGTCATGTTGAAGCGCCTCGAGAACCACATGCTCGATGAGGTCACTTTGAAGGGTGTTAAGGGAATTTCGAGAGCATTCATCAATAATAGGGACAGAATCAAGGAGACTGCAGACGGTGCGTTGGTGATGAAGAGGGATCAAGACGAGTGCAGCGAATGGATTCTCGATACCAGTGGAACAGCACTGAAAGAGGTCCTAACTGTCGAAGGAGTCGATACAACAAGAACATACTCCAACTCTTTCGAAGAGATCTTGAATGTTTTTGGAATTGAGGCAACGAGAGGCCTCCTGGTTCGCGAGTTGACACAAGTTTTAGCCTTCGATGGTTCTTATGTTAATCATCGACACATTGCAGTCCTTTGCGATGTCATGACTACGCGAGGTATACTGATGGCGATTACTCGTCACGGTATCAATAGGAATGACACTGGTGCTCTGATGCGTTGTTCTTTCGAAGAGACTGTCGAGATCTTATTGGAAGCAGCTGCATCCGGCGAGTTGGACGATTGCAGAGGTATCTCGGAGAATATCATGTTGGGCCAGTTGGCTCCTATGGGAACTGGAGAATTCGACGTCTTCTTGGACGAGAAGATGCTACAAGATGTTATCGTTGATAACTCACGCATCACTGGCGGTGATATGCTTGGTATGGCGAAGGGCCCGCTAGATGGATCGGCTACTCCGTATGATTCTGCTTCTCCAACTTACGTGGACAATAATTACGTTGGCTCCCCAGACGGTGACGCTACGTTTTCACCTATGGCGCATCATGGCTCTCAGACTCCCGCCGGATTCTCATCGTACAACTCAGGAGGCTTTGGCAGCGTGTCGTCACCTTATGGTGCAGGAGGACTCAGTCCGTACACCCCTACTTCGCCATTCGGCACCAGTCCAACCTCGCCTGGAACCTTCTCTCCGACTTCTCCGGGGGGGTACTCTCCCACATCTCCGAACCTTGGATACGGAAGCACGTCGCCAGCAGGCTTCTCACCTGGCTCGCCCTCGTTCCGTGCTGCCAGCCCAGTATTTTCGCCTACCTCTCCAAGCATGCCATACTCCCCCACATCCCCGAATATTCACGGTGGTACCTCTCCTACATCTCCATTCTCACCTACCTCGCCTTCATATTCCCCCACAAGTCCAAATTTGTACTCGCCAACTAGTCCCGCGAATTACTCGCCCACCAGTCCTGATTACTCCCCGGCCTCCCCGAGGATGGATGGTGGAACGGGTGTTAGCCCTACAAGCCCGACGAGCTATTCTCCCACGAGTCCAAGGTTTAGTCCGACGTCTCCAAGATACTCTCCAACTAGTCCGGCGATGCATAGTCCAAGCCAGGGATGGAGTCCTACCAGTCCTGGACCATCTTATTCTCCTAAGTAAGTTTCCTCGTAATATTTGAGTGGTAAAGGTTGATACTAATGACGCAACAGCTCTCCAAAGGATGAAGGGGATACGCCGAAGGATGACTAGAGGTAGAGTGTGTGAGTGGTGTAACGACACAGTAGTAATAGCTATATCAGTGCATAGGTTCAATTGTTCATCGCGTTTCTTTTCTATTGTTTTTTTCCTTGGGTATTTGGGTTTTTATTTTCGCTTCGTGTACAAGCTTTTTGTATTACTATTACCTCCGTACCTGCGCCTGCCTGCCTGTCTGCCTGCTTTCTGTGTTTGTGTCAAGCTGATGATGGAACGATGGAAAAAGAAAAAACATATCAAGTTTTTTGAGATGAGATGCTGATCTATCATACTGTTTTTTCAGAGTTTCTCCTTATTTGCGAGATGAGAGCGGTGAAAAGGGGCTTTTGCGTTTACTCCTTTCTTGTTGTTTTGCTGCTTCTTTATCGTGTTGTGTGTTCTGAGGGGGCGTAAAATATTCTCTTTTGCACTGAGTTAAAAGTATGGATGGGTGATGATAAATTGGGAATTACACAACGAGAATAGGAATGGGAATGGGAATGTCAAGATGAGAATGAAGATGGGGGCATAACTTAGGTATAATGAATGATACAGGATCGATTGATTGATTGTCTGACTGACTGGCATTTTTCCGGGGATGGATATGGGATATGTCCAATTTGATTAGAATAGTGATGGCTGGTGGAGATGATATCAACCACACCAGTTAATCGATCTGTTCAGGCAAATTTGTGAGCCGGCCACACACCGAAACGGTGCGATCATTAAGCCGAGTTCACAAGTCCATACACATCAACGCAACAATATCAGACGTGAGAGGCACTATAGTCCTGTGCCTATACTGACACTAGCTACGGAAAGGCCTCCGGAGCGTGGGTTGGGGTTTTTGCAATGTAGGCGAGAAGGCTTCGGGCTGTGCGTAGCTGGTTATGGTGATTTGTATGGCTGATTGTGGTAGCAGGAGGATAAGTTATTTAGATGAGAGAAGGGTCGAAGGAAAGAAAACACGTAGGAGTGGTGGTTGGATGGATGGATTGGGTAACGGAGTGTACCTAAATAGGTAAACAAGGCAAAGTGGATGCCAAAAAAACCCCGTTTATTGATGTGACCGCAGTGCCACATTTACCCGAGTGCAGTATGACTCCCAGAGTCCAGTGAGTGTAACATATTACTAAATTTAACATTCCAATTACTGGGGAATAGCTCAAAATACCACAGTAATGTAAGATACCAGCAAATATGACATTGTAAATGATTGAGTATTTAGTTGAATGGGATAATATTGGTCAATTGAGCAGCATTGAGCATTTACATAGATGTGGCAGGCATTCCACATTCTTGTCACAATGATGTGACAGTAATAAACCAGTATACCTACAAATAGCTCTAACATGATGTTATGTTCAGCAAACTACATACATAGTATAGTAGTTAGTGGGTGTGTAAAATACCCACTGAAACAGGATCAAATCATGCCAGAGATATTTTTTTACCATATGTCAGTCAGCTGGAGAGGTACCACTGGCAGCATCGGTCCTGAATGCAAGCCATCAAGCATGCGCGGGCGTGTGCAAGCATGTGCGAAATAGACACATGTGGAAATAATGTAGTATAACTCTACTATTTAACTCAATGCACATCATTTTGAATATGACAGTGATCCAGCATCAATGTGGCATCAATGTACCATCTAATGTGGTCTTCTGTGCTACATTATTGTGAAATTGATCCCACATTCAAAACAATTGATATTGTTGCAAATCCTGAAATACCCCACAAGTTCAGCTGATGTATACATTTATAAAGAATTCAACATTAATACTGCATTAACTTGGCATCAATAAACGGGGCTTTTTTGGTACAGTAGGTATAGACTTGAGGCAATTCTAGACGCAATCTCTTCTTTGTTATAATAGAAACCCTCCAAACCCAATGCCATTCACCAGAGAGCACGACCAAAAACAGCCAGCACTCCCACCACATTACTACCCCCCCAAGAACTATCAGCAGCTTATGCATACATCAATATATCGACTCCACCCACAACGCCAACGGGACATCGCAGTGACCACAGCGGTGTTCAACATCTTCGAAGCACTTACAGAGGTACGGGATGCAAGGTGCAGATGAGGGCGCAGAAGACCACAGCCCAGATGCTGTGATTGTGTGTTATCAGATACTATTCAGGAGGACGAGGAGAGGCTAACTGTGTATTGTGGCCCGAGCGATACTTGGCGACTGTGAGCGCACGGGTGCCACAGGAAGGACAGTCCACGGGGGGCCGGCAAGCGCGTGAGTGCCGTGAGGGCCTCCGCAGTCTGGTACTGATGCACCTGCTGCGGGACAGCATCTGGAATGCCTTCTGGGAAAGCTTTTGGGACACCTTCTGGGACACCTTCTGGGAAGGCTTCTGTGACGACTTCTGGAGCGTCCTCAGAACGATGGGTGGGGGTTCTTGCGCCGTAGGCGGGATAATTTCGGGTTGTGCGTAGTCAGACATCGTGGAGGACGGTGGTAGCATGAGAATGAGTGGTTAGATAGGGGGGTAGATGGACAGAGAGGAAGCGAAGGAAAGAGGATGCGGAGGAGTGGTGGTGGTTGGGAGGATTTGTTAACTGAGTGTAAACAAGACTCTCAGGCAGAGGGAGGAGTACCGTTGAACAACAATTTCAATTTCAATTTGTTTTGCATGGTACTCACTGCGTACTCAGGACTAATTATAATTGCACTGCTTGTGAGTTTGCGTGCAGGCGCTGACGCACATCTAGACTTCATGCACTTATGGAAGCTTAAGGCAATCATCCATAAGGAGCAAAGATACTTTGCGGCTGCGGTAATCGGTCAGTATTTGCAAGCAGTCTGGTCGTCTGCCGGGCACCTGAAAGACGTTCTCATTCCCATTTTCATCTTACTCACGAGCCAGCCTACAGCACACTGCAAAACCATGGTGGTCTGCCAGCGTGGTGCGTAAAGAAATTGCTGACCCTGAACAAGAGCACTGCTTCTACACAGAGATTGGTGGCAAACATCCCGTAGAATTACCATTTCAGAGGTAACCCGCCGCTTGAAAACATTGACAGTTAGCGACCATGGACACGTTGACAAGCTTGTAATCTGTAGCTACAGGATGTACACAGGAAATAATACAACGGACTGTTGTACGAGCGAATGAATAACGTTCAAGCTACCGCGCTTTGTCGCGGTAAAAGCCATAGGGTGATAATAGAAGTAAATACAGGTTCGCTGAAATTCCTGAATGCAATCCTCTGTTGTCAATACATGTTGTAGAGACCGCAATCCTTCGCCTACCACTATTACATCCCGATCCTATAGTAGCCAACCTCGAAGTATGTGCGTGAAGCAGAGGAATCATTCCCTTCAATTGTTAACCCTACTGTACATACCTACTCTACAAACAGAAATAAAGGTACAAAACACCAGTCACCATTTTCTTGACTCAAGCAAGATGCTCCTTCTGTCCCTTCGGTCCCCTCTCTAGATCTCCATAATGTCTTCTAAAATTCGTCCATGCTCTCCCAACCACCTCCCGAGTCTTTCGATTGAACGCCACCAAAAGTGCGAGAATCACAACAATAGCGCAAGACGTCCCAGCCCACAACCAAAAGTACCTCAATGTATAAGTATTGGAGTTTCCTGACATCTCCTTGACATTCATGCCAAAGAAACTCGTCTACATATTGTCAGATAGGGTGATAAGGAGAGAGAATAAGGATTCATACGACGAATGACAGCGGCAGGAATATGATAGTGATAACGGTAAACACAGTTACAACCCTACTCTCATGGAAATTTGTATTTGCTTGCTTCAGGTTCAACAGCTGGAATTCCTATATCTAGACGTCAGCAACCTTTCTGCAGTAGTCCAAAGGAGAAATACTATATCTCTCGCTGACTTTGCACTCTCGACAATCCTGTCTACCTGCTCCTGGTGCCTCGCAATATTGTTTGTAATCTCCTTTAGCATCCTTCCAGCGTCCTCATACCCGAGTCTCCCCAGTCTCGGATTATCAAAGAGCTCTACAGGATTACCATTCGGTGGTTCCGTTCCCACCATACGACCTGTTTTCCAATTAAATAGGTCTACGGCCTCTCCCAGCTTCTTGACGACTACTACCTGCTGCGCAAGTACGTGCGAGATCATCTTCACCTCATCTAGGACACGGTTTAATTGCATTATTCGTTTGGATTCAATTGATTGTAGCACCTGGAGCCGGGAAAATTCACGGTGTTGCTCAAGGCCCTATCAAAGATTAGCAAGAGAGGATAGGCAATAGATTAAAGAGGGGGAGAACAATATCAAGAATCATCCCATCATAGTACTCCATCACTCTGTCAAAGTCGAAGCTGTCGTTCGTACTGTCTTGCGTATACTGTCGGATGATATCCAATGCCACCAACAGAGGATGGCGCACGCGGAGACTGAGATGCAGGTTCGTTTGGTCTTCTGCTGTGCAGAGAGTTGTTACGCAGTCTACAGATCAGCATGGGATGTTGCTTAGGCACCGAAGGGGGATGTCTTATGTACTTTCATCCGGCATCAGGATCCACCATTGATCTACCATCAACTGCTCCCGCCCTTTCAGTATTGACAGATGTTGACTCTCGATCATCTCTTCCCGTTCATAGTCGGGGAGAAAGAAACGGTACAGCGACTGTCGACCCATTATCATGGAAGGAAGACCATCTACAACTGGAGTTTTGAACCGGCGTGGAAAGAGGTCAGAATCATCATAAGAGCGCTTTAGAGCCAAGTTGGGAGGAAGGGCGGGAAAATATCCACTGCCAGGATCAGAAAATGTGTCTGGATGAGAAACTATTTTGCCCAATAAATCTTGAGAAGCATTCAGTTCTCTGGACTGAAACCTCCGGTCTGCGTTGAGGAAGGGGAAAACAATCCAAAGGGGTTGCCTGTATTTTTGCAGATCTTCGCAAATAGGTTCAGTAACATTCGCACAACGGAAGACGGGGACGACACCTTTCTGCGGCAGAGGCAAGCGCACCATAGGTTCCAAGTATGCGCCATGTCTCGACATCCGCATATACTTTGCCAGCCGCGACATCAAGTCTCTGTGCCATATAAACTCGCGGTCCATCCTCGTTTCTAGACCACCCTCCCCTCCCCCCGCTGGGGTTGGTGGTTGCTTTGAAGTTTCGATAGTTATATCTTCCACCGGTGGAGTGTCTACAGCAACTGGTTGAACCGAGACCGAGACTCCATTCTTCACATTCCACGACCTTTTCGACTCGAGAAGCCTGGAATACTCAATAAAGTCTTCCTGCATCCAGTTCCTTGTTGCACTCGCAACCCTAAGCTGCCATACAAGATCATTTGTCGCTCCAGCACTACATATCCACCATCAATCAGTACTTATCCTCTTCCCCCCCTTGAACAGCAAATACTTGCACCCAAGTAAACCTGCCATCTCGCGCAATCTTTGAGCACTGCAGGAACATCTTATGCCTTCTATTCCCCCACCTCGGCCTCTCCAACCCATTTCCCAACAACTCCTGATGCGTCTCCTCCCTACCCGCCCAGAAGTGGGTTATGGTAATTGGAATACCATTCTTGAGCGGATAAAATTCCTGCAGACTCTGGGCATCCGAAGTTTCGAGGCTGGGGAGGGCACTGTGGAAGTCTGGGTCCGAGAACGCAGCGGAGTCGCCGTCAAGTGTGGATATAGCGTCGCGGGAAGAGTCGGAATCGAGTGGGAGATAGGAGGTGGCGGCGACAGCGGTAGTTGAGGTGCCGCTGGTGCTGACGTCGTCGGGGAGCGGCCATGGGGTGTCAAATGTCACTTCTATGGGCATGTTGTCTTGTCTGCGGTTTTTGATGATATCTACGTATCAAGGTACTTCGTTTGTGGGAGGGGATCATGGATTAATATAGGCATCAGCCTATGGATGGGGGAAATAAGTTTAATCATTGATATCATGCATGTGCTTTTGCTTTTGCTTGTGGGATGATAGGTATTTCTGAGCTGTGCTGGCTGCTCTGATACTGCTACTTGTTGCACAGCATGAATACGCAGAAGTAACTAAGTATACTCCGCCCAGATTATATTTCCTCCTTGCCGTTCGTCTCTAGACGCAATAAATTAGGGGTCTGCTTCTGCAGATGGGCTGTGCTGTGCTGTTAATACCCTTCGGTTGCTGTAGCTAGTACTGTATATTCTGGAGTCTCCGGAACAGCAAGTTGCGCGATCTCGATATCTTGCTGTGCCGATGATACGTACCCCCGCAGTGCAGATGAGGTACGTTCTGTTGAATAGTAATCGTGCATTTCCCGATTTGTACTACTCTATACTGAAATATGCAGATTCTATGATTAAGGTTCTCAACGGAATTTCCTTCTTTCAGACTCAAAATATAACGCATGGGAATATCAGCTCCCAAAATGTGCTCCTATCTTGGGATGGAGTGGTCAAGATCGCCAACCTTTCGACCGGCCAACACGAAAGCTCCCCTAGAAATGCTCACATATCGGCGCTCGGCCTGCTGTGCATGGAAATGATGGAACGGAATGTGTTGATGGTGTCGAAGATGAGTGCAAGAGACACCTTGAGTGTATAGGGTGAATACCATTACAAAGCACAGACAGGAGTGGAAGTAAGCTTAATTTAGCATTTGATGAAGATTAGCTGAAGGCTCGCCAGGGATAAATTTCAGAGTAGATCACAGTGATAGAATTTTGTAAATAAACTCACAAATAACCATAGCTTGTACGGGCTTGTATGAGCCTTTACATGCTCAAAGAGTCAGCTAAAGGTTGTTCCCGTGACCAGCAGACCACTGAAAGCTGCCCAAAAACCCTGCTCGAAGCCTTCAGGCAGTTGTACAAACCTAACATACAGACTCAAATTCCAGCCATTTACCTCTCTATGCTTCATATGCTTGGCCTGAATTACGTATATACTTTAGATTTATACAAACTTTATGTCAACTTAAAGTTATGGTTTTAAATGATAGAAACATTTCCAGCCGAATGTTGATGCTCCAAACCACTCTGTCAAGTACACTAGAAATCACATTCAGTACCATGCACTAACAGGAGCTCCGTAATCACTGGCAGTTGGTTTCAAGCGTCCATTGGTAGGCTAAATAACCGTGACTATGCAACCCTATCATGGTAGGCTCGTACAAGGCCGTATAAGCACACACAGATAGGCCTCAGTATTACATGGGCCCTACGCTGCCTATGCTGAGACTTTCAGCCATGGAAATCGACATTGGTATACCTAGCTGAGTTATATATACAGTGGTGGAAACCAGTGACTCGGACTAAGATTGTATGATCATATGAGTTCGTAGGCATCCACGTTGTGTTCCCAAGCGGCCCGGCCTCCATTCTGAAAGCCCGCTCTAGCGGCGGTTTGGCCGGCTTGCACATAGTTGAAAGCCGGTCTGGCTGATGGAATATGGCAATGGCAGAGCTACGATGGTTGGGTTGCATATGGTGCATGTTTCGTACTTTGGAGGCTTTCTTAGTGTAGGCAGCAGACGGTGTCTTTCAAACAAACTATGTTGTTTATCCTTTGTTCCGTTAAACCTACAAACCGGCAAAAAAAGCCTGCAGGCCCGGCCCGGCCCGGCCCTCATTTAAAAGCCGCCGCTAAGGCCGGCCTGGCCGCTTAGGAACACTGCACCCACGGTGGTGACCACGTACGCTGGTTTCTATAGGCGATAGATACCTATAATTGATTCGCGACAAAATCCTTAATTGATCAAAAAAAGTACTTGTGATTTGACAGTAGAGCGGCGCCCTAGTATTTGGATCTAATTAGTTCACAAAGTGGCACGCCAATGGTGATTAGCCGTCGACTCCTTCTCCATCGCAACCGAGGAGGTGCCCCTATGGTACAACATAGAATATCACAGAATATCTTATCTCTTGTGAAAGCAAGTTCTCGTTAGGGAGTAAGGATTATTTTATTTGAATCAAAGTAAACTCTAGATTTAAATTCTCCATGATTGGTTTCTATAGATCCCTGAGGTTTAAAGCAGATGCTAACCAGTATTGATTCATTGCTGCTCCTCCAGTAGTATCTATCAGCAGTAGCTGTCAATAATCATTGTAAGTATTCTCAGAAGTAAAAAGCGTTTCACATCCATCAATTATCATTATACTCCACACAATCACCGAGAAAATCTAGAACACCAACTATATACTGTCGATCCACAGACTCGAGTGGCTTCTTCATCTCGATTGCGGAGTTATCCAACGTAGCTACAGTGGTCATATCGGTGTCAACACTGCTAATATCCTCAGATGCCCCAAACCCAGCATCAAACTGTTCACTCAGTAAACTAGATTTTTCGGGGGAATCAGACTGCTTATAATATGGTGGCGAAGATGGAAAATCACTGGAACCGCCTGGAAATAGAGGTGACTGAAGTATGAAGCTCTTGTTTATTCCCGGGGAAAGTCGCGCTTTTTTGGCTGGTGTTTCCGGAAATATTCGAGATTCAGCCCTCATATCTAGCACATAGCACATCTTCAGCATGAAATTCAGCCTGAGAGAAAGTTGTCGAACCTTTTGGCGTTCCTTCACTTTCTAGCAGCATTACTTCGTCTGTCTCTGTCATATTGCTGGGCTGGTCCCTAGGAGAACTGGATTCAAACCAGGCCCTTTTCTTTGGCCTGTCTGTATCCGATGGGAGGTCTTTAGCTCTTTTCATAGCAGGCTTTAATTCCCACCCTTCCTCTGCTTTTGGGCGCGCCGCTACTGATATAGTTTTCAGCAATTGACGTGGCGAAGGAAGATCGGTGTCTTGTTCTTCGGGGGAATAACCGTTGATCGGCGTAAAAGAAAGATATGGTCGCGTCCCGCTGGTGCTGTTACCGGAGAATGAATATTTCGGCTCTTTCTTTGGTAAAGTGGTAACTCGTGTTCCCGAAGAATTCCTCTCATGAAGACGGCGAAGCTTCGCCAACTCGTCAGGTGGGTCCACTTCGCATGCCAAATCAACAATTTCTACACCACCCTTCCGTAGCACTCGCTCCAAATTCGTAGCGTTGGTGCGCCTGGTTTGAGGGGTTGCTTTGAGCGTTGCGCTCGCCATCTTATCGAGGTTGAAATTGCCCCGCAATTCTGGCCACAATCCACTTCTGGCCATAATTTCCACTTGTTCGTTTCCCTTGTCGGAGGAAAGTCCCTTTTTCTTCTGTGGCTTTGGCCGTTTATCGAGACCTTCACGACAACATAAATGCTTACACCTGTAACTAGTTATCAGTATTTCAAATTTTTGGTGTCTTGGTGGCATCTGATTTACTTTGTTTTGTCGGTGCATTTATGGCGGCACTGCCAATTTCCACTGGGGAGTTGTACTGGTTCTACAGCCATCTCTGCTGGTTCATGCTTCGGTAGAGTTGGTGCCGACGTCTTTGGCTCATTGGGAAGGGTACCGGTGTTCTTTCTACTTGATGGCTTGAAGTCGTCAATGTGATCAAAATCGATGTCATTGAAAATATCTGAGTCTCCATAATCTTCTTCGTCCAAAAGAACAACCTGAGGTGTATGCTCGCTTGAGGGCAGCACTGGCCGTTGGAAACTTAGGTTCCCAATAGTATTTTTGCGCTCTTGTTTGAGCTGTACTTCTTTTAGACGAGCTTTGGGAAACATTAGTGGATCGATATCCAGCTCCAGTTTGTACGTTTCCCAAGTTCCAGCTACGTAAATGGTTTAATTAGACGCCCTTGGACTTGCGGAGAGAATAACTACCTATCTGTTCACAAGCAACATGACAAAGAAGGACTTGTTCGGGTGATTCCAATTGAACTGAGAATTTAAAGATCTTTCCAGTTGTGAAGTGATACGTACTGTTCAAAGTTACTAGTGCATCGGGGGCAATAATTTAAGGCCACTCACAATTGCCTTTGAAAATCCACAAGCAGCCCATCCGATCTCTCGGCAATAAACACAACTGACAATTCCATACCTCGAAAACGTCGAGGGGCTGTATCTGTACTAAGGAGTCCAACTTCTGAGTGTACACTCACTTCCGGAAGTCTAGATGTACAGTTTTTCTATTGTTCGATGAGATACTTCCCACTAACGGGGAACTGAGCGATATAACAAACCTTTGCTGGTCCTACCTGCTTCGAGGACAGCTTAAATTGTGGGATGCACTTCACAGCCTTTAGGATATTTGTTCCAAATGGTGGATTCCGCGAAAGTGCTGTCTCAATCTGGTGTGGTTGCAGCGTCGCTAACTTTGAGAGACTGCGAACACCAGCAATTACGAGCTTTCTGACTGAAGCTGGCCCAACGCCTTCTAGCTGCCGGATTTCGCCAGGTGAGTTCTCCCACACTTTTCCTTCGAGACATCGCGCCAGCTGGAGTGCATTTAAAACACAGATGGCATCTTGCAATTCTTGTTGACAGTCAATGATGCAGCGTATGATACGTATACAGTGTTTGAAAATATGGGCTTTGTCCTGCATTATATTGGTCTTGAATCTCTGAAAAGCCTGATCCATGGGAAACTCAAGTATCCCGAGCTCGTACTACGTGCAGTGTTAGTAGGTAGTCTGGGTATAGGGTTTTCGGGCCCACCTGGATAAGGATGGAAACTTTATGCGCCGGGGTTGCGATGTCTTCCTTTATGGGGTATTTCAATCCGTTGTCCCTATTCAGTTCCTTGTACAGTCCTTTCTCGCCTGACCGAAATCTTAGTTCTTTGAATTCTTCAGCTTCAGATAAAACAGTGAGCTGTGATACAATTAGCGCGGCAAATTTGATTGAGACCTAGAGTACTCACAACGTCTGAGAGTGAGGCCTTTGGTTCCATCTTTAGAATTAACTGCATGGTTCCCAGCTTAATATAATATCGAGCCATTGCATCACCAAATTTTGTGAGGGAGAGTTTTCCGCCATTGTTCTCTACCATACGTTCTGTAATAAGAAGGTTTATCTCTTTCTCACATATGTCGTCGAGTCTTTCCTCGGAATTTTTGGTTGGTGTTTGGCCTTCAAGTTTATAGAACTGCGGATTCCTCTTCAGGCGGACATAAAGGAATGTAGATCGGAGCCATTGCTTTGCGGTTTCGACGTTTGTAATGGTGCTAAGTCCAATTTCGGCATTCTATTCTCGTGATTAGTGACGTTGGATGGTTTGTAGTGTAGAGTCTTACCATGTGTTCCACAAGGTTTTCGTGTAAGCTAAATTGCGTGATATTAGTTTCTCTCTAGAACATGATAATTAACGTATGCTTGAGGGATGTACTTACCTGCTTTCAAGTGTTTCGGTTCCGGCAATCATATCATCGTATCGAGATTTCTTTTGCTGGGAAGTCATGATTACGGCAACACCAGTGTCATCAAATTGGGGACGACCGGCTCTCCCTAGCATCTGCATGACTTCTAGGTCGACATACTCTCTGGCTCCATTATTGGACCAACCAACGGTGTTCTTGATGACGACGAGATGGGCTGGTAGATTGACACCAACTGCTAACGTTGAAGTACAACAGATAACATTTAATTCGCCTTCGAGGTATAAAGTCTCTATAAGAGCTCGATCGGTGGCATCAACCCCGGCATGGTGAAATGCTACGCCACACTCTGCCGCAGCCTGTAGATCTCTGTTCTGGAAGCTGAATCGTTTCTGTGGAGCCTTCCATGACCGTTGTCTGGCATCCCATCCACGCCAATTTTCCGCAAGTAGTTTTGCTGTCGAAATGCATATATTCCTCGTCATACAGAAAATAATGACGGGTTTGCCATCTGAATGTTTTTGGACAAGTTTTGGGAGCCTGACAATATTTCACTATTAAGGGATGAAATGAAGCGCCGATGTAAGGATAACTCACGACTTGTCGAGCGTCTTGTCAAATTGGAATTCATTCCCGTTCCATTGAAAGCCATAAATATACCTCTGCAACTGAACAGGACGAAACTCTGGGCCAAAGACTTCCAGATTGGCTGGAGCATCTGGTGTTGTGGGATTCTTCCCCAACCAAGAACATATGTCTCCAGAATTCGGAACCGTTGCACTCAGTGCAACAAAGCGAACATCAGATCCGATAGATCTCATTCTTTGAAACAATTAGCTTTTTTGCTTTTGATTAAGAGCAAGTATTTAATGACCTTGAGACAACAACCTCAAGCGTTGCACCGCGTGACTCTTTCAAGATATGCACCTCATCAATCTTTCGCCGACATGATTAGCAGCTGCATGCGAAGATATAGAAACCCGGAGAGTATTACCAAAAACAGTCGCACCATGTCCAATAGCTTCCGGTGGTCCTGCCATCTTCGTGTCATGCTATCCCATTTTTCTGGAGTAGTCACGATGAGATCGCCACTTCGTACGTTTGAAAGCTGGGCTTGATCCGTATCGCCCGTCAATTCGGTGCATACAAGACCTAAGTTGCAGAACTTTTTCTCCCAGTCTGCAATTATCAGCTGTAGCAAAGTCAGATGCTGCATTAGGGGACTCTACCTCTTTTTCTCTCCGCACATAATGCCTTTGTCGGTGCCTGATATACCACCTTGTATGTGCCTTGCTGAAGTTCCCTGAATAGCGCACATATGGCCAGCTCCAGTATTGCTGTCTTTCCCGATCCTGTTGGGGCAGAAACCACAAGGTTATTGCTGGAATTGTAGACCGGTTCGAAGCAACGAGACTGCACAGCATTGAACAACGGATATGAAAAGATAGATCTGAATCGGTCTGGCAGTCGGTTGACTGGAACGAGAGAAATACCTTGGATGGTAGGAATATGTGGTGTAGTATTCTGTGGCACCTCTTGCGGTTGAAACAAGTTCCCCATACGCAATTCCGGCTGTTTTGCCAGATGACTAGCTTGAAATGCTGCCATCCTTGCTTTTCTTCCCTGCGGGGCTCGTTCTGGGGTTTTGAACGGGTTATCATTCCTTGCTGATGACTGCTTGACCGGAGTCGGACTGGATGGAGGGGCTTGGGGGCTGCTCTCGATATCCGAAAATTTCGGGGTAGTACTCTCACGGGGCCTATACAGGAATTTCGCTGATATATTGTCAACACTACAATATAGTAGAGAGTGTGTTCACGTAAAGTTACTCACACAATCCATTCGAGTGCCTACGTTGTGGCGGCGTTGACTGCACTTTTGACAATCCAGAACGACTTATAGAAGGCAGACCTATTGTCTCGTTACTCCCGAAATAGCTGGATCGTCTGCTGCTAAAGGGTGCATTGGATTTCGATGGCCATTGAGGTAGCCTGCCGCTCAGGAGATCACAATCTAGATCCAACCTTCCATCAGCACCAGTACTATGCAACATATGACAATGAAAGATTGTTACCAAAGTCATCAAGATCCGGGTCTCCTGCTCCATTCCCTTGATTGACAGCATGCTTGAAGGAGCTTCCTTCAAAATGACGTTGAGGAATTGGATTTCGTGAATTGTTGCCTGTTGGCTGTGGGGCTTCATCTAAACTGTCCAGGGCAGATAGGACATCATCTAAGAGGTCTGGCATTGTGCCGACAGAAGTAATGGGAATGTATATTAAGATGTGCGGTAAGTTGAGAAAGAGTGAAGCGAGTACTTGGATTGCTTAATATAATACAGATGGTGTGTTTGTTGTTACTTGGTATGGTCATACCAACAACAGACATTCGAATGAGGACCTGATTCGGATAAGCATGTATCGACTTGTATGTACTTATGCTTTGTCGGTCTTTTCTCTCTCTGATATTCTGATATGGATCATTAGTAAAGAAAACTCATCCTTCGTTGGTCTTCCTAAATTTACAAGCTGCTCACAGTATATGGCACTAAAAGTGCCTGCGAACTGTTCTCCCGCATGACAAACAATACAAGGATATTGAACAGAATTAACCCCTCATCCCCATCTTTCACTACCGCTCATCTATAAGCTCATTTTCTTGCACGTCCGCCACCGTATTTTTCTGCCTCTTCCTCCACGCTAAAACACCCTTATCAAACACCTCATTATTCACGCCCTTCGGTACCAGAATCAACTGCACCCCAAGCTCCTTTTCAACATTCCGATTCCTCGCTTCATCATCAAAAAATAACATGTCACCGTAGTCCAATCCCGTCTTCTTCTGCAACGACCGAAAATGCAAAACCTTGGACCCAGGATATATCTCAAACTCATCGAAATAGTCAATCCCCCGCCCTCCTTGCTCGAGCTGGAGGAGTGACAACATCTCTCTTGCTAGTTCTGGGGCATGGGTACGTGATGCTGCTGCTATTTTCAATCCTTTGCTATGCAGATGGTACAGGATCGAAGGTACATCAGGATAGAAGCTCCAGACATCTTTGTACCGGTCATGCACCTTGTTGTATTGCCCAGTTGCTTTGAGAGGTGCGGTCACATGTGTATCAACCCAGAATGGCCTAGATAAATACGAAGATCTTAGTTATCACAGCCACTTATTCGCACTGGATGGAGAAAAACCAAAGTGTATAGTCTAAATCGAAGGCTATAAGCTTCGGAAGCGGGCCGTCATCCTGAAGAGTTGCCGGTAGAATAGGGTTATAACCTGTTGGTGAGACTTTTTTTGGCATGATGTTCGTGAGATGTGACAGATGTTTGCAGACCTGAGGATAACGCGATCTGGACTTTCGGAGATGCATCAAGTAATCATTATTTACCCGGCAGATCGTCGTAATTTTGCGTATGTGTATAAATCCGGTTGCGAGTAGATAGCGTTGAGCTTGTTAGGGTTCTACTGGACAAAGAAGTTCGAAAGACGCGGGGTGAAGTCGAGTCAGTGCAAAATTAGAGAGTTTACCCTATTGGGCCAGTTCCAAGGTTCCTGGCTTCGACGATTTCGAGATTAGAATCAAGTGGGTTTCCAACTGCGGTCTAAAGGTGGATTTGTTCAAGCCCCACAGTTTGGGGCAGCTTTTTGACTTCTTATAAAATTTCCTAGACCCGTAAAATTGTTAAAGCCAGGAGTTTGGAGCTGTCCCGATAGCACAAACTTTCCATTATGGGTCCGTGGTGTCAATTGAGCGTTTATAGCCAGCCTTATAGCTAGCTAAACCCTATTAAACTCAATATCTCTTCATTAGCAACCGGATTTATACGGTATATACCTGGCTATTAGATTCGTCTATATGGTACTCGCTGACCATGAGATAATACCCATGTACTAAATACATTCGAACTAAGATAAGAGAAAAAGGTATCAACAATTGCAAAAAGACCATCTACGCGTGTGTATCAAACTCAAGCGACCAAACATCTCGGGCGTTCCGTAAATATCAGCGTTTTACCTCTGTGCTCATTCAGTGCTCGGGCTTTTCGGGTTCCACCACAGTCGTCTTTAAAGCGAAATATTCAGACTTCGATGGGTTTGGTGGATCCGGTTTTGAGTACAACCATGTTGCAAAGAGTACAATAAAAGCACCGACAACGAACTACAAGCATGTGTCAGAATAAGTATCGCCGGTGAACATAGAAGTGATGAACCTACGTTTATCGTGACCACAAAATCAAAGAAATAGACACTGGCTATACAGCTGGCAATAATACTGATACTCGTCGCAAAGTTCTTCGCAATATTATCGGCGTAGTTTACGCAGAGCGCGACCACAAGCCCACCAAAGGCTTGGAATACAATGGCAGTCCATACGACTGCATTGTACCCCACGAAGAATCCTTTCTCCATGATTTCCTGGCCATCCATCCAAATGACGCCAATGAATAAGGCTGGGATAAGAGACCAAACTGATAGTTGGATATTACGAATCCACAGTGACGTATTCGAACCCTTTAGAACCTTCTCAAAATATACTCCCGCCAACCCCGAAATCATGCAAGCAACAACTACGGCAAAAAGTCCCTTATCCCGGTCCATCGTCGATTCTCCGCTGTGTTCGGTGTCGATACCTTCGTAGGTAGCCGACCGGCGTTGATGAGCAGGGGTCGAGGAGGTTGCAGGGAGCTGGACAATTGCCACACCAGCCGTTAAAGTAACTAGGGATATCCACTTAATAAAACTTAGCCTTCGGCGGAGCAATATAACACTGAAAAGCGCAGTTGTGAGAATTTTGAGCTGGTAGGTGACTTGAAATGAAGCCGCGTCGAGATTCGATACTGCAACATACTGCAACCGATTCTGCAGGGTATACAGACATGCCGGTATTGCCAGCTTCCAATTATCGGAGCGAAATATATCTTTGTAGAGCCCTTCGAAGGTAGTAGATAGCGGTGACATAGAACCGTCGGTCTTCCGTTTGTCCCGATACGCCACCACCAAGCATAGTAACAGTTTCAGAACCTCGTTCAACAACACTGCGGTGGAAGCAAAGTAGCGACTTGAAGAAGATACTGGCATTACACGCGAATAATGCATTATCTGAAAATATCAGCGACGTGAGGCTTTAGGGTTCAGTCGGATGTCGAGTTACAAGAATCAGGGCGGAGTTTTGAATTGTGAGCTTTCAGGGGTTAGTAGGTTTCCCCAACAAGGTTCGAATAGCGGAAGCATACTGTAGCGAGCGACACCAGTTTCATGGGCACTCCCAAGAAAGTTGGGGTAGTTTCGGCCACCATTATGGCAGCTCAGAGAAGATGAGGCGCTGAGCAGAGCAGAAAGAGCGATTCAGTCGAACGAGTGAGACGAACAATACTAAGTAACGAGTCGTATTAATGAAAGTGGAGGTTGAGGGCGGACGTGAACGTGAGGTCTGGCAGATCTATCGGTAAGTGGTGATTGTGAAATGAGGCCCGGGTGTATACGTACTCTGGTAGTACAGAGAGGAAACCGTTTATCGGGATTCTACTACTCTACAGATGTCTACAAAAGCGAAGAGAACAAGAGTATGGAGGTGACCAAATCCCATTAAACTCGCCACCACCTTTTTCCTTGTACAATTATATAATTGAATTAATGCGAGAATTGAATGTCAATACAAAGAGCACTCAAGGAAGTGCTCAAGTGGTCGCTGGGGATTCTTTCGGTCCCACACGTCACGACAACCAAACCGCTTAGGGAAGGATCGCAACAACTTTTCCCCGCAGGGTTCCTAGACACCTTTTTTATAACTTGTACAGTCAAAGATACTCGCAATATCGGCATAAAACGGATGCTGATATCGAATTCATATTCATTGTTCTTCATGCAGTTAGCTACCTGCGGTCATCTCGTCGATATTACGTGCAAAGCAGTTTCTTTCAACGCTCACAACGTAAGTAACAACGTTCACCGCGAAGCGAAGCCGAAAAGTCTGGTATACAACAATGATCCTGACAGCTTATGAATTTCCAAAACTGCTTTCTGTGCCAGATGTAAGTAAGTTACTGTCAAAATCTCAGCGATGATGTCGCTACGTTAATTTTGCTAGCTTCATACCGTTCTCACAGCAAGTAGGCCGGAAGATTTTGGCCCGATTTTCCGGTCCCTTGGCATTGTGTGGCTTAGATCTTGATTACCTTAGATAGATTGATTAGATTGGCGCTTGGCATCGTCTTTTAGTTTTGGGTTTGCACGGACATCATCGATCCTTTGCATAGTCTGGGACTCTCTCGTGACCTCGCAAGCTCGCCAGACTATCCTTTGCATTATTTTTGCTTTACCACAACTGTTTTCCATACGGCTATTTTTTCGCTGGGGCTACCGCAAGATAATAAAGCCGCGTGCCAAACTACCAACAGCATTCCAGTGCTCCAATGACATTCCAAGCGCTTAGTATGCGTCCACCTGCACCTAACAGAAGAGCAACATACCTTGGGGCTGACAGTGAAATACAACATTCCGTGACCTAAATAAGGGGATAATGTAACGGTGGTCGAGGTTAGGGATCCCGCTACTGGCACGTGAGATTTCCAGGCCGGGTCTTATTAGAATGCTGTAGAGGTAAAACCACGCAGCGAATCTGCTACTTTAGAAGGTTGCATTGCCCCTCGACCAAGAAATATCCGAATTTTGTGCTAATAGTCAGTAAGACGCATATTTCGAAGACAAACACATGAGTCATTGGGTTTCAAGGCGGCTTATTATGTGTTTGGGATTGACCCTACAATTCATGAGATCCAGAGACCGGTAGGAATATCCGAGTCTACTAATTGCCGGAGCAGAAGCTAACAATTGGTGTTCTCGCTTTAGTTTGATGTTGAACATAACCCCAAGGATCTTACCGAGATTATTTTGTACAATATCAAGGAACTCGACCCACAGCCCTTCTCTTCCATTGCCAATTTGTGCAACACGCTTAGCAGCGTTGGGATTTACAGAACCATATGCGAAGATCTAGAGACCGCACTCAATTTGGTGACCATCAGATATGGAGGAAAGAACTTTATCTTGAAGCACGGTTTGGGTTTCTGGGCCGGCTAGATCCTCGAAAATAGCGGTAAGAGTTATTGACTTCCAAAATCGGCGCTTTGTGCAGCCGTCCACTGGTCTTGCTTCGCACCTCCTACTACTACCACCGCCCTACTGTTTCCGCCGGAATCGAGTATTCGGGGTTCGGCGACCGGCTCTCGACAGGCTACATCAAGTTCGAGTGTCGGCGGATCCACGGGTAGCGAACCGTCAGGTGAGGAACAAAAGGAAGGCTACCCAACGAGTCCCCGGAGGAGGCCCGAGACCGGTCTATTTTCTCACCCCTTTAGAAGTAAATGCGCTTTTATATTTGCCATAAATGGAACTAAAAGAAATGGAAGATGAGTCTTATTGCCCCTGAGAAGGTTGTCTTTTACCATGGGTGTCCTTGGGTCTGGGCGCTGTCGAACATCAGGATCAATGGTGTGGTAAGAGGTCGTTATGGCAGTTACTATTCTTCTCTGCCTGCGACATATTGGAGCACGAGTTCTGTTTTTGTAGTCTGGTGGTGCGTTACTCTCGAAGCTAAAGAAAAAGCGATTAGGGAGGGGTGTGGCGTGCGCTCACAAACTTGCAGAAGGGAGCGCATATGAGAGATGCTTTTCTTGATTCTTGCGGGAAGTGAAATGTTTGAAGGGGAAGAAGGGGAGCTCTTTCACCTAGCCGGCCATCCGGAGGGGGAGGAGAATTGGGTACTGCCATACTCTAGTTAGAGTGAATGTAGAATGATTAAAACAAAAAAACAAACAAAGTGAAATGTTTGGTGAGCTCATGAGCTAGGGCGGATATCTATAGAATGATCTATATCTTGGACCCGGAAGAGGAGGACGAAGTAACGGAAATCAGAGATCTATTATGATTGAATTACTGTGGCTAACTTATTCTGTAGTTCGTTCACCGCAATCTTCAGGCCGGATTAGATGTAGCTCCGCGGATTACTCAGGTTCAGCCTCCTTTTCAGGAGGATGATGAGGATGGCGACAACTTGGACCGGTTCTTCGATTTCTGTTTGGTACTACGATGCTCAATACCCTGAAGGACACAGGCACGAAGAAGGTTCACCAAAAGCAGATGGAAAGGGTGGGTTTTTGGGAGCATGCACGGATAAGGCGGACAAGTAGATGAACGATAGAATTACGGCTATTATAGCACTAGATGTGCTAGAAGATGAGATTGCAGCCTATGAGCATGCGGCAGAGGAGCCTCCGAAGCGTCATAGGCCGGCAAGAAGAGGATGGGGAAGAGGGTGGGGAAGGGGAGAGGTAGAGAAGGGTTTCGAGAGGGTGTCTATTGCGCGTGTTCTACTTTCATATGAGGCATCTGCTCTTTACTACAAAAGGATCTTATTATCTGTACAAGTCTCCTGTCACAAGTCGTAGTGATTTGCCAAAACAAGCCCAAAATACCCAACTTCACGTCAACACCATACAACCACCACCACAGCAGTAGGTCAATAGAGACTTCTGTAGGATCGATTTAACATCAAAGCCTGTTAATTCCTGGTCTGCTTGAAAATTGAGTAGGTCAATTCCAATTCAAAGTTTGGCAACACCAAGAATTGCCAAATTTGTAAGTCAAAATTTAGCATCAAACCTGATATAAAATCATCCAGTCAGCTGCTTATAGAAACCCCAGATAGGATGCTGTGTAGACAAAGCCTGGTAGTTCTAGGGTACCCATGTTATTTTGGAATGGGCCAGAAAACAGGGCCCTAAGAGAAGTTATATATACAAGGCAGTTGCAGCTCACATAACCGCTTTCTCCGTGATCGTGCAAATACCACAATCTTGCAAATACCATAACGAGTGCAATGGTATGGACGCTATGCTACATTATGACGCATGAGAAAACTCGTGGGTAAAAAAGGTTGAATAATTTGTATTCAGGGACAGTGGTCTGATTAACGGTCCCAAGTAACTTCAAATAGATCCCTTTTCGTCCGGACACTATTAGGGCGAGTATTTTCTTTGCCGTCTTTGCCGGGTTAATGCACCCACTGGATGCCATCATCAAAGCTTCTCTCATCGGCAGGCTTATCTTCCAGCTCTCCAAAACTCACCAACATCAACATTTCACTCCTGAGGTGGTCTCTAGTAAGTCCCCGGCACCGCATGAGTTTCATTATCTAATCTGTATCGCAGTCGCTGCGGTCGCATCATTTAGAGCATTAGAAATGAGTAAGCTATCGGAAGGTCTGCGCAGCAGTATCTCCGTTGGAGCGGCGTCTGTCCCTCGCGACCGGTGCAGTGTTGCCCCCGGCAATCTCGAGGACGTGTATGAAAAGTTGCTTGAATCCTGCCCGCATCGCTGCTTGATTAAAGCAGATGGTTGTGAGCGCGAAACTGGTGGATCTGGCGAAGTGCGCCAAGATAATTAAAGCGTTGAGGATCCCTGATGGCCGATTCAGCTCACCCGGAAGAATGTTATTGGAAAACGCCTATACTATTGACCATTCCAGGCTACAGGCCTGCACGAATCTTATGCCTATGCTGAGGAAAGCAAGAATTACAGGTTGCTGACCGGTTCCCCGCTATGGTCACAACGCTCGCATTCGAGAGCAGTGGATCTACCGGGCGATAATGGAACGTCAAACACCAGAGGAGCAAGCACACGCTTGGCGCATCTGTCCAACCAAGTCCTCGTACTACCTAGCTATCATTGGGATAGATCATTGTGTGAGTGAGTCAGGAAACTGAGATAGAAGAGCCAAGAGGGACGCCAAGACACTCAGATGTATTCATTCCTCCAGGCACCCACTCGGCTCACCTTACGTATTGCTGTGAGTGAAGCGTTTGATTGAGACTATTTCGCTCATAGAAGTGAAACCTCTTCAATTTATCTCATGATTGGAACAAAGCAAAGAGCACATCGCTTTCAGTCCGTTTGCTCATTCACATCTTCACAACCAACACTCGCCTATCTGTGAGGCGGCGGTGCCGAGCTCGTTTGAACCACTTATCAGGCTCAATCAAAAGCAATTTAATAATGGGGTAAACTTGAACTGTATGAAGTATTTGTCAAGGTGTTGTCTGATAGCATAGCCCTATTTGTCACAGCATTAACTTCTGCAATCGGGGTGCCAGTCACCTCACCCAGATAGGTTTCCTCAGGCCGATTCGCCTAGAAATGTATCTAACGAGGCTGAAAATAGTGGTCTTACCGAGTGACTCTTGATGTCGTGAGCGGTAATCTCTACCACAGGTGCACGCCAGCTGCTAGGGCGTGCAATGGCATCGTGCATACCTAGAACTCTTGGCCAACCGTCCGTTGCCTGACTGCAGTTGAACCCCAACGTATCGAGTTGTTCCAAGCATGTAGTGTTCCAAACTTCGAGAAGGGTCGTAGAAGCTGGCCGTGTGTCGTCATCGGTTACCGGTAGACAGGGTATACCTATCCTAGCACTGGTGAGGATGTACTCTAGGGTATGTACCAAGGCAGAGAGTGTAGCGTTGCAAGATGTGGAAATGATGGACGGATGAACAGACAACCGACGAGGGGAAGTGGCTATACATATAAAGTCGGATGGGTGGCGAAATGACCCCGACAACGACAATTCATCGAAATCCGGAGAGTGTGGGATTCCTCGATTCCCGAAGAGACAGGCTATCAATCTGGGGAAGCTTTATCGCGGCGAATTCATATGCAGGCTATTCGTCTGTGCTGCGCGTGCTCGTCTCGAGTGTTTCAGCTGTCTGATCGTCGAATAAAGGAGAAACGGGAACCTTGCAAGTTTAACGTTGCATGCTGTGTAACTTGAGCGCATCTGCTCGCTGCGGAGCTGCTTCCGTCGACAGGGATCCGCCTCACTTCAACATGCAATGAGTCTCGAAGGTTTTGCATCACACCTTATTTTCTTGCTTGTTCTTTTTGTACAAATCAGGTTATAGCAAGACCACCTGTTATAACCGCATGCTAAGAAGCAGCACAGCCTCATTCACGACTTATCATCTCGTTTCAACACTGCCGCCGCCAACCAATCCCTTAGTCGATAGATTGATCACAAGGTCTGGACTCTACGGAAAAGAGGTTTATGTGTAAGAAGGTTCTCCTTTTGTTGCTGTCTCTACTGCCTGCCTGTCTGCCTGTCTGTCTGTTCACTTTTCTGCTCCGTCCTGCCCTGACGCACATGTCAACAACAACAACAATTGGATTATTGTTCCCACGCTCGACATTTTTTCCACTTAGCAAAAATATCATACTCTATTAATAGGGTTGCATTGATTTGTCAAGTTTGAAAGGCTAACCTTCAGACCACGGCGGGTGCCGTTCGGGGCACTTGCCAGGGCAACTTGAGTCTACAGGGAAGCTTAAGCGTCGCTTCAGTTCGTTTACTCGAACTTGTATTCACCATATGCCTTCTCCTTCTTTAAGTGCCGGTGACATCGGGAGAGAGGAGAACGGGGAACCTAGGGAATCTGACAGTTTGGTTGGCAATGGCAATGGAACCACCTATGGCACTGCAGATCATTACCGTCAGCAGATCTCGAACAAAGTCAACAATGTGGTACGCTATTCGTTCGGCCAGTTGAAGATCATCCTGTTCAGCAACTACGTCAACGCATTTCTGGTCTTTGTTCCAATTGGCATCGCCGGAGGCATTTTTGGGTGGAACCCAACAGCTGTCTTTGTTTTAAATTTTCTCGCTATTATTCCCCTTGCTGCATTACTGAGCTTTGCGACGGAAGAGCTTGCCCTGGAGGTTGGCGAAACACTAGGTGGGCTTATGAATGTAAGTACATGAATTCTATGACTGGATGCGTGTGGACTAATTGTGGATAGGCTACCTTTGGGAATGCGGTAGAACTTATTGTGAGCTGGAGATTTACCTACCATATACGAACCTTAATGAATTGATAGTATGGATCCAGGTCAGTATAGTTGCTCTGACAAAAGGGGAGATCCGCATCGTCCAAGCCAGTATGCTGGGAAGTATTCTATCGAACATTCTTCTGGTACTTCTCTCAGACAAGATGTTTCATTGATATGTCAAGATTGACGCTGTTTTTCGTACAGGTTCTAGGAATGTGCTTCTTCTTTGGCGGTTTGAAATACCATGAACAGACCTTTAATAGCACCGTGGCATCCACAATGTCATCCCTCATGGCTGTTGCAACATCATCATTGATCATTCCCGCCGCGTTGTATGCGACTATTGCTCAGACGGAAGAGCCAGACTTTAAACAAATCCTGCAACTATCACGAGGCACCTCCATTGTCATTCTCATCTTATATGTCATGTATTTGGTTTTCCAACTAAAGACTCACACAGACCTGTTTGCTGGAACAAATGATCCAGAGGAGGAGAACCAAAGGGTGTTGCTTACCCCTATTGAAGCAGGCCTGGTCTTGGTCTTTGTGACCATTCTTGTGGCCGTTTGCGCCGAATATCTGGTGGGATCGATCGAGGGGATTGTTGCATCATCCGGAATCAGTAAGACATTCATCGGATTGATTCTCATTCCAATCGTGGGCAACGCCGCAGAGCATGTTACAGCAATCGTGGTAGCCATGAAGAACAAGGTACGCGTTGAGACATGCTTTGGAATTCAGGGGAAGAAAACCATAAACTGACGGGTACCCAAGATGGACTTGGCCATTGGTGTGGCAATCGGAAGTAGTATGCAAATTGCACTTCTCGTTACCCCGTTTTTGGTAATTCTCGGGTGGATTATTGGACAACCTATGAGCCTTTACTTCCAAACGTTCGAAACGGTGGTGTTTTTCGTGAGCACCTATCTCACATACTACGTTGTTCAAGACGGAAAGAGCAACTACCTCGAGGGTGCTATGCTCCTCGGAATGTAAGACCAGAATCAACCACCTGTTGTCGTTGAGGTGAATCGGATACTGAGCCCTGTATAGTTATATTATCATTGCTCTTAGTTTTTACGTCTATCCAGACGGTGCAGGCCAACCAGGAACTCCCTTCTGATTGTGGAATACATAAGACAAATACCATTCAGCATACGCAATTATGTTTCCTTTCTCATTAGTATGAGTGGTTCACTCACAACTTGAACTCACGACCCTCTCGCAGGAGACGAAAAAAATTTCCTAGGTTTCTTTCTATTCGACTTGTATATTGCTAGGTCATGGATCGTGGCAGCATCTGCTTTTGTTTGGCGTTTTGGGGAACAAACCGAAGACATTCAAGCAAGCAAAAACATTAATTACGATTGGAGTTTTGTGGGTTACGCGGGTTCGCATATTAATTGGTTACCCGTATTTTTAAGGTCTAGATCATTCGTTTGTGCGGGCTGGTGTGCGCAGAATTTGTATTATTTTGTACAATTGTTGTATAAATATATTTTTTATACCGAAGTTCTCAGCCGCATAGTTGCTAGTTTCGCTCAAACCAAGTCACCTACCATTCGTTCAATATCAACCCCACTCAATATGAGTGCTAATAATTACCTGCCCCGAATACCTCGACGATTCCTTCGTACCCGAATCCGTCCTCTGATTGTCCGCCCACCTCCCCCGCGACGGCTGTCTAATACAGGTGAACCGACGCCGGTGGTTCATGAAGAAGTCTTTACGCCGCCGCCCCAAATAGAAGAGAAGGCGCCCACTCTGCCAGGATTGACCGAATATGCATATCGATGGGATACCGCACCACCTAGTATGGAGCAGCTGATGAGGGCGGATAAGTTTTTTAAAAAATATCCTGTAGTGCATCTGTGGTCTGAGGCAAAATTTAAGATGATTGACCATGGGACTGCGCCAGAGGTATGTGGGGTTGTCGATGTCCAATTCACGCATCTACTCATTCGCTTTATCGCAGCTCTAACTGAAATCTGCTCGACAGGTTGCGTTTCTCGGGCGGAGTAATGTTGGGGTGTGTAGCTAGGCATATAGATTTTCTGGCACCCTACTGACTACGATTTGGGAGAGCAGAAATCGACGCTGCTCAATGCGCTGCTAAATAACAAGAACATGGCATACACCTCCAGTAAGCCCGGGCGGACGAGGCTGCTCAATGCATTTGGGGTCAACCAGGGGAAGGTGGTGCTGTTGGATATGCCGGGGTACGGCCATGCGAGTCGCGAAGAGTGGGGTGTTCAGGTGATGAAGTATCTTACTACGCGGAGACAGTGCGTCCTCTCCCCAGCTCGTGGTGGACACGGCATGGGGCTAAATGTGGAAATAGGTTCCGGAGAGCGTTCGTTTTGATCGATTCGCAACATGGACCGAAGGCGAGTGATTTGATGCTGCTAGAGAGCTTAGGACGACAGGCCATCCCATATCAGATCGTGCTAAGCAAAGTCGATCGGACAATTGCGAAGTATGGGAGTCTACAGAAGCCATTGGAGGACATAAAGTACCTTTTGGACACTGGTGTGGGCGGGGTAAGTGGGCTCGGTGAGGTTATCGGAGTTTCATCATTAAAGAATCCAAAGGTTGGGATAAGTGAACTGAGGTGGAGCATTATGGTTGCCTGTGGGTGGGATACGTGGAAAGAGAAGAGAGGGGTACAATACTAAGTACTGTCTTATAGAAGCAAAGACCGAACTTGTGAAACCTGTGTATATTGGTAAGTGAGTGGTTGTGTTTCTCCGAAGTTCTGGCTTGGCTTCAAGGTGTCCGCGTTATCGAGTCGCGTCTCCCGACTTTCACCCTCCAGCTCACCACAACCCACTTCAACAACACAGTAATGTCCGACTCAGAAAACGACAACCTCCCCTCAAACGCTGCGGACCTAGACCCATACGCCATTTTGGACGTTCCGCCCACCTCCACTGCCGCAGAAATTCGAAGCGCCTACCGAAAACTCGCACTAAAATGTCACCCAGATAAAGCATTAGTCGCTGAACGCGACGCCGCGCATGCAAAGTTCCAAGAACTCGCCTTTGCATACGCCATCCTCTCAGATGAGACGCGTCGCAAGCGCTATGACACGACAGGAAGCACGCAGGAAAGTGTACTTGACGACGAAGGCTTTGACTGGAAGGAGTATTTCAAAGAGCAGTTCCGCGCCATCAGCGTCGAGGCAGTTGAGGAGTTTAAGAAGGAGTATCAAGGTTCATTCCTTCCAGGTCACCCGCCACCGGTAACTCTCTAACACCATGAACAGGAGGAGAGGAGGAAAGGAAAGCCGTTCTCGAAGCCTACACTAAGTACGAAGGCGATCTCAATGCCGTTTTTGAAATCGTCCTTACCAGCTCTGTCCTCGAAGACGAAGATCGTTTCCGTGCTATAATCGACAAAGCTATTGCAGACGGCGAGGTCGAAGCGTTTAAAGCTTACACCAAGGAGTCAGCGGCGTCTAAGAAGCGGCGAAGAAAGGCGGCTGCTTCGGAGGCGAATGAAGCGGAACAATACGCAAAGGAGCTAGGAATTCATGATCAACTGTTTGGAAAGAAGAAGGCAGGCGCCACCGCTACGAAGGGTAAAAAAGGAAAGAAGGGAGAGGAGGATACGAGCGCCTTGGAGGCCTTGATCAAGAACCGTCAGGCAGGGAGGATGGATGCTATGATTGCGGGCCTGGAGGCGAAATATGCATCATCCTCATCGACCAAGAGGAAGGGTACGAAGCGTGTTGCGCCGCCACAGCCTACTGAAGAGGAGTTCGAGGCTGTGAAAGCAAGGGCTACAGGGGGGAGGAAGAAAAGGACGAAGATGTGAATGAGGACGTGAACGACGACGTAATCGATGATAATATGTGTTTCTTGTGCTTGGTTTTTGTGTAACTGGATCCTCTTCAAATTGGCTTTGCTGTAAATTTAGTCTTGGAGTTGGTCTCCTTGAAAGAACATTTATCCTTTGTCTCTAATTTCCTAGATTCGAGTGAGATTCATGTAAACTATGACCGAACTTGCGCCAAGCCGCTAGCTTGTACCCCACGTCAATGCAGCTCCTCCGCCAATCTTCAACTTCCCCAGACCTTCCCTACAAATTTAAACCACCAACCTCTCCACCATGGCCGACCAAAAGTACCTCACGGCTCTCCAACCGTTCATTCTCCTCGCCAAGAATGCTACAGGTCGTGCAGCAGCCGATTTAGTAGTACAAGCTACCCAAGCTCCCGGCTGTTTCGTCTTCTCGGAGCTCCTTGAATGCCCCACCATCCAAACTCTCTCAGAATCTCCGGAAGGTGAAAAATACCTTGAGCTACTGAAGATCTTTGCCTACGGAAGCTTGGCAGACTACAGAGGTAAGAGGTAGTCTCTGTGTGTTCCCAGCATCTTACAAGTGCGCCAGCAAACCCCGACCTTCCTCCTCTCAACGACAAGCAGCTCGAAAAGCTTAAACAGTTATCTCTAATCACGCTTGCCTCTCGCGGCGCCGAGCACCTTACCTATCCCTCCCTTTTACGCTCCCTTGAGCTCCCCAGTATCCGGGTGCTTGAAGATCTTGTCATCTCTGCCATCTACGCTGGACTGCTACACGCGAAGCTCGACACGGCCTCCCAACTTGTCGAGGTGTCTTCCACCGCCGGCCGCGATGTCGCACCTTCCGAAATTCCTAGTATGGTTGCGACGCTAAATGCATGGTGTAAACAGTGTGAGGATGTGCTCGCGGACATCGATGGGCAGATGGAGAAGGTTCACCGGGAGGCGGTACAAAAGAAATGGGAAAACGAAGAGTATGCAAAACTTGTTGCTGCAAAGAAAGAGCAGCTTAAGAGCGAAGAGAAAGGTAGTACCGGAAAGGGGAAGAGGGTGATTTCTGAGGGAGCTGAGGATGGGAGAGGAGGCTATGGCGCCGACGATGATGATGGCATGGATTTGGACGATGCGTCTTACGGGGATGGCGCGGGGGGAACTTCTTGGGGGCCAAATGCTGCGAGGAGAAGAGCCAAGGGGGTGAGATTTCCGCCGCTCGGAAATAAAAGGAGATAGGTGCTGTAGTGTAGGGGAGTGTATCAGGGAAATGGGGTCTTTTACTGCTGTTACGGATTTACATTGTTATTCTTTGGCGTTCGTGTGGATCGGAATAAAGGCTCAAGCATGGGAATGAAACCAAAAACATGGCTGGACGATGGCGCGGGATTGGGTGTTAGATACCAGTGTAGCAGTTACTGACCTTCTGGGCTGCCTTCGATATAATGGACGTCAATACAAAAGCGCCCGAGGAAGTATACTAGTAGTCACTTTTCGGATATCCGATCCTCGGGACTTCCCGACCAGACCCTGTCGCAATGATATCATACATAGCCTTTCAATCAAGCGGATTCTCCAAGTAAGAGCAACAATCAGTATATTAGTACATACGTACGTAAATCTGCCCTCAAATCTACCGTCTCCGTCGCAATGCCTCCTCGTATCCGTCCCCCATGCATTCGTTCGCGATGTTACTCTACCACCACAGAAACCAAAAAGAAAACGCTCGAAGACCCGCGATTGCGCAATCTTGGTAAAGAGCTGCGAGATGAATTCGCGATGATGCGGGACACATATAGTGCGCTTTTTGTCCCCCTTACAAATCCGTTATTCCGATAACAAACATAGTGACAGAAAAACCAAAGAACCCCGTTGTGTTGGTGTGTAACTACACATTGAGCCAGCGAATGAAAATACTGATAACTGTGAGAGGTACCTAGTGCCATGGCTTGATGGGGTTCGATAAGTTACGTCTGGCAGGAGATTGGGTTCCTGGAATTGAATGTCAGTACTCTTTGGCTGGGGAAGAACTGTAGGAATTGATAAGCGGTTGGATTATAGATTGGCGCGGGATATCGGACTGTTTACAGGCAGGAGGAGTCGAAGTTATTGTCTCAACTGGTATGAAAGCTTTGGGGTGATCGGAGGGATATATGATTGACTATCGCAAGTACCGCCTACATCATCGATTGAGCAAAGGGCCGAAGCTCTGGCCAAGGGTATAAGGAAGCAGTTGGGCATTGGGAGAAGTGTGAACTTGATTGGGTAAGCAATCACCTTGAGAAAATAACGAGCGGAAAGACTGACGTTCATCGCAGGCATAGCATGGTATGTGTGGACGGACTCCAGTGTTACGCGTTCCGTAGAGCTGCTAACAGAGGATGCGGTGGTGTGTGGTTTAGGGGTATTACCTACATCCCTCAATTGTGCTTCAACGCTAACATTTTCGGTTTATCTAGAGGCATCGATCCCCGATACATGATCAGCAAACTCAAGCCCACCGAATTCAAAGCACGATCCCTTTCTGAACCCACCACAGCTACTGACCTGATAAACAAGGTCCTATCACTCACCACCGTAGCAACTCCACATCATGGCATGTTATTCTATCCACCCAGTCTCCCTCGTGCGCTGACGGGAAGTCTAGGCTCCTCATTTGCAGACTACATGCTTGACACGATAGGGCGTAATTCTACCACCCCCTCTTTTGAACAGAAGCTAAGCAGCAGCATTAAGCAAACCTTCCCCAAATTTATGGTACCCTGAACCGCATTGGCCTCCAAACCAGCGCCTTTTCGCAGCTCACAACAAGCTATATGAACAACGTTTTCAATGTCCAGGTTCCCGATGACCCTGCGGTCTCGTATGCTCCCGCTTCCTCTCACCCCTCTCTTGTTTTCTTACTAAACATCCCAATAGCTATTTCTCCTACGGCTCTTACTGCAACCCACCCATCTACAGTATCTGGCGAATACCTCACAACATCATAATGGAAAGGGAGGGCCCAAATGATGGTTTGGTTAGTGTGGAATCGTCGAGGTGGGGAACATATGAAGGAACGTTGGTGGGAGTGAATCATTTGGGAATCATCAACTGGGTCAATCGTATTGAGTATGTGTATGGACGGATTGTGGGGAGGAAGATGAATTTCAATGCATTGGCTTTTTACTGTGGGATCGCTGGTAAGTTTTGGAGACGGTAGTGAGAAGAGTCTGATACTGATAATTGGCACAGATAAGTTGGCAGGGAAGGGGTTTTAAGGGAGACCATTTTTAAGATTTGGCTGATAGAAATGTACTTTCTACGATAGATACTAACTGTCTGCGCGTTTAGCTTCATGTCACAAAAACGCGCACGAATTGGGGGGGAGGGTTTTATTGTCCCGGGCTTTGCAGATACAGCGTCAGATGTCAGAGCAGCTGTTTGTATCACGAAATAAAATACATGTGTCAGAGTCAGAAGCAAATGTACCGGTTAAAATAGATGTCAGGAACAGTGCGTATCTGATGTAAAATCTGTCAGGACAACTATCTCATTCAAAACCAGTCAGAAGTGGTGCGCAGTATGGGTGCTCAGCGGTACTCTGGCTCTCAAAGTTTGTTAACCACTACCGTAGTGAAAAATTAAGGGTTGAATACACACTGCCAGAACCGAAGTACCCAAAACATACGCCGTGGGTACGTTCCCAGACCATTCCTCCACAATACCGATACAAAACATACACCGAATTCAAGTCAAATTCGGCTTTGGGGGTGCGTCAATACACACCGAAATACGGATTTTTCAACCGTGCTTTTTACAACAGTACTTAATGTGCACCCTGCCCCAACCTACAAAAATCACTCGCCTTCCTCTACAAAGCCAGCACTGTTACAAAAATGCTAAGTAAGAGTTGTCACGCCTGATCTGTATCATATTCCTTATCTGTCACCGCCATCCTGTATAAATAGAAAAGATATGTCACCTAGCGAGTGTATCTACAAAATTTTCTGTCAGGTCAAAAAAGTTGTATCCGCAAAGCCCGGGATAGTACTTGGACAGTCGATATTCCAGAAGAATTGGCAGATTTTGGTGTTGTCGAACCCATCAGTATGCCCTTTCAAACATGAAAAATCAAGCATAGGTGCTGCCTGACGGCAAGCAAAAAGACATCCGCCGGTTTGTGCTCAATGGGACCACCCAATTGAGGGTTAGGGTTTATCTGGTTGAACAACGGCAAGTACTCGCTGAAATGAATGATACACTAACCAGTGAGTGTGGGCATCATTGATAGACATTAGCCATATATGATTGCTTCCATTCTGAATTTAGCATTGTTATTATCTCAAATGGTAAGATAATTTCCGAATAATGGGTCTGTGCATACTTACCACAGCCATTCGGCGCGTCCGAAGACTTTTATTTTTAGCAAGTTCTGACCGGTCACCTTTGCCACCCCAGCAAAGGCTCAAAGCCTACCCAGCCGCAGCTATATGAACCCTAGTATTTGTACTTAGAGGTATGTTCCCGGGAGCTGGAGAAAGAAAGGCACCAGATCGGCGAGCACATATATACTATTGTAAAAAGGGTAGTTTGTTAGGACGTTTGTTGTCGTGGCCCGTCAAACTATTGCTGCCTATCTCGGATATGGTAAAAAAATACATCCTAGATTACCCCAAGCAATATTTATTCTAGCCCGCCCCTAGCAATTTTCTACCAGATACCTAGCAAGGAGGAAGGAGGAAGACGGAATAGAAAAGGCAAGGGAAGAGGCTGGAGAGAGTGGGACAACACAACAATAGGAAGAGCCATCAAACCATCGTCAATGATTAAAGGACGGGCTGGGGGTTAGGGGTACACAGTAACCCTAGCACCCCCGTATCCTGAAGTTTACTTCAGGGATTGCAATTGGCGGACGACACCACTGCTGAAGAACTCACCATAATATTTGCCGCAACTGTTTGATATCTTTTCAGTGCGGAAATGGCGGGAACTAGTTCAAATCCGGCTTATCTCGAGCACAGGGCTGCGAGCCCTGCTCGCTTGATGCCAGCCCTACGAAAGGGGACGTGCACACCGGCGAGCTTCATTACTCTTCTAGAAGTGAGGAGAATTTTACAACCTCGTGGATGAGATGGGGCGTTTGATTATCTATGGGACGGGAGGGTACCGATCTACACACACATCCAGATGCCGTTGACCGGGGACGATTGGCTGGCAATCGCATCCGCCAAAAACTAAAAGGGATGGGACTTCCTCGTGGGATGTGAGATCGATCTCTGCATATCTGCAGCATGGGCCAGGTTGGAACGATGAGGCACTTCCCCAATGCTCTTGTTCTGGAAGTTTGAGGTCGTCGGCTGGAGTTGAAAGGTCAATGCTCGAGCTTCCGTCTGAGGACTGTGTGGCATTGGTAAATGTGTGAGTTGGAGCCTAGGTAATCCGGCGGGATGGCGCGTGCTCTAGTCTCCGCCAGGCTAGTAGCTTGTTTCTTTTTACCCACAGAAAGTTCCTGCAGATTCCATGAGGGGTTCGTGGTAGGGGTGGAGATCAATATACAGTACGGACGTTGAGAATCTTGGGACGACAGCAAGGCAATGACCTGCAGCTCGGCAAGTGGCGGGGCTAGCTAGTTGGCCGTGGTAATTTTCTGGGCTTGCATGAAAATTGTGAGGGATATGTACATCTGTATGTAGAGCTTGCATATGTGACAACTGGAAGGAGCTGACCAGCCAGTCATGAAAGTCGGATGCATGATACCCAGTCTTTTTCATCTGGACGGAAGTGCTGTCTCGGAAGAAGGTATGCAAGCCAGAATGTAAATTATGAGCAGTCATCACGCCGCTCCATCATGATTGCCTGGCTGGAATCCACCGAGATCTAGATTTGCCAATCGAATAACTGAACGGATATTCCTACACTCCACCGCCCGAATCAGATGCGCTAGCAGTGGTAATATCACAGACTCCAATGTGACCGATCCTAAAGAATATGTTCATTCAGACTAGAGCCATAGTAGCAAGTACTAGTGTGTTTATTTATCTGCCGAGTGCCAAAGATATGACAACTATTACTCAGTGAAAAGGGGTTTCCAGATGCCGGGCGAGAGCCATTGTGGAATGGTGGATGATGGGCTCGAGTATTGTTGATATCATGGTAGTGGCAGTGAATAACGATATCTGATTCTGTATTTCCGCACACGAAACATATCGATAAATCGAACAAACAGTGGGATGGCAGTGCCAGGAGCCAGGAAGGAAACATCCGGGTCAACAGTGTACTCTATGAGTTGGTATGAGAGCTTCATAGAAGCAAACTTCAACAGCAAACTTCAACAGCAAGCAAGTAATGAATACATCCTCATTCAAACCAATTCATATTCCCAATAGTAACCCCCCACTTTTAGTTATAGTACTTTACATGACAAGACCAGGCCCTTCACCTCATATACCACACAAAAGGAAGACAAAAGCTGTACCAATAACCCAATCGACCCATCCAAAACAAACACTTCTCCCTAGCGTATTTTTAGATCTTCATCACTTTCTCCGTCATAAACCAAACCAAAGCTGCAAGCAACCATCCGTTCCCCAGAAACCTGAAATCAAAATGAGGAAACCAAAGCATTGGACCCAGCCCCCAAAAAACAGTCCCTACAAAAATTACCCTTGGCTCCCGTCAATTTGATCTGTGTACGCACTAGATGAATGAATAATTGACCACCCTGAACAAACCCAAGAGGACACATAAACCAACAAAACATCCACCATAAACCGAAAATAAACGTGACTAAGAAAAAGAAATACAGCCGTGAGAAATAAAACAGTTTTATGATTCAATTTGGTTCCACCAGCATGAAAGGGGCTCGTGCCGCATGGATGTTGCTTAATAAACTTTGTTCAATCCCATGCTAATTCTATTCTGATCGCTGGTTTGCTGGTAGTTTGATGACGCATTAGATGATGAGCTGGTGCGTAATGGCGGCGCTGGTGCATGAGCACTCGACCTTGGTGTGATTTGGTACTGCTGCAAACTTAGCTCTGAGTCTGTGCGCTGTTGCTGCTTCTGTGCTGGCATCGAGTGCACAGGCATCTGGTCGACCGCTGAACCCATCAACGTCGGTTGATTGGACGGGTATAACATCCCATTATTATAAGATCCGGAGGAGGTGGCGGACGAGGTGACATAGTTGCCTGCAGAGCCAGTCAAGGCTGAATTTGGGGGGACGAGAGTTGGAGTGGACCTCTGAGAGCTAGGAATTTGCATCGACGGGGATGATGTCACATAGTTTACTGTCGGAGACCGATGGGAGGATGTCGAGGACCTAGAGTGCGAGTTGCTAGATAGCGCGGATGAGTCTGTGTAGCTGCTGTACAGGGTGCCTTTGATGTTGCCACTTCCAAAGTCTGAAGATTGAATACGGGTCGGAAGAGGAGGAAGCACTTTGTCCGAGAGGGACATTGACGGCCTGGACCCACCCTCCGGAAGAGAACTGGAAAGCGACGTTAAAGCTGGAAATATGGTCGGATAACTATCTAGGGAACTGCTGGTGCTGCTAGATATTCCACCATTCAAAATTCTATTACTGGAAGCTGGTACATAGCTCGGTGCAGTTGACATGATCTGGGAAATGGTGTTAATACCCGAGGTTGCTTCAGGTTCCAGAAAGTAACCGGAGCTTCCTCCAGATGTCTTTCCGGTTGTCTGAATGGTAGTCCAGTGCCTAGGAAATTCCGAATGCTGGAGAACACCAACTCCTGATGTTTCGGGTATGCCATGGCCCGAGTGTGAATTGGAAAGGATATACTGAGGATAATTGCTATCGCCTGGTCCGGACATATCGTTTCCCATATCATAGAAAGAACGAGGTGCCAAAGGCATCGAAGATGCCGGGTCACACATACTGCTACCCAGAGTATCTGAGTGATAGAGGGGCTTCGAATCAATCAATCCATTTCCAATACCCAACCCATGCCCTCCTAACCTCAAAGGTTGAGAGCCCAAGGTTGAATGCAGGGTTGGAGTTGATAGACTGGCATGAGGCAGTGCAAGTCCAAGACCATGGCAAGCCGTAGAGGCACTAGATATTGCAGGGGAAGAAGACGAATATGATGGGCTCAAGTCGATATTAGAAGACGAAACCTGCCGTTGGGTGTAAGCTGCTTGTTTCACCGACCAGGCTACTGTTGCTAGATCTTAGAGTGCATACCCTCAAAAACACGCAGGCCCCTTGCTGCAATTGGGCGTTTTTGCAGTTCTGGCATCCAGTATTATCACCAGGATCCCCGCTACAACGAATCTTTCTTTTGCGACACCTCCCACACTATTAATGGCCATTGAGTATCTCGTTAGCCAGATGCGCAACAAATAAAGACAAAGTTATGGTATATGAATTGGGCACAAACAGCAACACCGATTCGACGGCGTGGTGGGCCACTAGCATTATTGCTTTGTACAGTGGCTGGATGGGAGGCAGAGCCACCACGAGACTGGTGCTGATGTGGATGCTGGCGGGCCATCGGATCTGTACGGGGATTGGGCCTCGAGGGACCAAAACCCCTATCGTGCATTGGCGGACCGAACCGTGTCGAGTGACGATAGTCCATGGAATCCATTCCATAGGTAAAATGATTTAGTATGTTGCGAGTCATATTCATTTGAGGTAGCGGCTGGGGTGAGCTTGTTGAACAGGGAACACTCGAGATATTTTGTGCGGGTAGAGAAGAGTAAGAAGCCGAAGAAGTAACAATCCAGAAATCCAGGAGGATATCGCGGGAAGTTAAGTGAAAATACGCTGAAAAGTGGCAGTCCCTCCCAAAACAATAATGCGGCAAATGCGCAGCCAACTGACAATATACCAACTAGGCCTATTGAACTTGGACGGGGACAAACGACACTGAAGAAACCGAGCACACATAGGCCAGGACGAAAACGGGGCTGGAAGCAGCGTTACGCAGCTACTTTTCGAGACCCACTCACAACAACCCTGCGTACACGCAGGTATAGAGTGTTATATCTCCTCGTCCAAGTCCGGCCTTGCCTGCGTAACAGGGAGGGTTGTGGATGACGTTGGTATCGGTAGCAACCCAATATGATAGGCAAGATAAAACTGCAGAGAGTATTGGGTATTTATATTCTAGAAGCAGGCTGTGGTGTAAAGGTAGTGGAGAAGGAGGAGGTGGAGGTTGTGATGGTGGAGGGTGCAGCGAGTGAGGCGGTGAAACAGATCGAGGAATATCTCAGTAAGAGTGGCGAGGAGCTCATTAAGACTTGTTTCTAGCCGTTATATCCTGCATCACACAGCATCCATGAAGCTTGGGTGACAGTATGATTCTTAGGCCCAACGGATCCAAGTTTGATCGGTCATGGGCATACGCTGCTCTAGATGCCGTGCGCGGGCCGCATGGGCCACCGGAGGCGCAAGGACGTTAGAAACTACTCTATTACCATTACACTACGCTGCACGGCTACTACCGACCGACAAAGCGCCTGACAGGTCCCGTGCATGTTTGTAGCAATGGCGAGAGCGGTAACAATTGCTTTTCCTCCACCGTCTCTGTAGACATTTCTCTGCAGTTTGTTTTCCCCCCCATCACCACTCTCAGAATCTCTCTGTCATCTGAGCTGCATCATGCTCACTGCCCCTGTCAGGACTGCCTTTGCTGCAATCATCCAAACAGTCAAGGGAGTACATTAGAGTCAAGCGAGAGGCAGTTATGTCAAACTTGGACGGGCCGTTGAAAACTACATGGTCAGATAAATATCTAGTCATCAAAGAGATGCCTTACTGCAGGGCCGCAACGTGTAAAGCAGAAATAGTCGGACCCTAGCAACTATGGCGTTTGACTGATGTTATTCGGAGCATCAGACTAGATCTCCACTATGCATCTCGTTGCAAAGATTCTCTCTTCCGAGGCCTGATTGATGGCCGTAAAGCCTATCTAGAATTCTATATTGGCTTTACAGAACTGACTGGTCCACGGAGGCATTCACCTGATGTCAAGCTGTTTTAACTGTTGCTTGGTCGGGGGGGGGTCGACAACGGAGAGATGCGCCACCAAAATCGCCGTTTGCACAGAGTATGGTAGGTCACCCGATGCTAATACCTGAAGGAGAAGCGGTGCAACACGCTGAAGAGATCCTGTCCTGAAATGATGAGATGACATTCCGTGAGAGGCAAACTCAGAGGTACTTCACGGTAACCTACATACCTAAGCTATTGCCGCAACCCCAGGGCACGAAATTGGACCACCGAGCAGCCATATCTTGTTATATAATGTTCCATGATAGCGAGTAGTAGATCAACCAAGGGGCATCAGAAAGAAGCTTAAGTTTGGGCGAGGACACCAATGGCATTCTGCCGATTTGCCAAAGCACGTAGATATGGACCACATTGAACGAAATTCTAGGCTCGTAGCTATTAAAGTTATACGAAAGGATTGACAGCGGCGTTCTGCTGAAAAGCTGCCTGACCGTTAATAGTAACCCGGGTTTCTGATAAATACGAAGCCGGTACTGGCATGGCAGTTACCAAGTTCCAAAACCGGCCAATCAGTGTCAGAAGACGGAAAGGCATATACTATCCAACTTCACTTCAGAGAGGCACTGCATATACATATGAATACAAGCGGGTCAACCTCGTACCTTGTTGAACCTTTAACGGCTATTGATGGCTTAAACTCTTAGTACATGGCTAGACACTTCAGCAATGTGGCTTGTCCTGTATGCATGGAATCTCGCGTGTTATCTCCGACAGTCTCGCCAGATCACCAAGACCTGAATATCTGGCACAATCGACGCCAAAAAGTTGACTACAGTATCGCGTGTCAACGATATCATCTTAAACTGCGGGTAGATGGCGATTTCCACCGATCCACTGCAATGCAAGGAACCACTAATACCTACTGCCTTGCAATTCTTCATGGTGCATTGTAAGTTCGAAAAAGGCGGTTGTGCAACGCCTCTGGCATTGCTCCATCCACTCATCTTCACGTACGCAGATACTTAATTTCCTCTGTGAACCAGTGCGGACTTGCCATCGCCAACAGCTGAAATTTCAACACATAACCTTCTGAAGGCACTTTGTCCAGATGTTGTCCTTGCGAGGGAAATCAACAAGTAACTTCGCACAGGCCAGGATGTATCCTGCGCACCTCCACAGTAGGACAGGTGTGTAATAAGACCCGGTAAATGTTCCAAAGAGAAACCTCAATATCCTCCAAGCCTGTGCACCCCAAATGCGTGATAGGAGTCTGTTTTTGGCGGGTGTGGAAGGTCGGCCGAGGAGCATCAAATAGCCAACGAAACGAAAAAGTAAAACAGTTGCAGGCGCTGCTATTCCTGCGTCGATAACATGCCGCAGGGAGTAAGTATCATACATAGTCCTGGTTTCGATTAAACTGTTCAGCAGATTTGTACAGCCGGGTGGAGCCGAATTTGTTCACTGACAGGAGAGTTTTGTAGGTTGTACCACTGTACAGTACCACGCACATCTTGGGCTGCGTGATAATTATCCTTAAAGATGCTCAATCAGCACTCTCGATATATAAATACAGACAGCGAGTGATATTAGCTGAATTCGTGATTGGATAGACTAGAGCTGAAACAGGCTAGGTAGGAGTAAGACCCATGATCATACGAGTATCGCGATCGTCCTTCTTCTCCTTTCCGAGATGCTAAAACATAGCGCGTTATTGTAAATGAATAAACAAGTATCATCGTGCACTTCAAACCTGTCGCAGAACATCCACTGTATATGTCTTGCACTGCGGTCGTTGTCGTGCGGCTCTCAATGGTTGCAGGGGAGCTAATTGTAACTACCGGATTTCACAATGTCATCACTTCCTCTGCAGCGCAAGACTATTCTATCGAACTCCAACGACTTCGACGAACTCCAACATAATCAGCTACTTCATCGTAGTCGCTAATCACACCCTATTCCGTCGAGAACTAGCAATCGCCCATACCTCCGATATCCTAGCCCCCGATCTACCGCGTTCGATTCTCCACAGCTCTTCGCATGTCTGTCCTACTGGAATTGGGCGAAGCAGGTGATATAGTCATCGATCTTCTCACAGACTATGCTCCGCGAACCTGTGAGAATTTTCTGAAGCTGTACGCACCCCCACCTTTCTGTCAGTCTCCTTATTCGGCGTTCATCCCCATCTCCCTTGCCGTATCCCAATACTCTGAATCTCCCGCCTCGGGAACATACAACACGAACCAACTAACACCACGTTTGGCCTACTGTCAGATGCAAGGTCAAATATTATAATTTCTCTCCAATATATGGTGTCCAGAAAGATTTCTCCTTCCAAACCGGTGACCCAATCGGGCCAGACTCACTAGACTCGGATGGGGGGTCATCTATATGGGGACTTATTGATGGGCCCTCTCGACGCTTCTTTCCGGCAGAGTTTCATCCAAAGCTGAAGCACTCAGAGCGTGGAACCGTCAGCATGGCTACAGCCCCAGCAGCGAATAATCCGGACGAGAGGGTGAGCGGAAGTCAGTTTATTATTACTCTGGGGGACAATCTAGACTACCTCGATGGGAAGGCTTCAATTTTTGCAAAGGTTGTGGAAGGATTCGATGTATTGGAAAAGATTAATAATGCCTTCTGCGACGATAAGGGAAGGCCGCTGAAGGATATTAGGATACGGCACACAATAGTCTTGGAGGACCTGTACGAAGACCCAAAGGGCCTGATTGAACCACCGACGAGTCCCATCCCATCAGCTGCTCAATTAGCCACTATTCGTATCGCAGAGGACGAGGTGCTAGACCCAGATGAAGATCCAGAGGTGGCGGAAAAGCGAAGACGGGATCGAGAAGCAAAAGCGCAAGCCTTGACGTTGGAAATGGTCGGGGACCTACCATTCGCTGAAGTCAAGCCTCCGGAAAATGTGTTGTTCGTGTGCAAGTTGAATCCAGTTACACAAGGTAATTATTGCCCTCGAGCCGTTTGCCACTAGGTTCTTTAAACATCATTGACGGGACTGAATTTAGATGATGATTTGAACCTGATCTTCAGTCGATTTGGCAAGATACTCTCATGTGAAATCATTCGGGACAAGAGAACGGGGGACAGCCTACAGTATGCCTTTATTGAATTTGACGATCAGGCAGCCTGTGAACAGGCATACTTTAAGATGCAAGGTGTTTTGATTGATGATCACAGAATCCACGTAGACTTTTCCCAAAGCGTAAGAAATCATCCAGATCTACCGCAGATCCATCCAGCTACCTATCAATCCTAACATATTGCGAATAGGTCTCAAAGCTATCGGATAATTGGCGGACAAGCACTAATGCCAAACGCCAAAAAGCAACCAGTTCTCGTGGATTCGGCGGCTCATCACAACTAGAAAGACGAGGCCAGTACAGAGAGGACACGAGGGGCTCGCGTACGGGTGGGCGGCATGGTGATTATGTTTTTGACCCTAATGAGATTGGAAGAAGAGAGAAACCCTCACGGCATAGACAAGATGACAGACACCGCTCTTCCCATGACCGCCACGACCATCACGACCATCACGACCGCCACGACCGCCACGATCGTCGTGGATATGAAAGAAGGCGTAGCAGAGATGATCGAAAGCATCGAAGTCGGAGCCGCAGTCGGGAGCGGAGGAGGGACGGTGACAGGCCTCGATACAATCGAAGCCGGAGTCCAAGGCGGCACCGAGATCGTGATGATAGGCGGCCATAAAGTGTGCTTCTACATGTACCATAGCAAGCAAAGTCTGATCAATCAACCACACTTTGAACTTATCCGTAGCTCTTAATGTTCTTGAAATTCTTTACATGCATTATGTCCGGCACACGATTTTTTCGGTCCCTTTACCCCACTTCACGGTTTATTGCCTCTTCTAGGGCGGGATTTGAGATGTAATGTGAGGCTGAGTGCTTTTCCTGGCACCACCCGCTTGCCGGTAATAGAAGAGAACAACTCATCTAGCGGCAGTTGAACTGTATTTCCTGTACTTACTGTACTCTTACCTGCCTCCTACTGTTACATACTGGCCTCATACTTACGGACGAATGGAGCTCCCGACCGGTGTCTTCCTGTGTAAAACGTAGGACCATCGGTGCAATACCAATGAGTGAGTTTTCACGAAGCATGCCAAAACATGATGGCATTATACTAAGGTGGAAGAAAACAACATACGAGAAGCACTATTGTCCCATAGATACAAATATATGTAAATTTTTGAATATTGAGATGGTGTCTACAGTTCTTCGCAGCCATCTCACGACTTTTACAATGAATGTATGGTCAACAATTCGTTCGAAGCTCTTCATTTGTTTCGCCAAGGATTTGTGGAACCTATTGCTCGAACTCTGAAAACAAAGTTCTGGTTCCTCAGAGCCTTGTGCGCCGCCGCAAAGGAAAACCAGCTGTTCTAGGAAGTCTAAGAGAGAGAGAGTACACTTTTAGCTGATACGTCCTTTTGGTCGTGATTTCTGAACGCTCTTTCTGGACAGCTGCTTTACTATTTTTGTATGATTGCATCGCACCCCATGCATGTGTAGTGGCATCTAATATCTGGGGATTTTATTGGCGAGGATGCAGTTCATCGCTTCTAGCCAATTGCGAGAGGAGCTGGGGTTGAGATTGATCTTGTGAACGTCAACGTACCGACTTACCGATGTACCTTACATACCACTACATACCACCGACACCAGAACAACGATCCACCAACGCCCACGCCGCCGCCACATAGACAAGCGAAACCACCACCATGTCGGTGTCCGGCGATTCCGATGACGAAGACCTATCGCTCGAGTCGCTTACACAGCATTTATCACGGCACACGGAACAACGGCCCTTGAGCATGAATTCGATGGGCGGCGCCGTGTGTTGCTGTGGGAGCGATCAGTGTGAGAGCTTGCGCAAAAACCAGAATATATTCCAGGAGCTGGAGAGTCAAATGAAGATTGCAGGGTCGCTTGGTCAGGTCAGTGCGCGGCGACTACCACGTTTCTGTGTTTCGTTTTCGCATGGTGTGTGTGTGGGATGTTTCTCAGGGGAACTTGTTTTGTTGGCATCAGTAATGTCGGGTTTCTTCCCTTGTTTTTTTTTGCCCCTGTGCTGGGTTGTTGCATTTGTTATGCAGCATCATGTACATCTTCGTCGTACGCATATACACATACACCCCTTGACATTTGGTTGCTGACGCCGCATCCGGGTATTTGTAGGCACTGCTCAAACGACATGAAAGCTCGATGGCAGAAGCAGAGGCCCGACAGGCATCGGCGGCGATCACCATCTCGGAGTTGGAAATGAAGACAACCCAGCTAGAGCTTGAGAACTCGAAGATTATAGAGGAGAACAAACGATATCTACATAAGCTCGAGGAGTTGAATTCAAACATGATATCATCTGAGCTCAGGGTGAGGGAGCTTCAGGAAGACCTGGACGCTGCGCATGTAAGTATGATGCAGTCCATGACCTAATGCCCAGGGCGTTTCGCTTTACCCCGCATAGAAATATTAATTTGTGGCGGGTGTGTTGTTTGACAGGCTGAATTATCCCGGGTTTCTGCACATGCAGCCCGAACAGCGGTTCTCGAAGCACAGCTGGCAGTCCTGGAGAGTGAGCAGGCAGAGCTGAGGAATACAATCGCCACGACCAGAGAGGAAGAGAGGGCAGCCCAGGCACGGTGGCGAAGGGCTGAGCGACAGTTTGCAGAGCTTGAACTGCAGGTGGAGCGAATAGAGCGAGAACATCAGTTAGAGAAGGCAAGATCTCAGAACATTCTTGAACGAATGGAGCAACGGAAATTTGCGAATCAGAGAGCTGGGACATTTTCTACGCCAATGGCAGACAAGAGTACTCTAAGCCGGTTCATGAAGGAAATACTCTCAGAGAATGGTCATCTGCAACTTGGAGTAGCCGAGCTGCGGGATATGTTGGCCCAGTCGCAGGAGGAAGTTGATACACTACGCCGGAAGCTGGAAGACTTAGATATCGACCAGCAGCGCCCTGCCACAATAAAGCCTCCCTTGAGCATGGAGCTTGCACGGCCACCGTCACAAGCTGGCGCTGTCGGAGGTGTTATTGTCCACCATCATCATTACCACGCACCGCCAGGCGGCAAGGAGAAGACACTCATCAAGCCTCAGATTCGACGCCCCAAGAAGAAAAGGAACATTACAATCGACCACATTAACGCCCCACGCCTCAAGGGATTTGATTCAGGCTCCTCCTCTACACCGGCAAACGCATTTGCAAAACGCTGGTCATTGTCAACAGGGCCTCTCTCCTCGTCCCCTACCTCTACCTTTCGAGAGTCGTCGATCTTTGATCGCTTTGATAATGATGAGGACGAGACCTCTCGTCCAACAAGCGTTGACTCCAATTATCCGCCGCCTTGGCCTAAACAATCCTGGGCAAAACACAACTACCGCTCTGCTAACCCTCCACCATTCACAATCCTCCACACCACCGAGGAAGTATCTTCAGAAGCCGATGGGTCACATCCGGATTCGCCATCCCCTATGGAAGCCACGCCTCCGAAGATCCCGATTCTCAAACGCTCTGTATCTCACGAATCCTTGCTCTCCATTTCAGCTATGGACCCTAGCGCATACCTCGCCTCCCCCGCGCTCTCTGCTGCATCATCATTCACATCCCCAAACCTTAGAAGCAGGAGTATAAAACCAAAGGATCCCCAAGCCAGTATAACGCACGGCATTGCCCTCCGCGATCACCCTGGTAGTGGCCAGTATGGAGGGTCTGCATATAGCCGGCTCCTTGGACTTCATCAGGCTGAGAGCTACAGCTCGAGTCCTCCCGCAAGCGTCAGTAAGCCGAGTTCTCGAAAGTCTTCTTCAACAAGCAACGCCGGTAGTGGTTGGTTCTGGAAGTACGTGACGCTAGCCCCGGGAGGATCGAAGCCAGGAAGGACTGAGGAACCTGTGAAAGCGAAGAAGCTGGTTGTAGCCTCAAGGCCAGCAGTCGGATATGTGGATGAAGATTTACTGAGAGAGTCTTTAGTTGATGGACCCGGGTTGAGCTGACTAGGACTGGAAACCTTCTTTATGTGATCAAAGCACACGGGAAAAGTTTCCAATATGATACATCTTTATTTATTGTTATATATATATGTACGATGATGAGTGGTGTTGCTGTGGATGGGCATTTTGTGGGCGTTATTTTGGGTACTTTCTGTTCTAATGGGTAGGACTGTCTTTCACTTCTTTTTGCGTTGATGCATGTCGCCGCACATTTATACCCTTTTGGTTTTACGTTTCACGTTTAGCTTTTTGGACTGGATTTATCATTCAAGTTATCTGTATTTGTTGATATTTCGAGGGTTGTAGGTATATATCAGGCACAGCGTTTTCTTCACAAGTATGTATTCGCCTTAATTCTAGGCCCATCACAAGTAAGCCTAATAATAATTTAATTCAATCCCCATAAACTAAAAAAAGAACTTTTCCGCACCCCCTTCTATCACTCGGGTATGAACCTCCTCCCCTTCTTCCTCTCCTCAACCCTCTTCCGATCCTCTTCAAACTTCGCCAGCAACTCCTGCTGCCGTTTCTTCTTGTCCTCGCGCACCTGGAAGCGATAGAATCCACTCAACTCCCCCTTCTTCGCCGCCTTTTCCTCGAGTACACGTTTCGCCTCATCCTGTCTCGCAGGCTTGACCCGGCCCCCGCGCGTCACGGTTACGAATCCGTCGGCATCGGGTTCTTGCCGTCGTCGGGCGGCGGCACGCCGTGCTTCCTCTTCCACCTCGCCGAATGCCGCCGCGAACGAGTCCACGCTTGCCTGGAGGTGTGCAGACGACGGGAAGCGGAGGCGGTGGTGCTGTGCATACCGTGCAATCCCGAGGGCACCAGAAGAGGGCCATATAGGCGGGGATTTCCGCGCAGCTGTGATGCGCCGGAGCGTCGACACGCAGCTCTCGGAGTCGACGAAGCGGATGATCGCTGTTGAGCCTGAGGTGTGTAGTGGCCGGTCCCAGGTCTTTATCTCTGCGCCAGTGGTGGCGGGGGTGGTGGTGGAGCGTTTACGCTTTTTGTTGGTGTCGGATTCTGATGGTGGTGGTGCGGGGGGGGAAGACGAGGAAGGGGTGTGTTCGAAATGAACGCTTTCTACCCGACCGCCATCAAGTGCGGAGAAGAGGGTTCGTAGTTGCGATTCGGTTGCGTCGACGGGGACATTGACGGCAAAGAGGGAGCGGGAGTCGTCGGGCGTTGGGATTCGAGGTTGGTGCCGGCGGAGATAGAGGTAGTGTATTGCTGAAGTGCCGAAGGATTGTGTCGCAGGGAGCTGGAGAGGGAGTATTAGGTAGTCGTCTTTGATATTTATTGGGATACTGTGGGGGTTCGGCATTTTAGTGGATCGTGCGGTGGAGAGGTTGGACTGAAAGTTTTCGGGAAACCAGGGTTTGCATGGACAAGGTTCAGGATGTGGTCCGTGCGAAAAACAACATTATCCTAACCACCAACTCCAACTCCAACTCCAACTTGCTTCGTTCACATTCACATGCGAAGTATTCCAGGTACAGTGTATGCAGTATGACAATGAAATCCAACCCACCCCTATTTATCAACGCTGTTTTACATTTTAGCCATTAGATCTGTCAACTTTAATTAGTACTTACCAAGCATACAGATGCAGATACGTACAGAAAGACTACTCACTCTGGGGTTTGTCTTCAGTATATTGCTGCAGTATGCGCTTTAGGATCCAGCAGGGTCGGAAATTCCTCTTGAAACTGAGTTAGCACAAGCAGTACGTTGGGGATATTGCTGCAAAACCCACCCATTGGTGATCACGTATGTAGCTTCACGTTCAGGGCAATCGGGACTGTCCTGCAACTTGGCAACACGTTCTTCACCACGACCTTTCCTCTGTATACAGTGTTAGTAGAAATTCGTTGGTAAGGTTTGATGGGGTTACCAGGAGAATTCTCGTAGCTGAGGCGTGAGCCAGAACATGTCTTTCAATAGTCAGAAGAATAGCTTCCATGTTTCCAAAGCTATGTATACGGGGCATACCCTCCAACTGGCTTACGTCTATGCAACATTAGTCTCGTTACGGTGGGTTGGCAAATTAAGCATACCCATCAGCACTAGCAAAGAGGGCACTGGCTCCAGGATCACTTTGAACTTGATTGGTCTTTTCAGTTTTAGTAAAAGCATTCCTAGTATCCTCCCGGCAAAACGTACCATAAGAACGGCGACATTGAATTCTACCTGGAGTAAGCACAGTCTTGAGTGAAGGGGGGCGTTGTTACCTTCCGCCATGTGGGAGAGCTTTGCCAACATCTGGCCCAATTTCTGCTGACGTCTGAATACCATCAGCTTCATCTAAAAAATCCCAACCACTCATAAGCATACTCCGAAAGCTCTCCACGCCCACAGAAATCCACGCGGAAGCAAGCCATGATACTGTCCACAATCTACCTCGTCATCAGTCCCTTCTCTCTCAACCAGCACCATCTAGTATGTAAAACCAACCAACAACCTATACTCATTAGTCGCAAAGTTCTGACAAAGTCCATTCAACAACTCGAGCTGGTGCTCCGAATTCAAGGCTCTTCCATAGATGATATTCTCGCAAGCGGCGTCACCATCTACTCCAAATCTCTCCGAGATCTGCTTGATACGTTCCGGACGGAAAGTTCCCTCAGTATCAATGTATGCGACCTTTCCCTCTGCACCTCCCTGGTCCTTGGGAAGCTGGCATATGACTGAGGCGGTCATGGAGAGCTGGGATTTTCCAGTGCGAAACTCTCCAAAGACCTCCGTGATGCTCATGGTTTGGATTCCACCTCCCAGCATGGCATCAAAGCTCTTACTCCCAGTAGAGATACGGCAGACCTTACGACGGACATGACCGAGTTCGGCAGCGGTGATGAAGTTGTAGGAAGGGGGCTGTAAAAAAAACTCCCCCACCCGAACATCAGCAGATCGAAAATAGCAGCAGGAACAATCACATTAACCATACCGCGCATTTAGAAGCCGCCTCCTTAACCTTTTCAGTCTTCTGCTCAGAAAAGCCTATGTACTGGTTAGATTCTGCGGCCCGAACAAAGTGATGGAGTTCTCACCCTTGATTTTGGAGAGATTCCTCCTGGTCGCAGCACACACGGCCTGTTTCCCTATGAATACTACAGCTTGAAATAGATCTAGGAAGTAGATTAATACCGCAATCGTCCAGTAGCCGGCGGCCTTCAACTTGTTGATATCGCTCGCTCCGATTCCTATCATTTTCAGCCACCAAAACCGCTGTAAAAAACACACGGTACGAGATAAGAGGGAGGAGATGATGTACCGTGTGACTGAAGCAGCTCAATGTCAACGATTCCATTAGAATCCTGTTGGTAGGTCAATGAACGTAGCCGCTATGGAACGATCAACGGTGAAATCTTACATCATCGTCCTCAAAATCTTCATGAGACATATTGTCGAGTTAGAAAGTAGTGTTTAAAAGACAGGAGTTTTCTATAGAGTGAAAGTGGGATGCGTAGATGGTGGATAGTATTGTCGGGAGTCAGGGTGAGCGAGTGAGTCAAGGTTACACAGAGCGTCACTGTAACTCACTCATGGTCGCAGTTCACATGCCAAATTGCTCGACGGCTAAAAACCTCAAGTCATTATGCTACCTACTTCTGGCTCAGGACTCGATGTCACGACTCAGATGAATATTTAGTTTCGCCCTCATAGCACATTTGTTTACCGTCCCCCCGATTTCTCCCATTCTAAAACCGTGAAATACATACATGTCAGATCACACATTTCAACAAGCCATAGAACCCAGATGGCCTCCTTCCATACTAGCCCCAAAGTACATCCTTCAAGTTATGTATCGTCCAATCTTCCAGATTGACCGTCACTCCCCCCAATGGACAAAAGACGAAGCAAGCGGACAACGCGAGCAGGTAAAAACGCCGGTAGGTGATCAAAACCCAAACCCGAAGGACCCAGAGAAAAGAAGAATATGCACAATGAAGAACATACACTGAAGAGGAACAAACCAACAGATAAAAGAATAACACGAATGGAAACGCAAGCGAGCTGGAGGACAATATTTTATATATAAAGAAAGCATGGTCCCAGTACAATAATCAAGAATGACTTTTACCCCCCTGAAGAGTTGGCGCCCGAGCTTGACTATATCCTTTTAAACAGCAACGTTGTTGACGATCGAAGAATCGATAATTTCCTCAGCTGGTTGGGGGCATTCCCGGGAGATGTGACCTATGGTAGCAATAAGAACAAGCTCCAGCTAGCAGCCAAATGAGGAAACCAAGCAACGTACCAGCTTGTCCGCATCGGTAGCAGGTCTTCCCGGCAGTCGAGAGAGGCCCTCCGTTAGGGGCGGTGCAATCTCTGCTAATGTGACCCAATTTCCCGCATGCATAGCACTTCATAGCCTGGGCCTGGCAGTCTCTAGCATAATGATTTGGTCCGCCGCACTTGTAGCAAGTTGCGGGCCTGGCACCACCAAAAGCGCCGCGTCCGCCAAATCCAAATCCTCCGCGACCAACCGGAGCTCCTCTACCGAGTCCGTTTCCGGCAGGGCAGCTGCGAGCCTGCAAAAGTGCAAACTAATCAATATCTCGGGATATCAAACTCATAAACTAGTAGTTGCCTACCAAATGGCCGGGGTTACCACAGCTATAACACCTAGCTCCAGATCCAGCTCCTGACAGCCTCAAAGTGGGACAGTCAGCTTGGACGTGTCCGAAACCCTGGCAATGATAGCACTGCTTAGAGTCTGCGGTCCTAGGCTGCGGGCAAACATTGGATTCATGGCCTGAATATCCGGCATGCTATCAGTATACCTGGCTGCGGAGTAACGGGATCTCGCAGGAAGTACGTACCCGGTTGCTTGCCTGTAAAGGTCCATGCCACGTCAGCCCTGTGATTTTAAATATTTCCGGATCGAATAAGGAATATGGAGAGAAGATCAGTTGTAGATAAAATGAAAAAACCTAGTTGAGCGTACAATTGTAGCAAAGGCGCTCTGGTGAGGTACAAACTTCCGCAAAGTGACCGATCGCACCGCATCTACAAAAATCCGACCAGGATATTATATTAGAGATGTGTCTCTAGAGCAGAAAACCCTCACACCCTGGGATTGCCCACTTGTAACAAGCTCTCCTGGACAACGACATGTTCGATGGAATATAAACCTAATTCCTGCAGGCAGCAGAAAACAATACGTCAGTACATCGGAAATTTTAAAACTATCGTTCTTTCTTTCCTTGTTCATATTCATCACCAATAGTGAACTTCGGGGCGGATATTCCGTACCTTGACAACTGAATTCTAAAAAGTCGCATCGGTCCCACTCTCAGCAACTTCCCACTGACACTGGTCATGCAAAAGCACGAGATGCGCTTGCTCACATCTCTCACAACTCTTCAACTCACGCTCTTGCGCACTTAAGCCTTCACTGTAGCACTGCACTTTCTTACTTCCGAACCTAACGTCCTACCGACTCCCTCCTACCAAAGAAGAAGGGAAAAAAATCGGAAAAAAAATAGAAGGAATGAAAGCCGAAATTTGCCGAGAGGGGGAGGGATGTGATCAGAAACCGAGAACGCGGGGGTGGTGGAAGAGGACGTAGTTAAGTACCCACCAGGAGGAGTAGATGGCAGTAGTAAGAACAAGAACCGACTAGGGGTGGATGGTGGATACCAAGGGAAAGAAGGAAGGAAGGGGAACCAGGTGCAGTATGTGGAATTCGCGCCAAATGAAGAAAAATTTGTTTGTGTCGAAAGAACAAGAGGTCGATCAGTTACTGCACGAGATTGGCTGGTTGGATGGGTCCGTAAGTACTAACTAATGGTAGCAGACAGAAAGTGGGTAGTGGGGAGGGTAGCAGTAAGTAGTGTGAAGAGCGAAGACAGCGAGCGAGCACAGAAACCATGAACAGACAACAGATTTAGATTGTGTGCCAACGGTAGCTTCTGACTAGTGTCTTGGTTTCGTGATTAGCCACCTTTGAGAGGAGGGGGTGGTTTGAATGAGAGACGAGGACAAGCAAGCAGAAGGACTTAGAAGGAAGACCAGAAGAAGAAAAGCAGAACCTGGAAGGAAGAGCCTTGGATGCAACTTCATTCTTATGCACTACCTCCTAGATGAGGATGGCAGTACGTACGATACGGTAGATAGAGTAGACCAGGGCCATCATCACCAACTACAGCAAGGGAGCCAGTAGGAACCAGAGAAATGACATTCTCATCATGCATCACACACAATAAGCAACGAAACTTATTATTTTGTTGGTGACAGGGGCTGCCAACGATGGTTTACTTATAAGCGCGCCAGTCAATATCGTGGTGATATTTGCACTTACTTCCAACCTCAACCCTCTTTCCAGGCCCCAAATGGTCCGACAACCTCAATGTTGCCAAACCCCAACCGAAGTAATTGGCTGGGACGCTGGGCTGCAAGAGGATAGGAGGTGGACGATAGCAATTACCAGGCCTCAGAGGACCGTTTAAGGAAAGACAAAATCTCTCTAGGTGCTGCTCAGCATACCCACTATGAACGCCCAATTTTCGATTGGCGGTGCTGCTATACTCTATCTAAGCTCTCACTAGAGTCTGCCAAGAACAAGAGACGACCCTCTTCATCTCTCAACACACGTTATAGGTCCCGCTTGCCTTCACCGTATTTCGTTATACCCACGACCACGAACACAGACAGCTCGTCACCAGATTCCCGTGTCCCACCGGCATCCGCTCGGGTTGCATGCTCTTGCGTAGATGGGAGCACGAACCGTCGTGCTAGTGGAAGATTTCATCTTCAACCTGTTGATCCGGGCGGAGACGGGGTCGATCATCGGGCAAGCTATTGGGAGGCCTCGTTTACCCTCTCACAGTACCTCGAGGAAGTTTACGGGTTGTTCATCACTGGTGACATGCTGTTCAAATTATGACCAGATGGAATATACTCGCTTTCGATCGATGGTACCTGTCCCGAGGTCACTAAGTCCTTGACTTCTTCCATCTGAACGCCGTCCTTGTTGTTTCTGGGCATGCTGATCGACTCGGAATGGCTCAAATCTGCTCACAGACGGCCATATTCGTTTTTTTGGGAAAGCTTTTTTCAGTCGCACCGCACTGTCGTCTGAATGTGAGCATCATTCATATCAACCATTTCAAACTTCCTGGATGCTTGCTTCTCTATCAAAAGGGACATGATGTTGGGTCAGAAGGCCCCAAAAATGACGTCAAGCTACTCATACGCCTCAAGAAGGAAGATCATCGACAAGTGTTGGCCATCGGTCCTCGGGTTAATCGGATGACTGGGGTTTGGGCTTGACGGGTGTAAGGGGACCGAAGAGAACCTAGTTGCATCCACAAGAACAGGAACTACAGGAATCAACCCCCAAGCCATGAGGAAAAGCAGAGCTCGGTAGTTGAGTGGTTCTCAGCTCTCTTGGGAGTGGTTTACGGGCAATCATGACCTGTGGCATGATTCTGGCATGGTTTAAGGATTTGTTTTTCTGACTTTCTTCCTCTGCCACTGCATATGAACGATGCGAAAACCTCTTCTCGGACATGATGAATCTCGAATGGGATCCGATTGATTAAGGGGATAGCAATACGATATGTTAGACAAGATTGCGACTAGTCGTAACGACACCAACCAGGAAAAGCAGATGCTGTTGATAGTTTTTTCCCCATAGAATACTTCAGCCGAAAGAAGGGGGAAGCATAGAAGGACGATTAGAAACGAGCTTGATTTCAGAGCGGCTGTTGATGTGAAGAAGGAGAAGTCTAAAAACCCCCACAGAGTAACAAGAAGCTAGCTATTTTACACCCTATCACTCGATAAATAATGAGAAACCGCCCGTAGCGTAGGTCGGCCCGGTCAAGTGTCATATCTGATCTGGCCGCTTGGGAATACCCACAGCAGCAAAAAGACCCAGAGTCACCCAACAAAACAAACCACTTAACATCACTTTCCATCCTCGTTAAAACTTCCGCGTATTGACACGCTTCTTCATTGATTGACTTCCTCCTGATTAAATGGCTTCAGTGCCCAAGTACCTTCCTCGGAGAAGATGTTTAATCTCGGTCTCGACTGCTGCGCCAACGGCGCCGTCGATGGCTATCTTGACATGAACCTAAAAAAGTGTTTTCGTTTACGATACTGAAGGATTTTCCTGTAATTCAATTTGGGGGTCCCTTTGGAAGCGTAATACAACTCCATCTCAAGGGTTTATCCTCCATAGAACGCGGTATCCGCCACCATCCATTGCTCTGCGGTCGTGAAAGAAACTCCATCAGACCGGCCATTTAATTGTTGGTAAGGTTGTCCGGTCGGTGGTGGTACAGGGGTTAGGAAATCGGGGGCGGCTAAGCTCCTACAAGGTACCAAAGTATGCGAGCGAGCGAGAAGAGGGAGCAGCCATCTGAACTACTGGAGCCGAAAAAAATAGTTTCCAATTCGCCAAACCCTCCTCCTTCTCATCCTCCTGTTCTCGGAAAAGCTGAAATTGGATGGAAGCTGAACCACTAGTAACTCGTTCTACCAGGTTTCGGTCTTGGTGGTGGGGGAGCACATACGTCTTCTCCTAAGTGGCTGGTGCCGGTGAGAGTACTGTGGAGATTTAGTTATCAGTAACAAATTTTTTAATAAAAGCTGCGATGAGGGATCTCCGGAGGGGATGAGGCCACGCAACGATCCAAGCTTCCTTTTGACATCGTCATCACAAAACTCATCTCATCTCATTCCGTGCATATCCTACTAAACACACAAACTTTTTCACAGAAAAATAATTTTTATGCACAACAGTCTATACTAGGACGTAACTTATAATCTGCATAAAATGAGGGCGCTGTCTCAAGCGAACACAGCGTGCAACACTCACCACTCACCACTCGACCACACCACACCACCCAAAGCCCTCCTCACCCCCTCCACAACCGCACCCACGACAACCACCCACGATGGGACTACGAAGGTAACGCGATCCGTAGAACGGTAGAAGTGGCGGCCAACCAACAACCGCGTGACCAACACGGTCTTCTATCCGCAAACAAAGGAGCGAAGTGGGAAAGGGGGAAGGGGGGGAGGGGGGGGTGCTCATAGATAAGAAGCAATTATTAACTCTCGGGGAGGGACGGCGTCCTTTCGCCTGATGAGCTTCAAGCACGCCCCATACACGCGTACTGTAAAACCCGGGGGATTTCCCATCCGTTCAACTGGAACCGAACTCCGTAGTTGGGTAGAGTGCATGGTAGACCTGTGTGGAACGGACCGTGTGCCAGAAGTTGCCAACTCAGGGATAGGCTATGCTTGCTCGGTGTAGTTAAGGAGCAAGGTGGGGTGAAGAATGAACTGTGCGTGGTGGTACGAATTGTCCATCACTTGACCCCTAACCCGCACCCACCGTCGTCAGCAGCAATGTTGATCACGTACTCTAGAGGATGAACAGATAATTACTTAATAGTTAGAAGATATCACACCACTCGCACCAATCAAAGGACTACATCACAAACCATAACTATAGATGGATTGTCACGGCCGAAGACAAAAAAACCAATTACGGAAACCAGTGAGCGATCCATGATCGATGAACAGGGAGAGAAACAGCAATCACCAGGTCTCAGCTTGACTTGACAAACTTGCTACGCTCATTGAACGGGCTCTCAAGGAGTACAAATCCCAGATATCCCACAGATAAGGAACAAAGAATTCTAAACCCAGAAAGCAAACATAGCCCAGAATGAAAAAGAATTCCATTCATATCACATCAAGTTTTCAGCTTTCGAAGAAGGACAAAACTCTAACACCCCTACTCCGGCTATTTTTCCCAGCTTCTAGACCGTTTATTTCTCTTCCGTCTTGGCCTCAGCCGGAGCGGCGGCGGCAGGGGCATCGGTCATCTCGTTCTTCGGCTCGGCTGTGGGCTCAGGCTCGGCCTCGGAAGACGTCCAGAGAGTCTGCATTGAGAAGTTAGATAAATGTTCTAGACGTGTAGTTAATTAATCGGGGGATTGCTTACCAAATTGTCCCGGAGGAGCTGCATGATAAGGGTAGAGTCCTTGTAGCTCTCCTCGCTAAGAGTATCAAGCTCTAACATCCACTGTTAGTACACGGCCTGTTCCAGTATTACAGAGTTGCAGCATACCAGCAATGGCATCGTCAAATGCCTGTTTGGCAAGATGGCAAGCCAAGTCGGGGGCGTTCAAGATCTCGTAGTAGAACACCGAGAAGTTGAGAGCCAAACCAAGGCGGATGGGGTGGGTAGGTGCGAGATCAGTCTGAGCAACCTCGGTGGCATTCTTGTATGCCTCGAGGGACTTGTCGGCAGACTCCTTGCGCCTGTCACCCATGGCAAACTCGGCCAAGTAACGGTGGTAGTCACCCTTCCTGGGTAGATGTTAGAATGAGAAAGCTTGGGCTACGTTGGGTAGGGAAACGTAAATGGGATCTTACATCTTGTGGTAAAAGACCTTGGACTCCCCAGACTGGGCGGAGGGGATAAGGTGCTTGTCCAAGACCTCGAGGATGTCCTCACAGATCTTCGCGAGCTCTGCCTCAATCTTTTGGCGGTACTCCTTAATCAGACTAACCTGGGACTCGTTTCCCTTTGACTCCTCCTTCTGCTCGATAGAGGTGACGATTCTCCACGACGCTCTGCGTGCACCAATGACGTTCTTATATGCGACGGACAGCAAATTTCGCTCCTCAACAGAAAGCTCCTGATCGGCAGAGGCAACATTCTTCATGTTCTCGACCATCTCTATATCACCCTTTAGCAAGATGAATCCTAAGAGGCGTGGCCAATGTGAAACATACCCTCATAGCGCTCAGCCTGTTCAGCGAGCTTAGCCAAGTAGACGGAATCATCGTAACCCATTATTGCAGTTGGCTGATGGAGTCTATCAGTAGTCAGCTGTTAGGTGAGAGCTCATTGATGTAGAGTTTTTGTTGCAGCGATGTGAGGCTACCCCTCCAAAGCTAGTGTGACGTTATGTTTACTGTGGTAAACAACAAAGAAACGAAACAATCACCACGGCCCACAAGAACACCTAATACTGAGTCCTTGTGCCGAGCACAAGCTGTCGGAGGGGAATGAAGTAGCCGGAAGTACTACCGACAGTGGATCGGGCTTAAGCAAAGGGCATCGATCGATAGCAGTAGCAACAGCAACAGCAGCAGAACCCAACAGCAAGCGAGCCGCCGAACCCCGCTCTTTGCTGTGTCTCTAGCCCCTCTCCAGACGATAGCCTCGTATCCATCCGGGCAGCTTGTGTATCTCTCGATAGCTTCAAATACGATGCATCTCTGCGGAAGCGCAAAGGGGATGGAAACAGCAAAAGGGAGTTCACCTGATTCAAATATTCTGAGGAAGCGATAAGAGGGCCTGCGATACGGGATGGCAAGCGATGAATTTGGGGCGGTCGGTCGGTCGGTCGGTCGGGTGTTGTGGTTGTGGTGGTGATAGTGATAGTGATGAAGGGTGAAATGGGAGAAGTAGGAACAAGAGGTTTTTGACGGAGGAAGTTGGAAAATGCAAGTGATGGTGGTTGGTGATGGGGGGAAAGTTGGAAGGAGCTGCTTGAAGCGGGCCAAGGCCCATTTACCTATTCGGGCCTCCCTGGAAATGACACTTAATTACCATTTAACTTGGAGAACTACCTAAGAAGCACTTTTAGCTGCGCACAGATTTGCTTGGGCCCTCTGGGTGCTTGCCGCCCACACATAAAGTAGACATGAAGTACCCGATACCTTGAGCCAGAGCACAGCACGACAGACGACCGAAAAGCAGCATGGAAGATTCCAGCTCGAAGTGCTGCTGTGCTGGGATGCGTTCAACTTGAAACCACAGGCGGTGCTGCGACGGCCAGTCCTAGGTCCCATGGCGTTAGTCGGGACTTTCTCATCGGCCTAAGTATTGAAGTATTTAAACTCCATCGTATCACAAATACCAGAACTCGTGCTGCTGTCTCTCCCATGACGTTGTGTTCATCTATTAGCCTTGATCTGCTCAACCTGACCCATCCAAGAAATATCAAGAGCCTCAGCACCGACCCCTGTGGGCAACCAACGTGAACCTATCAACTCATCAACTCATCAACTCATCAACTCATAAACTTGTTGAAACAAACAACGAAATCAAGCTTCCTAGGTTCTGCAAAATTCCTTGAAGAAAGAATTGCAAATGATCAAATACATTTCATACATACAAGTCCCGTGCATGATCTCTTGGGTAATGTAGCATGGAATGGCCTGATCGGGCTGGCGGTAGTGACGATATATCTCGGCTTGTACAACCCTCCACCAACCACTTCAACTTCACGCCAACTTCGCACATACACATACAATCATGCTTCGTACCACTATTACTCGTTCGAGCCGCCTCTGCCTCAGCCACTTCACCCCCATCATGAGCCTGCGATTCTCCAGCAGCGAGGGTGCTACCGGTTCCGGCTTCTCTCGTCCTGGCGGACAAGCCGCTGGGTAAGTCAGATATGACACAATATCCTCAATTCAAACTGCACAGTCTCTCTCTCATTTACTAACATTCTTGACAGTGATTCTTTTACCAAGCGCGAGAAGGCCGCCGAGGATCTCTACATCCGCCAACAGGAGCAGCTGAAGCTGGTATGTCCCACGAACCCTCATTTAGCACTCCACCGTCATGGATTCAATGGATCATCTCTTGACTTGCACGTGAACACTTCTAACTCTCATCAGAAAGAACTGAAGGCAAAGCTCCAGGCACAGCGCAAGCACTTAGACGAACTCGATGCTCATCTGTAAGTACTCATCTGTCTTTATCGCGGCATTACTGACCGTCTTTATAGCGATGAGATGACCAAGGAACAAGGTGGAGAGAAGAACTAAGCACCAGGAGGGTTTGTCTTGTCCAACAATTGCTTACTTTTGAGGCTGTCATCTATAAACTATTCAAATGCAATTCTGTAACTACTTACTCGAATACTGTATTTCACTTTGACCGGACTACCTACTCACTTGTATGGAACTTGGGAAATGCGATAATATCACATCCCCCAGACTCTTTGGTAAATATGGGGTCGGAAAAGGGCTCTAGAATCGTTTAAAGCCCCAGCCCACCCATCCTGTGCCTCTGCACAAACCCTAGCAACCCAAATGAAACAAGCACTCGGTATATCAGTAAAAGTGAGCGATAAACTAGTATGGACAACAGTAGCAAGATGTACGGTATGTTTGCCAACGTCCAATCATTCCCACCCACAAATATAGTGCCTCAAAAACACATAAAACATCACAAACCAAGTGCACGCGCAGAGCCTTGAAAACACGACTACAAAGGGAATCTCAGCCAAAACAAAAGAAATCGTCGCGATGAAAACAAATGCAAATACTAAAGGAGACCCCCATCCAACCCAATCCATAGTACGTCAAGTAGAGAGTAAAAAGTAAACATGATGGGTATACACTGCCACCTGAAAGGAGCAGATATATAACGCCAAGAAAGACTTAAAGAGTTCTAATCGCAAGTGACCGGCGCAAAGCAGCCCCTACCGCACATTCAATTGAATGAGCAAGTATCCAATTATCCGTATCATGTGGTATTATCGTTTTTCCTCCATGGTTTCTTGACCCTGCGTACTCCTTCAGCCGGTGAGATCCCGAAGCAATAGCTGGTATGACAGTCAACAAAGTTCGTAACCTGGTAGTATACCCAACACTATGAACCTTCACCATCTCTCACCCGCCGCGTGTGATCGGAGTCTGGAGTGCTGCGAGAGTTCGGACTAGGGAGGCCTCCACCAGATCCGGAACTAGTTGAGTTTGTAGTACGAGTTTCCAGAAGTTGGGGTCGCTGAGTGAGGGTCGGACCAAACATTCTACTCTGTACCCGGTCGTCATCCATTGATGTGCCGAGTAGCCCACTTCCCCGCTCCAGCAACGGCCCTCCAAGCGTCGCACACTGCTAGGACAATGAGCGAGGAACATTATTAGCCAGGATATTGGGCGCAGACCTTCAATATTACTTGTATGAGACTGTTCTGTTTTAGAGGCTTGGACAGATATTCATCCATTTGTGCTTGAATGCACTTTTCTCGGTCGCCCAACATTGCATGTGCAGTCAGTGCAACGATGGGAGTTCGCGAAAGCCGTTGATCCTTTTCCCACTCACGGATCTTAGCCGTGGCTTCGAAACCACCCTGCAACGAATTGTGAGCTATTGAGAACTATACAGGAAAATGGCATAGGAGTCTATACCATGACTGGCATTTGCACATCCATCAAAATAACGTCGTAACGCTTCTTCTTGACGGCATTCAATGCTTGAAGTCCATTCTCGACAACATCCACAGAGTGGTGATACTTCTCCAAGATTTTCACCGCCAGCTTCTGGTTAACGATGTTATCTTCTGCGAGAAGCAAGTTGAACGATCTTGAGTTTTCCGATACTGACGGTGCGGCTCTTCCTTCCAGCGCTGGAATCATACCATTGCCCAGGTCGATCGGGAGGCATGGTGTTGTCATGTACGAACTGATTCCAAGATCAAGCGTTGACTTGAGCGAAACTTGTATTACTGGACACAGTAGAACCAACGGAATGTATTTGAAATCGTCCAAGGTTCTAAGTTTCAGAGCCGTATCCATGGAGTCCACAAGTATCACATCAAATGTAACCCCACGACCACTAGATCCTGGCGGATATGGCTTCGCCTCTTGTACGGAACGAACAATAGCTGGCACCAATCCCAAGACCCTTAACATTTCAGGTATCTCTTCGTTCTCCCGCTTTCTGTCAATAAAGAGAACATGGTGCCCTTTGTAAGGTTTGAGTTGCGGCATGATCAAGCTGAGCTCCGTAGTCGCGAGGCGGACAATGCAGGTGAAATAGAAAGTACTACCCTCGTCTGGCATGCTCTTAACCCATACATCACCGCCCATAAGATTGACGAGCCTTCTTGAAATGGAAAGTCCGAGTCCCGTGCCACCAAATTTCCTAGTTGTAGAACCATCTGCTTGGCAGAACGTATCAAAGATCATATCCAACTTGTCCGGATGAATACCAATGCCGGTGTCGGAAACAGAGAACTCGAAGCAGTACTCATTGTCTGCACATCGTGATTGATCCGTTTGTCGAATAGTTAATTTAACTTCACCATTCTCCGTGAATTTAATAGCATTACCGACCAAATTAAGGATAACTTGCCGAAGACGAAATGAATCACCCACGACGTGATCTGGAACTACGTTGTCTACGCAGTACACAAGGTCCAGGAATCGTTCGTTCGCCTTTACTGCCAGGGTCTTCAAGGCGTTGAAAACAGTTCCACGAAGAGAGAACGGAATTTCCTCCATTACCATACGGTTCGCCTCAACTAAGGAAGTTTAGTCACCTGTACAATAGGATTCACTGGGTAAGACATACTCTTTGAGATATCCAAGATGTCGTCGATGATCGTCAACAGGCTGTTTGCCAGATTATGGACAATGTTCAGCATCTCACGTTGGTATTGTGTAAGGTCAGTATCCAAGGTTAATTGGGTCTGCGGCAGGTTAGTGAGTTAGATAACCTATCAGCTCGATGTACTTCATACCATTCCAATAATACCATTCATCGGCGTTCGGATCTCATGGGACATATTGGCCAAGAATTCGGATTTCGTCCTGTTGGCCAGTTCGGCGGTTTCACGCGCTGCAGTATTCTTCTGAATACTGTCTCTTAAGTTAAAGACCATCTGATTGATCTTGGTCTTCAAAGCATCCATTTCACCGGACGCTTCGACAGTAATGAACCTGTTGAAATCGCCATCCGCAGCAGCAGCCGTGATGGATCCGAAGGCTCGTACCTGAGTCGTGAGATTCTGTGCCATCGTATTGACATTATTGGTGATTTCCTTCCAGGTTCCATCCACATCGTTAACCTCGGCCTGGACGCCCAACTTTCCGTCAATTCCTACATCCCGGGCAACCCGCTTCACCTCCCGCGAGAATACTTCCAACCGATCCACCATCTTGTTGATTGTGTTCTTAAGCGCAAGCACCTCACCCTGAGCATGTACGTTGATCTTTCGGCTCAAGTCTCCCTGAGCTACCGCAGTGGTGACATCGGCAATACTTCGTACTTGAGTGGTGAGATTGTTGGCCATGATGTTGACGTTGTCAGTCAGATCTTTCCAGGTACCCTCAACATCTTGGACCTATAACACTATCAGTATTCATTCGCAACATTCCAATCATAAAAACTAACCCGAGCTTGACCTCCCAGGATACCATCAGTGCCGACCTCCTTCGCCACTTTCGTAACCTCGGTCGCGAAATTTTGCAGTCTTTCCACCATCTTATTTATCGTATCCTTCAACAACAGTATCTCTCCTTGTGCATGTACGTCGATAGTCCGGGACAGGTTGCCTTCCGCGACAGCAGTCGTTACGGATGCAATGCTACGCACTTGGGTTGTCAAGTTGCGAGCCATACCGTTTACGTTTTCAGTAAGTGACTTCCAAGTGCCTTCGACGTCTTCCACTCGTGCTTGACCACCCAATTTGCCTTCAGTTCCAACCTCACGAGCGACTTTCGTCACTTCGCTTGCAAAGTTTTGTAGACGATCAACCATTTTGTTGATGGTTTCCTTGAGCTGCAAGATTTCACCCTTGCAATGAGCGCTGACTTTCTTTGTGAGATCTCCTTCGGCGACGGCGGTGGTAACAGCAGCGATGTTGCGGACTTGTTCGGTAAGATTGGCGGCCATGGCGTTGACGTTGTCGGTGAGTTCCCGCCATGTTCCCTTTACCTGCGTCTCACCAACTGAGTCAATACACACCACAACCCTACGTGAATATGATTGTTATACCTCAGCAATTTCGGCCTGTCCCCCGAGAATACCATCAATTCCAACCTCTCGTGACACTCGTGTAACTTCGAATGCAAATGTTCCCAGTTGATCAACCATAGAATTGATAGTTTGTTGCAGTTCCAGAATTTCACCTTGGGCGTGAACGTAGATCTTTCTCGACAAATCGCCGTTGGCTACAGCCGTAGTTACGTCTGCTATTTCTCGGACTTGGTTGGTGAGATTTGATGCCATAACATTTACTATGCAGCTCGTCAGCATCGTTGTTGCCTTACCTGTTCTTGCGCAATATGTACTGTACCATTGTTTGTCAATTCTTGCCATGTTCCCTCTACGCCTACTATCTTGGCTTGCCCACCCAGTCGACCTTCTGTTCCCACTTCTCTTGCTACCCGAGACACTTCGCTTGCGAACGTCTGCAACTGATCGGTCATCGTGTTGATGGTGTTCTTGAATGTGGTGATCTCGGGATCCATTTCCACATCGTGAACAGTCACCTTCTTGGTCAGGTCACCCCGCGCAACTGCTTCATATCAGCAATAGCCACCAGCCACAGGCCACCTTTCGAATACGTACCAGCTGTGACAATTTCTCCGATTTCCCGGAGCGCCTTAGAGAATGCTTCATTTGCTTGTTGGGATTTTTTGAGTTCCCTTTGTAGTCTATCAATATTCGATGCCTCGTGGAAGGTCACCTGCGGAACCGCCTTGACCCTTTCCGTCTCTTGCAGGAGATCCTTCAACTTTTTTCTATTTTCCTGTATCTCCTGCTCGTGAGACTTGCACTTTGCCTGTAAGTATTCGAGTTGCGATTGGTTGGATTGGTCGCTGGCGTCACTACCGGGACTCCCCGTTCGTTGCATCACACTCAGAGGCACTGGCGACGGATGCCGATTCGAGCCAACAGAAGTCAGCGAAAACGGCGATGAGGGCGGGGCGAACTCATTAGGAGTTTCCGGGAGTGTCTGATTGTTGGTGCTTGCAGCCCGTGCTTCGAGTTGCCGTACACGATGCACCAAAGCCCTCAGTTCCAGTTCCAATTCCCTCTTATCCGCCGTATCTTCACCCGGTATACTGATTGCTGTATCATCAGCGTAGGCTGAGAGGTCGCCCTTCGCCAGAGAGCGAAGCACGGCTGTCGCAGCCTTGTAGGCCTCGTCGTTTGTCATGTCGAGTGCCGTTACACTTCCAGAACTCGCGGGGAGCCGAAAGCAAAAGAGGTTTCGCAGAAGTCCACTCAAACCCGCTGTAGATTTGTCCTGACCCTGTAGACAAAATTGTCTAGAGAGGTGTCAGGTTGAACGGAGACGTCGTCGAGGATGACGAAATGTAGAGAATCGCGCCGTTCGGACTGTTGCTACTGCCTACCAAGTGTTGGGGGATGAAGTACCAGGGGGTGGGCGGGGATGAAGGAGGTCTAGATGGTAAAACTGATACCAAGAAAAACGGAGGGTGGCGTCGGGCGTGCAGACACGATGAGCATACACCCTAGCAGGTTGGAAAGCCGTAGTGGAGGATGGGCATAAACGGAGAGAGAGCAAGAGGAACGGCCTCAGCGTAAGGTACTTAGCGCAAAGTAGTTTGCTTTTCGGAGAGTTGGCTCGATGATGGTAATGGTGGTGGAGGTTGTTGGTGGTGGAGGTGGTGGTGAAGGTGGTGGATCGGATCGGTGAGGCGAAAGAACGAGGGGTGGGATTCAACGACACAAAAGAGTGCACGCGGCGATCAGCAAGAGAATGAGAGGCGGGAACGGAGGCGAATGAAATCGGCGTTCGATCGTGCGAGGCTCAAAGTCCCTCGAGCGCCCTGGGATAAGAAAGATGAAGGAACTTTCGACGTCTACTAGACGACTAGTCTAATGGCTCATGGCTCACGGTAGAACGGTGGAATAATCGTTCGGGGGGTTTTACTTTGCTTAAGTTGCTTTGCTTTGCCCCTCCTTCGCTGATCATCGTCACCATCTGTCGATTGTTGGTTGTCCTCCCTCGGAATATCTGCTCCCCCACTAACACAGAACGTTTCAATTCTAAAGCATTGCGATACGGATAGGGGAGCCCAATTGGTATCCTACCTTCGCGAATAATGCAACAATAATACAACGAATAGTTTGATGTTATCTCCCGTATCACATCACGGCCTCACATCATGTGAATCGCACACCAGACCAGGAGGCTAAAGTAGCTTTAATACCCGACAACGAGCGTCCACACAAAATGCACTCGATAAAATGGCCCTCTCGCTTTTATTCCGTTAAAATTCAAGGATATAAGGCCACCTTTTTACATGACAATTCACATTTTCTCAAGGTGGATGCAAGTACAAGGCACGATTATGCTCCTTCTCTAACTGTAGTCGCGCATGGCCGGTCACCTGTACAAGTCTCCGAGTCCTCGTACCAACAACCAACGCCTCACTTTGCTGTGGTATATAATTCACCTCCCTGTCTTGCAGTTGACTTAAATAAACCAGCACCACGCTACCGGAGCGGTTCCTCACCAGCGGAACCACTCCTCCGACGAGACGACCCTGGCTCAAAAGTCTTTTGTCATTGGGGGAACAATACGCAATTGCCGTACGGTCTCCCTAATTTTCCGGTCCCGTCCCGCCTATCTGCAGTGACCACGAAAGCGCGTAAACATTGGTTGAATGTCCTCATCTACAATCCATTCGCCAATACCCCGCGTGATCTTTTCTCAGCCTCCGGTATAGCCCTTGCCCTCCTGCATTGACCACATAACACTGGACTCCAGGGCTCAAAAAAGGACACATCAGACGCAACGACTCGATCATCATTGCCGATATCTACAGATGGCGCCTTGATATTCAGCGAAGAATGATTGCAGAATGACCAAAACTACCAAGAGCCTGTACTTCCAACCCTGCACATACAAGCACAACATCTTTATAAACATGAAATATAAGGCCATCCCATGAACACGATGTCGAGCACCAATTTAAGCATGAACTCTATGCAACGGTATAGCTAATGTACGAGCTTCATCGAAACCGATCTATCGCGCTCATGCTCACTTACCACCGATAAGTCCTCTTCATCGGAGATGAAATTCCTACGCTTTCTCAATTCACTACCTCGGTCATTCCTCCAGTCATTGTTTTCAGCTATATTCGACGAATCCGCCCACCATGGGCCTAACGGTGCACATCTATGCCTGGCTACAGAACCCTTTGTGATTATGGGTGCAAGTTGGATCTAGGAAAACTAGTTGGGGGAGTTTCAAGGCTCATAGTAGCTATTCTAAAGCTAGATCCGGCGGAGAGTTCATCCCAAAGCGGCTTTGTAGCTGGTACTGCAGGCTTTGATGAAGGTTGGAAGTTAATGTCACATGTTATGCAATATGTGGTTTTTACCTATACTGTGGCTGTCCCCAGATTCTTTGTATCTTTTCAGCAGCTCGCCGTGCCATAATCTGATTACTGGATGGAGGCAATGGAATAATTCGCCTTTCACATTTTGAACCTTCTGCCATGATTCCAGACTGTTGTCATCCTACCGTACCCGGTTGATCTTCCTTTCCTTAGCTTCAGTCTTTCTTTTCCTAGTCTTGTAAAGTATTATTTGCTACAGCCGCGGCAGTAGCGGTCAGGTGTGGATTTCGCCACCAACAAGACCCGCTGCCATGCAGATGTTTGCTTTCGCGGTTGACATGGATGGATGCTCTTTCCCAGATTGGGTGGAATGACGATCGATCATCAGTCCGGAATTCCACGCCGTACCCTTCCACATTGGAATAAAGCCTAAGCCGATTCATCTCTTCGAGCACTGATTCTTCAATATCTAGCTAGGCAAGTAACCCCGAAAAAAAAGCAATAGAAAACGGAAAACTGTTGATTCCCAGGCCAGCAAAATACCCGAACCCTATCCCTCGCTAACAACCGTCGAACTTGGTCCCAAGTTCTCGACGTCATTGTGCAGCCGCTATGCATGAAACCACAACGATTAGGACTTCATCATAGACAAATCCCCTCTTTATACTTTTCAAGCAGACCTTCCGAGAGAATATATGTAAAGCCCAGAACATTGATTCTACGTTATGTTTACCTCATTTATAACTTTAAACAGCACTGTACTCTACTTCCTCAGGCTAGAATGCTTTGGTCTCTAACTATATTCTACCCGGTATCCTGAGACTTTCAGCCAACCAAGCTGTCGGATTGCCTTTTTGCGTGTTGGACAGCACTGCTTGATTTGTACAGGCAAGCACCAACCTTTTCTCAATTTGCTCTCAACTACTCTTAATTGGCGTCTCACTGCTGCCTACTTACTGTCCCAATACTAGAGAGTCTGCGGTTTGGGTCAGCCATAAAACACAACCCAAATTACACTAAATTTTGGGCCGGCTCCAAGTGCATATTCTCCCGTTATTATGGCGATTATTGGATTAGATCTGCACAGTGCCATTCAGCATCTGTGGCCGCATTGTACTTCGGTTCTCTAGTGCACCAGTCTATGTGCAGGCCGCCATGCTACATAGGAGTGGTCATGTTCGCCGGAATTCGGTACTATTTCGAATCCCGAATGCAGAGATTATACTCTTGTGTTACCCCAGACCATCCATATTTCCTGGGGCCAGGGCCCCTTAGCAGCACCATGGTAGGTTATGCATTGAATGCATGCACCTTCAGCTCCGCACACCTGGAACCAACGAACTCAGAACAATGCCTCTAATCTACACCGCTCACCTAGGAGTCGGGACACAAACTGTTAACTTCAACGGTTTCGGAGAGAAGTGTGATGTGCTCAGAGTGCCGGCATATAGGTAATGTGACGCTATTAGACAGCAAGCCGCCGTTATGACGGGACTATACGGTTGGCTGGGTTTAATACCGGAGACTTGGATCTCCATACTCGTCGGATTTTCAAGTTATGGGCCACCTAGAACCCTAACCCTTAGCAGACTCATTTTAAGCGCTGGGTAAATTCATTTTACCGTGGGTTAGGGTTAGGGTGGCCCATTACTTGAAAATCCGACGAGTAGAAACGGTTCTTATGGTGGTTCGCAGCTTCTAGAGTCTCAGCCCTCGATACAGTGGGTGCAAGGTTGCGATATCCAGTTCTCCAATGTCACCTTCTACGAATTGTTTTCAACGAGTATCATGCGCCATTAGCCACATCTTCCAGTCGGTTAGTACGTGTCCAATAACTTGTTGAACCGACGAGTATGTGTGCCTGATAACATTTAATAACAAGGTACGATGGTATGTAATGAACCGCTTACCCACCATGACATGCGCTGAAAGTGCATGCATGATAAATTCGGGGCCCTCGGTTTCGAGGGTCCAGTAATCAAACGCACCTGTACATACAACCGACTATGTTTGTGATGAACGGTTCCGAATTCGCATGTACCAAGTATCAAAATTTCTAGCCACACTCCAGCCATATCATGGCGTTATGTCCCGATCAGGATAATCCGAGCAGGCAGGGGACAATCGATGCCACGTGCCCGGATGCATTATCCAAAATCGAGTTGCAGGCGATTCGATGACCCCACACTGCCCTGCATGATTCAACGTCATGCCGCAGCTCAGCTGCAAGAGAACAAAGCCTGGGATGTTTCAAATTTCCTAGCTTGGTTTTCGACCTTGCTCTGAGACGCTGCCGTGAAGCTATCATTGGACATTCGCTTCCGGTTTTTTATGCTCGGGATCGCAGAATTCTCTTGTGCCACCTATAGGCAGATCTCTGCCTATATTCTGCACACAATTAGGCATTTATGCTGATTCTATGGACGTCTGAGATTCTTGAACGCACAAACTCAACCTCGTGATCATGCAACAATGGTTTCAACTTTAATTGTAACTGTACCTGGTCGAGGTACGGTGCTGGTATGTAGGTACATTCTCACCACCAAACCCCACCCGCACATCACTCTGCATCAATGGGAGTTACCGAGCCGGGGCCAAATAGGCAGCAAGACGGAAGAAGAGACCCGGACTTTGGACGGCAGGTGAGCTCCTCCTCCTTAAACGTGCAGCCATTCTCTGAATATTGCATCATATATCATTCGGTATGCTAATGTTAACCTTATCGTTTGTCATTCTATCGACTAGTAGGGAGGGTTAGCAAGTACACGCGAGGTGCTGTGCGCGTTTTTGGAGGCTGCGGGTATCGCATAGGAATTGAACCAAACATTTGATATTCATCCAATTGGGAGTTATTCCTAGTTACCGTGTACGCACGGACAACCCAGATAGTATACATATAGGCAAATCAAATCTCCATCTGCTCAATCCAGCACTATCTTCTTCTCGGCTTCTTTCAACCACCTCCGCCGTCATATATGTATCCCCTGCATCGGTGAGAAGTGCTTCTAAGTCTACAGACAAACCAAACGTTGCATCTGTTGGTTGATTAAACCTCAATATTGAGTAATTACCTCGTTCCCGGCAACCACGATTCCTTTATCACGCTTAGTGGCTTGTAGACCTATGCAACACTTTTCACCAGTGCGGGGGACACTTGCTGGAGTTCCGCTAAGAAACTACTGCAGCAACACCCAGACCATAACAAGGCGTATTATTTCTGCATCAACTAAATGTCGGTATTGGAACTATGGACAAATGAGAGTTACTGATGGTTACTCGTCACCAGTTTCTAGTATTCCAGCAGTGTGAGGGTCCCCGGGGAGAGTTAAATGGAGCACGCATGTCGGCAGTCAGATGTAAACTCGATGGTCCAGGAACAAATATCATAGTTCTTCGAAATGCTTTTCGGCTACCTGGTAGTTAGAGCCAGGCATGTGCTCAGTTTGAAGTGTGGTGTCTCATGCCATAGCCTGAAGGATCGAATCAAATCGATCTGGAGTCGAGCAACTACTTCTAGTTCATATCTAGGTGGCTTATGTTGCTGAAACTATGCGGTGCATGCAGATGAGTGGGTGGGTAGTTAATAAGTCATGCTTCGTCACTCGAGTGACAGCTGGTAGCCCGTAACACTCGCAATACCATCTCCGGCTCTACTCAAGGGAGGGGCACGGCGGGCAGGCAGTACATAAAACGTCGAGTACAGATTCATTCAAGGCTTTCCCGCCAGTGGTGTCTGTACGGCAGCGTGTTGAATGCACCTTCGCCTGCTCTACGAGCATCTACATCCACTATGAGCTAAATACCACCACGCATCTCGGTACCTCCAAGAGGCAGAAAATCGGTCGGCGGGTTTCATGCTGAAAGGTTTGCGCTTGCGGCGGCTTGATCTAAGGCTCCAGTTGGTTATGGTGCACGCAGCTTTAACGGAGACGTTAAACTAGCCATAGTCTGTTAGAGACCACATTAGCACGTCCACCACCATCACAAGCGAAAGGTGAACATGGTGCCTCAACCTTAAAGCCCATAGATACTTTCTGCCTAAGTTTGGTCGTAGGATAGTTAGGAGAATTCTATTTTGCGGTAGATTGGCTCTAGTTATTGCCGATAACGGGTTGCTCGCGGGTCCATCATGGAGGTTCGTGAAACTCACATACTAATGACTGTGGGCCCCGGGCAAATAAATATGTGAGAATTCTCACTCCCTGCCGCATAGCTTCGGTAGATTTACAGCTGGTCACACCGTTTATTGGCTAAATTGGTGGAACTCTCAAACATGAACCTTGGAACCTTTTTCGTCCGAGTTTAAAGGGTAAATGACCTATACTTAAATAAATTATGAAGTAGCAATTATTACAAAAAACGGATTCTTGAAACGAAGCATTTGTCTCATCATGATATCTGGAGGGATCTGAAAGCTGTATAATAAGCATAGTATTGGATCTGAGTCGCAATGGCCTTTTGAACCAGAGTAGAGTGAAACTTAGCAAGTAGCAAGCGTAAACCTCTAAAGTTTCAAACTTCAATTGTGAGGAACGGAAAGCCATCTCCTCTAATCAGCATGCCGTTCTCGAATTTCCGTCTATGGGTGGCAATAGCGATTCCCCCTATCTGCTCCCCAAATTCCCTCTGGTGGTGGCAAACAATGTGTTGTCGGGGCAGATCGGACCAGCAGTGGAAAGCCGAGTGCTGATCAGTGCATGGACAACTGCAACTGGCCGCCAAAATAATCGTATCTAATGCCTGTAGATCCGCAAAAAAAACGGCCGCTGGCACACTACATACAAGGTGAATCTTTTGACCTCTAGCGCCAGAAATTTCAGTAATCAACCCAGTCGTGAAAGTGCAAATTGCATACAGACAGGAGGGACTCATCTTCGAATTCGCCTGGGACCCCGTTGCTTCTATGTATGTATATGCCTTGTAGGGGATACGATAAAAGTGCTAAGCCTTATAAAACTAAAATCTAGCTACCATCCTTAGAGAAGCACCCTAAACACCATACAGAATCATTCCCTAAATGCTTCCATAAGCCATATACAGAGATTTTTAGTTTTATAAGGGTTTTGACATTTATCGAACCCCCTACAGGGTCTTTACCCACATACATGGTCTCGGAGATGAGGCTGGTGGGAGGTGCTTCGCCGCTGCTGCAAGTCTTGGATTTCTGACTCCCAACTTTGAGAGTGATATATTATGATTGTGTTGGTGAAACACACTTGTGGGTGCGTGAGCTGAGTGAGGGCCAAAGAAATATCGGGTGAGAGGGTTCGTATTTATCACTGATAGGAAATACCTTTTATTTTTATAAGATGATGATAAGAGGGTCATTGATTTGGGTGGTCTGATTTTCACTGGCTTTAGGAATCTCAATTTATGACAACACATACGTACAAGGAATTAACAATGCTCGTTGCCATCATACATGTATACAGCTTTGTGACCAACAGCTAATCAATCGCCTAACAAATGTCACTTTCGGAGAGGGTAAGTAGAGAGTTGAAGGCAGGGTGAAAAGGATAAGAAAAAGGATGGTAACAAACTAAGCCCCTAGCAAACAAACCAATGATGAAAACAAAACCCATCCATGCGAAGTCATATTCTTCCAAAACCCTTAGAGACTACGCAGAAAACAAAGCGAAGAGCAAAGAAACAAAGTGTTAAATACTCGAAATATCCGTTACACTCCCCAAGAATGCTAAAGAATACACAACAAAAAAGGGAAATAACCTCTGCCCCGCAATGGCTACACTTGATACGACGTCGTGTCGTCCCTCAGGAAGTCGTTGCGGAGGTTCACAAACGCCCCTGGCCCCCCATCCTCACTAATATCTTGGATGATGACGCTGGTTTGCTTCACGAGTTGTTCTAGCGCAGCAGCTGAACTTTTGCCCAAGGAAACTACGCGCCAGTCGTTGGTTAGCATGGGTGCATACTGGATGTAACGTGGAAGATTACCCAGGATTGCCGAGTTCAGCTCCTCCCCATCGGCGATCCTTCCGCCTTCATCCAAAAGGTGTGCTAGGACTGAGCTTTTGGGATCCGTGTATGCAAGCAAACTGACCGCCTCATCCAAAGGTTTCTTTATCTCAGGCCTCGAGTCGGATGAGAACTCCACACGTAATTGTTGCCCATACTCGACAGCGGCATCCAGCTCGTTCTTGACGTGGTTGGCTTTTATACGATTCGTCTCTTCATCCTCCACATCCATACCGTCCCATTCCGAACCGCCATTGAGTGGATCGTCAATATCCATATCGTGATTAAAGTCTTCATGCGGGGTACCATTATAGCTGTTCTTCATGTACCCGGTGTTGTCTCCATGAACAGTCTCCGCGACTTCCCGTATCATCTCTACAAGTTTCCTTCTACGAAGCCGGAAGTACAAGAGTTCATTATCCTTCAGCACATCCGGATAGTATGCATTGGTAAGTTTCAATGCGCGATCAACATCACCCTGCAGGATAGCTCTTCTTATTTCTATACATTCGTTAGTATAGATTTTGGGAAGGTAAGAGGTATATTATAGTACTTTGTCGGTTTGCTGCGTCGCCATCCCCCTTTGGATCCAAGGAACTGATACCCAGCCGTCCTGGACTTAAGTCTAGTGCTCTTGCTTCGTTCTGAACGTCTTGCGCGAATGCTTTTGCTGTATCAACGTAACCATCGTGTGCGAGATATTGAGCCACCAAGGCTTGAATTAAAGTTGTCTCATCCAAAGGGGGACAAAGCTGAGTGATAGAGTGTTTATTGATCTCTTCGTATGTGCGAGCCTTTTCCTTCTGTATTCAAAAACTACGTTAAACGAGAAAGCTAGTGGCAAACAACTCACATACCATACCTTCATGTAGTGGTCAATATCAAAAAAGAACCCTTGTTGGCCAAAATTTACCCGAATGTGTTCGCCAGCTTTCTTCATTCCCACAACTGGATAAAGCTTCCCCTTGTTGATATCTCGACATGCGACGCCCAAGAAATATCCGTTCCTTGTGAAAAAAGCTGTATTGTTTCGGAAGTTCACACCGCACCCTATGATATCATCTGTGTTGAATTTTGGCCCATATGCTTTCCGAGTTCCCTGGCAGCAAAATATATTCCCATCATCGCCGTGGTAACCCCATGATTCTTGCTCCCACCCGGGCAATTTATTGAGCGAGACCTTCTCCGTGCAGAATCCAATACCGATCAACCTGTGCGGATTCAGCATCGTACAACCTCCAGGCCGTGTGGGGAGCTCACCCCTCCTTCCCACCTGAGACGATAGTAGCTTCGTAGTAGAATAAGCCGCATTGCGGGGGCATTGGTCTGTCTGCACGAACGGCTGCAGCATCACTTTCACTGACCTTTGCAGGTCCTATGAGATCCGTCAATACTTTGCACCCGTAGACTAACAGCGCGTTTGAGTGCACCGACCGATAAATCGAACTTCCAGCCCATTGGATAACAGCTCTACTGACGGTGATTTATCGTTTTCATTCCAGCGGCTTGGTAGAAAATTTGACGGCTCGTCTGCGGGTGGAGGATTCTCGACTGGCTCGAAGGGTAAACCCCGGTGGCTCTGGGGCTTCTTTCCTGGCGATGGCAACCCCAGTGCACTTGTCGGCAGTGGATTGAATGCGGTGGGTATTGTCGATGCTAATCGCTCTGCATATGCTGATTCTGCGAGGTAGCTAGGTACGGTCGCCGGCTGTACAGCAGTGTGTTGACTCGATCCCATCCCCCCAGGATGTGCCAAGTAGTTGGACGACGATGACGGACGGCTATCAACTCCATTCCCGGAAAGATGTAAATCTGAAGCCAGCGGTGAGTGTCGAGCTTGACCTGCCAACACGGCAGCGTAGGAGCTATGGGAAGGAGCGGTAGGTCGTCGTTGGGACATTGTTGTGGCTGCCAAAATCGAGGCGGCGGCCGAAACGCTGTTAGTCATATGATCGCAAGTCCACAAAGCTGAATCTCGTGCAGCTCATCCAGCGATTCGCTTTGATGTTGGTGATTTGGGGCTTCAGTACCGATAGCCAGTAGTGGGGTTGACGATATGCTGTTGCTGATGAAAGCACGGGCGGAAATGAGGTGTGGTGGGGATGGGAGGAGGCGGGTTTAAGATTCAAGATTCAACAGTGCATAAACAAGAAAGAATCAATCAAACTGTGCACCAATAGCTGCCTCTACTGCTGATAATAACCTTGGGGTATTGAATTGCATGTAAAGTTTGCATTGTATTTACAACAGTAAGAACGCGCTCTTTTCGTCTTCATCCGCTATCAACCTGAGTCAGCTACTGTGGCTGGAAGGGAATTGACACCTGCATCATCACCACATATGCAAACGCGATAGTTAACAAAGGCACGCCAATATCTGTTCGGCCGTTTCCTTTGGCGTTATAACAGCTCTCAACAATACAGTCTATACCTACCACCCGTAGAGTACAGAACAATGAGAAACATCGAGTGCCGAGTCATGAAGCAATTAGTCTTTCAATAATTAAGAACCACAAACGCCCCTTCCTCATCACAGTACCATCCCCTTATTTTCCTTCATTAGGACCTTGTGAAGCTTCTCATCTATTTAATCCACTGGAAATATGCATATTTACGTCCACACCGAAAACCCGTTGGGTCCTAAACGCCGGAGCCGATGCAGAAACCCTGACGCACAAGAAACATACATCCGATAAGACCTCTCGTTCGGTAGTAACGGAGCAATTGACAAACCTTGCTAGTGAACTCTTCCAACGGCCAAGGTAAAGCAAACGGTTGCCGGCAATCACGACCGCTGGGGCGCCAGAGTCCAACTCTGTGATGTGTAGCGTGGTCACCAAGAATTGCGACCACAGGACTTGGTGCTTTGCACTACGACATATAATCTGGCCGAACTTGCCGCCGATGGTCGATTCGCTAAAGACAATTACTTCGAGTCCCCACCCAGTCCACACGACGAGATATCCTAGGTTTTGCTGAGATCTCGTCTTTCTGTGCCTCGTATCGAACATTAAGTTCGCATTCGCCGATCATTTTGCTGAATTTGATCTCAATGAGGCTGGCGCTGAAACAGGTTCAATTACTTCCAATAATAATTGTCGAGATGAGGCCGACGATGCCGGCAGCAGTGGGGCACTGTTCGTTGAGAAATCAAAGATTCATAGCCCTGTTTGCCTGGGCGCAGTTAGTTATGGGATGCATAAAAGCCATATAAAGATAATAAAACCTCACACCGCTATGGCTTTGCTGTTGAGATATGCAACGGTATTTGTTCAATGCTCTGGCAAGAGTGAAAGGTGTCTATTGGCTTCTAGACTTATGAATTCTGGTATTACCACCAACTACTTATCTGCTGAAGTTACCGGCTAATATAACTCTGTGAACACGAGAGAGCCCGGCAAAAAATACCTCCCTTATGGGGGCTGCCCTAGGTGTCCCACGAAGCATCTCCAGATTGGAAATCTGTTTGTGCGGGATTCGGTCCGTGTTGATGTGTAGCACATTAATAAGTCTGCAGTAGAGCAGAACTGCAAGGAACGTAGAATATGAGTATTATATAGATGGCCTAGAGCGCTTCAAAACCTCGAGATATGCTTGAGGTGGTGTTTTCACCGGGTGTACGTAGGTTGGATACATAGCAACACGTTCTTTATCTCAATTTTAGACTTGTGATGTCCAAAGGAAAATACCGCAGCAAGAGAGCTGATGGCGATCACGATCACTACTATACTTGCCCTTCTAAGTTTGTGGTTCAAACACTTTGCTTATTTCGTTTGGCTGTGCCCATGAAGATAGGACCTGCTGCCAAACAATGAGACCAGCGATGGCGAAACAGAACATCTCCAAAATGTAATAACAAGGCGAGTAGCGCGGCCAAACAAAGGAATTTCTTTTCAGAACTCTCCTCCTAGGCGGGCTGGTTGTGCTCATAGCTATTCGGCGGATAGGGTGCTGGATATGGAGGATGGAGCGTGGGTGGGCGGTGACGGCTGAGACAGGCGAAACCTCCTTACACATCCACATCCCTCCTCAGCAGGCAGCGAGCGAGTGCAAGCAACGATTTTGGCTTTAACCAACTCGTCTCGTTACTCCTTGGTGTCCAAATCAACGTACCAGCCTTTTTTTCTCACACGAAATTATTAAAATGCCACCCAACGCATCGTCACCCTCTGCTCATCATCCCCTTTCCACCTCAACACCTTTTCATTTTGTCTTTCCCCCATAGAGTAAACATCGCCATCATCACCACCACCACAGTCGAAATATATCGGCACTCTCGGCGAGCGCGAAATTTCTTGCACCCCCTTATTGTTTTCTTTCACAAGCAGCACTACTCCACCCGCTTAGCGAGAGCAGGTTTGTGTCTCGTCTCACACCGGTATCTGCATTTTCGACGACCGACAAAGAGGCCGACAAATATTTAAGAAAAGTCATGGGTGCCGCCGCAAAGTCGTCTCCAGACTCCGTGCCGCCATCACCAGCTGGCTCAAACATGGCCGCACCACCCTCACGACCTACTCCATCTAGACAGCGCAAGAAGCCCGGGCCAAAGCCGAAGGCAAAGGCGCCACAGACTCTAGTCGTGAAGCTCAAGGCGAAGCCCGAGTTTCTGGCAAACCTCAAATCTTCTTCCGACGGTACATCGCCGCAGACTGGTGCTGGGACACCAAACGGTTCATCGCCCGGTGCAACATCGCCCCAACCCTCGGCAGAGGCATCAGAAGCGAACTTGGTACCTGGGGCTGCTGGCCAGAAGCGCAAAGGGATCCCGGGCCCAAAGCCAGGTGTGAAACGTGTGCGGCAACCTGGTGCACCCCCTCTCAAGCCTGGCAGGAAGAAGACGAAGCTGTAAGTTTGTCTTTTTGCACTTTACTGCTTTGATATAAATGGAAGCTAACGTTGATATCGCAGTGACCCGAGTCTACCACCAGGTGTTCTTCTCAACGGCGTAGTACATGGAGGAGCCAAACTCGGTCCTAAAGCAAATACTGGCGCTATCAACGACAAACTACGAGCACTGGATCGAACCGGAAAGCCCTGTAAACGTTGGGCGAGAGCTGGGTTCACATTGAAGTCCTTTACTGGTGTCCAATGGGCTGTCCCAACTTGGTCTGCGCCCAAACAGCTGGACTTCGCTAATCCTGACATGGCTGCCAGCACCACTGCCAACTCTGAGAATGTTTCAGTCTCAGAGATGTCACCATCCGACGACAAGATGCAAACCGATATATCTGCCCCTGCTCTCGTGATTCCCACATTGGCGTTGCCTCCAGGAATTACGGTATGAATTTTTTTCAATACATTCCGGGCAGCCCGATGCTGTTCGTAGTGCGCTTCAGCGATATCCTATTGGAGCTTTGTGTACTATTATGGCAGCTTTTCTTTTGGGACGGTTTTCTGGAGGGGGGATTAGGATTGTTACAGGCGTTTTTCTCGTTTACTGCACATTCCTTTACTTTCTTTTACTACATATATCTTGCGTATCTATACATTATTAATGCCAATGCCCGGCAATTTCATCGCATCCAAAGGACCCCAAAGTCCAGTAATAATAGTGTGGCATGTGACATCACAAGGCGATGTTTTACACAACAAATCATCGGCTCGTCCCATTCATAAATACTCCATAAACAATGCACAGTTCATCGGGCGTGGCGAAAAGGGCCAGGCCCGAAATCAAAACAACAAAAAAATCAGGGAGCAAGACAAAAGCGCCATACACATTTCCCGAGCTATTATTATGCACTGCACGACCTGTACACTTATGGCCCAAGTGATACCAGGTACTGCTCAAGAAAGACAGGAAAAAAACACCAAGAAACAACACTCAAAAACACCCCCACTCCCTTTATACCCAAAGCCCTAACACCGGATGATCATAACAATAGAACGCCGTCCCAGGGGTGAGGGTATAATCCTTTTGGCTACGCTTACTTACTCGTCGTCGTCGCGGTGACGGAGCATGAGGAGACGCTTGTACTCCTGGGGGTCCGAGTCCCAGAGCTCGGCGGCCTGGCCGTTGAGCGGAGACTTGCTATGTACCGTATCAGCCGCCGCCAACTCCAGAAGCGGGGGAGCATACTTATTCGGCTCACCGAGTAACGACTGCAACGACAGAAGGATACTCTGGACGTTATAAACAGCCGACCACTTATCCTGTACCAATCTTTAACCCAGCCCAATCACTCCCGCCTCGGATTGGTGTATACCTTGAGGATATCGAGGCAGATACGACCGGCCATATCCACGTTCGGATGGAACATGGGGGTGGTGAACAACACGGCCGGCGGGGACATGGGATAGTTCGAGGGAAAGTCGAGGGAGAGCTTGAATTTGAGACCCTGGTACGGCGTGTCCTCGGGTCCCTTGATAGTAGCGGTCCAGGAGAGGAGATTTCCATCGCGCGGGAACGCGCTGATCCCCGGGGTTGCGGACATCATCAACTGCATTAACTCGGTTTGGAGTCTGGGTTTATTTTTTGTTAGTAGTGATGGTGAGGAGGGGAGTATGGGGAGGATTACCGCTTTCCGACTGCTCCACTGGCGGCGTCGGCGCTGTAGGGTTTTGCGTTCTCGAAGGACATGGCTGGCTGCTGTGTTGTTTGGTGGAGGAAGTGGTGATGGGATTCAAAAGACGGAAGGCGAGAGGGGGATTTTGTTGCTGGTGTGTGCTGCGCGACGTGCTTTTTCGTGTACCAGTAGTAGGGCAAACAAAATCGAAAGGAGCTTCAATCTTCGTGGGTCAGTTGTTTTTCGGTAGTGTGGTTGGTTGCTTAGGGAACCAAAGACGGCGGACGGACATGGACACGTGCTGGGGTTTATTCCGAAAAGGCGGGTGGCAACTTAGAACTTGATGCCGTTCATGTGCGTAGCGCGGGGTAGAAGACAGCAAGGCGTCTCAATGCACGTTCAAACCAGCTGGACATGTAGAGAATGAGAGACCTGTGAGCCTTGAGGTGATTGTCCCCTCGGACACAAGGCGGCCAATTAGCGGCCGAGTGACGGCTGGTGCTTCAAAATGAAGCCGCAGCTCAAAGCACTGAGTCTCCGCAAGGTCCGGCATCACGTGTGGAGATGCAACATTATAGGAATGATAGATATGCATGGCTATCCTATGTACAAAACCCCCGCTTTTGTTCATTGCCTCCGCCCAATCATAGCAACACCGCACTCTCGATTTTTTCCCTATCCAGCAAACTCCCCTCCATGATAAAGATGCTCCCGCCCGCATTGACTGACTCGACCACAAACCGCAGTAACTCCTCCACTTTCTTCCCATTCTCGTCAACCCACGCCCCCTCCACCGCCGCGCCATCCTCATCCTCCGCATCCTCTCCCTCTGTATACTTCCACCCCTCCGGTATTCTCGCAAATGGGATACTCACGTTCCAGGTATTATCCACCAACAGTCCGATGTGGGAGGCGCTCTGGAGATTGACCCAGCCCTGCAACACCATTCCCTTAGTTGGGTGCCACACCAGTAGATCGACGGTCGTCCACACATGAGCGTACGGGGCCTCGGCAATGATCCTTGCTGTGCTTGTTTCGAAGCGTATATTGTCGTATGCGATAACAACACCGTCGACAGGCTCGTAGTACGTCATGAGCAGCGGGTCAAGATGGTGTTTCTGGACGCCGGTGGTAGGAGAGAGGGAGCGTAGGTGAGCAGCCTGCTCGCTGCTGACGCTGGCATCGCGCGAGAAGAGGTGTGAAAATGTCTTTTCAGGGTAATACGAGTATTTTGGCGCAAGGGAGAGGTAGAGCGATGTGGTGACGATGTGGTAGGGGATGTTTGATTTTGCGCCGGAGAAGCTGCTAGTGGGACTGCGGTTGATATCTATTCGAGCCTTTTTGGGCGCTTCCTCGGAAGGGGGTGAGGCATGACGCTTGCGTTTGCGCGGCTTTTCTTTGTGTTTTGACTTGTCTTTGGTTTTTTTCGTGTGCTCAGTCATTGTGATGGTAATCGTGGTGCTGGAAGCAGCTCGAGATTCGGGATCTTTAATTTTTACACGCTAGGCCGTAGAAGACTAGCGTGATTCATCGGTATCTGCCGTATCACGTGTGTTGAAATTTCACTAACCTCCAAGCTGTCCTTTAGAGTAGATTCATCAAACATCAACACCAAAAACATTTTTGCCCGTTTATTCGGCCACCATCATGTCCGCCATCCTCTCCTTCATAGGCTGGTCTTTCCTCCCAAACGTACCTCCTCCCTTTACTCCCCCGCACTGTAGACCAAAACTAATCACCACCTCTAGCTAATAACAAACTGGACCTTATCCATCTGGTACCGCATCATCACCCGCGCGGGCGAACCCCGCCCAGCTTCCGGCACACCCCGCTACGTAAAAGCCCACAAACGCGTCTTCATCACCGTCGTATCTCTCTACCTCCTCTACACCATCTACGAAGCCTACCACGCCCTCGCCCAAACCTCAAACTTCTACGACCTCCTCTCCGTGTCCCCCTCCGTCACCCCCGCCGCTCTCAAATCCCGCTTCCGCCGCCTCACCGTCCTCTTCCACCCCGATAAAGCCGGTGCCGCAGGTGCCGAACACTTCGTAACCCTGAAACAAGCTTATGACACCCTCTCCGACCCCACAAAGCGTTTTGCATACGACCGTTTCGGCGCTGAGATCCTGGAGTGGAAACACTGCTCGTCTGTATACGACTATGTCCTCCGTGGCACGCAGGGTCTGATCCCATACTATGGCGCCTCAGCGATGCTCCTGGTAGTTTTGAGCGTCCTCGGAAAATTCGAGTTGGGAAGGTGGTGGCGCTTCCTTGTTCTCACAGCGCTGATCGTGTTGGAAGCAACCCTTCTCTCACGCCCGTACCCCGTTCTCCCCACGATCCCGTTCGTGAAACCCCTCCTAGCATTCGAACACGCTGTCCTCATGCGGAAGATCGCCGTGACGAGTTTCATCGCGTTTAACCAGCTTGGTCCGTTCCTGGTAGTTAAGAAGATGGCTACTTCATCGCCCGAGGCGCTGGAGGCGAAGTTGGAGCAAATAATGCAGACGGCAGGGGTACTGGAGGTTGAGGCGGCGAAGGCACAGCATATCGAGTTTGTTCCATTTGAGGGGGATGCGAGTGCGAAGGGGGAGGTGGAGAGGAAGATGCGGGATTGGTTGGTTGAGTTGATGATTAGGAGTGATCCGGAGATTAGGGATGCGATGGGGAACGCGAAGAATAGACGGAGACGGGGAGTTCCTGCTGGTGCGAAGGGGACGAAGTAGGAGGCTTTTGTAGCGGATGGGCGTTTTTGGAGTTTATAGAAGGTACTGCGGGGCATGTATCTGGTCATGATTTATCACTTAGCACTGTTCTCTTTAGGCATAGATACTTCGCATACCCCCTAACCAACTTCGTTCATGTCTTAAGTAAACTTAAAACCATTTGCGGGATTTTGAAAAGGGTTCTATATGGGCACTCGGCTTTTGGAGGTCTGGTAGCATTTTGTCTAATACACTAGGGAGTGCACTATTCAATCAAGTCACTCAAACCACGCAAATCATATCGCCTATTAACCAACGTTTAAAAATCCCATTACAAATAACAAAACAGTGACCCGTCCAACGCCAAAGCAAGCCCCAAGGAGCGAATATAAACCAGACGTACATAACATGACTGTTGCAGATCCCATTCGCTATAGGCCAATTTCAAGCCAATCTTCAAAGTATTTGCAATTGCTTGCGCTTACCGGCCCTCCCTCTTTACACAGGTTAAACACGGGACATCGCCCGCATGGGCTCTCGGTGAATCCATTTACGCTCTCGTGTTTCTTGAGAGTCTTGTATGCAGTTCCGCCGACGACTCTTTCGATCTTCCCATCGTAGACTAGCACATCCAGCAAGCTCTTAATATCTGCCTCTGCCAGGTCCACTTCCGTCAGGTTCGAGTTCTTGACCCAGAGATAGATCTGGTTCAACGTTGGATAGCCCGTGAAGCCTGGCGGGTATGAGGTTGCAGTTCCGCCTCCATCCTTGGTGCGTGCATTACGTGGAAGGGATTTTGAAGTGATGAACTTCAGCATCGCCGTCTGCAGCTCGTTGATAAATTCGTGGTCGAGTTCACGGTCCGTGAACCAGGGGCCTCCCGAGACTTCGATCGACGGCGTAAGTTCATAGAGCATGTATATCTTACGAGTAGGGTACTAGATGAGCAGTCATGGTTAGCATCGATAATTTGTACATGCATGGAAAGCATCCCCTAGTTGACCGACATACTTTGGCATCAAAGATAAAGAACTCGTTGCGAGCTCCAAGACCTGGCGGTCTTGCGTTTCAAACGCACATCACACAACCAACCAACCAACAAAAAGCCAGAATTTCAATGCGTGGTATACTCCTCCCGCCTAAACACTAGGTATGTGTGAATCAATTACCTTTACAGACTGAATCGCTTTGATAAACCGTTTGTTCTCCAGCGTCTTGAGGCACTTTGACATAGTTGTGTTGTGCAGGTTACTCTTCATCTTGAGTGTTCTTGTCCAGATTCCCTCTCGCGCCGCGTCCTGGATGTAACCGTACAGCATCTCCTCGTCTGGGCTCATGTTCTTAACTCTATTATGCAAGTGAGTCAATGCACTCCATAAGCGAGAGCTCACGCGCATACTTCTCGATAACATCTTTGGGCACCACCTTGAACACGTTTTCTGAGCCCTGTGTCAAAGCTTGAAGTTGGCGCAGTTTCAGCAGCTCGTTGAGGACTCGACTGGTGATCTCAATGTTGGCTTTCCCGGGGGTCATCTCTTGCAGCTCCGCCACAGAGAAGAGGTAGGCGCTCGGAGCTTGCAGACATTGTTCGTAGACATGTGCTGCAAACTCCTGGATGGTTTGGTGGGGAACTTCGGCCATTGCTGGTACGTATCTGCTATCAGGTGTAGGAAATTGGCGGGGATGGAGGTAGAAGAGGCGGAAGAGACCGTGATTTGTGTCTTTTTGGCAGCGCTATTAAAAATTAAACGAGTCTTGGCATTATTTAGCCCGTGATACTTGCATATTTCGAGAAGGAATGGGACGGACTGCTGACGTCGCTGGCGACGACAGTTTAAGACAGCAACCGTTAGCTCGAGAATCGCCTTGATACACTTGAGAGATCAATATCCCCTCTTAATGTCGGTTGATTTGCAGTGGGAAACCCTTACCGGAGGTCCTGAAGGACAGGCTCGGGCGGAGAAAATACGGAGCTTCATCCACGATAAATTCCAGCTTGTTCCCTTCCCGAAATTCATCAAGTCCGTCCAAGTCCACTCATTCTCATTCGGCACCATCGCTCCCGACATCGAGATCAAGACCATCTGTGATCCGTATCCAGAGTTCTACGAACAGGACGAAGAAGACGGCTCGGATTCCGATTCGGGCGACGAACATGACGGGGAATACCTATTGAAGTTGGAACGAGAGCGTCGTCGAAGGGAAGGAAAGAATGACGACAGGGAGTCTGTGATTACTGGTACCTCAATACAACCGCCTCCCTACTCTGTTGGAACTCCTGGGGGTAGCCTCTCCGGCTTTCGAGCCGGGATAGCGGACGCATTTCCGGGGCGGGTTGGCGTGACAGGCGTAACGACACCGCTATTCAATCCAATGCCCAGTGCTGGCAGCGCTTCTAATCTTCACTATTTCCACTCCGCGCTTTCGTTCAATAACGGAACGTCTACACCGGCACTATCTGCCTTCCAGCAATCTGCCGCCTCCACACCGTCGAAACCCCAAACCCTTACTACACCTGCCTCGAATGGTTCTTTCCCATCTCCTGCTTCACCCACAGACCCCGGACCGTCATCCATCTCCCACCTCGCCGAGTTGTCGTTGAAAGAGAAGGATGATACCAGCCGCGAACAGAGAAGTTTCACTGAATCCGGATCACTCCCAAGACCCCGTCTCCGCGAGCCTCGGGATGAAGACACACAGGTCATCGCCCGCGTCCGATATTCCGGCGACGTCCGAGTCGAAATAACTTGCGAGCTACTGTTCGAATATCCCGTGACTAACTTTGTCGCTCTCCCCGTCAAGCTCGTCATCACCGGTTGCACATTCGACGGGTTAGCATGCGTGGCATACATCCGGCGGCGAGCACATTTCTGTTTCCTGGACGAGGATCCAGAAAATGGGGAAGTTGCTAGTATTGGTGGGAGTGGGGACAGCGTAGGTCGGAGTTTGTTGAAGCAGATCAACGTGGAAAGTGAAATTGGAGAGAAGGGAAAAGGCAAGCAGGTTCTCAAGAATGTTGGGAAGGTGGAGAGGTTTGTTCTGGAGCAGGTCCGGAGGATTTTCGAGGAAGAGTTTGTGTTTCCCAGCAGTTATATCTTGCTTCTTTAGTACCATGTACATGGCAATATCTTTCGGTGCCCCATTGCAACAGCAACTGTCCCAGATGGTCAAGATGGCCAGCAGCTCTGACCCGAACCGGCGACGACACGTGCGACGAGCCGCACCTTATATCAACCACACTCCCTCACTCCTCTGCATATTCCCACAACAAAGCATGTTATGGTTCAGGACTTACCAGCGGCGGGGGGAAAGTAAATCCAAATGTACACTAGATGCTTAATGTTCAGTAGCATTTACTTTGGTGTTTCTCCTCAACATTTGCCAAGCCTGAAATTCACCAGTCTTTCCCTCCAAACCTCAAACGAACGTCAGAAACGAAAAGACCATGGCTGAGATATCAGTTCAAGAAGCCACACATTCCTTAAAATGCCAGTACTTCCAACTTATCGAGCCGAGAATCATTGAGTTCCCGCCATCCGACATTCTCCAGCAGCCAGATTTCCAGGAAGCTCTCTATGAGTCTCTTTTTTCTCCCGCAGCTTCACGGCATCCGCCGCCTGAAAGATATACTGCAAGAGTTCTAAAACGCCTTATATCTTTGATTGAAGTACGTCGATCCCGAGCATAGTTTCTGGGCAGTGGTAGGTGGGGATAGCTCTACAGGAACTCTCACTCACCCTGCCTCTTTCCCGCGTCATGAGATATGACTCTGCTCTGATTGCAACTCTTTAACCCCCACCCTCGCAATGGTTAACCCAGCCGCATCTAGGAAGCTCCAGCATCCGACTCGGAGGCACCAGAAATCAACTCGGACCTATTAGAACTCTATACTAACCTCCTCCTCTCCCCATCCAGCTCATCCCCAGACCCAACCCAGAAATCTGCCGTAACCTACACCCTCCCCTCCCCACTGGAAGCAGTGACGATCCTAGAAACGCCTTCCCTCATCTCGGGCTTCGGAACAACGGGTCTGCGTACCTGGGAAGCCGCCCTGGCACTCGGCGAGTATCTTCTCCTCCACCCTCCACCCGCTTCCATGCGGATCCTCGAGCTAGGTGCCGGCACGGGCCTCGTCTCCCTCGTTGCCGCAAGACTTGGGGTTGGGGTCGGAGTTGGGGGTATACTTGCCACCGATGGTGACGAGGGCGTGTGTGAAGGCCTGCGGAAGAATGTCGCTCTTAATTCCTTAGAGGGCGTGGTGAGGGTGAAGAAACGGAGGTGGGCGGGACCTAGGGAGTGTCCTGAGACTGTGGATATGGTGGTGGGAGCTGATGTGGTGGGTTTGTGTTTTCCGGGCTTGAAAAAGTACGCATGCTGATGATGAGGGAGGGAAGACGTACGATGCGGCGGTGATCCCGTACTTGGTTGCAGAGTTGGTGTGGTTATTTTCGGAGAATCTTATAGTGAAGGTGGTGATTAGTGCGACGATTAGGAATGTGGAGACGTTCGAGGTGTTTAGAAAGAAGTGTGGTAGGATGCCCCAAGAGAGGAGAGCTGCGAGAGAGAGAGAGGGCTGACATGGTGATAGAGGAGGCCAGACTAACGTTGAATGAGTCCGTTTGGGTGCCGCCGAGGCCGCGGGTGTTTTGGTATGCAGTTGGGGCAGAAATTCGGATTGTAGAGGTTTTAAAGAAAAAATAAACCAGGGATCGGACTGGAAGATTTTGCATCGGCAGGTGGGGGAAACAATGCTTCTCCATGAATGACACGATATCACTCGGGACAACCAACATCCATCCTCAGAGTTGCGAACCAAATAAAAATGCCCATCAGGATGTCCCATTTATACTAGAGCATCTATGTATGAAAACACCCCAATTGCCCAGGGGATCCCCGCCAGTACACCAACTACACTAGAGTAGAATATTTCGATATGATACAACCGTCTAGTTAGACGTCATCTCACCTCACACTCATCGTAGATACCATGGTCATCAAATTCATGGAGAAGAAGGATTTTAAAACCTACACCCCACATTAGCTCCACTGTCACCTATTCTTTGGAGCATGAGAGGAACGTACGCTGGCACCAAAAACTCGCTCCAAGAGCTTTGGAAAAACGTCACTGCCACCTATTGTTGCCGCCATAATTAGTCCCACTTTCCGATACCTCTTTCTTCAACGTGAACGTACGGCAAAGAGTGCAACACTCTTGACCAGCGCCGCATTATCGGGACTGCGCAACTCCTTGTAGATGGACGAGATAAGGCCCGGCTGCTGTTGCTGGCGACGACTAGAGGTAGCGACTTGGTTTGGTTTAGGCGCCATTATGTTGTGTGTGTGTATATGCTTTCGGGGTGGTAGTGGTGGAAGCGATGTTGAAGGTGTAGCTGCTATGTCATCGGAAAGAAATTTGGAATTCCAACTTGGTTTGGCTTGGCGATACGGTTGTTACACAAGCTTTGGGTTCGAGTGACATGAACAAGAAATGATCGCAATATCAGAGATAAAGTCATAAGTTGCTGTGATTATTTAGGTGCGTGATGTACATCATTCCACATGCCCCTCGTGTGCAATCAATAAACCGCAAAACGCCAGTAAGCAAAATAAGCACAAAACTGAAAAAACGACATGCGCAATAACCCACCACTGTCTATCGCGGCACCATACACGTACAGAAAAAAGAAACTGTCATATCATCCATTCACCTTCACCTTCACCTCCGCCTTCGCCCTCACCTTCACCTTCACCTTCACTTTCACCTTCACCTTCACCTTCACCTTCACCTTCACCTTCACCTTCGCCTTTGCCTTCACCTTCACCTTCGCCATCCATCGTCATCCGATATTCAGGAGTAGGGCTAGAAGTAGGACGAGGCTCCTCCCTCGCCACCATACCAACGCCAGAGCGATAACGTGCCTTAATATTCTTCGCCTTACCAGCAGAGGCTCCCTAATTCCTCATACTGACGCCAGAGCGTTTGTGGAACATTCTCGCCGCAATATTCATTGCCGCCAACTCTTGAAAGAGCAACTTGGCTGCATATGGAAGGTGGATCTGTGAGATCTTGGTCTTGTTGTGGCAAGGCCTGCACTCAAACTGATTCTTCTTGAGGTTCCTACACAGGTATTAGCAGGAGTGCAGAGGCGAATTTATAGAACACATACGCAACGGGGGTCATAAGACCACAAATATCACAAATATGAACCCTGAATGCATCCGAAACTTCAAACAATCTGGTTTTACGTTAATAATATTCACGAGGAGTATTGAGGAGAAACCACATACCGCTCTTTCAGGAACGCACTTGCACCATGCGAAATCATACAATCGCGTTCCATCTCTCCGAAACGAAGACCACCATCTCTGGCACGACCCTCCACGGGTTGCCTGGTAAGAATCTGCACAGGTCCTCGAGCACGAGCGTGGATCTTGTCGTCCACCATGTGACGAAGACGCTGGTAGTAGGTAGGCCCCAAAAACACCTGGGCAACCAACTTCTTTCCTGTATAGCCGTTGTACATGACCTCGAAACCACGGGACTGGTATCCACTCTGCCGCAGTAAGTTCGATACTGAGTCAACCGTGACATCTGTAAAAGGCGTTGCGTCTCCCTCAAAACCACGCAGCGAAGCAACCTTACTCAGTTGACACTCAATCAAATGTGCAATCGTCATACGAGACGGAATGGCATGCGGATTGATAACAAGATCCGGAACAATTCCCTCGCAGGTGAATGGCATGTCTTCGGAACGGTATGTGATACCGATTGTACCCTGGAAAGCCATCATCAGTACCTGCCTGCTACTAGTAGATGAGGAACGGGAGACAAACCTTCTGACCGTGACGAGACGCAAACTTGTCTCCAATCTGGGGAATCTTGGTGGTTCTCATTCTAACTTTCACAAACTTGAGGCCATCGGCGTTTGTTGTAAGCATGACTTGGTCGACAATGCCATTTTCAGTGCTTCGTAGAGGCGTTGAAACATCCCGTTTGGTGTGATATTTCTGTCTCTGACCCATCTCGTCTGCATCAGCAGTGATAGGAGCCGTCTTGCCAATAATTATATCTTCACCAGAAACACGGACACCAGGAGCAACAAGACCGTCGTCGTCGAGTTTGTCGTAAGTACCGTGCTTCAGTTTCAAAGTATTTCCTCTTGTCGGCTTCTCGAATTCCTCTACAACCTGCATACCAATACGTTTTTCCTGGTCCATGTAGGCTCGATAGAAGAGACTGCGGAACAAGCCTCTGTCTATACTACTCTGGTTCATAATCACGGAATCCTCTTGATTGTACCCGCTGTAGCACATAATACCGACAATGGCATTCTGCCCGGCGGGTAATTCTCGAAATTTGAGGTACTCCATTGAACGAGTCGTCGCCAAAGGTTTTTGAGGATAATAAAGAATGTTGGCCATCGTATCCATACGCTCTGCAAAGTTGGTCAAGAACACACCCATGGCTTGTTTACCCATAGCAGACTGATACGTGTTACGAGGAGACTATACGTGTGTCAGCAAAGCTTCAAGAACGGCGACAAAGGGCAAGATTTTACCTGGTTGTGATCGGGGAACGGGATAATGCTAGCACAGATTCCAAGAATCATACTAGGGTGGATTTCGCAATGCGTATATTGATTCATGTTCTTGTTGATGGGCGTCTTTACACGTTTGTTTGGGTCAGTCTCCTCAGCCAGTTCGTATCCTTGCTGCACTTGTCGAGAGACTTCAAGATCCTCCGGTGTCATAACAATCATGATCGTCTCTTCTTCCTCCGCATCCACGTATTCAACAGCACCGCATTCCAGCAAGCCCTTCCAGCCAAACCGCTGGTCTTCCGAAAGTTCATGGTCTTCTTCCAGCTGCGCGACATGTTCCTTGGTCAAGACCAACTGTCCTCTCCTCTCATGTGTGGGGTCATTATCAATTACGAACAACGGTCGGCACACTCGGCCAGCATCCGTGAAAATCTTGAACTCACGGTCTCGAATATCCCGAATCACACTAACTTCGTGACTGATCGATCCGCGACGCCGAAGCTCCTGAACAAGACGCACAAGGTGAAGAGGGTCTCTGTGAATACCGATCCAGACACCATTGAGGAAGATCTTGGTAGCATTTGGCGATCTCTGTGGTTCATATTCCTCCAAAAATTCCATGTTCTGCTCCGCCATAAAGTTGACCAAAGGATGACCTGGTGTGCCGACGGTAATGTACGACATTAATGCTAAATTCTTGACAAGTCCACATGCCTGACCCTCTGGGGTCTCAGCAGGACAAACAAGTCCCCAGTGTGTATTGTGCAATTGTCGAGGTTTCGCAATCTTTCCATCTCGTCCGATCGGAGTATTTGTCCGTCGCAAATGTGACAATGTGGAGGCAAATGTATAGCGATTCAACACCTGTGACACACCTGCCTTCGACGACATAGCCTTCTTTTGATCACCCCAGTTACCCGTGGCCAAAGAGTACTTTAACCCATTTGAGATAGTATTCGATTTGACAGCCAGAGGCAAACTAAACTCCTTGCCGGTCTCGACGCACTTCTCCAGGTATTTGAAAACGTCCTTAGTAAGTTTCTTCCAAAGGTTTCTGAATAGTGAGGCCAGAAGTGGCCCAGCTAAATCCAACCGTTTCTTCCCAAAATGATCTCGGTCGTCCACTTCGCGACGTTCCAGTGCACACTGCAACATTCGATGAACCATGTACCCGAGGAAAAAGGCTTTCCGGGTCTCGCTTCCCTCCTGTTGGGAGATATGAGGCAGCAATTCCTTCTGCATAATTTCCCGGGCATGCCGCACACGCTTATCTCGGTTTGCTCCGGTCGATGTTCCACGCTTGGCTATATAATCCAACGCAACACCCTGATCTTGAATAACAAACGCCTCCTCAATACATGGCTTCATCATCTCTAGCATCTCAATGTCGTTGCGATCGTAGCAAACGTGGTTGAGAATATCCTCATCCGATACCACACCGAGAGCTCGGAAAACAATTACAAGAGGAATATCACTCTTGATGTATGGCAAGGTTGACTTGATAGTCGCATTGTATCCGCCGCGAGCTTCTCCCCTCGTAACCAGTTTGATCTGCATACTACTTATGAGACGCGATCCTTTCTCCACTGCACTTCGAATCTCGGCGATATAAGGTGTGGGCGAAGGAGGCGCCTTTTTGAAAACCTGGACGATATTGGCGGCACTACGCTCTTGCGCAATGAGAACCTTCTCTGAACCGTTGATGACGAAGTAACCTCCCTGATCGTAGGGACATTCCGACAGTCCGTATAATTCGTCTTCCCTAAAGTCCTTCAAGATACAGTACTGTGACTTCAACATAATCGGCATCTTTCCTACAAACACTTTCGACGGCTCTGAATCGAGTTCAGTTTCCCACGAATACTTTGTTTTATTCTGTGCCTCGCCTTCGTTGTCCGACCGTTCGTCGTCTTCGCTTTCTGACGCTTCGATTTCCCTCGCCGCCATAACCTTATGTTTCATTTCGCAATATACAGGAGATGAGTACGTCAGATTCCGTAGTCTCGCTTCTTGCGGTAACATGGGTTGGGTCGATCCATCGCCTTCGGTCATGGTTGGGCGGGAGAGGAAGATGTCGCCAAAGGTAATCTCGTATCTTCTCAAAACGGCACCATTGGAATCTTCGGGATTCATGTTTTGGTCCAATGTCAGCAGTGAGTCCTCGTGCACCATCTGCTGCATAGTATGCGAAACGAATTCATCGAAGGAGTTGAGCTGCTGCGAAACCAGCCCTTTGTCATCGAAGAAAGCAGAGATGACTTCAAAAGCGTAGTGATTAGCTCTGCATACGAAGGGGTGTGGCAAGGGCTTGGAATACCCTGCCAGCAATCCTCCGCAGATATTTCATCCGAATATTCATCCATAATGTGAATAGGTAGTTCGCGCGCGCAACGTGCGGCAATGTATTCCAAAATCGATCAGGGACCTGTGTGTAGCTAGCAGAGCGGGTAGACGTAGATCGTCCTACAAGTGGTGCTAGTGTTCGTGTGTAGCACTGATTCGGAGGGGTATCAGGTGGATGTTGTCCTCGATGAGCGTGTTAGACAGTGGCAAGTTAACAGAAGAGCTCTTTTCGCTTGCTGCTGAAGCGGCTCAACCTTTTTAGCGTTCAATTACCCGGCCAATCACTAAGCAGTAAGCGCGACTATATAAGCGCGAATGGCAGTATATGGTGAGGGGTTGACCCTACTTGAGAGCTTTACACCAACTAGAAAGTTTCGATACCACAAACTCACTCTCAGTGGTCGTATGGCAAATACACCTTTGTCGGTGACAAGTTGGTTCTTTTTGGCGGCTCCCACAAAGTCTCGACCGCGAAGGTGGACGATGTGCTAGAGGCAAATGTGAATTTCGCGGGATCCTTCAATCCAGCGAGCATGCTCGTCCCTCTGCTGTCTTGTTCAGCGCCATATAGATCACCAAGCCTCCCACTACCACCACCACCACCACCACCACCACAAGTTTGGGGATGGTGCACAATGACTGCAAGACGTGATATGCTGGAGTCTCTTCTAGATCTTTTCTCGTACTGTGGCCAACACTAGGCAGGACGAGGGCAGCATGAATCTCATAGGCCTTTCTTGATGACAATACTCCTGGGTTGGTTTCATTGCTCGCCAGAGAAGGTCATTAGATACAAATATTGCTATCACCACATTCTACTGCGAATTTCGCACCGCTAGGTGTTCTTTCTGTCAATTGATCAGATAGCCCACCCGAGAAACCCTCCACAACCCGCCAATGCTGCAGCAGACGAAACTGGCTTCGCGAACAGGAACCTTGCGCTCTTATTCATCAGTGGAAGTATGCAGGTGCCAGTCAGTGGCTTAGATGAGGAGAGAAGTTGCTTCCGCTTAAACTCCGGAGGTGGAATGGTTAGACCTAAGTGCTCTCAATAGGACCCCCACAAAACATGATACGAGAGAACAACATGCACATCAAGTCCGCCCTTCAACCACGGGTGTTCACACGATGGCCTCGCCTCCTTCCATTTGCGGCTTATCACCATCAACGTCAGGCACATACCCTAGAGCTCTTAATATCAAGGGTCGAGCCTTAGAAGATAGTATGCATTCGTCAAACAAACCCGGTAGCTGATGTCGGGCGGGGCTCGCCTGTGGTCCAGAGAGGCAAGGAGGAGGAGATAATCACTATCAATCATGCTTAATCCATTTGAGCTGGAGGTAGGGACCAGCTTCTTTATCAGCCACTTTCTCACACGCCCGCGTTGACGTTAAAGGTACCGGTAGATGTAGATGCATATCACCTTCTACATCGGGCCCAGGATCAACGCTAAAGAATGGAAAGCCGTTGTGTACAAAGTAGAGTACGCCCACACAAACTCTTCTCCAGCTACTCCGACCTCTACGAGATGCTCTAGACATTTGGCTTCAGTTGTACTCAGTATTGGTAGAGTACAAGAGCTTGTAGTACTGTAACGCGCCGAGAAGTTCAGTGTTGAGAAGAAAGATCCGAATGCAGTGGCGACAAGTGCGGTGCCTCGAGAAATCTTGGCTTCGGTAGCTCCGGAGGAGTTTTGGTGGCTTACTCTTATTTTTTCTTTTGATGTTTACTTTTTCTTCACGATAGACGTTGGTCAGATCTGGTTTCCTGATGTTTTGCCCACCCCCCGACGTGTGATACCGAGGATAGCCACGAACCAGCACTGCAGACGTCTCTCCGCTACGTTGCTTACTAGAACATTCGTGTCGATATCCACCACTAACAACAGGGAAGCTTAAGTCAATCGGCCTAGCCACGATTTCGAGGGCTGGAAGAAGGAATAAGCACGCTGCAGTGTAACTAAATCGTGCCTTACGTCGGAGCAAGTATTTAAGTTCATCGATCACAGCCGCCGAGCTCATTGTGCATGCAGTGAATATTATTGCTGGAATGTCTGTCATAAAGTTGCCATCCATGAATGATCTCCTGAACTTGCTTATTTACCTCCTGGTACGTGAGGTTCTACCTTTCCACTGTGCTGGGTCTAGCAAATAGAGTGCCCAGGTTTAAATAACCCATGCCTACAGGACTTTTGAAAGTCGCCCTATCACCCCGCCGCCGCCGGCGCCGAAGATTGAGGTCTGCTTCAATATCTGGTAGGTGCTAACAACTCGAGTAGATCGAGGGCGAGTACGGTGGCCAGCGATTTCGGTATACAAAAACTTCTTATACGCTCAGTACCAGCTGGATATAGGCGTTATAGTTTGCTGGGTACTGCAAAAATAGGTGGCAAACCACAGCTACGGTGGTATCTAGCAGATGCTTGATTACGCGCAGAGATTGTGGCATGCATGGCATCTACCAAGCACCTACTACGACAGGCTGATATAGAGTTTCAGTCTCCTATCTATCGACACCCTTCCTCCCATGGTTACATTGTATGGAGTTAACTTATCGGCGGGTATTGTCCCGGCAGGGAACTTAAGGCATAGGCACGGCTTTATATTTCCCCACACATCTCTGTTTTTTTTTTGTTTCATTAGCTGCTGTTTAGTTCTCTACGAGCACCTGTTTTTTTGCAGATCAACAGACCATACAGGCTTTCCCACAACGGTGTACTACCATCCACACATCATTGGGTCTGGGTTAATATAGTCTACCCAAGTCGAAAATGTCTACACCTCACGACACCATTGACTATCGGCCGACGTCGGCGCACTCAAGTTCCCCCCCATATACCGACGAGAAGCAAGGTGGAATTGCAGGAAACAATTCTTCAAGAACAGGAAGCTTGAAGGATACGAAGGATAGGAAGGATATTGAGGGGCAGATACCAGATGATGATGGTGAGAAGAAGCTTGGATGGTACCAGAAGTATCATGGTAGCCATATAATCAGAGCAATTTTTTTTGGGTTATTTACAGGGCGAGTCTCCTCTCAGCGCCTTATTCATTCAATCAAACGCACAACAACGACAATGAACAATCGCTAATGAGGGTATTTGCAGATGGTGGATTGCCAGTTTATGCTTGCACCGGCACGACAAAAATTGGGTCATTCCGTTTCTCCTATGGCTCGCTATTTCCATCCGGATTGTCACCTATTACATTCCTGCGCGTCTGGCAATGATTCCTCTTCGTCTCATCTGGAAGCATTCGGGTGTCAGAATCATGAAGATAGTTCCAGAGAAGATGCGCATTCCCAGTGCCGCCCTCCTGGTCTTCGCAGTATATTTGGTTGGGTCATTCGTCTCAAAGGAGCACCCACAGAATACCCGCGCCGATCGTGCCATCTCCTGTTTGGGTCTCCTCGTCTTTATCTTTGTGCTCTGGGCAACTTCCCGCAAACGGTCCGCCATTAAGTGGCATACGGTCATTGTGGGCATGTTGATGCAATTCATCATTGCGTTATTTGTCCTGCGCACCGGCGTCGGTTACGACATCTTCAACTTTATTTCGACGCTCGCTCGCTCACTTCTTGGCTATGCGAAGTCAGGTGTTGCGTTCTTGACGAGCGAGGCCGTTTCGCAATTAGGGATGTTCTTCTTCTCCGTGATCCCAGCTATCATCTTCTTCGTGTCCATCGTGCAGCTGCTTTACTACTACAAGATTCTTCATTGGTTTGTGGAGAAGTTTGCAACTTTCTTCTTCTGGAGCATGAAGGTTTCCGGCGCGGAGGCAGTCGTTGCTGCTGCCTCTCCCTTCATCGGACAGGGTGAATCTGCCATGTTAATTAAGCCATTCGTTCCCCATCTCACCATGGCTGAGATCCATCAGATTATGTGTTCTGGTAAGCACCCAATCATGGATCCTCACGCGGTATCTGATTTTTCAAAGGGTTCGCAACAATTGCTGGTTCCGTCCTCGTGGCCTACCTTGGAATGAATATCAGCCCCCAGGCCCTCATTTCTTCTTGCGTTATGTCCATTCCTGCTTCTCTAGCTGTCAGCAAGCTCCGTTATCCCGAGACTGAGGAATCTCTCACTGCTGGCCGCGTCACGGTTCCTCACGACGATACGGAGGAAGCCGCAAATGGTCTCCACGCTTTCGCGAACGGCACCTGGCTTGGTTTGAAGATCGCAGCGATGATCTGTTGAGGCACCCCTATAACCCCCAGCGCTATTGATAGCTAACTTTGTATTCCAGTGGGTACTCAAATGTGCATCATTGCCCTCATTGCCCTGATTGATGGTCTTCTTACTTGGTGGGGTAACTACCTCAACATCGATAACTTCACTCTCGAGATGATATTAGGTTATCTCCTGTACCCTGTTTCTTTCCTACTGGGTGTTTCACGCACCGGAGATGATGTCTACAAAGTTGCGCAGCTTATCGGCATTAAACTTATTGGTTTGTTACCCCGTTTCTCTAACCCCCAAAGCAAATCGCTCTCTAATTTTTGCCCTTTTTTCAGCCAACGAGTTTGTTGCCTATTCCGCCCTCCAGAATAGCGCCACCTATGCCCTGCTGACCGACCGCTCTCGTCTTATTGCCACCTACGCTCTTTGTGGATTTGCCAACATTGCCTCGCTTGGAACACAAATCGGTGTGTTGCAACAGGTTGCGCCTGGTCGTGGAGGTGATGTTTCTAGGCTTGCTGTGTCGGCGCTCTTGAGTGGTGCTCTGTCTACACTTACATCTGCATCCGTTGCGGGTATGGTGTTACAGGATCCATCGTCCTTGCTCCCTAGTAAGGTTTAAGGATGGGATTATTGCTTGGTTGATTGTTACTTTGTTGAGTTTTTGTATGGTGTTTGCTCTATAGAGATAGAGATACGGTTTCGATGTGAGTGTTTGTCCGAGTATCATTCCACTTAAATATTGTCTAGTTGTATTAAAAGGAGCATTATTGAGATGTGTTGATGTGCGTTGAGTGATATGTGGTGATGTAGCTTTTCTTATTTTGAGATGCGTCTTTCGTATGTGAAACTAAGTACTTGGTGGTAACTCGTCAGGAATTTTGGCTTTTGCTGACTTCTCCTTTTCTCCTACATACAGCGGTATAGAATCATAAAATCCGCAATGTTCTATAGTTCTCTGTCGCTCGATTTCTCACACCTTTGTAACTAAGAGCGTGATGGACTTTATGATCAAGTTGAAAGTTGATTTCAGGTTAGGGAGTTGAAGAGTTGAAGACTAAGAGGTCCTCCCTACCGCTGATGGTCAATCGGACCTTTTCTTATATCAAATGAAACGAGATGTCCGATATGCTTTCAAGGAGAAAGAGACGTCCTAATTCTGCTCGAGGGGTAAGCGGCAGCGAGTGGAGGGAGAAGTGCAGCCCGGAGGTCAAGAGGCATCTCTAACGGAGCTAGAACCGGGAAGACGGCCTTAAAGGGACAACTTTGTAGGTACCATACGAAGTTCGAACGTAAAAGTAGCGAACAAGGTGGGTGCCGGGCAAAGAAGAAGAAATGAAGTGGGAGTCACCAGAGCAGTCGCTGGGAGAAATGGCCTAGTATGTAGAGGGAACTAATGGAAGATGTGTGATCGCCACTGCTCCGGCCCGGGGACGGACACAATTCGGAGCCAACAGCCAAGAACGGTACCATCGACATCTCGGCAGCCAAGAACCAACAACTCGAAGGGCTGCCGTCCCACCGAAAATAGACCTTGTGTCGATACGAGGTTTCAAGTTCGGCTGCAGCCAAGCTCTGTAGTACTCTATTGTAGAGCGGAGAGTTGTGTGTCGGGTTTTGCCAGCGAGTGGGTATGTTTCTTTGCTGATGAGATGAGTTTGAGCTGAGTTTTTGAGCTTAAGCTTGGATTCGCTAGATCCAGCTTAAGTTACAGCTGATAGATGCTCGGAGGACGAAGAATGATGTCACTTGGAATTCATGTTCAGCCCTCGCTGACACTGCCCACTCAGGTTGTGGAACTCATCGAGATAGAGTCGTACCGCAAATTCTGGAGATTACCCGTACTCGGTACTGGGTTTCGGGAAACGACATTTGAAGTACCTATACAATGTCCAAATACGAGGAGATACATGGTGGCTTATACCGAAGACGATTCCAGCCACAGGGGGTGCTGATTGCACAAATGGACGGAGGGCCGGCCGGTAGCTCAGTCCGGACCTAGGGTCGAGCTTTGTTCTTTGCTACCTGTTGCATTGACGGGATTGTGGCCGGCTCGTTGGATATCGTGAGTGTGGGTCTGGCTTTGTTATTTCCTAACGATCAGGCGGGTACGGGACGGGGAAGTACACATGTTCAGGCGTGGTTGAACTACAACAACCCTATCCACTGCAACTCCGGGCAAGGAGAATCCAAAAAAAGGCTATTCCCGGAAAATCACTAGGAAAATAGAAGCATTGACCAATAGGGTAGCTTGTACGACGTTTTTCTGATTCATCTGAACACATCTTCACAAGGCTTCATCTCCGCACACGGTGAAAGAAAGATCAACGCGCAAATAACTCTGACTTACCGAGTTCTGTAGCTCTTACTAAATCTCGTGTAGGTTTATGGCGCAGAAAATTAGTCCTAAATCTAGATGATACATTATTAACCGCCAGTGCACCTACAAACCCACTCAGCTTTTGAAGTGGAGGATCAAATAAACGACATCATAAGGGTATGAAACAAATAACTTTTATATTTCTATAGGATCAAATTCTAGTTCTAGGTTTTTTTGGGCTAAGAAATTGTTGTATTCATGAGAGCCAGATCAGGGTGCTGGGATCACTGTCGGGGCCGTGCGTAGAATTGTTATCTTTACCGGCGGGTCTAAGATCGCTACCAAAACATTAGGTAGCTCTTTTCCGGGGTTATACCTTATTATTCGTTTTGCTGGACCAGCAATGTGACTTCCTGAAATGTTGATATATAACACTTACTAGTATGCGATGTTACACCGGTATTTCTTCTGCGTTATCAAGCCGTGCAAGCTAGGGACGATGAACTTTTGACACATCGAGTTGTTGAACTGGATACCTTCGTATCGAATTTTGTACTTCAACTTAATTTACCAGGGGAATTAATCGTGGCTGGTAGACTGTCATACAGCTGTTTTTCGCTGGCAAACTACGTGACAGGAGATGAGGATAGGTATTAAACAGGATCTGATGCTTACCACTAATCATCACTGCTGTGTTCCTGAATGCCAAAACATTGGAATATGAACCTCGAACCTTGCCAACCAGATCCCCTAGTAACCTTAAAATTTCCAAGTGTAGAAGACAATGTTCCTCAGATTGGGTATGGATACGCCGCATTACCAGGCATAGCATTGCAACCCATGCACAGACGCCACTCATGCAGGTTCAGATTCAGACGGAGGTCTGATATGGATTGAGTCGATCACAATAGTTTACTGGGCCACCTTACTCCATAACAGATCCAAAATGACACCACAGCACCTTACCGGATCTACCTCTATAAAGTCTCTTCGTCATGCTCGCTATGGCAGTATCTACTACTTGTTGCATCCGCCTCGGTCCAAAATGGCGCGTATACTATTCTCGATATGCGTCCTGATCATTCTGACCCTAATCCTGGCACCCTCAACTTCACAACGCCTCATGGCCTCCTACGACCTTGTTATACTGGGCGGCACTCCGGGTGGGATCATGGCCGCCGTTGCTGCTTCACGCGTCTCCAAAGGCAAGGCAAAGATCTTGCTCCTTGAGCGCACGGCACACATCGGCGGCCTCCCAGCGAATGGGCTGGGTGCTACAGATATCGCGACGCGCGGCGCCACTGCCGGGTTGTTCCAAGAGTTCGTGGAGAGGGTCAGGCAGCATTACGTCGACACATATGGCGCAGGATCAAAGCAGGTGGTTGATTCGTCTAATGGCCATCATTTCGAGCCGAAGGTTGCGCAGAAAGTATTGCAGGGTTTTTTGGATGAGGTAGCAGGAAGTGTTGATGTGTTGCTGGGACGCCAGTTTGACTCGCAGCAGATATACGCGAAGGTCAGTGATGGCAAGTTGAGGAGCATTAGGGTTTTGAATAGATCCAGTTATCGGGGAGAGTGGTATAGAGGAAAGGTATGTTCTTCTCGAACCTTTCTTGAGACCGGGAGTTAATGGTGATAGTACTTTGTCGATGCTACGTATGAGGGCGACCTTATCGATGCTGCCCAAATACCGACCTTCTTCGGCAGAGAAGGCAACACTACATACGACGAGATCGGGACCGGCGTGGTTTACAAATACTGGAACGGACCAGAAGCCGAAGGTACAACTCACGAGGGAGACAAAGCCATCCAGGCATTCAACTACCGCCTTTCCGTCACCAACGACCCAGCAAACGTGCACATTATTCCGAAGCCCGAGAACTACGATCGAAACGACTACGTCTCCCTGATTGCAGATATCATCACAGGCTGTCACACGGGAATCCAAGCTAGAGACTACTGTCCCCGGACCCCGGGTGATCCCAACATCCGTCCCAAAATCCCTGGCCAGCCAAACGGGATTTCCCGAATCATCAATCCTGTCCGCGTGCCCAACAATAAACACGACGGAAACAACCAACACCTCTCGTGGATCTCGACCGATCTGCCCGAGGAAAACTGGCCGTACACCACGGCAGACTGGGGTTGGCGCGACGAATTCGCCGCAAGACTGCGCTCCTACACCCTGGGACTATTCTACTTTGCGCAGAACGACGACGAGGTCCCCGGATGGTACCGTAACTCTGTCAAAGGCTGGGGCCTGGCGAGAGACGAGTACGAAGAGAATGACTTCTTCCCTCGCCAAGTCTATGTTCGCGAAGGAAGGCGCATGCACGGTGAATACATCTTCACCTCCAACGATGCCCTGCCTGACGGTAATGGCCCTGATACGCGCCCGTATATTCATAGCGACTCGGTGACGAGTAGCCACTACGCCCTAGACTCGCACGGGGTCCGGAAGCGCGAGAAGGATCGTGTCCACCTGGACGGTATGGTGTCATACAGGACGCCGCAGCCGTACACGGTTCCATATGGCGTTATGGTGCCGATTAAAAGCGCCGGGGTGAAAAACGTGCTTGCCCCCGTTCCGGTGAGTGCAAGTCATATTGGGTTCTCTACGCTGCGCATGGAACCATGTTGGATGGCGCTCGGACAGGCCGCAGGCACTGCTGTGGCGCTGCTGCTCCACAGGGGTGGCACAGAGGCCGTGCATGATATCGATATAGACAAGTTACAGATGAACTTGTTGAGTCAGAATAGTATTCTAATACACATACCCGGGTGGGAGAACTTGGATGAGAAAGAGCGGACAAGACAACAGTGGATGCTCCTGAAGGGTAGGGAACCATAGGAAGGCGCAGGAGTTCGGCATTCTGGTTGCTTCGGTTTATATTTTTGGGTCTGCCATCTGGGAACGGTGTTATTTCTTATCGCCCTTTTGGACGGTTTCTGTTTTTGAGAGTAATTTTGCTTCGTACTATACATGCATTGTATATAGACACTTTAGGTTTTGCTTGATAATGTTTCGAACTCGCGCCCTGATGTTTCTAGTACTATAGGTTATGCGAATAGTTGTACCCGCTGCCAGTATCCGAGAACTGAAGCTTACTTGAGCTGGTAAGGAAGCGTTGAAGATAACCATGTCACAGGGTACAGACATGTGTTCTGGTACTTGCTTGCAGCGGGTGTATGCGTTGGTTTAACCCTTATCGCCCAGAGTTGCTAGTAGACCCTCTAATAGATTTTCAAAATCCATTCTGTTGCTCCATTCTGCCAGTGATGTGAGTTTCTTCCACACCAGGAACAAGTAATGCGGAAGTGCGTGAACATAGGAATAGGTGGACCTATTGGTATTCGAACAATCCAATTGCTGACTTCTTATGGCGGCAGTGCGCGGCACAGTGGTTTCAAGCCCCTCTGGATGGCTTTGTCGGGTAACCAGTTTGCTTCCGAGGTTGTGCGTGCTCTGGCTCTTGACTAATGACATGCGGGAATTAATTAAGCATTCCCTGCGTAAGGTGTGGAGATTGTTGTACAGGAATTTTTGTACAAGCGACAGCTGAGTTCATGATTTGGTGCCCCCCGCGTTGAGTTGTCGTCAGCTCTTATCTTTAAGACAAGACGTGGTTTAAACGTGCCCGTTTCGCAACGTTGGTCGGTCAATACAGTGCACTTCTCACTTGTCAGGAGGTTGGAGCTTTGGCAGTTGTTCGATCATGAGTGGGGTAGGCAAACGGAACCCGTATGTTAATGCATCTCTCGTCACCCCACTATGGTCCCGTGTCACGAAGATAAGAGTAGAGCAGTATTCAGTCAGGGGAGCGTTTACAGATGTCCCATTCAACTTCCTGATTACTTTGAGAGGTGCTTTGTGAGTCATTCCGACTGAAGCTGACAGCTAGGGTGGCATCCATTTCACTGAGATTCGCAGGAACCAACCTCTGCATAGATTTATTCGTCCCTCTCTTCCTGTGCTGGTGCTCTTGCAACATCCGCATACACATCGAACCTCCTTTGCTCACCGACTGGAATCCCCCGCCTCACCTCCTCAATTACTGTTGGCGCCAAATCCACCACTACCGTCTCCTCGCCCGCCCCGGCCTTCACCACCACTTCCCCGTTCGGATCAACAACCGTGCTCCCCCCCCACGCCACATATCCAGTCCCTTCCAGGTCTCTTGCGGGCGAACACATCCCCACCCATACCTTCCACTAGTTGTCAGCGCCCACTTGCATATGTGCATGTGTGTGAAGTAGACATACCTGATTATCTACAGCTCTCGCCCTCGCCAACAGTTCCCAATGGAGTGGGCCAGTTGTCATATTGAACGCGCCGGGGTATAACAATAAGAACGCGCCTTTCCTAGCCGCAATCATGGCCAGCTCGGGAAAGCGCACATCGTAGCAAATTGCAACTCCAATCTTTCCGAATGGCGTATCCACCAGCGTCAGCTCATTGCCTGCGGATAGCACCTCCGACTCGCGAAACGTGATCTTCCCCGGAATGTCAATGTCGAACAGATGCACCTTCCGATGCTTCCCCAGTAGTGACCCTGTAGGACTGAAGATCAACGAGGTGTTGTAGAGCTTTTTCGTTTCCGTGTCAAGCTCCGGGATGGAGCCGGCGACGAGGTGGATTTTGTGGGAGGAGGAGAGGGTGGAGAGGTGGTGGTAGCTAGGTGATACGGTTTTGTCGGCCGTTGTGGGGTGAGCGAGGAAGGGCAAAGGCTCCGCGTAGTGCGGGAAATGTTCCGTCCCATATGGGGAGTTGAAACATTCCGGAAGGACGACGATGTCGGCGCCGGCCTTTGCAGCGAGCGCGACCTTTTCGGAGGCACGAGTGAGGTTTGCGGTTTTATCGCTCCCTGCAATTGGTGATTAGTCGTCAGCAAGATGCGGAAGGTGCAGTAGCTACCGGTTTTGAGCTGAATCAGCGCCAATTTGCAGGGCTTTAGAAGGGGGTTTGAAGACATTGGTATAGGCTTTTTTGAGGGGTAGAAGGCGGATGCGGTGGAGAGGAAACGGCGGAGCATGGAATTTGGTTATGCAGACGTGTAGATAGCTTCAGCCAAGGGTAAAGCTCGAAATGGAGACGGAGTTTGGAGGGGTAGGGCGATAGGCACGTCATCGGCTCGGCACGGTTGTGGTTTGACAATCTGGTGGAGATGCAGGGTATGTGGCAAGACCAGCTCGACAGGTAACTGTCTGTCTTGACGGTGTGCAAAGAGTATACAGAGAACCCAAATGACAAATGTAAAAACCCCCCACAAAGTCCATGCATTACGCAAACCCCACCAGCGACCCTAAAATTGAAACCTCATCAGCTTGCTCCCGCAGCACCCTCCTCATCCTTTCCGCCATCTGACTCTCCATAATTTCCTCCCTCCCCTCCACCATGACTAACTCCTCCTCCTCTTCGTCCCCCCTCAAGCCAGGCGATAACACACCTACCCTATCCCCCAACCATACTCCCAACCCCTCATCTCCACCGTCCATAACCACCACTTTTCTCACCGGGCCGGATCCGCCATCTGGCCTTCCGTCCCACAATATGCCTGCATCTGCTCTTGCATCGGGATCGAAAATATTCTCCCGACGCACAACATATCTGCAGTCCCTTTCAAACCAACTTATTGTACCCTCGCTGTCACATGATACCACTCTCGTTCCCTGTTTTGCAACCGAGAGAATCCTTCCCCAGGTGGCAGATTGACGATTCCTCTGCCGAACTTTTCCCGCAGAAGACAGGTAATAAGACTCGAGCGAGCCGCGCCCGCTGTATGTGCCGCCGGCAAGGAGCCCATCTACCCCGTCTGCGGCAAGGGTGCAGAGACTGCCACCGCTGTGGATGGTCCCTTGTAGTCGCGGCCACATTGCACGGTCATAGCAGAGGATTGATGGGAAGCGACCCGCAACGTAAAGATGATTATTAGGGTGGTGTAGAATTGCCAACGGTGAAGGCTGAAATAGGGGCGCATGAGACCCATAGTTCTCTGGGAAGGGGAGTGACGGAAGTTCAGCTGAAGGGGTTCTAGAAGATATGCTAACGCGCGGATCGTAAAGGTGAAGCGTGAGTGTTGTACCTATTGTTAAAGGATGGGGTAGCACCACCTGGGAGCTCAGGGTGCTGATCGAGAAAGGAAATTTCATTGAAGAAATCGTCTGTAGCGTTGTAAGTGAGAGCTCGATCAGTGTAGAGTCTGCTGCCACGTAAACCCGATCCAACTGAGATGATGCAACGATAGTATCGCCGAGCTCTTTTATTCTAGATTTTCGCGATGCAGGCGGGGGTGGAGTGGTAAGAACACCGGGCTGTGACCTCGAGAGGGGTTCGGTAGATGTGGAAGACCAGATGCTAATTGCGCCGTCGTCAAGCGGTGAGATAAGGAGGTGCTTATGCGTGTTTCCGGTGCTGATAGAGGTGAGTCCCTTCACCTCTTCTTCGAGCGCCGACAGCCACTTCATCTTCAAAGGTGCATGTCGGAACCGGTATTCGCTATACCAATCAACTTCTTTGTGGGGCCAAGTGTCGATGACGAGCTCAAGCTCCTCACTGCGGTTCCATTGCGGACAGTTATCGGGATTACTGTCGATGTACGCTTGGTCGGTACAGAAGGAGCGCCATAAGGTGAAGTTGGATCGGGTGAGCGAGCGGAGACGTGAACATGTATGATGGAGCGGAATTACGGAGGTGGGTTCAAGAACTAGTTATTTCAGCAGCAGCCCAGTAGAAGTGCGAGGTGCGAGGTGCGAGGTGCAAAGTGCGAAGTGCGAAGTGCGAGATGCGAGATGTGAGATGCGGAGAACTTACAAGAGACGATTTGTAGGAGGAGCTCGTCGGGGAGAGTGAGGAGTAGTGGCGAAGGAACCATGGCTGGCGGTGGTGGTAGTGGTTGTAGGTTCTGTCGAAGAAGGTTGGGGCATTGATGTCGAATATGATAAGCCGTAGCTCTCGAGTGTAGTGTTGTGTTGAAGATGAAGATTCTAACAATGACTGACTGATCGACAGTTGCAAACGGTGGTCGGAGCTTTTGAACTCCAATTCATATCAAAGCACGGGTCGGGTCGATATCCAATCAGCATAAGGTAGGGTTCGGGGTTCTGAGCATCTTGTCATCACTCGATCTTCGTTTCTGCTTCAATTTACCAGGTACTAGGGACCATAGGAGAATCCATAGAGACCTAGGTCCAAGCGCAATATATAATCCTTTGAAGTTACATACAAAAAACCCCTTTGTATTCGATTCCATCACAACTAATACACAATATCATTCCTCCGCACCGAAAACTGTAACCCCCGCCTGTTCATGCAAAACCTTCAAAAGTTCACCATGCGCAGTTGTATGTTCATACACGCAGCTGTCTAAATCACCCCCAAAGCCACCAACAACTGCCCTCATCTCCCGGGTACCATCCATGCCCACTATGCTCCGAAAGCTATACACCATAGCTTCGCTGTCGATCCAACGATCCAACGCACTCACATCTCCAAGTTCCTCGCCGATTGGGGTCAAGTTGTACCCAGGCATTCCTGACTCCATTAGAAAGACGCAGTCGAAGCCTCTTAATTCTTTGAGGCCTTCGGTAATCTCGCCACAGGTCCAAAGCAGCCAAACATGGTTCGGACTTTCCCTCACAGTTTCCCGGCGCTGCATGAGAGTAATTGATTTGTTGGTGAACCACATGACGACAATGTCTCTAGCGCGAAGGAAGGATCCCACAACCTCAATGGTTACAACAGAGTTGGATAGGATGACAGTTCTCCGTTTCAACTCTATCGCCTTTGCTACCAGCTCCACCAGCACCTGCATCTGGTGAGATACCTCAAGTTTGACAAGTTCCGGAGTAGTTGCCAGAGCGTTAAGCCAGGATTTTTGGGGACCAGAAGCAGTTGAGCGTTGCTTTGTCGGCGTCTTGGATTTTCGGATTGGCTGGGGATCAAGGTCGGATACTACAGGAGAGTTGTCGTCGAAGCCGTCGATATAAGATTTGCCTCTTGCATGCTTTCGTTTTGGACGACCTGGTGTTGGACTCTGCCACTCAACTGCGGCGACACGTGCATTATCCAGGTCCGATAAATCAGTATTACCAAAGGAAGCGCCGCGTCGCTTCTCCATCAAATTTGCGAAGGCTAGTGGGTGGTTCACAAGAAGCCTTACGCGTTTTATAACATTGGTTGCATTCAGTGATTTTGTTTCAAAGTAATCCTCAATAAATGCCTTCATTATTCGAGTTTGTAGCTTGGACAATTGAACACCAATTACGAACCGTTTCCTCATGACTGTAGAACAAGTGGTCTAAGCTCGTGGAGACGATATCAATTCAAGTTCCGTCGTTTGAGAGCGCGTAGGGGGAGAAACAATCATGAATTCGGCAGTAATAGGTTTTGAGATATCTAGAGCCCTGGTGTTATGGCTTATTCGCTTTCGGTGAAGAGAGGTTTCGGGCTTGCCGTTCCCCTTGTCTTGTATCCGTTTCCGTGAGTTATCTTGCGTATCGTCGATATGATCCTCCGCCATCTGTGGTATCTAGACAGTAGTCATCCTTAATCTAGGACTGGGTGTGTAAAGTTCATCGTCGTCGCTACTTTCTGCGGCCTTCACAGTAACAGTTGGTTGACTGTTCTCACACACTATTACGCGAACCGTAACTTGGCTCCGTGCTGTAGTATCTTGTGGAAGTTCTGTATTTGTCTGTGTCCCCACATCTCTCTTGCTTTCACCAAGTCCCGCCAACGCCGTATTGGCCATCTTCCTTATAACGTGCCACCTCTCTCGTGAGAGCTGGTTCTCGCGAACTTCGTTTTTCCGACTGCCGCCGCAATGTTGCATCGAGAAGCGGCCATTCGAGAACTACAGGAGGACGCGAACTGGATGAACTAGAGATGCTACTCGTAGGAGGCGGGCATGGAGGGTCCGGATTGACGAGTTGTGACTCCATTGGTTGCCAATGGGTCGCGATATGTAGCTTCCAACTAGAGTAAATAGGCGTTGTTAGAGCTATTCGGAACCGAGCTCTAATTAAGCGAGCCAAGCGGGGAACCCTAAACTCACTTCAGACATTTATCTGGACATTTTCTATACAAACATATACAAAGTTGACAGATACCCACCATCCGCATTCAAAAATACACCATGTTAGCAGGATTGGATTTATATGGTAATAGAATTGACCTCTCCCGCTGAATTCCTCGAAAATTCTGGTCTCGATCAGATAGGTAGCACCGCCCTTCAACGGCGTACAACAGTCACACTTCACTTTTACAATCCACGAACCAGAATGTCTTCTAAACCCGGCATAAGAGAATTTTCGAAGCACAAAAGCAAGCCCGTCATAAACAGTCGAGTGGACTAGGTTCCTCAAAATCAGTCCGACAGTGGAAGGACAAGGCTGGCTACAGCTCACCGGAATCCCTCACAGCAAGTAACATACTACTGTACCGGCAATTGCGGATGAAACGTCAGCTGTCAGGCGTGGTGTTTGTATCTTATTATCAGATACAATGGTCAGCGTCAGAATGAGTTTGTTTCTACAGCGAGGTCTGTCAGACGGGCCTGTATCTAGAAAAATACAGGTCGGATTTTCGCGGTGACTTAAGTAAAAAGTGCTTCTCCAGGCCTTAAACAGTGGTATTTCCAGCCTCTAGTTATCCCGCTGGTCCCATTTTTACCCCTCCTGTAACTAGGGGCAGCTTTGCGTCTGCGAGTTGTTTTAGGTTGATGCTCCGGAGCTCCCTTCCCTTCCCAGCGCCACCACTAGCAGCTGTCACTTTGGTACTTAAGTACTTACTTCTACATCTATCAGATAGCATAGTATCTTAACAATTATCAGTCAGGTAAGGGGTGTATCTTAAAAATTACCAGTCAGCAAAAAAAGTGTTTCATCCACATTGCCGGTACAGTACTCTCCACTCGACCCGGCGGATAGTCATTCAAGCTTTTACTCGAAATAGTTGAAATTTGCGTTTTGTGAGTGTTGCGAGTCATCCCACGTCGTTTCATCACCCCCTCCCTCTTTCTGGTGGTTGCAAGTTTACTGACTGCTCACTCTCTCAGTGGCTCTGTAACGTTACGCTGCAGCGCCTGAGTGATGTCTCTAATGGATCCACTTCAAGGCCGAGACCCGCAGCAGTCTAACGGCGGGACCCAGTAAGAAACTTCTTACACAAAGCTCATACTTGCTGTCCGGATATATTCCACCGTTATGATAGTCACTCGTTTGTCATGGATAAAGTGGGTCCGCCATTGACGTCTCTCACTAAGGCATACTCTTGAGAAAGGGCATGCTGTCATTGTGGATACGGTGGTATGTGGTAGTGATGGAATCGAACCCAACGAATGGTTATTCTGACCGCCTTCGGTTGACCCCTGACAGACATGCCTGACGACGACGACGCAAGATACTAGTCTATCGTCCAAGAAGTAACAAGCAGACAGGATGGGTGCCGCGCCAACCAGTAAATGAATCCGTATTTGCTGGATGAAAAGAAGCTTCAAGAAACTCCACCGACGGGCCGCCAGGCCGCCTTTCCCGATAGTTTGGTTCAGTAAAGTATGTGCTGCAGTACCACTGGCTGGCCTTTCATCCAAAGACATAAGACAACCCCACGTGTACCCCACTATATACTCAGCCATCGAGCCACGTTTTCAATGTCTACGTATGTTTTGATTGGCTCTATCTTACGTATACCTACTTTCAATTATCAGAGCTTGAGTTAAGCAATGATTGCGTACTGTCCGTACAAATGCGCGTAGAATCCCTATAAGGCATTTAATGTGCGCTACATGATGCCAATGCCTGACTCGAGTAGGTGCGTGCCTGAAGTTTATCTATTTTGGGTCCTCTTCAAAATTGGCTTTCCAGATGGACAATGCCCCAAAAGGCGCAGATGTAGCCCCCAACAACAACGCGTCCTCACTTGCAAATGCATAAGTTCATATCAACTCTCGTACCGCGGTGGAATACCTACCCTTCGTCAGTTCTAGAGTAGCCAGGCTCAGCATTCCAGTCCACCAAATACGAATTACGCTTGCACATATGCAGGACAATGAAACACAGGTACGCTAACACACCAGAATGAGAGAGACCCCATTATGAAGGGGTGCTCCGCCTCAATGTAGTTTTGATGGTGGTACAAACGAAGTGGGCTATTTACTATGCAGCTAAGTCTGAATTCAATGGCTGATGGTGGTTTCTCGGACGAATGAACCTGATCCATAGATACTTTAGAAATACAGCACTCCCATTCTATTTAACACTAAGACTAGGAGCGGGAACCCCAAACATTCCCTCTGCATCTGGTGCTGATAAGTGCCATCACTAGAGATCACCCGCCATCGTGGATTTAACGCCAAGTCATGCGGGACGTCGTCACCTTAGGCGCGATATGAATACCAGCGATCTGGTCTCAATAAAAAGGTGGATGCAATCTTTATATACCGTAGGAGATTCAACCTTAGGCATCGGTGCCTACGCGAGTAGGAAAAGATAGTGCTTAGTCCGTTCGGGCGAAACACTTTTTATAACGGTCGGAGTAAAGTCGTCCCGTATTTGAATTAACAGCCATACATGATGCAGGGACAAGACAAGGCTGTTCAATCTCACGCGGATACCGCCGACGGGAAGAGAGAGCTTGTTTGGAAAAGAGACGTTAGGCAGATATTACCATTATCATTGTCTATGTCTAAAACCTCGTGACGAATGCCTAAAAGTAGGTGGAACAATAAAGATACAAGAAAAACCAAAAGCTCAACAAACCAACTGTTCAAAATCCCCACAAGAAAACAGATAACCATTCCCCTGGTACATACGCCGTTCCAAAGATTCAGCCAGTGAATAAACTCCACATAATGCAAACCCGAAATAACGCCGTACAATGCTACTGGTAATACATGATCAAAACAAAAAAGAGCTGAGATGAGATTGAGATGATGCAAAATGTCTAACTAGCCCAACGCCCAAACTATGAGAGGAGAATGCGTGTTGCTATGATACATCCAGTAACTGCACTAACTTCAAACTGACTGGTCAGCACCTTATTGCCATGGTGAGATCTTGGATCTTGAGATCGCACATACCTAATACCGAATAGATCGCACATTGCACACAGATCTATCTATGGGTACCGTTGTTCCCTTGGTACTGTGAACCTGCAGAACCATATCCTGCACCTGCAGGAGGATAGCTAGACCCACCCAAAAGACGTGGGTCGATCTGGGGATATGGCTGCCCGGTCACGTTTGCGCTGGAAACGCTCATCAAGTTTTGTGACATCCACTGGCGGATGACTTCGGGGTCTTGAGACTGGCCAGAGGGGGCAGGCATGATGATATTCGGAAGGAGGATGATGTAGAAAGTTTGATTATGAATGATAGGGATATAGATTTGACGGATCGACCGTATACTCTATATTATGCAGATATGTATAAAAGGTATTCTGTATGCCGAGACAAAATGAAGTGTAGGCTTGAAGTTGTCTTTGATCGACACTGATGTAGGTGTGTGTATAAAGGTTTGTTTGTGTGTTTGTTGTGTTTGGAAAAAAACCGAATGGAATGTGACCCTCGCCGTCCAAACCATGGGGTTTTTATTTAAAATTTGCTTTTCACACACCCAAGGTGTCCACAGTGCATTCATATCGGGCAATAACAGAAGGGCGGTCGGCATTCCGCAGACCGACACATGCCCTTCTGTGAGCTTAGCAGCTACAGCTCTCCTTGGGATTCGGTAAATGAGAACGCGAATGCTGCTCCAATCCAAAAAAATCTGATAAGCTCAGGCAAGCCTAGCCCATACAGATTGTTTGCCCTAAATTGGATATGCAAAATAGGAACCTGTGCTGAATACGGAGTTCCAGGTCTTGGGGTTGTCGTCACGGATCATGAGGCTTGATAGCTTATGACTCTTAATTCTTCATCCAACGTTGCAACGCAATGCAACCATGCAATCTGAAACGTATGCCAGTACTTCGTTTTCGCGGTTGTCAAAGAGAGATATAGAATGGGAGGTAGAGGATACACAGCCACATAGATGAAATGGTGTATGTAAATATGACCGCGTAGTCAGCGCTCACCGCGGGTGGGATGTGAGGCGGCGGTGATACACAGAAGAGGGTCGATATTCCCGCAGCGCGAGCGGCCTCAACTGCTGCGACGTTCGGATGCAACAATGATTCGCTCATTGCTACCGAAATAGAACGGGAATGTCATTAGCGAGCGAGGATCCGAAGCTTCGTTCCTAGCTGGCTGCTCCCTGAAAAGTAGCGGATGAGTGAGCCTTACAGCTACAGGAAGGGGGTTTCTCGGGAACTGGGGGACGAATCGTTGACGACGACTGCGCAGTTAACCGAGAACGCAAAAAACTTCCCATGCGACGTTCGCATATGCACCTTGCGAGCAATCATCTTGCGCAGGTACGTCGCATTCATATAACTGTTCTGAACAAGAGAGGGGAGCTGTCAAAAAAAGCTTCCAGATGATTGCTTCTTTGAGCGCGAGTGACCCACCGGAGTAATACCTGCACTGCTATACATCAGATTTGCCCACCGAGCTTCGGGCTCTCCGTTTCAGACATGACGCATCGCATCACCATTAGTTCGGCGAGTCCGATGCTTCCAAACTCTTTTTTTCGACAGCAGCCAAATAAGAAGCTCTCCCTCAAGAGAAGACTGACGTGATCGGGAATTTTGCTGCACCCAATTGCTGCTTTACTAAGCTGTGGCTGCCGCATGGTCGGATGAACTTTGAACCACGAAGCGAACCCGGGTGGAATTCCAAAGCCATGGTTCACCCACCACCCACGAAACCCACAATTGGATAGATGTATTTCTGACGATGAAATTTCGGAACCCGCCCTGAGTCATAATGATGGAGAGTAGCCCTATGGACGTCACCGCACCTGAAGAGAGTCCCCTCCGGGGGGCCGTGCTTCCGAGCAAAGCAAACGTCCCGACAATTAATTAAGTTCTAGATGTCTACCGAAAAGCCTGCCCAATTGACTCACAGCCATCACTCGTTGCACGCAGATGCCCGAGCCCGTACCATCAGGTAGGACTTATCGGACTTTATAGTCTTAAACGTACCCACACTCCGGGAACTACGGACTTTACTGCTACTCCCGACTCGCGGTGAGGAATCGTGGAGTATCTCTAGCCGGTAGAAGAGGTAAGGTGCCCCCGACTCATCGACCATAAGGTCGGCAAATCTACAGTGCTCACAACTTTAGCAGACAATTATCACTTCCAAAGATGGCGACAAGTGGTTGGCAGAGCTGCTAGGCGACATTATTAACAGGGGAGTGGTGCCCAACCAAGAGAATAAGGCTTCAGAGCAGGCAGCATCCCCTGTATAGATACCCGCTATACCCGCGCACTGCGCACTGTGTGTTAATGCCTTCTGTCCTACAAGTGCGGGGAGCCGTAAGCCTTGCTCCAATGGGACCTCCTTATAGAGGTTTGTAAACGCGCACCATCGTATCTTCATCCATTGGGTGAGGCAGAGCACAATTGTTCGCACTGAAATTATGCATGTGGTAGATCAACACCAGCAATCTTCTCATCACTCCTGCCCTCCAGCCTTTCTTCATAGAGAAGCGGGAAGGTTCAAAAATACTGGCAAGGATGTCTCGCTGATCTGCGAACTGTTATAGGAGCCTACAAATGGGGGTTGATGTGTGAGCTTCAGATACCAATGACGTGAAGGTCACCGCAACGTCCACCTCCGCTGACATACATTCAGACGGGTGAAAAATATCACAAAGTGGAGCCCCATGGCTGATCGTGAGCATGTCGATGCCTCATTTCATCTGGTTGGAGCACGAATGGGATGGCCAACTCAGACTATTTCCGGTGCGGTGGAGCATAGAGCTTCAGATACCAGTTAGTCGTTAGGCCAAAGAAGTGCGCGCTCGCACACCAGCCATCAGCTGGCCTCGCACGCTCAGTTCTGGGTAGGTAGGCTTGCAAGCAGCGAGGAATTCTGGGAATGAGAGCGGCAGAAGCGTGTGATTTCTCAGGAATGGCCGGAAGGAAACATTTCACCGGCCCGAAATCCCAGCTGGCCGGCGCTGGGGACTATGAATGATCTTGGGCATTTTTATCGTGCTAGGCAACAACGCTCGCTCCCAGAAGCCTAGAATCTCCTATTCCCAGTTTGTTTCCACCCGCAGCGAGAAGCCAATGGCGGGCAACAAGTCAGGCCATTCTTTCAATGTTCTTGCTATCCTGTACCTCCCTGGCCATAGCCACAAACGCCTTGGTCCATCTATTACACGGTAAGTTTCCTCATCCCCTTGACCGTCTGCGGGATTCACGGACAATATTAGCTCACGGATCGCTCGGATCCGCGTATAACTGCCCTGGAAGCTTTCCCAGCCAATCGACTCCTTTCCATGAAACGGACAGAGGAATAGAGTATTATAGAGTCAGAAACCCCAACAATGACTGCGGGACCATGAAATCTGTCTCTCTTCGACTCTCTAAACATTACTTTAAAATAAACAGCCAATAACATCGCAAGGCAGGATGGCCGAGTTGGTTATGGCGCCAGGTTAAGGTCTAACCTTAATTAGTAGTTAATTCTCCTGGTTCGGGAAACTGAGCGTGGGTTCAAGTCCCACTCCTGTCAACTATTCTTTTGGGGAGTGGTTTTTTTAATTGGCCTGGCGAGTGACAATGGCGTTGTATGGGTAGTATTTTTTGCATGACTCACGGTGAGAAAGGACCATGAAGTAGCCCTGCGGTCTTTAGGTTTTCTATGATTTTTTTCCCTGGCATGAAATTTCATCCAGAAGGGGCAGCTTCAGCAGGTATGTGATGGCAGCTATTTTGTAATCCAGTCAAATCTAATAACGGGTAGATCATACTTTGAACTGATTGGAAGTATGTGTGCGTATTGTTAAGTATGTTATAATCAGGGGAAGAAACGGAACACATTAATGGGAACATACCTAAGTAACTCGAGGGAAGCAAGCTAGGGCAAAACATCGACAATCACTCACTTGAAAAATTTCATCCCCCCACCTCCCGCTGCCTAAGAATCAACACCACTGCATCATAGCTTTAAAGAGATTAATTATATACCAACTACAAACTAAGTATATTACAATAAACTCAGCTACATTTCTATGACATGCTATTCATCATCAGTCCTTAGGGGACACCACAAACCGCAACCACACAAACTTATACAGTCGTAACAGTACATGCTCCAGAAAACACCGCACCAAAGGATTGCAAAAAAACCAACGCCATGGTATGATATCGTGACGCAAAGCCAAAAAAAGCAACGGTTTAGCAACAACGTGAACAAATGCCAGCAATGGATGTACAAAGGCTACCGAACGACACCGGCATGCATATCAACTCGTGGGCATTGAAAAACTGGGGTAGCCGTGAGCGGTGCGCACAGCCGCGGAGGAGGCGGAGGAGGCGGAGGAGGAAGATGTGCGACTTCGGAATTCTATTCGTCATCGTCATCGACGCGGTCATTGTCGATCCAGCCCCTACTCCGCTCCACAGCCCGTTGCCAATTGGAATACAGCTTCTCCCTCGATGCCTTGGTAGTATTTGGCCAGAAGGTCGACCGGTTATCTCGGTTGATCCCTTTTAGCTCGCTGAACTCTTTCCAAACATCTACGGCGAACCCCGCCGCAATCGCTGCCCCAAGAGCCGTTGTTTCCCGCATTTGAGGTCTGTCGATCTCGAGGCCTATAATTGGACGTGTCAGCATACGGGGGTGATGGAGCAAGGCCTCAGAGTATACCCAAAATATCGGCTTGTATCTATAACAAATTTAGCATTCAGGTATTTTTGACTCGAAGTCGTACGGCACGGGAATCGAGGTCTCACCTGCATGCATACATCCGAGTTGCTCATCCCTCCATCGACACTTAGCGCATGTAATGCGGTTCCGCTATCCCGCTCCATTGCATCTAGGATGGCCCGGGTTTGGAAGCAGATAGCCTCAATAGTCGCTCGCGCAATATGGCTCCTCGTAGTGAACTGTGTCATGCCAACTACCGGTTGTCAGCCTTGTGTCGTCATATGAGTTAGATAGGCAGAAACGCAAGATTACTAGTGTAACACTAAAAAATAATGCACATCCAAAACTCCGGTTTAGACTTACAAATAGTACCAAGCGCGTCATCGATCCAGTACGGCGCAAAAAGACCAGAGAAGGCGGTGACAAATACAACCCCACCACTATCTGCAAGGCTGTCAGTTGAACATTTCAGTCAAACTTGCAAGTCGAGTGATGTATATACCGGGAACCTTTGACGCTAACTCTCCAATCTCATGAGAGTGCTTGATCATGCCAAGGTTATCCCGGAGGAACTTGACAGCAGATCCGGCAACGGCGATCGATCCTAAAGTTGCGGCGAGGACGACGTCAGTTTCTGTTGCGTGAAGATTGACATCGGAGTTGCGCTATGAAGTCACGGTGTGAAGATCATCGCTCGACGCGAAGATCGCTTCGGGGCGCGTACCTTCCAATGCATACACTGGCTTCTGGCCCTTGAATGCATACCCGACGGTCGTCAAAAGACCATTTTTGGATATCACTGGTTCGTGGCCAGTATTGTAGAGCAGAAAACACCCAGTGCCATACGTATTTTTAGCCATTCCCGGACTGAACGCGCATTGCCCGACAAGCGCTGCACTCTGGTCACCGAGACATCCGGCAATTCGTGTACCCTTTAATGCACCTTCTGCCAACACTCCGTAGGCATCCGGATCCGAACTGGGGACGATCTTTGGTAAGTTGACACCCTTGACTCCAAACCAGTCCAACAAAAAGTCGTCGTACTCGAGAGTTCGGATATTACAGAACATAGTTCTGGAGGCATTGGAAGGGTCTGTGACGTAGCGCCCTTTCTCAGTACCGCCTGTGAGGTTGTAAAGTAACCAGGTATCAACAGTGCCGAACGATAAGCGACCGGCCTTGTGTGCGGCCGCTACTGCTGATACGTGTCGAAGCATCCATAGTAGCTTTACCGACGAGGGGTATGTAGACAGTGGAAGGCCGCAAAGCTCTGGAAGCTTATCTGCACCTTCGCGTTTGCGAAGTTCGTGTACGAGTCGTGAGGTACGTGTGTCGGGCCAAACAATTGCATTGTAGAGAGGGTGGCCAGTTACTGTGTCCCACACGATCTGCAGCACGAGGAGAATGATGAGCTATCCGAACACTCAAAATAGAAGGGTTAGAGCACAAACAGTCGTTTCCCGTTGATTCGTTATCCCAATTGCCTTGATATCCTCCAGACAATAACCCTGCTCTTCAAACTGCTCCGCGGCACGTTCTATACATAAATTGACGCTCTTTAGTAACTCGTTAGGGTCATGTTCGATCCACCTGACAGACAGGGGTACCTCCGTCAGTAACTCCAAGCAATGACAATTTCGCAGATCCGGGGTCAATTACCCCGAGTGCGGATAAAGCTGCTCGAACTCGACTTGATGGCTTGCGCAGGGCATTCCCGAGCCGTTAAAGATGAGAAACCTCGAGGATGTCGTGCCCTGGTCGATAGCAGCAGTAAAAGTTCCACGCTTCTTCTCGGCACGCCTTGCACTGTCATTGGTCTGGACCGTTTTGGCTGGTGCTGCGATAGTGGTGGAAGAGTGTCGTACGAAGGAAGATTGACGGCGCGTGTTTGCAGCCTTGGACTTCGATAGTGAGGAGCCCATCAAGAAGTCGAGCAACGGATTGGCAGCAGAGCGGATTCCAGTAGCGACGGTGGTGAAGTATGTGCGACAGACGATTGGCTTCGACACAATCGCTCTGCGCAGGAATAGAAACGGAATTGTGAAAGAGAAGAGGCGACGCGACCAGGGAGGTCGCGCCTTTTTGAATGGGACAGAGGGTGTGTGTGTGTGGATGTACGAATTTAATTGATCAATATATGATAGGACGGATAATGCACTGGCAATACGATGACGATGAGGGGTAACTCGGGCGTCCAAAACAAGGAAGAAGGGCTGGGGAGAGAGGTTGGTGGGTGGGACGAGATGCAGCGTCGTGACAGTTAGAGCAAGAGCATGTGCGTTTAGGCTGTGATCTGCGTTTTGCGGGGAAGCGGCTCAACAAGACGAAGGCGCATGTCAGGCAACGCGATAACGATAAGTCGCGAACAGTTCGATGGCTGTCCTCCAGTCAACTCCAGCAATCCCAACAAGTCCGTCCAGCCCACAGCATTGCATTTCTGTGCACTCCTGCTCGCCCTTCGCGGAGGCTTCGCGTGCACACCCTCGGCTCTCGCCCGTTGGCACTGCCATGGATTAAGGTTGATCCGACAGTTAAACCTGTCTGCGCTACCCGCAGCTCTGACGAAGCAACCATAAAACGAGTCCGAGTGCCTTAGCCGAGTCCAAAGCGAGCTTACAAGCGCGAAGACCTACTTAGGGAACGAGAGACCATCAAAACCCCTCCACCTTCACGCCCAAGCCTCTCTCCTCCGCAATTCTCATAGTCCCCCTCCCAGCCACCAAATCCATAACCCCCATTCCCACACACTTAAAAACACACAATCCAGTGACCGCCTCCCCCTTCTCTAGAACCGACCCGAGCTCAATTACATCCTCACGCCCAAGCCCACCCTGTATCAACTCCCCTGCCTCCGCCAAACACGCATCCACACTATCCACCACCACCGTGACACCCTCCACCTTCAACAGCGCCGGCTCAACCTCAACCATATGCGGCTTATAGCTCCCAATCAAACTCACATACACAGTCTTCCCCGCACCCGTGATCCAATGCATGGGAAACAGCGGCGCCTCGGCAGGCGTGCAACAAAATACCGCATCCGCCGCTTCCACCCGCACCCTCAACACCTCCTCATCCCCGTCCGTGCGTCCAAACCCTTCAAAACTCAATCCACCCGGTAACTTCTCCTGCACCTCCCGGGCCGTCCCGCGCCCCACCACCGTCACCCCAACACCAGGAAAAATCTCCAGCAACAGTCGCAGCGCCCACTCCGCCTGTTTTCCCGTCCCAAACACGACGGCCTTGCGAACCTGTAGTCCCGCTGCATGCCGGGCAGAGGGTAAAAGCATTGACACCAGCGCCGTGCGGAATCCGGTGATTTCTTCCGCGTTGAGCACGGCTTCCAAGTCGCCGGATGCGGAGAGCAAGGTGATGTTCCCCTGCGGTGGGTGGGTGGAGCTTACACAGACTGTTTTTATTGCTGTTGTGCCGTCGTAGGAAGAGGGCATGAAGAGGGTTGTTTCATTGCCGACGGTGATGGAGGTACGGAGGGGCTGCTGGATGGAGGATGGGGAGAGGGAGAAAGTAGATAGTGCGGTGGTGAGGGAGGTGGTGAGGGCTGAGAGCTCGCCAGGAGTCAGCGTGTGGAGGATTTGTGTGATTTGGGAGTGGGTGAGGATGAGAGGCATTGTGAACTGTAGCAAGGGGAGTAACGAGGAGAGTAACGAGGATAGTGAGGAGAGTAGTGAGGAGAGGACAATTGGGAAGAGGGGTGCGAATTAAGGAAGGGCGGGAGGAGTGGGAAACAGTGGGTTAGGGCTGCGGGAAGACATGAGCGCTGCGTTGGGTACGGAAGATAGATGAATAAACTGCCACCACCCCAGGACAGATCTTTAGACAGCTGGAAAAATGCTACAGGAGATAAGATAAGAACCAGGCCTTCGAGTGACCATACGTGCCTCAGAAAATAGCACTGTTTCCCTTCAACTATATATAAATCCAAACCGCGAACCCATAGTAAATCTTTCTGCATTTGTAGCCGCCTACGTACTCTATAAGAAGAAAAAAGCCTGCATTAACTTGAAAACGCGCAACACCTGCGTCAGTCCCCGCATGCAAAAGAAAAGAAACGTTGAGATATGCATTACGGCGGAAAAAGGCTGTTGAGAGGTTAGTTGCGGTACCTAGAGTACATTAAGTACCCAAGTATAACAGATTAGCGGGATTCCATTCTTCATGCCCACCAAACCCCCCGATCTGCTTCTTTAAAAAATTCTCTTATTCAGAATTGACCCTCCCCTTCCCACCAGCAAGGGTTAAAGAAAGTATGAACACATGCTCACCCTGCTATTACTAAGTAACTGTTTTCTCGCGCGAAGCTCACTCGGACTAAACTGACTGTACCGCACCACCCACCTGCAACACTACCACCCGTCCGCGGTCGTGGATGAGGTGAGGATCGATCGGAGCCGCCCTGAGGCGTTCATCGCGTATCTTCATCGATAGGAAGGTTAATGAATGACTATTCCTGCTTTTCGGTGAGCAGCAGACGTAAAAAAAACAGACGTCACTGCCACCATCTGGGGTACAATATTAATGCGTTAATAGGCAATGTGAATTGCGTGTGTATGTGTAACGGACGGAGGAGCTATGACTGAATTATTCACTGCGCAGTCCGCCTAACGTTTCAAACTTCTAGGCCTTCCATCTTCCCTCACCGCGAAGACTCATCGTGAAGAACGTATTTCAGAGAAACAGACTTTTGTTTAAACTATGGAAACTCCCTACTCACCGCCGCTGCACTGCTGCAGAACCAATCCTCAGAAGGAAAACAAGACGGGAAGGCAAGGAAAAAAAAAGACGTTACAGATGTAAAGAAATCAACAGTACTAGTATTAAAAAACCGAAAAAAACGCAACAAAGAAAATACAGACGCAACTACTAGTACATAAGCAAAGAAAAACAATTCTAAAATGTAACTTTTTCCCCCTTCGTGTTCTTTTGCTCGTGATTCCTAATTGCAAACTCCGTTCATCCCATTTGCTTCTGTCGATATCAACCGCGGATTTCGTCCCCTCCCCGGAGGGGGGATGGTTTTGCTTCATCGATGTTTCGTTGGCATCGTCAAAGGTATGTGTATGTATGTACAGTTGATCATTATAATTCAAGCATGGAGTGCGATTGGTTCGGATGAGCTGGTAAATTCGAACGGTGGCTGGGGGTGGAGGGGAAAAAGGTCGATGTGATGGATTTTGCGAAGGCACCTGGATTTGTTGTATCTTTCCGTATGAGGATGACACGATCACCGATGGGAGCGGTAGTTATAGGAAGCCCCAAAAGAATCCGCTCCATAGGTATCTGGAATAACCTGGCCTATCGAGTGAGGTCGGCCATTCGATCCTGAATGAGAGTAGCCCGATGCATGCTGGGGGCAGGTGTGCCCGACCAACAGTGTTCGGTCTTCAACATGATGGCCTGGAAGTCCGTATGCTCCACACTGGTCCACTCCGTGCACGTAGTAGACGCACCGGCAGACTGCGTAAATCTCAATCACACGGTAACACATTGTTGCTGGTTGTTGTTTTGGTTGGTGTAGTAGCTGGTGTTGTGAGGAGGTTGTTGGGAGGAAGTTGTTATATGAGGTTGTCTGGGTAGCTGATAAGGAGGCAGATGTTTGAAGAAGCTGGCTGGAAGTGGAACTCGCGGCGTATATATTCGAAAGGTAACTGTAAGTGTTGGTTGGTTGGATTGGGATATGAACACTGGACTGCTGGATTGAGTGTGGGTGTAAAGAACTGGAACATGGACGGGTATATATAATTCTAACTATGCGGAGGAAAGCAAGTAAGGACGGTGAGAGTAGAGCGGCCATTACTCGCACTCGTCTTGATGCGCGCAGCCCGCACAGCCATATTCGGTCTAAGTCATCCATTGAGGAGGGCCTCAGTCATGGTGATGGGTTAAGGCGGTAGAGGGACTAGGGAGTGTGACATTAGTAGCTCCACATCCAGGAACAAGCGACCTACTACATCATGCCCGCGCACCAAAATTACTGGAGTTCAGCTGGCGGTCCGCATTATGCGATGCCCTGTCTCAGCTTAGAGGTGCGGAAGGTAAACCTCCCCTCCCTTGCTGTCAAACAATACCGGAGCCGAACAAATTAATTAGGCTCAAATAAAGCGATCAATGGTACTCGGGAACGATGCATTAGCGTGTGCATGTTACATACATTGGACAGCTAAAGGTGGATATTCGGGTTCGAGGCTCAATCTGTACTCTCTAAGCCTCCACAGAAGCTCACTTCATTTCCATCACCCCGGCGGTTGATGCTATTCACAAACTTATTCAATCGCCGTCCGAAACCACTGAGTTGCACAGACGAGATACCAAAGTAGAACTCAGCTCTCTTGCGAATTCGTCCGCGTTGCTTTGTGTCTTTTTGTTTGCGCGTCAAGTGGAGACGAGTTTGTACCTGCATAACGAAGCATCCACCATTCACTACCCAGCAATGCAACTGCCGCCAGGGCAACCGTTTTACTGCCTGCCGAAATTCTCACGTTTTTTGCAGGGATATTGTTCCACTGTCTTTTTTTAAAAAGTGCGTACTGACGGCGAGGAATAATGTCACAAGGTTACTTCACAGCCACACCTCGACCTCACCAGAACCAATCAGTAGCTAAACATAATAGTCCCTATTAGGAAACGGTGTCAGCAACAATCGCCGTGTATGGGTCATTTAGCTACAATCCCTGACAGACGGGCGAGAACGCCTGGGAAGGCGCATCACCAACTCTGGTAAATTTATCGCCTGAAATGTGCATAAAATACGTCGGACCAGGTACTTGGTACCACATGCATAGGGCTTGCAGGTTTGCGCACGTCCGTTGCTAAGATACTGATCTTGTCCTGACTCAACTCCGAACGTTCAAGCTCGAAAAAGTCGTGCGTTCGTTTGTGAATAAACTTGTGATCCAACCTATCGGCGGTTTATTGCTCACGTTTATAGCGTTTCTTTCGTCTTAGAAACCATCAGTTGCTGTGTTTCAGGGATCTACCAAAGTACCGAGCTCCCGGACCCGGGTGCCTGGTATCAAATCCCTACAAACGATCTTGTTTCATGTGTGCATTTAGGGTTGATTGGCTGCGGCCCGTAGTCGAGCCGTAATCTGTCGTCAATCCGACTCAACACGAATGACTTTCGTCCGGCAGAAGTTTGTCTGGCAAAAGTTGACTATCAGTTATCCATCCCTGCGATCGAAGTGAGTGCATAGTGAAATCAAAACACGACGCAAGTTCCACCAAAGACAGCGCACGTTTGCGCCAATGACTGGCCCTCCGATGAGGATGTTTACTTAGTAGCTATCAATAAACCGACAAGAACTTTACAAGGCTATATTGATGTTGTATGTGCTACAGTGCCCTACGACCCACAAGAACCTTGAGAAAGCCAAAGACGATATGTAAAAGAAGCTTAGCCCACTTATCAGAAGGTACATGGGTAGATTTCATCCCGCGCTCTCACTCGACCGCTGTTGCGGTCAAGGCACCGCCGGCTACGCTATTTACTACACTGCCCTACCTCCACCATATTGGAGTCGCGGCTAAGATAGCTCACTCACCGCTTGAGGCCCACCATACTTAATAGCCGCTATGACAACTCGGAAGTATGATAATAGTGCTTGTTTACTATGACATCCTGATGTGACATCTTTTAGTCCCTGACGCCTGAGATTCGTAGGTTAGAGTGATTTAACTATAGCCCAAACAATTGTCATTGGTGGTAGTGGAAACTTATCCCACTCACCGCTTCAACCTGAAGATACAATTCTTCGTGCAATGTTAGTCGTATGCAAAGTTTTTGTTTCGGCCAATCAAGTCAGACGAATGCGAAGTTCCAGCTGAATGGGGTCCAGGCCCATGACGCAGGCACCGCAGGATGCAGCGACGGTTGACCCACCGCGGGACCAGAAGACTTGGGATATGCAATTCACCCATCTCCCCATTTACTCCCCAGACTTTTTTTCCTACTCATTTGATCCCCCCCAATCAATTGAATTCGACTTGCGTTGTATCCCAGCTCAGAGGATGAGTAAGGTCGAGTGTGTCGACGCGGAGCTGAACCAAAGATCGCAATGCTCACATCGACTGGCGTCCCTCGGTATCAAGTGTAAAATGTACACAACAAACAGCCTCGAGTGAGAGACTCGGCGCGATCCGGTGCGACTTTCGGTACAGAATAAGAGTGGGGTTGAGGTATTACTCTACTATCGATCATTCATACACGCATGCGCCTCGCTGAGACTACTTAGCATAGTCTACATATATTATAACAGCAAGCGTTAGTCGATTCTTCTCAGTATGATTCAAAACCCCAATTCTTGCCTACGATGGGTCGGTCTCATGTAGCTAACAGGGCTGCAGATACATATCATCCCAAGCCATCTTAAGTCAGCTTTTAGCGCCTGATTGGGAGTATGGTCCGATCACGAAGGCGGAGTACTCTACATACATGCTCTTCAATTTTCTCTAATTCGCCTTGAGACTTACCTTTTCTACTTCCTCGGTTGAGTTTGCGCTGCGCTTCAGGGTATTATTAACGATATACGCATCTGCTGCATTTCTTAAAGTTTACCATGGCGTTTCCTTCTATTGTCAGTGTTTGCTGGGAGTATCATATCTGGGTTTTCCTGTGCCAGAGATTAACTGAAGTTCTAGAGTTCCGAGCTGATCACCTATCGCTTAGAGTCTATTGGACCTTCTTTGCTATCTCTGGCCATTCATCGAATCGAATTGAGAGAAGCGGTCAGAACCACCTCCAAGGCCACTCGTGAAATGGAAAATAGTAAGTCGGGTCTAGACAATTCCGTTGATCGTTAGCGGATCACTCTGTTAATCATCAGACCAGTTTCCTCTGCACTAAAAACACGGAAGAATCGAGGGAGTGTGCGGGGGCTTCAGCTTCGGGGCCGCTAAGTTGTTCCATTGCAATGGCTGGGGCTGATTCACGGTGAGGTCAGTGAACTTTCACTCTACTCAGACTCCCCTAATCTGAGGACAAGACCCATGCCGACCGCTGCACACTAAGAAAGATCTCTAACTCGGTGTCTCCACTCGCTGCACTGCAACGCCTCGGTACGAATGCACAATTGAGAGTATTTAACAAGACTTGACAGTCCTGCAGAACTAAGAATTGCCAAGTAGAGACCCGAACGAGTGGTCAATGCTAGAATGCAGTGTGACGACGCGGCCTAAAACATCGAGTACAATTACACCACATTGCATGCAGCTTCTCGGTTGCTACCTCAAGCTCACACCGAAGCCGGAACTGGCGAATAGCAGCAATGCCTCCGTCCCGGTAATGCCGATAAGGCGATCGCATGAATTGGTCCCAATCGGTCGGTCCAAACCGGGTCTGGTCCGGTGGAAAATAGCCGACTAGACTAGTCCCTGAGCCTGTGCTGCGACGGAATCAACTCTGGGAATATATGTTTCACGATGGCTGCCGACGACAAGCTCACTCCACAGCACACTTGGACATCAGCTAACCTAGTCCAAAGAAGTTTGTCCGGTCTCGTCTTTATAACTCTGGCCCACCGTACAACACCCCTGTTCCAGGCCGGACCGGACCGGGCCGCTCCTTCTATTAAAATGCCTCCGGCCCTGTGGAAGGTTACGCGTCGGTGAATCTTGGGTCGAAGCTATAGCTCGACGTCGTATTCGTGCAACTTGGCGTGATGGTTTCGACATCGAAGCACAGCCGGCGGATTTCTGGTAAGCTAGTGAGAGGTTCTGAATTGGCCAACACAAGGAGTGGGTCTGGAATCCAGGCCCGCGGTCTGTCACAAGTGCCCAATTAAACTGCTGTAGATCTGTTGGCACCCGTGGCTGCGGAGAGCTAATGTGGGCGGGCGGGGAGCGGCGCGCCCGATGCCAACGAGTGACCCGTCATGATACTTATCCGTCCCTCCCAAGCCCATCTTCGACCGGCGTGTGTATCATCATCTTGTTGCACTTCGGTATATCAGGGCGAATGAGCATCGAACTACAGTACCGTTTCCTTGCGGCGCAGATACTTAACCGCCATCCCTACAATAAAGCCGAACCAAAAGCCGTTTACGGAGCGCTTGTCCTAAGCAAGAAACTACCGAGTCTCCTCCCCCACGCGAACCCTCTCTTACTCCGGTTAACATCTCTAGCTAGAAAAGATAGGCGTTCGCCGCGCAAGTTTCCGCAGAAGGCACATATTCGGGAGCGGACAGGACGGGAGAAGGAGAAAGAAGAAACTGGCACGTACCCCCCTTATTTATCTTGCATGATGATGGCCGTGAGGATGAAACCGCTTTACGGTTCCCTGCTCGACGGCGCAGGAGGCGGATGTGGCCGTGCAGCAAAGCGCTGACTTTTGAGTGGCTCCTCCGCACCTAGTCGCCGGGAAATGAGGCGGGTAGGTGGGTGGGTGAAGGAAGGGGTCACAGGAGGCGGGCGCTCGTGGAAATAAAGCCATTTCGAGGGGTACACAATAAAAGTCATCTGCGCAACAGCGACAGATCCAAAGGAAAGCAATTAGTTTGTAGCCCAATCGTCCTGGGCGCGCTGCTGGGCTTGGTTGAAGGAAGTGCACTCAGTTTTTGAGGGGTGCGGTGCGCGGTGAGGAGAAGTAGTGGGTGGGTGGGGAGAAGGGGGGGTGTAGAGTCCGGCGAGTGGTGTGGAGAGCTGGGTGAGGAGTGAGGAATCCGGAATGGAATGGGTGTTTGGACGGCATCTATCAATGTGGTGACCGCCGCGTCCGCTCTTCCCCCTCCTTTCTCTCTTGCCTCCTCCCCTCCCCTCTCTTTCTCTCTTCTCTCTTTTCTTTCTTTTCTCTTTCTCTTCACTGTCGCTTTCCTCCGTGAACCATCCCATAGACGTACCGCCTACTTATACTTACTTGCTTACACGGATTCTATCGCCATCCCCCCTTCCGCCCACCTTTTGAATGTTTCGGACCGACTGATAACACTTTGTTATTTATTGTCCTACTATTTTGGTCGCGTCTGACCCTTTTCTTCAGTCTACCGATCGAAGTTGCTGCAGAAGGATTCTGGCCCATAGCATTCCCGATTGCAATTTCGATTCCGACCGCAGGTGCAGAGCGCGCGCACAAGTGAATTAGAAGAAGGGGAAAGAGAAGACGAGACAGCTTCTCGAACAACTTAACTGAAAAAAAGGTTCCTTCATCACCATCATCCTTCCTTGTTGCGCCATCCCCATCCCTATTCCCATCCCATAACCCCACAACCAACTACACTACATTCACCACAACTACACTCGGGCTTGAGACCGACCACCATGGCCGCGCTGGAACCCAGCCCGCCACCTCCACTTCTCCATCTCGACCGATCCACTACACCACCTACCACTATCACGGTAGCCGCGCCTCCGAGTCCATCTCTTGCTCTACGCGAAATGCTCTCGCCGTCGAACTCGCCGGCGTCGCCTTCCATCTCGGCCAAGCTGCCACTGTCGTCCTCCGTGGTCGCTTCTCCCCCCACCACGACCTCAACTGCAGCTACTGCACCTTCTGCCTCGACACCCACTATCGCTGCTATGAGCGCGACTCTCTCGACTCCGACTCCCGCTCCCGCGAACAATAACAACGGTGCCGCTCCACCGACAAAGAAGGTCCTCGAGAGGAACCAAGCCTGTCTCGGCTGTCGCCAACGAAAGCGCAAGTGTGACGTGAGTTCTGCTCCACCACGACTATTACTGAACGCGTCTCGTTGGTGTCGAAGTTCTCGGTTACATCATCGCTAACATAATCGTGAATGTATAGGGCGGAAAACCAAACTGTGGTGCATGTGAGCGACTCGAGCGACAATGCGTCTACACCCATAATGCCGTTACCAAGATCCACTCCAGCTCCCACTATCGAGGTAATTACTCTACTCCTACTGCTACTAAGTACCAGGCAGAAACAGGCCTGCTGACTTGATCCCGACCGCGTAGACCACCACCCTTCGCTTTCAAGTAGCAATAGCCGCCCCTCAGTTGGCCCAAGACCGTCTTCTTCCCACGACTCGCCATCGATCGCTCCATGCGGAACCTCGTCCACTCCGAGTCTTGTTGTCCCTAGTTCAAATCGACCCTCTTTGGGTGCACTAACCGGGGGAAGCGGGGGAGGTGGAGGGCCAGGAGGGGGGTTCACACCTGTCAACGCGGAGGTAGGAGGAGTGCGATCAGCACGCCCATCGCCGCCGAGCGCAGCGACGACGCGATTATCCCCTAATATTGCAAACGGAATCAACGTCTATTCCAACCCACGAAAACGCTCCTTCTCATCACTTGAATCATCACCAGCTGGTGGTCATCATATTGGCAACATCAATAACAACAGTCATGCTGTCGAATACGATGCTACCTTCGCCTCTCAATTTCTACAGGCAGCACAGTTCGCCGGTCTCGGTCCTACTGATGTTTTGGGGTTACCAGTCGAAGATCCAGTGGCTACGGAGGATATGCCAGAGCTAACAGATGATGGTCTCCCTCCGCCGGCACTAATGCAAGATCTCTTTGCCCTCTTTCTTGAGAAATGGCACTCGATCCTACCGTGTCTTTACAAGAAACGGGTTCTTTCCGATATACAGCCCGGTGGCCCTTTGACCCAGCCAAATACACTCACCTTCGCGATCCTTGCACTCGCCGGCTACCTCCACCCTAACCTAGGTGTCAAAGCCGTTTCTCACAAATGGGCCGCGCTCGGAAAGACTTGTTTCGACCTCTCAGTTCTCGAAGGGCGGTTTACAATGCAAGCGGTACAAGGTGGGATCTACCTTTGCCTGCGCATGTTTGGGCTAGCACAGATGTCGCAAATGTGGATATTCCTCGGTTCGGTATGGAGGATGTGTCTTCCTCTTGGCTTCCACCACATCGACTCCAACTCCTTCAGCTACCACAAAGGTTTTCTTCCGGAGCCGCGTAGTGAGCTGGAAATTGAGGAGCGTAGGAGAACCGTGTGGGCGGTTTACATCCTCGATCGCCTAGCCAGCACCTCCGTGCCTTGGACTATGTGCGTCGTCGACTCGGAGTTCTGTGTCAACTTCCCCGCTTCGGAGGAAGTCTTTCAGAATGGTTCAATGGAGGTATGTGCCGATCTCTCACCGTTTCACCTACACTTTCTAACTGCAGTATAGAACGTCGAACACATGATCGTTGACCCGTTCCCCAATACATTGGATTCACTCCTGCCACCCACAATGACGACTGCTGCGACACCGCGAGATGCCTATCAGCACCTCTGCAAGCTCGCTGTACTCCTTGGTCGCATCCTCTCATACACGCGATCTACACGTACTCCCGAGGAATTCGACAACCTTGATGTAACACTGACTCGATTTCTCTTCAACATTCCGAAGCCATACCGTTCCATGATTGGCGTCTCGTCTGCAGAGCTCCCGACGGTCCTGCTACTTGGCTGTACAATGCACGCCTGCACCATATTCCTTCATAGTGGCGATGGCGGTGAAGATGGTGTGGAACGTAGTGTGAAGGCGGTGGAGAACATACTCACTTTGCTCAGGAACCTCTCTAGTACATTGGATCCAGATGATGATAGAGTTCTCGGAAATCCGCTTCTAGGGCCGACACTGTTATTAGCGGCGAGGATACTCAGTGATAGATATTTGGTTGAGGGAGGGCCAGCGGGTGGGGCGGCCACGCAGAATAAAGTCGAGATTTTGCTAGGTACCCTGAGGAGGATGGAGGAAGGGTGGCCCAGGTTGGCGGGATTGATGAGGACCATAATTTCTGAGGATCTGAAGAGAGATATAGGGGTAACTGGATAAGCCGTGGGTGGTAAGTAGATGTGTGTTGTCACGGGGTTGTCTGTTATTGGAATTTTTGAGGGACCTGTACTTTTAGACTCGATGCTTTTTTCCTTCTGTCGATTTCTGGAGCTTTGCTGGGTCTTTGTATGGGGAAACTGGTGTTTTCTGCTTTGGCTATACGTCGTCATGATGCTTTTTTCTTTTGTAACCCTTCTATTGCGTCGTTGGGATATTGGGTTGGCTGGCTCTGGTTATTTGTTGGTTGGTCGGCGGCGCCGGGCGTGCCCTTTGGGAGTTTTTGTGCTTTTCATTTGGCCTTATTCCTTCCTTCTTGTTTATTATTCTTTTGCCCTTCTCCTTCTAGTCTGTCAGACGGCCGATTTTATTTTCCCTTTACTTCCAAATAATCGCGTTATTTATTTTGCGCCTTTTCGTTCGTTGGGTACGGGGGTCTGGGTATTTCTGTCTACACTAAATAATACCTTTCTTGGGTAGGTTGGAAGTTTGTGGATGTGGTTGAGGAGCTGGAGCTGGAGCTGAGAACTGGCTTGTATTTGTTACTAGAATTGGAGGGAATGGATTATACTCGAGGCTTTTTCGGTGAGTGCTCTCGTGCGGTTGTCTTTCGTGTGTAACTCCGTTTTTCCATTTTCTGCCTGATGGTACCTTTTCATACAGTAAAGTTATAGTTGACCACACGCAGCCGCATGCGCGGGCATGAGTCCATACGTCGGATAGTAATCAAACCGGGTAGATGTGATATACTACATGTATATGTACATTTCGTGCAGAGCATGGCCAGCCTCACCTAAAGTGCGCCTCACGCACTGAGAAGATCCGCCATCCGCCACTGTGATACCCAGTTGTGTTGCTGCTGGAGATGTTTGTTTGTTTGTTTGTAATCATATTGCATTCGGCCGCTAGCGGCCATGGCATCGCTGCTGGAGATGTAGATGTGAAGAAAACCCTAACCTGTGGGATTTCTGGAGCTCCCTCCACTGGTCAATTATAGATAGTACTTCGCAAACGTCATTTCTAATACTGATCTGCGTGGCAAGAAGATTATCCCTGCTGGCTTACCTATAATTACTCGTTTATATTCCCTCCTAAACAGCTCAAACTTCCTGTCAACGCTCCTCCGTTCCCTCTTGTAGAAGTTTCTAGTGAGTCTAAATCGGTCTACTATATATATAATCGTATACCCGGTAAATTGTGCCAACAACGTGGCGCAGTCAAGAAATCCGCAGCGTGCAAAGCCAGATTACATAAGGCAAGATCTTCGTTATACCATGGCCCACCCCCATGCCGTATCACACGAGATTGGAGGAAGCAGAAGGCTTACACAGACAGATCACTAAGGCCTTGGCAGTTCCCGCATCCAGCAGCAAGATAACTCACACTATCAAACCGGCTTTAATCATAATGCTGACCACCAGTACATAAGTCCGTGCAGCAACTATGTTTTATGATTATATATAATGGCTGCCTCTCTTCTCAAATCCTAAGGCGAACTCCTTCGCACACTTTTGCTGCTGCAGATCCACAATGTCAACTTATACACCCATCCACAGCGGCCCGACGTCACCGGATTTCATCCCGCCAGAGGGATTACAGAAGCAAGACTTGGTGCGTATAGGTTTCCTTATCTTCCCCTTCCCCCTCGCGGATATTGACACTGATCTGTTTCAAACAGACTCTAAAACTTTGGGTTCGAGTCCTGAAACTTATCTCCCGCATCCTTAGTCTAGTGTGCAGGTATGATTCCCTCTCCACCCCCTCAATTCCAGCCAGAAACTAAATTACCCCAAGCGGCGTGGTAATCGGACTTTCCATCACCTCCTTCCAGATCTTCCTCTCCACGCGGCACCTCGAACCTATCGATAATGTCGCCCCATGGGCAAAAAACACCCCCTTATGGCCACAAATCCTCACGCTCGTAATCGCCTGTATCTCCTTCGTCGCGGCCTTAATCGTGATCTTCGGTTACATTTTCCGCGGGCACCGCGGCGCTGAGAACGTCTCGTACTTCATGACGATAGCAACAATCATTGGTTTCATCGCGTGGGTTGTGATCTGGGCTGCTGCGGGAGCGTCGCTGCAGAAGGTCAGAGATAACTCGAGGGGGAGTGATATGTGGGGGTGGGCATGTGGGAAGACGACGAAGCATCATGAGTTGTTCAAAAACAAGATCAACTATGATTTGGTGTGTATCATGCAGGATTGGAACTTTATTTGTACACTCATTCATGTTGGGACTGTGGTTATGTCGGCGGCGGTTTGGGCGTTTGCGCTGTGGAGGATTGGGGTCAGGTCGAAGATTTCGAAAAGGGCAGGGGATAAAGGGTGTGGTGTTTTGGGAGAGTAGAAAATTTTGTGGGATTAAGTTGATGTCATAGCCGTGTTTCGTGTTTTTACGATCCTATGCTGCTTTTCATATCACATACCGATTTTAATACAATTCTGTGGGCCTTGAACAAACCGATGTTTCCTTACCTTCTTCCATTGACCGAGATGACCCGTCTTCCAGTTAAAAGTTTTCTGTATCCCTTACCCTTAGCTACCCTTTCCCTTAGCTATCCTTTTCAGCCCTATCGCTTGCTAGCCTAACAACCTCCACCCCCCCACACTCCACCATGACCACCAACGACGACCTAACCTTCACCGACACCGACTCCGATGCAATCCTAACTTTCTGGTTTGGTCCCACATACTCCCTCACCTCCAACACCGCTCCAGACCCAGAACGCATAAAGTCCTGGTTCCTCCACACCCCCGACTTCGCACGTACCTGCTCGTACCTCTCTCCCTTCCCCCCTCGGGGGGCACTCCCGCTAACAAGCCAGTATCTTTACCCCGCTCCTAACCCTCCTCACAACCTCCTACACCCCCAACACAATCCCCACCCTCGCCACAACCCCCACCCGTGCCCTCTCCCTTTGCATCCTCCTCTCCCAGCTCCCACGTATCCTCCTCCCCCCTACCTCGGCCGAAATCTACACCCTATACGACCCTTTATCCTTCTCCATCGCCTGTCACGCGCTGAATGCGGAGCGCAGGTACGATCTGGAGTGGAAGTATGCACCGGCGGTGAGGATGTGGTTCCTTATGCCGCTGGCGCAACGGGAGGATGTGGGCTGCCAGGAACAGGTGCGGGTTTTGGCGGAGGAGATGGCGGAGGATGCGAAGGAAGTTGTGGATGGGGTTTGGGATGGCGGGAGGGCTGCGATGGCTATGAATGTGGGCAGGTTTTTTGGGGGACGGAGAGAGGAGGTTGTGAAGTGGGGACGGTTTCGGGAGAGGGATGAGGCGTTGGGAAGGGGTGGGGAGGCGGTGGGGAGGAATGGTGCTGGGGATAAGGCTCTGAAGAGGGACGAGGCTTGACGAGGAATAATGCCGGGGTTCGATTGGTACGGACTCAATTGAGTTACCCCAATGGCTATGACGTCAACCACGCCACCGGAAAAAGATGATAATGATCAACACCGTTTGCAACCCGAATCATTAAACGCCAAACGAACAGAAAATGCGATCAATCATTAATTATAGATTGTACAGAAGAGGATATCAAGCGGAATTAAAGTACAGTGACGGCACTACATTTCGAACGCACAATAGCCTCCCAATACAGATCGCTCCGCTCCATTCATTACTCATCATATCAAAGAAGCAAAAGATATCCATCAGAATCATCACAACATCCCCATGCCAAACACCAATCCACCTCTTTCGACACCTCTTTTCGACACCCCTTACACGGCGTGGCGGGTCCTGCGGTTGGCGCGATCGGGGTGTTTGGAAGCAACGATGAAGCCCATAATCGTGGTGAAGAAGAACAAAAATATCTGAATGACAACCAAGGCCACCAACAATTTAACAAGCCCACCCTGAGTCTTCGGATGCGCGTCCTCTCCCTGCCGCACTCTAACAAAGATCAAGCTGTTCCTCAACGGGTTCCTTTCCGAGCGGTTGTGGTAGTTGTGTCTCAACAGACCGGCTGAGGTAAGGTATAGAACGAAGATGACAAAGTCGAGGAACGCAGCAACCATCTGCAGCGTGTAGCCGAGGAAGAAGATGGCGAGGATCGAGAAGGTGCAGATGAAGACGGCGAGGACCGAGGCGACTTCTGGCACGATCACTTCACGAAGCACTACGAAGTGGCCGTCACGGTATTGGTGGATCATGTATGAGCAGATGCCCATGAGGATTACGGCGAAGAACCATTGCAATAGGCGAGTGAGCCAAGTGGCTGTTTTAGCGAGCCCGGACACCATCGTGGTGGTTGTTGTTAATGGGTGACTGCCGAGGTTCGAGATACTTCTGTGGGTAGATGCTTCGGCGAAGGGAGACTTGTGGTGAGAACGGGTCGTGCGATGAGGATGATATGAATGGCGGTATTGGGAAGAACCAGAGGGATGTGGACGGCCACCATGAATTATATACGAGGACCACAGTGCCTATAACTTTCCCAACTAACGATACGACGTCACTACAGTGACCTTATGCCTTGCCGTCACTCTCGCCTCACAAATCCTTGCCCATTGAAAATTGTCTGATGATCAATCGCGAGCAATTGCGAATACTCATCTGCATATTGGCTGCACTACCAATCAGGCCATTGAAGTGGGTGGTTAGGGTTCGTAAATCGAGAAGACAAGTACAAGGTAGACCCCTCCACCCGACGTCGAGTAAATCCTGATCCGGGATGTACCTGGTGAATCAAGCCACGCGTAATACATGCTTTTCATTTCGAATATACGTATCCCGAAGTGTATGAAAGCTTGCACGATGTCATCACTGATAGATGTCGTCTCCTTGGCAGCTAGGCTATAACTCAGCGGCCGTAATCCAAGCTGTGTATACACGTAGAAAACAGATGGCGTCTGCCGATTTTCCGCGCCGTCATCAAACTGAAGGATGAGTGGAACTTTACTCCGGTCCGATCACCTGTTCCACTATTCGATTTCGAGTGACCTGCACAAAGCGTTCCCCTTGTCTCGATTTACGAACAGGCTGCAGTTGGGTGGAGTGATCCATCCAGTCACATCCCTCCCTCCGCGTGCAGGCGTGCAGAACCGAATGATGTCATATACCTACTTAATTGATTTTCAATTAATGAACACAACGTGCGGGGTTCGATAAAAATTTCTCACAAATTACCTATCACAGGGTGCCAAATCGGATCGGTCGGGGCTTCTATGTCCGAGATTGAAAACGGCCGTCGCGAAAGCTTGATGTTGGATTTACCGTGAGGGGAACCCTAACCGTGAATCACTCTACAAATGGCCGGTTGGTAGGCTCCCTGCAGGAGCATAGTGGGGTGATGCAAACGCCAGTCGGAGATAAAATTGTCAATGGAGTTCCGGACCTTAATGGTGGAGTAAAACGGAGTCATCGATGAACAGATTCCACTCAACAGCATTGGTAAGTATGGTGTTGGATTTGTCGTGCATGATAAATACTTAAGTAGCTAAACTCATGAAGCTTTACAACTTGTTGCCTAGCGGCTGACTTACACGGTTCCAGAACACTTGATTGTGATGAGTGAATCAAGCTACATTGTTCTAGAAAGCGTGTTCTATGAGTAATTGTTCTTTGATCGTTCACGGACTGTGTCCGATCTATCCGCGCATATACCTAACGCAAACGCCATTTGCAGGAGTTTTCTGTCTTTCAATGAGAAGTCTACACTTATCTTAAAATACGCACTCAATGCAATCAAGGCTCGGAACCGGATTGCAACGCCTTAATAGCCGGCACAAGCCTACTGGCATTGCAGCCAAATTCGAATCAAGGCGCCGAAGAAGGCTACAATTAACTACTTCGACAGGGCACGGGTTTCAAGCCATATCCTAACGACAGGATGGCGATGGAGGAGAGGCCAGGGCAAGGGTCCAGAAATCTTTCCCTGTCTCCTAAAAATCGCCCTCAACATCTCCTCTGGGGTGTATATATAGACTCGAAAGCTTCACTCGGCAAGGATCTCGGGCCCCTAGTCACCAGTATTCGCCCTTCACAACACAGATACCAATTTCCATCATCATGGTGATGGCAACGAGAAATGCTGGAGAACCAGTTGTTGAGACTCTCATTAGGGCCATACGTGTATTTGAAATTTGAGGTTGACTGGAAGAAGTGTAGATATCAGTCCCTTCCACTAAGGCAATCACTAGAATCTGGGCATCCAATCAGCTTTTGGGATCTAGGCATCTCGTGGGTGGATCCGCAAGTAGGATTGTTTGTTTGGTTGGATTAGGTTCACCTAAGCGGACGGTCGCCAATAGTTCGTGATAGCCTCCCCGATAATCTCATATTACAGGCTCAATGACAGGTTTTATATATCGATAGGTAGGCCCTTAATTACCTAGGTACTTTTTCTTAATTACAGCCAGAGATGATCATAAACACCCAACGACAACGAAAGGGGGAAAGACAAGTACTGTCCCATGTCCAGTGTTCGTCGAAGAACGCCACGAGGGTAGAGTAATGTCGTGCAGTGGGATAAGCGGGGACCGAATCGGAAAAGGGGGTTTCGAATGAGTAACAGGTGGCGATGTGTGGCTATGGTCGTTTGTGTATATTGGTTGGAGGTTTGATAGGTATGGGAGAAATAAGAAGCAAACACAACGGAAAACGGAATGCGCAAAAAGCAAAAACTCAGCATATAACTACTTACTTAAGTAGTCCTATAGCAGGTCAGGAGGTAAGTACTTAGTCCTGAAGAGACAAAGTGGCGGGCACGAGAGGTCACTCGTCGCCAGCGGGCAAGAACTGGTTATCATGCTCCCATTTGGTGTAATAGTCAAACACTAAATGTTTCAAAAATACAAGAATGAACTGAAGAAAGAAAGGAACAAAAACAGTCAATTCGTTCCCACACTTCCAATAGCAAAATAGCAATGAAAAGCGCATATTACATTCCGGCATTAAACCCACTCCCAGTCTTTCACGGGTGGCATTCGCAGGGACACCTAATCCCCGCCCTTGACCCATTCCCGCGCAAGTACTTTACATAGCGCCTCTCTGACTTTCCTCACGACGCCCTCCATCTCTCCTTTACCTACATCTACCCAGCTCCCCTCTCCAACCTCAACACACGCCCTTCTCAATCCGTCCCCACACGCCTCCCAATCTGTCAGCACCTTCGCCACATCTAACGAATCCTGTGTTCCGAGCGCATCCACACATGTCAAAAGCTCCCTCAAAACTACCGGCAGCACTGTCGGTTCGACGGGGCTCTCCCATTCTTTGTCCCAGATTCCTCCATCAATCGGTTCCCCGGTCGCTCTGATAACAGCCGTGAGCGCCTTCACCGCCGTCTCCGGTGCCGTCTCACGGAGTGCATAAAACGACCTCAATGCGGCGTAACCCGATAGCTCGAAACGCAAAATTTCAGAGGAACACTCAGTCGGCGAAGAGAGAAGGTGCTTCAGCCTTGGATCGAGGTCTTCTGGTGCAGGGAAGGGAGACGACGAGAGCAGAGAACGTTGCAAAAGAGACGAAACTGTTTCATGGAGAGCCTTACGGGCTGCAGGGTTGAGAGGAGCTGAGAGCGAAAGGAAGTAGAGGATGTCGCCATAGTTGTTGGTTGTAGATTGAAGGTGCTGGGCCCAGTTGTAGGCGATTGTTGAAGCGGCTTGAGGAAGTCGGGCCTCGGTGGCGTGTGTGAGGAGCTTTTCCGCACGAGGGGTTGAGGTGAGGGGAAGGGATGTGAGGAGCTGTTGATGTTAATGAGTGCTCATCTAAAGGAGGATATAAAGGGATAAAAACCTTTCCGGCGAGTTGCTTGCCGTTTTTGATTCGTGCGAGAAGGCCAACTCCAACTTCCCATCCCTCAATTTCCGCCCCCTCGTTGATCCATGTGGTACTAAAGAGACAGGAGGCATAGCGACGCAACGCATCCTCCGCGGTTTTGGCGATTTTGTCGTTACTATTCTCTCCCATTCTCAGCACCGCAAAGTCATCTTCATCGAGACCCAAGTCTCTTCCGCCTGAGGGAGCCTTAGTTGTTTTCTCGCGCTTGATCCACCCGGCCCATCCACCAATCTCGACGACTGCAGCCGTGACAAGGGGCGAGTATTTAGCAAGCTCAACGATGAAAGTCGGATCACCAGCCATGGCACCGCCTGCAGCAATCTCCAGGCTCTCGGTTGGGTTGAGTGGCATCTCGTCGGCAATCAGCTCCATTATAGAAGAGAGTTGTGTTAACTGTCTTCGTTTACGGTGTACCAGCACTGTATAGTACTCGCCAAGGCCCATACGATTCATATCGATGCTGTCCTCGAACTCTTCCTCCTCATCGGCTGCGTCAGAGTCGACATCTTTTGTCCACATCATTAAGCCAACAACCGCCTCATGCCAAATGTTTGAGCTGGTAAGGATGGCGTCCTTGTCTCCACGCATTACTTCATACATGTTACGAAGGGCCCGCGAAATCTCGCTTGGGACCTTGGCTTTCTTCGGTTTTGTGGCGTGAGTAAAGCCGAAACTACCGCCACGGTTGCCGAGAGGGTGATATGCATCGTAGTAGCTATCTTCCGTGTCGTCGTCGAGGATGTTTTGATCCGACGAAATTCCCTTCAATTCCTCGGAAGCCTTGAGAACCTCACCCCTCCAGATACGCCAGTCTGCCGGACTTCCGGGTGAGTCCACAGATGGTTGGATTGCGGGGAAGAACTGGGATGATGGTTGGTATACTGAGCGGCCTTGACCGGGGCACCTTAAGAGAAGGCTTCCGGCTGTTGCCACTGCCGACTTGATGCTCTCTATCTCTGGGCGCGTATACCGCTTATCATTGATCTGTTGCGCACCAAAGGCAGGCTTGGTCACGGGAGGGGCGTCTTCGCAGGGCAAATCCCAGTTGGCGCTACGGAGCACCTCTTCGGCCTCTCGTACTTCGCCGCGAAGAACTAGCTGATAGACAACATCCCAGAAATCTACCGAGAAAACGCTGTTGGGGTGGGTACCTCGAACGGCAGTCACATGTGCGCGACTTGGCTCAGCGTGGTGGGTATACAGCCATTTACGCAGCACCTCGGTCGTGTTTGCGGTAGAGTGGTGCAACGGAAGGATTAACGATGCGATATAGTAGGCATTGTGAAGGTTAGTGTCAGCTTTTATTTTCTTGGGTTTGGAAACGTGCTCCTGCAGCGTCGTCAAAAAGGACTTTGAGATCTTTCCGAGGATTTCCTGCTGACGCTCCAAAGACGGAGGAGCCGGTCGATCCATGTCCATGTCAACATCATCGTCATAATCGTACTCAACATCCTCAAAAGGCGGTGGTGAAATCAGACCCGCCAATTCCTCCATCAATTCTTCGGTCCGGATGATCAGAGTACCTGGTTCCTTCACAGGCGCGCCAATCTCTTCCTTGTATGCAGTGCTCTTGTCTGTCGCTCGTGGTGAGTCGTCTTGCATTGTGTCATCTTCCGCAAAGTCTTCCTCGTCTCCGTACATTCCCGTATCCTCATCCTCTTCATCCTGAGCAGTCGGCTCCCCACGTGAATCATCCTCATAGATCTTTGGCGAGCCTCCTTCTGTATACTCATCCTCATCAGACGGAGGACTCGCATGTCTCCCGGGCGCAGCACTAGGATGTGTAGGTTTAGGCGGCGATAAACTGAAGGCACTCGGTGGGAACATTGGTTGTTTGTTGGTAGTTGACGTTGTGGTTGTTCCCGAGGGGCTGAGGTTGAAGGCAGGCTTTCCGGTTCCTGAAAACAAACTACCGCCAGCACGACTACCGCAAATCTTGGAAGATAACGACTTTGCAGCGGGGGTTGCGCCGGCAAAGAGCGAGTGACCGGTCGGGGAATCTTGAAAGCGGTTACCTTGTGGGGTTGACTGTGCGGAAAAGAGGCCGTTGCTGGATATGTTCGTTGCTGGCGGAGAATATTGCGGCGGCTTAGTCTTTGAATCCGCATTGAATTGGAACAGAGGTAATCGCGAATTCGAGCTCATTACGGTTCGCGAAGGTGGAAGATTAGTCCTGGGGGGTAGGTTCAAGAAAGGTCGCTGGTAGTGGCGATGGGGTGGTCAGTTAGTTGTAGAAACGAGTATGTGAAGGCGAAGGCGGAGTTCTGCGAGATGAAGATGGCGCGCGAGCGGTTATGCGAAAGGTGATTGTTTTTTTGGTCGTAATGTTGTTCGCGAATCCCTACACTCCTGCCAAGAACGCGACCCCAAAGGAGTCCAGCGTAAATGCGCAGAGCCGCATTCGATGTCACCTGATGTCGGTGAAGCTCAAGAGAAGTTGGATTCCGGGCTATGGTGGCTGGTACTGATTCAAGGCGGAAAAGACGAGCATCTTGTCCTCCATCCACCGATTTTTCTGTTGTTTGCGACTCTCGTTTGCCTGCAAGAGTTAAGTAGCCTCATTGTATTCAATAAGAGCATATTGCCATGTAATTTATCACTGGATGGAGATACTGAGTGCGGGAAGACTGGCTGCCCTTCATCGCGTCGCTTTTGCAACTCACATGCTCCCCTTTCAAATGACAACACCATCATGACCTAGTTCAGCCGGCATGATACCACTACTGCTGCTTGGATAGCTAAGGTATCCTCCGCGGCGCCCTCCTCATCACTCCACCTGAGAAAGGATTATTTTTATTTTCTCTGCTCTAGAGCGTGAACTCTCTTTTCGTCGAGCGTCTGCTGTTCACCCGTAAAGATATCATACATATGCACGCACATGCACTCTACCCTACACAAGCCCTGGTTTTCGAGTTCTTGATTCGTCTGGCAGCACCACACCAACACAGTATCTAACATACTAAGTTTTGACTCTTCAACCACCTCAATCACCTCAAACGCAACCCACCTTCTCCTCTTCCTCTCCCCCATTCAGCCCTAAGCACCCTAACAGTTTCGCAAATGCTGAACACTACTGTTGTTCGATAGTCTCTTCGGTCTGGATTGATACTCACCTGACTTTGAGCCTCCTCAGCTTAGCTAGCTGATACCTGTTTGAGTCGTCTACAACCGCTCTTCCCCTCCCTTCCTGTTCCATACCTCCCCTAACTCTTGGGTTCCGCCCACAATGTTTTCGTTCCCGGGTCTTCCGCAGCAGTGGGAGAAGCGACTGGTCCGATACCTTTTGCACCGGCTGGATCTACTGGAAGAGCGGACGTTAGGGGATTTGGACAATTTGGGAGGTTCGCTAGGCAAGAATTCGGTCTTCACTGTTAAGGATGTCGGTCTGAAAGTCGAGGTGAGGAGAACAGACACCCTGCGCTTGGTACCATGTCTAACTTATGTGGTCACATTTGTCAGAGGTTGCGAAGCTTATTGGAGCTACCACACCAGTTCGAGCTCAAAGAAGCTGTGGTTGGAACGATTGAAATCAACCTTCCTGCAAATCTGCTTCTATCCGGAGCAGTTGAAATACTCATAAACGATGTTAATTTGGCTGCGGAGATCTCCCCGCCGACTGCCGACAATGCCTCCGCCTCCACACCATCGCCACCGCCCACGCCGCGACCGGGCGACCAAGCTCCAGCTCTAGATCCAGAAGGATTTCCCTCAACTGCCGAAGACCTCGCCGAGTCGTTCTTGCACTCTCAGTCCCAAGCCGAGCAGCAACAGCTAATGTCACTCTACGCCGAAGCACCGATGGCTGCTAGTATGATGTCATCGGCGAGCACAGTTTCGGAAGAAGACGACGTTGAATTGGGTGTTGGAACATCTATCGGTTTACCAACAATGTTGGCGAATCTGTTTAAGGGTATTGCCGATAGGATGGTAGTGAGAGTGCGGGGTACAAAAGTGTCACTTGAAACAAATCTTCCAGAGGATAGAGGGGGCGAAAGAGTGCGTATAGATTTGGAAGTTGACGACGTGGATATCGAGGGGGTTTCACGGAACATTAGCCCGTCTACCCCGACAGAGACGCACCAGAAGCCACGGAAGGAAGGCAAACGCCGGATCACCTTGGAGAATATTCGGGGATTTATCACTGCCCCAGAGTCTATATTTGGGATGGGCCTGGAGGAGGAAAGCTCTGTTTTTGGGGCCGCCTCAGAAGCGCCCACTGAGAGGGAAAACAACGACGCAGCCCAGACAGCGCAAAACCATGTTGATAGTATGGAGGTATCAAAGAGCACTATACGGGATCTCTCTCCTGCGCGCAGCCCTCCCACGCTTACACCGCTTGTGCAGGCATTTGGATCGAGGTCTCCACGACCACCATCGATAGCACCATCCGATAGTGACGATGGCGATGGCGTTGATTTACAGGGGAGTGTAGAAATCGACGGTGACAGGTTTGCCGATTTCGACGACTCTGATGACGAAGAACTTGCCTTCGCACCACCGTCGATACGTGCCTCTGCACGGCGCTCGTTTATCAGGAATCCAAGTCGCATCCTTCAAGAAAGCTACTTTGACGACAACGCAGAAAGCGAAGACAGCGAGGATGATATTGAGGGTGGCGCTATGTTTTCCTCTTCGATACCTCAACAGCGTCGGTCACCTTCTGCATCCGCTATATCAGCTGGATCATCCCCATTCTCCTCACCAGCTTCTAGCCCTCCTTCAGCCCAGCTTTTCGAACGACCTATGCCCCAACTAGCACAGCCAATTATTCCCCACTCGTCATCATCTCTGAGCGATCCGGATAGTGAGGATGAGATGGATCAGGAAGCTAGTAGAATGCTCAGTCAATCTACAATATTCTCTCGGAAGGAAGCAGACAGCTTGTACATGTCTGCCACGAGTGGAATGTTGCGATCCAAATCAGAACTCAGGATACACCAGGAACATGATGGCCGAGATGACGAGACGGAAGAAGTTGATCCTGATGAGATGGACCGGCGGTTGGACTTGCTCATCAATGGTGAAACCCCTTTGTCGAATAAATCTCCCCTTCCTCTAGACGCGGAAAGTCATCTGGAACCCCCTAAATCTCCGAGAAATAGGAGAAAAATACGTAAGAAGTGCCTTAACGTTGACATCATCACAATTTACTACCCTTCACTATCCGACGGAGTTGCTGTTGTGGCAGACGTCCAGGTGCCGCCGCCCCGGGAGGAGACTCGCGGGTACCAACAGCAAGATATGCCTGGCACATTCTCTATGTATGCTTCCAGGCATACTCCGAGATCACCACCTCCACCGCGGTTTGCGTCCCCCACAATTCCAGTGCAACGGTCGTCGCCTCGAGTCAAAATCGTTGACGCCATGGACGCACGACCCGCAGCTCCGTCCTTCGAGCACAGTCTTGGTGATTCAGGCTCTACCAAAGTTGCCGATATTGAGATTATTGGATCCCGTATTCACGGGATAGTCGATATCCACACCGAAAAGATGCTAGCAAATATTTTGGAAACCGTTCAGACTATTTTCGCTGAAGACCGTGAAGAAACGCTGAAAAAAAAGAAAGACAAAGCACAGCCTAATCATGCTCAGAAAAAGACGATTCAATTAGTCGCCGAAGAAATCGATGTGCGCATGATCAAACATCTCGGCGGTTTCTATACAGACAATGGACAAGAAGACGTGGGTGACGAGACAATTCTACTGCAGTGTCTTTTGAACGATGTCAAAGTTTTCCGCAAAGACCTGCCCGAGGAAGCGTCCACAAGCAAATTGTCGGTCAAAAAATTTGCCTTGAAGGATGAAGAGGAGGGTATAATCACTTTCCTGCGTAACGCACCGCCCCCGAATTCGTCGGCTAAGATGTCAACGTCGCACCACAGAAAACGCTCTAGTACAAGCGCTGTTACTGGGAGACTTCTCGGGAACGGTTCAGGAGACGAAGACGATATCACTGTAGTCTTTTCGCAGAGCGCCAAGAAGATCAGGGTGAATGTTGTCACTCAACCGCTAAAGATTAGGGGAGATTTGAAAAGATTGGAGGAAACATTTAGCGCGTTTGGAGGCGTTGGAAGCGTATTGGCAAGTACAACGGCGAGTACAGCCACAATCGGAAAAGCTGGAAAGCCGCCTCCCTGGCCTGAACACGAATCGGAAGTGTCTGGGATGGATATGAAGGTGGATTGTAGGGTTGGGGGTTTGTTTTTTGATGTTGTTGGTACAAATGCGACGGTCAGCTTGGAAACATCACCAGTCAAGATCAAGTTTCAATCCGGTAAGGGAGTCACCATAGGCATCGACAAAATCAACATATCTGGACCTATACTAAGTAGAAATGATACAAGCTTGGCGATTGAAGGGACTAGAATGGAGTTTGCCAGTCGGCCTACTCAGGAGGATCTGTCAAAATTACTGGAGCTTCTGACGCCGAGCAAGGATTCATTTGATGATGACGATATCCTTATCGATACGCTTTTGCGGCAGAGAGAGCAAGGAAGTGTGCTGAGGATTAACGTCGCCGGAGTGAGAGGCGAGTTATTAGATATGAACATCTTTGATCCTTTAAAACGACTCGGGGACGAGGTTATTCAGGTTCTAACTGTTACTGACTTTGTTGCGGGTGACGAGCGCCCTGGACTTCTCACACTTGTTAACATTGAGGGTGTCTATGCTTATGCCGAGGTCGGTGGCGGATTGGGCAGGGTGGAGGCTGAAATGGACTCTGTTGGCATTACCCACGTCTCTGCCCCATCACTGTTTGCAATGGCCATTGGAACAATTAGTGTGAGGCGAAATGATCACGAAGAGCTTCTCGGCGAAGGAATAGATCGTCGAATTTTCTCCGGTTCAGAATACGAACGTCCAATGATTATGGTACGGATGGTCGGCGAAGAGCCGGAACCAGTAGTAAAGATTAAGCTCTGGAATATTCGGGCCGAGTACAATGTCAACACCTTGATGGCGATAATGGAATCTCCAAATGACACTACAGGGGAGGAGCTGGTCCAAGAAATGGTGGACTCACTCATTGCTCTACCCCCGAAACAGGAGGCTTCTAGTGGTGACAGTGTTCTGGGGTTCGACATCGTCATCAAGGACTCTGTTCTTGCCCTGAATCCTCTAGACCTCAAGTCTCGCGGTCTCATTATTCTTTCTGATTCCCGACTACAGGCGGCGCTCCCGACTGGAGGTAGTGTCAGTGCTGGGATGGAAATCAAGAAAGCAAGTGTCATGATTATTGATGATGTCGAACATCTCCTTGTTGCTGAGCCCGGGCAGATGAGGGGTAGGAGAGAGTTGCTTTCTGACCATCTGGCGGGCTTCGTCTCTATGGGCTATGTTCCGATGATAACAATTTCTTCGGCTATGGTCACTGTGCGCGTAGCTGGCAAAGCTGTGGATCTAGATATCAGGGATGATCTGTTGCTCATCGAAAGCTGTGCAGACTCTACCCAAACTATGATGGCGATCTTTAACGGCTTAAAGCCTCCCGCAACTGAAAGCGACGAGATTCGGTACCGCACTGAAGTCATACCTGCAGATATGCTTGCAAGTCTGACTGAGGATGCATTTGCTCATCCTGGACGCAAAAAGCCCGGTGCCATGGAGAATGACAATGAGGAGGAGCTTTTGCACTGGGACGAAGATCTTCCAACCAATCTTACATTCGTTGAGAGCTATTATGGTCATAAAACGCCTCCAGTACAACCTACAGAAGAGCTGGCAGATAGCATGCTGGAAGAGGATCTAGCGGAGATTCGCAGTCCAAGCTTGAGTAGAGAAGGGAGCGCCAGTAACAGCGTTTTCAAGGAGAATACCGTAGTGCTGGATGAAGAGTTGACATATGTGGATGATCACTTTGGCAAGGCAACTCCAAGGCGAAGAGGCAAGAGGTCGCTAAATCAAACAGCAATGGAGAAGTATGATATATGATTTTCTCCGCGTTGGTGGTCATGGAACTAACAGGATGTAGTGCCGAATACTTCCCTCTCCGGATCCACCTACGGGAGGTTCATGTCATATTTAATCTTCATGATGGCTACGATTGGCAACGAACGCGTGACACAATATCTCAAGCTGTCCGAAGAATTGAATCTAAGGCGGCAGAACGCCGAAATAAGCGCGTGTCATTCGACATTGAAGACGACGAAGAAAGCGTTGTTGACGACTTCTTATTCAACTCCATTTACATCGGCATTCCATCGAATCGTGCCCCTGGAGACCTTACAAATGATATCAACAAGCATTTTGATGACCAAATGTCCGAAACTTCGTATGCAACGACAACAGCAGAATCTGCTAGGCCATTATCATCACGGTCAAAGTCCACCACAGGAGACCACCGGAATTCACGCTCAGGAAAGAAGGGTCTGAAACTCAACCGAAGTAGAAACCATAAGATACAGTTTGAGCTCAAAGGCGTTAATGTGGATTCCTTGCTTTTCCCTCCTGGATCCGATGAGGTTCAGTCGAGTGTTGACGTCAAAGTTCGGGATATGGAAATATTTGATAATGTTCCAACCAGTACTTGGAGGAAATTTGTTACCTACTGTCAAGACTCTGGAGAACGCCAAGTCGGAAGTGACATGCTCCGTCTCGAGTGTTTGGTCGTCAAGCCAGTGCCTGAGTTGGCAGCTACCGAACTTGTGCTCAAGGTACCCCACCTCTTCCACTCACATTACTCTTGCTGATCGGCTACAGGCAAACATCCTACCCCTCCGTCTTCACGTCGACCAGGACACTCTCGACTTTCTCACTCGCTTCTTTGAATTCAAAGACGATTCAGTCAGTGTTGTTCCCCCCGACAAGCAACCGGAAGAACCTTTTCTCCAACGTGTCGAAGTCAACTCAGTCCGCGTTAAACTCGATTACAAACCCAAATACGTAGATTATGCAGGTCTTCGCTCCGGACACACCACGGAGTTTATGAATTTCTTCATCTTGGAGGAAGCGGATATGATATTGAAACATGTTATTCTCCATGGAATATCGGGTTTTCCAAGGATGAGCAAAGTCCTTAATGACACTTGGATGCCAGATATTCAGAAGACACAGCTGGGGGGAGTGCTTGCTGGTGTGGCCCCGGTTAGGTCACTCGTTAACCTGGGTAAAGGGGCGCGGGATCTGGTGGTGGTACCGGTCAGAGAGTACAGAAAAGACGGCCGTATCATCCGCTCGCTCCAGAAAGGCGTAGGCGGCTTCGTTAGAAACACTACTGGCGAGCTGGTACGTCTTGGAGCGAAGGTGGCGGTAGGAACTCAAGCGCTGCTGCAAAGCGCTGAGGGTGCACTCTCTGGGGGAGAGAATTACATGGTTGTGGAGATTGAAGACGATGATGCGCCAGAAAGTGAACGAATAGTTTCGCTTTATGCAGATCAACCGGAAGGGATTGTTCAAGGTATTTAGCTTCCATTCTCTCTCGCGCACTCATGTATTAACTACTGTAGGTCTACACGGTGCCTCAAGAAGTCTCAGACGTAATTTTAGAGACGCTAAAGATGCAATTTTTACACTGCCGGCGGAAATGGCAGAGGGCGGAGATGCTAGAGGTGTAGCGATCGCTATCGCTAGAGCTGCACCTAGGGCTGTTATTAGACCGGCTATTGGCGTTAGTGAGGCAGTTGGACGTACATTGATGGGAGTGGGGAATGCGATGGAGCCTGAGAGGAAGAGGGCCAGGGAGGACAAATATAAGCGACATTGAAAGGAGCAGGGACAGTGGTGTTTCTTTTCATGAAAGGTTTTTTGGGTTTCTTTCTTTTATAGGTGCTTTGAGTGGAGTTTGTATTACTTGCTTGGGATTGGCTTGGCTTTGTGAATGGGACATTGCGGGAGGGTTTCGCTAACGGCTGCTTTGAATTCATCTTCTAGAGTTGTGTTTCTTTTTTTCATTCCCACTGCAGGGGTAGTGAGAGGAGGATTATTCATTTTGGAGATTGTGAATGGGAAGAAATGACATTATATAGTTAGTATAGTTATTTTGTACAAAACATGGATGATTTATAAGACGATGATATGGTGTTGGGAGCGGAGATGCGAGCATAAAGTATCACCCGACTGTAAACCAGAAACCAACTTATCTCATCCACTCTCCCCTCGCACAATACCAAACCCTACACTCGACCACTTCATTTCCCTTCCGCATTGAATATTTTGTATATTAGGTTTCTTGAGAACAGTCGGACCAAGAGACGCCGCGCTAGCTGTTGAAGACACTGCGTTTACGTTTCATCATGTCATCAGTCGATCGAGCGAGGTGATGCTGCCAGTACCCTAGCCCATAAGTGCGTAGGTTTCTAGCTGCCAGCAGACTGCAAAGATCTGGCACGAGATAGGCATTGTCTCCGAGGAATATATCATCTAAAACCGCCAGATAAACTGCGCAGGACGTTCCTATAGAGAGGCTCTTCTCGCACGCAGATACAACCTCTCCGTTACCATAGCTTTCACCACCAGGGGATATAGTTTCGAAACGGCGTAACCGGCTTGCAGACCGCTTCCCCGGAACTAACCTCTTGTCAAGGCAGCTGGCGGTTTAAGCATGAGAAGTGAAGGAAGGGGAAGCTGCTGCGGCAGGCGTGTGGATTGATGAAGACTGGGTGGAATTATTGGTAACACTGTCGAGTCCAAACTTTCCCATAATATGGTGGAAATAGTCACTGACGAATTCGTCTGTGAGTGACAGAATCCTGGGTCAACGTGTGTGATAGCGTCGTACTTGTAGTTCTCCTGAATCAAATAAGAGTTCTAGAGGCTTCCAACGGACGGCCTCCACGCGCCGATATTAATCCTGCAGTAAAACACGGACGACGTAAAAACAAGCAATTATTGCTCCTGTGTATAAGTCCGAAAGTTGATACCGCCGCGAATTCGAATAGGCACTTTTCAGGGAAGAAAAGAAGAGAATGGGGGCAAACGGGCACTGTAGATAAAGTGAATATATTATGATTAAACAACAACAATAGGCACTTTTCATGGCCAGGCCTGAAAAATATTGCTATAGCCGTTCAACTGCTTGTGAAACTCTAGACTAGTCGGAGCACTGTAGGCTCGTCCTAGTACTCAATAACAAGCGTTGCGAAAGCTCCTATACAACTGGGGCGACGCCTAAGCGCGCGGAAAGATTCTAGCGCAAGAGTGCACCCGCGTCGCAGCACTGGAGCGTTATTTTAGTCTTCTCCCCTCATGTTTTCCCGAGTAAGGTGACCGTGTGTAGCCGTGGTGAGGCGGTTACTCGCGCATGGGTACGGCCAAGGAGGAGTAAAGAGATAGCACTAATAAGGCAGGCGAAACGAAGTTGTAAAGAAAGGATCGCGAGTATCGATGCAAGAGGTGATTGGATCCTGTATCGGTCAATCCCACTGCATCTTCCAATGTATGCGGGGTCTGTAACGGCATCTGCCGCTATAAGTTTTCGGCATTTTCTGACGCAACTCAACCAGGTTCATCAAAGAGGGCATCATATCCCCATTGACTCATATAAATCAGTAATCTAGCGCAGATCCTGACGACAGCATTGCATTCATTGGGAGTTATATATTCTAGTTACGTAGCTCTCGGCCGTCTTGAAGCTACATACAAAAACTTTTCTTGTAGCCCTTCTAATCACCTCGTTCACATCTATATCTACATCAACACCAACACCAGAAACACCAGAAACATCAACATCATGTCCAACGGCAACATCAGCTTGGAAGCCGAGATCGCTAAATACGAAGCTGAACGCAATGCGCTTATTGCGAAAGAGAAGAGCCTACGCCATGGTCTCCGATCCCTCGATTGATTGCATTACCTAGCCACCTTATGCTGACCACCACTACATATAGACTATGAATTCCGACAACGTCTCTCTGAAACCGCTAAAAAGGCTGCCGCTATAGTCTCGAAAGTCCGTGTCCATGAGACCAAAACGGTGTGGAAAAAATTTGAGGATGAGGATGGAGATGTGTTCCCAGGCATGTGCTTCACGCTTGCTAAGGAACGGATGGAGAGCACAATGCTGTGGAAGATAGTGAAGAAGTTTCCTAAGGGTGCTCTTCTGCACGCTCATCTCGAAGCAATGGTGGATAGTGAGTGGCACGGCGCCTTGGTTTTTTTAAGACCTGCAGGCTGACTGGAGCAGTGGACTGGCTTCTCGACCGTGCCCTGGAAACGAAAGGGATGCACATCTACTCGGGTGTTCCCCTGACCACTGAAAATCTCGACACTGCCAGCTTCGAATTTCAATATTCTCCAACTACACCTGAAAACTCCGACTCGATCTACAGCAGCACCTACAATCCCTCGACTCTAATATCCATCACTACCGCGGCAGATACGTTTCCCAGCTCCAAATCTCCGCGTAATGCTTTCCGTGCATGGTTCAAGACCCGAACTACCATCACCCCAGACGAATCGATGAAACACCACGAGGGTATAAACCTAATTTGGGCTAAGTTCCAGAGTATATTCCAAATAATCGGTGGAATCATCTATTATGAGCCCATCTTCCGCAGATTTCTTCGCGAGATCTTGCACAACATACTGGCTGACGGTTGCCTGTGGGCCGATATCCGACTCGCTTTCTTGATGCAGTTTCGAGCCGCCGAAACTGGTGAGCTTCTACCCCATCACGAGGTTATCCGTATCTTTGGGGAAGTGGTGGATTCGTATGTCAAGGAAACTTCTGGCGCCTTCTGGGGCAGCAGAATAATCTGGACTCATATTAGAGCCTTCGAGCCGGAAACGATAATGGAGTCCATGCGTGAATGCATTGATGCGAAAGTTAAGTACCCGTCCATCATCTCAGGCTTTGACCTGGTTGGACAGGAAGATAAAGGCCGAAGCCTCTACTCGCATCTTCCAGAGTTGCTGCAATTCCGTCGACTTTGTGCGGATGCCAGAGTCGATATTCCATTGTATCTGCACGCAGGGGAAACCGTAGGCGATGGAACGGAGACAGACAGCAATCTCTTCGACGCTATTTTGCTCGGGGCTAAGCGAATTGGCCACGGCTACTCAATGTATAAACACCCCCACCTGATGCAATTGACGCGGGAAAAGGGAATCTGCCTCGAAGTTTGTCCCATCTCGAACGAGATCTTGAGACTCACTGCAAGCGTCATGTCTCATCCCCTCCCATCACTCCTGGCCCATGGCGTGCCAGTGTCCATTAACAACGACGATCCCGGAATTCTAGGACAGATGACGACGGGAAGTATGACGCACGACTTCTGGCAGGTGTTGCAAGCATATGATAATGTTGGGCTTGAAGGATTGGGGGATTTAGCGGAGACCGGGGTCAGATATGCGGCGTTCGAAGGGGTTGAGGTCGGTGTAGAGGAGGGAATTAGGAAGGAACGGTTGGAATTGTGGAGAGGGGAGTGGGAACGCTTTTGTGCCTGGGTTGTTGAAGAGTTTGCGGAGTGGGCTTGAGTAAATGGTTGTACAAATGTGACAGAGATAATGCTAGAGGGAGAGAGGTGGATGTGGATGTGGCTCGCCACGGTGTTTTTCAACAAATAGAACTAGAGGTTCTGGTATTGAAACTGTGCCGTATGATAGCAACCACTGCTCCTGAGGAATCGTCTATTGGGCTTCGAATACTAGTACATAGCACTATTCTGTGGCAGCTAGGTATCCCTACACACTTGATTTTGTAGATTGGTCACAATAGTCATTTGGGAGTAGTGGGGAATACTAATCAATGGGTGGTAGAGCTTGTGACTGGTGAAACGCCTTATATTACTCCCAAATCGGGTGTAATTGACCACCCGACTATTCGACTATTGTGACCAATCTACAAAATCGAGCGTGTAGGGGATAGTAGGTAGTGCATTCTCGTCGTGATCTTGGGTATCGATTGCTGCAGAAACGGCGACAACCAATATCAATACCTGTATACCACTCACATTTCATCCTAACAGTGTAAAGACCCGCGCGGACTGCCCATTCAAAACTTTCTGCCACAATACCCGCACGCCTACTATGCTCAAGGAATGAAATTGAACGCGATTGCTGAAATTAGCAGTCAACACGAGTTTGTGCAGGACATGTGTGCTGGTGTAGGTACTCCGTAGGTAATTATAACTGCAGACTCGCACTTCTCGGGGGGTGGTAGGTCGGCACAATCGTAATGCTCTGCAGTGCCTGCCTGTCTTAGAGTATGGTGAATGCATTTGGTGCTGCTGTGTGGTGCTGCTGTGTGGTGCTGCTGTGTGGTGCTGCTGTGTGGTGCTGCTGTGTGGTGCTGCTGTGTGGTGCTGCTGTGTGGTGCTGCTGTGTGGTGCTGCTGTGTGGTGCTGCTGTGTGGTGCTGCTGTGTGGTTCTGCTGTGTGGTGTTGCTGCGTGCTTTGCCTGTAATAAATATTGAATTGGCCGCTCAGAGATCTCCAACTGGTCGGACTACTTGCGGATGCTGGGGCCATTGTGAATATCTTTGGGATACCTTTCTACCTGTGGCTGGCAGCACGGCTGTAGCAAGAATTCTCTCAACCACCCTAAATCCCATCAATACTCTGCTCAATGGGATGCGCAACCTGTATTTAGTTTCCAAAACTTGGATTCGGTCAGGCAGACAACCACGCTTTATTTGTGGCTAAAAGTCTTAGATGGATGTATAGTCCGCACGTGTCCTGGTGTTGAAGGCGGATGAGAAGGTTGAGAAGTCTGAAGACTGGAACTGGAGGAAGGGGTCGCCTACTTACTAAGTACTTATATAGCACTGTTCTTGTCTTCAGTTTCGCCGACGCTCACCTTTCCTCCATGATTTGGCTGCCAACGATGTGACACCCTCCCATCAGTATATAAACCCCAATCCCCCCCCCATTTCACCTTCTCTTCCAAGGCTCACTCACCGATAGAGTATGCACTTTTTTCAAACAGTTTCGGGAATGCCATTTCAACAATACAGCAGCTTGCTCCGTCCCAGCAACCGCCCAGAATTATACTTAACTCAGTACTGTTACTCATGAACCGAGGCGAAGTTGGCTATTACTAGCGAAGAGCAAGGCTGCACTTGAAGAATGGCGGATAAGATCTATTGGAAGTATGACATGCAAGAGAGTCGGACCTACAGAGCAAACAACGCATGCGAAAGCCGAACAAACAATGCGAACACCCCCCATGAGGGCGAGGATACTATCTGGGCAAATGATAGCAGGGTGGGGCGTGGGGTAGCGGCCTGATGAGCCGACACCCGTCAGGGCTACTACATTCTGCCACGGTGAAGCGCACGCCTGAGGGGTACCCACCCCTTCGGATGTGTGCAGACTGTGCGGTCTAGCATATCCACTTCGGCATCGTAGTGATTTTCAATATCTTTATGTAGCTGTCAACCGGTACAGCGTCGAATTCCCCCAGTACTAAATACAGCTACCAGACAAAACCAAACCACACAGGTGACATTGCAATGCACCAATCAACCTAGGTTCTAGGTATTCTTGATTGGCCTTGGTCCACTGCATTCCGAGGAGTAAAAACTTCGCCCTATACTTTATATATTAACGCACATCAAGTCTCCGTATAGCAACTAAGGCTGCATGTTATCCTTCACCGTCGACAAGTTGTGCTAAATCATATTGCCGTATCTCAATACTCATAACCACTGGTCACTGGAGACAGAAGCTGCCGGAAGACCTGACCAGCCAATGCTACCCAGAGTGCTTCGTCCTCGGGAGGTCGTCCGGCAGGCTGGATAGGAAACTGACGCCGATTGCGTACAGGGTGACAGGAAGACAATCAAACCCGCACTCGCGACCCGGATTGTAGATTCCGCTATTTATGGGGAGGTCGACGAAATGGTAGGCACCCTGCACATCCCCACCCGCACTTCCACCCAGTCCACCGAACAGCGCACAGCGTAGTTCTAAGAACGAATACAAGCGGCGAAGCGTCTCGGTTCGCAGTCGAGGGTATCTAAGATCATTAATCTGGTGAAACTATCGAGAAGGAACAACTTCTTGTCGAGCAAGAGGCAGTCCGCGGTCGGCGAATTGAGGATGTGGTCGAAGTTTCCTTGTAGAGAGGGTTCGAGTCAAGGATGTGGGTACCTGTCTGGGGCATCTTGGTGATGGCTGATTGCATGACATGTGAGATGGCCTTGGACTGTCGTCAGGGTGCGAAGGTGCTTGTGACAAACGCCGCCTTGGCACTAGCATATCGCGCCAGAAACAAACGTGTCCCCGCTGTCTGCAGTATTTCGTTCACAATATATCCATAGACATTAAGAGACCTATATATTCCCCTCAACTTGCATACTCTCTCATATTTTCCAACAATTACATTGTTAGTTCCACTATGTAATCCTCTCGTCGGTTGCATGTGAAACCCGGCACCTTTACGCGCCGGCAGGCACGAGACACAAGCTCTCAACCTCCCGTTCTTGGAGATCTCATTTAAACACCCATTCACCCTTCCTTTGTGCACCAACGGCATCCTCGCACCTCTCACAACCATACACTATACCGCCCCCGAAAAAAAAGCCTTCACCATGTCTCTAGCTAACTGTTTGTCTCCCTCTGAGCGTCCTCGTGATATTGCGCGCTAACTCAACTACAGCTGCCTATCCATCTTCGGCAGTCTTCGACATCATCAACGAAGAGCTCCAATCGCCAGAAGCTAAGAAAGACTTCATTAAGAAGGTCAACGGCATCTTCGTCTTCACCCTCAAGAGCGAGGCGGGCGAGACATCCAGCTGGACCATCGACCTCAAGAACGAAGGCACAGTCACTGTGGGCGCCAACGAGAACAGAGACGTACAGCTACTCCTCACAGACACTGATTTCCAGAAGCTTGTCGACGGAAAGGCGCAGGCACAGAGATTGTTTATGAGCGGAAGGCTCAAAGTCAAGGGAGATGTCATGAAGGCTACTAAAGTAGAGGTGGTATTGAAGAACGTGAAGAAGTCTGCCTCAAAGTTGTAAAAAATTAAATAAAAATCTGGAGAGAAAGTGTAGGATATCATTATAATGACAGGGGAGAGGAATGTAATGTTTGCGCGCAATTTTCCGTGTGCGGCTGTCATATTTTGATGCGCAGAATCTATGGTTCTAGATCTGCCATTGATCTCCTTCTCGTGCGATTTTCTATGCTTCTTTTTTTTTGTGTTTTTATTTTGCGTAATAGAGCGGTTTTAGCATGTCAGGGTTCTGCAGTTTGGCGTGTAACCAATAGACTTGTCTATCGTTTCTTGTTTGTCGGATCTTTCATCGATTTCTTCGGTCCCGTCTTGATATCACCCAACCTTGGAATAGGAGTCCTTAACACGAGGACCCACTCATGACCCATCAATCATTTCAATAGTTTTCATTTATTTCCGGCAATATCAGCGAACCGTAACCAGTCCCACGAGAAAAACAAAACCCTTCATCACTCACTCACTTCTATCATTTTTTTCCTCGACTGTCCCCTCATTCTGATCATAGGTGTCGCATCTCCAAAACGGCGTACGCACCAACTCTACCGACCTCGCTGGCGCCATTGCTGCAAGTGCAGGCCGCTTTTTTTGATTAAGGAACTGACGGCGGAGCGGATGGTAGTGGTGGTAGTAGTGTGTATGGCTGATGGCTTTGTGTGAGGAGCGGTTGATTGTGAGGGGAGGGGTGTATCTGGAGAAGTGTTGTGTATGGTTTGGATTGAAGTAGAAACTCCACGGAGAATGGGCAGAGGAGGAGGAGAATGGGTACATTGTGAACGGAAGTAGATGGATGGAGGAATATAGAAGGGGAGGAGATATATATATCAAGGGGTGGGGTGTTCGTGTTGACGGTGTTGACACTGTACATACAGCTCGGTGTACTCAAGTTGCGTGCTGTCTGGGCTGGAATCACGTAGAGTAGATAACTGGAATAGCTATCAGCCGTGGCATTGTCAATTCAGAATATACAAATCAAACAAAGCGAGAAATTTGGATGGAAAAGACAAATTAGTGACGTGGACGTCAAGTGTCTGCAGTCGAGTGATTGGTAGTCGAGTTTTAGTGTTTGAACCACCCAACTCCATTCTCACACGTTCAACCCCACCTAACCAACGTCACTTGTTTATCGCCAGTTTTATCATTATTATTGTTATTATTATCCCCACAGCAAATGGTCTAAAGCAGCGTGTTCCTAAGCTGCTATGGACGGAAGACCATCGTCAGCACCTCCCCACCCTCCGAGAGTCTCCCCTACGCCTCTATCAATCAAGACCGGAGATCTCGGGGTATTCATCTTCCAAATTTTCACGTATCGCTTGCAGCTGACTCGCACTTTTAGCGCCGTGCAAAATCCTCTATTGGCGGATCCTCACCAGACTCCATTGAAGAGGCTGCAGCCTTTCTATTCCATCGCGTTAGAGCCCTACTTTCCTCCGACAACGATGACGACGATAACAACGGTTCAGCTACTCGGGAAGCAGAATGTTTGGATGAGAATTTGCAGACCAGAACTCCAGCAGCTGCAAGTTCCTTATACTATGGAGACGAAGGAGAAAGCGGAGATTCTGGATCCTTTGAATCAGGAAAGGAGACTCCAAAGAATAGAAACATAGATCCTCAGAGAGTTTTTAATAAAGAGAAGCATGAGCTTGGCTACGAATTGTCAGACCCTGACCTCGATTCAATTATTCGAATAGGAGATGTTATACACAAGTCTATTGCTAGCTCGATTGTTAAAGAATCTGGTGTTACTTTAGGGCGTCCGCATTTTTCGCACACATCCATTCCCGCCGATATAGGTCGGGTTAGTTTGCGGCAAAGGACCAAGAACCGAAGTTTGGGGAAAATAACGCCTTCTCCTGCGGCCTCTGCTGTCGGTACCATCGGTGCTTTAGCTGAGGGGTCATCGTCTTCAGAGGAGGGCGAGGAGGTATTGGCCGGAGGAGTAGATCCGGAGAGGATACGACAGAAGTTTATGTCTTCTCCTGAGCCCATCAAACTTATGGATCCGCGCATCAAAGTTGTTTATGATGACAGCTCTTCTCCCGCATCATGTCGAAATTCCCCCGACCTTTTCTCTCGACCGCTCCGCATCGGTTCGCCTGTAAAACGCCCTCCAAGCACTCCGACAAATACTATCGCCAGTCCACAGCCGCTTATTGGAATTATTCCTGCTACAGACTCTTCTAACTCCTCCATTTCCATCGACTCCACGGGGAATGTGAAAGTGAATGGGCAATCGACATCAGGTGGAGTGTGCACTCCCCCAGACCAGTCAATGGTTGGACACACTGGTGCTACAACCCCCGAGGAGGAGGGCGCTCCCGGTACAGCAACAGTCAATCGGGGAACCATGACTGAATTCGATTACGATGAATATGCAGAGGAGAAATACGGACCACCAGGCATATCCGTAATATCGTCGACATCTAAAACACCACAAAAGAATCAGTCGAATACGGATCTGGGGGATACTCCGCAAGATTTTAGCAAGTATTCAACGGATACGTTCGCAGCTCTATCATCCTATGACGACTCGGATCCGCCGGTAATGAAAGGGCCACCACCATCATCCACTCTGTACCAAGAATATATTCGTTCCGAACCGTCCAAAGGATCCAGGGTGGCAAGCCGCAACAGAGCACGCATACCAGAGGAATTATATAGTGTTTCTCGTAGCGCAATGCAATTAGAAGACGGGAAGGTCCCCGCCACAGCCCAGTCTTTCACAAGAATAATCACAGACCTGGAGGACATGCTGAATCATGCGCTCGAGATTGCCGGACGCGCAGTGAAAGATTCAAGTTCAGCCTTAGACCAAAGGGATGCTAGTATTCGAAGTTTGCAAAGTAGCACACGTGGAAGCCTGATAAGTAGCGGGTTTGAAGGCACGGAGCGCGCAGTTACAGCTCCCGAGTCTCTCGCCGATCCAGAGGAAAATAACAATCTCAACGGTCATTCCGCAGTAGATGCTCCTGATCCCCAACCTAGGCCCAATAAGATCCATCGCGATGTCAACACGAGTAGCTCAGCTGCAGTGTATTCCGACGACGGAGAACCTACTAGTCAAAGTAACTTGGAGTATGACAAAAGGAAAAAGACTCGTCGTTCTCCTCTTCCCATCATCGATATTAAGGAGTCGGAGAGGGAACGGGCATGGCAAAGTAATTTACATGATGTCTCTTCTGAACAAGTTTCGACAGTTGCTAGGAAAACTTACAGCCCAGACAATTCCTTCAACCAAATAGCCTCTGGGCCCGAGCAGAGATTTCGAATGGAAGTTGGAAGGGATGGAGAGATTATTCTCATTCGAATTCCTCCTCAAAGGTTGTCGGTCGACCATAGGCGGTCGTTGCCTACTGATGGAGAAACCAGTAATCCAATGTCACGTAGGTATAGGGGTGGTTGGGAATGGAGCTTATGGGGTAAGCGGTTTACAGCCACTATTGCCTGCGGAGTGGTGGGCTTGATTGGTTGGATAGTTAGAAGCTATTATGCTGAGCTACCACAGATTGAGGAGCACTTGGAAATCAGTCCAACTGTTGCTTCTTTGGGCAATTCGATGTTTTTCCTCGCTCTTGCCATCCCAACTTCAATTTTATGGCCTTTGCCACTGTTACATGGTCGAAAACCCTACCTTCTGCTCTCTATTTCGCTCCTGCTGCCTTTGCAGCTACCCCAGGCACTCTCCTTACCGCCATACACAACTGATTCTCATACTTGGGATCGTTCAATGCAACCATATGTGGTATGCCTGCTCTTCTTCCGGACCGTCTCGGGACTTATTTTGGGATTCGCCTTCATGAATGGCTTTGCAACAATCCTGGACCTTTTTGGACCAGACACGGGGGCTTGCTGTCGAGGTGGAGTAGTTTACAACAACCAGGTTCCCCTTGAAGGGCAAAACCAGTACCATGCAGTTACAGGGGGTGAAGCCGGAGTTAGGACGGGAATTTGGGTTGGTATATTCACTTGGATGTTTGTCGCATCTCCTGGGCTTGGGTTCCTCTTTGGAAAGGTCGCGATTGCGACCACCACTCCTGCATGGGGGTTCTGGACAGTAGCTATTCTGACTGCTTTTCTTTTGACTCTAATTCTGGTTGCTCCCGAGGTTCGTCCACCATGGAAAACAATTCGAATATGTCGGATGACATCAAGGAGAGGGAAGCGTCCTGCTATCGCTGGGATCGCTGGGTCTGAGGTGGTGGAACGAGGGGAGATCAAGATGATCATGTTTGGAAGCTCGCCACGATGGTGGTGGGAAGAGGTTTCCGCAGCTTTTCTTCTTACATGGAAAATGATGCATCAATACGGGTTTCTCCTACTTGCGGTGTACTTTGGATGGGTTTTCGGTCACCTTGTCTTGGTCATGATGGTTCGTATTTTTGCCTAGAATGAAAATATATCTGACGGTTTGATATAGCTTCTAGCATCATTGATTGATTTCGAATACAACTTTGCACCCACAGACATCGGCCTTGCAATGTTTGCGTTCCCGCTTGGCGCTCTTTTTGTAATCCCCACGCAGCTCTCAATGTTTTACTTGACCAATTTTCGACACCGTTCGAGTGTTGCCATGCATAACAGTAACTACGGCCATACTAATGTGGGACAACATCCCTATCGCTGGGCATTGCGGATTGGTGCTATCATGCTGCCAACTTCAAGCATACTCTTGACAATATCTGCGTCAGGGTCTACTCACTTTATGGTGCCAGTATTCTTCGCGGCGGTCGTATCTTTCTCTACTGCCCTTGTCGTAGCAGAATCATACATCCTATTAATGGATAACTTTGATATATCAGATCTCCCGGAGCCATCCCTCAACTCGGGATCCGGATCGATATCTCAGGGTGCAAACCTGACGGGGGCTCCTCATGGAACCCCGAGGCCGATGAGTCTGCACGCGTCAGACGACGAAAGCTTTGCAACCTCACATCCATGTCTTAGTTCTGGTTTAGCTATCTACCATGGACTCGCATTCCTGTTTGCAGCAATGGCGGTGGGGGTTAGCACTCACATTGTCGAGGGCATTGGAATACGGAAGGGGCTGGGTGTTTACACTGCTGTGACTTGTATAGTGACTTTTGGGCTGGCTTATGCACTATGGCGGAACAAGGAGGTTAGGTTGGTGGAAGTTTTCAATGACAACGAGCAGGAGAGGGATACAAAAGTTAGTCTGTTGCAGCGGTCGTGGGGAACGCGGTGGACAGAGGTTAACGGGATGGAGTGGTGGGAGGATGAACATGCCGTTTAGGGCTGAACACTGCTGTTGCTGCTGTTTCCATTCTACTAGTACATTAGACCCGTAGGACGAGGTAATAGGCGTCTGGGCTTGGGGTTGGTAAATGGAAAAATCGAGAGATTAAGGTTCATGCTCCTAACCCAAAGTTCCTTTTCCCGGCCTCAGTCGAGGTCCGGTCAGAGTGCTATTTTGAGGCTTTCGAGTAGGTTCTCAGGGATGACAGTTGTGAGAGAAGCTATGAAATGAAGTTTATTATAGCCCATCAGCTGAGATAGCAGTCTGCGAAATTGTCCTGCCTATACCAGAGATGAATCAGCGGTAACCTGCGGAGTGGTACCAGCGCGAAGGAGCACCGTCTATCACCGATATTTGGGAGGATGGGTATTCTTAGTACATACGCTACACAGAAATTTCAGTGCACTCCATACGGGTTTTGAAGGTTTAGATTTAGTTACTACTAGTATCTCTAACGGACAGGCTCGGGGATGTACGAATGTCAAGGATGTTAGAAAATAATCATGAAAGCTCCTCCTTGGGTCTGTAACCTCGGAAGTTGTGCAGGTTACCATTAGGTGGAGCAGCAGCAAACAGTATTGTCGTCAAAACCGGGGCAAGGCGTTAGCCATTCGGGTGTGAAGTTGATAAACTTTAAACGCAGGACTCCGAGACAGGAGATCTTAAACCTGGGTGCCGGAGGTTCGGACCACAGAGAAACTAGCTGTAATCAGCTAGCAAGGGAGCGGGGTTTAATGTTGCTACTTCAATCTATGAATAGTACCTTTGCTACCAAGAAAAGATTGATTGACTTCAGGCGCCATCAAATCTCCTACAAACCGGGATTCCCCCCAGTACCAGCACTATACTGAAATCGGAAACGTTCAATGATGTGGATCGATAGGTAGGTTCTGTCAGGTTGGTGGATCCGTGATCGATTTCGCTGTACACAAGCATTTGCTAGATGAAGTCTATCCCCACCACAAACTCTAGCTGGACTACCTATAATACTCAGTCTTATAGCATACTCAAGAGAAATCAGGCAGATCGTACTCACCTGATTCAGCATTGCTTCTCTACCAAACGGGCATGGCTCCCAAGTTACGTACACAATTACTCTTAACAGCGACCCTGACCTGGCTGCGCGGAAGACTGCGGCTCCAAGGTTTGAGATCGCGTGTTCCACAGCGCTCAGCATGCCGGTCTCATGATGTCACCTCATCAACCGCAAATCGCCGCAAGCACCTCTCCAATCTCCTTGACCAGCTACCGCCCGCCGCTGTCACTCAGACCCCGAGACACTGTTTTCTCCTAGGGCGTGAGAAATTAGTCTGCGTTGTGAGAAGCTTGTCCAGACTACTGAGTAACTAGTGGGAAACCTCTGCCATAGTGGTTGAAGAATAAGTGGGATTATGTATGACGGCGTGCAGGCGTTGTTAGCAGGAGTGGCCTTGTCCGGATGAAGTGTATTTCTCCGCCAGGTGCACAGCTGTTTTTTGGACTGGTGGCCGGTCCGAGCCGTTCCACCCGGGTATATCGAGTGACCTAGCGTGACCAACATAGAACTTCGGTTGTGCTGGTGCAGGGTACTGGGGACAAACCTGTGGAGCCGTAGAGCACAGGTGGACTGTCGTGCCATTCACGTCTTATTCCCGCCAAACGGTTCGGGGGCAGAACATGTTGCCGGCATAACCGGTACTTCGAATGGTATATAAAGACCTCAGCTAGCTGGTACTTTCGATCTCTCCATCCACACAGCAACATTCGTTCTACAATAATAATCGTCACATTCACTCAACATTTCAATACTTAATTCAAACCAACAGACTACCGTCGTTACTCAAATCATAATCATGAAGTTCAGCGTCATCATCCCCGCCGGCCTCGCTGCCATCGCTTCCGCTGCATCCATCGAGCGCCGCGACGACCTCCCCAAGCTGTTCGACCTCACCTGCACCAAAAAGCTGCCCGACGTCATCTACAGCACGCTTATGTACGCCAACGGTATGCCAAAAAAAACACCACACTCTCTATGTATCCCACCAAATGCTAACAGGTACATCAGGATCCGCCTTTATCGGAAACGTCAAGTACGACACGTACAGCGAGCCTCTGCTGCGTCAGTATTTCCCAGATCCCAATATCCTTCTTGTGCTAACTTTCATACAGTCGACAGCGCGTGCGCCTTCACATCGTTCCATTCGAGCCCTACCGGATGGCAGAACCTTTACATCTTCCCTAACAAGACTAAGCCCGTTGGCTTCACCACCCCTCACTCCGCCAAGGTTCCTAAGGGAGCTGTCACCACTGGCTTCGTCAAGGAGCACAGCAACTTCTTGTACGACAACGGCAAGAGCTCTAATGCAAAGTGGGCTGTGTGCCCTGTTGATGGTCAGGACGGCACGTGGCAGCTCTACTGGAACGGCAGCAGTAACAAGAAGGCTTTGCATAAGGACTGTGTTTACACCCCGTTGAAGATTGGAAAGACCAAGGAGTGCCGTAACTAAAAGGGGAGCTGCTGCGCTTTGAAGGTACGGAGATCTGTTAATATCTTGGTTTTTTATGGCCTTGTATCTTTTTGTGTCCTAGATAGCAGTAATGGTGTGTATCATATGTTGGAAGGGGAGAGGGCTAGGAGACGACGGAGAATATAAAACATTTATGTGGAAAAAGATGGCCGAAATTGGGCAGCCGTACTTCGTGATATCCATAAACTGGTTTGACTACCAAAAATTCGAAAATAACTGGATACAACCGATGTAAAAAAAGTAGTAAACAAGGACCAGAAACAGGGGAGTTCAAGCTCTGGGATCAAGTAACATAGCATGTCAATGAGAGCCCTAAAAATGTGAGGCTCATGAGGTTAGATCCCTGTCCTTGAAAGCTTTCCTTTAACTACCCCCAGGCCCGACGTTCCATCGATCATTTCCAGGCTTCACTGCATTTAGTTTCGCAATGCCTTTCCCCTGGGCACCCCTGGGAGTCCACGGTGCCAAATTAACCATCTGTGCGCATCCAAAACCCAATTGCTTCCATCGGCATCGGCCATTGTTAATGCTCGAGACCACTATTAGATATGATGACGACGCTGCAATCAATCTGCGCGACTTAAACCAGGATAAACAACAGGGCAGCGGGGGAGTAAGTAGGTATGGGAGAGAGGTCCCACCGCACTCAGATATAAAGTGACCCGTAGCACAGCCACACTAGCTGGGAAGAGCTGTTGGATGCGATGTGCGGGCACTTGACATTTCTTGTGGGGTTTTGCCTAGCCCGAATATATCTGTATTAGCCTGGGAAGCTCATGTAAATATACATACCCACCTATTTCATACGGCTAATCATTATTCGAATACTTATGCAACAAGGTTTCGGATTTCTGAATGGCAACGCATGGCGCTAGGCCATGTAAACAATAAGTGCTGTAAACATTGGTACTGTAAATACTGACGTTCGAAACCTGTAACGCTCACTCTTTCTGGAAATCTGCTCGACTCCACGCCCGGTATATAGAGAGAGCAGCCAACCCCGCACACGCAACGCGAGCGGTAGATAGAAAGAAAAAAACTTATACTGCTTCTGGACTTGACTCACAGCGCTCGCTTCTCATTTATAGCATCATTTGCTACTTTCCCAGTTAGTTGGGGCGGAAGCCTTCTAATAAACAAGAGTATACGTCTAGCTTACTTAAGTAGCTAGCAGCGAATAGTGCTATAAACACCAAAGTTCGAAACTTGTAATGGCCTATTATTTTGCTCCCTTTTGTCCCTCGTGTGATGGTGATACTAGATTGAACACATGCATAGCTGTGGATGTTGAACAAGGCGGGACCTAAGAACTTGAGGGCTGCCCAGCCTGGATCTTTTATTCACGATGGGCTTGTTTTTGAGGAGGGTCTTGACCATTGGAGAGGGATGAAATGTAGGAGAAGCGGGGGGATGTCGAGTGACGTGCCGATAAGGTGAGGTTTAACGGAAGCACGTGGCAGAGATTGGCCCGTGCCGCGCTCGTAACACACTACCGTTTTTGCACTCTTGCAACTGGACACTACTGAATGTCAATGTCAACAGGTAGCCCTCCACCACAATAATACAAAGTCAAAAAGAAACACCGAGCACCGGGTAGCCGTCAATCCAATCCTCGTTGAAATCAACACTAGCAGATAGTTAACACTGAAAACTAAACAAGCCCCAGCTTTTGGGCCGATAAACCCGCAATAATAACCGATAGACTGGATCCCACATCACCTCAGATAGAAAAGGATGATGAAGGTTCAAAGAAAAATGCCCCTGAATTAATAAGCCGGTTGTAGAAAATATAAATCAATCCTAAAGACATCAACCCAAGAACAAAAAACTCAGAATGACAAATAAACCTTAAGACAGCGGAAGAATTTACAAAATGACCTACAAGAACTATTATAACAATGTCACATGTGGGAGAGATGCAAATTCAAAGATCCATAGTGAGCCATTCCCATTCCGACATGCTGGACGCTGAGATAACTGCAGAAGCGATAAGTGTATGGTCTGTTGCTAATGCGCGATCGAGGAAGTGGATTGCTGCGTTCTATTGTCCATATCTCCATCATCTCTTTCTATATCCTCATTCTGGCTCCTGGAAATTCGTGGTTGATTCATGCCAGAGCATTTCAGAGGTACGGCAGCAGTCGGATCTACGGTAGCAATCGGATCTACGGAACCCGTATATTCACTCGCTAGAGTGCTATCATTAGGTAACTAGAATGGCGGCGCATCGGTCCTTGGAGGACTATCCGCCTCTGTCAATGATGACGTTATTATAGTGTTCGGTGCGATTGAATTCTTCCTTATATCACCCTTCCCTACCACACCAGTTGAGGTATCTGCGCCATGTACAGAATTTCCTCTTCTCATGTGTAGCGGAACCGGACGAGCCACCCCAAAAGCCGACAAATTATACCAACATGCAATGCACAACAGGTGGCTCTCGCAACCCCTTCTCCACAACGTACTATTGGAACAGTTGGTGCAAGTCATGGGGGTCTGGTTTCCACTTGTCCCACCCATTGCATTGTTTCCTTTCGAATCATTCGGTGACGCTAACCCGGAGAGATCGGCAGCAATCAAATTCTTGCCAAGCATCCCTTCCGCATGAGTCGAGGTGTCTGCAACTTCCGCTTCTCCAGTTTCATTTCTTAATCACATCGGATTTCGGAGAGAGCGCACGGATCACTCCGTGGGGCTTCAAAATAGTCCACAGGCATTGCACAACGGGTGGCCCTCGAGATCACTTCTCCACAACGGAGTTGTTTGTGTAGAACAGTTGGTGCAAGTAGTTGGCGCCCCTCAGCCTGTTGCACTACTTCCCTTCGAACTATCCGGTGGCGCGGACCTGGAGAGCTCGGCAGAATCGAAACCACCACCTGCTGGCGAGCCAAAAACCAATATGGAGACAGCTCAATCCCCGACCGCCTATGGATATATATTGATATCTGCTCTAAATCCGGTCAGTAGACTCGACGGTACAAGGTTACTTAGGGTAAACTGGGTACTTCTACTGTTTTTAATCCCAATGGCTGCATTTTTGATCGACAATTGGTACTGATACCTGTTCGAGGAAGTCGCTTTCTCCTGAGATGTCATCGGATGCGCATAATTGGCCATCATTTAGCGTCAGGTGTTCCCCGTCTTCAGCTGGGATACAGACGACCTTCATGGGTAAACTCTTCAGTACGATGTCAGCTAAATGTCTTCCGAAATGTTTCTGAAGTGTTTCTCTAGTTTCTTCGATCCCTTCGAGACAGAATAAGCACTTGATTACCGAAGGAGGCCCATGAACTCTCCTAATTTCGTGGCTATCGACTATTTTATCGATATTCAAGATGGGATTACTGCACTTCAGGTGATCTTTCAAAATATGCCCGGCGAATTCTGCTCGTTAAGAAAATGACTTTGCGCAGTCTCCAACGCAATGCCATTCAGAAGAAAAGCCCCTGTGATACTGGAACTCGTGAGACACACAGGCTCTCTTGGACTCATATGTTCTATCCCTATCCAAACATGCTCCGAAGGTACACGAATAAGGTTGTATGTCGTGGAGGACGTGTTTTCTATCATACTTTTGATCGGCATTTATTGATACTAGGGCAGATGCTACGCACTTCCACTGGGATTTGTTATGTATACCCCGTTGAATCTTATGGCATATATTGCACACAAATTCAGCTCCATGTTCCAAACGCATCGGCGGCGGAGTGATTCGGGCATGACCGTTACTTTCTGCAATTTTTGTAGCGCAACTGTTGACAGATATTTCGGATAGTGACTCGTTCCCATCGAAGGTTGATCTGTAGTCTGCTTGGCAGCTACTATCTGATTTTGTGGTTGCTTTTTCAGAATGACTAGTGCTGATATCTTTAGTCTGATCTCAGCTAGTTTTCGAACTCGTAAATGGCGTATCTAGTTGACATGAGCAAGGCTTTTTGCAACCGTTGCATCAAGGAGGCGAAATTTGTCCAAGATGGTCCTTTCGTACGACATTTCCCCGGGATTTGATGGCAATGTCTGCTTCGGCTTCTCCGGCCGCTTGCTTGAGGTTCAGGGATAATTGGTTCGAGAATAATTTCTAGATAAGGAATCAAATAGTAGAGCGAATCATTTAATTGTTTGGCCCTGGCAACGAGCTGCTGCGGCACCAACTCGGGCCCGTTACCAGCAATGAATCCAGAAAGTAGAGGCGCAAGACGCTGTGCTGTTTCGATCAGATCCTTCAAAACTGCCCTTTCTGGGATGGGAACTCTATTGAACCCCTCAGCAAAATATCGATTGATAGAAAGTATATGCTGACCAGTACGTAAAGCATGTGCAGCAGTGGAAGAACAATAACAACTGATTCCAGGAGTTCGAATTCCCCAGTATCGTGAAGAAGGCCATTAGCTATCAGAGGTGCTCGGAATTATTCAACAATGCTCGTAATCTTCATGATGATGTTTGCAAGTTGGTGGAGATGCTTGTACTGAAGCGGATGGTTTTCTGTCGAGAATGTCGGCACCTACTTCGCGTTGTGGCCAGTGAGACTGAGGCAATTGAAATGATGGGCGATTTTGATCATATTATGTGTAAGAGTGCATCGCTTAGAGCGGAATAGAACGAGCATGAACGAGCATATCGGCGATGAGTTCAATATTCGGATACAGTATATAAAGGACATCCTTGATTCCATCTAAAAGCTATTATCTTCACTTATTGATAGGCACGACAATGATACAGTACAGTTACCTACCAATTCCTTCTTTTGGGGCTGTATTGGCTAATAATAGTGCCTAGAAACAATCACTGATACTTCAGAAGCCGGACACGGCGCGCACATACGCACTCATACGTAAAACTGTAAGAGCAGCAGGAAACAATCCTACAGATAAAGTAAATCTTAGAAATCATATACCTATCTATCTCTTTAATCTCAACGGTTAATATGCAACAGACACAGCAACGGGGTAGGTACCGTCATATGAGCGAAGAAAGTAAATCACCTGCGTATGAGGTCGGACTAGAAAGCCTCATTTCATTCTTGCCTGAAACTGAGTTTCTCGCATAATGTGTTTACAGTACGGGGTTTTTTGTATGGTGCGGTAAAGTGGTCAAAATACCATTTCAACGATGTCGTGCATGAAATTAATGGAATTGGGTAACTTCATGCACACCAACACCCAATTTCAGTAGTTATACACCACATCAGCTTAGCACCACAACATCAGGGTATTTGACAGCATCATGTACCAACTAGTGGGGTTCAGTGCTTATGCACCAAATTCCACAAGTTTATGCATGCCATTGTCAGCTATATACGACATCATGCTACAATATCATTAAATTCACAATGTTGTGCATGGAATTGGTGGAATTGGGTGTTGGTGCACATGAATTTACCCAATTCCGTTAATTCCATGTACTAGGAAAATACCAAAAGTCGGGCGTGCCCCATAAAATGCGGAAATCCTACACCTCCACAACAACAATTGAGAGAGATTCTGAAAGTGAAGGGAGTGATAGTAGGCCACCTGAGATGCTTTTATGAAGTTTTCTTAGAAAAATATTTGCTGTGTAGTGAATGCTGAGGATCTTGGCATTTCTCGTTGTATGGGGGAAAAAGTCGGGCGCTCTTTTGCCCTGTGTCACCGCGCCCGACTTACCCCTGTACCCAAGTACAACTTCGTGAATGGTATTTTGACTACTAATTACACCGCCATATTTTTGAGATCAAACCTATTTGTGTTATACAATGCGGCGTTTCACGTAGAATCGCGCCTCAAGCGCTTCTGAAAAAATTTTGCATCAACCCGCCAGTCGCATCAACGCCAAGAAAGCATCGTGTAGGTCTTCTCCCCAGATTCTCGCTTCTTCCCGTAAATAGCTTACCCACTTAAAACTTTTATCTTAACATCCACCTAAATGTCGCGCACAATCCCCAAACTCTCAAAACTCGCAATCACCCTCCGCCTCTCCCCTTCCCCCAAAAACATCTCCGACTCGCGCTCGGTTCTAAAAGCCCTACAAAAATTCGGCCAAGTAACAGCCTTCAAAGCTCTCCGCGTAACCCTCCCGGTCCTCCCTCTCCTCCTCGGCTAACCCAAAGAAGTTCCCAAGCTCACTACAAACTTACACACCCACAACACACGTGCTGTTCTCATCGCCAGAGTCAGTGACAGCCGTAAAAACCGCAGCACCACTGCGTGTAGATGCAATGGAGATGAGCGTGGTTGAAGACTATGGCCGCTGGGGTGGAAGGGAACACGAAGACTATATTGTGCGTGCGAGTGCAGTGGTACAGGATGAGGATGGCGGGTGGGAGGCGCTCAATATTACGAGGGCGAGTGGAGGCGGGTTTGGGAGACGGCCCGGGAGAGCGAGGAGGGAGAAGGTGTTTGATGGCCTTGGAGGCGATGATAAGAACGGTAGCGAGTGAGCGGAGTTTCCCGTGGTAATTCGGTCGGTCCCGGACTCGTGGTGCACTGAAACTACACCAGCATGACTCGAGTTGGTAAAGCCGTTGCGTTGCATATTCCCGGGCCCATGCAAAAAAGGGTTTCAGAAGAGGAAGAAGCAAAAAACGGCAACCTGCAGCAGACAAGAGTTGCACTTAGTCGAATGACTCTGATAAAGCTGGGTTTAGCTTTGTTTAGAGGTGCGCAAAAGGGTAGCCAGAAGAGGAGAGGCGGTGGGAAACACTCTGGTATTACTCGTAATACGCGCATCGCCCGCCTGCGTGCTACGTTTGTTTGTATAAATTAAGGAATCATATATCTCGATACTTAAGTGCACGGTCCCAAACTTGACCCTACACAGCAAGCTCGCAGGGACAGCCGCTGGAAACTAAAACTACAGGAGTGGTGATAAGACCCAACAAGCTTCATGCTCAGTACTGCATGCAAAAGTGCAAAAAAATTGCCTGCTGCTCCACCAACGGACCTAATGCCACAGGTATCGGATGACTCCAGACGCAGGACCCGCAGTTACGAATGCACACCACACCGCACACTTTCCCCAGACATGAGATGAGAAATTGACAAACGTCTCCCATAAAGATGAACACCCGGCCGTAATCTAGATACCCCAAAGAAAAATACCTCTCAATGACCATCATCATCGAAACACCCATTCCTTCCCCCTCAGCTTCTCGGATTCTTCCCGATACTGCCGCTTCGTCCAGCCTCCTCCTGGTGTAGCACCTGTTGTAGTACTACCTCCTCCGCTTCCTTCACCACCAGTTCCCTCTCCTCCTTCTACATGATCATGATATCCCTCCCCACCTCCCTCATCATCCTCTCCTTCACCCGCTCTTGCAAGTACCTCAGCGCTCGTAACAAAAACCCAGTTTGAATATATCTGGCCCGTGTTCGAGGGTCTCGATGTAGATGTAGATTCATCTAAGCCTGGTGTACTCGCAGCACTGCTAGATGAGGACGTAGACGAAAACGGCGAGGAATAGTTCCGCATATTTGTTCGCATCCGTTTCGTATTCAAAGGTAGTATCCCGGCGGAGACCGAGTCCTGTAGCGACGAGAAGAGAGAAGTGATATCGGCAGCGCGGTTCTTTGCGCACGATGCTCGGTGGCGGGGGGTTTGATGTAGCATTGTTTTGTAATTCTGGAGAAGAAGAGAATGAGGAATGTTGTTTTTTTATACGGGGAGATTTGCGTGAATTAATACCACCATAGTTGTACGTTGGCCATGGAAGACGAAACGAAGGTGGTGAGATAAGTAAGTAACTTTTTTTTCTTCTTTTGCTTTTCTTTTGATCCCTACAATTCTCCGGGAATGGAGGGTGATTCGTTCCAGATCAGGAATTCCGGTTCATCGAAGTGTAGACACCAGGGTATCGCTACAGCGGGTTCCAGCGTTTCGTTGGGACGGTGTCTCGTTCCACTGCATAGGCCAATTATTCGCTTGCCAGACCAGGGGTGTAAATGCTTATCTCTCGAGGTTGGCGGGACATGGCATGGGATAGTTATGCCGCTTTGTGATTTCTGAGGTGGTTCGCCCACGAGCGCTGTAGCCGTGCCGGAAAAAAAGCATGCGAAAAATAAGAATAGTAACAATGTATAAGTATCCAGAATCTGGGCCGAACAACACAGCCGATAACGGCGAAACTTGCCCTCATTGTGAGACAGAAATGGGAGGTGGAGCAATCACACACCCAAGATCATTTCTATATTAAAGCTGAAGATCTGGATGAGCATGAGGAGCTTCAAACGAACAGACAAGAGCTCGGCTCGATCGATGCGAACTTCTAAGGTTGAAACTGTTGAATCCGGAAGCCTGGGCGGCACCACGTGGGTTGATCAAAGATTGAACTATCCCCCATCGTTGCCCGTGCAGATGTGGCCTACAATACCCCCGTTACCAACGTGCAGCCTAATCCAATCGGTCGATTTGAAGCATGAGTACAACAACACCATCGAGAAGATATCGAGAATTTGGCGGACAGCGGTATTTTCGGGTATGTATTTGTAGAGTACGAGAGATGTGCATTTGTTCAAGCCTATGTGCGTTTCCGCGTCGACGATCTGCTACTAACTCGGGGTCTAGAAGCAAACAATTAAAAGATGCAATTCGCTGGAATAGAAATTCTCAGGTAGATAACTCTCCAGATCAAGCAAAAACCTCAACTCAGCCGTGGGCTGCGATGGCACGGAGCATCCGATTTATGACCAATCGTGGGACCACATAATACAGCCTCCGGGGGGTTCCTGTATATATTGAGTGTCATACTAATCAGATCTTCCTCCAACTCTCGCAGGAATATCCTCTCTCTCCGAAAATTGGGTTTTATCGCAACTACTCACCAGCAACAAAGGTCTTGTAGCGCTGCACCCGCTCCAACTGTTTTGCTGTGCCCTACAATCCCGGCCAACTCTACGCTCCCTCACCATCTGACGATCTGTTCCGAGTCCTTGAATATCTCTCATGGACTAGCTGCTCAATCCCCCACGAATTGCTGTTCAATCATACGTGCCGCCAGCGTGTGCCACAAGGAGCTTACGTTGCGGTCTCAGATATTGGCATACTTTCTCCGATTGACGATAAAGTATATCTTGCGTTGTTTCTTGAGCTTCAGGCTGCAATCCTGGGCGTTCATCGGAACACAATATCGACATCCCAGCACGCCAAAAACATTCCTGGCCGCATGGTATATATCACTGCCGCAGCCCCATGGAGGTGGAGGTGGCCTTGATCATAGCGAGGGTGAATCGGATCGGTTATCTCGATATACAGTTTCGACTCTTTCTCAAGAAACCATGGAGTACTCACTTGATAGGTAGAGCTCTGACTTAGCTTTGCACACTGCGTAAGCGGTCATGAAGGCCTAAGCTCTACTAAGTAGTCTCGGAGTGGCTTACATACTAGCGTTCGAAGCTTGTTACCTCTGCTCTACTTCACCCATCCGTAGGCACAAGACTTTCCGCAACGGAGCTGGACTCCGAGCTTGGGACTTCATAACTGCTGAAATTGGGAGCAGGTCATCAGTTGGAAACCCAATAACATCTCTCTAATAGAGACTGTGGCCCCCGGCCAAATCCAAGGTTCACGCCCGACAACTCTTACCAATCTAGCGAATCATCAGACACACAAAACAGACACTGCGGGTGTGGCGTGCTAGGGATGTAATACGTTATGTTAGCACACCACCCTCGCTTCTGCCCCATCTTATCTGCAGTTTTGGGTCCTCTCCATGGGTCTTCCTGGGCGTTCAATTTTCCTACTATGTTTCACCAGTACAGCCGCGGAGGAAAAAGGAGAGCAAAATAAATCAGCCGTTACGATTTCGAACCTTGGTATTTACAGTACTTGGTGCTTATAGCACCCTGGCAATTATTACACCATGCATATCCAGCTAAGCTAGACGTCTGCTCTTGTGTATTAGAAGATTCCTTGCTGTAAGTAACTGGGCAAACGAGAGGGAAATGGCACACACTGGGAGTAATACAGTTTCTTATTATCTACTACTGTCTCTCTCTGTGTATTTCGAGCAGATTTCCAGCAAAAGAATGAGCATTACAGGTTTCGAACCTTGTTACATATGTACCTATTCGGATTTATGAATAGTAGGGTGTGAAGGATGCAGGTAGGATTTCTAGACACATGCGCATGCACATGGGCCCCATTTTTTTCACCAGTCCGGTCCGGTTTAGTCCAGTGCAGTCCAAGTTTTTTTGGACTGCGATCGGGCTGTTCTAGGCTTAGTCTGGACTATTTCTAGACTGCATTCAACGTTAAGTATATATTTGCTGTTATTGAGTTGTATTAAGCTGCTATTAGAGGAAATATATCGAGATTGAGCCAGATATCCATACAGAATTGCAAAAATTGGACATTAGAATCAGTATTCGTGGCACTACGCAGGTGAATCGTATTTTACTCTTACTGTGAGAAATCCTACCGAACCCGGATAAGTGTTATGAGCAGGAATGAACTGGTCCAGACCAGGACGGTCCAGTGCAAGACTGGCAGTCAGTAGTCCAGCCCAGCCTAAACTTTCCGCTGGACTGGGCTGTACTGGTCCCTATATCTGGCCGGGACCGTTCAAACTGTGAAACATTGTCCCCAAGGACACAAGACCAAGCCGCTCCACCAACAAAACCTCCAGGCAAGATTCATATCAATCTAATCTGCATTAACGCGGAAAGATCTCTTCCATTCAACTAGGCTGCTATCATGTATGATATTTCAAGGGGAAGAGTTGAGAGCAGACGGCCAGATTTGACCCTGACCAAGGCAGCCCTGTGCCAAAGCAGACTTGCAGTAAATAGGTTGGGTCGGCTCAAGACTACTGATAGCCGACCTGGGCCGGACTATACAGTCAAATATTTGCATGTCTGACAGGTATCTATAGTCTGGATTGACCCATGCCAACAGCAGCGTCATATGTGGAGGTCTGTATCTGACGGTCTGCGAATCTGTTGGTCGGCCGCCGGCTAGACTGACCGCTTCGGAACAGTTTTCGGCCGCCCAGATACCGTTCTCGGTTGTTGTTGCAGTGACGGGAACTCGCTTACTCCGTAGGCAGACCCCATCATCGTTCTCCACTTTCACCCCAACATGGCCCCGCTCGATGTAGGCCTCGAAAGGCTTCAAGGTAATTGCGATATAACGCTAAGTGGGAAGAAATTTCAACTGCGTGTAGGTATAGATATTGTGTTTGATAGTCTCGTTCGCTCTTGGTGCTGCAAAAGAAGCTGTGTTTCGGTATTTGGAAGAGTGGTGTAATGGTTTGGAAGTGTTGAAGTGAGCGAAAAGGAAAACTTCCAACCACTTATGCAAACAATCACCTGTGACCGGCTCTCCATGAACCCTCAACATTAAACCCTAATCAAGCCCTAACTGAGGAGAAGAGGTGCACGCCCGCACACAACAATAGGTATGAAGGCTGTAGAAGGTTGTCTACTCGACCACATCAAAATTCGCCGGACACCGAAACCCTAACCCTAAATAAGTAAAACCGCTAAAGCACACATTAAAAATTACAAGAGCTATTTCCATGAACTCTAGAAGCAATGAGACTAACAGTGGTTGTTGAGTACCCAAGTAGATAATTCAGTAACAGAAACCCAACATAGCGAGCGGCACTCTGTTATGCGGATATCGATATTTGGTCCCTTACAATCTCCCTTGCGACGTTTTGTTCAAGTGGATGTTTCACGAGACCGAATTAAAACTAGGCAGAACTAGGGGGAACTGCCTCGACTAGAAATAGACGCAGACGCAGTGTCTAGTTCTAGCGCTTCCGGTTGAGAAACACCCCAGTGCGGAAAGGCACAATGCCAATGTATCGTCCAATTAGAGTCCCACGACTTACCCTTCCAAGGACCCGGTTGGCCAGTAGCTCTGCAAAGAGGCGGAGAACTGAAGGCACAGTAATCACTAGGTTTGTTATTGGGATCAAGTGCTTAAGCGCCACACTTTAGAATACCTCACATCACGAAATCCAAGGGGTCTACTGGGCGCGCAGGAGCTAGTAAATAACTTATAACAATGCCCTCCTTCTCCCACGCGCTACTATGGTTTGCGTGTGTTACTGACACGAAAGATCACGCCTCCATGAATAACACGAGATACTGACAGTCCTCTTCCATTCAAAATCTATATGACTGAGTATACCGGATCAGACTATAATGCAGGGCATTGAACAACAGCGGCAATACACACTTACACAACATACCACATTCCTGGTGGTCGTACGAAGAAATAATGAATATACGGGACTTGTCACAGATAAGGTACGGGTGCAGGCTGTGGTGGTTACACAGTCTTCTGCTACATCACGGGTTGAATATGAACAACATTTTGGTACTAGAGGTAAGATCACCCCAAAAACCGTGCAACCATCTCTAAAGCTAATCCGTTGGTCAGTGCCCGAGCCCGCAAGTGTGGCGACTGATGAAAGTGAGTTGTTAATGACACAAGAGACTAGTCAGTACTAATGTACAATGTCCAGCACCTTCCACCGGTTTTATACTGGCCCTGAGCATTGGGATACCAGTCCTCCTACTTCTCAGCATCCTACTATTCTATATATACCGTTCCCGGCAACGCAGCCTCACAGCTAGTACGAACGCACCTATACTGGGTCCGAAATCATTCACCAATTCCAGCAAGCGATCACGAAGTAGCACTTCTCTGCGTAGCAACAGCAGATTCCCAAATGCACCGCCAACACGACTATCGCCTCCAGAAGAAAATCTCCGGGCAAGAGCTACAGAAGGAACAACCAGTCCCGTGCAAATTCCTCAACGATCTGACACTGGAACTCCAATCGCCGAACTGCTAACCCCCATCACGTCCAATAACCGCCCCCAAAAGCGGCGCTCCACGCTTCCTCCACTTCCTCGTTTAAAGATTGAGCGTGTCAACACACGCCGAACCAGCAGACAATCCAGCCAGATTCTGTGCACTCCCGATACTCTTGTCAGCTGCTTGACTCCAGTTGCACCATCAAACGAACTATCTAGACACAAACCAATCGATTCGTCATTCTACCGATCAACAGCAGCAGCAGCAGGCCCTTTATCGCCGCTCAGCCCAGTAGGACCTTCGTTATCTACGGTCGCAGCTTCAGTCATCTCGCATCCAAGCACTAGGCATGCGAAACCAAACTTTCCATATGGTTACCAGTCCGAATATCCAGAGGCTATTGAATCTGGACCATCGAAACCACCGCCGGCGGCGTTGGGTCCTGCAGAGAGGCAGAGGGAAATCCGGTTCCTGGCTGAGGAAGAACGGTTAATCAGACAGCGGGTTCGCGCCACTGAGGAACTGATACGGCTCAGGAACGAAGAAGCAAGGATATTGGATAGGAAGAAACAGCTCGGGATAGGCCGGTGATACGACGATATGTCTAACTAGCAGCCGACAGCGCTGGTACGGTGTTGCGTTGCGCTACGATCCTGTAACAAAATGTAGTCAAGGAAGACATGGATGGATACTCGAGAAAACCCATTTGAACCTCGCGTATATTGCTCCAAGGCAAGTCGCGAGAAAACAGGAACTTTGGTACTGAGAGCATCTAGCTATCGGTAAGCAGAAGTTTGGGCTGGCCCATATGGCTGTGATGTAGTTAATTTTTCATGATCTGATATGCATGTACATACATATGCACCCTACCACTTCCCATTAGGGATCCTCACAATGGGGTTTTCGGGCGCTCCGTTTTGCTGTTTTGAAACGCCGTTTCTACTAACACAGCTGCAGGAGGCGTTGGGCGGCTGGATAACCGCGAGACTACTAGCTAGTTGGAGTTGGTATTAACCAAATCAAGCTTACATGTTAATGGGCCACGTATTTTGTATGAATCTCAAACGAATCCATTTTGCTTGGGATTTGGTGAAAGTGGGGATTGGCGGGGTCTTACCAGTATTTTGATCGCCGGGTGGTCAAGGTGATCGGGTTAGGGTTTAAGTACCCAAATTCCATTCTCTCGGGATTTGGTCCTGCAACGAGCTCGAATTCTGGTACTGCACTTCGAGGCTAGCCATGCAGGTTGGAGGGAATGAATGGGTGAGGCTTAAGATCACCAGTGGTGCCGCAGGCTCAGTCCTCCTTTCCGTGCCTCCGAGAATGAATGAGAAAGTTATGCAAAACTTCTCGAGCTACAGCCTTAGTATAACTATAGCTTCGCTTTCCATCTATTAGGGTGGCTTTCGGGTGGGGAGTGATTAAAATACCAAGCAGATAGTGCCGAGTGACGTTGAGTGTTCCCATGTTCTTAGAGTAAAAGGCTCCTGCCACCACTAATGAGGAGGGGGGAGCGAGGGAGGGGGAATTGTGGACTTCTTGAGGAGGAGGTGGTGGTTGAGATGAAGGAGGCGACGACGGATGCGAGATGTGTTAGACGAGAGTACTTGACCGATTAGGACCGGCTACCACATAGCTTTTACTAAGCTAGTTTATCCAACTTAGCTAGAGTCTTATCACTAGCATCTTTTATATGGGGACAGCAGATAGGCTCGAAGCTACGGGCAGAGCCGGGTGCGTGCGTGCTCGCTCTGTTTCTGCCTCTCACTCATCTGTTGCGGGCTTTGCCTCTGTGTAATAAAACCCCAAAGGCCTTACTGCGATTGACAAAGCAACTGTTTTTACCTATGATACAAGGCTCCGTAGCACTAAAACCCATTGCGCTTGCCACCCTAGCACTGAGCTCTAAACCTTTGCGTTTGTCTCTCCTGGGCACAATCGTTAGATGTAGTTGCAGGTAAAGTAGCTGTCACTCTTTTGCGCGGCACTATACAAACATGGCTGGAACTTGGGTGGTCCATTGACCAGATGTGGGGAATCACTAATTATCACTTGAAGATCCGCAAGGCTTGACGTGCTCCTATTTACTTGGCGCCAAGAGTTTTCACACTCCACCTAAAGTTTCCTAGTATACTTATAGTCATAAGTAAACTTAAGACCGTTGAGCCTAGTGGAAGTCAAAGCTAGGGGGCGGCAAGCGTTCCGTGAATATTAACCATGCATCGTGTGGAAGTGGAAATGGAAGTGGAACTGGGTCAATGGAATGCAGGTCTGTTGGATGTGCTCCCGCGCCTTCTGGAGCGTTCGGGTGGTCGCGGCACTGCGTGGACGTAGGTGCTGTGAGGGGAGACAGCTTGTGGTCTCCTGATACCTCCTATATTCCCACGGAACAATTGCCCATCTCGCCACGGAGCTTGCTGCTCGTCCACTCGCGAAACACCGGCGGCCAGCAATCCGTGCATTAATGGGCCAGAGTTTCGGCGGCAACATTGGCGCGGCCTTGCTTGATCGATCAAAAACAAGGCGAAGCGCAAACGCAGCCTCCAATGGAGGGGTCTTGACAGCATTTCGAAAGTTCCGTCACCATATGTACAGCCGCCTGAGGCTAAATTTTTATGGGTATCTTCAACAGCTAGAGCGGCGCCTCTCGGTCCCACCCTCTCCTCCACCCGGCGCCCATGAATCTATCGGGTTGAAGCACATGTCATCCACAAAGACGATCTGTGATGAAGTACAGTTGACTCCAGAATAAATCGGCCCACCCCCACAGCTTAACTTTCGACTCCAGGTTCGATATCTAGACATATATTGGAAAACTTGCTCATCGCGAATGAAAGCCTAGAAGAATTCCTTTCTATCAAGGCCCTCACCACCAAGGCTAGCAGCCGACCCTCCATAGACTCTGCCATGCATGAACTATTCCATTTTCTTTCCAACCTCGAGAAGATCAACGCTGACCTCCATCCAAACACTTCCGTAATAGAATTGCCCTATAGAAGGGGGTATATACCCCCTAAACCTATCATCCTTGATCTATTCATGAAACAGGCTGCAAAGGGAAAACGCCATGATAGGTGCGGATTGAACCAGCGGGATATTTCAAATTATCACTGTTTCTTTGTTAGATATTTAGTTACACCATCCTGGAACATGACTTGGCTACCCTCAAAATCACCAAGCTTAAGCACTCAGTGTTACCCCCACTGAATGGTTACGCTATAACTCCAGCATTTGCATCCAACAGATGCAATAGGAATTCAAATCTATCGACCCTGAGGTTCTCGCTGTTCAGCTAACATCCATCAGCCAAAGGGATTTGGGAAGGGCATCTAGGGTCTTGAAGCCCAACGGCATATTGTCACGCAGAATCCTCGTATACGGCCCCAATCCAGCCACGACAAAGGCCCTATTGAGGCTACCAATGCAAACACATCATCACCATCTCGTCTCCTAAGATGTATCAAATATGATACCCTAGAAGCCTCGGGCACAGCAGTCATGGAAGAGGGGTTTAAACTGCTGTAGTGGGATTTGTTCTTTTAGAACTTATTGGTTAACTTGTTTTGCTGTAGTACGATGTAAATTTTTGCCCGAAGAGGAATACCGACACTGATATACTGCACCAGAGATATCTAACCAAAAACCAAGCATTCTATGGTGTGGTACTCTTAAATATGGATGCCATCGGCATAAGGTTCGTGAAACCTCCGTGAACCGAGAGCTCATGAATATTGCTCCAGAACAGCCTCTGGTTGGAGAGTTGGAAATATGAGTGGAGGAGAGTGGAGCCGCGAAGGCGTAGACAATTCTTTGCTCATGCGTATCTTATTGTTTTGTGTCGGTGTGTCGGTGTGTACGCATACATTCGTACCCCTATTCCTCCACATGTCCTCCTGCAGCTAATACGTGTATTGAATACACATAATGTTATTAACCAGTATGACCGGTTGACGGGTCCTTTGAGGTGAGGTTCCACAGCCAATAGAATCAACACAACAACATCGGTATACATATTCGGTAATACCAGGATTGAACTATGCGGTGGATCTTGAAGTTCTGCTTGATGTAGGGGCTCAGCCCAAATCTACTGCATGTGCTCTCCAATTGAAGACGATGCGTTTCCGCCGCTGTTCCGGTGGCTTTCTCTTCATAGTTGCGATCAGTTTCGGTGTGGACTTAACTCGGGTTCACATCAAATCTCCGCGAACCAGTTTCGAATACATGAAAGAACATATTACAAATAGTTGAGATCCTCTAGATTCGCACGGAGTCAGTTCTTGTGAAACATTGCAAAGTGACATTGGTGTTGAAATACGCGCTCGGAAAGAGGGCTGCCAAGGTCTCGAAAACAGAGCCGGTGGCTGCCGAATCGTCGCTTTCGGGCCCGCCTCATAAAGCCGGGTGAGCATACGGGACTGAATTCATTGGCTGTGACTGAGTCCTGACATATCCGCAGATCCGATATCAGCCGGGGATCTTGGACGTATGTACGCGCAGTGGCTGTTATGTTGGCCTAATCTGCACCACCTCCTTCATTTGAACCACTGGTTCGTCCCAAACAGATATTACGAATATATCTACGCGAGGATCCCATCCTGCAGGGACTCCGGTAGTTCAGTTGTGGTACGAAGAGATCGAAAAAACTAGCGGGCGATCTGGTAAACAGCGGATCGGATGGAGATCAGGTACCGGTGCAGTCTGATGAAAACCTGCATGAAGTGAGTGAGGTAGTTAAAGCTGTCAGCTATGAAACTCTCCATTTCCCAGTAAACAGAAGCGCAGGAAGGGTAGTTCGCCCTAGTATTATTATGTCCCGTAGCAGTGGTGAAAAAGTGCCGAAGACGTCTGCAAGCCGGCGCCGCTAGGGATCATGATTGGACGGAAATGAGATGATGATTCAACTCTGCTGTTTAACCAGTCAATAAACCATTACTGACACGACCCTGTGGGTTCTCAGCTCCTTTCCACCGCTGCAGGGGTAGAGTATATCTCGTTAAGAAGAAACAATGTTCGGATTGCGGGGTTAGGTTATCGAGGCCCCGCTATCGCGGATTGGATTCGCTGGCATGCTGGTTCAGGCGAAACCAAAGAAATCTGGCCGGGTTCGCCAGTAATCATACACCTGAGCAAGTATGCAAAAGGTAGGTGCTTACTTAAGTAAGTAGCTAGTGCTGTCTGTCCGGCCACGGTCTGGATCAATTTCAACCGGCGCTCCCAAGCGTCAGAGCAGCGTCTCTGACATAGACACCATACACGACTACAGATTCGCCGGTGGTGTGTGGTGACCACGCCTTATCAATTCCCAGCATGCAGAAAATTAGGGACGGCCCGAAAACTGCATCTCGCCGTGTGCCCGCCCGCCAGTCAACCGAATATATCTTTAGTGGGGTAAGTTCGGAAATACGACGTGCAGTGCTCCAGCTAGCAAAGTCTCGCCAATATAAAACCAATACATGTGTAACTATATCCCGCAGCTGAGGGGGATGGCTATGCAGGGGCAAGTAAGATTTTGACAGAGGGTCCCAACCCAAACGAGTCCACCCGTTCGGCTTCTGGCCTTCGGGGTCCGCTTCGTGAGGCATCATTGCAGTGCACATGTGGTACAACTAGAAGGTGCGTTTCTGGTATCAGCCCCGCTAAGTTTGTGACTGGCATGCATCCATATGAAAAAGTGCAGATCCCTTTGTCCTGCGTTAACTTCTAATCTCCCAATCATATCAAAATCTTTCTGTTCATGAGGATTTGCACTTTCTAGGCACCACACCTCAGACTCGATTGAGGTCTCAGTTGAAAGCCTGTGATTCCTGTCTATCTCAATCCCTCCTTCTCCAACTCCCGAGACGTGGGGGCTAACTCGTTAGCTTAATCCAGTTTCGAGAAATGCAAGACAGCAAGCAGCAGCAGGAGCAAATATCTCTAGATAGATAGCCAGTTATCAAGCTCTAGTTCACTATTGAAGTCCGATTCGATATTGATTTCGCAAAACATGCAGATATTCATCAAATCGCGCCAATGCACTTATTTTCGTGCACAACTAACTACGAAGCATTGTCCCCCAAACTAGCTAGCTGTTCGAGACTTTCTATAGAGCCCAGGACATCTTGAGTGCTGACGGGGTACGAAGTGTGGCGATTGAAACTCGTCTCCCAATATTTGCATATCCGGTGTAACTGATAAGCAGAATCAATTGAGAGATCTGGAAGTAAATACCCGGGCGCGCGGTTTTACGATCCTTTTGGGTGAACTTTTGTCCTCGCCCCTTGTTCTGTTTAGATTTTCTCTTTTGCGTGTGATTTGTGATGCGTGTGGTGTGGTGTCAATGCACATTAGGTCTTTTAACGGCCTTTTAAATGCTTGTATAATATTCTTATGCAGATACCCTCGCGCCTGCGTCGATCCGATCGATTTATCTCGAATCAGGCCGCAGGATTTTCGATGCGTGGAACGGGAACAGGCAGTACATGGCAAAACATGGGATAACGTACGGATAGGTCGTAGCGAGAGGTTGCGTGCATACCTGTTCCGTTCGCTTTTTTTCCTAGTAACGCAAGGGCCTGGTACAAATCCTGTTCATCCAGTACTTGCGGGTTCACAGAAAGCCGTTTTACACGCTAGAATCGTGGATGGTCGGGGAGTCTGGAGTCCAACAAAAGCGGCCATGAGAACAAGAAAAGGGTTGATGAATTAACTGAAAATCTCCCCATCCATCCTTCATGTACATCCGACATATTTCAGACGCGTTGGTTGCTACGGGATCACTATCAGCTATCATGTCAACTCTCACCGCACATCTCATCCTCGCGGCCGTATCTAGCTAGGATAACGCGGGAATTATCAATGGGCCGCCATCACACCGACAGATAGGGTGAACCAAGGGCGGAAGAGACGTGTATGCAAATGAGTGAACTCTCACAGTCCGATCGTCACGCAAAAGCTGCATGTTCCGAGCCCCTCAAGACTACTCCGTGTGCTTTTCTCTCCAGCTAATGCAAGAATGACTGAACATTATGGGGACGAGAGGATTTAGTGCTCTATGCCTACTCGCGGAATTAAGTACCCTAAACTGCGGTCGAATTAGTTCGAAATGGCGTGCGTCACTCCAATTGAAACACCTGCCACGACTGGGGAAGGAGAAAATTGTAACGTTGTTTGGGGCGCGTTCGACGGTTCTGGCCAGGATGGCTCCTTGGGATGAAGAGTACTCACTTACCTAGGTATGTACGTTTGAGGCACGTACCAGTCTGGTGTGTATGTGTGCGTGTGTGCGGGTCGCCGGTTACCGCTACGTATACTGGGCTGCTGGGGCTATTATTGTGATTACCCCAATTGACCAAACAGTCTCTCGTAGTATATGACATTAGTTGTAGTTGTAGTGAGACAACCACCACTCGCCCTACGTATATGTAACGAATAGAAGACCAATGTCCACCAAGACCTAGAACTCATTCGTATAGTTTGCGCTCAGAGAGGACTATGCTAATTATGAATACGGTGGCACATGAAAAGCGGGGTGAGACATCTATCAACAAAGTGCACCAACGGTCCTTAGAGTACGTATTATCTATCACTCATGATCTCGCCTGGCTCAGAGAGCCGAAGCCAGCAGCCGTCAATGCCTGCTCAGCCAAAGTTACAAGCTAAGTATTTGTATTCATGTATACGCTCACGGATGGGAAGGAAATTCAAGGAGATTGTAGAACAATCAACTATTGGTTTCCTGGCGCGAAGTGATCTTAAGCAAGCTTACAGCGGCCTGACAGGTGGGCACCCCGAAGTCCACACAACATCTTCCTTTGTAATATTTATTTTTTTACCTTCTTTCCGTTCCTGTATTTATACTCATACTTCTCAACATAGAATTCCTAGGTGGGGTCTTTTGCGGATATGTAAGCCTCATATAGGTTTGGGGAGAAGGATATAAGGTCCATGATTCCACCCCCAACGGCTACTCAGCATCCCTCTTCTTCTCGTCTCGCATTCGAATCACTGTTAAGTAAAACTCCGACAGACAAATCATTTCCACCTATATATCGCAATTTCTCTTCTCTATTTCAACCCCTTGTGCTCTACACCGAGTATTGTTTCTTGTATTTCGAATTCTTCATTCAAGGCTTCACCAGAGAATTGCTTCATTTGCAATTAGACGTAGCCGCGCAACAGCTTGCACAACTACCAAAAACACAGGCTTGTATTAATCATAATGTGTGACTTCACCAAAGTTACATATGAATGCGGTAGGTCTAGACCGAAAAACAGTGCCTATCTCTCCGAAATTGGCATGACCGGATACTCGGGGTATCCAGACGCTGCTTCCACGGATATATCTCGGATCTCATGTCATGCCGCCACCTCCACACCTCCACCACACTTCTTCCCCCGGCCCCACGTGGTCCAGCCTCGAGAGGCGCAAGGCGCTGACACTTTTTTTTAGGACATTATCGCCTTTTAGTTCGCGCCTGGTGCACACAATACGTCCAGAGCCAAGGCACGAATCGCTGCGGCATTAAAGTCGTGGCCGAAGATAATAGAGGGGGTGTAAAATGTGGCAGTACGTTTTATCCCCTGGTCCTGTCGCTGCCTTTTTCCTCTCTGATGGCATCATGAAATGGTTTGAGGGTATAGCCTGCAAAAGCTGAGTATGAGGCTCGATAGGCGAATGCCTTACTTACCGGCAATGATGACGAGAGAGCCAACGCAAAAACGAAGCGAATGAAAAGGAAGGGAAAGACAGGAAAAAGAAAGAACAGCAAGGAAAAGCAATATGTGGAATGGTTTTTTTGGTAGCGACCGTTGAAAGAAGGGTGATAGAAGCTTACATGGAAGGAACGGATCCCTGCAGCTCTCGCTAAGTTGCATGGGTTTCACTATTCTATAAGTTTTGATTTCTTTCCTCTCTCAGTCTTTGCTTTTTGGCGTTTATTTTGAAGGTGGGGCGGTTTTTTTTTCAATGAGGCGGGAAATACTCGGAAGAAGGATCAGCGAGAGGGGCAGGGAAGTATATACCGACATAGACGGATGTATATTGTTCTTGCTTTTGGGACTGGGATTTTGTTATAGAGGTCTGGAGTGTTTACTTTTCCGATTTGCATTGTATCCGCGGCCGGTATTCCCGCGGCCGGTGATTCCAAAAAGTATGGTTTGCTTATACAGTTACAATTAGAGCAGTCAATAGATTTCATCCTTGTGTGTCTATGCGGTATCTCGCCTAGTTATGAACCGTGAGGATGTCTATTCGAGATTCTTTCTATCTTCATGTTGCTTTTGCGGCGTTTATCGTAGCACTCCGGATCATTTCAGCTGTTAATCCTTGCCTAAACGCCGACTGGGGATAGGTATTTACAACTTTCGTCAGCAGTGCAAGAAAGAAACTTATAGAAACATTAATTGGCAGCATGGAGTAAATAGCCTTAAAATAATCGGTCTAAGTGTACCTAAGCAGGTAGATACTTGTTGCGAATCGTGATGGTCTAAATTCCTCAATCAGCCACTTCGTTTTCGCTCTTACCTAGGTTGCAATGGAAGTCGACTGGCTCTACTACGGACAAGCAACTCTTAACGAGTACATGATTTATTCACTCTTCGTTAGTGGTTTTTCTTCGTGTGTGCAACTGGTTTGAGCATTCGGTTGGGGCCTAAGAAATGAGAAAATGAGAAGTATACAATTGACACAGGGATGTGCCGATATAAATCTCTGCACTGGTGCCACATCGGCTGCTCCCGCTGTCTGCTGCGCAGACACCTGACTGGATGGTGATGCCATATTGGAGGACGGCGGCGGCTCTGGTCATGAAAATGTAGAGTAGCCGCAGGCAAGGCAATGCTGCATATGGGAATTGGAAACGATGTACGCGTTTCTTATCAGTTCCAGAAGCTCCAAATCTGAAAGCAAATCCGTCATTCCCGTTGGAACTGAAATAGGAATTACTACTACTACTACTAGATAATTTCCATCAAGAAAACCCTGGGAACGAGAGCATCCAAGTACGGAAATTCGAAGTCTTCCGAATTCCAAGGCCGTTGGAGGATGGATTAGCCTTGAATATAGAGTATATCACACTCCGAATTCCGAGGTTAAGGGTGGTATAAAAAATAACTCGAGGAAGCACATACTGAGCACGTATGTTTTGTCATGCCCAGCTGCAGGAGGCTGGACGCGAGAAAAGCACTTAAGTACGTATGCAGGTGCATGTATAATTCGTTTGACATATTTCGTCCGGGTCCAGGCTGCGCACAATTAAGAATGGTGTCCGGAGGTAGATGATGGCTCCGTTAGGGTTAGGGATTAGGTGACATTACCAGGGGTGTGGTGGGGACGAAATTTCTGGGCCCTAAACAGTTGAGTACAGTTAAGGGTTGTAAGTTAACACCATTTCTCTAGAATACACCCTAGAATAGAGTCAAGAGGCAGAGACAGGTATGGAATACTCGGAGTAAATGCAGTAAGTAATAGAGAATGCCGATATTCCTTGACTAGGAGCAAAGCTAAAGGACATCGCTCCACAATTGAAAAATCGTACTGGAACGAGGCCTGGGTATTAGTTTCACTATGCTCTGTTCCGATTCTTATATCCAATTTAGGTCCTCTCTGCAGTCAGAAGCCTAGGCAGGCACGCACATTTTAGGCTATCGTGGCATTCGCATTGTTTTACAATAGGATGGTATGCAATAGGAATGGTATAATATTTTTGTTCTCGCATTTTTGCGTTGAAACGACTTGTCGCTCTCGTATACTAGGCTTCCGTTTAAAACCTTGTGTAGTTATTCTTCCTGTCTAAGATTTACAGATTGCATACACACGGTGGCTCTTCCTTGCATTGACGCTTGGATCGAAAGTTCTGCCTCAGATCTTAGTCGTTTTCGCTTCTCATTTCCAGCGGAAGTCTCCTTGATAGAGTAGAATTTTAGCAGCAATACTCTAGCTAGTAGCATCGATATCATTACTTGAGATATAGCATTTTCCATATCCCATATGCATGTTTGTCCAGCCCTTTTTTCTTTTCACATGCACATAAAAACCTGAACTCATGGGTATTTTGGAATACTAGAGAAAGTGCATATGCACCGAACGAACTAAGAAGACAGGTGTATCATCAACGATATCTAAGCAACCGTGAAAACATTAGAATAAAAATAGACTTTTTTTGGTTGTATTAATCACTCTGCATTCACTCAAACTAGAGTATGACAATACCCAATTCTCCCCCCCCCCCCCTCCGGATGGCTGGCTAGGTGGGGGAGTTCCCTCCTTCTACCCCTCTTCCCCTTATAAAATAAACTTTCAGCGTTTATTAATTCTCATGGGTGATCATAAGGTGGTTGTTATCCACTCAAATTTGTGACTGTAAATCTGTACGAATACCGGTTGTACTCTACATTGCATGCTGTCTGTCATACCGCAGATCGTCTGTTGCGGTTGCAGTTGATTTATTAGCTGGCGGTCCTGCAGCCGCTACAGCATGCATATGGCGACAAATAAGCTTTTATCTGTGCAACCGTCCAGATCAGATATAGCTACATATGTATGAAGAAATTGGTAATTGCCATTATTTGGGTATTCGGATCTAGGAGTAAAGTATCAGACGCTCTCGTTCTAGGGATGAATTTGGCTGCGAGAGCAGGGTGTTGACAGCTCAGTGCACTTGATTCTGTTGCTCTAGTCTCGGACTGCTTACTGGCGTATACGCCAGTAGCTGTTCTTGCTCAATTATCGAGATTGCCGTTTTACGTAAAAACCCCGCGCTCTTACCAGACCCGGGTATGCTTCAAATCTCAGCTGCTCGGAAGTATGTCATGCATGATTCCCAGGTGAATTTTGGGTGCGGCAGCAAACAGTGTCCTAGCTGGAAGGGATTGGAACTCAGAGAAATCAACTAGCAGAAGTGGCGTGGTGGATGCTCGTTAAGATCGCAATATGTTTGTTTACTCGAACTTGGAGGGTCAATAATTCTCATAAATTTAAAAATTTAACCCATAAACGTTACCGTTCAAACCCAGGGTATTGTACCGTTGTCTAGAAATTCCATCAAATTGTGCCAGTAAACTTGTACAACGATCAATATCTGTGGGTGTCGTCCTTAATGCTGGTGTTTTCGGCGTTTCTTTTTTTCATGTATCTTTTTTCCCGTTATCTCTATAAGTTAGGTGCTCTTGTTTAAGGTTCGATCCTAGAATCTTCGTTGCTTGTAACCTCGCCCCTAAGCCTCGAGATTTAGGCGAAAGGCGGACAGCTGTACCATACTAGTACTTCTTTAGAATGATAAAAACCTCATCTAAAGGGGCCGTAAAACCCGCGTGGTTTTGTTTGAACTTTCATTCAATCCGCCCCCAAAACTTTTTGCAATTTATCGGTACATTTTAGTGCCATTGAGAAAAAGTTGTGGACAGGTTGAATCCGAGCGATACTCTGTGATTCTACATCCGAGTCTATTTGAGGCAAGTCCATGCAGCATATGTAGACTCCAAACTCTCATCTGTATTCCAATGGGGGTATCATGCATGCAGTGCAAAGGTCAATTGCACAGAGCTGCACCGTCTCAAGTGGTGGGATTTGTAATAAATAATCAGACGGCCGCACATTCCACGGTGGGGTCTGAACGGTAACTTTACGGGTGGAATTTTCAACCTTCTGTCGCAATTATCATGGAGCTTTTAGTCTAACCATTAGCTCCTGGAACAGCAAACAATCCAGTTCTCTGGCCGAGTTTAAGTGACCAAACATGGTGCAATCTCCCTTTGGAGATCTATATGAATCAAATTATGTGCAAAGAGACTCGATCCATACTCCATGGTCTCGGTAAACGAGATTTTCACGTGCATGACACATAAATCTTCGTTTGTTTCTCCTTGGTGTATGCACAATTCTTCCATACCCCCAGGTAGAGGACTCTTGATATTAGGAACTATGTAAAACCGCGCAAGTGGTTTTTGCTTTCGGTCACGCCATAGTGCTCGGAAACCTTCCGAAGTCAACCCGCCTGAAGGATGGAATAATCAATCAGAAACGAAAGTCCACCTCTGGGATTTAGGATGAGCTCAGGGTACAGGGTTACATATTATTCCCGGGATTCCCTGAAGTTGACAGTAGTGCTGTGCAGCGGCGTGCTGTAGTGCATAACTATAGCCTCGTCATGTCGGAACCAACGACGGAATGGCAACAGGGTTTCTAGTACGGACATGGCCGAAATCTGTGTGCGGAAGTTGGTCGTGTGAGGGCCGTTGAATTGGCTGGGTTATGGGATACTGGGCTTAAACCTTAGGTCCTGGCGGGATTCCGCTCTGGCAAAAGATGCAATTTATAGAGCCCGATCAAACTTATTGCGATGCATAGATCCTGTTTCCTCGTCCATAAAGTTAATATCCTATTTAGCTGCAAGGGAAACTTGGAGGATCCACGTCTAGGATCCAAGAATGGGGTAAATAGCAGCACTGTTGTTGATAATTGTTATTGGATGTTGTACTAATCAGAAATGAAGAAGCGAGTATTAATATTGAGTTATATAAGATGATATGCATTGAACCAACACGGAAACTAGATGTGACTGATAGGTGGGGGCAGGACAGGAGATGTCTCCGTATAGAACAATTCACGCGGTCAATGTAGAGTACATCAGTCAGTTTTGACTGTCATTCAAAATGTCTCTATGTGACCATCGAAACTTCGATGTTTCTTCCTCTCGTTTTCGAATTCCTCTCGCTTTCTGTTTATCTTCCATATGTAGACCCACTTCAATATCTCAATTGTCTCGGAGCCTCAAGCTGCATCCCATGATTCTCCGGGTCAGGATATTTTAGCCATTGTCTGACTCCGATAACCCTCAAGCCTCCAACCTGTCACGCTTCGTATCTTGCGATTACCCGGATATGGGAATGAGCTTCACCCTTGATACGTTGGAAAATGCGGCTCCAAGCATGGAGACAAAACTCTACGGCCTCAAGCAAACTTAATGGTGGGGTGTACTCGAGTAGTGGCAGTGTTCGTTAACGGTCAGATCGGTCAAATATGACCCTTGACCGGGGCGGTCTACGCTAGCGGCGTCTGAACCCCCAATCTGACCGGTCTCGATCTATGGATGTTTATTGGCCAATCTACAGACAATACTGGCCCTTCTGCCAGCTTTCCGAGACAAGAATGGCAGGATATCTCACCAACTTATAGGATAATTTTACCCACCCACAAAGATATCCGCCAATAACTGTAGATAGTTATATCCACCATTTCTCAGCTAAGTGCCAGGCACTTGTGGATATTTGCAGATATTTGGAGATATTCACAGATCTCTGCACCGAGGCAGCTATTTATGAATGTTTACAGATATATAGGCTTTTGTAAGTCTTAACTAGGCTGGTCTATGCCAAGGGTAGCTTTCCTAGTAGTGAATGGGCCTGGTCAACCTATGGATTTATAGATAATCAGCCGGTCGATCTGACCGCTTGTGCAGTGGTGAATTATTTGAGACCGTTATTTTTGTGAGTTTGACTGGCGCGGGGCGGCCGTGCTTGGCTGCCGTGTATCTGGACAGTTTGTACGACGCTGGTCAACTCTGATTGGTATTCTTAGTTTCAAAAATACCATAAATACCGCGGAGTTTTATCACTATTTCTTCTGACGATGCGGCAGCTTCGTAATCTTCATCGATTTCTGGATTCGACTTCTTTTCTCAGTATTGTGTCTGCTAACCATGACATTGTTCCAGTTCCCGACTTTGGCTTGCTCATGTTTGAGCAACACGCCCAGCGTGAATGTGTTGCGTGTTGTATGGCGTTAAGCAGATACACTACCGCAATTGCCGTAGCCGCGATTATATTCAAGCGAGTGGCTACATCAGAAAATAGGAAACAATATCATAGCATTACTCTAAATAGATAATGAATAGGTAGTTATAGTGGAAATACACTATTCAGAGAGTACGTGCATATATCATCACTCTTACAAACTCAATTAACTGTCCATTTGATTTCAGCTTATTTTCATTTTAGTGGAAAAAGGCCCCGAGATTTGTCCGAGAACCCAGCAGCAGACAATGCGACTCAAATTCAGAGATATTCATGGTGAAATTGTACTTTGAGGCGTAAGTATGGCAGTGTTGTTGCAATCATTTCGCTATGAAATCATTCTCGAGTAAAGCTGCGGGTAATATACTTAGTTGTACTCGTACATGATGGTGGCACGAACACGAAAACACGAGCTCTGAGCGCCACAACATTACACGCCACCACACCGCTAAATCACCGCCATCACTCACCGTCAGCATTGACATCACCCTAGCTCCCCCGAAGAACCCTCTGATATTAGTACAATTCTGATTAAGTCGCTACTGCCGTTACTAATACGACCGACGAACTACAAACGATGGAACTTCTGTCGAACCTATACGACACCACCGCACCCACCGCCATGGCAAAAGCCCCACAACGCCGTTCAGCCTGCGACGATTGCCGTATGTCTCCCCTTCGACTTAACCCAGGACGCATCGGATTCTAATTGAGCACTGTATGCAGGGGCCCGAAAAGTCCAATGCAGCGGCGACCTTGCGGGATGTGTCCGCTGTCGTCGAGCGGGCATTCGATGTTCATATTCCGCGCCAAAGCCGCCGGGCAGACCTAGGAAGGTGCGGAAGGTTGCGGAAGATGACAGGACAAGCGTTGATGTGCCACAACCATTTCAACAAATACTCTCAGGGGGGTTTAACTTTGGGGGTATATATGGCGGTGGAGAAGGGGAATTTAATGTGGGGTATGTTTGTTTCTTCCGTGGAAACGGTCGGTCGGTCGGTCGGTCGGATGGACGGTAGAGTTGACAATGAATAAGTTTGCCATTTGGGAACAGCGCCGACCTATTTGACGAATCGTTACTTCAAGGCAATAATTTCAACTTTCCCAGCTTCAATGCTACTACTTCTTCTGTGCCTCCCGCGACGCCGAAATCATTCTCTTCGATATCCTCGCCACAGCCATTGTTTCCCTGGAGCCCGCCAGACGACTCCCCACTAGCACCTTCTACCACGTGCACTGGGCTTAGTATCCCTGCACAGCCATGCTCCTGCCTCCCCGCCTTTTTCAACTCAATATCCATACTCCGCACGCCACTACCCGCCTCTGGGGGCTTCTCACTCCCTACCATACTGACAACTCTCCGCACCACTCGCAGCGCAATAACAACTTCTATGCAATGTCATTACTGCCACTCTTCAGTCCAGAGCACCTATGTGTGCATGATGCTACTTGGGACCCTATTGCCCTTACTACTCCTCTACATTGAGAACGCGCTGAAAGCCATATCTTCTACTACGGGATCCTCGGTCACATTAAGCGGTGGGATTGAGGTAGAACTGGAAAGAGATGTGTGGATAGGGGTGGCTAAGGGCGCGGTGAAAAAGGAATTTGAGGCGGTGATGAAGCTGGTGGATGAGATTGAGGGGATACTAGAGAGAAGGCATTGCGAGGGCACAGGGAAGGAGAAGGAGGGTCTGGGAGTCATTGTAAGGGGAGCTTCGCGGGAAGATGGAGTGGGGGAGGTTGTTGGGAGGGAACTGACGAATAGGAGTCATGAGACTGGAGAACCGCCGTTTTGTTTGGGGTTGCTTTGGATGATTAGAAAGATGGGGGAAAGGGTTAAATCGGGTACTGGTGTAAGATGCTGAAGGAGGGACACGGTTTGCTGATTGTGTGTATATTGAGGGGATGTCTTGTGAATCGTGATTCCGGCAAAGAATTTTTGGCATTTTGCACTCCGCTGAAGAAGTCCGTTTGCTTCATTATCTCGATGATCCGATAAGCCCCACCAAAAATAAGCCCCGCCATTTCTCATCAATCTCTACCGCTACCTCTACTACCGCAACAATGACCTCCCCTCTCCCCACCTACAAAACCACCCTAATCACCACCTGCCTCGACAACTCCATCCTCAAATTCGGCACATATACTCTAAAATCCGGCCGCACGAGTCCGTACTTCTTCCAAGCCGGGGCTTTCAACACCGCCTCCCTCCTCTCTACTCTTTCACACGCCTACGCGTCTACCATCTCCCTCACCTCCTCATTGCCCTTCTTCGACGTCATCTTCGGTCCTGCATACAAAGGAATTCCTCTCGCCTCCACCACCGCAACAGCACTCTTCTCCCACGCGCCCGAAAAATACGGCAACGTCGGCTACGCATTCAACCGGAAAGAAGCCAAGGACCATGGCGAAGGGGGTACGATTGTCGGCGCATCGCTGCAGGGGAAGCGGGTATTGGTAGTGGACGATGTGATTACGGCTGGCACCGCAATCCGAGAGGCGGTGGGAATCATTGAGGCTAATGGAGGGGAGGTAGTGGGGATTGTGGTCGCGTTGGATCGGCAGGAGAGATTGATGGATGGCGGGAAAGAGAGTGCCATCATGGCTGTGAGGAGGGAGTTGAAAGTGCCCGTTGTGCCGATTTTGACATTGGCAGATTTGATTGTGGAAGTGGATGGGAGAGAGAAGAAACGGATGGTGGAATATCAGGAGAGGTGGGGAGTGAGCGAAGAGTAGGGGGAGGAAGTTGGGTGGAGTGAGTTTGCGGCAGTGAATTATGGATAGTAAAATGGGGGGGATCCACCACCGGTTTTCGAAGCCAAGGTATTCTCATTCATTGTTCCGTTGATCTTTCAAGATGTGCAACCCGACACCATTCTTTTAAACTCAGGTTGTGTTCTCACAGGAAGAACCTCAAAGGATCTCCTTCATTAAGCTAGATAGTCTGTCAAAAGACGAGGTAAAGATGTAAAGAAACAACTGCAGGCGATTACTACACAATTCCACACTCGTAAGACAATTGGGACTGGAGACGAAAAAATAAGGACAAAACACCAGCAGTGACAGATAATTTGCAGCAGGAAGATTTCATATAGGGACTGAACAATGATAGAAAACCCAATCGTCAAATTGTCATCTTGACAACATGGTTTCTTAAAGATAATCCATAACACCATAAACGCCCCAAATACAAAATCTTCCCTGCATCCATTCGCATATTCGTGACAGTATGTTGGTGTTCATCCCAGAACTGAAACAAATCGCTTTTTCCATTCCCAGATGCGTTAAGGTACATAAAAGCATTTTTAATACCCACTCCCCGCCGACCCATTGGGTGACCGTTTAGATCTTGATGGCAGCATCCAAAGCCTTTTGCTTCTTGGCTGTAAAGAGAAAATCAAATTAGTATCGATGCTTACAGATAATAGTCCAAAGGGAACAATCCACTCACCAATTCTTGCGTTGGCCTTGGCACCCATGATACCACCACCCCAGTGTCTACGGTTCTCCTCGTACTTCTCAGTGTATCCCTCCTTGCAAGCGGTGATGAGCTTGGTGAGCTCAGACTTGTCCTCAGAGCGGACCTCAGTGAGGGCAAGGACAGCGGCGGTCTGTAACGAAGTTAGAACCGGACAATGAATAACCGAGAGAAGCATGAAGGATTACCTTCTTGTGGACAACTGTTCCGAGGCGAGCCTTGCCCTTGATGATGACATAGGGGACACCCATTTTGCGGCACAAGGCAGGGAGGTAGACAACCAACTCAATGGGGTCAACATCGTTAGGTATAAGAACCAACGAAGCCTTTTTGTTCTCAATCAAAGCAACGACGTGGTTGAGACCGTACTTGACAACATAGGGCTTTTTGGAAACATCCTCCTTCTTCTTGCCATCCTTGATGGCCTCAGCCTCCTTGACCAAACGCTCCTTCTTCTCGGCCTTGGTCTCAGGGCGGTACTTGTTGAGGAGACGGAAGGTCTGGGTAGCCAAGTTCTTATCGGCGGTGTGCTGGAACTGGGCGAGTGCCGGAGGAACCTTCAAGCGCATGTTGAGGATCTTCTTCTGGCGCTGAAGGCGGACATATTCGGGCCATTTCACGAAACGCGATAGGTTACGCTTGGGCTGAATATCCTGACCAATACCGAAGTTGCGGGGACGCTTCTCAAGGAGAGGGTTCTATAGGCAAATCATATCAGCATTGCCTGAACGATGGGGGGATGGGAGTTTCATTTACCTTGTTCTTCTTAGAAGCACCAGCCCTGCTCTGAGGGAAAGGGGCGGGAGCAGCCTTCTTCTTTGCGGGCTATGGTCATTGAGAGATTTTGAATCAGCGAATATTCAACAGAAAACAAAACCAGCTCTAGAGTCTCGCGGCATTATTGCAGTTTGAATGCAAGCAGCACAGAGACTTCAGCCCTACTACACTGCGGAACACATTTCTGTGGATACAGGTAGATTTGTAATGCGTATCTTCCATCATACCCATAAAGGTATGAACTGCGCAATGAATCCAGATGGAAGTAGACCAAATCTTAGAGATTTTATCACATTCCACCTATCATCTCAAACAAACGTCGTTCATCGTCGACCCAGAGACTGGATCGGTTGCGATTTCGACGGGTGCTGGAGCATTCAAATTGCAGGCGCACGAACTCGTAGAGCGAATGAAGGAGGAGGAGGAGGAGGATGAGGAGGCAGTAGTACCATGATGAATTTGTCGGTAAGGCCGGGAGAATGTCGTGTACTGGGCTGGGTGGTTGGTCGTTAGTCGTCGCGTTCTTCGATAGTTCGTAAGGAAATCGGTTGAATGGTCTTTCGCACAATGCGGCTCTACACAATAGGACTGCTATCTTGGGCTAGCCCTAGGTTACAAACATCACTGGTTCCATCGATAAAGTAACAATATATTTAAACCACAAATATCAGAGAAATTATGGATTTGGACAGTGATACCTAGTGCAATCGGATATGTATCACCAGTCAACTTCTAATGAGAATACTTTGTGGTGACTGCATATTGATGACACCCATGTCTATATATGTATAATATCTATGCCTATGTGTGAGTTTATCAACTTTGCACGCTTCTGTTATCCAGCTAGCACTCTCATCTGTGTTATTTGTCATGTTTGTTTCACAAATTACAGCTGATCAATCACTCTTGATATCTGTCTCGGTTTCACTCTTGGCATGTCGAGTGATGAACCGCGAGAATGGTATCAATTAAATAATATCGAGCGCATCACTAGAGCGACAGTCACGTAAGTATACATATGCATATGCCATTTGCAGAGTTTTTTTCGGGACAGTTTTTTGGGTTGACTCCACCACCCACCACACTACCAAAAAACTACATTTTCGCACGTATACTAAATTAATCGTTTTGTCCACTTTTGCCTGCCGTAGGATAGCACTTTGCAATCATCCTCTAGTGGCAGTGCTTGCCTTCCTTTCGGGTTCCGGCTGCTGCAGGCCCTTTTTCTCGGGGGTTGGTTCGGTTGGTTCGCCAGGAGTAGGTGTTCCACTTGTACCCTGAAACTCATCCGAGTAAGTTCCTTGTTTGCCCGGCTGACCGCCCGATGCACTCTTTCCCGGGTCGGATGACTGTCCCTCCTCATCACGCGTCTGTTTACTCTCCTTCGCTTTCTTGTCTTCTGCCGCAAAACGGCGGACACGCTCTTCTTCCTCCTGCGCCACATGTTCTCTCTGACGGAGGCGGATGTCCTGGAGATGCTTTCGTGCTCCTTCTGTGGGAGTGATAGCGTCACCAATCTATGTCATAATTAGCACTCCTGCGCTAGCGGGTTCAACAAGGTAAGCATCTCACCTGGCCACGACCGATCAATGTCATGATCATACAGGCTCCGACAACAAAGGTAAGGATAAACCGGTAGGTCATATACCAGCGAGGAGCCCAGCCCCAGGTTGTAGCCTGTGAATCTGCGAAATACATCCCGACAAAACCGACGAACTGGACGAGCAGCGCATAATCAAGAGGGAGAAAAACTGTGGGCCAGGCTAACGCCGGTGCGATGACACCAATGAGGTAGCGGTGGTAAGGATATTTCCCTCCATACTGAGCCATTTCTAGGCCCCAATGAACTGCGCCGAGGAAGCTTTGCGAATTGAGCCTAGGATCATCAAACTGTAAAATGCAAAGGGTTCACCTGAGAATGATAGCTCCAAGGGCAATTTGAGTAGGCTCCAAGATGTGTAGAAGACTATCCGCTGTTTCTTTGCTCACAAGGTACCCCATGCCGGCCTCCGCAGCATAGTTGATGTCCCACGCTAGGTACAATGTGCTGAATGAAGTTACCACATAAGGCGTTATTCCTCCCATGCCAATCCAGAAAACTTCCTTAGGAACTTCTTCTAGTGCAAATGTCTCCTTGATTGTCCTCTATGAATGGATCGTTATTAAAGCCGAACAAGCTCATTATGTCCAGTGCTTACCAGATCTGACCGGATGCCCTTCAGCATGTCCGGGTCTTCAGAGACATTCTGAACTTTTGACTTTGGGGCCGGTTCGAATACAGCCCTTATGGTGCTTGTAGTCGAAACCCCCTCCGAGTTAGGTTTAATTGTTTCATTTCGCTTCTGCTCTTGCTCCTTCTTGAACTCTGGCCCAGTTGCTTTGATATCCAACAGGCGAATACTGGTAGTTTTAAGCCAGGCCTTTTGAATACTAAGAGGGCGACGGCTCTGTTGCGGGAGTACGGGCCGAGCAGTACGACCAATCGACTGAGTAAAGTGACGGATCGAGCGGGGGGTGAGCTGTTTATGAGCTCGGGGGCAAATGGAGATCGCAGAGGTAAGAGGACGAATGGCTGTTGATCGTAGCATGTTTGCGAGGTTAAAGCTGGAGCAAGCTACTTGGTACTTGTAGAAAGCGTGGATTATCCACGGGGTACCGTGTGTTGCAAGTTGTTGAGCTTTGTGTTTTGATCATCGGCAGCAAACGCGCATGATGTCATATTTACGAAACGAATGCAGTATACTTGCTGCCACGACTCCTCTTGCTCTGTACTCGAAAGATACTAAGTATATGTATTTAAGTAAGTACTCTTACTCTACATATAATTTGCTGGATTCCAGAGATTTGCTTAAATATCCATTTTATTGCTTCAGTAGAGCAGAGTTGAGCAGGGCAGAGACCGGGAGCTTCGATCGTGTTGTAACGTGAGGCGGGGCATTAAGGTTGCCTAATCGGTTAGGTTGCTTAGAGTTAGAAGAAAGTCCGGTAGAAGCCTTGTGCAACCCCGCTACCGGTACTTCGATTTCCCTGTTTGCGCCCCACGTCACCCTCCGGATCATACCCGCCACCCTACATGAATCCAAGTGTTTGGACATACTCCCCCAGCCTGTGCTGCATCGTCCTTCTTAACCACAGCAATCCCATCGAGTATCAATGGTTCGGCGCCTCTTGGTTCTCGCTTCAACACTGTAGCTCCTATCCTAGATTCCCGCCAACGAATTCTGCCCGCTTAGCCGTCGTACACTTGTAGTCTTAGCTTGAAGAAACGAGAACTCGGCTTCGCGACCTTGCGCCAGAACCTATTCAGCCTCTACGACTAAACGAAACGAAACGATACGATACGATACCACTGTTAATCACGATTAGCGACCGCAAAAAGCAGCCAACATGTTGGAAGGGCTTGTGAGTGGGCTCCAGAGGTTCTGACTTTGTTGGACTTCAGCTGATAGTTCAACAGATTTCCACGATTATGAACCGGTTCCTGGGGATGTAAGCATCTCTGAGGCCTAAGTTTACGCATTAAGCTTACTGGACCAAGGTACATCAAGAACTTCGACAGCACGCAACTCAATGTCGGAATATGGAGGTACAATCACATACCGCTCTGCAGCTATCTACGTGCGGAGAGCTAAGCATGTGTAGTGGAGATGTACGACTGAAAAACCTGGAGCTGAAGAAGGAGGTCAGTTAGTATTGGGGTTGGGCTGCAGGCATAGTACTCATACTTTTGAAGGCACTTGATCAGATGAAACTTCCCCTAAACGTTTTGGAAGGACACCTCGGGCAACTTACGCTCCAGTGAGTCTCATCGATTTTTTTCTCTACGCCCGGGCACTGCAGAATCTAACTGCGTCGCTTAGAATTCCATGGAGTAATTTGAAAGGTAGACCGGTCAAGGTCTTAATCGAAGACGTGTTTTTACTTGCAGCTCCCAGATCGGACCAAGAGGTGTGTCAATTCTTGCGCTATTCATAGACCTGTGCGCGGAGTGCTAATCATGTGGCCGCAATCTGTCAACAGTACAACGAGGAGGAAGAAGACCAAAGGCGACAGGCCTTGAAATTGGAAAAGCTACAAAATGCCGAGTTGCTTCAGGAAAAGAGTACCGCCGGCATGTCGCAGGAGGAAGAGCAAAAAAACCAAAGCTTTGTCGCGAGCCTGACAACGAAGGTTGGGCTTTGCGTTCTGCCGCTTGCATATAACACTAATTGACACTAATGTGAAATTTAGATCTTGGACAACCTCCAAATAACCGTGAAGAATATACACATCAGATACGAGGATGCAATAAGCACCGAAGGGCATCCCTTCTCACTAGGGTTCACGCTCGAAGAGTTTTCTGCTATTTCCACCAACGAGCGGTGGGAACCGGACTTCATCCAAGGCCATGTTGAGATATCTCATAAACTTGCGAGGTTGAGTGGGTTGGCAGTCTACTGGAACACTGATTCAGATCATTTTAGCTCCAAATCCCACGATGAGGTTGTACAAACATTCAGACGACTCGCCGTAAAAGAACAAAGTACTACAGAAACCCACCAATTTGTTCTCAAGCCTGTGAATGGTATCGGCCGTATTGAAATGAACAAAACCAGAAACAACGATCGTCCAAGGGTAAAGAGTCAGCTGCTTTTCGATGAGATTGGGTTTGTCCTGGATGAAGACCAATATCGAGATCTTTTGATGATGGTGGACCTATTTCATTTCTGGATTCGCCATCAACAATACAAGAAATACCAACCTAAGGGCGTGACACCAAAGGAGGACCCCCGAGCCTGGTTGAAATTTGCAACCGATGCAGTTTTGAGCCAAATTCACGAACGCAACAGGAAATGGTCATGGGCGTATTTTGCCGAGCGACGGGATGATAGGAAGAGATATATTGAATTATTCAAGAAACAAAAGAGGCAGGAACATTTGACACCCGATGAAACTGGAGATATTCAAAAACTTGAGCACAAGCTGTCTTATGAGGATTTGAGGTTCTATCGGTCGCTGGCAAGAAATCAGCTGCGAAAGGAGCATGCGCTTGTGCCTAAAAAGCCTGAGGAAAAGAAGGCGCAAGGCTGGGGTTCTTACTTGGCTTCATGGGTATCTACTCAGAAGCAGGAAGAAGATGATACGGTCATGACGGACCAGCAACGAAAAGAGTTGTACGAAGCGATTGATTGGGATGAACAAAAGGCTCTTACGGAAGCCATAGATCTACCGAGGGAAACGGTGAAAATGGAGGTCCAAGCTAGTCTGAAAACTGGGAGCTTCACACTCAAGAGAGACCCTCATGGCAGGAACAACGAGATTCTGTCCCTCCTTTTCGACACTTTCAAGGCTCGGCTGTTACAGCGGCCGGATTCGGTGTTTGGAGAACTAAGCCTGGGAGGACTTCGATTATACGATGGTACGACAGAAGGAACACTGTACCCTCAGATAATACGTGTTAAGAATTCCCCTTCGACTGCGGAGGCCGAGGGTAACCGAATCAAAGAACTAGGAGATGAGGGAGAGGAGCTGGAGGATGTGCAAAATGAGACGGATCCCAATAACCCTTTCTTCCGCGCAAGCTTCGAGCAGAATCCTCTCGACGAAAGTGCAGACTCCGCCGTCACTGTAAAGATGAGGAGTATGGAGATTATATATAACCCTAAATTTGTCGAAGAAATATATCGGTTCTTTAAGCCTCCGGAGCGGCATATGGAGAGTATAGGAGCATTGATGGAGTCTGCTAGTGCAACGGTCGAAGGGTTAAGGCAACAAACGAGGGCTGGGCTAGAGTTTGCTTTGGAAGAACACAAGACCGTCAATGCCAAATTAGATCTTCAGGCGCCTCTGATTATTATTCCCGAAAGCTGCACCGAAACGAATACCAATTGCTTAATACTCGATGCAGGCCATGTTGCCATGACAAGCGATTTGGTGAAGAGGGCCGACATCGGGGAGATCCAAGCGAAACAGAACCACAAATACAGCGAAGAGGATTGGAAGCAGTTAGAATCACTGATGTATGATAAATTTAGATTGACACTCGAATCTACACAGGTATGTCTCTTAAGAAATAATGAAAAGAAGCGCAAACTGATTGCACAAGGTTCTTATTGGTCCTTCGATCGAAGAGACTGTTGCGCAGTTGCATCGGGATTCCGACCAGAAGCATTTGCATATTGTCGATCGAATCAATATTGACTTTATCCTGGAAATATCAATCCTGCCGAAAGCTCCAAATCTCACCAAGTTCAAGATGACCGGTCATCTGCCGGTGCTTCAGGCGGCCATGTCAGATAAGAAATACAAAGCCCTGATGAGAATCATCGATGTTGCAATCCCTAACCTTGATGACGATGAACTACCAAAAATCGAAAAACAGCCTACTAAGGAACCCATCAAGAAGGAGCAAGGAACTTATGCTGATTTGAGACGTGCCTCTGCTTTCCCGTTCTCCGCACAAAAGCAGGAATTGCTTCTGGCCGAAGAGACGGACGACGAAGATGGCGACGATAAATTCGAAGAAGCTTCAGACGGCATTGCACCAAGTTTCCATCAAAAGAATTTCGAATTCAAGTTTACCGTGGATCGACTACAAGGGTCACTGTTCCGAGCTGATCCAGACGGAGTCAATCCTGACAAAGAGTTGGTGTCTTTGGTTGCCGAACATTTTGAGTTGGAGGTTAACATACGCCCCTACGATCTTTCGGCCGAAGTCGTTCTCAAATCCTTGAACGTTGAAGATCTCGTGGATGAAGATCCATCCCCCGATTTCAAGAGAATCGTCACGTCAGATGGTCTGACAAAGAGCAGTGAAAGCCCACTCTTCTTTGTCAAGTATATTCAGGTGAAAAAGGAGTCTCCAGAATTCATGACGGTTTATGACGCAATTGATAAGCATGTTGATGTTCGAATTTCGACAATAGACGTGGTGGTGACAAGGAAGACGGTCTTGACACTATTGGATTTCATCATAACAACATTTGCAGATCCCGAGACACCAAAGCCTCCCCCACAGAAAGCAACTGAGGGATCCGAAGCACCAGATACCGAAGAGGTACCCCAAGTGCAAGCTTTGGAGCAAGAACAAAAGATCCGTGTCAAGGTCGACCTCGACGCTATTGCCCTCATTCTTAACAATGATGGGATTCGTTTAGCGACTTTCAGTCTTGCTAGTGCAGAGCTGGGAATATTTGTGATGGGAAAAACGATACGCGTTGGAGGTCGTCTTGGGAACTTTTCATTGATTGATGATATCAATGAGGGTGCCGAAGAAGGCTCTCCATTCCGCCAGTTAGTCAGTATTCAAGGAGATGAGCTTGCAGAGTTCCGATATGAGACATTTGATCCGGAAGCGAAAAGCTCTTATCCTGGATACAACTCTTCGATATTCCTAAGGTCAGGGTCAATCAAAGTGAACTTCGTCGAAGAGCCTTTCCGGAAGATCATCGACTTTGCTGTAAAGTTTGGACGAATGCAGGCCCTCTTCAATGCAGCCAGACAAGCCGCAATGGATCAAGCCAGTCAAATTCAAGGCAATGCGGATAAAATCCACTTCGATATTGTGGCACGGACGCCTATCATTGTTTTCCCTAGAGTTGGCAGCGAATCGCAAGGCGATCTCATTATAGCGTATCTCGGTGAGCTATATGCGCAGAATACTTTTGTACCGCTAGGGGATAGTGAGGGTTCGATTATTGGGAATAAGATATCCGCTGGTATCAGGAAGACAAGGCTTACCAGCGAGTTTCATTATGGCGACCAACTTGAAGAACTGGAGTTATTGGATAAATTGGACATCACTTTTGCCATGACGTATCTGGAACATGTTGAGAATTCTAAGAGACCCGATATTGAGGTAGACATCGCGATATCAATGCATGTATCATTGCTAAATATCTCCTAGATCGAAGGATCCATGTCGAATCTCAATCTTAAGATGACCCAGAACCAGTACAAATTTTTATTGGAGCTATCGCGGGCCATACCGGGGGTGTTTGCAGTGGACTCTGAAGACCAGGACCAAATTGCAGAGCAACTCCCCAAAGAAACGGCCGAACCTGCAAAATCCGTTGTTGACTACCAGGATGGAGCCTTCGATAGTGGGCAGGTCGTTCATTTGAACCCAGAGCTTGGAACCGGACCTGATACTTGGACTAAACTTGACTTGGTATTCAAAGTGGGTAGCATTGGTATGGAGTTGTATGCTTGCGAGCCTGATCAAGCCATTTCCGACCTCGAAGGGGCTAGTTTATCGAGAGCATCTCTCAACAATACCAATGTGAAGCTTAGGATGATTAGCGATGGCTCTTTGGAATCAGAGATTCTCATCGAGTCCTTTAACATTAGAGATAGCCGCAAGCAAGAGACGAATAAGTTCCGGAAGATTATGTCTTCGACCCACAAGGAAGGATCGCAGTTCATGGCGAGCGTCACGCTTTCTGGGGGCGCAGAACAGAACCTTGTTGCCTTGCTTACAATCGATAGCCCGCGAGTCATCTTTGCGCTCGACTATATCTTCGCATTGAGGGATTTCGTTATGTCTGGGCTACAGTCCGAGGAAGAAACGCTTAGTGAATTCGAGGAAGACACAGAGTCTGACGAGGACTCAAACAAGAGTGACCGGCAGACGAGCCTTGCCACTTCGAAGCAGTCGCAATCTTTATCTGCGCCATCGAAACAAGGCGAGAAGCGAGACCAAGGAATCAATGTGTCATTCCGCGCCAACATTGTGGATGCCCAGGTAATCCTCATTGCCAACCCTGGCATCCATAATTCGGAGGCAATAGTTTTGGGAATAAAGCAGGTGTTGTTATCGCAACAACATGCTCTTACGTTGCAGGTGGAAAAGGTTGGTATGTTTTTGTGCCGCATGGATAAGCCAGATACTACCAGACTACGCATACTGGACGATTTCACTCTAAAGGTTGCTATGGATAGCCGAAACATTGGCCCGAATTGCTCACTCCAAAGTATAAACGTTGACATCGAGCCGCTTGTTCTGCGCGTATCTCTTCGAGATATCTTGCTGGCAGTTCAGATATTCAACAAAGCCAGCGAGATGTCAGGTGTTGGACAAGGGAAGAAGCCTATAGACGAAGAACCAACAAAGATTAAAGACCTTAAGGGCGACGGCTCACTCAAACGTCGAACAGCTAGTGGTCATGGGGTTTCGACTAAGGTGGGTAAATCCAAATCACTCGCCACAGGACGCAGTACCTCATCGCAAAAGAGTACCTCCCGTAGTTCATCTACCATGGTTAAGAGAGAGGAACTCAAAGCCGACATCGAAGGGATGAGAGTCATCTTAATTGGTGATCAACACGAACTTCCGCTGCTGGATTTGAGTGTGAGAAAGTTCACTGCTAGGGTTAAGGATTGGAGTGGAGATGTGAGTAATATGTTAGTAGAGAGGATGACTGAACTATGTTGATAAATTATTAGATGGATGCCGACACAAGTATTGAGACATTTGTCAATATCTACAACTTTTCCAAGAGCGCATGGGAACCGTTGGTGGAACCATGGCAGCTCGGCTTTCACATGGTGAAGACAACACAACCAGAAAAGCTGTCTATCGATTTTTATTCCCGAAAGATGTTGGAGGTCACAATTACTTCTCAGACCATAGCACTTCTCACCAAAGCCGCTCAGTTTATGCAACAAGACGAGGATATGCTGACAAAACCTCGCGGCTCCGAAGCACCATATCGGATTCATAACCAGACGGGATATCCCTTGCACGTTTGGGCTGTCTCAGATGATTCCCCGGAGGGTTCTGCTATGGCAATCAAGTTACAAGACGGAGAAACGGCTCCTTGGAGATTTGAAGAATGGGAGAAGATGCGAGAGAGCCTTGCCCCAGAAGGCGTAAGCGGAATTGTTGGTGTCAAGCTCGAGGATAGTCCGTTCGAAAGCATCAAGGAAATCTCAGTCAATCGGGAGTGCGAGCAGCTTTATACTCTACGGCCAGCGAGGAACGACGTCCTCCACCGCTTACTCTGCGAGGTGCGTCTAGGTGCCGACAATGTCAAATACATCACTTTCCGCTCACCGTTCTTGGTTGAAAACAATACACAAATCCCCGTAGAAATGGGAATTTTAGACCCCCAAGGAACTCATCTCATCAAGGTCTACAAAATTGTACCAGGAGAGAGTCAACCAGCACCCGTAGAGGCAGCGTATCATCAAGCGGTGGTTATTCGTCCGGACGCTGGATTTGGGTACACTTGGTCAACAGAGCGTCTATTTTGGCGTGACCTTCTTAAGGGACCCACCAAGGGAATTACATGCAAATCTGAGGAAGAAAATGCGCCACCCTTTTACTTCCAGATGCATGCTAAATACCAGAAGAAAAATGCTGGTGCTAGGCAAGTTATCCATGGATACCCAAATTCCTGAAGAAATGCTCTAACGTTATCATAGTTCCTACCCCCACATGAAAGTTCGGTTGTCTGCTCCCGTCGAAGTTCAAAATCTGCTGCCATACGACTTCAAGTTCCGTATCTATGACAAGAACAGCCAAAAAGAATGGACAAATTTTCTTCGAAAGGGTGGGATGAGTCCAGTACACGTTGTAGAGCTCTCGCATCTGCTTCTCATGAGTATTGAGATGCAAGATACTCCGTACAGGGAAAGCGATTTCGCTATCATCAATTCAAACGATGCAGAATTCGACGCGGAGACGATGCTTGTAACCAAGGACAACCAAGGACTGGAACTTAACCTGAAGTTGCATTACTACCAAATACCCGACAGCGGTGGCGCCTTCCGAGTTTCGGTCTACAGTCCTTATATCATTCTGAACAAAACAGGGTTGAATATGATGGTGAAGTCAAAGTCGCTTTTGCAGTCGGCCAAAGTGGCCGCAGGGCAAGTCCAGACTGGTTCGACTGCTACGCATAAGGCACACCCGTATATGTTCTCGTATCCGAATCACGAGCAGCAGAGCAGAGCTGTATTCAAAGTGGGCGATTCGAGTTGGAGCAGACCACAGAGTTTTGAGGCTGTTGGAAGTACCAGCGATGTCGTGTTGCCGTCCTCCACAAAGCAAACGGAAATACATATTGGCATCTCTGTCGACGAGGGAAAAGGAAAGTACAAGATGACCAAGGTCGTAACATTGACACCGAGGTTCATTCTTAAGAGTAAGCTTTCGGAGACGGTTCAGGTTAGAGAACCTGGGACTGGATCAAACAACATCATGACACTGGAGCCCGGGCAGCTGTTGCCTTTGCATTTCCTTAGGTCAACTCACCATAAGCAGCTGACATTGTTGTTCCCGGGCATCAACAATCGGTGGTCCTCGCCATTCAATATCTCGGATCTAGGGAGTGTGCACGTCAAGATGCATAAGCACAATCAGAGACAAACTTTGATCAGAGTAGATATCCTGGCCGAGAAGTCAACGGTATTCTTGCATTTGAATATGGAAACGAAAAATTGGCCTTTCTCAATGCGGAATGAAAGTACTCAGGAGTTCACGTTCTGGCAGTCGGATCCGAATCATGACGACACGGATGACAGCGGGTCAGACTTCAGACCTATTCAATACAAGCTTCCGCCGAGGAGTATCATGCCGTATGCCTGGGACTACCCTGCCGCTAAAACGAAAGAGCTAGTCCTGTCCGCTGGTCGCCAGCAAAGACATATTCCCTTAACGGAGATTGGGAATCTGTTGCCTATCAAGGTAGAGTCAACTGGCCCCGATGGCCAGCCCCAACGGAAAATCATTGATGTCAACGTCGTCGCGAATGGTCCAACACAGACCTTGGTCTTGTCGAATTACAAACCGTCCAAGAGCATCTACAAAGTCAAGTCCCATACATCCAACACTACTAATGCGTCTACTTCTAGCTTTGAGGTAAAGAACGTCGATAGCGGGGTCACGTTCCAGGCACAGATACGGTTTGCCGGGATTGGTATCTCGCTAATCAATCGACAACTGAAGGAACTTGCATACATCACCTTCCGCGATTTAGAGTTCAAGTACAGCACGTCGTCACTCTATCAAACCTATAGTTTGATCATCAAATGGATCCAGATTGACAATCAACTTTATGGAGGAATTTTCCCTATAATTGTGTACCCTAGCGTGGTGCCCAAGACTGGAAAGGAGATGGATGTTCACCCTTCAATTCATGCCTCTGCGACATTGATTAATGACGATAGTTATGGTGTGACTTACATAAAATACGCAACCTTCTTAATGCAGCAAATGACCATTGAGATTGACGAGGACTTCATCTTTGCCGTATTGGACTTCTCCAAAATACCAGGACTATCTTCTACGGAGCAAGATGACGGTAAACTCTGCGACGACTCGCTTGATATTCCCGAACCCAAGGTTTTGGACGCTGGTCAAGATCTGTATTTCGAACTTCTCAACATTCAGCCTGCGCAGATAGATCTTTCGCTCTTGCGGACCGACGTTGTCAACGTCGAGGACAAGCCATCTTCGAACAACCCACTCATGTTCTTGTTGAATATCCTAACAATGGCGATTGGAAACGTCAATGATGCACCCGTGAAACTCAATGCACTGATGCTCGAGAACGCACGAGTCTCTGTCCCTGTGCTACTCGAACGCCTTCAGACACATTACACTCAGGAAGTTCTCTATCAGGTTCATAAGATTTTGGGATCGGCAGATTTTCTTGGGAACCCAGTGGGTCTGTTTAATAACATTAGTTCTGGAGTTGTGGATATATTCTATGAACCGTATCAAGGATTCATCATGACAGATCGGCCGCAAGAGCTGGGTATTGGCATTGCCAAGGGAGCAACAATGTTCGTCAAAAAGTCTGTTTTTGGTGTCAGTGATAGTTTGTCCAAATTCACTGGAAGTATATCTAAAGGTATGAATACTTTAACTCGATTTCAGCATGTGGCTGGGAACTAAAAACGAAACAGGCCTTGCTGCTGCTACCCTCGACAAGCAATTCCAGGATCGCCGACGAATGTCACGTTCCAGGAATCGGCCTAAGCACGCCTTGTATGGTGTTACTGCTGGTGCAAACTCATTCGTAAGTAGTTTGGCAAGTGGGGTAGGTGGATTGGCAAGAAAACCCCTCGAGGGTGCCGAGCGTGAAGGTGCATGGGGACTTTTCAAGGGTATTGGAAAGGGTGTTGTAGGTTTGGCGACTAAACCAGCGATTGGAGTCTTCGATCTAGCTTCAAGTGAGACATACCTCAAAACGGTCTCTCTGTTACTGAAATTAACTTCTCGCAGACGTCACCGAGGGGATTCGGAATACCACGACCGTATTTGATCTAGACGGACTCGATCGGGTACGACTAACCCGATTCATTGGGCAAGACGGAGTGGTGCGACCATATTCTCAGCGGGAGGCGTTGGGCCAATTTTGGTTGAAGCAGTTGGATAACGGGAAATACTTCAATGAGGAGTACATAGCTCACTTAGAGTTGCCGGAGCAGGATGTCGTAGTTATATTGACTTATACGTATGTCAAACCTACTACTGGCGTCTCGAGTAGTCTGTATAACATAACTAACCACCTTTCAGGAGAATCATGCTTGTCAAGAGTAAGAAGCTGTACTGCGAGTGGGACGTACCACTTAAGGAGCTACAGACAATCAGCATGGAGCGGACAGGCATTGTATTGGTTTTGAGGGGGGGTCGACAGGGACCTTTCATCCCCACCAAGGATGAGAGTTCACGGAAATTCCTGTTCAAGAAGATTCGTTTGGCGGTGGATTCGTTCAACAGCACAGCGGCGGTATCTTAGATGGTGATATGGAGCACACAGACGGGGGTTTATTCTGTTTTTCTTTTGGTTATTTTCATGTATGCGTACAAGCGAAACTGGGCGGGACTTTCATCGATTTCGGTGTAATTTTTATTCCGAGGAAGAATTAGAGTTTTCTTGTTCATTTGTGATTGAGGCTCGGAAGATGCGGGTGGACCGTGCACCCACGTTTGACGGGAATAAGGTATTGCCCAACTCTCCGAGACAGGGGTGATCGACATAAGCAGAGTAAGTACTATATGTAGATTCAGTGAACTTCAACACCATCCAACTTTACCAACACCCGAATATCCAACACCTGAAGTCTTTGGTTGTTAGTTACTGCAGCCGCCGTCGGCCCCCTACATACTATACGTCGCCTCGGCAGACTGAATGCCGTAGCGCCTCGCCCCTGAGTCTTTGATTACCAGCTACAGCTTTACAACTCTACGACCTCTGCAGGAACGATCTCTACTGGAAATCGTCAAGATGAACGGCTACGGAGGGCACCACCCTTCGTTATCGAATGACCATACCGACGCAAATGTAGGTGGAAGTCACTATACCTACCCGATGCGAAATCCTTTGGAGGACAATTTCTCGGGCACTACCTACGATGCGAATCCAAGATATAATCCCGTATGGCCTCTGCCTTCCTGACCAGATCAACAACATAATCTCCTCAGTATCAACACAGCAGCAGCTAAAATTTTAGAAATGTGTATAGATGACCAACGGCCATCACCATCACAACCAGAAGCATACTTCTCTCCCCTCAAAACGGTCCTCAGAAAATGATTCTATGTCCCTCCACCTCCTCGTCGAGCAAGCAATCTATGACTCCGCCGATTACGAAATCCTCTCATACGAAGAGGTCGAATCTCTGAAGAAGGAGCACACCACGCTCATGAGCCGTATCGACGCCACGAAGCGGAAGCTGGTGATGGAATCGAAAGTTAGAGACGCGGCGCAATCGCTTTCTCGCCTATCCTCCAAGAAGGTTCGAAGAAGCGCCACCTCGCAGGATATAAATCATGAAACGGATGAGGAATTGATGGCTAGCAATCGTAAGTGTGAAGAACTCTCCCGGGAGCTTCATAGGCTCGAAATCCGCGCCATGGAGATCCAGAGACGACTACTACAGCACTCTACCGGGATTCTTGGCTCAACGCATAGGACAGTCAGCAGTCCGTCGGAGGAGGAATACATGTTTGCAAAGGATCCAGAGGTATTTGATGATAGGAGTTTTTACCGGACGGCAGATAAGTTGGAGGGTTTTGGTGAGGTGCGGAATAGTACGGAGAGAAGGATGGTTGAGGATACGTTTTTGACAGAGAGGTTGGAGGAGTTTAATAGCCAGCTAAATCAATTATTGAGCGAGGCGGGAGGTCCAAATTCACCGGAGCCTCCACGGTTACCTGATGGACAGGGACGTGGTGTTGACGAACAACTTGCGCTATTGGATCACAATATTCAATTCCTCCGACAATACCCCCCGTCTGCGCCACAGGATCCCAACGTAATTCGCGCGGCGCAGGAGTTGGAGCGTACAGATGTCATACTGACGACGCTGTGGGATATGATTGCTACGTATGACGAAGAGGTTAGAGCGCAGAAAATGAATCAAAGACAGGCCGATTACAACCCAGATTACCCAGGCAGCGATTTCGAACAGGAGCTTCCAGAGTTTACGATCTCCGCGTTTTCGTCAAAGGTGCAGAGCATGTTGAATAGGGTTATAACACTCCGAAGTGAGCGGGATATGCTTCGGGAGCGCGCAAGTCAGCAGGAGAGAGGGGTCGAGGAGGATATGGCGATGATGCAGGAGGATCTAAGGAATGTAGAGAACCAGGTCGGACAGCTTTCTAGTCTGTTGGAGCAGCGGGAAACCGATCTTGCTACAACAAATGGAAAGATGCAAGGGCTTGTGGGGGAATTGAATATGAGAAGCGCAGAGTTGGAGGAATCACGTGTTGCGTTGGGCCAGAAGAGTGAGGAGCTAATGAATGTTATGTATCAGTTGGACCTCGAGCGTGCGAAGGATCAGCAGCGAGCCGACGAAGATTTGCAACAAGATCAATCCACAGTGGAAGCAGAAAGAGAGGCTAGAGCTGATCTTGAGCGGGAGCTGGAAGAGTTGGATAAGAAACTTGCCGACAGGGAGAAGGCGTTGATGGATTTGGAGACGAAATACCAAGACATGAAGGAAGATAGAGATGTCACCAAGGCCGAGCTCGAAGCCATCGTAGAGGAGGCCGACGGCAGGTTGAAGTTCCTCGAAGATGAAATCGCGACTCTGAAAGAGGCTCGGAAGACCTCGGAAGAGGCACAAAAAATCTCTACCGAGCAGGAAAAACTACTTCGCCAACAACTCGATGAGAGAGATCAAGAGATTCAAAGAATGGACCAGGAGATCCAAGAATTATCCGCCAAAGTCGCCGAACTGTCAACAGAGGTTGTCATGGCAAAGGCAGAGCTCGACTTGGCATATGGCTCGAAGTCGGAGCGCGCAGCTGCTACCGCCGAAGCCAGAGCTGCTGCACAAGCTCTCGAACGTGCCAACAAGCAGCCGCAAACCATCGACCCAGGCCTTCTCACTGAGATCGAAACTCTGGAGAAGAGGAACGGCGAGCTTATCAATGAGATTGTGATGCTGAAGAACGAGCGTGCCGAAGGGGCCAATAACGAACATCTTCAGAAACGATGCAAGATGCTGCAGAAAGAGCTGGACGATATGTTGAAGGATTTTGAAAACCTTACTAAGCAGAGTATTGAAGCGGAGCAGGAGAGGTCGAAGCTGGAGCAGTTGTGTGATATGATGAAGGAGAAGTTGGAACATATGGAGACGGCGTTGGCAGAGGAGAAGATTCGGTTTCTGGGTGCGCCGCGGCCTAGTACTGGGGATACCAGGAGTCCTGCTGGACGAGTCGGCGGAGACAGTACTACCATCAATGTGCTGAAGCAAGAGTTTAAGAAGATGATGAGGGATATGAGAGCGGATCAGGCAAGGGCGTTGAGGGTAATTTTATCCCCTGACAGCGGATTTCTTTGGAGTAGTACTAACTTTCGAATAGGCCGAGCAAGAAGAACGAAGGAAACTGGAGAGTACGATACGGAATATGAAGAAAGAGCAGTTGGCGAGACGGATGACGCAGTCATCATCGGCATCGTAGCTTTTGGTTTGATAGGACGATATTGTCTACTGGCTTTCCTCATCTTTTTGTCATTTGTATGATAATTTTGGAGTATGGGTTTGTTTTGCTCTTGCTCTTGCTTTTGCTTTTGCTTTTGCTTTCTTTCCATGTTTACTGCCTTGATATCATCGTTTGCAATTTTTGTTTGCTGCTTCATATCATCATATACTAGCTTGGGGAACGAATGGGACGAGTAAATGAGTAGCTATGTACAATTGACACTCTTACACTTACATTGTTGGAGTCGTCGAGACCATCAGTACCTTGATGGAAAGGTCCGACCTGGGGAGTTCCTAGAATACAGTGCACTCAAACATGGCACCAACGACCAACAGCAAAACAAGCTTTCTTTAGTCACAACACCCTTCTTCAACGCCACGTCTTCAAAATCGGGCGACCTAGCTGTCAATGAAAAACACAGAAGTAAAAGTATTTTTGCCAAAAATTCCCTAACCAGCCGAAGCAGATCAGGAGCGGTCAATGGTCAATGGTCAATAGTTTCAATCAGCAAAAAGAAGGCTCAGACGAATCCTTACAGCTGCTCTTACTTCCCATGCGCTTGGATGGAGATCAGAAGAAGAGATGGGGTGAGAGGGGGAGCCTAGGGGGATTGGCATTTCCGCAGTGAGTCACTCGACGTCGGCTAAATTTCTGAGAGCCCAATATTCGAAGTCAAAAGCAGTGAGAATTTTGCGCAAAAGATTAGTTATTTGGTGTAAGGCAAGATAACGCACATGGATTTTAGCCGATGACAGCTCAGACTGAGGGCATGGCAAAGTTGCCGACGAGTGACGCGCAATGCGAAATTGACGAATTGTTCCACTAGGATTCGACCCATCCGAAAGTGAGAGCGTCCTCAGTTTATCGCCCCTGTGTGGTGCCTCAGGACATCATGTCCTGATGTTGTAACGTGATTGAGAAATGATATTGTAGAGACCGAAGTTGGAATGGACCTCTCCCTAAGTCAGGAATGAGGGTTCACACAAGCCCTTGAATCCCTCGAATCTCCTCACATCCTATTCCCGTATCCACCGTGAAGGCAGGAAACAGCAAATTCCCCCCTTCAGCGTTATTGTTCCTGTAAGCCAAATCCCTTCGTTACAGACTGTCTATGACAGAATACTCTCCATATATACCCGAGAAATTCTCGCGGCCTTGCTGATGTAGCGATTCATCTGGGTCATGGATGGGCACCATATAGCTCAGTTCAGCCCAGAAATCTTCGTTCATTGATTAGGGGAACTTTTTGGCTGCTCGACCTGTTGCTCGGCGGTATAGAATCCGTTTACTAACCATTCCAGTTCGATCCGTAGTGACAATACAGGACCGTGCCAGATTCAAATAAACAAACGCAGCAGCGCTGATGCAGCGGCATACTCAGGTATATATTTCGATCTCACCCTCTTTTATATCGATCTCGTCTTTCCTTCCCAACAAAATCCACCTTGCGGAGCATTAAACTATTTATCAATATTGCACCTGGGTATCGCTAACAGCGGAATTAGAACATTGTCTCAAATACCGACGGCCTAGAGCGCCCCAATATGGCTTTCCATCAAAACATTAGCGGGGAGCTCCTGGCGTCTCCCGACTTCCGCGATGGCGGTAGTCGTACCGTTCGTCGCGCAGTCAGCAACCTCGAGGCCATGTATACTCCCATGGCGCGTACGCTCCGCCAGACTGAGAGTGATCTTGGTCAGTCCACGGCTAGGTCTATGTCCAGCCCAAGCAGCTCCCCAATGTTTGGTCTGAACAATCGTGGCAGCAACATTCAAGGCGCTAGCTCACTCTTTGATGATTTGAATGGTCTGGAGCGCGCTGCTATTCAAGGTCTAGGGCTGCAGACGGATTTTGAAAATTGTCGTCGCCCGGTCTTTAACAGTCATAGTGCCCCAGGCAATGTCCTGCGTGCTTCATTTGTTGCTCAGGATAATAACAATATGCGGAGGATGCCACTTACTCGCAGGGCTACCGATATCGGTCCCAACCATGCAGACATATACGAAGGAGCTGACGTTGACGGTGGCGTTTCCCTCCATGAGGAGGAAGAGGATGCTTGTGATGGTTAGTTGGAGCAAGACTCGGTTATGGAACAAACGTATTAACTCCTCGCTAGGAGTTCCTGAAGATGACATGAATATTGCTCTGGACTTTAAAAAGCTTTGTTTCAGCAAGGACAAGCACGACCTAAATACTTTCCAAGAACCCCATCACAATACCATCGGAGGCCCTTTCACCCTTGTGGCTGCCCCTCCACCGTTCATCTGGAATCCCAGTTGTGAAAACCGCCAATTCCATCAGAACTTCAGCAATGTTAATAATGAGCTTAGCCAGAAAGGACTCAAAGAACTCCCCCAGAACGATTTAAACGTCGCCAAAGTGTTTGCTGGCCATGGACTTGGTGTTAGTCAGCTGAACCCTCTCGGACACTCCACTGGGCACGGCTTTGGTATTTCTTCGCTTTCAAATTCTCTTAACCAAGCTCGCAACTATAGAGGCCACCACAGCGTCGGTAGTGGTTCTGGAAGGTGCCCGTACGCCAATACTCCTGGCGCCTTTGGAAGTCCATCTGCTGAAGTCTATGGCGTCTTCCCTAAGTATCACACTGCATTACCCCGAGAAAATGCTATCAACCGGCCACAACTTCTTTCGACTACCCAGATCCAACCCCCTGAGGAAAAAACTACCAGCGGTGTTAATGACCGCACGAAAAGGGCCCCCGAATGTGGACTTGAGGCTTTTGAGCTTGCGGTGGAAGAGAACTGGCACGTTATGATGCATCCTATCAATCCAATTATCACCAAATTCAACGAGAATGTGTGATAGTCCCAATAATTTTGGTTGCATACATCTGACCACGTCTAGACCCGCTTCTATGTCATCAAATCGACTGGAGAGCTTGATATTTACAGCTCGATGAAATGGGGTATCTGGACCTCAACTGATCTTGGAAACAAACGCCTCGATAAAGGGTTTAGAAGCCATTACGGCTTAGGGCCAGTTCTCTTGTTTTTCTCCGTTAATTCCAGGTATGTACAAATGATTGGTGTGTTTTCGAGAACCAAAACTGATAATGCCCAGCGGCAAATTCTGTGGTGTTGCCGAGATGACGAGCGCGGTCGACTTTAAGGCAAAAGCTGGTGTATGGAGTGAACGGCGCTGGAGGGGCCACTTCGATGTCAAGTGGTTATACGTCAAGGACATCCCAATGTCTCATCTCCGTCACATCCAGGTCTCGTAAGTCTTCGGGCTATTATCATATAATAATAGATTGCATACTTGCATACTAAGTGGCCTAGGAATAATGAAGGAAGGAATATCTCAATCAGCAGAGATACCCAAGAATTGCTTCCCAATGTAAGCCCCCCCCCCCCGAGCCCTTGACGTGAGGTATCTGACTTGTAAATAGGCTGGCTTCGCAATGCTACATATGTTCATCCACTTTCCAGCTACCACCGGGATGCTTTGGGACCCCAGCAAGGGCATGATTCCTTGTGCTCCGCCTGGCCGTCCATTCGAAAGAGAAGTCCTTCCTCGTATCTACGGCGCACCTCCTGCCCCACGCCCTCTGCCTAACTTCATCGGTGAACCCGAGGGCTATTCCAGAAAGAGCTTTGCCGCATCTTCTGTCGGATCCACCGCCAGTCACCCCAGTTACATCCGTAGAGCTAGCAGTCACTCTTCCAATGCTGCTCCTCTCGGCGGTCCTGGACCTTTGATTCCCAATGGTGCTCCTCTTGGCGGCCCTGGACCTTTGATCCGTTTCGATTCTGGTGATACTCGCCCCCACAGTAGCCACGTGGCTTCTGTCATCCGCGCTGGAAACTCTTACGTGGGTTTTAATAACCCCGAGTCCAAGGACCATGTCTCTGTATGTAATGGAGCTTCTAGAGATGGTAACAATGTCGACCTTAACTTGGTCACTCCAAGTTTCAATGGCAATCTTGTTGGAGGGTTCAGTTCGTATACCCGCTTCAACAGTCCTCTAGCCAGTCTCGATGCCCATGCTAGAGAATTTGGCCCGCAGCAGTCGGGTTACGAGGCCGGCGGATGTACTCATGTACCGTTAGATTCTACTGTTAGCTCTGAGGCGGCTCTAGAGAAGCAGAGTGACGACCTTTGCCAGCAGAACCGTTTTTACAACTTTCGCTTTCCCGTTGAACAGTAGGGAAGAAAGGACGTGTCTTCGGCATTATTTAAATGGATGGATTACTATTTGAATTTTGCTTCCTTTGAATTGCGAGTTGTTAGTCTTGTGTGAGTACAAGGAAGGCTCAAATACCTGTAGTTATCTGCGGCTTTTCTATGATTGTTGCGTTATGTACTTTGTGCCTTTGCTGGGGAAGATGAGTGAGATCTGGCTATTACAACGGGATTCCATAGGGATTTCTCTACCGATTTGAAATCCATTGTTAGTACTTAAGTAGTCTCCTACAATCCATAAAATGTGAAGACGTCAGTTCCAATTAACCACCAGCTCGTGAACGCCACAGGCGTGGCGGTTGCTCGGGCCTTACAGCCTCCACCTCTAAGTACCTGACCAGTCACTACCGGTACGTACCAAACTAGCAGCCTTTCAAAAGCTTCCATCTCATCCATCACCACCATCGATGCTTCACACCATTATCCACTGCTGGATGGATCCCGCAGACTGAACTCTTTGCCCCACCTTCTCAACAGCAGCAACAGCAACAACCAAAGATGTCACTAAAGTTCCGCTCCCCTCCACCTCCTCCCTTCTACCTTACCTAGCTAACCAACACAGCTGGGTAATGCTCGGTTCCGCACCGCACACCTTCATCTCCCTCCCGCACGAGCGAACCCTCTACACCTCCCCGCAACGCACCTCCTTCACCCTCACCTCGCCAGGCACATTCACCTACACCGCCTCCACGGGCGTCGTGCATATCACAAACCAACGCGTACCTTCCCCCCACCCCCCTCCGCTCCCCCACCTACTCACAAAAACAGATTATCTTCATCCCCACCCCCACCTCGAACAGCACCTTCGAATCTTTCTCCGCGCCGATAACAAACTTCCTTGACTCCCGCGTCGCTGCGCCGTTCTTTGGGCCAAACACATGGTCTGCGTCCGTTCAGCCCGTTGCGGGCGGCGGGATCCCGCCCGCCACATCGGCGATAGAAATGAAGCTGGTGTTTAAGGATGGCGGAGCATTCGATTTTCATTCTACGTTTGAGCGCGTTAAGGAGCGCGCACTGCAGGCTAGAGAGGCAGGTAGCGCAGAGGTGCATTTGGAGGATCTGCCGGCTTATGAGGATTCGGGGCCGCCGCCGCCGCCACTACCGGTGGGAGGAGAGGGAGGAGGTGGGGTGCCGGTTGAGCCGCCACCAGGGTATGAGGAGGTGCAGAGACAGAGTGTGGAGGAGGCGGTGGCGGCGGAGAAGTCGTGAGGTACTGGTGCTGGGTTTACGTGGGATTGGTTTACAACTAGTAATTCGGCCACAGAAGTTGTGGATTTCTACGGAAACTCTAATGTCCGTTATTTGTGTCTAGTGTGATGTCTCGTAATGTTCGAATTGATCTTGTGTGCTTGTGTATACAGCATCCTAGATGTGTTCATTCTTACATATATGGCTGCTTGGAAGATGCTCATGTATATACCAGCCCCTTCAGATTCCTTGCGATAAAATACATCATTACAGCCTAAACACCAACTAGAACCAAATATAAAACAATCCCACCGCCATTTCGCCTTTTTACATCCCATTTACTTCGCGACAACACCATGCTTAGCGTACACCTCGTTAACTTTCTTGATTTCATCATAAGAGCCCATAAAAATTCCAGATCGGTCATGGATGTGCTCTGGAACGACCTCCAGCATCCGTTTTTGATCGCTTGTCACGGCGAGACCACCAGCTGTTCGAGATGCCAATTAGTTCTGAACTCTTGTATCGAGAAGAGGAGATGCTAACCATTCTCCATGACCATGGCCATAGGCGCACACTCGTAAAGAATCCTGAGCTTGCCTTTCTTGCTCTTCTTATCTGCCGGGTAGGCGAATATTCCACCATAGCAGAGCGTCCGGTATGCGTCTGCAACCATAGATCCGATGTAACGCGCAGAGTAGGGCTTCCCCTCGGGAGTGGACGGGAACTTGATGCTGTCGAAGTATGCCCGGCAAGCTTCGTCCCAGTAGACGCTGTTGCCCTCGTTGACGGAGTAGATGGAACGTGACTTGGGTATCCGCATCTATTTTTTGTTAGTGCAGCACAGCAGATGAGGAATTGTGGTGGGCATACGTTAGGATGTGTAAGAATGAACTCTCCAAAGGAATTATCCAAAGTGAAACCGTTGACATCCCCTCCCTTCATCGTGAGCACCAGCTGTGTCGAGGCACCATACATCGTGAAGCCCGAAGCAACGAGCTCAGTTCCGGGCTTGCAAACATCCTCTGGCTTTCCCTGGCTGTTTTCGTCGAGACGGTAGACACCAAAGATGGTGCCAACTGAGACACCGGCATCCAAATTGCTGGATCCGTCGATGGGATCGCAGACTACGGCGTAGCGGCCGTTTCCGGGGAAGATGATGGCTTCCTCCTCTTCTTCGGAAACAAGCACTTTGACTTTTCCGCAGCCACGCATCACGTTTATGAAGATGTCGTTGCCAATTACGTCGAGTTTCTTTTGGTCATCGCCAGTGGTGTTGGAGGTTCCGGCAAGTCCAATGAGCTGCGGGATTTATTAGCTACAGTATAGCAGCACTGTGGATCTGCGGAGCTCACGTTGGTGAGTGTTGCGCGGCGGATGTAGTACGCAATGCTCTTGAAGGAGAATTGGAGGGCATGGCAAAGCAACCTGGTGGATACATTAGCATGCGTGTTTGCTATACTGGGAGGAGGCCTACGTGAAATCTCCAGTGGCATGTGATCCAAGATCATGTTGTTTCTCGGTCAAAAAACGGGTCAATGTGATGATGTCAGTCTTAACTTCTCCATTTTCAGAACTGCCACTGCTTCCGTCTGAGACCATGATGGGCGGAGATGTGTTTGTCTGTTTGGAATGGTGTAAGGAGTTGGTGTAAGGAGTGGTAGTGGTGGTAGTGGTGGTAGTGGTGGTAGTGGTGGTAGTGGTGGAAGTGGTTTGTTTTACAGATTGGGGAGCAGAAGAGGAAGCCAGAGGAAGAACCAAGAAGAAGGAAGACTAAGAAGAAAGAGCTGGTTGGCCACGATGTTAAATATTTGGCCAGTGCTCGGGGCATTCGGCCACCAGCGTCAGAGTGTGCATGTCGTTCCGAACCAGTGCGAGCAATTACCCTAGCCAGTGCCTGTGCGAGGATGGTGTGGGCTATTCCCTTCCGCATTCGGTTGCTCGTCGGGCCGGCGTGGGCGCATGGTTGTCCTGGCTGTTCCCTTTGCGTTGAAGATCAGTGGTGTCGTGCTCATGTGCTCTTGGTGCACAGCCGGAAATAAGCGTGACGTCTACCAGAGCTGGACTTGCAGCCAAAGGCCGAGGCGGGGTGCGCCGTTGCATTTTACCGGCTATCGCCCCACAGTGATCCGAATTCGCCCGTCGAGGACATGCATAGCAACAGTGCGGACCGCACCAGTGAGCACTGAGACATAAGTAGGGCGAGGTATTAAACCGTCGATAAACAACTTTTCTTGCGAACGGAGCGGCGCTTCTGTCCACCTTATCGGGGAGGGCGGCGGCGGACAGATGGACAGATGGACAGATGTCAGGCATGGGTGAGGGAAGTCTGCAAAATTGCACACGCGACGCCGTTTTGCACATTTATGCGGAATTGAGAGATTTTCAGTGCAGACTGCATGGTATATTATCACCACACCGATCCGCTACCGATAGAACCCTTGCCTTAGCACCGTAAATTGAACCCGAAAACCCATGCTTTTATTTTCGCTTATGAAATACAGCGTGTATACAAAGAAAAAACGAAAGGAACAGCCTAAGCGGCAAGCTCCTTGATCTTCTCCTGGACACGCTTGCGTCTCTCCTCGCGGGTGAGCTTCTTGGAGCGGTACTTGGAGCTCTCCGCCTTCCAGTATGCAGCATCCTTCTTTCCGCTGTCCTCGGCTGGGAGATTGGGGTTCTCACGGATCTTGGCGTGTGCCGCCTCGTAGAGCTCCTCAAGTCCATCGGCTATGAAAATAAGGCTCAGTTGTCTGCATCCAACCTAATAGGTGCGGGTTCAGTACTCACCATCAATGCCATCATCGATGTACTTCTGGAACTGGGACTTGTAACGTTCCTCATCGTCATCGGCAAGAGTCTCCATGTACTCAGCGACATGACCACCGAAGATATACCTGATTCGGGAGTCAGCAACACGAAGGGTAGGCTGAATATTTCATAGAGAATACTTACTTCCTCAGTGTCTCAGCATCGAGCTCCTTGCTCTCCATGTCATAACCAGGGAAACGGCTCTCAGAGTGAGGGATGAGCAGGCCACCATCGGAACAACCTTTCATGGCACCAAAGACACGAGCACCAGTAGAGGTACGGTGAAGACCAACATCCAAGTGGGCCTTGAAAGGACGACGTTCCTCGCCGTCAACCTCGGCGGCCTCGGTCATCTTGTACTCTCCGTCAACCTCCTCAACACCCTCGAAGCTGTCCTCAAGGCCGAGCTTGGTAAGAGTTCGGCGGGCGAGGAGAAGACCAGTGGCATAGGCAGCAGCCCAGTTGGTGAGACCGTGCTTGATGCCGTACCGGGGAAGCTCGTGAGAGTAGGCGGCAGCGAAGACCTTGTCACCGACAATCTCGGAGGTGACGATTTGGCAGATCACCTGTAATAAATAATGATAGGCCGCAACATTAGCCCCCCTCCATTCATCTAATACTTCGGGCGTTTCTGCCACACAAGAAGCAATGCGAATGCTCGAGGTTCAGGGCAATGCGCATCGCAACGCACGTAGCGACTGCGGGGACAGAAAACATACATCGCGGTTGGTAAAGCGGACGACGAGACGGTACTTAGGAGCGTTGTACTTGTTCTTCGCCTGGGTGATCAACCTCTTGCGTGCGTAGTAGTCGGTCTTTCCCTGACGTCTTCTGCGGTACTTGGTCTGGAACCGCGAGAAGTATGCGCTGGACTTGACGAGCTTGGTGAAAGGCTGTAAAAATCGAGACAGTCAGTTCAACGATAAGGTGATATCAAGAATTGATAGTACATACCATCTTGAGGCACGGTTTTCCTGTTGATGGTTAGTTTCGCTGTCGGTCGATCAGATTCGTCGTCGTCCCAAGAATTCGCCAAACTTTGGGGACGGTGCGATTACCAGCACGTGACTGTGACTGTGAAAATTAGGGCTTCTGAATACTCAGACTCAATTCTGCTTGTGCTAGGCTGTATCTGTCATACCAGCAACCCTAAACACCCCCCAGGAACCCAAGCCCTGCACCCGCGGCCGAGTTACATAAGTAACGCCTTCAGATTTTGGTAGAAACGGAACTAGCGGGGCCCGGATGATGATGATTGAAAATCACGGAGTTCCCGTATGAGTTTTGTATATAAATCTTTGTGCCTGTTGCCTAGCTCTGCGGTTTTACCTCAAGCTTAAACTAGTTATCAGAATCGAACATATCTGAAATGGAATATGTTAAGTCAGTCTAAAGTTTTGGAATTATTAAGGGTTGATACTGATCGTATGTCTATAGTTTAGAGAAGTCTGAACTCAAGATCTCGAAGACTGTCGTTGGATGCATGAGTTATGGATCTGCTGCAGCAAGTAACACGGTACTCATATTGGTCTATTTCATTCTGACGTCGATATAGTGGGCAAAATGGGTTCTCGATGAAGACAAAGCTCTACCATTGCTCAAGGCAGTTTACGATAAAGGTTTAACACATGGGACACCGCTGACTTGTAAGCTTTTCCCCATAGAGCTCTACCTATTAAATTACTTACTTATCCTTCATATAGCCATTCCGACTGTGAATCCGAGCAAGTTGGCAAAACCATAGTACAATATCCCCCGTGAGCGTCTCGTTATCCTCAGAAAATGCCACTTCACCTGGGACAGCGATACTGGCGCTTTGGCCTTAAGCAATAATTCCAAATGGATGAACGGATGGGGTCTTTCACGCAAGCACATTATGGATGCCGTGGACCAAAGTGTAGAGAGATCGGGTACCTACATCGACATCCTTCAAATCCACCGACTCGACCATGAAACACTCATGGAGGAAATCCTGAGAGCACTGGATGACGTCGGGAAGTCTGAGAAAGAGCAGTATATTGGCGCTTCTTCTATGTACTCCTGGGAATTCCAGGCGCTCCAGAACATCGCAGAAAAGAATAGATGGACGAAGTTTATCTCCATGTAGAACTATCTTAACCTCTTGGCTCTTTCTCCTAAATACATGTGGTAATTATAATGCATTGTTGACTGGGGGTAGTATGTACCACGAGGAAGAACGGGAAATGATTCCGTACTGTAAAAGTACCGGTGTTGGTCTTATTCCATGGGGAGATCAGTCCGATGTTTTCTTGTTGACCATATCTCAGTCTCCACTTGGTCGAGGTATTCTCAGCCGTCCGATGAATTCTGAGAAGACTGCCCGAGAACGGTCGACAAGGCCCTCCAGAGTCATTATTGCAAGCAAGAAAATGAGCAAGACAAATGCAATTGTGGGTCGAGCAGAAGAGATCTCAAAGAGGCATGGAATTAGCATGGTCATAGTGGCTACTGCTTAGGTGTTGAGACAGGGAGTATACCCTATTGTTGGTTTGAGCTCCGTCGAGTGTATGGACGAGGTGATCAAGGCAATTAGCTTCATGCTGAGTGGTGAGGAGGCAAAATACCTTGAAGAATCACACTTTCCCAAACGTAATGAGATACTGAATAAATGTAATGGAGGGCTGTATATAGAGTAGAGTACCTACAGAACTTAGTCGTACATGTTCATTCATTCATGATGACATGATTGCCGAGGTGCCGGCCGGAGATGAACCCTGCCAAGCGCGCAAAAAGTCATCGCAATGACGTCGTGACCACATCAACACCGTAACAGCGATCAGACCCCCAAAAAATAACTATGTCTTTCGTCGCCAGAATCGTTCGCCCAACCGCCAGAGTTATTTCAACTCGTGGCTTCGCCAATGCTACCGTGCGCCAGAAGCATACTCTTCCCAGCCTCTCTTATGGCTATGCAGAACTCGAGCCAGCGATTGCTGGTCAGATCATGGAGGTATATAATGCTTATGGCCCCAGATGGTTCGTTTGCTGATATTGAGGTAAACAGATCCATCACACCAAGCACCATCAGACTTATGTCAACTCCTTGAATGAGGCCGAGGAGAAGTTTGCGACTGCTCAGCATGCCAACGATGTAAAGGCTCAGATTAACCTTCAGCCTCTGTTAAAGTTTCACGGAGGGTATGTTAGCAGAGCAGGCTTTTAAATGGCTTGTGCTGACGGAGTATGTACAGTGGGCATATCAACCACACCCTTTTCTGGGAGAATCTCGCCCCCAAGAAGAATGGCGGAGGAGAGCCCCCGAGTGGTGAGCTCGCCGCAGCCATCAACCAGACTTGGGGAAGCTTCGACCAATTCAAGAAGACTTTCAACGCCTACCTTGCTGGAATCCAGGGCAGTGGTTGGTCTTGGCTTGTAAAAGATACGGAGACTGGAAAGCTCCAGATCATTTCTCTGCCCGTTTGTTCCCTCTGCAATAGTCGTGAAAGCAGTAATACTAACTCTATGAATATAGAACCAGGATCCTGTTGTCGGCAAGTACAAGCCCATCATAGGCGTGGATGCGTGGGAACACGCCTACTACCTTCAATACCAGAACCGCAAAGCCGAGTATTTTGGCGCTATCTGGGATGTTATCAACTGGAAGATGGGAGAAAAGAGGTTTAAGGCTTAAGTCCCCAGAGTAGTCGAACCCTTAGTTGCGGGTAATAATGTTGTATTTATACCGGAAATCGGACCCCAAACTACTTTAAATCCCTCCAAGAATACATCCAACCACTCCGCCATGATGTTCTAGAAGGTATTTGCGTGTTCCATATGCCCATCGGTTTCCGTAAGAGCAATTGGCTGTAGGTAATTTGTGATCTAGCTTGCACCTATGCCCTCTATGCCATTCCAACAATATGACTAGAGTACGAGTGGCATTCCTTGCTCTATTTTAAGACCTTCCTGCAAAATCCTACCTGAGTGATAAGTGATGTCCAGTGATATGGAGCGCCAAGGCCCGAGAGTTTCCGAGACCGGCTAGCGCGAGGAATAATGGTCACAACCCTAGCAATTTGGCCGATTTTGCACCGCGGGTTTAAAAGTTTGACACCTTCTCTCCACTCTATGCAACCAACTCTATCGCAGCAACAACATCGCGCCTTCCATCTCTTGACCATAGAAGGCCAGCTCGTGATGGGTATGTTCTCCAACCTTCCCTGCCACATGATTTGGTCACTTTACATGATGATTTGTACAAACCGCATAACTAGAGTCTTTGACTTCTTCGGAGGAATGAAACTCAATTTGCACGTCAGGCTGATTTACACTTGACCCTTGCACCTTTGCCATTGTTATTGCAATTGAAACTTTCCTAACATTAAGCGACAGATTCTTCAGTCTTTGCGGGCGCGTGAACAACAATCACAAACGTAAGCCCTTCAACTCTTTCACCGCGTTCCCCTGCCAATTCCCTCTCCCCGGAAGTTTTTGATGAACATTTGGAAACGTAGAAATACGCTGGAAATTACCGTCCAAGGGCTTCGGCTCATTGACGAAATTTAATGGCTAATACCTGAGCTTCTTCCGTTAATACCGCTTATCATACATGGTTAACTTCTTGAGGAATCAATGCTGACTGGCTCAGTGCTTCAGAAATTTCTCAACATATATATTCAATCCAAAGGCCGGGGTTGCGCTTTCTCGATGCCTCCAAACATTTGATCCCTAGAGGATGTATTTTTTTGGGCATGGGGAACCAATCAAGCAGATGGCCATTCGTGCGCGATCTTCAGCGTTCAGCACGAAGGCCGTCTGTTGACTTTGTAATGGTGTGTACATATAATTTATCTTTTCACGATGCGGTTGAGTTCTGTGATGATCACACAAGAGCACTGGTCTCTGATTACTGTGATGAAAAACTTTTCGCGGCAGGGCCTCAGAAACCCTGTCCACTGATTTGAACTTGCTCATCTTGCCTCTTTGGTTCTACTCTAAACGGAGGTCAGTTAGCTGACGAATATCATCAGGAATTTTTATGTTATCTTCAGTAATTGGGGTCCAGCAATGCGCAGACGCTTGGTATGCTTCCCTTTCGTTTGTTTCTGAATCGTGTTTCCACTTCATTCTATGATGATCCCCTTAGATGACGAGTCGTATCCGGGTTTCCGATGCCGACAACTTTTTATAATACCATTCATGCATATCTGAAAAGAATTTTGTTCACCATTTTGAAACTATCAAGTGCATGAAAGTTGCAATTACTAACGCATATTACAGAACTAAACCATAGTCGGATCTTTTGGTTATCATCTTCCTTTTAGGCAGTTGGGGGATACTAGGATTGATATCCGTCATACATTTACAGCTCTCAACACTTAGTCAAGAAAGGATGGCGTACTGGATTCAGTAAAGATGTGTGCATTGGCTCTGTCGGCCAGCTCTCACAATGCCGGATTTTCTACACCGGCATCACTGGGAAGTTATACTGGGTCTTCATAACTAGTACCTGGCGGTCTCATTGGACTATATGCCCATTTCTATAACAAAAGATCAATCGCTCTTGAGAGATATATTCTGCGACAATGTAAGCATACACGCCTTTCCTAGCCGAAATCCTAAATGATGATCTTCCTTAAACAAAGACAAGCATATGTCCGAGCTTAATTGCGCTGACGAGAACTGGATGAACTGATACCTGTTACCTATGCTACAGTTTTATGGACGTTTCTACTGTTATCAGTCGCTAACGAGAACTCAAGGGCGTTGACCCGTAGATCTATATTGAGCCTCAAAACGAACTGCACTTAAGTATATATATATGGTATGGTTTTCCCTGTTCCTTAAATTACTCCCACTTTCTCTCTTTACATGATGAGATTATATATATCATCTCACGACGGTCTACATAACCTCTTTAGGTGTTGATGAAACCGCCCTTGACCGGGCAATATCACTGATTTTCTTTCGCATTGCGCATCTATTATCTTCATTCATGTCCTAAGAATGATGCTGACATTGGAATTTCAATGATAGATCCAATATACATCACAAACAACATCTTCTCTGGCACTTGAATGCGCTCTGATTGTATTCGTGCATCTGATTTTTTGTTTGAGGAGTAGAAGATAATTTGGGCAGTGAAGAGTTGCGTTGAAATCATCTGGAAAGTGAAAACGTCCACAGCACCCTCAGGTGTGTTCTAGAAATTAAAAGTAGATACACAAATGAAGCGTTTTTACAATCGAATTATTTAATCTTAGTTTAGAGTTCTAATGATTCACTGGGACTCTAAGTACCATTTCCAAGAATTCTCTATTGCGCAAAAATATGGCATTCCTTCCAACCGAAGAAGTATCGACCTATACATAGGGCTGAACACAAAGTGCCCGTGGAATGACATGATACCTGTACTAGTACAGTCCATGTCTCGCTTCAAGTGCACCGATATAGTACTCGTAAGTCCGAGTTCTCGGTCATATAGTGGCCTCGTACCCCGGCCCTTGATCTCACGTGATTTTATACTAACCGAAATTATGAGTCTGATCCAAATTGAGATCATGAAAAAAGTGAGGTGAGCCTGGAGACATCACTCCACTAAAAATTCAAATTACCTGAGCTTTTGGGGGTATTGGTTTTTTTAAAAAAATCCACCACATTTGCACCCACTACAGCCTTAACCCGAACCTGATCTGGATTGTAGCCAGCTTGGTCACTCTCTTTAACTTTGCACTTGTAGTTTTGTCTAACTTGCTTTGAGCCTCATACAAACTCTTTTTCCCTCATTCTAAACTCTTCTTTCCCTTCAAATCCGGTATAAATCCGTGATATTGAGATTTTCACCGGATTGATGAGATCTTGACCCGGTTGACCAGCGAACCTTTGTGTGGAGCGATTAGGCTCTCACACCTTCTTTACCCCTGCCACACTATTCCCTTTTTATCACTTCCACTTCCATCTTAGTGCATATACACACTGAGAGCCTGATTCGAGGCCAGTCATATAGCACAAAGTCTCTACATATGCAGAATCATTGTCAGCGAGGCAGGAATAGCCTCGGGAAGTAGCATTACCAAGTAACCAAATGTCTACCAGGACCTAGAGTACTCACATTTCTTCCAGCATGGACCCTGTCTCAGATCATGAACAGCGGCTGCCGCCTATACATTGGTGTTGGGCTACGGAACTGCCTATATTAGACCAACCGGTACCACGTTGGAATGAGCTCGTGATTTGGAGCACTCTCCATTGAGGGTTTAACTCCGTCGGGCGTGAAGTTTTCTCGGGGGTTGGGCGGGAGGAATTGAAGCAGCTATCTGTGATTGAGGGATTCAATACAATGGGATGAGATTTGAACTCTGGTCAGGCATCTAGCTTCTGTCTCACTGAGAGATCGAAGCTGCTAACTAGAACTTTCTGCATGATTACTTAGTAGTGGGCAAATTGGCTCGCGTCGTTCTTCTACCGAGGAGGTTATTAATGAAACCTCAAATATTTCCGTCCCTTTCTCTATCAGCAACCTGTGACTTGTGACTTCTTGGCTGTTCTTTCAGTATAGCGCCTATGTACTCAACAAGTATCAGTTGCAGTTATCGGATAAATCCTTGCTGGTTGTTGGTACAACGGCGGTACTTTGTGGGTTGCTGGAGAATTTATATTTCATTCTGTTCCCCCCCATATCCAAAGCAATAGAAGTCACATCTCCAAATTCGTGATACGCGGAGGTTGTCTGCCTATCATCCGGTTCACCAATCCCCTTCGTGTCGTGTCCCTTGCATCTAACCCGGGGCTGACACCATTTTGCCAGTTCTAATTTCTAATTGCGTCCCCACACGTTTTTGGTGGCTGCACCTGCAGCCCGTCCGAAAGCAGCACCACAACCACCGCAAACCACCTCTCCCATTCTCCACCAGAACATAAAAAAAGCCTACCTCCATTCCGTCATCCTTCCGCGCTTCTCGTTGTTAAACACCTGTCGTCATCCTCACGCGACGCGAAATCGAGATTGCCCATTAACCTGCCGCGCGGACGAAAAGAACGCCGCAACTCCCTTTGATTAGTACTACAGCACGCCTCGCGCCCTTTTCCTTCACAACACAACGATAATCTCCACAGAGCCCCGGGACGAGTGCAGACGTTCCTTCAGCCAGGGCGTTTGTCACATATCTCAGCACATTTGCGCTCACGAGTGCCATGTTTTCAGACGAGAGAGCCGGTGATGGCGGGGAGGGTATACCGTTGGTGGACGTGGAGATGGTAGAGCCTAGTATTGCGCAGACGACAATCGCCGTGGAAGGAATGACATGTGGAGCATGTACATCTGCTATCGAAGGTTCGTTGGTTCTTGTATGGTGGTTGAGAGGGAGAGAGGGAGGTTGATACAGCTGCTGATACGTCTTTGTAGGCGGTTTTAAGGATGTAGAAGGCGTGGTGTCGTTTGAAGTCAGTCTCATGACCGAGAGAGCCGTGGTAATTCACGACCTTTCAAAATTGTCAACGGAACAGGCAGCGGAGATGTATGAATTTCCGAACCACCCCTTTTTGAGGCGGTATGCTGACGTCGGGTGATGTAGGATCGAAGATCGTGGCTTCGGTACGGAAATCATATCTTCAGACGTACAAACGCCAGCGGTGACCAACGTCGCGGATCGGGGGGTTACATTGGCGACAACGGTAGTGTCGGTGGGTGGGATGACATGCGGAGCATGTACGTCAGCTGTGGAAGGAGGGTTTAAGAACGTGGACGGAATTGCTAGCTTTACTGTGAGCTTGATCACCGAACGAGCCGTTGCAGTCCACGACCCAAACGTTATTCCTGCTGAGAAGGTGGTGGAAATGTAAGTTTTATCACGGTTCACCTTGTAAGCTCAAAAACTAAACTACTACAGAATAGAAGATTGCGGGTTTGATGCTCAGCTAGTGTCTACAGATCTACAGGATGATAGGAATGCGGATAAGAAAACGGATACTGCCATATTCAGAATCTTCGGACTCAGCACCGCAGAAGACTGTACTGCACTAGAGGATGCATTACTGGAACGCAGAGGCGTCCAAGATGCCACTGTTACGCTGGCAAATACTCGCGCAAGGATTGACTTTTCGCCATCTATCGTCGGCGTGCGGGATTTAGTTGCAATCGTGGAATCACTAAACTTCAATGCTCTGCTTGCAGAGGTAGAAGAAAACAATGCTCAACTCGAATCCTTGGCTAAAACTAAAGAAATCAAGTCATGGCGGCTGATGTTCAGAATGTCGCTGACTTTTGCTATACCGGTGTTCCTTATCTCCATGGTCTTTCCCATGTGGTTTAAGCCGCTCGACTTTGGCAAGTATCAGACTCCGATACCTGGGCTCTTTGTGGGTGATTTCCTATGTCTCATCTTGACGATTCCTGTCCAATTTGGAATTGGAAGGCGGTTTTACAAAAGTGCATGGAACAGTGTGAAGCATGGCAGCGCCACGATGGATGTACTTGTTGTCTTGGGCACGTCCGCTGCATTCTTCTTTTCTGTTTTGGCTATGATATTGTCGATACTTTTCAAGCCTCACAACAGACCAAGCACAGTGTTTGATACCTCGACCATGTTGATCACATTCATCACTTTGGGTCGGTATCTCGAGAATAGAGCAAAAGGCCAGACTTCAAAGGCATTATCTCGATTGATGTCACTCGCACCACCTATGGCTACTATATATGCAGACCCCACGAATGCAGGCTTGTTCCACGATGAAAATTACTCGGCGGAAGAAAAGGTTATACCCACCGAACTGATTCAGGTCGGTGACGTGGTTATCCTTCGCCCTGGCGACAAAATCCCGGCTGATGGTACTGTGATTGCCGGCGAATCCTTTATTGACGAGTCAATGGTTACTGGCGAGCCGATACCTATCTTGAAGAGGAAGGGCCACCATTTGGTTGGCGGTACAGTCAACGGCGTGGGTCGTATCGACTTCCGAGTTACACGTGCTGGAAAAGATACTCAGCTGAGTCAAATCGTCAGGCTCGTCCAACAGGCGCAGACTTCGCGGGCTCCAATTCAAAGAATGGCGGATAAAGTGGCTGGGTATTTCGTCCCGGGAGTCCTGACGTTGGGATTTGCTACCTTTATTGGGTGGATGGTTATCTCGCACGTTATGTCTAATCCGCCGGCACTCTTCAAGGATCATGCCGCTGGTGGGAGGTTTATGGTGTGCCTCAAGTTGTGCATCTCGGTCATTGTCTTTGCGTGCCCTTGTGCGCTCGGATTGTCGACTCCAACGGCGGTCATGGTTGGTACTGGAGTTGGCGCGGAGAACGGTATACTGGTGAAGAGCGGCGCGGCCCTGGAGTCGGCGACAAAAATCACACAGGTTGTGCTCGATAAAACCGGGACTTTGACAAAGGGCAAGATGAAGGTTGCAGTTAGCAAAAGATCAAACATATGGGAACAAACGGAATGGAGAAGCAAGTTATGGTGGTTACTTGTTGGCGCAACCGAATCTGGGAGTGAACACCCCGTGGGTAAATCAATAGTCTCTGCCGCTCGGGAAAAGCTTGGTCTTGGACCTGATGGAGGATTTGAGGCGAGCATCACCGACTTCAAGGCCGTCATTGGAAGAGGAGTTTCCGCACTGGTTCATCCTCAGGGTGCCGATGAGGAGGCATATAGGGTGCTTGTTGGAAACGTGAAGTTCCTGGGAGAAAGCACGGTCAAAGTCCCGATAGAAGCACAGAAAGGACACAGTAACGGAACCCACGTCTTCATCGCCATCGAGGGCGAGTACGCGGGGTTTATAGCTCTCAGTGATGAATTAAAGTCTGATGCTGCGTATGCTGTCGAAGCACTCAGAAGGCTTGGAATCAAGGTTGCAATGGTACGGGGCACCCCTTTTCCTTGCGTGGGTTTGCGCGCATTTTATGGTGCACACGCTCACCAACAACGCCTGATGCTAACGCATACATTCCTGAATAGGTAACGGGTGATCAAGAAACCACCGCACTCCAGGTCGCAAAAGAAGTTGGTATCGACGCGGATATGGTCTGGGCTGGTGTCTCCCCCGATGAAAAGCAAGCTATCATCCGGGAGATGAAAGCGGCAGGTGAAAGCGTTGCTATGGTTGGTGACGGGATCAACGACTCCCCCGCTCTGGCAACCGCAGACGTCGGTATTGCCATGGCCTCAGGAACAGACGTGGCCATGGAAGCGGCCGACATCGTTATCATGCGTCCACAGTCCCTCCTCAACGTTCCAGCATCCCTCCACCTTGCGCGCACTATCTTTAGAAGGATAAAACTCAACATCTGGTGGGCATGCATGTACAACATCGTCGGAATTCCTTTCGCCATGGGCTTCTTCCTCCCCTTTGGCCTGCATCTACATCCCATGGCTGCCGGCGCCGCCATGGCTGCAAGCAGCGTTAGCGTCGTATGCTCGAGTCTGTTGTTAAGGTTCTGGAAACGCCCCGGGTGGATGACGGAGGCCGGGGTGGAAGATGTGCAAGGGAAGGTCACATTTAAGAATGAGAATACTTGGTGGAGGTTCTGGCAGCGCGGTGGGATTTGGAGGAGTAGTAGTGCTGGGTATGAGCCGTTGAGGGATGTGGAGCGAGCGTAGACGTATGTAATAGATAGATTCCCTCTTGCATTTTTCTTGTATGGCGTTGGGTGTTGGGTTTTACATTTATTCCCGGAGGAAGAGGGTACGTGTTGATGGTACAGACTTCGGGTATCTTTGAACCAATATTTTGTGATATTTTCGGGATGCTTCGGTGGTATATGATTAGTTTACTATGTCACTCCGATCTCCACTGCCCGCGTGGTCAGTCAATAATGCTCTATGTGCTTTAATGAGAAAGCTTTGTGCTTGGAATAAACACTTCATCTTTCATGCGTCGCGCTCCCAAATTATACTCTCGCTGTTGGATAATCTTCAAAGGAGTTAAAGACCCCATTCATTCCTACAGGGCAGTCCTCAACACTCACTTAAAACACCATCAGTCAAAAAGATAAATGCAAACAATACAGAAAGCCAGAAAAGATACAGCGCCAACCGCCCAATACGCCAATTCATAAAACCCCGCCGAAATAAAGAATAGGAACAAGAGAAGGTGAAAAAAGCCGTACTACAAGGGTATACAACAATGCCATTCAAGTTCCTGGCTGCAGCAGCACTACTACGCATCAAACGCTGCATCCCCTTCCGCAACCCTCCGCCTCGATGTGCGCCGCTTCACCTTCTTTATTGGTGGTGATTCAGTAATGGTGGTGATGGTAGTGTCAGCGGAAGGCTTCGGTTTCTGCGTCTTTTAGTCAGATGATGGAGGTCGAGAATGGGGTTTAGAGAGGTACGTACAGCCCGAGAAGATCTTCGGCGTTTCTTAGACCCCGCTGGTTCCTCTGGTTCAGGCTCCGGCTCCGGTTCGCGCTGGCGACGTGATCGTGATCGTGATCGAGGCGCCGCTAGCTCCTCCACCTCCGCCTCCACCTGACGGTGTGCTCGTGACCGTGGCCGAGGTGCTGCTTGCTCACCCTCCTCCGCCTCCAGTTGACGGCGTGCTCTTGACCGTGGTCGAGGCGCCGCTGATTTCTCTACCTCCTCCGCCTCCAGTTGACGACGTGATCGTGGTCGAGGAGAGGGTGCCGGTGGTTTAGTGCGGACGATAATTACCTCCTCTTCATAGTATACTTCATCTCTTTGGTTCCTCTGTGATGGGAGTGCTGGCTGTAGGTCATGCTCCTGCTCCTGCTCCTGCTCCTGCTCCTGCTCCTGCTCCTGCTCGGGTTCGGGTTCGGGTTCGGGTTCGGGCTCAGATCCATCTTCAGCTTTATCCCCCGCCGGTTCAAAGGATTCCTCTCGTCTGAAGGCGCGTTCCAGGTCGGGCTCAAAGTCTAGGTCGGGCTCTTGTTCTACTTCAGGTTGGGGGTCAGGCTCCGAATGCCGGATCTTCCTACTTGCTCTGGTGACCACGGGTTCCGGGTCCGGCTCATTCTCCTCAATTCTTTCCAGTTCAAAACCACGACTCTTCCTGCTAGCCCTTCTAGCCACTACCACCTCTTGATCTTTCGGTACCTGCTCCACCGCTGCCACACCGCCATTAGTGATATCTTTTAACGGCTCCTTGCCTTCACTTGGTCCAGCAGCTACTTGGGTATCTGAAGGGTTATCGACCGATTCAATCAAGCTCTTATTCCACCCATCCACCAAATCAATCGCCTTTTTCCACTCGTCATGCAAGATCTCATTCCTGTGTTTCAATTGCGCGATCTCCTCCTCCTTCTCCGCCAGGTCCTCCACAGGTACATAGTTTGGTTGATTCAGCATTTCCTGTAGCGATTCCATCACGACGTCGAGTTCAAGACTGAGACTCTCAAAGTTTGCGGGGGGCGCAACAACAGGGTTAATAGCATCCTCCACCTCCTCTTCTGTTTGTGGGTTGTGGTCGTCATCCGGTAGCCCCTGCACGGCTTTCAGAGTGGATAGGCATTGTCGGAGAAGCGCAAGGATATTGTCGTTCTCATCAGCGAGTGTTTGCGAGAGCGTGGTCAAGAAATCGACGGTGTCGTCTGATAATGGATTTGACGATGACTCGATAGCTTCTCCAGCCTCATTATACTCTCTAATAGTGCTTCTTGATGGCTGCTGAGCTCCCGTAACTACAATCGTGGAAGCGGTTGGCCGCGTTCCCCTACGGGTATCCAGGAGGCGCTCCTTCATTTTCTGGATCTGCAGGTCCCGCTTCCTGATATCATTCGCGCACTGTGTCCGCACTTGTGCAAGAAGTGTCTTGAGGCGAACTGATTCGTCGCGGAGAGATTTTGCTGAAGACTCGACGGTACGGATAGTTGAGTTAGAGGAGCGGGCTTGAGCTTCCAATATTGAGTTTTTGCGCTCTAGATCCGAAATCTTGGTCTTCAGAGACTCCTAAAAATAACTATCGGTAAGCATCACATTGAAGCAGGCAAGATAGAGGAATCATACGATCGTAGACGCTTGTTTGGTTTCTGTATTCCGCAGTAACCGGATTGCTATTGCAAGATTCTCGCGCTGCTCCGCTTCTTTCTAGATACGGCAACATCAATACCAGCGTAAAACCTGATGTCAGTGACATACATCTCGACGCTGCACAAGCTCATGAACTAGATTGATGATCCGCGCGGGATTGTCCGGGTCTTTCGATGGCTTTGCAAAGTCTATAGGGAGGCCACGGACGAGTCCGCGGGAAGCCAGTTGGTTATTGACATAATTGGATGTGGACTTGAGGTCACGCGGGTCCATGGCGGGCAGGTTGGAGCGCGAGCGCGAGGAACCAGCAAGAAAAGTTGAAGATCTGATGATAATGGCAACGAACGATGTTTGGTAGTCGCGTTGCCCCTTGGATGGGTAAACAACAACCACGCTAAGATAAGCCTCATCGCTAAAATGTCTACAGTTACCTATTTGTTGAGTGATACATAGTGATTTGGCAACCAATCGACTTCATCAATTTCAGAATTTTGCAGTACAAGTCGAAATTCAAAAATTCCAGAATATCCCTCCAGTATCTTTCAAGCAACCGTAACTTCAGCGGGAGGATAAATATCCAGCGGGCTCTTTCCCGCCTTGATCTCGCTCTTACTCAACATCTTACTCCTCCTCATCAACTCGGCGCTCTGGATAACCACAGGATCGAAGTTTTGACTCGCTACAGCAACAACCTTCTCTCCCTGAGTATAATACGCAACCCACTTATCTTCATCTGGATTCCCTATCAGAGTCACATCGTCGTGCTTGTCGTTTCCGCTCGAATTTCCACAGTACCGGAGCTGTGCACCCAACGCTGACCAGAATATTGGTGTGAACGGCACTGGCTTGCGTTTGTTCGCAATATGACGTCCAGCTTGACGGCCAGCATTTTGGGCCACGTTCCAGTGCTCTGGAAGGATGTTAGATTCGGCGGGCGGTAGGAGGTGAGGGGAACGTACCAATCCGGACAACACCTGTGCCGTGAGGGTACGTAGCAATATCTCCCACCGCATAAGCATCCTCAACACCCTTGATTCTCCAGTGATCGTCAACTGCAACACTCCCATCATCTTCCAGTTTGATGCCGCTATTCTTGAGGTACTCAGTAGCAGGAGCTACTCCGACACCGAGGATGACGAGGTCGGCTTCCAGGTTCTCGCCATTTTTTAGAGCTACAGAGCCAACTACTGATGTATCGGATTGAGAGGGCTTCGCATCGTCAACTTGAGCGCTCATGTAAAATTTCACACCAGATTTCTCAAGTTGACGTTGGAAGATGCCTCCCACTTCGGGGCCCATTACTCGTTCCAGCGGAGTTGATTCCATGCCGACAATCGTAACTTCATTATTCTTGCCACTGAGACACTTTCCGACCTCCATTCCAATGAAACTGGAGCCTATTCACAATATCAGCATGTCCTCTCGTTCATCTCATGTCGATGCCGCTCACCAATCACCACGATCTTCTTCCCATTCTCTCCAATAGCCTTCAGGACCCCCTGTACGTCGTCCACGCCTCTAAGGACAAAAATGTTCCCCAGAGACTTGAATCCTTGCATCGGTAATCTCTTAGGTGTTCCACCCTATGCACAGACATATCAATCAGTACATACCCACTATTTCCCACAAGAATCGCACCCACCGTCGCAAAGATAACCTTGTCATAACTAAACTCCTCTCCATCCTTGGTCTTCACTTTATGCCCCCCAAAATCAACCGACTCCACTTCTTTCTCCAGGTGAAAGTCCACCCCTGCCTCTTTAAAGAACTCATCGGTACGCCAGGCAAGCTTGCCTGCGTCCGGGATCAGGGCTTTCGAGAGTTTCGTCTATAACATATCAGCCTCGTCATACCAGAGCACAGAGATGGAAGTATATACCCGGTCAATTGGTAGATATGCCTCCTTCGATAGCACAGTGACTTCCCCAGTATAACCCTTCTCCCTAATCCCTTCAACGGCACCGATAGCTCCAGAACCTCCACCAACAATCAGCACTCTCTCTGCTGACCGTGGAGAACACGCAATGTTAGGGACTCGTCTGCCAGTCTTGAGGGAGTTTTCATCGCCGCGGACATAGACAGCGCCATCTTTGACACTAATGTGGAAGGCGTTGAGGTGGTCAAGGGCAGGAGCATTCTCGACGAAACCGTTGGTAGTGTCGAAACAGGCACCGTGCCTGCAGGTTATGAGATATATGAATAATACCAAGGCATCGGGAGGAACAGACCAGGGACAAGTTATACGGCCGTCATCAGACACAACACCCTTCACCAAGGGCGCACCTCCACAGTGTCAGTATGCTTGACGCATCCTCTCTATTCAATAGGAAACCTACCATAATCTACATTTCGTCAGTATCTCTTCTTCCTAGAACCGGGGGATTGCGTACGAGTGCATTTTGTGCCCAGCGCTCTCAGAGATCCATTGACTTTCAACAGAAGCACTTTCCCTCCATTCAGTCCCTCGACCTCCGCCTCGACTTTGTCTCCGTCCTTAAGATCGATGCTGTCAAGCTTGAGTTTGAACTCCTTCTGCTGAACTGTAGCCATTGCTCGATGTGCTTTGTTGAAATAATTAGGAGTGTGAGCAGTTAGGGGTATGCGTACGAGAAAACGAAAAGTCTGACGCATATATAGAGAGATATGATATATGGATAGAGCGTGGGTTGGTTTGTCATAGCGGAGCGGGGTTATGAGCGAGTACCAATGTGATTTTGGGTTTCAAGTACATGTTTCGTCATACATTAATAATTTCCACAGCTCGACCAACCAACCAAATCTCAACAACGTTGATCGGAGCTTTATAATAGCCGTCTTCAGAGTATTCTAGGTGCTCTGCTGCTGCAGCTTTTAGCATGCACCCTTCGACAGGATTTGGCAATACTTTGAAGCTGAGTTACTCGTACAAGCGGCCGAGAGAGATGATGACGCAATATATTTAGGCGGAGCTTGCGCATTGCATTAACTCCGACGGAAGACTGGCCAATCGATAAGCCTCGAATGATCAGCCGACAGGTAACGGCCATCCAACTAACAAATCATGATTCATGAACTTCCTTGAGCAAGAGAAAAGCACTTCATTAAAACGCCCGATCTCCCGGATGACAGCCACAAAGTCGCCCAAAACCAGAAATCGAGTGATATCCCCGCTGTTCCAAGGACTGGAATTCTATACAGCGACATGCCTATTTAGCAATTATATAAATAACTCATACCGACATTCTCCCGCGTGTATTAAACATTATCCTCACCTTGAGGTGGAGAAAATCCCAAGCTGCAGCTCCTACGACGCCTGTTCATCACCAGAAGAAATAGCACTATCCGAACACCCACTTAACGCGCATTCAGATCATCCGGCAACGCTTGATAATACCCCCCCTCCTGCTGGTACCTCCTCCTCGGACCATCCACGGGTTCAATACCATCTGCAATCGCATCTTCATACGTTGGCGGCGGTGCACTATCGGTGAGATCTACGTATCCATCGTTGTCATGAGTTGGAGGGTTGTAACTAGAGTGTGGTCTGTCTGGTAGTGTAGGTGCTACGGGACTTGCAATTGGCGATGTGTTTGCAGAGAAAGAACCCTTTCTCTCGCCCTTCTCACCCGGAGGTGGTAAGGAGAATGTGGGGACCGTCAGGCTACTGTTCGTCTTCACGGTACGCGGGGGCTGTGGGGGTGGGGGGCTTAGGGCCGAGTCGATGAGTTGTTGCGGGGGCCGGATGCCGGAGTACATTTCGATCTCGAATATGAGTGAGATAATCTAGTATATCAGTCAGCTGGATCGACCGGTGCATTGAGGAGACTGGTATACATCGTAGTGTTCTTCTCCGGCACGACTCAACCCAATTTCAACCTTCAAATGATAGCTCCTCTTGATATTGCATGTCGTAAAGCTTGGAGACACGCTATCTGGCACCGCTCTGTCACGCCACAGGCTGGGGTCTGCCTCCAACATAATGTTTGGCGGCGCATCTTCACCGCCAAATGAGACATGTAAATCGGCAACGCTGAGGAGAAGGTATTGAGTAAGCTCATCTTTAAATAGTTCATGCGCAGTTATGCGTGTATTCGTGAGCAACGTAATTTGCAGAGTCCGCATGACGATGACTTCTTTGAATGGGTCAAGCTTTGTGAGCAATAAACGCAGAGGTAGCGGTTCGTTAGGAACCAAAATTGGAGGTGACGGAAGTCGAGCTTCGATAGCGAAGCGTACTGGGATAGTGGAGGGAGAAGCAGGTACTTCTTTGCGGAAAACCGAAAGGAAAGAGGTCGTTTTCGTTGCGGATGCGGGCGTCTTGGGCACAGTGATAAACTCGTGCTTTCGCCGGGCGAAAGTCTCAGCAGCTGTTGGAGGGGGTCGTGGAGGTTCAATGGGAAGGAAAACAAATGGGTCGTGCTGTGATAGGTATTTAACCTTATGTCTTACTCTTGAGATATGATGAGTTTACCTGCCGCATGTTTGTCTTGTAAAATTGGGGTCTAGAGTTCTCAGCTTTGTCCGTATTATAATAAAACTCGTTTTGCGAGATTTACCTGTTAACCGTAGCCTTCAAGAAGTACTTGATCCACGCAATATCTCCTGGTATGCCACTCAAACTTGGCGGGAGCGTTCCCTTGACATGGCTTTTTGAATCCCTGGCGTAATCCAGCGTTCCTTTCGACATATCGAAGCTTACTTTCTGGAGGAGACCACCGGCAATTGCCCCAGGAGCCGCGCCTAGCGTGCATGAGGAATTTATGGGTATCCTTATTCTGAATGGGTACTCGTATTGACCACCTTTGAGCGTGAAGCCTGCGTTGGAGGTGGTGTTTTCTCTAATAGCTTCAGAGGGAAAAACGGTCTGGACTACGTAGAGTAGCTTTTACGGTATCGATATTAGTACTGAGAGAATAGCAAACTTAAGAAAGTTATACCCTGTGGATCTCGACCTCGGCCCGTCGCTTTTCTCGGGGTCTTTCTTCAAGACCCTCAAGTCGAGGTGGTTCCAACCTGGTCCGAGATATACCCTCCATCTTAACAGTTATAGATGATACTCCTCAAAAATCAGCAAAGTCCTTCATTATGGCTTTTGTAGTTTCGTATACCTGTATCATCACTTGGTAGATTCAAAATGACCCTTCCAGAGACATAATCCAAACAAGTGAAAACAGTCCGGGTGCTGTTATCGAGCTCGATTCTCACAGACATCTAGCCGTATGTTTTTGTATTCGGATAGTTGTAGGCAGTATTCTCGGCGCGCTTTGAGGGATTGTCTTAAAACGAGGTGACGTTATCTCGTCTTTAGAACACCTTCAAGCAGCTGTTGTTAGATATACGATTGAGGCGGAGCAATGAGGTAGTTAACAGTTGACGACGCCTCATATGCGGCTCGGCGGTTAGGGTTACGAAAAGTGGGCGCTGGCTCGGCACGTCAGTAAATTTTAGCGGGAAAGAAACCATGAAGAGCTCCGCGGTACCTTCAAAGTTGCTAACGGCCACGGCTCCTCACCACCACAACAGATTGTCCTTCAGGCTCTCGCCGCCTATCAATAGTCCTCAATTTTCTGCCGAATACCCCACGCAATACAACAATGGTATGTATTCCGAGTACCCGTCTTCTTCCGAGGCCCGGTGGTCTTCCCCGCCACTCCGAACAGAGGCTTTTCTCCCACAAGTAACAACAACTGACGCTCTCACACAGGCTCACCGAGTAGTAGCACAGATTGTGCTGGTCGGCAGCCGAGTCCTCGGGCGCGCCTTTGTCGAAGCCTACCGTCAAGCTCAAGCCTCCGCTAAATACGCAAAGGCGGCACAAGCAGGCACGGTTTCCGGTAACGGTACAACAATAAATGCACGCGGCGGTCTCACACTCGATGAAGCGTATAAGATTCTGAGCGTCAAACCCAACACGGAAGCTGGCGGCTTGTCGATGGAGTCGGTGGCAGAGCGATACAAGACGTTATTCGAACGGAACGATCCAAAGAAGGGTGGCAGTTTCTATCTGCAGTCAAAGATTTATCGAGCAAGGGAGAGGTTAGATCAGGAGATAAAGCAGGCGGCGGAGAAAGCAAAAACGGCAGAACCATAAGAAGGAGGTGGGAGGTTGAGTTGTATAAAAAGCTTGTCTGGGAAGGACGGAGTTCCGGGAATTAGAGGAAGCGAAGGAGCATTGGAGCATTTGGTGTTTTAGATACTGGAGCATCTGTTGTCTGTGTGTGCACCATGATTGCATTATTCATTGTACAATATGTACTATTACTTACTGGTGGTTCGGTGCTGATGATTTCCCAACACAGCCACTGCAAAGGCAAAGGGCTGTTGTATTTCTACATTATTATGGACTAACACTTCTCGACTCTTGGTTCTTTAGCTTAGAGCCCGCCTCTTTTGTTACGTCGCGTTTCGCTGGGCGGTTGTGTTAGTAGAATTAGGTGCACAGCCACGCAATTATGTGAGAGGGACGCGCAACACTCAGCTGGAATTGCTTTTGAAAAAGAAAGGCTCTAGCTTGCGTTAGATATTTAGTATCTTGATGCAGGAAGTCCATTCTGGCTTTTACAATGCGCCTTGTTACACTGCAGAGAAGAAGAGACGGGGACGCCTCGGAAGATGCCTTGGTGGAGTCCGAGAGAACTCATGTAGTCAAAAAGACAACACCAATCAAGGTACGAAGTTTCAACGTCTAAACCCCCATCGTCATGTTACGATTAGCTGTAGTATTTGATGCACAGAAATATCTCGGGGACTCGGAGCTATCAAAACAACGAATTATAAGGCGATTGATTTGGGGTGACCGATATTAATACTGCTATCTGCTGTTTTCTCTGAAAGCTCGCGCTTCCTTATGAATCGAGCCATCACCTTAAATAAAACCTTTAGAGTGACCCGAATAGATCGTTTTATATGAAATTTCCAGAAATAAGGCATTCATGATAGCCCTAGAAGCAAGCGCCGCCGTATCTCCGGCACCTTTCTACTGCGACTACTCTCGACATTCTCACCACCCTTTTTGGCAATCTCTTCGTCGACATAGTGAATTTCCATCTTCACACTTCCCGCCGAGGGAGGCCCGCCCCAGTTTCCGTTGTTAGCCCAGAGGTTGAACATGATTTCCCTAGGCTGCTACCTGTTAGAGATGAAGACTATTAGGAATGGGGTGGGGTGAAGAATAGACATGCTTAGAAGTATTTTCAGAATTTACCGCTTCAGCAAGTTCTGATAAAACTTCACGGATGAGTTTGTTCAGTCGAATTTGCGCTGTCTACGGTTGGTATAGGTATTCCTTATGGGAGGCATCAGGGACGAGTAGACTATTGTCCAAAACGAAAGCCGTTCTATTTAGTGGAATCACCAACAAAGGGAGAAGATACGGTACCAGGGCGATCCGTATAATGCATGACTGTCAAACGGAAATTTCAATCCTTCGTAATAATCTCAATATCGAACTCTATACCATCACTCTGTAATTGATGAGCATCATGCATACGTTATGGGGGGCTTGATTAAATAGGTAAGCATGACATGAACCTCACATGGGGCTATCATCTTTGACAACCTAGTTTGACATGTTTTCCTCACTCCTAGGCTGTTAGGTATTTTCGGCTATCACAGTTGTTGCCCTTGCAGTCCATTGCAAGCCTTACAGGTGTATTTGAGTGACAGCCTAATGGTCCTGTCAGGTTTGTCAGATTGTCAAGAGATGGCCGCTGCGGCAGCCATCGCTGTAGCCATCGCTGTAGCAGCCATCGCCGTAGCGGCCATCGCCGTAGCAGCCATCACCGCAGCAGACTCTGCTGTTGACAACCACCACTCTCATCACCATCACCATCACCATATACAACAGCTGCATGTCTCACACCCACATATACACATAAAAATTATGGGAGCAGTGGGAATGTAATCTGGAGATGAAAGTAGATCCTAAAAGTGACAAACCCATCATCCCAATTCCAACACTTGCTGCTATATGCAGCAGCAAAGGTGGGAAGCTGGTGAAATCTGCAGCTCTACACTGTAACCAAAAAAATTACCATCACAGTAATGCCCTCTACTACTCACAGGTTGATGTCAGGTTGTTAAACCTATTAACCTAACCACTGTGCTAGAATTACACACTACTGTAAACCTGTCAACTCTACCAACCTTCCCAGACTTGTGCTGCTGTCAAATCAGACAAGCTTACATTTTGGTGTTGCTAACAAATTGGTTTTCCACATGTCAGCCTGCAAATTGAAACAGCACCACATGAACCTAATAAAACATGATAGCCTCACTTCAAACCCATATGAGGCTTATGTATTTATTCGAGCCCCCCGTAGTGTAAGTACTTATAATGGTTCGTTATATAACACGTGACATTATAAAAAATGGGCGGGCTTGGCACACCTTTAACATCCAGCAACCACAAACACTAACCCCAGACCTTCAATGCGACCATCAACATGTGTGAACCTCCTGCGGAGATCGATCTGGCCTTCGTCTGCAGTGCTTCGACCATTTAGAAATTCCCTGCTGTCTTCTCAAGCCCGCAATTGTGTTTCCTGTGAACTGGTTGAACATCAACGTCAAGCACCTCCGGCTCCTGCCAACCAGTCTGGCGCCAGCAAGGGCCTACCTCCAGACCATCGGACCATAGCGACAGCTCAGCAGCTACTCACTACTTCGCATTACTCCCCCGGGTCTCCACTTTTCCTGCCACATGGTACTCGTATTTACAACAAACTCATTGAATTTCTCCGGTCACAGTACGTTGTACATGGATTTCAGGAGGTCCTGTCGCCAAACATCTATAAGCGATCATTGTGGCAAACATCCGGGCATTGGGAGAACTACAAGGAGGATATGTTTGAGGTGACAGGGCGGGGTGCTAGTGGGGTGAAGGATGATCATATGGTGGAGGGGCAGGAAAAGTACGGACTAAAGCCAATGAACTGTCCTGGACATTGCCTAATGTTCAAGGCCACTGGCGGAGGGAGAAGTTTGCGGGATTTACCAGTAAGATATGCAGACTTTTCACCACTTCATCGGTAGGTGGTAATTGAGGGCGTCGGGCCGCGGGCAAACTTAAGTGAGACTTCTCGCTCCTGATTACACAATTCTTAAATGTGATCCCGAATTTGCCTGCGGTCTGTGCTTTCTGGTATATAATTTGGAATGGGCTGTACTGACTCTCCAGGAATGAAAATTCAGGTTCGTTGAGCGGGCTTACTCGAGTTCGAAGGTTTCACCAGGATGATGGGCACATTTTCTGCCGGCCAGCACAGATCGCACAGGAGATATCTTCGACGTTGCAGTTTATCAAGACGGCATACAAAGTGTTTCATTTACCAACTCCTGAACTCGTGCTGTCAACTAGGCCCGAGAATTACATTGGAGATTTAGAGGAATGGGATCGAGCTGAAGCTGCCCTCAAGCAGTCGCTGGATGCCTCCGGGCAGCTCTGGACATTGAATGAAGGAGATGGCGCTTTCTATGGTCCAAAGATTGATATTATGATTGAGGATTCAGACAGGAAAAAACATCAGACCGCAACTATACAGCTCGATTTCCAACTTCCGCGTCGCTTTGGACTCGAATACCTTGCGCCAGCCCCCGTGAGCGAACAGAGAGGGATTATATCTGAGGACCCGGTGGAGCTGAGCGAGTCTGGATATGTTACACCCGTTATTATTCACAGGGCTGTTATGGGATCTTTGGAGCGCTTCATGGCCTTATTGATCGAGCATTACGATGGGAAATGGCCATTCTGGTTGTCACCTCGACAGGCAATCGTCATTCCAGTTGCAATAACGGACGAGATTGCTGAATATGCACAAGCAGTGCAGGAGACAATCTCTGGTGTAATAAGGAGGGACACGACCGCTGATGGTAGCGAAAGAGATCACCCGCAGCCAATGGGCAGACGCACCTTTCACGTCGACATTGACATGAGCACAAACTCGCTGTCAAAGAAGATCAGAGCTGCCAAGACCAACAAGTACAATCACGTCATAGTTGTGGGTGAACGGAATATGAAAGCGAAGACAGTCAACGTCGACACCGTGGCAGCTCCCAAGTACATCATATCGGCAAACGGTCCAGCGACACAGATACCAAAGTCAATCGAGATGACGCCTATAGAGGTGTACAACCATTTTGTGGGCCTAGAAGATCAATATGCGTGATATATCTAGTACGGTGGTTCGTCCGTCAGATAATGCCTCGGTCGGAGCTCTGGGATGGCTGGCAACACAGATAGAGGGCAAGAACAGAATTTCTCGATGTCCTTCCTGCTTCGTTGGTACAAACAAGGGGATATCCGACGAACGTGCCCATGAAAATGCTCTCGTGATAAGGCCCAGCTTCAATGTTTTTATGACATGATGCACGTAGCACTGACTTAGAGGTTGATTTTGGAGTCCAGGACGGCTCGGCTCGGCTCTGGTATAATGTTTCGGTCCTATTGTCTTCTACGGTATGTGGTAAAATAGGAAGGGTAGGGCATTAGAGTTTCCAACCTGGTATATAAATGTCGTTTGGTAACTGAGGGACGGAGTGTTCCTACCCTCTACTCGAGTATGTCTTGGAAGGCAGAACCCCAGCAATGATAGTAGAAGTCCCAGTCGAGGCCAAATGCGTACAGACAATATTTATCGAGCTGTCCGGCGACGCCCCACAGAACGTAGCTGTTCGCTTCAGTACCGGTCCGTTGGTCCCCGCTATAGGACATTATTAATTGTCTATTCAAAGGCATACGCCTAGTGAGGATAGAACTGCCCGAAGTCATCCGAATTGCCCCCATTCCCAGTTCTCTCCAGGTCCTGGTTATATTATACCCTTAAAGCACTCTAAGATCTAGAGGATACTATACCATATCTTCCAGAACAGGAACCTGGTTGAGTAGATTTGACTACCAACAGCCCATAGCCGCTTTCCTTTGAATGATGTGAAGTTGAGGACCTCCCAGACCAAAACAACAACGAATAAGTAAATGCTTTACTTGTTGGGTAATGAGTGACGGGAGTGCACACGATCCTATTAGATTACTTACTAGTCAAGTAGGGATGGTTTGTTCTGTAGATCTAACCTGCGAGAGCGGGTAAATCTGAGCAGTGGTTTCTTTTTTCGTTGAGGTTGTTGATATCGTCGACTGGATCTTTTTTCACATGCTCATACAGGGACTCCGACTGTGCATGATGCATTAGGTGGTTTAGCCGCAAAGAGATGTAGAAGAGAGAAACCCGTCTTCTCCATCATACCAACAAACGCTATTCACTACCTCCTCTACGCTATCTGGTTTGCTCTGCTTCGCTCGACTGACCGCATCGCATATCGTCGTGCTGTGCGATCACGAGCCAAAAGAAGGAGGTGGATAGCGGCGGGGTCGTTGCATTGCAACCTGGACGCCCTAGCTCAGTAGATTCCGGGAGCGCATCTCACGTACCAGCCCTAGATACCACTTCAGCTGCCGACGCCCTCCTTCATCGTCATCTCGGATGGCGTTGCTCCCTCAATTTCATCGTCCCAGGCGCTCGTCCCTTCCTCTCCCATACACACTAAGTACTGCTTAGTACTTGGCTCTCTCTCTCTCATTCTCCCTTACTTTACCGTACTGTATGCATCGAGAACCTTGTTAAGTTTAATATCTTCATGCAGAATCACCAGACTTCAACGGTCCGACGAGTTCCTCCCATCCCTCCTCCGCCATTTTCCCTACTGCGCATCTCTCGCAGCGTACTGCACTGCATCACCACCTTAATCACTACGCCGGAATACCTTTTTCGTCAGCCTTCTCCCAACCGTTATTCCCTGGAGTCCATCGCGTTCACTTCTCTCTACTACATCCTCATTTCGGCAAGTATAGGCTACTATTAGACGACTAGCCCGCAGAATCCGTTGCAGGATCTCCCAGATCTCCCGCCGAAACCTCCCGCCGAAACCCCAGCTACCACTGCTATTTCGAGATACCTGCACCACCGAGGGTAGGATCTATCTCTATGGGAAGTGAGCTATTATATAAACACCACTACAATGGCCAGAAATCATGATACCCAGCAGCAACAGCAGCTTCAAGATCAAGCACCAGAATCACCGGACTCGCCCACAGTTACTCCATCATCTCCGACTGCGAATACCATCGCTCCTCTTCCACCCCCTACTCTGCGACACAGAAGCTCTGCCTCTTTGCAAGGTAGCACCTCCGAAACGTCTTCTCACATCCCCGCCGTCACCACAGCGTCTCCTCACGATTACTATTCGCACTCGGCACTGCTGCCGGATGAGAATTTTGCCCCAACGTCGTGGTCTCCTCAATCCGCCAGCTCCTCACTTCCTAGTGGTAGTGGTGGTGAGAATTCCCATGCGCCACAGTCCACCCAAGGCCAGTCGCAGCAGCATGACCAACGGCAGCTCCAACAAGAAGCCGCTGCACCAGGCAGTAAACGCAAACACCCATCCGTTTCGATCGATCCGCAGTTACATAGTCCGAATCTAGCTTCGCCAACAACTGGCGAAGAACAGCAGCAACAGCAGCAACAGGCTCCCAAGAAACAAAGACGTATCAGCAAAGCAGCAAAAGGCCGCGGTAACTCTATAGCGGAAAGCGAAGGCGATAAGCAGGGTGAAATGTCTTCAGACAGACCCCGTCTCTCGGAACAAGAGAAGAAGAATAACCACATCGCGTCGGAGCAGAAGAGACGACTGGCTATCAGAGAGGGTTTCGACAGGCTGACTGAGATTGTGCCTGGTCTTGAGGGTCAAGGGAGAAGTGAGTCTATTGTGCTGAAGAAATGTTGGTTACTTCCTACTCACACTTGGAGAATGCTGCTGACGAAGATGCTAAAGCGGTGGACCACATGCGCGAAGTCTTGCAGGAGAGGCAGATGTTAATAGAGCGCATCCAAGCGTTAGGCGGAGAGATCCCCCCGGAATTGCGGTAGAGGATTACAACCGTGGTTTCTCAAAAGAATTGGCTAACCGGGTGGAAAAGTCGGAGTGTCTGTCATCCATCTATCATCCATCTTTCATCCATTTTTGCTATTTTTTTACGGCGTACTCGGAATGTTTACTGGGCGGTAGGCTGCGGGGAGTTCTATAAGGTCTCAAGTCTCCTGTGCTTTTCATTTCTTGCTTTCTTTTCGCTTCTTTGTACAATTGGTTTGCGTGGGGCGTTGCCTGGATACAATGCCCCAAAAGCATGGGAATGGTCTTAAGTTTACCGTTGAAATGCTACTCAGCTAATTCAAAGTTTGGGGAATTCACCAAAGCCTCGGGTTTTTACGTACCAGTCACGTGTCATAGTGCCAAGATATGTGTCCGGGTGAGATCTCATGGAGAAGTGATCGCATGGCCTAACGTCAAACATCACCATGAATACGAGTGACTTCCGGTCCATGACTGTATGGGGAGACGCGTTGCAATGCCTGTATCTGGAGGAGGAGGATGAGAGGAGTTTCCTGGATAAGTACCGTACCTAGCTCACATCCCGGCAACGGCGCCGTGCCCTGCATTATTTACTCCACGTTATTGATTTCCTTTTCCCGTCAAGGCCGGGCCGTTCACCGGGGGCCAGCATATAAAACGGATTTCAAAAGTATTACGGTATCGGTAAAGTGTTTTATTCCTGCGGATACCTATCAACCAGAATGTCAGTGTAGAATCAATCGACTAAGATATCTATTGCCGGAGTAAAAGTACTATAAGACGCGTGCGAAACAACGAAGATGCCAAATGGAGAATTAAAAAAAATAGCTATGTTAATGGTGACTTCCCATCTATCATATGTCCGAAACCCTCACCCCTCCCCTCCACTAGATCTGTACCGCGGCCCCTTCATCTTGGCCATCGACATCATCATCTCCACTCATAACCTTCTCGATCAATCGCAGTGTGGCCCGCAGAGGTAGCCCAACAACATTGTCGTAGCTACCCTCAATCTTCTCCACCAAGATACTACCCGTGCCCTGGAGTGCATAACCTCCCGCCTTATCGGCGCCTTCGCGTGTCTGCATTTGAAGTTAGCTCAGCCCAGCCGGGGCAGAACGGAGGAAACCGTACCTTGACATAAGACACCAACAACTCGTCCGTCACCGTCTTATCAAATGTGACCACCGTCTCCTCCACATGATGATCCATCGAATACCCCGGATACGCCAACTCCTCCGACGGTGACATCGCTACAACAGCCGTATACACCTTGTGCGCACCTCCGTCTCTGAGCGCCTGCAGCATGGCAAGATGGTGGGCCTCGGAGCTCGGCTTCTCGAGCACCTCACCCGTAGAGAGCGTTATCACCGTGTCAGCGGCAATGACAAGCGTAGGCTCCTCCACATCCGTGCGTGCTATCTCACGGCTGTACACGTTCGTACATTTCTGCGTCGCCGTCTCGAGGACGTATTCCCACGGGGTGTAGTGCGACTTGTCAAGGTCCTCCTTAAACGTTGACGGGACGATCTCGATGTTTGATAGGTTCAGGAGCTGGAGGAGTTGCTTCCGACGCGGGGAGGCTGAGGCAAGAATCACGCGTTTTGTGCGGAGGAGGTCGAGGGCGGGGAGGGCGAGGGGAGGTCGCGGCCCCCGGCTGGATCGTTTGGTGTCCCCGCTTGAGGAGGCTTCGTAGGATGGCGGCGCGTCCAGGGGGGGTAAGGGTGCGGAGGAGGAGGAGTGGCTGGGGACAACCTGGACGTTCTGAGGTCCCGCCCCGATCAGTGTGTTGTAGAGCCAGGTAGCCATTGTTTCGTTGTTGTAATAGATGTGGTGTGTAGCGGCGAGGGCGGATGGGTTTATGATTATGCCGATCCATGCTTGGAATATTCAGCCGCGCGGCCATGGTTGCTCACTCGAACTGGCCGCACCCAGTGGCGGGAGAGGTATACATAAAGTACGGGCCGAAATTCTCGAGCGAAAACAGGAACTTGACACAGAGTATTTGGTTGTATATGAACAAACGCAACCCAAACAGGGTCATGAGCGAGTGATTTCCCCTGCAACAGTCTAATGCGTGAAACCTTTTTCAGGCTGGCGCGAACTCACGGGCATCAATCATCTCTTATCTTCATCTGATCACTAATCTTTGGATCTTGACGGGTTATCTGATTGTGATGCTGAAACACTACCGACGTCATTTGCACCACCTGCCACCAAAGCTTAACTTCTCTACATATCTGCAGACGCGTTTGGGCTGACGATGCCACGCTCCACCTGCTCTACCTACATACAAGAGCTGGCCCAGACCACCTATTGTGTTACAATTTGTGCCGAGGTACCGCAAACATCCGCCGCAGCTTCCGAGGCCAAGAATGGGAGCTTCTAGAAAGAAGGTCCTGGTGGGCGCAGACCGCGGAATTGCAGTCTAGCAGGTGAAAAGAAGTTTAAAGAACGAAGCTTCTGATTACCGATAGTTCTTTGCTGCTTTAGTGCCGCCGCCATCATTGCTCCCCATCCGCTAGCACGGCTCAAGGGCTTATCAATTCGACCGAGGAGAGTTTTCTGCATGCTTCCGTTGCTGCCACTGCAGCTCGGGCCAATCAGGCGTGCAATGCCGGGATTTTCAGTACCGCATGGCGGCGATGGGTGGATGATAAACGCTCCCTACGGTCCTGCTCACGGAACCCCTGGTTAATCACGCAATGACGTTACCGCGGGGCGAGGAGCCATACTTAAGTATCATCTGCCGCACCCAAGTTCACACCACATCACTTCATTTCACCCGCATCACCTTAATTCACCTTAATTCACCTCAATTCGATCCCCAATAACAGCCGCCCACCATGGTTCAGAACAAGTCCCTCATCTTCAACTCCATCCCCCACGGGTACCCAGAGCCTGGAAAGGACCTTGTGGTCAAGGCGGCTGAGCTCGATCTCTCCTCGGTACCTGAGGGTGGTGTCATCACAAAGAACCTGTAAGTCTTCCACTTGCAGCTCCTGCACACCAAAACTTATCAGCCATAATAGGTTCATTTCCTTCGACCCATACCAGCGTGGCCGCATGCGTGACGCCAGCATCAAATCGTACTCCCCACCGTATCGCCTGGGAGGTGTAATCAACAACGGTGGAGTCGGAAAGGTTGTCAAAAGCAACAACCCCGATTACCCCGAGGGACAGCTCGTGGTAGGACCACTGGGGACTGAAAACTACTCCGTTGTTCCCAAGGAGCAGCTGGCAGAACTCACAAAGATCGATAACAAGTACAACCTGCCGCTGAGCAACTTCACCAGTGCACTAGGAATGCCTGGGTTGACCGCATAGTTCGTGTCACTACCCACCCCCCCCCCCCTCCCCCCAAAATCACCTAGCTAACATCAATAATTACAGTTCATCATTCTACAAAATCGGCCAGCCAAAGAAGGGCGAGACCATCTTCATCTCTGCTGCCTCCGGTGCTGTAGGACAGATCGTCGGACAATTGGCCAAGCGGGAAGGACTCACAGTCATCGGATCCGTCGGTAGCGAAGAAAAGGCTCAATATGTCAAGAACGAGCTCAAATTCGACCACGCATTCAACTACAAGACCACCTCGAACACAGATGCACTAAAGAGACTAGCACCCAACGGAATCGACATCTACTTCGACAACGTGGGAGGTGAAGCTCTCGAGGCTGCTCTCGAAGCCGCAAACACCCGCGCACGATTCATCGAGTGCGGCATGATCTCTACATATAACGTAAAGTCCAAGGATGAGCTGTACTTGCCACGGAATCTGATCCAGATTGTGTCGAAGAGACTGTTGATTCAGGTACTTGTTTGCTTTTTAACGCTGTGGAACGTACTTTCTTAGCTAATGGCTCATTTTCTAGGGATTCATTGTCGGCGATCCAGGCTTTGGCCCTGCTTACGCCAAGGAGCACCGGGAGAATGTTAGCAAGTGGTTGAGTACCGGGGAAATGGTTGTTCGGGAATCAATCACAGAGGGTATTGAGCATGCGGCGGAGGGGTTGTTGAGCTTGTTTAGCGGAAAGAACTTTGGAAAGGCGGTGCTTAAGGTTGACGACGAGTAAATGTTGTCATAATGGGGTGTGCGTTACAGACGATGAGATTTTACTTATAATAATGAATGAACGCCTGTAAACCACAACATCTCATTGATTTGCCTGTCAGTATTGCATTCGGGGTTTATTCATGATCGTCTCCCTCAGCCTGACATCGTTTAGGTGATTAACAATCCAGAAAATCTGCCACAAATAACAACTCGAGTGCAAGTTCCGGAGAAATGAAATGTGGCTCAGGCACATCAACCTGCCCTTTGTACTTCTCGAAGTAATAGAAGTACTGACAAACTTTCTCGAGAACGGGGGCGCTAAATCGCTTGCTTAGCGACCATCATACTAGGTGTTTGAATAAAGCACAATAATTACGTCATGTTGTGGAAGACAATTTTGTTCTCCCTGGCCTCAGCAAAGTTACCTGCCACTGATTAAGAATTACAACTTATTTAGGGTTTTTGGCGAGGCTCACTTCGTGTATCCAGCATGCTCCTGATGGCTGGCGACTTCACAGCGGCGGACTTGCGGACGATGAACTGGAAACCATCATTGGAGACAAGGATGACTGAGTTGCTGTTTCGTTGGTCTGTCATGGTCGAAAAACGGAGGAAGTCTATGGTTGAGCTGCTTGGTTACTTAGTATTGATGTGACTCGTCCAAGAGCGATGTGCACGTTGACCTGGCTGTCGGCGGTTTGATGTGACAGCCGTCATGCAGCAAGGTTCTTACTAGCAAACGATACAACCGCACGAGTACTTCGCATGCACACCAATTGACAACGCAACCAGGGCACGAGTTGTCCACCGGATTGTATATTCAGCTGTTCATTTCCAATTCCCAATTCCCGATTCCCGATTTCCATGCACAACCGCAATAATGGACGACTTCACACACTACGAGTACGGGACCCCGGGCACCCCGGACTCGGATGACTACGACGAGAGCGAAGATGAGAACCTCAGCACACAGCACACCTACAACCTCCGCTCCCCGCGCCGCACCTCCACCCCCTCCCTGAACCGGCGGAACGGCTACACCACCCCCTCGCGCCCCTCCCCGCGCCCCGCGAATGTCGTTATCTCGCCCCTCCGCCGCCGCGAGAGTCGCGGAATCAAGCCCACGCCTCCTCCCAGGTCCCGCCGCAGCGCCGGAAGCCGTCTACGGAAACCCTCCTCCATCCACCCCTCTGCCTTGGGAAACGATCTGGCCAAGAGCTCCGCCGGGTTCGTGAAAGATACCTTTGGAATTGTGATATGGCTTATCCGCAGGCCGCTGGCATGGGCGCTGGCAGTGGTGATTCTGTACGTGCTTGCCGGCGTGGCGTGGATGTGGATTAGGAACACGATGTTTGCCGCGTTATCGCCGCTGTGTGTGTTACCGGGTATGGGGAGCGTGGGACTACCGTTCTGCGAGAAGGACGAACGGTGGAACGGGAAATGGAGCGAGGCCAAGGGTGCGGGAAGGGATTTTCCAAAGTTAATTGATCTGCAGGCGCATTTTGAGGGGGTGCTGGAGAATAGTGTTGGTGGGAGTGTAATGGCGATGGATCTGAAGAATAGTGAGATTGCGGTGAGGGATTTGAATAGCCTTGTCAAGCACTCGAAGTTGGTGTGCAAGTCTGTCTTCTAGAACCCCCGAGGTGAACCCCGTTGCACGTGCTGATGATGGTGGCGGTGGTAGGGAGGATCTGTCGAATCGTCTGGAAGATTTCGTGACCGCGGCGAAATCTACCTCCCGGCAATTATCGAAATTCAGCTCCCGCGTCGGAGGGGTCGTCGATAACCTCCTCGCCATGGACGAATTCGCGATCCGCGCCTTGGAAAACGTACAAGCTGCGCAAGTTGAGGCGCCCACAGGACTCCGTAACCTGATCCTATCACCATTCCTGAGAGGTTACGATGTTGCCGCCGCCGAAAAGGAGGTGTTAGTAACGTTCGTGCAAGCGTCAACGGTGATGGATACCTCGATCCGCCGACTCATCCACGAAGCCGAAATTGCGCTCCGCGAGCTTGACGCCCTAGAGTCAAAGCTCAATATCATCGAAGACATTGTGCAGCGCGAAAACGGGATGCTGGATGAGCGGCATCAGGAGGTGCTGGCGCAGATCTGGACGATTCTGGGCGGGAACCGTGGGAAACTCGCTAACTTCGAGAGCCATAAGTATCTCCTATCCAATATCTCGGTGTATAGAAAGCGCGCGCTCGCACTGGTGAGTAGGAGCTTAATACAGCTGCAGACGATGCAGAGTAATCTAGAGGAGCTGAGGGACCGCGTCGCGGAACCGGGGCTGTTAGAGGATGTGGGAGAAGAGGCGGAGAAGATCCCGTTGGAGGTCCATATTCAGAGTATTAGAAAGGGCGTAGATCGGTTGAGTGAGGGCATGTCGAGAGCTAAGGGTAGAGAAAATGAGTGAGTGCACAGACGTAATTGTAAACAAAGGGCTGGCAGGCTAACTAATGCAGGTACATGAAACTCATGCTGGCTGCCCATGATGATGCGGTCAAGAACCTGGATAGACTTAAACAGTCGGCATAATGTTTGTTTAACGACGGTATGAATTTTTGGGTATGGGTTATGGGCGGGCGTTCTTGTATACAGTAGAACCAATTCTTGACCGGAAAAAGGGATTCCGGCCCTCTTAGTTAAAAGGTCCTTCGATAGCAAGGCTCCTGGGAGTCATTGATAGAATTCATCTGGGTCTTCATGCAACCATTCAAAGCGAATTGATTCCAAAGAAATTGCCCCGTATTCTAGACTTACAGAGGAAATCTATTTGATAAATCGGTTACATGTTGAGGCAGTCAGAAAGCGGCACCAGCTTGCAAGATGACGTTGGAGAAACAGAGAAAATACGGATTGCCACGGGCTCTAGTGCACAATTTCCCAACGAGACAAATAGCTGTAGCTTCCCGCGACGATAGAATGTTCGTGAAGGAGTTATATAGTTAGTGCTCGCCCTTCTGTGTAACAAGTTGAAGTGGTGAGAACTCATGACGCAATCCTCCGGGTAACAAACCACCCAACCATTTTCCTCGCGAAACGACAACCAAATGACAACCAAACGACAACCAACATGCCAATCAAACTTCACCGCGACCAATTCCGGTGGACCAACGGGCGCGGACACGACCAGAAACCAGTTCTGTACTCTCAGAAAACCAATACCCACGGTCTCGGTAAATTTCCCGCTTTCCCGGGAGTTCACAGTGTATTGACAACGGGGCGGCGCAACAGGCAAGAAAGAACACAATGCCGACCACTGGTGGATAGCGGCCTTCGACAACCAGCTCAAATCCCTCGATGTAAATAACTCCTCGTCGGGCGAGGTCACGGTGAAGCAGACGAAAACGAATACGACTCCACTCGGAATGGCGTTTGCGGCGAGGTATTACATCAAGTTTGTCTCCGGCGGGATCTTGACTGGGGATGTGGAGGCGGTGGCGAAGAAAGAGGCTGCTGCTGCGAAAACTACGGAGGAGGTGAAGGTAGAGAAAAAGCTGCGCAAGGAGAAGAAGGAGAAGAAAGAGAAACGCTCGAGGAGTTTGAGGAAATCGAGCGTGGCGGAGGGAAAGAAGAAAGAGAAGAAACACGATTTGAGGGATGAGCGGAAGGAGAAGAAGCGGCTGAAGAGATTGCTAGATAAGGAGATGGCGTTACTACAGTCGGTGGAGGCATGATTCTGCTTAATCCGGTGGGGAGGGGTTTCTTTGCACTCGGTGTTCTGGCGTTATCATTTATAAAAGTGTTCTTTCTGCATAATTCTGGTTCGATGGCTTGTATATAAGTACTAAATACCTAGCACCCGCTCGCATGCTCGCGTGGCTGGTCTCTGGAATAAACCTTCCCGGTTTCAACAAGCACCCACCCGGGTTTCGCTCGCTTTCCTTCCCACTCCCGAGCTCCCAAAGTCCCTCGGGACCAGCGAGTCAATTAAGAGGGCTAGGGAACGTCAGGTGGATGCGGTAAGGGATTAAGCCGGCTAAAGGAGGGCATGTACTTTACGAACGACAATGCGGGCGTCTATCTAGCCAATAGAAAGGCATGCGTCGTCTATCCAGATGCCCACAAACTCTCAAGGGACCGAGGTGGTTGTCACCATGAACGGGTGAAGTCACAGGACCTCACTCGCGCGTGAGCTCTGCCCATTCGCTGGGGCATGAACCAGCCAAAAAGGTCTGCGGTATTGGTACATACGGCAGCCTGTAGCGAGCAACTGCCAATGTTCGAGCGAGGGTACAATATCTTCGAGTGATTATGTGTGACATCGCTCGAAACAATTACCACAATATTGTAATTTGATATATTTCATTGTACTATCATCTCGCGTAGTGATATTTAAGTATATACTTCGTTTCATTTCCCCGTTTCGATTTCGTTTTAATGTTTTGTTTGGAACTTTAAAAGGCTTGGGGTCTTGATTTTATTTTTATTTTGTTTCATTATTTCCATATCAAGTAACCGGGCGTACGCTAAAGTTGCTAGCGTACACCCAGTTACCTGATGTGAACAGCGGGCAGGGGTTATGTAAATTTTTAAGTTTCGGGTGTTGCCACGCAAAATCACTCGAAGATATTGTGCTCTTGCTCGAACATCGGCGGTTGCTCGCTACAAGCTGCCGTAGGTACACGCACGAGCCCTTGTGGGCTCAATCGGCAAGGCTAATTTAGGCTCGTTGAGACGGCAGGATCATACAACTTGTGACCTTTCAATAATCTTTGGGACCCATATGTGTTCTAGGTATTGCTCTCCTTAAACCTCCCCCAGTCGACAATTATACTCGTCGGGTTTTCAAGCTCCAGACACTTCATTATAATATAAGCGCCCTTGGCGACACATCAATTTACAATGACTACTCATCTAATTACCATGACTACACATTAGTCGAATCGCTACTAAATCAAAACCAGTGCCAGTTGTAGAAGCAATGAAGTTCAGGAACAGATACTCTGCTGCGCTACCATGAAATGCACTGGTGATTTCAGGCTGCAAGACACCAAGGCAGTGAGATATCGATATCATCTATTCTTATCCAAGTCATCTAATCAATGACAAGGGTGCCCGGAGACTTGAAGTCCGGCAAGTAATGTACTGTGTTCCATGGTGTTAATAGTGATACCCATCTCGATACCAAGTTCCATGCATGCCTTGATCAACTTCACCATCTCGGTACGGGCCTCCACACTAGAGTTGAGAGTTCTGCCCTATTGTCCTTGCTGCTGACTATCAAAAGCCCTGCCACCAGTTCCTGTGTTCCGACACATTGCAAGGGTAACTGTCCCTAAGATGTTACAGGTCCCAAGGAGCTTCAATTTATCGAGCATGGGTATTGCGATGAGCAATTGGCTAGTACTGTTCGGCTTGCAGAACTTGTTGTCTAGTCGTCCGAAGAAGAGGTCAATATCCTTTTTAGTGTTCGGCACAAGACAAGATGAGATGAGATCTAAGTAAAGCCCTGGACATCTCATCCCATACCCATTTTAATCTCGCGAGCCCAGGACTTGGGAGTGGTCTTGCCCGAGTTCCCGGGATCCCGTGTACATATCAGGTGTCTTTAACTTCTACTTCTGCCCTAATCAGTACAGACATGGTGGTAGGCAAGAAAGAAAGGTTGTACCCTGAAGGACTCAAAATTATGAGAAGTGTTTATCAGGGGTGGAGAGATATTTGTTGCAGAGGTGGTGGAAGATATAGGTTTTCTTGGCCGACAACTCTATCATAAGATATCATCTACGGGATCTCAAGACATCTTGAGACATGCTGAAGAATGCCCTGATATCCCGTCAGGCCTGGGCTTTTGCTCGACACGGAGTCCCGGGATATCTTGTCTCGTGTCGAACACTAATCCTCTTTGAACCAGAGGATTGCCTTTTCAACTCTCGCCATCTCTTCAATCTCATATAATCCTGGCGATATGTGCAGCGTACTAACTTGGCGATATAAGAGGTCGGAAACTAGTCTCTATCTTCGAGGAAGATACCACTGATGAACCCCACTAGAATTCCCAAGCGGTTAGATTGGTTATTTAGTCTACAGATCCGTAGATCCGTAAACTGGTTAGGTCATGATTTGCAATGCCATCATTCGCATAGACCGGCCCGGTCAAGGGTTACATCTGACCGATCTGACCTGTTGGGAACACTAAACTCCATTTCCCCTAAAAGTTATTTACGTTAGGGCAATATGTTCTTTAAAGTACTTCAATCCAAGGTCTTGCATGCATATGGTTCTTTGGAGAGTATCTGGAACCAAAGACGTATAGATATTATTTTCGCAGTCGCCTGGAACAGAAACGTCCTTGCCAATATTCCAGCGAAAATGGTAGTCGCAATCGTCAGGGTTATCTGGGATATCCAGATCAAGTCCCGCGACGTCCAGAAGTGCTTTGACCCTCTCGGCAATAGCACTCTAGCTGTAGAAGATCCCTGGGGAAAAGATACATCTTGAGCTCAATTCTTAGGAAGCATATTGAGATGATTCGTTGGCTATGATGGGAGGAGCCATAGCGCGGAACGTATACTGTTCAACTCAGCTATGGAACAAACTACCCAAGACTAAAATAATCTTCTGCTCTATCACATCACCCACATTCTTCCTCATTCTTGTGCATCTGGTTCTCTCTTCTCGTTTGTGTGCGTTTCTCATCACTATGAGAACATTCACCAGTGTAATAGAACCCCTTCAGATTTAACGTTGGCATCCAACAAGTTCAACCGCCTCCCTTCTGAGTTCTTTCCTCCGGAACGGCGCATCCCCCGATTTTCCCCAGCAGAACTTCAACGTTCAGAGAAGTGGCTGCCAAGGCCCAAAAAGGGCCAAAATCGCCTGTTCTAGAGTAGGTTTACCATGGGCGCGTAGTATTACCAATTGAGTAGCCGACTTCTTACCCTGCAAAAGTGGGGAACCCGCTTCCCACTTGCATTGCGCATCATAGAGTAGCTTCTGCGAGCTCTTCACGGGCCCACCTAAACAACGAAAACGAACTCACCTGATTGCCCTACTGCCCTACTGCCCCACTGTCGCCTTTGCCGTCACGATGGATGCAATCCAGGCCGAGCTCGACAGGCTGAACAACAAGTCCAACCTTTCGAAGGCCATCACCGATATCGATAAATGCCTCACTTTGCTCGAAAATGCCCGCAACAACATTACACAAGGTTACCAGCCATTGATCCCGATGTACTTGTATTTACCGTATGTTGACGTTCCGGATAGATCCCTCATCGCGCCAAATAACGCTTGCACTGCTACAGCAATCAATGAATACGCAGCTCGAGAGGGTTGGAAGTGACCATAAAGAAGTCTACACAGCCTTGAACCGCTACGGAAAAGCTCTAGACAAGGTACTGTTATACTCTCACATCACGCGCGACGCTCTATCTGACACTTCTAGAGAAATTCAAAGCTGCGTCAGCTTACTCCTCCACCGATTACGATGCCCTGTTGAACGAGGGTCGCCTGATCAACCGTGCGATCGCAATGCATCTCATCCGCGAAGGCCAATTCTCAGTGGCAAAAACTTTTGTTGAGGAGGCTGGTGACCTCAATATTCCAGTGGCGCTACAGGATGAGTTTGTAGAGATGTATCAGATACTTGAAGCCATGAAAGTCCGCCGAGACTTGGACCCGGCGATAGCATGGGCGCGGCATAAGGCCCCGCAGCTTGAGCAACGTGGATCAAATCTGGAGTTTGATCTCTGCAAATTAAGGTTTGTATGGCTATTCCTCAAAGGAGACGAAGGTAGAAAAGAAGCGATGGAATATGCAAGGAAAGAGTTTAAACGGTTTCAGGAGAAACATCGTAAAGAGGTGGAGAAGCTCATATGCGCATTCCTCTTTGTGCCAACGCTACTGCAATCACCATACGGAAAACCGTTTATGGAGCCAGAGAAGACCTGGGATGATGTCGCGCATTCTTTCACGAAGGAGTTTTGCTCTTTATTGGGACTGTCTGCTGAGTCGCCACTTTATATTGCGGCTACAGCTGGTGCCATCGCCCTCCCTACACTATTGAAGATGACGAGCATCATGAAGGAGAAGAAGACTGAATGGACCTCGCAGAATGAGTTACCTGTATGTATCACCGAGCTAGTTTTTCAGAGTGCCAGCTAACGGCCCTCTAGGTCGAGATTCCTCTGCCTCCTGCGTATCATTTCCACTCCATATTTGTCTGCCCAGTATCAAAAGACCAGACTACCGAAGGGAATCCTCCCATGATGCTTCCCTGTGGTCATGTTATCGCATTGGAGTCATTACAACGGTTGGCCAAGGGCGGCAGTAGTTCTACTCTCAAATGTCCATACTGTCCAAAGGAATGTACCATCAGTCAAGCAAAGCAAGTTATCATTTAGGACTATCTCTCTCTCTTCTCCATTTCTTACGGTGTTCTGGGCAACTGGGTTGGATTGGTTATGGTGTATTGGGGTTTTAATTTATTCCCTTTTGATGTTTTCAATTGTCTATATTACTTTTGATTCACTCAATCAAAACTGGACGTCTTCTGTTTGGAGTATTATTCGTACGAACTTAGTGGCATTATTTCACTTACTCCTATGTTATTACTTTTGGTTGTCTCTCCCATAAACTCTTGAGGATTGCTTTGTACAATGCTTGTGAATTAATGTGGACGCTTGTAAACACTTTTAGCCCATTACTTTTAACCATGGCGTCATTGTTGCTCTCCGATTCAGTAAAGGCCTCTATCGTTTTCTGACAGCAGCCCACTTATTTTTTGCACTTGTGCCTCCTTTGCCCATTCTGGCCCTCTGTAGTTCTAGCTCTCGATCCATTTTTCGGAGTTCCACTCTCCGCTTGTACCTAGCCTCCAGTTCCTTGTACAGCTGCTCGCGCCCCTTTGCCATCTTACTCCTCTCCCTCGTCTCCTGCTTCTTCCTTATATCTGCGTCCGCCTCATCCTCTCCCTTTCCTTCCCAATCCTCTCCAAATCCTCCCTCTGCCAATTGTGCCAATCTTGGCCTATTATACGCCCGATCCACCAAGTCCGGGTGTGTATCAAAATACTTGGCAGGATCGAAATTCCTCTCCTCCTCCTCGTTCTCAAAGAAAATGGTATGGTTCCTCTTCGTACCGGCGCCGTCCACAAACGCTAATCGCTCCTCCAAATCCTCAATCTTCTTCCTTTCCATCTCTTCCTGTAGGCGAATATACCCGGCGTCCTGGGTCTTGAGCAGCTTCACTGCATCATTCGACAACGCTTCGGAGCCGGGGCGCTCGGCAACGCGGATGCCGCCATCACGTGTCTTGGAGGACGTCATCCGGAAGTAGAATTCATCGGGGTTGCGTTCGCGCGCGAGCGCGGCAAGTTGCGCTTTCTTCTTCTTTTTAGCGTTAAAGTCGCGTGAGCGGAGTTGGTAGTCTTTGCGCTTTTCGAGGAGTCCCCACTTTTGCCGCTCGTAAGGTTGTGATCGCTCTTTGTGGTTGCGCCGTTGGAGCGCGTTGCGCATGGAGGAGGACATGGTAAGATTGGTGAAGTTGGAAGGAAAACTTCAAAAGATTTTTAAGTTGAGGGAGCCGCAAAACTTTAGTGCCACATAAGGGATCACTCTAGTGGTCCGTGCACCAAGCCTAAACCCAATCAAAATGACTGAGGTACGTAAACGACAATTGGGCAAAAGATGCGTCTTAAGTTTCATTTTATGGTTGATGCAGCCTAGGAATCCCCGCCCCATTAATCCGGGACCGTGAGATATACCCCATGCATCCTTGCCCACAGCTTCCACCACATGGTCAACTGGTCCAAAGCAATCTAGACAGAATACTTCTACTCTATTCTTATATGGTTCATTCATTCCAACAGATTCCTACTAGACAAGACGTTGAAATTAGGTTTACTCTTAAGCCTTGAATGATGGATGGGATCAAACAAACGGAAGTTACCGACATTTCAGAGCCTCATTCCCAGCCACTATGCACTAGGTACTTAAGCTTCCGCCATTATTCTTCGCCATCTATGACACTAGACAGTCCGCGATAGCTATATTTACAAATACCGGGATCCCACCACATCTACCACTACATTCAAGGGCGAATGTCAACCTTCAAGGGGATTGTTGAGGGTGGGTAGCTGTCGTATTTGGGCTCATCAAGCTCTGTCGTAAACCGAAGCTAATGACGAGTGAGAGTAGAATTTCCAGAAATCCGAAGTACGAATGATCTCTGCAGTCATGAAGCTCTAGTCTGACATTGTGACCAGTCGATTACTTTCGACCAAGCAATAACCCCAATGACAAACCGCCGCTGGCATGTTTTCTCAGCCATATCCACACGTTTGCACCCACAAAGCTTCATGCTTGTACGTTCAAGCCTAAAGTGTATCCAGAGACCATCTACAGGGCTTGGAGGGTAGTTACTATGCACCATTTATTTATTGCTCAGCTGCTACTAAAGAGGTGTGTGTCAGAGGAGCAAGCTATGGGCAAGTGGCTGAACTATTTGGTAGCTTCTGCCTAGGTTGCAACGAAAGGTACATCGGTTCAACCTTCAAAAGGGGATAGTCGAGACGGAGAAGTGCCAGTATAAGGACAAGGGGAGGCTGTTAGTATGTAATAGCAAGCTTGTGCAGCGGCATTGCCTGATATGCGTGGCGAGTAGAGATCCATCCCCTTGGAAACACCGACAGAAGTGGAAGTTAGGAATGACAAAAAGGTACGGGTGACATTATTTGATGTAAGTGCTCTTTACCACTCGTTTGTCTTAGCGATTGCAGTAATAATTGTTGTCTTTTAGGCAAATCACTGCGTGGGTGCTGTGATGTTCCTGATTGAGGGCGACGGAAAGGCTATACTATACACCGGAGATATCAGAGGTACCATTTACACACCTGAGGTCGTTAGAATTTGCGACATTAATTATTGGTTCTAGCGGAGGACTGGTGGATTGAATATCTCGCCCGTCACCCTATATTAGTGCCATATACTTCTGGGGTGAGACGTCTAGACAAGATATATTTGGATACCAGCTGGGGAATAAGAGGTTGCGAGAAGAAGTTCCCTACAAAGGTATGTACCTCTTGGATATACCGATAAATGTTTCTCACGGTTTCTGTTTAGCGTGAGGGTATAAGTGAACTCTTGCGGCAGCTCGTCAAGTACCCAAAGGACACTATATTTCACTTAAATACTTGGACATTTGGCTACGAGGTGCGTTGTACTGTAGAGTCGGAGCCAATTACAGTGCGTTAATTCTCAACAGGAGGTATGGGTAGCCCTTGCTTCGTTCTTCGACTCCCAGGTAAGATTCTTTCCCCAAGGGCTTTACACACAAACGTTCAGCTTTCCTTCAGATACATTTGAGCCGATACCATTATCAACTATTCAGGTCCATAAAAGGTGCAGATATGTGGACCAATGGCCCATACTTAGGAGGTTTCAACCTAGGTCATGCGTCTCAACCACAGATCATAACGACAAACCCGGATGTCAAGATACATTCATGCGAACGGAATATTGACTGTCCGGGACTTAACCATAAAAAGGTTGTTTACATCACGCCAACAATTGCGGTTGTTAACGGCGTACTATTCCAGGAGGATGGTATAGACTATGGGGATTGTATGTTGTCATCTGGTTCCTACATTTTATCGTAGAATCTAATGTTTCGTTTTAAGTGAATAATAATCAGGACTTTTCGATATATGGGCAATTTCAGATACTACTGGATATTCTTGGTGATGAGGTGACATCGGAAGTTCGAGACATGCTCTTAGCTGCAAGTAAGACGAGAAAGGAGATTGTCCCGTTGCCGTTCGACGAATTTGGGGAGAGGAGGTTTGACAAACAACACTTGTTGGAAATGCTGAAAGATGCCGCAAGGGTGAAACAGGAGCAGCGCCAAGCCCGCGCAGATGCCGCGGATCTGCATCAGAATTGGCCTGGGACAGAGAGCATAAAAGCCGATGATGGTGAACTACTCCCTACTTGGATAAGGTTTCCGTATTCGCGGCATTCATCACTGGGGGAGTTGCGTAACTTCGTTGCTGCATTTGGGCCGAGGGATATATATCAGAATACTTGTGATGGGGATATATGGACTGAAGCAAATTCGGTTGAGAGACTCTATGGTGATTTATGTTCAGGGAAGGAGTTCTCTCACGACGTGGAGATGAGGAGACTTTATCACTACAGATTGGATAATCAAGCGGCGCAGGATTTTCAATTACAAGAGATGGAATTAGACAGCCAGCAAAAGAATCTGTTCATGTCCCAACACCAGGACAGATCATCGAGTATTGGCACTCCTGAAATGGGCGAAGAGACGCAACAGCTTGAGAGACTGGAAGCCGTAGTGAAAGCCAAACAAGCACGAGAGGAAGCAGAACATATGGTTTGGGCGGAAAAGAAGACTTCGTCGAGTGGATTATCGTCATCTCCACCGGCAACAGCTGCTGCTTTATCTTCACCTCCGGGGTACTGCCCCGAGATTCCACTACCCCCATGGCCACAGTTTGTTGCTCGAGGAAAACCTAATAGCAACGGAATAGCAGAAATGCTTTCGACGCCGGTACTGCCTCCAGTAATCTTGCCTAGTGTGGTTCCTCAACACCAAACAGATGCAGGTGTGCAATTCTTGTCTTCATCATTTACCGCCACCCATCATAGCCGTCGACCTATAGTAATGGGCACCTCCACCGCTAGCAACAGTCCGACGGTATCGCCTGTCAAACCCATCCCGGCAGCGGAGAAGCAAAATTCTTTGGAAGCAGCCAATAAGCGGAGGAAGCTCTCCACCAGTGCATCGAACAACACCTACGTCCCCGAAGACTCGGTCTCACCACTCAATTCGGCTCTATGTTTGGCTATGGAGATCGATATGGCTGAAGATCCAATTTTACCACTGCTGGAGAAGCCGCTGGCGGTAAATACTTTAGATGAACATAATACAGAGGAAGAGTCATCCCTCCCGAAGAAAGATGACATCGTACCGCAAATTCGAGAAAAGAGAAGAGGCATTTACCCAGATTTGTCGGGGTTTGCGGGGAGTTTGGTGGATGGAGTTTTAGCTGACCTGGAGGATAAGTCTTTGGAGAAAGACTGGGTTGAGGAGGCGGTGCGCGCAGCTTTAGGTATTGGTAGTGAAAATTGGTGGAGTATTGAATTGGAGAGTACAAAGAGGAGATGGCGGTATGAGATTGAAGATGAGCTGTAGGTTCTAGGCGTTATGTATGGCATTTTCCCCTAGTGTGGCGGCTTTTCGATTCTTCAGTACGGCGTTAGATACATGCAACAAGATTTATTGTTCGAGTACACATTTGCGAGCCTTTTACTTTGAATACAATATAATTATTCTTAGGTCTTAGTTAGCCAACAACAGTTAGATAATAGTAGCACTAAGTAATAGTCTGTAGCTCAAAAGCTGAAGGCACAAACTCATAAATTGTAAATACATATAAAATTTCCTGCACGGGAAACATGTCAGAAATTATTGAATCCTCATTGGGTGCCCGTGAAGACACTTTTTGTGCATTTTTACGTTCTCGGGTAGACGCACAGCGTTGAAAAAAGATTCCCGCGTCACCTCCGGTGACCCACTTTATTCAGGACTCACAATCTCAACGCCTTCAGAGCTTCCTCCCGACAACGCTATTCATTCGGTCTTTCACCGCCGCAACCCCGTCTCGTCACCATTCCTTTCTCTTGCCCGCAGCGGCGGGTTTGCCATGTCCACAGGCTCCCGGATAAACAACCTGTTCTCCGGCAGTAGCAGTGGCGGCGAAAGCACTTCTACGGCGTCAAAAACTGCCACCTTCACAACCCAATTGACGCCCACCACCAGCGATTATGACAACCCGATGACCGATGGGGTGGTTAGAGCTACCACCGCCACCGCAGCGCCAGCTCGCAAGAATGAGCGTGAGGGGAGACCGCCGTATCTCCATGTACGTCTAGTATCAAAATCTCTGTGTGTGGGTCAATAGCTAACGGAGTATAGGCGATGATTGCGGGCGGTATCGGAGGTAGCATGGGTGACATGTTGATGCACTCTCTCGACACAGTGAAAACGCGGCAGCAAGGCGCTCCGACGGCCCTGAAGTACGCCACCACGCCGAAAGCATATTCAGCCATCTTTCTCGAGGAGGGGCTATTCCGCGGACTGTACTCCGGTGTTATCCCGGCATTCTGTGGCTCGCTGCCAGGCACCATCATCTTTTTTGGGATGTACGAATACTCGAAACGGCATCTGATCGACTCCGGATGTCCCGAGAGTCTGGCGTATCTTTCCGGTGGCTTCATTGGAGACTTGTTTGCCTCGTTCGTCTATGTTCCTTCCGAAGTCCTCAAGACAAGATTGCAGCTGCAGGGCCGATATAACAATCCCCACTTTAAATCGGGGTATAACTACCGTGGCACCTTGGATGCGGGGAAGACAATAGTCCGGATGGAGGGACCTGCAGCGCTGTTTTATGGGTACAAAGCGACAATTATGAGGGATCTCCCCTTCTCAGCACTGCAGTTTGCATTCTATGAACAGTTCCGGAAGTGGGCAAAGCGGTATTGCGGACCTGGCAAGGATATTGGCCTTGGGTTTGAGATTGGGACTGGTGCAATGGCAGGTGGGTTGGCGGGAATCATCACTTGTCCTCTGGGTATATATTCACTGCCAAACTACAAGACCTACTAGAGTGTTTGCTAATACCAAATGCCAGACGTTGTCAAAACTCGACTACAAACCCAAGTTCGCACCCCGATGAAATCATCACAGGCTTCTTCCTCAATGGTAAAAGGACAATCTAGAGCCTTTCACACCTCGCCGCTCTGTGCAACCTCCATAAGCTCGCCATCAACTTCGCCACCACCTAAAGCCGGCGCTCTGAAACTGCAAACCTCAAGTGTTTTTATGGGACTCCGACTGATCTACCGGACTGAGGGGATAGTGGGGTGGTTCCGTGGCGTTGGGCCAAGGGCGGTGTGGACCAGCGTACAAAGTGGCATTATGTTGGTGATGTATCAGAGCCTGCTGAAGCAACTGGAAAAGGTCCAATCGCGCAGGAACAGTGAACCGGTATAGAATATATCTCCTCTCCTCTCTTCTCTTCTCTCTTCTCTTTTTCTTGCTTTTGCCGTATATATCTATCTTGATAGGAGAATTGGGTTGGGAGGGGATGTTTGCCTGTAAATATTAGGTTCCTTTTATGGCTTTTTGTCTTTGGAGTTCATTGTGAGGGTTTTTGAAGGCTCTGGCTTTTATTCTAGAAGGGGCTACGGACGGTAGAAAAAAACGGTGATAGGGCATACTATATATGCTGTATGGAATATCATAACGCCGGAACTTGGTGTGACGAGAGGGGAGGGGATTGGAGTCATTCACATTCCAATTTGACTCTGTAAATAATGTTTTATGTGGATCCTCGGCGCACCTCTGCGGCGCTGCACCCCGACCGCGTAGGTTCACTCGAGTGTTGGCTTGTCATGTGAGGTCACAACCCCATACGAAATTCGAGCGGCTTGACTCCGGGCAGTCCTTTGGACCGTTGTTTCCATGCTGTCACTTCTGACTGTCCCAACATCGCTCACTTATTTTAGATGCCGAAAAGTATGCAATTCTCCGTACTTCATTATGCCGTTTGAGAAAGTTTGAGCTCAGAGGCAGAGACTAATGATGCAGCTGTTCTATATGGACAGGTTCTGCCGCTGTACTGCTTGTTGAGATAGTACTGCTTCATACTTTTGCGTTCGTCTCAGCCATATCCCTGACCAATTATTTGCAGGAACATACATCTCACAAAACACCTCCAACCGCATCCGGCACCAAATTATCACTGAGAGATAGCTATCTCCTCGCCCAATTTGTGCTTGAAATGTTCCCCCAACGGTTTTCATGCCTTCATCGTTTCGGCTCTTTGAATGAATCAGTAAACTGCATGCTTAGAGCTGGGGTTGGAGCCGGAGTTAGGAAAGAAGCTAGGGACGAATGTAGAGCGAGCGAAGGGAACGCCCACCACGTTTTCTCAGTCTGTAGTTGCGAGAAGCGTCAAAGTATCTAATTATATGAACATTCTAGTTAATCCATTTCTGCGCCTCAATCAAAAAATAAGTGACCGATGTTCGGACAGTCAGAAGTGACGGCATGGAAATGACGGCTAAAGTGACTGTCCGGGGCTACGCCGAAATTCGAGGGAAAAATATAGTGTGATCGACCATGCTCATATAGCGACCAAGGAGACCCATATACGCATCGCCACTGCTATGTAACAGAATCGTTCAACGGCACAGGAGTGCTAGATAGCAGACCAAAGAATAGAAAAACAAGCACCCTTGTAGAGTATGTACGCTGGGTGGTACCCAGGAATAAGAATACGGTTATTGTAACAAAATACCCCTCCTCAATCCCGAATTATACAGACTATCCTCCTCATCCCTGCCCTTTATGCAGACTAATTAATTTGACTGATTGCACCCCTTTTTCACCATGATTTTCTCACCATGACTTTCTCACAGCGAATTTCTCCATTATCGTCGCCCCAGTAACAAAGGGTGATGGGCCTCACTCCTGCAAGCTCAGGAGGCTACTTGTAGAGCCGGGTGCACTCCCGGATATTCCTAACAGTTCTCTTCCCGGTGTTTAATTTGTATAAGCCTCGGTCGACGTCACTATAGAAGCTATACCCGTCCGCACACCTACGTGGCGTATTTTCATATTATAAAGTACTAGCAATTCAACAGTAGCCACCTTAGAAAGCCATTGGTCACAAGGGGTAGTTTGTATAATAATTTAGAGACGGGGTAGTCTGTATAATTCGAGAATTCGGAGGGGTAGTTTATATATGTAGTCTGTCAGCCGACTATATTTTTGCTGGCCGTACCTAAGCCGTATGACAGACATGTACTTAAGTACTTAAGTAATTTGTATAATAACCCCTAAGAAAAAAGAAAAAGCCCAAACTACGCCCAAAAATGACAACAAAATTAAAGCTCCCAGAAATAAACGAAAATAGATGAAATAAGTACACCGTTTTCCTCATTTCCCATTCCTTCATGATGGAAAATGCATGATCAAAGTAGTTTACCAGAAGTAAATAAAAAAGAACGAGCACTAGTGTTATATATACAACAATTGAGCTCAAGCAATTCGACGTAGTTCCGGTGGATGTGGCGATAATGGCGGTTCGGTGCGTATCTCAGGTACTGCGTTGACAACGTATGATACACCGTCATCAGAAAGATATGATGGTGGTCTTGGGGAAAATGTCATGGACCTTCGTTGTACGGGGGAGGCCACCTCTTCTGATATTGGATGTGGGGAGTTGGGGGTAGCACTACGTCGGCGAACCCAGTAGAATTCGTCGGGATTGACACGAACACTGATGGGCTCCGTCAGTTTGAGTATCAATCAACAGAAGAAGGATCACATACGAGCATCTCCATAGGCCATACACCGGAGGTGGTTCTTTCATCCCCTCGTTGAACTGTGGACTTTGGGTGTTGATTCGTATGGGTGTTCGAGGATTTGCATAACCTCCCGAACCAGCAATTGACGGTACCCGCGAGAAATCTATAGATCCATTTCTTGACCTCTCGGTAGTTGTGAGATCTATACCCAATCTGACTAGAGAGTGACAGAAAAACAATGTTGTCATCAGAATGATCAAAACCATGAATACGTGCCATTCTTGTCGTAGTCGATACTTTAGAGAGAGAGCCAGTCCAAGATCTAACCCGCGAATTAGTCTCCATCTCAATCCACCCGTTTCAGCATGAGATACGCACATATTATCAGCATAAATGTGCACATTATACCAGCGATTGTTGCTGTAATCAGTCTATTTTGCAGACCTTTCCACCGCGGCTTCTGCCACCACCACTTCCGTCCTTGAGCAGGCTCTCGCGGTGCTCGTTGCTGTGCTTCGGCATCTAGGATCCGAGTCTCCTCGAGTCGTCCAGCCTGAAGTCTCCGTACCGAATGTATTATTTCCTCCATGGCCTGCTGACTGGTTCGCCTTGCTGCCGCTTCTGGCATAGTGGGCATCCCTCGGCTGGAATTCGTGCTAAAAAGATCCGCCCCAGACCTGTCTAGTGGCGAAATAGGAGAAATAGGGCTCGTAGTTGAGTGCCTGCTGGAACGTCCAGAGGTGCTCGATATGGAATTTAATGGGACTTCGGTCAAAATAGCCTCGATACGGCTCATCTCTTGAACTGGTGTTTTGGGACCGCTCCCAGAACTACTCAGAGACCCTTGCCGGCTCTGTCTTCGCTCACTGCGGCCACTAAACCAGCTACGCATACCAGTCCCACCCGATTGCCTAAGGGTATTTGACATTTCAATCTCCGAAATCCCAGCGTTATCTGCCGCCATAAACTGCTGGGTCGTAATTCGCGGGACGGGGTTCATGGTGAGAAGTTGAAACTACTATTCGACTGGTGCTATGCGTCTTTTTCGTGGAAACTACGAGTGTGGTTGGTATCGAGCTGGCGAGCCGATGTAAATTTATATACACCAGTCTGCCCTTTCCCCAGCGGTCACATACGTGTCCCGCAACTTATGTGAACAATCGCCACTAAACCGAAATGTCGATCTGGATAACTGCAAGTACGTTGCCTTGAGGTGGTTGCAGTATTATGGCAATACAATTCTAAGACGTTTGGATGATCTGAGGGAGAGCGAGTGATGGCCACTGAGATGTAACGGGGGATGAACAGCTTAGTCCGTAGAAACTATGCCCACTTGTCCCGCCAACGTTTCTGGCAAAGATTTGGTGGAGAATGAATATAAGGCGTCTGTCTGCAAGCTGATATTAGACTGGGCTTCTCCTTGTTGCTGTCGAAGCGAACGAAATAAATATTAGATAGCAAGGTCTACCCTAGATCTAGATATCGACGAAGACCAGGAGTCCGCGGTCGGGTGAAGACGAGAATTGGGTAGACAATTAGGGAGCGTATGGATTGGCAACAAGTGCCCAAAGTATTGGATTCCACTAGGATATGTGGGAAAGAAGGAAGAAAGAACAAGAGAAATGGGATTCTACAAGCAGCGATGTGCTTCAAGCACTATCCTGAACACAAAAGGAGAGAGTGTCGGAGGCAAAAGGGACAAGTAATATGGGGTGGCAGTCCGGTTGGTTGAGAAAGGGAGACACGGGTTGGTCGTACCTGCGATCCAGCGGTATAGAGGTCCAGACGGAGGTGCTCTACAAACATCATAGCGGTTCAGGGGTGATATTGTTTCACGTTGATGCAGGTCCCGAACCACTAGACCGCGAACGGTGGGGATGGTCGCCAGGCGGTGACATCCAAGATCCCCCGCGACGACATTTGAAGGTGACAGGTGGAATATGTGTACCAACCAACCAACACCTGCTTCCTGGAGGACTGAAGAGAGGCGACTCCCATTTTTGTCTCACTCTACGACCCAAAACCCCCCTTTCTCTTGCACCGAGTACATGCGCAAGCATGCCTGATCCACGTACATTTGCGTTTCACTGCACAGGGGCAGGTATTCGAGAGAAGACCATCAAGTTGGTATACATGTTGGCATACTAAAGTTACCTCTAACTTATAGCTACACGCCCAGTGCTTCAATGCAGCAACCCCCATAATTAACTCCAAGCTCCCTTCCACCGATCGCTGGACGGCCCGAGGTCGGACGCTTTTAACCCTCCCGTGTCTACGCCAAGAGCCACCCGACGATCACTATTTACCCAGTTCGCCAAGAATCAGACTTTTATCCGATGAAGCAGAGACAACTAGTCAAGCTACTTGTTAGCATCATCGTGGTTACGGCACAGACAGGGCAATTATTACTTATAGGTTCTGAAATATTGGGTGAAAACCTCATGTCGTTCACAGTGCCTCGATGGCCAGGTAGCTTATACAGTAACTTCTTGGACTCAACATCCCATATGGCCACACTACCATCTGCTCCACCAGCACCAATCCTCTCGCCTGTGGGTGACCAGCTGGCCCGGATCAGGTTTTTCTCAATTCCTGATGGTGTCCCCTCATAACTGTATTGCCATTAGCTATTGTAGCCAGGTTCGTGGGAGATCTGGTTGTCTTACGTGCTGATATGCCGCGTTGAAGGTGCAAAAGCACGGATATCCCATGTCCGCACAGTACTATCCATGGAATCGGATAGAAGTGACTGTCCGTCTGGTGATACGGTCAGAGACGTAACTGTGTCTTGGTGACCACGTAACGTATATGCTATGGCTCTTTTGCGTAAATCCCAAACCTATGGACATAACTAGTCCGTGGTATGTCTCATTTAGTGTGGCAAGGGGTGTACCTTAATGTCATTGTCTATCCCACCACTGAATATCTCATTACCAGCTTCGCTCATTGCTACCGATGTAATAGGAAAGTTTGTCTCGAGATAGTCTACCGATCCCTTCTGCCTGGGATCCCATATCTGCACAACTGTTTAGTAATTGTGACTCGCATTCTGGCTTAGAGAAAGGTTAAATACCCCAATGGTTCCATCATCGCTTCCACTGATCATCAACTCCGATGCTCTCCTGGAAATATCCATGGCATTGACAACATCCTCATGTCCAACGTATCTCCTTATCCTAGTGCCACCTTCTACATCCCATGAAGCCAACATTGTATCGGCCGACGCTGAAAATATTATCCGAGAATCTCTGGACCAGTGTAAATCGAGAATGGCTCCTTTGTGGCCATTGAGTTCAAGGTAATTTGCGCAATCTCCATAAGTCTTCCAGAGGACTGCACTCGGGTATTAGCTTAAGTATTCGGGTTTAGAAGACCAGAGACCACATACGAATTGCACGGTCAAAGCCAGCCGATGCGATATTCTGCCCTTCGGAATCGAAACGTACAGCAAACACCTCTTTCTGTAATTCAATATCAGTCCAAATCCGGAATTGCGCAAAGACCGAACGCTGTCATAAGGAAACCGTACCCCATGTCCTGTGAGCTCCATTATGGGAGCCTGTAGCCCGGATGTCCGAGGAATCTGGGCAGGGAGCGTCAGTGTTGAATTCGAGCCAGAATCTCAATTGTAGTAGCATACAGCTTGAATAAGCGCGCCACTGGCTGCAGACTGACCCACTATCGAGACTGCTGATGAGCTGCTTGGAGGAACATCGGGTCTGGTGCGTTTGACAAGTTGGGAGGTGCCAAAGGCTTCTGGCACCTTGCGCTTATCGACAGACATGTTGGAAACAGCAAGTGGAAGGAGAGGTTTGTCTGGTAATGTCTCGGAGGATCGCGACGCAGCGTGAAGAGTGAAGTCGTTGGGTCGGATGGGAAGCTTTGAACGGCTGAGCGCGCGAACGCGAATTGCTCATGATGTTTCCCGGCTTTAGCGCTAGTTCTAAAGCAGCCTAGCGCACGGCTTAGTGCATTACGGCGCCTCTACCTCTACATCTACGTTCGGAATCTACCACTTCTCCCAACAAGACCAGCCTTCCTCCTAGTCGTCCCCGTCGTTCCCATCGTCTCCTACGTTCAAGTACTTCCTGTGCCAGTTGCTCACCGATAGATTACTTGTTATGTCGTCTACAAAAGCCGCCCGTATCGGCGAAGAGTAAGCCGCTTTCCAAGCCAGCAAGGAGCCGTAGCTTAGCTAACAATCTAAAGGGTTTGGAAAACCAGAATCGATAAAGTGGTTCGTTGAAACTTTTTGCCGAGTAGCATGCCGGCAGCTAAAGATACCTGTTGTATAGAATGCAGAGCTGGTCACTCTTACCTACGGTTCCATCGTTGCACAGCTATGCAAAGACTACGAGGGCGATTATATGGAGGTCAACAAGCAGCTGGACAAGATGGGCTACAACATTGGACTGCGTCTGATTGAGGATTTTCTGGCGAAGACAAACACAGGGAGGTGTGCGAACTTTAGGGAGACCGCCGAAATCATCTCAAAGGTACGAGCACTTCTCGATCACGGCCTCGACCCTCACTATCTAGCCATTTGTCTATTGAGCATGAGCGGATTTGTAATTCTTGAGATGAAAGTTGGGATCGTTGATCCACGAAAATCCCCAAAACATGCTGACTCTAAACTATTATGATAAGATCGGATTTAAGGTGTTTCTGAACATAACACCCACGGTAACAAATTGGGCTTCCGATAACAAACAATTTTCGCTGGTATTCGATGAGAACCCTTTGGCAGATTTTGTGGAACTCCCAGATGATGGAAGGGCTCAGAACGAACTATGGTACTCGAACATACTATGTGGTGTTTTGAGGGGCGCGTTGGAAATGGTCAGTACATATTGGTTGTGTTCCCAACCACAAAACATCAGAAGCACTTTGGGCCTTGTTCGACTTCTCATCCCTGCGAATCATAGAGAAGCAGCTTTGCGGCTCAAGTGATTTGTACTGACAAACTGTGAATACACAGGTTCAAATGCAAGTTGATGCGCACTTCACAACTGACGTCCTTCGAGGAAACGATTCTACAGAGATGAGAGTGAGTCTCATCAGGCTTATAGACGATGAACTCCCACCAGGAGACGATTGATCATGTTTTACAAAGCGAATGCCTCAAAAATGGATACCGATGCAAGTACTTGGTTGGTGCACACTTCAATTATCACCAGTTGCGCATGATTCGAGTTATTTCAAGCTCAGTAGCAAAGCACCTTCTTTCTAAAGGTTTGTTGATCTACGGATTAGATCTGTCCGGAGCTGTCTGTCGATCACTTTCACAATGCGGGGTGATCCGGCAAAATATAATGTTGAAGCCAAACTCTTCAACCGCAGTTTACCGAATCGCCGTGCCCGTGATGCTGCTTAGATCCAGTGTTTTCGGCGCACCGGTCGCAGCCTAGTAAACGGTAACGGATATCGATATCTACCAACTCCTTTCTAAACCCACGACGGGAGGCTTGCGTAAAGTGCCCTTTCGAGAGGTCCTCTACCTGTCTGATATCTCACCTTTTATTAGTCATGGTCCCTCATGATTATCTACCGTTGTTCGGAAGGACGCCATAACTCTAACTCAAAACCTTTACTCTGTTCATAAATCTAGTCTGAAGTGACATTTATTTGTGCGAGTTTCTCAAAATTCTAATTCCGATGAGTCTGGGCAGACAGATGGCATGCGTTTTCCCTGATTTTTACGTATAGTGCATGTGTAGGAGCCTCGAATAATGTGGGGTGGGTGTGATCCGCTGAAAATTGAAAAATTCCTATCCTATCTGACGCCTTCAAGAGATGCGGATGGAAGAGGGGGTACTCTACCTTGAGATGTCTCCAAATACACCGTTAAGAGTACTCATCTTATGTGCGAGCAGTCTCCCACCCGCCTTGCTTGACTTCTTCGTATTCTATCTTGTCGTGCACTTACTTTTAGACCCTGGGATCCCGACCCTTCAATATTTACTAGCACAACGGGCGGCGGGTGATTCGCCTCGCAGTCAGATAAATTCAAGACAGACTGAAGCGCGCACTGGGAGGCAACCCAACCATCTGCGCGGTAATAAAAGACTTCAAATTGTCGTAGAGAGAAGCATTCGGTACGATAAAGACGACCATGAAGACTGAAGAATGAGAGACCCTGATTTCTATCCCTAAAATAAACAGATAGTTGGGGCAATTTACCCTGCTATCGTTCGTTTGGCTTCTGCAACCACCAAAGTCCACCCACACCTTCTTCGCCTGACTGATCCAGGAGTTAGAGTACTTAGTAGTTGCTGTGCTGTGTATGTGCAGACCTCCTCAGTCCCAGCCCTCTAAACGCCGCCAAATCGCGCTCATTACCTGAGCTCGGTCTTGAATCTCTCCCACATCACACACCCCACTCCCTCCCGTCTAGGACCCATTTTTCTCCGAACGACAGACGGACCTAGCGATTATCACCCTTCCTCCATCGCCTAGTGTTCTGCTTTGATCTCAGCGACTTAACTTCCTCTTGTATTGTACTGTTGGCGACCGATACGACCCACGACCACAACGAAGATCCAGACGACCGCACCTACAAGCCAGCAACGCACCCCCCCCCCATCGCAAATCCCGCCACCCCCCCAAATACAACAAGGTGCTGTCAACATCACGAACTACCATACCCCTCGATCGCTTAAGCTCCCGTTAACGGCTTTTCCCGCCGTATCGGCTCACCTCAACATTCTGGATATCCTTTCCATCTGTTTTCCTTCGCGTACGGTATCACGGGTTGCCTTGATCGGTCGGTCGCTTCAGATCATACCGTCCCGACCCGGAACCCACGCTCTCTTTTCGCGATATACTGCAGATACCCTCATTACCTAAACAGTGGCGATTTTTAAATACTGCCCATCGAATCCGGCGGTCCTAGACTCTCTATTCGCGGTCTCGCGTGCTTCTCCTTTTGTTGTCGAGTTGTAGCTTGCTTCGCGCGAGGTTGCTTTGCTCTCGCGACACTGCAACATCTGTGCGTCCACGTTTTTTCCCAGTATTGGACAGACTCAATTTGCATCCGATCAACGTCTGCATCTGGGTCTTAAGTTTTTTTATTCTTTTCGTCCAGCTTGCCCTTGACGTTGAGCAGGGTGACAAACTCGAAATCACTGGCGCCACAGGCGTCGGCTACGATATCAGTGAAGGATACCTTGGGCTTTGGACTGCTATGAGCCAGATGGACCAGAAGGCCCCACAACCAGGGCAAAACATGAATATGAATATGAACAATATGGGAGGGATGGTTGGCGGAGCGCCGGGAATGGAACATGGCGCCGCTCCTCGAGGTTCCTCTGCTGCAGCTTACGATGGACGGCAAATGCTGAACACATATATTTATGACTACTTCTGCAAAAATAACATGTTCGAATGCGCTCTCGCGTTATTAAAGTCGCCCGACGCGGAGGTCCAGATTGACGGTAACTTCCGGCCTAGTCCATCGCGTCGACCGCAAAAGCACGAAAGCGATGGCGGCATGAATGGTATTGATGATGAGTCGATGGATGGCAGTGATGGGCAAAGACAAGGCGATGATAGCGATGACATCAAAAACATCAAAGATTTACCGCCCGCAAAGGTACCCACAGCTATTTCAGGGTCCTTCCTACTGGAGTGGTGGTGTTGTTTCATGGACATTTATTGGGCACGTGCCAAGGGGAACGCTTCTGTTGCTGCGAATGCCTACGTAAGCCAGACACAGGTTTGTGCTCCTACAGCATCGAGTGGAGGGAGAGGGATGTATCGTGCACGGAGTATTGAGGTTGACACAAGATTCAGGCCCAACAACGGTTTCGCAACGAACAGTTAATGCGAATGAACCCCAACAACCCTGCGCTCATGGGTCAACAGATGAACATGCCTGGAGGGTATCCTGCTCGAATGATGGCCGGCGTTATGAATGGTGGCGTGCATGGGGGTCAAGAAGGTGCAGGTAGCCCTGGGGATATGGCACATAAATCGGGCCAACTGCAGCGATCAGTATTGACAAAGCTCACGGCAGGAAGGTAATATACTGTTAGCCCTGTCCAATTGTATGAATGTTGTGTCTAATGATCACTCGACAATCGCAGAGGACCTCACCAAATGAATCCACTTGGCCGACCACAACTTATACAGCATATGCAAAATCGAGAAGGCGAAGTTAATGATATGAACGGCCAGCAAAGACCTCAATCTCCAGCTGCCGCTGCAGCTTCACCTGGGAATAAGCGGGTACGCTTGGAGAATGGACAGTACGAACCAGTTGGGAATGGACGGGGTGGTACACCCCAAGGTGTGCCCCCAGGAATGAATCAAGCCAACGTAGCAGCAGCTCACCAACTGTTAATAGCCAACGGAATTAATCCCAACTCATTGACCCCGCAGCAGCTCCATGCCTTTCAAGGTCAGCCTGCACTCACTCAACAGCGCTCCATACAAGCGTATGCTCAAAATATGGCTGCCGCTACAGGTAAGAACCTTACTCAGTTGCAGGGTGGCCCCAAGGGGATGCCTCAAAACCCAGGACAAGCTGGCTCGCCTATGATGCCTCAAACCTCGGAAGGTGGTCTTGGAGGTGGTATGGGCGACCGTATGGGCGACTTCTATACACCTGGTGGCGGAATGCGCACGGCGGGGGGATTGAGTGGAACCGGAAACCACGCTTTGCAGGATTACCAAATGCAACTGATGTTGCTTGAACAGCAGAACAAAAAAAGATTGATGCAGGCTCGGCAAGAACAAGACCATATCGCCACTCATGGGGACGGAAATAGGCCTGGCTCTTACCATCAAAGTATGTCACCTAATAGCAGAGCCGCACCGTCTCCGGGACCGGGCGGCAAGCCTAATATTGTTGGAACACCCAAGATACCGAACCAAGTTGGACCAAGTTCACCATTACCAGACGGTCAGATGGGAGCTCACGTCCAACAAAGAAACTCGCCTGCTTCAGCAGCAGGTTTCAACGGTCAAATATCTGAAGGCGGCCACTCTATGATTAACTACCCAATGGGCAACAATGGCGCCGGAGTACCGAATGGTGCTAGCATGATGCGACCGCCAGGAAGCTTTGATGGACAAATGGCTCAACCAGGAATGGCCGGTCAAATGAATCCGAACATGAGACCGCAACAAGCTGGACGAGGGCAGCCGGCCGGTGGTATGTGGCATCCGCAACAACAGCAACAACAGCAGATGATGCAGCAACAAGGCCAACCCCAATCTCAGCAACCTGGTCAGCCTCAGCAGAATCAGCCACCACAACAAGTTGGTACACCGCAACCCGGACGGCAAAATCTACCACATACAGCTATGCCTCCACCACAAGCGCCACCGAACGTTCCAAACCCTGGCCGACCAGCGCCTGCGTCACCTCAAGTCACTAACCAGCCACCGACGCCGACGCAATCAAATAAACCAAATCCTAAAGGGAAGGCTACTCGTGAGCCTGCGAAAAAGGTATATTCTTGTATTTGTTTGTTTTGTCTGTTGAGCGCTAATTCTAAAATAGCCGCGGTCAAAGAAGGGTGCCGCTCCAGCAACACAGGCTCCAAGCGCTGTTACGCCGACGACGTCTGAACCCCCCACGCCGACTACACCACAACACCCGAACTCATTTGGCAACCCTAACCACGCACGATCGAACTTTACGTCAGGTGGGCCTAACCAGCCCGGAAACACCCCTGCTGGACAGCCTGTTCAGCAGCCTACACCGAATCCCGCACCTACAGCACAAGCAGTACCCGACCCGGTTCAGTCTACATCTACATTTGGAGCCATGGGCGATATTGGTGTGGATTTTGGAGAAACGTTTGGTGATGGCAGTGCAGATCTTTTGGACAATTTCGATTTTGATTCATTCTTGAACACTACGGAAGGTGACAGTGGTTCACTTGGATTTGGAGAGAATTTGCAGTGGACTAATGACAATGAGGTTGGGGCAGGAGAATCGTAATAAGCGTCATCATTTTTGGTTGTTATCTTATTTTCTGCTTTGAGCTTCTCTTCATCCCTCGGGCGGCTTTTACTCTTGCTTTATTTTGCCTTTTAACTTTTACATGTTATTTCTTTGCCTTTTGGATTTGTCTTTTCCCGGATGTGCACAATATAAAGTGGCTGGTCTTCTGGGATAGGTTTTTGTACGATTTTTTGCTTCGGATGTTTATGTTTCTATTTCTCGCTGGATCTTTCTGTTTTGACTTGTTTTTCTCCTGAAGATGACCAGTCGTTCGTAGTTCTTTTAAAAGTCGCTGGGTTTGTGTCGTATGTGCGTGCGTGCGTTTGGGTCTGCTGTACGACGATTGTGCTGCGTGTGCCAGTTGTGTATGTGTTGCTTCTTCCTGAAGTCGTTTGTGGACTGTTTCATAAAACGGGTAAACCTCTTTTCTGCCTGCTGCTGTTTATTCTGCCCGATTGATGAACAGATCGCGGTAAGAGCTTAGTTGCTTGCTTGCTGCGGCATCCATCAGTTGCTTGCTTTAACTGGTCGTCGCCGTCATCTCTTGATCTGCAGATCCGGTACTCTGGTGTTTTTTCTTATTTCTTTTTGCCTTGGTATTCATAGTGTCTTTGGGGTTAACATTGCGTATGTGGTAGGTAACAACTTTACTCTAAGAGGTCATATCATTCATCATCTAGCGGTGGGTTCATTGATTTCATTTGAGTTGATCTTTTGATATCAAAAATAGTTTTTTATTTCCTTTTGCTTTGAGAATGGATGGACGGATGAATTGCAAGTGATATCTTTTGACAAACAATTAGTTTTGCAACGGGCATTTTCTTTCTCCCTTACGGATTTTTTTCTTGCTTGTGCTTTCTTGTATGTTTTGCCTTCCTTAGGGCTATTAATCCTTGTTTCTCTCTTGTTTGTGTGTGTGCGGAGTCTTTGCTTTTTGCTGCGTTCTTTTGTGAGAATTTTTATATCTCTAGTTTATATGCTCATCTCTCTTCTCGATTATTTTTGTTTCGACGATTGAGAACTGACCCCCCGCTTTCTACCTAAATACCTAACTACCTATTATCATACCGTATATTGTTGCTGCTGGAATCTTGGTGCTTGGTGCATGTGTATGGATTGTATGTAGGAGAATCCAGTGATGGGGTCTGCGTTTTGCAGCAAAGCGACATTAGTAGATGGGGTGTCAGTTCTTCGCGTGTATGCTTGTACCAAAACAAATCGCGGAGCTATGAAACGAGGGACATGAAACCTAGATCTGCAGGGCTACGTTGCTTCAGACCGGACCCTAAAGGATTTTGTGGTCTTCAGACCCTCAAGTTCATGCTTTTCTTCCTAGTCTCGGGCCACTCCGAAACCACTCTATATTCTCTTCCGTGTAGCCTATCGACCACACTTAGGATTATGTGCATAGATCTCCCCTCTGTCTAGCTGGTAGCTAACAGGCTTCAGCCATGGTGTCGGGTCAAGGTTAGGGTTCGTCCCATTTATTGTGACCGTTTCGGATCGAGTTTAATCACATACTTTAAATTCGTTCACTGATAGTATTCCAAATCAGAACGAATAGACAGATGAATGGATGACTCTCGTATTATGATTTCGTAGGCAGGGTACGTATATTGTGCACAGCGGTCCCTAGCATGGAACCGACAACAGCCGTGCCGACAAGTTGGCATCACTGAATCGCACTCGATTTATTACCCGGTATTAGTGAATGCCCGCCCCACCTGCGTCTGGTCTGGCGTTCCCCACCTCTCAAAAAATGTCGACCAACACAGACACTCGGCGACCGGCTGCAACAACACGACTCTGCGCACACTGCGGAACCGAACGAGCAAAGATTCAACGCGCCAAAACCCACGAGCGACTATGCATCGCCTGCTTTATCGCCGTCTTCGAGCTTGAAGTCCATCAAACTATTATTTTCAATAAACTCTTCCGCTGCGGGCAGCGCGTAGCAATCGGCGCATCGGGCGGAAAAGACTCTACTGTGCTTGCAGCAGTGTTGAAGACACTTAACGAGCGATATGACTATGGTGTGGAGTTTGTACTACTGTCTATCGACGAGGGGATTAAAGGGTACCGCGATGACTCGCTCGAGACGGTGAAGAGGAACGCACAGCAGTACGAGATGGAGCTGTGCATTGTCGGGTATAGAGAACTGTATGGGTGGACGATGGACCAGGTTGTGGAGCAGATTGGGAAGAAGGGGAATTGTACTGTCTGTGGAGTGTTTAGAAGACAAGCGCTGGATCGGGGTGCGGGTATGTTGGGTGTCAGTCATGTCGTTACGGGACATAATGCGGATGATATGGCGGAGACTGTGTTAATGAATTGTTCGTATCCTCTCCGTCCCTTAATTGTATGTGGCTGACAATCAGCAGTGCTTCGCGGCGACCTTCCCCGGTTACATCGCTGCACATGCATCGTCACTGAATCCACGAGCTCTCCGATATCAAGAAGTAAGCCGCTCAAGTACGCCTACGAAAAGGAAATCGTCCTCTACGCGCATCATCGCAAGCTCGAGTACTTCTCGACAGAGTGCATATACTCCCCGGAAGCCTTTCGCGGTAGCGCAAGGAGTCTAATCAAGAGTCTTGAGCGTGTTCGGCCATCGGCGATTCTGGATATTGTCCGGTCGGGTGAGGCGTTCGCAGAGATGGTGCCAGAAGAGATACGGGGATCGACGTGTGGGGGTGGGTCAAAGACTACAACAAAAGCTACTATCGATGTTGTTGCGGATAAGGCGGAAGAAGAGGAGGGCAGTGGTTGCAGAAAGGGTACGATGGGAGATCCATCACGGGGCGGAGAGATGTCGCAGTTTGAAAAGCAGCTCGAGGCGAACGAGAAGGCGGCACACCTAGAGACAGAGATTGTGTTGTCACCGCCGCTGCAAAGGAAGAAGCGTGAGAAGAAGGAGCAAGTATCAAAGACCAAGAAGCAACAGCTAGGCTCGTGTCGCAGGTGTGGTTATATGAGCTCGCAGGAACTGTGTAAGGCGTGTGTGATTCTGGATGATTTGAATAAGAACCGACCGAAGATCGAGATTGAACTTGATGAAGAGGAGGAGGAGGTGAGCTCGAGTGTTCGAAGGAGGATGGAGGCGCTAGATTTGAGAAAGTCTTTAGACGTTATTTAGAGGTGGTGATGGTGCTTAGGTGCGATACCTTAAGTATGCAACGCCGTTGGGTTTAAATTAGACGAGACGTTGGAAACGTCTTACTCTTGTAGTAATCAAGATGCCTGAATAGATAACCTACAAGCACGAGAGTGCGTGTGAGCGACTTTGTAGGGCTCTTCATCTTTCGCCTCCCAGATTCAACCTCTGCTGTGCAAGTTGTCTTTTCACATACCGCCTATCAGTAGCTCCTCAAACCCCAAACCTCAAATGTGCACCTCGGAATTGCCTCAGTGGAGCAATTAACTCCGTCTCTGTGCTCCTGCACATCCTAACCATCTAACCATAACACGTTTAACAACTTTCCCCTTACTCCCTCGCAACAACAATTGCTCTCTTCTCGCTCTGTTACTTGTTTCCTCATACTTCTAATTAACCTGACTTAATGGCCACTACGGACACGGATTTCTACATCCTGGTGACAGGGGCAAACAGGTAAACAAACTCCTTCTTCCACCTTATTCATTTCCCAAATACTTACTAGCAACTGTAGCGGCCTCGGTCTCTCAATTGTCAAACGGCTTGTTACCGACTTCCTACGAACACATCCATCCTCACAAACCATCACGATAATTTTCACTACCCGTAGCGTCCAAAAGAGCACAGCAACGCTGACGCAACTCCTCGCGCACCTCGAGCGACTGGGCGCATCCGCAAATCTCCGCATCCGCTTCTCAACGTCCCAAGTCGACCTGACTGATCTGCGCTCCGTCACCGCGCTGTCCCAGCACCTCAAGAAGACGATCCCGAAACTCGACGCCGCAATCTTCAACGCAGGAATGGGCGCGTTTACGGGAATCAGCTGGCTCGCGTGCTTCGGCGCCCTCGCGCAGAACTGGGTCGAAGCCGTGACGTACCCGACGTATAAGCTCCAGGATGTCGGCGGGACGGTGCACAAAGCCGACGGCCAGGGCATCGGTGAGGTCTTCTGCGCAAACGTGTTTGGTCACTATTACCTAGCGCACGATGTTATGGGGCTGCTGCGGCGGGGCGCGGGGAGGATTGTGTGGGTCTCGAGCTTGGAGGCGTATCAGTGGGCTTATAATGTGGAGGATATCGAGGGCCGACGCTCGGAGTTTAGTTACGAGAGCTCAAAGCGTATCACGGATGTGTTGGCGCTCACTTCGAGCCTCACCGTGACGAAGCCGTGGGCGGAGTCGTTTTTCCGCGCGGAGGGGGAGGAGGCAGTGAGGACGGAGGGCAGGGGGAGCGTCAAGACCTACGTGTGTCACCCTGGTATATGTGCAACCGCCATGATCGACTTGCACCCAATCTTGTGGTACTGCATGACTCTTTCTTTCTTCATTGCGCGGTGGCTTGGAAGTCCCTGGCATACCATCTCCACTCATACGGGGGCGAATTCGGCAGTGCATCTGGCGCTGGCACGGGAAGAGGAGCTAGCCGAAGGTATGGCAGAAAGAGTCAAGTGGGGGAGTGGGTGTGATAGGGCGGGCAATGAGGTCTTGATACCGACGGAGGTTGAAGGTGAGGGCGATGAAAAATGGGAAGAGTTGGGTAGGGAGACATGGAAACAGTTGGAGGAGTTAAGGATGGCGTGGAAAGGAGCATTAGAGGCGTCTTAATGAGACGCTGAAGGGCTATATCGCAGAGTTTGCTTTTTTAAGACGTTAATCAATGGTTCAATACCAGCATGCTTAGATATAATTGTAATATACCTTACATCCAATGGATGGCTGATTGGGCTAAATGATGGACTGTTGAGATAATGATACGTGTTACACAAGACAGCCCTTGTTGCACAAAAATGTGCACTTACGCTTGTGACTGCTTGCTCCTTCATAAACCCAGTGAAGATAGTCTTGGGGTTCTCCTCTCTCTACCATCGGTATTAATCAATACACACGCACATGGTTTCTTAAACAGTTCCTTTTCCAGATGTACGAGTGATCAGACGTGACACTTCTCCCGAGGGCTTCGACGAACGTAGACAATACACTAGGATTTGAAAACACCATAAGCACAGAAAACAATAGGTAGGTACGACTACAGATCAAAGTATCCTTCTAGCAATATTTTGAAGTCCAGAACAAAGAGAAGTATTTTTGGTAACGAATAGCCGTCCCAATATCAACCCCGTATTCCAATATAAGTTCAAGAGAGTCTGAGACTCAGGCCTCCAGATGGAGCCGCCTTAAATCCAAGCACCGGTTGCGTAGCGATAACGGAAGTCTCATTACGTCCGTCGCCGCTGGAGGATTGCTGGCTATCCGGGATTGAGATGGTGACGTCCTTCTTGATGGTGACGGAACGCTTGCTGAAGGGCTCCAACGAGCCCACTGGTGGTTCCTCGACGTCTTCATCCACGAAAAACCTCGAGCCAGCACGACGTCCACGCCTCGAGCCTACTCCCTGGTCCGTTTTGTCGTGAAGGCTTGACACACGGAGCGAGACTCTGAAGGGATGCACTAATTAGCTTCATATCGTAACAATTAGAGAGAACCCAAGTGTACCCATGGTATCCCGAGTCCATTGCCCCACAGTTGTATCGCGCAATATCACTTCCCTGAATCACAAGCCCCGATTCGCTGATATTGAGCCGTTTGAACCCGGGTGCGTTATAATCATCTGGAGTATGGTCTGCGTAATGAAGATGAATAGCCAACCAAGGCTGGTCTAACGGTTTATTAGGGACATCAGCTAGAGGAAGATTTAGCGATGAAACCTACCAGGGAGGGCAGAAAGATCCTCTGTGACTGAGAGCAGTCTTCTTGTGACATTCCGGGCACTTTGACTGGCACTTCCCACTGTGACCTTGTGTCCACCCACACTGAGACTAACATTGGTCTCGAGGTAAGAAAATGAGAAGGTGTACGACTCAATCACTGTATCGGCGCGGTCTCTCTCGGAGGTTATGTACACCTGCATTGCCTTGAGATATCCGTCGCTTATGGCTTGGAATACTCCGTTCTCCAGCCATCCTAGAAATATGTCCGCTTCAGCCGTGACTCCTACAACGCAGTCAGTAATCCAGTCCATAAGAATTCTGGAGGTTGGACAGCCGTTATACCCTTCTGTAAGCGGGTGATCTTGGTTCCGGGCTCACGGTTATCAACCTCAGGTGCATTGCAGAACTTTCCATAGTCTTCCGCAATCTCGTGGGTATATAGCATCTTGGTGAAGCATTGGTCGGGAAAGAGACGCCGGATATAAGCTAGGGAACCAATAGAAGCACCGAGGAGCGTCTGAACCATCTGGAGACTTTGTTTCTGCTGCACAACTTGCTGCAATTTGACGTTCTGCTCGACTTCAACTTTTGTCTCGGCTTGCCGGGGCTGCTGTTGCATTACTGGCCGCTGCTTGACCTTTGGACGGACGAGCTGTGCCTGGGCCATTATTACGGCTGGTGGCTATTGGGGGACGAAATGCAATGGATGAAGGCTGGACTGAGAAAGAAAGAGGAGATCTGGAAATAGAAGGTATGTGGGTGGGTGAAGTAAATTGAAATGGGGTGAAGTGGGGAGCTGAGAGCATCGAGTGACGGGAGGAGCACAACGACATCACTCAACCCAAACAAAAAAACACAATTTTGCAAGGACTTGTATGAGAAGACATCTAATTTTGAGTTGAGCTAGTAGAAGGATACTCTACAGTGTAAACTGCGGCAAAGCAGAGCGGGGTAGAGGTAATAAGTGAAGGGAAAGAATAGTATGCAATCAAAAATATAGTTACATAGTATCTTATATACGATGCTCCGCCCCTCCTAAAATCGTAATCATCGTTTTTTTCTATTGATCCCACCTTACCACCCTGAGAGCTGGCTATATAGGAGCTACGGGCTGTAATTACCACTAGTTCGTGACGTTCCGCCGCATTTACTTAAGCTTAGCAAACAACTTGGGAGCAGCGCATTGAGTGGTACAATGCATCAAGTGGAAGACTATCTAGTCTGTCAGCATACATACGCTGCAAAAACCTAGCCCTCGTGTGGCTCGAGGCAGAGAACGGTCGCTCTTACACTCCTCAACACAGTCCTCCTTGGGGCCCTTGCTATCAGCATCCTCAGCGGCAGCGGTGACACGCTCAACACACTCGTCATAGTGGTGCTTGGCTGGCGAACATTCTTTTGTCTTCTCACATTCTGTGGCTCCCGATTAGCAAGGTCTTCCTTCGTTCCGGCGACCAATGAATCAATCCCTGTGATTCGATATAATGGCTGCAGTGGACAATCCATTGAGTCGGGGCGCTAATGACACCTACCCTCTAGAAGGGCAGGGAAAGGATCCTCTGGCTCCTCCTCCTCCTCCTCCTCCTCCTCCTCTGGCTCCGGCTCTTCTACTTTTTCGTCGTTGGCGGGCTCCTGTTCGGTCTCAGGCTCGGTCAGGGGTGCTTCTGCGTGCACGTCGGAAACGGTGATGGAGGAGTAGAGGTCGGAAATGAACGACGTCAGAGACATGTTGAGCGTGGGGGGTATTGTGGTAGTTCGAGATTGTTTCGGGAGAGTTGAAGTTGTGGGAAAAGAAGTCGCCGGTAAATGGGTTTGGCGGCAAATGGGGCTCCAGTGATTGGTCCCGATGCGCTGAGTAACTAGCGCCCTCAATCCCGACCTGCAACCAAGCCTCCGGCGAGAGCTGAAGTAGCTGAAGTATGTTTTTCGACAAGATTCAGAGGTCGCCTTACTGGAGCCTGTTGGCTATCTTCAGTTGCTGGAAGTCCCTACTCGGTTTGATTGCTCTTGTTACACCTTCGCCTGCCTACGATACGTCCACTACTCTTACTTTGCTTCAATCAAGCAATGACCCCCCCGTCCATGCTGCAAGCATTAGTGCCCGACTTCTGGAAACATTCTGCAATAGCCTGACAAGATGGGATGCGATATACTTTGCTAAAGTGGCTGAGAGAGGGTATATCAATGAGCAAGAGTGGGCATTTGGGTGGGGATTTACTAGGGCAATTGTTACTACAAGTAAAGGTATGTGGTGGGCGTCCATAAGGCTGAGAAATCATATATTTACTATAAACCCAGTGCTGTCTATTATCCCAGGATACAACCAACTTGGCCATCCAGACGCGGAGATTACTAGCGCCATATTTCTCTCGAATGCGTGCCATCTGGGATCGGTATTTGTACTATATCAGTTGACACTTCTGTGCAGCAACAATTCATCACGACGCCCGAAAGAAATAGCGTGGCTAGCTTCGGTCCTTCACATCCTTTCTCCTGCTGGTATATTCTTGTCGGCCCCATATAGTGAGAGCTTGTTCTCATTGCTTGCCTTTGCCGGTACCTATATCTTTGCCGGGTCTTTGAAAGCCATGAGAGCAGAACAACACCTATGGGGTAACGTCCTCACATTACTCAGTGCGGTTGTATTCTTTATGGCTTGTACCGTGAGGAGTAACGGTTTGTTGAATGGGTTTTTGTTCTTGCCCGAGTTTGCAACTGCTTTGTTCAATACCAAGGAGTGGAAGATATGGAGTTTAATCCGTGTGGCAAGTTTGGGAATTGGCGGACTAGTAATTGGAGGAGGACTGGTGTTGCCTCAGTACTTTGCATATCAGGAATTTTGCACTCCGGATGCACTTAGACCATGGTGTTTGAAACTCGTCCCTAGCATCTATACTTGGGTTCAAGGCGTCTACTGGTACTTGTTGCTCTCACTCGACGTTTAGGTCAACCCACCTAACTTTACCGTAGGGATGTGGGCCCATTTAAATACTGGACTTTATCCAACCTTCCATTATTCCTGCTGGCGGCACCTACACTCGTTGTACTTCTACAATCTGGAGCATGGGCATGGGGCCTCCAATCTTCCTCCAGGAATCATCGGGGGGGACTAAGGAAAAATCGGCTCGGAGCATGGGCCGACGCGCAGATGAATCCGGACATTGTAAACCGCTTGGCTATAATGCAGCTCCTACTAACTGGAATGGCTATCATCGCCTATCATGTTCAGATCATTACAAGACTGAGCAGTGGATGTGTAGTGTGGTACTGGTGGATTGCAGTCAAAATTATAGATGAAGGACGTCAGACGGTGCCGGGGTTAAGCTCGTGGATCTTGAAGTGGATGGTTATGTACAGCCTGATTCAAGGCGTATTATTTGCAGGCTTCCTGCCACCGGCGTGACTCGGGATGTAGTGAACTATATCATGGATTTACTTGACAATTTTGTGTCGAATGAGAACCCTATTATTAACTGAACACTTCAAGGCGGGCTCCCATAATCTGTTTCGTCTTCGTCTTGCAAATCAGGGTCAATCTTGGTCCCTAAATCGATATCTTCTAAAAACTTCGTGCCCCTCAGGTCCGCTGGCAGATACTAGTCGCAAAAAATTCGTTAGTATTGTGTATATTTGCTCAAAGACCACAGCCATAGATATGGGTAGCTAACTTCTTGCTTTACCTTCCCGTCCTTATAGTCCGGGTTGTATTTATACTCCGCCCCATAGTTCAGCTCCTTCATCAGCTTCGTTGGCGCGTTTCTCAGATGAATCGGTACAGCGAGACCTGCGATCACGGGATCTTTCCCGAGCATATCCATGACTTTCCCCAGGGCTCTGTAAGCTCTTGTAGATTTCTTCGCCATAGCCAGAGCAGTTGCGCAATGTGCAAGATTAATTCGAGCTTCTGGCAATCCCACTTGTTGAACAGCGGTGAATGTGGCTATAGCTAACGATAACATAGAATTATCCGCAAGCCCTATATCCTCGCTCGCAATCACCACCATTCGTCGAGCAATGTATAAGGGGTCCTCCCCCCCATTCAGCATTCTTCCAAGCCAGTAGAGGGCAGCATCAGGATCAGAACCTCGGCAACTTTTGTGAAAGGCTGATATTGCATCGTAGTGCATGTCACCACCTCTATCGTAGACTAACGTGTGAGTTAGACTCTTTTTTATATTCTCTTTTGTGACTCCTTTGCGTGTAGAGAGGTTCATGGCGAGTTCTAGGAGGTTTAGCGCCGTTCTTGCGTCGCCGTCAGCGAACCGTGCAAGGTATGTGACCATCTCCTCGTCTAATAGTGGTGATATAAGAGCAGTTCCCGAGGAGTCCGTCGGAGATTCAGCATCCAGTGCGCGTCTGATAATGGCCTCAACATTTGCTTGTGAGAGTTTCGTCAATGTAAACGTTCGGCACCGAGATAGAAGAGCCTGGATGGGCAATAATTAAAAAGCTGCAAACATGGTGTGGGGCAAAGGGTAGTTACGTTCTGAACCTTGAACGAAGGATTCTCCGTGGTTGCACCAATCCTGCGTAGACCTCCAGTTAGTTCTGGGTAAGGTTCTACCAAGCATCGCGAAAACACTCACAACGTAATTTCCCCTCTCTCTACTGGTGCTAAAAACACATCCTGCTGGCCCTTATTCAGCCTATGTATCTCATCGACAAAGAGAATCGTTTTCCTCCCCCCAGTAAGCAGCAATTCACTCTTCGCCTCTGCAAAAATCTTTTTAAACTCAGGAACGCCACTTGAGGTTGCTGACATCTCAACGAACCGCGATCGAGAGACATTAGCAATTACACGAGCAATCGTAGTCTTTCCGCATCCGGATGTTCCCCAGAGAATCATGGACGGTACTCTCCCTTCCTCGATCAGGCCACGCAAAACGCCGCCTGTTCCTACGAGCTCCTGTCCACACACGTCATCGAGGGATTGCGGCCGCATCTTCTCGGCCAGTGGCATTGCGTCGCGGAGTGCAGCGGTGGCCTTTTGCCGCTTAGTAGGAGGCGGTGCTGCTTCATCCGCACTGACGGGCTTTGGCTCGTAGTCAAAGGGACGCTTTTCAACTGGCACTGGAGAGCGTAAAGTTCCGTTTCTCTTTTGTAGTAGCGGTGATACAGCCTGTGATTGTTTCTTCACAAGAGGCGCGGCAAAGATGCTGGCAAGCTGTAACTTTGTAGACGGGATTATTTCGGTAGCCGGGGACGCAGTGGCACACGTAGAAGCTGGAATTCGTGGAGTAGCATTACAGTCAGAATCGAGGTGTTTGTTGATTGAGTGAATTGGGATTTCTTTAGAGCAAACGGGACAGCTCACTAGCGACATAGCGATTTGACGAGGTGTTGAATTGCTGCAGCTCATAGGGAGAGGCGGAGGTGAGCTGGAGGAACTGGAGGAGCTGGATGATTTCTGGAGGTGGTAAACGGGCTTGGCGGCGGCACTCCCTTAGTTCCTTAGTTTTCATCTTGAGGTAACTAACATCCCACAACCCGATCTCAGCTCTACTTTAGTCCTATCCGACACTCCATCCATCTCTTTCATCATCCGTTTTATCGACAGAGAGAACCGGAACTCACTTACCTTTTGTTAACAGACCAAACATTTGGTGGTACTGCCTTTGGGCTTTCCCTAGCGGTAAAAATTCACGACTGTCGCTTGCAAGCTCTCTCGCAGGGCTGCAGTAGCTTATTGCGGAACGACAGGGCTCAGTTTTGGAAGGGAGAGTAAGTTGGCCAGGGAGTTTTTAGAGAGTTGGCGCTTGCAACTGACCGCTATTCTAGGTTCGGCAGCCATACACCCGTGCCGTACTCATACCCCCGAGACCGAGAACTCGAGCTTTTTGAATCATGAGCAAACTTCCAGATTTCTTGATCGCTCATCTTGGCATCAACGGAAGCGACCAAACAGGCTCCGGGGCAACTAGCCCAGGCGCTGAGTGGCGAGACGACGAAGGTGATCAACAGTCTCGATACAGACCGCGAACTTATCCATACCATCGGTATCTTCCTTACGATGTTGAGGACGAAGCAGAACGCCAAACCCACCTAGATGGAATCGTTCGGAATCTCTACATTGCTATAGAAGCCCGGGATTTCTCGCCAGGAGCATTGCGCTGGTCTAGGGAACTTCGCAGCTGGTTGGCGCTGAAGTTTGACCCACCCCGTAAGACGCGGGCGAAGCTTGTGAGACTCTACTATGAATTGGCAATGGCACCTGGACTGGATCCAGCGGTTTCCGAGAGATTTGCAAGCATGTTCATGACGTTGACAAAGTATATTTCCAAATCCCCCTTGTTTTCCTGTTATTCACTTGTTGCATTTACAACCATCGAAAATGATTGCAATTACCATCTGTTTGTAATTCAAAGAATGCTAAGAAATTTAAAGGCGGAAACACTATTTACGTCCGGGGAAAGATTTGAGCTTGGACTGGAAGCCGCTCTTCAAAGAGCTCAAGGTCTTTGTACTGCCTCAAGAGTCAGGATACGTCCATACAACAATTGTGAAGAGGAATGTGCGCACCTTGACAAGGATGTGCTCATTTGCGCAATTTTACTTCAATCCCGAGGGACTCACGGAGATGTTTGATGAGTTTCTCCCATATGTGAGCAAGATGCTGCCCTATGATGTAACCATTTCTGATCTGTTCAAAAGTTCACGACCTCTAATATAGAGGGAGCTTTCGTAGTGGTGGGCTTACTCAATCTTCTGATGCCAACAAGCCCGCCTCCACCAGAAAATCCAAAACTTCAACCAACACATTATCTTCCAAGTTAGGGCCCCAATTCTTGATTAAAGTGCTGTGTGTCTAATTTGACTTGCAGCGTTATTTGGTCTCTGGTCGCTTGTAAACAGGTCTAGATCCTTTGATGTCAGCTTCTTAGACTTGTTTTCCAGATTATCACGGGACATGTTGCCAGCGAAACACATACCGTTCAAGCAACATGGTATCTTTACCAAGGAGCAATCAGCTCTAATATTCACAGCCATCCTGCGTTTGCTAGAAATCCCAGTGGGTCAAGCAACATCTCCATACAGCCATGCAGTTGATGTGAATTCTGGATTGGCGATGGCCTTGGACCGAGACCCAAGAAAGAGTCCAGTGGCATATCATATTGCTAGATGGGTTGTTATGTCACTCTCTCCCCAATGCTTGAATGAGAAGGATAGCGTTTTATCCAATCTGGAGGGCTTAATACAAGCGGTGGAAACCTTCTTTCATCCTTCTAATGCAGGCAATTGGACCAAAACACTGTCGCAACTAGTTTACTATTTGGCCGATTTCTTTGTCATGAGATGGAACAGGGAAAGCAGCGGAGAAATGGAGATTCCTCCAGAGCGAAAATTGACTCCCGAACTGAAGGATCGTTTTGTTTTATGCCTGAGAGAGGTTACATTCATGGGAATATATGCAAAAAGCAGCGCCGCCATGAACCTTTCATTGTCTGCCTTGCAGAGCCTGGCATACCTCCAACCAAAGCTGATCTTGCCTGGCGCATTACAACGTATATATCCTGCCATGCAAGGCCTCGTGGAAGTACATCGCACGACTTCTTCATTGAGGTCTCTTCAAGTGCTGGCCCGGACATTGGTAACCACCAGAGGGTTCCGATGCCATGTTACCACCTTGCTGGGACTTGCACTTCCGGGAATTGATGCCAATGATCTCGATAAGACTCTGCACACCCTTTCATTCATCCAAGCATTGACCTATTGTATCCCATTATGTGACTTGACTCAAGAACACGATAGCTCCGGACTTGGAAGTCGTGTTGCCCTGGAGTGGGTAGGTGCCGAAGTTGAACGCCTTGAGAGGGAAGGAGCAGATGTTCATATCGACTACGATACCGAACTAAGCGACGAAAATGAAGAGTCAATATTGAGATCTTCAACTTCCGGGTTTTCGGAGTTCATCATCTCGTTTCTGGGGCGTATCTTCATCCTTCTTGAAAATCTTCCGGATTCCAACCGTGTTAGGAGCGGATCGCCAGAGGAACATGTCATGAACACTCTACCTGCGGCTTTAACTCCAATGTTTGCAGGCTTATCTCCCGAGCTGTATGATATTGCGTTGCAGAAGGTAGTTGACTTTGTGGATAACCACGTCATCCATCAGGCTCGCGATGCTATGGCGTTTATTTGCAATGCACTCGCAAAGGTGAACCCAGAAAGGGCTCTAAAATGCCTAGTCCCCGTATTGATTCGCAATATACGCACTGAGATTGATGAAAACAATGCAGCATCAACTCGTAACACAGGAACCGACGTACTTCCTAGGGATAGGGGATTGGTATGGAATATCAGCATTTTAAGCATGACTATTGTCCACGTTGGAGCCGCAATATTGAAGTATCAAGATGACCTATTTGATATTGCAACCTATATGCAACAGAAATGCAAGGGGATTCCTACAGTCCATGTCTCGAACTTTATTCATCATTTACTGCTCGACTTGACTGTCACTTACACCTCGGACTTTCACGTGACCCAGGCTAGGGCTGATGGTATTGGTATGTTAATTTAGGCTGTCTCGGGTCAGTATACTCGCTAACTGTTGGACATAGATTCAGGCATCGAGTCATGGGGTAAACTTGAAGACCCGAAGGAAATCGGAATCCAATGGCACGTTCCTTCACAAGCCGAGATTGAGTTTGCGGTGAAACTGTTTTGTGCTCAGGCGGAAGGAGCAGTGCAGGCACTAACATCGCTCACCGGCGATGGCTCTGGAATCAAAAGAGATGGTATTGGTAAGGAATGGTCTGACGAGGTCTCCAGAAACCTAGTACTCCTCCGCCTTGCCATCTCTGGTGCTGCGGTTTTGTTCGATCCGCAATATATACCTGGGGGAACGCTAGCGGAGCGAGACAATAGCAAGGATGACGATGATGATATTGATATGAAGGATGGGAGCGACAATGGGGACGACAATGGAGAAATAACGGACGATGAACCAAAAACTACCCATCGTTATCCCGCCGGCTACGCCTTCCAGAATTCCCAGGATCCATTGTATATTGCCATTCACGAATTGCGTGATCGTATTGGCAATACGTTACATCAAGTGCACAAGTTCTTGACTTCCAAACAAGAGGACGATGTAGCCTGTTTTAATGCATTATATACTGTGTGCTCCCCTCTCCTACGATACATATCACTCGCACGCACTAACACCTTTTAGACATATCGTGCCTGGTTCATTGATATGGGCATCGAAAGATCAGCGCACATTGTCGATAGAGTCACTCGCCTCTTTGCCGCAGATACCCAATCCTTTAAGGTGAGCGGCCTCCGTAAATGCTACCCCCGACCTTTGTTGCTCCGAAGATCCAATTTATATCATCTTCAACGCCTTCGCCATAATTGTGGTCCCCGTCCGCAGTCAAACTTGGATAAGCAATTACTCTTGGATCTTGCCGAGTCATGTGTCTCTCTTTATACGGATATTAGAAGGCACGCACAAAGTGCTGGAGAGTCCGCAACGAAAGTAATCATCGGTGCTCGGCCTTTAGTCATCCCGCCCCTTTTGAAGGCATTCGAGGAATCATTGAAAGCAAATGATTATAAACGCATGAAAGGTGCAATGTACACACTACTTTATGGGAGCTTAGCGAAGACTGCTGGAAGAGATTGGCGTTATGCGCCGTCCCTAATCAGATCCTTCATCGCTGCCAGCACTGCAGACAAACCATCCGTCCAGAAACTTGCATCTGGTGCTCTGTATCACGTCATGGATTATGGCCGGCCAGTGGAAAAAATGGTCATTCTGAATGACAACTTGGTGCGGAGTATCGCGCCAGATGAAGATCTCCTAGGGCTCATTGCCGAAAAACGAGAAAAGCTTCAGAGAAAGAGAGATCTAGTTGAACGCAAAAAGGCCAACCTTGCAGTGGAATTAGTTGAACTGGCCAAAAATTCGCATTGGAAAACAGCGTCGCGTACAGTTACTATTATTGTTAATCTAGGGCTGAGATTTGCGACGATTGCGCCGCAAAGTCTGCTTGAATTAGCCACCATAGGTACAATCGATGCCCACCCTGGTCTCCGTGGTCTTTACTCGGGAGCTTTAGTAGCAGTAAGGACACCTCCATTACTTTGTTGTGTTAGGCTAACCTCCATTCTAGCTATTTTGTCTCATCGAACTACGAGCCACGTGTCTGCACGAAATTAAAAATTTCCTATTGGAGGACCTGCATCTGCCGCAGAAAATATCCATTCCCACGAGGCGAGATGATCCAGCCTGGACCAAAGAGTTTCTCTCTGCCTTTGCCCAGCCAAAGGCGGAATATTTTGTGGATCATGATTATCCGGGATGGCTCGTCTGGGGTAAAGAATTCCCGGCCTATAAGGTTGACCCTCAAGAAGATTTGCAATACGACCAAGTTGAGAATGATGCTAGGAAAGCGATAGGAAAAAATTTAGACCGCAAATGGTTCAATGTGTTCTTTGGTTATCTAAAGCAGGAGCCTCGGGATGGCGGTGCTGATAGATTTAGGATGGCTAGTTCCATGCTCCTCCAGTTTGCCTTCAATCTCATGCGAGAAGGGGTGGCATCTGTCACGCTTGAGGAAATAAAAAAAGAGACTACTGAAGTTTTAGGTGATGGAAGCGATAAGCATCAGCATCGTGCAACCGCAGAGATCCTGGGTGCTCTCGTCTCCTCATATAGGGATTCAACTTTGCAAAATAGAAACGCCATGTGGGAATACGTCTTTCCGATAGTCAAAAAGATATTTGAAGATGGATTGACCCCGGAAAACTCTTCGTATTGGACATCATTTTTGCACTTAGTTCTTGTATGTTATTGCGTTGTACCCCTGTTCACATTACTGACTTGTACTTGCTCCAGCAAGGGAAGGACCCCAGAAGATCGTGGCCTATTGTGGAATGGCTCACTTCTTTCCGACTGGATATGTCATCCAATGCTGCATTCAAAGAAAGCTCCAAGATACAGCTACTACAGCAATGCATTGTGGAGGCTGGGTGGCATTTCCAATGCGAGGGGCCTATACTAAAAGACTTTCTTCAACATCTTGATCATCCCTACAAAGGTGAGAACAAACCAGTGTCTATCTCTGAGCAGAATCTAAACTGAAGAAATCATAGGTGTTCGAGAGGCTATGGGAGGAACTCTTGGAATGATTTACCGCAACCGACACCATGTTTCATATAGCAGTGTGCAGGCGTTGATGGATTCACAAGCTCAAGCATCATCAGTCGGATGTGCTCCATATCAACCGACGACGGAATTTACTTCGACCATGGAGGATGTGTTCCAACGTCTTGAGAAGTGGCGCCATGAGCGGCCTCCTGGACAGCAATCGCAGTCGTCGTATACATCTGCTAGCAAAACAGTGCTTCTATGGCTCGAAACGACACTCTCGTCACATGAATGCACTCAACTTATCCCATTCTTCCCTAAATACTTCATGCCTGAGATGCTTCACATGATGGATATCAAGGAGGACCCGGAGTTGATGTCACTTGCATATCATGTCTTCCGCCACCTTCCAAATATTCCGCATCCAGTGAACCAAGACCACGATTTCATCTCTTCCCTGATTCGCATTGGTACAACTTCAACTCTGTGGCATCAGCGCCTTAGGGTTTTGATCAACATGCAGGTTATCTACTTCCGTCGCCTTTTTCTCATCTCGAGAGAGGAACAGGAGCGTCTATTCACCTCAGTGTCTAATATGCTTGAGGACTCTCAACTGGAAGTGAGACTCGGTGCTGCAGCAACGTTGTCAGGAATGATCAGGTGCTCGCCAGTTAGGTTGCGTGAAGGTATACTGGAGGAGCTCCAGATAAAGTTCACGGATATGTTGATCCGCAATCCCCTACCTAGACGAGCACCGGCTGGTACGCCCACCCCAGACTATACTCGAATTACATTGGTGCGCCATGCTGCTGTTCTTGGGCTAGGCGCTTTAGTGCAGGCGTTCCCGTACACCTCGCCACCACCCAGTTGGTTGCCGGAGGTCCTTGCGACGCTGGCTTCGAGGGCGGCTGGAGATCCAGGGATGGTGGGGAAGAGCGTTAAATCGGCCTTGGGAGAGTTTAAAAAGACTAGGCAAGACACATGGCACGTGGATGTAAAGGTTAGTTCGTAATTTGTAATGGATGATTTGATGCTGACTTTGGTAATTCACAGGCTTTTAGTACCGAACAGTTGGAGGACTTAGAGGGCGTTCTGTGGAAGAGTTACTTTGCTTAGAGGATTCTTGGAAGGTGGAAATATAAATAACGACTCTGATGTACCACATAGTTAGCCCTGAAATCTGTAACCGTGTTCGAATATACAATGTTCCTTTTCCCTGTGTAGAAGGTGACAGGAGACGACTAATCCATCCGGACCAGCTCGATGTGAGGTGTATAAGTCCCCAGACCATCCCAACATATAAAGATTAACATGCAATAACTGCGGCATGAAGCCTTGCGGTTTCTCATTCCTGATAGACAGAAATAAAACCACATTTAAAGACAATTAGAGGCTAAGGATACATATTCGTATGAAATACACTACGGTACCGAGCAGAATCTCCCCGGGCGGTAGCCCGGATCCGAAACTAATGGCGGACGTCTTGTTTTAAGTGGTTAGGGTTGGCAATAGCTGGCACGACCCAAATCCGTCGAATTCGAATGGATTTGTTACATTCACAAACTGCCACGTGCACTTTAAGACTCAATTCATACAAATAAATTCTGAGAAGCCATATCCCTTTCTAATTACGTAGTATTAATCACGTTTCCTTCTTCGGCCACCACTTGCCACACTCGCCACATTAATACCCTCGAATAGCTACTAATATTTACTCAATATATCCTATACTGACCAGAATATCCACAATGCCAGCAAACATCCAAACATCAAAAACCCATAAATCTGGTTATCTAATACCCATCGGTGCTCTATTTGCAGTCGTTCAAGCGAGCCATCCCCTGGGCCGCCGCAGCAGTTATCCGTTTTCTCAACTGCTAAACAATCACCTCCTTCCACCTCACAAATTCTTGCCAAATACTCTATTACATCCCCACGCGTTGCGAACCTTTCCGGTGTCTTGCCCTGCGCATCCATCATTTCTACCATCTCCCTACCGCCTATCCCCACCACCTTCATCACAGCATGTAAATTCCCTCTTGCTGCAGCATGATGCAGAGGCGTTCGTCCATTACAGTCAACCGCGCGTATATTAGCACCCCGGGAAACCAGTATGTCAATAGTCTCCGTGCGTTTACTCTCAATAGCATAATGTAATGCTGATTTGCCGCAACAGTCACGGTCGTCGAGGTCAAGGTTGACACCGCTGCCGTCGGAATCGGGAAAGAGATGACGGAGCAAGGCGGTATTACCGCGTTGAGCGGCAAAATGTACGATTGAGCGCCCGGAGAAGTCGCGGAGAAGTGCTGCAGAAGGACCGCCGCAGTTGATGAGTGATTGTATGAGAGCCGGGGAGGATTTACTCGACCAGGCGACGAAATGTAAGAGCGTCATTCCACGACTGTCTTGGGAGGTGGGATCTATAATGCTGTAGCCGTGGTCATGGGAAAGGAGGACCCGCGAGAGGGCGTCATTGAAGAAAGTATGGAGCGTGGTTTCTTGGCCAATGTTGCGATTTTCGAGGTCAGCGCCGCAGTCAAGGAGTAGACGTGTGAGAGGATATGATCTTCGACGGGAAATTGCGATGTGGAGGGGGGTACTTGTTACGCAGTCAGCTGGTCGGTTGGTTGCCGAAGCATGGCAGTGGTTAGACATACTCTCCGTCTTCGTTAGCGGCGTTCACATCTGCTCCTTCTTGCAGCAGTAACTTGCATATGTCTATGTGACCACTCGTCACAGCAACCTATATGAAGACCCGATATCAGCGGGAACCCTGATGAAGGATGGGGAATGTATGAACAAACATGTAAGGGGGTAATCCCTTCTGCCGTGACATCCCTTGGAGTTGACTTTCCAGCGCTGAGTAAATTTCTGACCGCTGCGATATTGCCCCGGCGGGTATAAACCATGATATTGGCATCCCTTTCTACTACAACTGGCAACGATAAACCAAACTGCACCGACAATTGGTCCCACCGTCTTCGGCGAAATGTTCGGATCTCGAGGTGCACTTTGCGCGAACAGCGCCACCAATGGGGTGTAAACGTCACTAAGACGCCGCAGCCACCGTTTTCAGACCCGTCCGCCTTGAAACTGGGGCTTTCACCGCTTGTCCAGAGGCGATAACGCACAGGTCCATAGCTGGCAGTCAATAGGCCTAGCATTGTCTGAAGTCTGTAAGTCCATGAGTGCCTAGTCGCGAACGGTTCCAGATGTTCCTCAGTTTTCCTCGGTGATAGATCTGGACATAAGCCATGTTCTACCCCAACCACAGGAGAACTAGGTGCGGTGTGAACCGCGCATATCACGGCGACATTTTCGCACGCCAGAAGAGAATGGGTATCTCGCAAAGGCTCACATGCACCTACATGCGGCGCCGCCCCATGACGCAGACTAGAGTGCGCATCCTTTAGTATAGAATTGTGCGCTTGCATTTCTGACAGTCTATCTTCGACGATTGGCCGCTGCCTACTTAATAACAGAACATCGACAACAGATTGCTGGAGATTATTTTGTATATTGTCAAGAACAGATTCAAGGCTCGCTTTAATCTCTATAGGCAGCTTTCGTCTCACCGCTTCAAGCGATTCCGTATGCTCAATGGCAAGTTTTCTAAAATTATAGCACAAGTTTTCGTCAGATTCGCTTATACCAGCTTTATCGGCAGCTAGGATATGGCCTACATCTGAAGAGTGGACAAAGTCAATGCAAACGTTGTACGATACGATCGAATGTTCCTCAAGATCTTTATGATTGGTTTCTCCGCCAAGGGCCATCCAAGTCGAGTCCATGTTTTACGAATTCGTCCACCCTTAAGCTTCTCACTAATATCACTCACGACGGCTTGGAGTTCTCGCAGGTCGTCCAGGCAGCTATGAAGCCGATCCATAAATTCTGGCGAAAGGTCTGCCGGCCCCGGAATGATTTTGGCCAGGGCCTCGATGTCGATGAAGGTCGTACATAGCGCACTAAGCTCGTCGACGAGATGTTGTACCTCTTCTGGCGCTTTCTTGACGGATGAAAAGAAGCTGTATAGTATCTGGCAGCTCTCGGCAGCAAAGCTGATTGCTGTTAAAGTGTTGACACAAAGCGATAATGATTCGGCCATTGCAAAGGTTGTATGTAACGGGCAACTGTGGCGGCTCTAGCATTTATACCTAGGCTTATAAGCTGACCTGTTCCTAAGTACGCGGACACTCCTCAGGTGGTACAACGACAGTGAACACCGCCCTGACAGCTCTAGCTGTTGTGCGACAACACGGTCGATTGCTAGCTCGTGCGTGTGCAGTGGCACCACACACAGAGCTGAGTGAGTACAGGTGTTGATATCCGCTCATGCTCCACAGCGCTCAACACTGCTAATCACCATGCCACAAATACCCGACCCACCAAAAAACAGCATCGAGACTAAAGACTACAAACCTGGGGATGCTGTCTATTATTATCGTACTGGTGAATCTTCAGATATATGGTCTAACAACAAGAGCCAATACTAAAATCTGGGCAGGTAAATGGCGCGACGGCTCTGTTATAAGCAAGGGGGGAAGCTCAGACGACAGCCCTCGATACGTCGTATGTCCAGCCAACCATTCCTATAGTGTTCTCACCCGCTTAATCGTAAGCTAGCAGATCGAAGACGCCAAAAATTTAGACCGCTACATTGCTGCGGAATGTGATATGAGGAAAAAAACTTAAAGGGACAAGTGGACTATTAATATGATGGGTGTACCACGGAGCCATAGATATGAAACAGATTTTATGACATGTAGTGCTACCTAATCGTATTGCTTTCGTTAGCTGGGAAGTAAGTGTAGAGGATGGGGATCTCCCCCACCTAGCCGGATCATCCAGAGGGGAGGGGTAAACGGGTGCTGCCATACTCTAGATAGTAGAGGGAATACAGTATGATACAGTATGATTAAAAAAAAACAAAAGCTCTCGTCAGCTAGATTTTCAACTCGCTCGCAAGCTCGCTGCGGAGCGGATACGAACGTCTGGTTTGCGAGAGCAGCTCGTATGTTCACAAGTGAAATGTAGGACGGATATGAATTTTGTGGCGTTGGAGCCTTACCGCTGGAGCTGTGCACTCAGGATTTTCCGGCTGGCAACGACGGATTCACCTTATCTAACGAACTATGAACCCCTCTCTCTCTACTATGAGCCTTCGGAACAAGCTATCGCAAGTGAAATCCCGGGACCTGTATGGTAGAGAGTTCATCTCTCGCAGCGCCTTGAGGCAGCTGATCACGGTCGCAGCGACGAAATGGCATCTCGTCTGGTCCTGCAAAGTCGATCCAGAGCCTACCATCGTCGAATCGATCGTCCAAAATGCATCACAGCTCTTCGCAATCCTAATCATGATATCTGAGGAGCGATTTGTCTCTGAAGCGATTAAGCAAGGCTGGTGTGACGATAAACTCCCGCTCTCCGAAGCCGATGTCCAGTATTTCCGAGACCTGCGAATTTCACGCTGCTTCATGGAAACTCAGTGGCTGTTCCCGCCAGTTTTCCGGTCCAAAAGCCACCTCGAATTGCCCGGTAATGCTGCCTTACCTTTCACCGACCGCGAATTCTTAGGTGATGGAGCATTTGGTGTGGTAGTCTCAATCAAAGTTGCAGAAGGGCATTTACCAGAACACAATACGGTAAGCTTAACAATATCTGCTAGTTAATGGGCTGGAGCTAAAGAGTGTGAAGGATGTAGTTGCGTGGAAGAGGATTAGACCACGAGCAAACCAGTCTTGGAAAGTGGTTATGCGAGAGGTAGAGACCCTGCGTGAGCGTAGGCACCGGGTTATTGTACCGCTATTAGCGTCTTTTACACTGGGCCAATTCGAATCGGAGGAGGCTTCCCTTAACCTGCTTTTCCCATGCGCGCGGATGAATATGCATCAATGGCTTAGACTTACCAAGTCCCCCGAGGAACTGCAGTGCTTGGGTTCCGACGGTCAGCGCAAGTACCTGTACTCTTCTATCTTTTCGCTTGTTTCTGCACTGTCATTCCTTCACCGTCCTATTGATGGCAAGGTGACATCGCACCATGACCTCAAACCCCACAATATACTTTTTTTGGATGGCACCCTTAAGATTTGTGACTTTGGCAGAACGCACCTAATGGACTGGTCAATTGGTTCTGAGACAGCAGGCGAACATGGGCTCGGAACGCCGACATACCATCCACCCGAATTTTACAACGATGACGGATCACGCTCCTCGGTAAATCACGGCCGTAGTTTCGATATATGGTCTATGGGATGTATAATTATTGAGATTGCAACCCTCATTCTCTATGGCTGGGAAGCCGAAAAAGTCCAGGAATTTCAGAATAAGAGACTGGACTCAGAACCCCAACGATGGAAAAAGATAGACGACGACTCTTTTCATAATAACATGGACTGCGTACGAGCTTGGGTCTCAGAAATGAGAGGCCACGATGAAAGTAGTCCGCAGTTTGTTCGGACATTGACGATTGCGGATAGGATGCTAAGAGAAAATCCGGAAGACCGTCTATATTCGTGGGAATCAGAGTTGGATCTGTATGAACTGCTGTATCCCGATCTTCCAAACAGCCACCGTGCGCAAACCGAGGCGTCACGAGTCCAAGGACCTCGTCAAAAGAAGTTCGTACGCAGAGTCGAAACACCGCTCCACAGAGCTTGCATGGATGAAAACGAACACCGCGTACGAAAATTACTTCTAGCAGGCTGGCCGACAGAAGCTAAGGATAGTATGGGGCATACTGCATTGCAGATAGCTGAGTCTCGAGGATGGAACAGACTAGTCAGAATCCTTTCAGCGCCCGCTACCCAATTGCAACAAAGCCACTCTGAGAGAGCCGAGCAGAGCCCATATGACAGCAGGAAAATACAGGGGTTCTTTTTGGACGAGATAGATGATGGCGGTGATGGAAAAACGGCTCTACACTATGCGGCGGAGAAGGGTTTGCAATACGATGTTGAGAAGATATTAGCCACTACGCCTAATAAATGGAGGGTAATCTCGGCAGAGGACGACGAAGGCCTTACTCCTTTACATTGGGCGGCTAGGAAAGGTCACAAGGACGTGCTGGACACATTACTGTCTTCTTATGGCCACAAAACCGAAGACTACCTGCATAAGGTTGACAATTCGGGGCAAACGTTGCTCCACCACGCATGCTACTTTGGCCATACGGATGTCGCGTTGCTGCTGTTGGAGAAATACCAGCCCCACGGCAATTCGGTCGCTGCTCTTCTTGCGAAGGACGTCGCAGGAAAGACTCCTTTGCATTGGGCAGCGCAGCGGGGACATTTGGAGACGGTAGAGGCACTGATAATGGCTGGGACTTCGATGGAAACACTTCAGCGAATGTTGGAAGAAAGAGACGACAATGGCAAAGATGCTTGCCAGCTAGCCCAGAGAGCGGAGGTTGTCAATCTACTTCAAGGAGCCAGGCAAAAATGAACCGGTACAGTAAAATATCATACTCATCGTTGAGACCCATTGATACCAGGGCTGCTCAATGGGGACGTTGCAAGATTAAGCATATGCTATTACAATTATGACAAGAATGCCTTTCTTTCTTTCGAGACCCGAACCTGAACCTGCAAATAGAACGGAACGCTAGATACAACACTTCGCCAGCGGCTCCAGTACCCTCCGCCTAAACTCTTCCAAAAGCTCGTCACCTGTGCCCTGGACTCCAAAATTTCCTGTCAAACACACCTCCACCACATTTCTATATATATCGCCCATTCTGAAGGCCACATCCGCCATATGATTTTCTTTCGAATCTGGATCTAACAAAATCTCTCGAACTTTCTTCATCCCTTCTTCACCGCATTCTTTCAACTCGTACGCATAGTGACGTTTTAGAATGAACCGCATTGAATGCCATTTCGCAATTTCAACCAACACAATCCCGAAACTGTAGTATTCGTGTAGTTTTGTAAAGCGTGTTGTAGGATCTCGGAGGGCTTCGGGATGCCGATATAAATTTGGCTCTATAGCCATTGTTCTATATAGCACCATTTAGAAAGTTCCACGACCCCGCTCCCTAGCGAAAAGTCTTACACCATCTTCTCAGTAGGCTCCTCTTCCCACGGCCCATCTCTGCGCGCAAAATCAAAACCTGCCAATCGCGGTTTCTCAATACTTCTTGGGGCTCCAGGAGCGCCAGGAAAGAACAGCACGTTATCGCCTCTAATGCCCTTGTGTAGCCAGCCTTTTTTATGTATAGCGTAAATCGCATTTGCCAACCGCCGGGCCAGCCGAATGCGTGCGGTCAACGACCACACGGCTCGTTGCTGGAAGTAGTCCAGTAGCGATATCGGTATCAGCGGTTCCGTTGACGCTTCCGGAGGCAGGGAAAATATGAGCAGATATTCATTGGTACCGGAATCTTCGGAATATCCTTCGCATTGCAGGACGGGGAGCTCGTCATAAGGGAAAGGATCATGAAGCATATTGGCGATATCTTCAATCCGCTGGTAGATCTTCTTGCCGAATTTGTCACGGACCAGTTCACCATCGTATTTTTTTGCCTCAACAAGGACCAGCTTGCCTTCATAGTCTTCAATACGACGGTGCTTGGACTTAGGGCTCACAGATCCCATGAGTACCGAGGGCAAGGAAACACCTTCGGCTGGCTTGAGGAGTACTCGACGGATGTAGAGGCTAGACATGGATGGCAGTATTTTAGCGTTAGGCTAACAATGAAAGAGCTTAGACGGTGTTGCGGCCCGCGTTCGATTGTTTTCCCTAACCGAGTCCGAGTTCGTCTACAGAGTCAAGGAGAATAGAGCAGCCTTTCGATTTGATCTTGCCAAGCAATGACCCCACATTATCCCCACCTTGCATAAATAACCAATGAGCAATGCGCAATTCTGTGCTTCATGATAACTAACTGGCTTCCATCTTGGGGCAATCTCTTCCACCGCTCGACTTTTCCTGCGATCTCTCGAGCCTCGACACAATTTCCTCCACCCGAGCCTTCCCCTCTGTCAACTGACGCTCTTTACCTTTCATTTCGTCTCTAAAAGAGAAAAACTCCGGAAATGTGATTAACGAAGTTCGGGCTATATCCAGAGGAGCCTCGCCATATGCGTTCTGGAGTGTTGCATCTGCCCCGAATTCTAAAAGAATTCGCACAGCTTCTGTGTTAGAATTCAAACACGCTAAGTGCAGTGCTGTGTATCTGTCTTTGTTCAAAGCCATGTCGAGTTGTGCTTGGGTCGGTTTGAAATACTCCATCAGACGGTGTAGAACTATCTCAGTAACACGCTGATCTTGTTCCTCTTGCGGTATACTGGCGGCGGCATGTAATACGGTGAAATTGGTTTTTCTCGATACGACAAAACCGGGCTGAGCTCGAGGGTGATTGAAGAGGAAGTCTATGCAGATTATTATTGAGTTCGTTGAATGTTCCAAGACGAGATAACCAAGCACGGTTTTCGGTTTAGCGTCTGCGAAGAACAGTCCCTCAGAATACTCGTTGTTGATATCTGCACCCCTTTCTAAGAGCAAGTCGGCAAGCTCGAAACATCGACTGCGCACTGCACAGCCCAGAGCGGTTTCATAGCCAGATGGCACATCATCAATACCCAACCCTGCGTCGATTAAAGCCTGGGCATATCTTCGGTCGTCAATGTTCAACGCTGCACAAGCGTATAAGAGGTTTGGATGGTTAGAATGTGAGATTGTAACATCGGCTTTATGCTTCAACAGAAGACGAAAGGTTTCGAAATTTCTAGAGTGAAGAGCACATCCCAAAGGAGTTAGGTACTGTTCATGGTCGGAAGGAACAGGAGATGGTGTATTGAGATGCTCGTCACACCCAATTTGTAGCAAAAACGCGACAACATCTACCTCCGCAAACAATACCCCACAGAGTAGAGCTGTAAGCCCTTTATGAGGCGGTAGATCTCCAAGATCTATGGCGTCACCTTGCTTTAAAAGGAGTTTTATTGTCTGCTGAGCCCGCTCACGCCATAAAACGCCGTGTCGGCGAATTCTCCCGAGTAAGGACCCACATGGGACTTGTATTGAACCTCCGGAGATGGCTAGCGCTAGAAGAGAATACCCATATCGGTCTACGGTTCGACTTGCGGTTGGAGGCTTTGAGAAGAGGAGATTTAAGATTTCTGGATATTGAAGCCTAGCCGCAAGGGAAATGGCCGGGGAGACATCAGCGCCAAGGCCCAACAAAACTTCCACTGCATGTAAACAATTCCTCAAGATAGCCCACTCCAGGGGAGTACCCTGAACCCAAGCATTCTCCGCACAGTCGGTATAAGAAAATCCGGACGCAACGGCATCCAGATTACCTCCGCGGGCAACCAAAGCACGTCCGATTGGCTCGATATCCTCAGTTTCAAACCTATGCAACCAATGTAAAGGCGTATTACCATCTTCCGAAGCTATCTTAGGATCAGCCCCGTGCTCTAGTAAGAACAATACTATGTCGCGATGACCCGAACGACATGCTTGTAGCAATGGTATTTCACCGTTTACATTCTTTGTATTTATACTATCCGGATCGCTAGCCACCAGTTTTGATAAAGTTTGCTGCCACCCACATGTGGCTGTATAATGGAGCATTGTGTCGCCCTTGTGGTTAAAGATCGAACGACAGTAAGCAGGCACAGAAGCTACAGCTTCAAGCTTCTCTTTCAACTCCCGATCGAACTTTTCGCGACCCGATTGCGTGAAGATACCGAATTTAGGATTAGTATCAGACGGAAAGTGGTCGTCATCAAACAGTTGCTTCCCTACCCCCGACTTCTGGAAACGTAGAGTTATCATCCCATAGTCGTATAGATCCTCCGTTGATAACTCAAATAAGTCTTCTGCCGCGGTGAAGTAGCCTTTGGTGACAGCCAAATAGAGCCATCCAGGAACACGGAACTGGTCTTCAACAGGGAGACTGCGTCCGAAGACTTTGTGCACTCTGTGGACAATAGCCTGTGCACGAACGTGATTTAAATTTGCAGCAGCCCTTAGCCAACTAAGACCTTCATCAATCCCGGATCTAAATTGATGTCGGACTGGGTCTGCATCTTCCGGGGCATTTGTTTGAACTCCACAATCGGAATAAAGACTCTCATTGTACCGTTCACAGTCTACCATGCCGTTGATGTACATAACAGCTAAGCCGTATTGGGCTTCTGCTGCTGATGCTGTCGAAGATTCGATATCGTACATGTTGAAGTCATGTGCGGCCCGCAGAAGCTCTTTAGTCATATATCTCAATACCGCGGGATTGACATCCCAGATACCACCGAAAGTGAACTGCATGTCATAATCAGATAATGTCACGCAATGCAAACAGGGTAACTATTTACTTGTAATGTTTGTTCACGTAACTGGCATTGACGTCTTAAAAGACCGCCAAAGTCCGCTTGAGCTCTAGCGAAGTGTTAAGATAGACTCATCCAAGTCTGATGCGAGTATTACCTGAACTGAGCTTCTTCCGCGAGAAGAAGTGCTTTTGGGTCCTCTAGGTTCCTTTCGCGCGGATTAACTCTTATCGTAGCATCTAGTATAAGTGCCAGCTCTGTCTTGTTGATATCCGCCTTCAAACTAAGCAGCGACTTCAGGTACGGAAGAAGTTTAAGGTCGTCTTTCTTCCATAAATCTATATCGTCCTCAAAGCTGTTGAGTGCGGAGCCCTCTTTCAAATGCGTTTCGGTCCGAACTTCATCAAAATGGAAGTCTCTAAAAGGGTTTCTACCATCCACCATAACTTGTAAGATAGCAAATCCGAGACTGTATATGTCGCTATTTGGGGCATTTTCGGGTCGTATGTTTTGTTGCCATTCAGGTGCGTTCCAAGGTCGCGTCCCGCTAGGCAAACGTGCGGGACTTTTCAAATCACATACAGCTCCACCAAAGTCAGCAAGCTTGGCAATATAAGGGCGTATTTCCCGGGTTTCTGCGTTGGGATTTGAGAACATCAAAACATTGGTGAGCTTGACATCACCATGAATGATGCCACAATAGTGCAAGACTTCTAATCCAAGAAGGATATCAAGGCAGAGTGTCTTTTTGAGCCGGTAAGGCAATTCGGTAGCCGTTTCTCGTAAAAACCCCGCGAGCGTTCCTTTGTCTGCTCGTTCAATAAGCATAACAGGCCACTTCCGAAGGCTTTCGCTGAGAGCTGCGCCGGTTCTCGGTTGAAGTTCAAGGGCATCCGTTTCCCAGCCCACACCCAAGAGTTGGACGATGTTTTCGTGCTTTCGTACGGGAGTATGAGTTAACACCCGTAATTCCAACATCATGGAAGCTATAATTCGTTTATCCTCGGTGTGGTCACATTTTGTCAGAGGTATACGACGCTTTAAGACCAGACGGTTTGTGCCTGGGAAGAAAGTATGGTCCAAGAACGCAGACACAAGGAATGACGAACCAATCCCTATTGTCTTCAAACACATGCTAACAACGCCAATGTCAAGCGTCCGCAACATGTAAGGGAGATGGCCTGATTCACTTGTGCTAGAATAATCATTCCCAACAGTTGCAGCTAAAGAAGCGAACTGTGAAAATAACTGATTACCTGATAAGGAAGAAGGGATTCCACTCAAGGGCACACAGACTTGCTCTTCTGTTTGCGCCCCGCCTTTGAAGGGATTTAAGGGATGCCCGGATTTGAGCAGCTCTGGAAGGAATTCGCCACGTATGGTAGAAGACCGTTCAGCTATTAGCCAGATTAACTTAATGCATAAGAGCCGGGGCACAGATATTACCGTAGTAAGCCATTGCGTTGGTGTACTCTAGCCGAACGATGTCTCCAGTGGCCAGCCGAGCGATGGGTGCAAGCACTCGGAGGTGGGGTAGTTAAAACTTCGGGCAGCGATTGTCTGTATACTACTAGTACGCTTCAGTTGCTCATGGGTTTGGGTGAGCCTTTTGAGTTCGGTCCAATATCAGAAGGGCGCGGTTTTGAGCTCTTTATATGTATCTGCTAATGCGACACTTCTCAGCACCGGTGATGAGCACCAGCGCCAAGGCGAGTGGAATTTCCTGCAAGGCGTCCAATGCGCATTTCGATCACTACTCCTGAGAGCAGAACCAGTGCTTCGGCCACCATAATCGGTGTCGCTGGTCATATACATATGAGAGGAGCTTAATGGGTTGTTTAATGCTCCTCAGCCCATGAACAGTTCACTGACCCTAACACCGCCGTCTTCATGTGGCGGTCTTTCGAGCAACGTCACTGAAAATGAGCTCCTTTCATTCCCTCATGGATTTGGTGAAATCGCCTATGTCAAGATTCCTCCCGAAAAGAGGTGCTTCCGTGCAGACACGCAGCGGAGACAGCCATCAACCAGATGCAAGCCATCTCTATCGATAATTCGAAGGTCAGGTTGACTTGGAGGCATAATCAGAACAGCTGTGGTCTTACGGGAGGAGATTAGTCCTTGGATAAAGAAGGGAATAACGTCGAATCATCGTCTAAAGGTCTTGTTGGTAGTAGTGGTAGTGATACCGCCGGGACACAGAACCGGCTCGCCTCCGGACTATCCAACTCTCTATCCAACCAAGCCTTTTTACCGCGATGAAGCGCGTGTAAAAAATTTCATCATTTATTTGAAGTGCATGAGGCATCTTGTAGTAAAGTACAAAACTTGTCCTGGCCAATCTTTATATGTGAGGGCAGTGTATATCTTATGTGCCCGGCTGTGAAACACAGGTATGAAGACACAGGCGAATGCACAAAAGCGAGCACAAACACATTCAAGTGAGAGAATGATATATATATGCCGATGAGTAACTCACATGTGCATATGAGGTCGAGTCGGTGGCCAAACTCCACCATGTAACCCCTGTTACTGGCTCTTTTCTGGTGGAATTGAGGTATTAGGCCACCTTGTGCGTGGTTTGTGAAGTGAAATCAACCATCCCATCCATCTGACCCAGGCAGACACAGTACCATTTTTTGTCTAAGGTGGGGACGATTAGAGGACTGCCAGAGCTGCTTCATGACCATCCCTGGCTGGGGGTCGGTGGATATTGGTCAATCATTCCAGTTTAGTCTTGAATTAGACTTACATCCAGCATTTACTGTCACATCACATTATATGATCATCACCGTGATGGGTTTCACCATTGCAACTGGTAGCGATCCAACTTGCTCTATGTATTGTTCTCAAAGCAGAAGAGTTTCCCGGTTATCTTCTCCTGAATTTAATCCCAAGATTTTGTTGTGTCTGTTCTCTGGGTCTGTAGTACGAGGATCAGCCCACATGGTATTTATGTTTGGCTATAAGTTTTTGCATTATGGATAAATGATGAAAATATTAAATGTGTGATACACGCTTCATCGCGGCAAAAAGTCTTGGTTGGATAGTGAGTTGGATAGTCCCGAGGTGAGCCGACACAGAACGACGGCGGAGGGTGCACCGCGGAAGGCGGAAACGGAGGCACAGGAGGACAAGGGAGAAAGGAATAGAGAACCTCAAGGGGCCGAGCAAAGCTTCGGTGTCACATCTTCACTAGACACCATCAAATCGTTATGTTATCAAATCTAATACTGGTCTATATCGGTCTACAGTCCGGCCGGCGGTCGACCTAGCCGCTTCAGAACACTAAGCGCTTCAAAGAGACCTAAGGCAGAAGCTATAGAAAAGATTAGCCGCGTATATAGATTCGGGATAGATTACAATAGATTTAGCGACTGCTCATGCCTTATAATATGTAGTGTCTGTCTCAATAAGAGAATACAGGAAATTAAACTTCAATACCCTAGACGCCGCAGAAAGTGAAGTACTCGAGGCCAGGGAAAAGAACTATTCTCGTAACTAGGAATTATCCAAACGCCGCGTGTAATATTGGGTTAACGCGGCAGAAATTTAACCAGAAATAGCAGATTCACAGTGCAAATTTCAATTCCCGATTGGGGTGTCCCTGGTCCCAAATACGTCACTACTCATAGTCTAAGAACTCCGAGCCCATAGTCTCGGAGTGTGGTACTTGAGCCCATTTTCTAGCACTGCTACAGAACTCTATATTGCGGAGGACCTGAGCGCCCTGTGGAAGGTGAAAAACTAAGTTTCGGCATGGGACGAGATATTCCGTCCTAGAATTTGATCCTGGGACCAACAGGACCCTAGATGCCATGGGATTCCGCGAGTGATGGCCTGTGACTGCTTCCTTAGGCCAAGAGAAATTGATCGCTGTGGCTACTGGAAGTATTATAGTACCGCTGATTGAAGAATGCTGCCAATAACCTGCTCTCGTGCCCAGACTTTTTCGCCTCGCTCGCAAGCTCGCTCAGCGAAATGAACCTGGAAAGTTTGGTATACGAGAGCACCAATAACCGCCTTAGCTACTCGAGTATGGCCACACGTTAAGCGGATGATTTTTTTGTTTGTCTATTCCTTGTATCATTTATAGGCTCTCAAAGTTTGATTCTACATTTCTGTCGACGCCAGGATTTTGGCTGCTGGGCTGGGCTGGGAAATTACAAGTCTACAACAGCTCAGCAGTGAATGATATTGTTGTACTGTACATCACTCAAAGTGATTTCATTAGAGTATAAACGCTGGAATTATGTCCTCATCTATTGACAAGATATGATGCCAAGGCGACCTATTCGGCAACAGCGGAGCTTACTTGCGCCTGCACACAAAGGCGCGACTCTTCCGGAACATCGCGTAACCCAACTGCCAACCATCTCATTTCTATATCGACGTCCACCAACATTTCCAGGAATGCCACCAAAACGCATGACCGCTAACCCGGTGCGGCCGGCACGATACCGCCCCGGAAAACCAATCGCTCCCGAAGAAAACTCCGATGACGAATCCTCAGACTCCGACGCCTCCTCCGCTTCCGAAGCGTCTCCCCCGCCTCCCCCAAAACCGGTCTACAAGAAAACCGGCGCCGGAATATCGAAGACACTCAAGGATGTGGACTTGAGTAAGCGGTTCGATGCGGGGAAAAAAGTTGAAGAGGCGCGACTTGCAGAGGAGGAAGCGGCGAGGAAAAAGAAAGAGGAAGAAGACGATGAATACACCACCGAAGAATCGTCGGGATCCGAGGAAGAGGATGAGGAGGAAGAAGAGGAAGAAGAGGAAGAAACGGAGGCTCCCAGAAAAGTCCTCCTACGTCCCACTTTCGTTCCGAAATCAAAGAGGTCTGCCACTGCCTCCGCCGCTGATACCGACGAGGCCAAAAAGAAGGAAGAGGAGGAACAACGCCAGCGGCAGGAAGCGGCGGAACTTCTCGAGCTACACCTTAAAAGCAATGCGGAGGCGAGAGCTGCTGGCCGCAAGGGCTGGGATGACGACGAAGACAATGGAGAAGGAATCGATGACACAGATGGGCTCGACCCTGCCGCGGAACGTGCAGCGTGGAAACTCCGCGAACTTACCCGGATCAAACGAGAGCGTGTTGCGTTGGCCGAAATCGAAAAGGAGCGTGCTGAGATCGAGAGACGGCGAGAGATGGACCCTACGCTGCGCGAGAAAGAAGATCTCGAATTCGTCCGCGAGCAGAAAAAGGAAAAGATGGAAAATCGCGGGAAAATGGGCTTCATGCAAAAGTTTTATCACAAGGGGGCGTTTTACCAGGAGGACGAGATCTTGAAGCGGAATTACTCAACAGCGGCAGTGGAGGATGCGGTTAAGAATAGGGAAGTGCTGCCAAAATATATGCAAGTGAGAGATGAGGTTGGCAAGAGAGGGAGGACCAGATGGACTCATTTGACGGCTGAGGATACGAGTTTGCAGGAAGGAGGAAACCCATTGACAGAGAAGAAAAGCAGGGCGAACCCTAACCACTTTCCGGTTGCGGCTCGAGGTGACGAGAGGTTTATGCCGGACAGGATGAGAGATAGAAAGGGAGGTCAGGACGACAGGACCGGAGGAAGAGGGGGCGGGGAAAGGAGTGGCGGGGAGAGAGGAGGGGATGCTAGAGGTGGTGAGTTCGGTGGACGTGCGGGTAGTGAGCGAAGTAGTCAATGGGGTGAAAAACCATGGGGTAGAAGATCGCGGGACGACAGGGACAGGAGGTCCCGAGATGACGGTGAGCGACGAAGTAGATGGGATGATGACGGTGGGAGGCGGCTGCCAGATGGTCCCCGGAGAGATCGGGATCGTGGTAACCGCAGTAATGGTGGAGGAGACTCTTATGTACCAGGTCGGGATGATGACCGGGAGAGAAAGCGGCCACATTCTCCGCGGAACCGAGACCGAGAAGGGGGGAAACGGCAGAGATGCGATGCTTCTCCCGCTAGGTAATTGTGGATTGTAATCAAGTAATTTTGTATAGTAGATTGGGTTTCTGGGTGTAAGTAGTTTGATGCACGTATTTAAAGATGTTTCTCGGTCCCATTTAGGGTAGCGTTCGTGTTTCCTTCGATCAACTAAGACATTCCAAGGGACGAGGATCTATTAAACATTAGAAGTATATGCATATTTCATGTCAGGGTGGACGAGTATGGAGGCGTAATTGCGCATGTGGCGAATCCACTGAGGAAGCAGAAATGAAGATGTAACTACCTACTTAAGTAGGTACTTATGTACTGTACCAAACCTATATGATAAGAGATATCGAACCAAAGTCGCCTTACGAGGTGAATGATTACTTGCGGGTCAGTCCAGTTAGGATGAAATAGTATGGGGTCAATAAAAGGAGTATTTCTCGTGATTACCTTGGAAAGTTGCGGGAACAAAGGCATAAACGCATATTGTCGATTTTCCGCACTCGATTGGAGCGGAGAGCCCTGAGCCTGAGCCCTGAACCCGAACTTTGAGCCCTGAACCCTTAGCCCTATTAATCAAAGACCACCCCCATAAAGAATAGGCAGTAGAAGTAAATATAGCGTACACAAGAGGAACGAAAGAAGGGAAGGTATGATCCTTTGGAAGACCTGTAAAGACGGATCTACCCTATGATAATAATATCACTAACATGAATAGTATTGAGGCTAGAGCAGGTTTAGTAGCACAATGTGTCAGGCTCAAGCTGAAACATAGCATGCACTCAGTAGTTCTCACCGGAAATATGGCGCTGAAAGCCTACAAAATATGACTCCGTAGATAAATTCTCGAGCTCCATCCACACAAAGCCGTCGAAAACAAGCTTTATCCACTGAGTAGGGATACAGGGTCGTGGTATATGACGGGGTTATGGAACATGTCACAGCGTATGAGGTCGTGGATATCTAACTTTAAAGATTTTTACATCCTCCTGTCGAGTCAATCCTTTGGGCTACTATTGATTTGGACGATGTGTCAGGGATGAAAATATGGATTTCGAGGTATTGGAAGTCGTGGATTGTGAACAACTGTGTATTCTTGTGCACTTTGGCATTGGCATTGACGGTCGCTAGTCTGCTAGAATACACCCTTACTAGCCGCAACTTGCAGAATATGATTACGATGGCTAGTATTATATGTTCGTATATAATTCGTATCAACATTGGTAGATTCAGTTGTATCAGCTCGTGCAGCGTGCTCTGCGTGGTCTCACTATCAACAGAGATGTTACTATGATTAAATTAGAGATGGTGCATCTTCACAAACTACTCACCCAACTCCGGCACTACACTGCAAAAACAATGATTTAACAATTTGAACGGCCTGAGCTCAGTCCGGTGTTCAGATGTCATCAGTCCAGAAGTTTTTAGACGGACTCCGTGGTGCATATCTAGGGTTAGATGTGGGCTGTGGATTTTGCACAGGCTAGCTAGTTCCACTCCGATATTGCCAGATTTAGTCGTCATGGCTTTTTGTGCTGAGAAAGTTGGCCAGATCGGTGCTTTCGGTGACAGTTTGTGAATAGACTTAGCTCTACCCAGACAGGGATGTTGGAATGGTTAGAATCTCTTAGCCGAGTGACACGTGCACATGATCGGCGCTAACTAAGTGGGCTCAACCACTTTATCTTCAACACCAAATAGAGCTACCTTCCGTAATACGCAACCATCATGGCGCCTAAATCCCGACTTTCCGAAGCCGCCTTGATAAAGCCTCCTACTACACTCTCTTCAACAATCCTCATCTCCGAAGGCGCGCAGCTCATAGGAACACACCCGATTCACATCGGTGATCACACCGTGCTCCACCCACGATGTCGCCTCAATTCAACGCTCGGGCCAATCACGATAGGCGACTATTGTATCCTCAACGAGCGCATACTACTGGCCGCGCCTGACGAAAAGGGACTTGTTGTGGAGGACTACGTGGTGGTTGAGATGAACGCAGTGGTCGAGGCGCGCAGGATTGGTGAGGGAACTGTTGTAGAGGTTGGAGTAAAGGTGGGAAAGGCGGCGGATGTGGGGAAGGTATCAGATGATTCATGATAGCTTTGATAAGGAGGAGGAGGCGAATGGTAAGCTGACGATGTGGTAGAATTGTAAATTCACCCCCCTTACTAGTGTTGATGATGCGGAAATGGTGGAAGACAATACTGTTGTCTATGGATATGGAGAGAGGAGGAAGGATATGAGTGGAAGTAAGGAAGCGAGAAAAAAGCTGGTGGAGAAGCAGATCGATGGTCTTCGGGCGCTGATACAGAGTAACCGTTCCAAATTCTTATCATAATGCGGATCAACATATACCGTCAAGCGGTTGGGCCGCATGGCGGTTAACTCGGACCCAGTGGTTTGAAGCAAAGTGGTTTGTTTCGAGGGTCTCTGAAGTTTATTGGCATTGTTGCTCTACTCCCAAGATATATCTAACAATAGGCTCGCGTACCTATTCAACCGATGCGTGTGGTATCAAAGGACTGCCGGCACCGGATCAAATGGTGACATTGAATGATTGCCAAGCCACAAAATGACGCAAGTTAGTACGCACGCAGGCGCGAGGCAAGTCAGGGAAAGCTAAAGCCAAAATTCGAGGTTCAACGTTTGCAATGGTCATATTCATATTGCCGGACAGCTCCTTCATACTTCATAGCACCATAGCTTCGCAGTTCTACACCAACACATGGTCACGGCAGTCAGTTGTATCACACTTCATCTCATGCATCACGGGTGGCTCTGAAACCGAACCCCTGTCTTTACACTTTCACACTCCCGAGAACTTGAGTCGGCTTAACTCTGGCCCACTGTCTTCTGTCCCGTCGGGCAAGCCCATTCAGCTCCACATATGTCATACGCCCGCGCGCCCTCTCCTTCGCCTTCGGACGTCTCCTCCGATCTCGACCTTGACCTTGAAGAGCTAGATCCCACCTCCACATCCTCCAAGTTCTCTCCTTCACACCGGCGTTCGATACTTGGTTCAGATCACAGAAGCTCATTTTCGCCTCACAGACGAAGGTCGCCACGTAGAAGTGAAGACGCAAAGGGTGGACCGTTGAGGAGCCCCAACAGGATTGCATTACGGAACCTGGCGATGGGGCTAGGGGGAAGGGGGCGGCGGGGGGTGCGAGGGGAGGAGGACCAGGAAGCTCTACTCGGGGATAGGGAGGGGAGGCGGAATAATATCGCCGATGAGGACGGCCAAGAGGCACCTTTGCTTAGGCGGATCTCCTCGAGATTGTCGCTCAGGAGTGCGAGGGGGACGTCTTCCTCTCCTACGCCAACGCCATCAATACATCCCAGCTTTACACCTTCAACAAAGACCAGGACGGTGGCACTAAGCGGGGCTCTAGCACCTGGGAATGGGGGGGTGTATCCTCCTAACATTATATCGAACCATCGATTTACGGCTTTCACGTTCCTACCTCTCACGTTATATCACGAGTTCAGCTTTTTCTTCAATCTTTATTTCTTATTGGTCGCGATCAGTCAGATTGTACCGGCGCTACGAATCGGTTTCTTGAGCACTTACATTGTGCCCCTAGTTTTTGTTTTGGCGATTACGTTAGGGAAAGAAGCGCATGATGATATTGCTAGGCGGAGGAGAGATAGGGAAGCGAATGGTGAGCCGTATGAAGTGCTAGCCCTAGGACCAGAAACCCAGCCAGTGGGTAGGATACGGGGGTTAGGAAAAAAGAAGGTAGGGATTGCAGAAGGAAGCCAGGCCCGGACAGATGGTCGCGAGAACTTGAGGACGACATTAAAAAAGAGTCGCGACTTGATAGTTGGTGACATACTGGTGCTTAAAAAGGATCAGCGTGTACCCGCGGATGTGGTAATATTAAAGTCGATATCAAACGAGGTTGGGATGGCTGATGATGAACTGGAGGAGGGTGACACGAGTGGGGAAGCCTTTATTAGGACGGACCAGCTCGACGGAGAAACGGACTGGAAGTTGAGAATGGCACCATCTCTTACCCAGGGATTACCTGCTGCGAAATTCGAGAGCCTCAAGATCGTTGCCTCGGCACCATCAAGGGAAGTAAATAGTTTCATGGGAACTCTGGAATATCCTGGATCTGGCTTGCCAGAAGGTTCCGATACCGATAATCCATCGCCATATCACAAATCAACATCCACCGGATTGTCGATTGATAATACTGCATGGGCAAATACTGTCCTTGCCAGTAATTCCACCACGCTTGCGGCCATTATTTACACTGGTCCAGAAACCCGTGCAGCGTTATCGACATCCAAAAGCCGGAGCAAAACGGGCCTGTTAGAAAATGAAATCAACAACTTGACAAAGATCCTCTGTATCCTCACATTTACGCTCTCAATTGTCTTGGTTGCTCTTGAGAACTTCGGGAACCACCCCAACAAACCTGGTGTCAAAAACCCACAGGATCCTGGTGATGTAGTCAGTGGTGCCTGGTATATCAAAATTCTACGGTTTTTAATCTTGTTTTCCACTATCATCCCTATATCTCTCCGCGTCAACCTAGATATGGGGAAGAGTGCCTATGCTCGGTTTATCGAGAAAGACAAGGATATCGAAGGGACAGTTGTGCGGACATCTACCATTCCCGAAGAACTTGGAAGGGTAGAATATTTACTTAGCGATAAAACTGGAACGTTAACGCAAAACGATATGGAGTTGAAGAAGGTCCATGTTGGTACCGTCAGCTATGCTGGTGAAGCTATGGATGAAGTTGCAGAGTTTGTCAAACAGGGCTTCTCCCAAACGACCGCCGAAACGACACTTGTCACACCTTCAACCAGCAATGTCACCCATACTATGAATACCAGGACTAGAAGAGAGATTGGTACTCGAGTTAGAGACGTGGTATTAGCATTGGCGATATGTCACAATGTAACACCAACCACAGCCACAGAAGAAGGCAAACCCGAAGCCACCACCACGTATCAAGCATCAAGCCCAGACGAGATCGCCATTGTGAGCTGGACGGAAAGTGTCGGGTTGAGGCTTATACATCGAGATAGAAAGGGGATGAAGCTAATGAGTGTTGATACTGGGGAAGTCGTTGTCAGGGTGAAAATTCTAGAAGTTTTTCCTTTCACCAGTGAAGGAAAACGTATGGGTATTGTTGTACAGTTTCTGGGGGGGTGCAAGGAGAAAGAACGTGATCTTCTCCACGATGATATCGACGACAACGGGTCACCTTCTGACGAGAATTCTGGCGATATTTGGTTTTATCAGAAGGGAGCCGATACTGTTATGACATCAATCGTGGCTAGCAACGATTGGCTTGACGAGGAGTGCGGGAATATGGCTAGAGAAGGACTAAGAACTCTCGTCATCGGCAGGAAACGCTTGAGTGGCCAACGTTATCAGGAATTTTCCTCCAGGTACAAATCTGCATCACTGCTTCTCCAGAACAGGGACAAGGAGATGGAAAATGTTGTCCAGGAATATCTGGAGAATGATCTAGAATTGCTAGGTGTCACTGGCGTCGAGGATAAGCTGCAAAAAGATGTCAAACCTAGCTTGGAACTCCTCAGAAATGCAGGCATCAAGATCTGGATGTTGACTGGAGACAAGGTGGAGACTGCACGCTGTGTGGCGGTCAGTGCTAAGTTAGTTGCCAGGGGACAGTACATTCATACTATTGCCAAGCGTATGTTTAGTATTCCTTCGGTCATGCGAGGTCTGTGCTGATTATTAGCAAGTGAAACGAAAAGATTTTGCGTATGATACGTTGGAGTTCCTTCGAAATAAAACGGATTGTTGCCTTCTTATTGATGGTGAATCTTTAGCTCTGTTTCTTGACAACTACCGGGACGAATTTATCAGTTTGGCTGTTCAGCTACCTGCTGTCGTTGCATGTCGTTGCACACCCACCCAGAAAGCAGATATTGCTCGCCTGATTCGTGAACACACCAAAAAACGTATCTGTTGTATTGGGGACGGAGGTAATGACGTGTCTATGATTCAAGCTGCAGATGTAGGAGTTGGAATCGTCGGTAAGGAAGGACGGCAAGCCTCTCTGGCAGCAGATTTCTCGGTGAAGCAGTTCTGCCATCTTACAAAACTTCTCGTATGGCATGGAAGGAACTCCTACAAGAGAAGTGCGAAGCTCGCACAGTTTGTGATGCATAGAGGTCTGGTGATATCTGTGTGCCAGACTATGTTCAGTATTGCAAGCAAGTTTGAACCCATTGCTCTCTATCAGGTAAGGTGGCCCGCTGAATATTTTTCGCACCCCTCATTTGGATCTTGTTGCTGATTGCATGGTGATTAGGGGTGGTTACTCGTTGGCTATGCAACTCTCTACACTATGTTACCTGTCTTCTCCCTAGTCCTCGATCAAGACGTCGATGAACATCTTGCCAACCTCTATCCCGAACTCTACAAAGAGCTCACTGAAGGCCGTTCCCTAAGTTACCGCACCTTCTTTGTCTGGGTTTTGGTCTCGATCTACCAAGGCGGTGTTATCCAGGGACTTTCCCAGATCCTCGTCGGACTGGACCACTTTAAGCGGATGGTGACGGTCTCCTTCACTGTGTTGGTACTCAACGAGCTCATCATGGTTGCACTCGAGATCACAACGTGGCATCTGTGGATGATATTGGCGGAGATCGGAACCGCGATCGCGTTTGTGGCTTCGATACCGTTTCTCGGGGATTACTTTGAGCTGGACTATGTTCTCAGCCGCGCGTTTCTGTGGAGGGTCATCGTCATCAGCGCTATTAGTTTGATTCCACCGTGGGTGGTGAAGGCGGTTAGGAGGAGGTTGAAGCCACCGAGTTATGCTAAGGTACAGGGGATTTGATGGGGAGCAATTTTTTTTCTTCCACTTTTCCCACTTTATTGTCGTGAGGCTTTGTTTACGGGGTGTAGGTTTTTGCTTGCCATGGTTGGTTGGTTTCCTTGTGCTGGCTGGTTGGTTGGGCGGATGGAGGAGGTTAGATATGATTTTTATCTTGTATTATTGTATGGTAGGAGAGGAGGAGTTTCGTTACGACAGTTTGCTAGTATTCTTTTTGATATAAAACCTTTTGGGAAGTTATTGATGCAGTGAAAAGAGGGCTTGTATGGTCAAGTTAACCACGAAGGATCTGTGGGAATGATATATAAATGGAAAAACCCAATTCTACCTATTTTTGAGGTGTGGGGAACGATGGTTCTTGCCTCAGCAAAAATGGGGATAGTTAAAAATTGATAAGGTCAAGTGGGGTGGGCACGCTTGCATGTATGTTGAGCAGATGATTTTTGATAAGGAGTCAATTCGGACAGCTGAGAACTAGAACTACTACACTAGTATAGATTTTCTCGAAAGAGGACGAACCCAGACAAGGAACTATAACGAAAAACACCCCCAAGACCCAAAACCAACATACAGGGCCACATACGAAGCTTCGTTCTTTTTTGCTGCTACTCATTTCCAAACGGACTTTCAACTACAATCCGCGCAACCACTGGCGGACTAAGAATCCCAATAATACACTAGACAAAGTTTTGCCAATCTCCTGATATTCATTCAACATGCAGTTGAAGTATATGTATTTTTTTGTTTTTTTCTCGATTTCGCTTTTGTCGCATCCATTTCAAAAGCGTTTTCTTGCGACACACGTTCCTCCCTAGTGAATTGTTGATATTAATGTAATACGTGCTGATTGTTGTTTGCCGTACAAGGAAATATCAAAACGTTTGCTTTCCGTAACCTAATCTTCGCTTGGCCCATGAATTTTGCGGAAAGCTGCCGTCTCATCAATTGTTTTGCATAGAGCAGCTCCACAATCTGTGTCGATCTCTTGACCATCACGTCCGATAAGTACGGGCTGGTTCTCGTTAAGCCGATTTTTTAGGTGAGCCACACGGTGGAAACTAATATCAGTGACAGAAATCCAGCGGATACGGAAGGGTCCAGATGATTCCCAAAGTAAGTTCTTGGCCCAAGTAGGGACAGGTGCAGATCCGGGAGGCCCCTCCATTCGTGCCTGACATTAGGGGTTAGCACCGAAGCTAAGATAAAGATTTCTTAAGGTGCGAGAGACTACTATCTCAAGGTAGTATGAGTATGGATTGCCGGGAACATACATAGCCTTGAAACTTCCCGCTCTTATTGATTGAGAAAAATAATATAACATCGCGAGCTTCTTTGAATGCCTGTTCGAGGACTTCAGAGTTCTTTTGTTGAGTGGCCCATATGTTCTGTCGCAGTGAAAAAAAAGCCACTGGTCAGTACTGGACTATTATATCCCCGGGAATTTCATTACATCTTGTTGCGCCATCTTCACATTGTCTTGGTTGAAGCTTTTTATCATAAAGTACCTAGTATCCGAATTCCTCATTGGTTCTGGCAGATTATATGGGTAAGCGTCCATTGTTTGTTTGTTTTTTTGTGCTGGATCCAATTGAGTATGAGAGTGCAGCTCACCACCTGGGAATCCGGAAATCCTATCCATATCCATGAGGTCTCCAATATTGTTTCTCCTGTCGTAATGATCGTTTCTATCGTATGGTGGATAGTCTTTAGAATATCCACGGCCTCTACCACGGCCGAACGGCTTCCTGTCGTGAGGACTTGTGAGTTCACCGAGCGAATTCCGCCTTGGGCGCGGAAATGGTTTTCTGAAGTCATCCCTTGGAGGAAATTTTGAAGTACCTCGGCCTCTTCCTTCAAACCTTGGTGAAGGGCCTGGGCTCTTGCGTCCCTTGGAGAATTCTCGCTTGTCGAATGTAGGCCTCTGAGGACTCAAACTTCGCCTCCGAGAACGATCGCCAGATGCCCCTGGAGACGCGTCGCGAACCCGAGCCGACGCAATTCTCTGAGACAAAGCCAGTCGCACTGCCTCAGTTTCGTCCGCGGGATCATCACCACGTACATTGCGTGGCACAGAACCACTATCGGCTCCATATGAACTGGGCTTGCGGTGAGAATCGTAATTGTGACGTGCTGATTTGGCAGAATGTGGAGGTTCTGCGAATTCGTCGTCTCTGGGCCGTCTCTTCAGACTACCCGAGTTTCCAGGTAAATCGTCTCCACGGTAGCTGTCTCGGCTACGCTCCTCAGGTAGTGTGTATCCGGGGCGGGCAGGAGCACCTCCGGGTAAGGGCCTTTTTGCAGCTTCCCTTTCATCCCAAGCGCCGGAGGCAAGAGGCGGAGGAGGCATGGAGTACATGGAGGAACCATGAGGTCTTCGAAGGTCCGAGTCTTCTCTAGGAGCTCGGGGCGCATATGCTGGATCGTGTTCCAGTGCATAACGGCTGCTTTCTTCCAGTGCTCGTGCCTCCCTATGTCGCTGAAGATACATTTGCCGATATGAATAATCGTGATAACCAGTAATGTCAAGCCATTCGGTAAGATCTCTGTAGTAAAGAGCAGCATAGTCAGCCTCCGGGGGTCGAGGCACTGGTTGAGGGTACCGAGGGTCTTCACGCGGTGTAGCGTAGCGACTAGGAGGGGGATAAGGAGGATAATCGCGATTTATGGTGTTATATTCCACATCTTGCAGAGGTGGCTCTGCTGGGTACCGCGGTGGCTTCATAGCACCATATGCATCTTTGGGGTGATCGACTCTAGCAACCTCGGGCCCTCTGTAATAGTCATTATATCTGGGATCTCTCCGTTCATCGGCCGCAGGTGGGTAGCGGCTATCATTAACCGCTTTTCGACCGCTTGGACTACTCGGGCCACTTCTAGGTTTGGAATCTTTTGGATAATTTGAATCCTCGTAGCGATCGTACCGATAGCGCGGCTCGGGTCTTGCCCGCCTCTCCTTCTCATCATAATCCGAAGGTTTTCGAACTTCACTGCGTTGCTCATGCCTGCTTGATGAAAGCGACGGATTCCTAGAACTTCTGTGACCATCCCTGTACCTTTCATGATCATCTTGCCTGATACTATAATCCGACGCACATCTCGGTCCACGGTGCCTCTCGCCACGGGAAGGCGGTCGAGCTGATGTATCATCATACTTGTACTGTTCGTGTTTCAATTGCTGAGCATCGGATGTTCCTGGAGAGATGTGACTCAGAACACCAGAAGTAACATCAGTTTCCGAGTTCTTTCTGCTGACGACCGTGTCTGCTGACAGCCCATTTTCTTCCTTGCTTCCAAAGGTGGCCAACAAAGCATCAACAGCGGCATCTCGTTCAGGATTGCCTGTCTCTCCATTGCCGCCTTGGCCCGTATTACTCGCAGACGCTTTGCTGTCGTTAGGCTGATCCTTATGGATGGATGCTCCCTCCTTCTCCATATTCATGAACTCCGCTGCTTTTTTTTTCTTTTCCGCCAATGACTCTAAAACTTTTTGTCTTAACTCTTCCGGATCTTTGTTCGATATACTGGATTCTTTGGTTCCAGCACTGTTGTCTTCTTTTCCAGAAATAGAGGTTGAACGAGCCATAGCATTTTGTGGGGTATCTCGTGTTGCTTCGGAAGACTCGGCTGTATAATCGTTCTCATAAGAAGGTTGCTCAAACCTCGCCAAATCGTCCTACGTTCAATTTAATAAATATATCACTATACAGGGTGGGCAAAGTACCATTGCACTGTTACCCATGACTTCAGCAGAGCTAGGGTAGTGATCATTTCGCTCTCCCGGAAGGGAGATGCGGTCCTGAAGCGGGCGTCCCTCGTTAACAGTCTCCAATCCAGTATCCTGAACTGGTCTGTCATCGTATAGGTCCTCTATGTTCATCCGATCGGCCAATGAACCTCCAGTGGAGTCTTCGTAGTCCAAGGGCTGGTTTGAATCCTCCGAAATATATGGTCTGTTGTTTTCGTCTGAGTTTTTAGACCTTTGATGATCGTTGTTATAATTGTTCCGATTGTAATTCTTTGAATACCTTCCCCGACCGCGACCTCTGCCGCGACCTCGACCTCGATACGACGATTCTCTATGAGAATTTGAGGTACTATCGTCAGATACGTGACCCTTATTGCGCACCATGACGACTGTAGGTGTGTTTGGTGAACTGCTTACTGTACCCACGTTATTGCGTCGATGATTCAGGATTTATCGCATCCAAAGTGTTGATGGAAAGCGAAAAGTGTACCAGCCCTGATAAGAGACGTGCCAATTGTTGCGAGACCTCGACAGATAGACAAGTAACAGCTGAACGTGATGAGACGACGTAATAGGTAAAAGCAACTGCTGGGTGTGAGTCTGGCAATGGCAGAACGATAATAGGAGAAGTCAAGTTCAAAAGAGGCGGGCGCTGGTCGGAAATTGGTGGACGAAGTAGCGCAAGCCTAAAAAAGCTAGACCAAGCCGTCGGTAGAGTAGCGCACCCTCGATGGTGACGACGATGACACTCTCCACTCCAGCCTTGTTCAGTAAAGAATGATAGCAAGATATAAACGTATATCTGTATCTGTACTGCGCGTGTGTATGTGTCTCTCTCTGTGTGTATGTGTGTATGTGAGTATGTTTGTGAGATGGGGAGAGAGGGGAGGGGGTCACTAAATAGCGCATTTCTTCAGTCGTCGATACAAATTTAGTCTGCCACACACGTGATATTGCACCAGTCACAGACAAAAAGCACATCCACCAAGCATTTATCTGACGAGCCTCATGTCGACGATGCATGGCACAACTATCGCAGTCGTTTCAACCTGATAGTCAAGGTACCCTTTACTGCGCGCTCAGGAGTAGTTCACCATGAGTTTGCGGATCTATTTCAGGGTACGACAAGTGCGGGCAAAGGACGAGAAGACCGAATGAGACCAATTTTCAGCAGGACGAAATATCTCGAGGTCGACCAGTCTGTTTCTTAGGTCCTGGGATCATAGACAGTCGCAAATTTGTATTTTAGGAGGTGCAAAGCATTGAGACACCCATTTGACCCATTTATCAATTCACACTTTTCTTTCCAGAGGAAGAGGCTGGGTTCCTGGGCTGGAAAGTATCGGTGGGTACTCTATAATTGAACTCCAGAATTGGACTCTAGTTTTTGGTAATTAATCTCTGAAGATCTCAAGACCAATTCCTGAAGGAATCTCTATGCCGAAAATATGGAGCCTCTTTATTGGTCGGGACGTATTGAGGGCCCTTTGGTCGGTATAAATAGATGGCGTAGAGTTTTATAAGGGCGCAATTTGAGTTTCGACAACCGGAGAAGCGGTGCTATTAGCCTTTCGCGGAGTCAATTTATTGGATACCCGATAAGCCGAGTAGAGACTTGTAATAAGGGGGTATCGGATTTTCCACTTCGCAAAAGATAGTACTCGGGGCTAATGATTTACAAGAAGTGAAATGCTTCCAAGAACTACTAATCGATAAATAGTGCTCTCTTCCTTCTTTGCTCGTAAAATATACCATCTAAACCTGTAATAGACGCCATGTTCACCAATAACGGAAGACATTTTGAGAAATTCGCAAAAAACACCAGAGAAACTTGTTATACTACTCTCACAGTTCGCTCTCAGACAAATGAGCTAATCGCGAACTCAAGCAAGCCTCTACACTACTAAATCAGTTATCGTGTACCTTTTTTGGGATGGGAATTATATGCGCTTCAACATACCCCTAGAAACCGACGACCGAATCCCATAGCATTCGGGGCTTTCTTCTTGATAGAACCTGCCTTTTTGTGATCTGGTATTCCTCCATTGGCTTTTGATTTGGCATTCGATTCTTGGTCGCTCTCATCATCGCCGCTTGAGCCTGAATCCGAGTCGGACTCCGATTCCGATCCCGATTCTGACTCACTGCTCCCCTCGTCTTCTGGAGAGGATTCGCTGTCGTCTCCCTTCGCCGCTTTTTTAGATAGAGACATTGGTTGACTCGACTGAGATGGTTGAGAAAGCTGCTGACTCGAAGGTGTGTGGATGTCCCTAACATCAAAACTCACATCTTCGTCTAGACTCTCAAGCATACTGAGCTTGGGAACGACCTCAGTGGTGATGGAAGAAATTGGAGCCTTTGGTATTCCCATAAGCGAATTCAATGCAGAAGCTGTCTTTAGCGCTGCTTCATCTTCATCACTCTCCTCTTCCGAACCTGTCTCGTATTCAAACTCAGACTCGCTTCCTTCTGGTTGCGTGCTTTTAGGAAGCGGCTTTGCGGGTTGTGTTGGCTTGGAGGGCTTCTGTGATTGTAGTGATGCTCCAGGTTTGAAGCCTTTTTTCAAAGCAGGAAGTGGAACCTCATCTTTGTTGCTTGAACTGTCCAACTCCGAATCACTCGACACTATTGGCCTTGTTTTGTTGATTGTAGTGGAATGTTTCGGTAGAGATAGTCCTGATGGTGAAGGCTTCAGTGATGCAGTAGCAGGGGGGGCATCGCCCATTTCGATGTCCGAACCTGCGTCAACATCGCTTAAAGCTTCGTTCGACTTCTCGGAAGGACTGATTCCTGATGGAGGTGGTTTCTTGACTTTTCTGTTGGCCGCCTGGTTTCCTAAGTTTCCAACCGGCTTAGCAATTGTGTTCGTCCGAGCAGCAGCCTTGGGGGCTGTGATCTGTTTTGGAGCCGGAAGTGTTTGCGAGGCTGCCTCGTCTTCCGATTCAGAGCAGGTTGCCTCGTCTTCCGATTCAGAGCCTGATTCAGATTCAGATTCTGACTCTGATCCCGATTCTGACACCGATTCCTTCTTTTTCTCAGATTTGGGTTGCTTCGTATCCACAGGCGCGACTCCACTTTTAACTAAGTTGAGCGGTTGAATGGGGGTGACATTCTTAGGCGTGGCAGCTTTTGACTTCACCGGTAGAGGACAAACGATTGGTGTCTGTTTTGCTGGAGGGGGCCGAGCACTAGGAGTTGGAGTGGACGGTATCTCACTACTCAATGGATCCTCTGCAAATGACACAGAGTGCCTTTGTTTGCCGCTTGCCGAGTCTTGCGATGATGAGTCCTTTTTCAAATTGCTTCTCTTCATAGCCGAGCTCGGAACTGGAGGAGGCCCCATATCTCGTTCGACAGAAGGTGTACCTTTTGTTTGGCCTTCTTTTCCAGGCGGTGATTGAGTTCGTAGCTTCTTCGTTCCATTTGTAGTCGGAGACATTTTGCTATCTACACTAGCAGTACTCTCACTCCTAGTTCGCTTTTTCGTTGTCAAGGCTTCTGATTTGGTGGCCTTGCTAGCCTCTTCTTTCTGCCGTTTCTCCTGCTTCTTTTGTTCGACTTCCTTTTCTACTTTCGCCTTTTTTTCCTCGAGCTCTCGCGCCTTTCCCGTTGCTTCTCTTTCCCGTTGTTCTTTGGCCTCGCGAGCTTTCTCCGCTTTCTCCTTTTCCAGTTGGTTTTTTGCTTCTAGAGCTTTTTGGGCCTTTGCGTCTTTGGCATTCTTCTGCTTTTGCTTCATTTCTTCCACTCTCCACTTCTTTTCCTCGGCCTCGGCCTTACGCTTCATTTCCTCCTCTTGTGCTTTCTTTTTGGCTTCCTTCGCGGCCTCGGCCTTGCGCTTCTTTTCCTCCTGTTCTTTCTTTTTTTCCGCAAGTTCCCGTTCTTTGTTTTCTTTGGCCAGTAGTTCTTCCTCCTCTCTTACTAGTCTGTTCATCTCAGATTTCTCTCGCCGTCCACGCTCAATCTTCTCGCGCTCTTCTGCAGCCTTAGCAGCCCGGAGCCTTGCTTCCTTAGCCGCTCCCTCACGTGCTTTCCTGTCGCGTTGTTCCTGTTCCTCGCGTTCTGCAGCCGCTCTAGCCTTAGCTTCTTGGTCGATTCGTTCGTTTTCTAAGCGAGCTTCTTCTGTTTGCTGTACCGTCATTTCCTGTAGCCCTGCATTCCCACGCACCACGCAATCCTGACTAGATCTAGTGAACTCGTTCTCAAGCTGCGTCGACGGGGATGGTGGAATACTGCCGTCCACCAATCCAACACCGTTGGGCTTTTTTGAGCGTAAAAGCCTATTCAGAGAGCGAGGTGTTGGCTCTTGAAACTCCCTATTGTCATCACTTGATGGAAAATCGTAGACGTCTTTTTTGTTCCGTGATACCGTCCGTTTGGGTGCTCTCTTCACGACAGAACCAGACTCTGGACCGGTCTTATAGCGGGGTGGGGCGGCAACAGGAGAAGGGCGGTATCTCGGGCGAACAGAACCTCGTCTAGATGCAGACTCTATTGAAGAACTGACAAGTCGCTGCGCGGGTGGCGGTGACTGGAATGCCGCTTCAGGAACACATCCGAAGGTCGGAGAAAATTGTTCATCCTTCACCTGGGGTTCTAAGAAGCCGTTACGTTGACCGGGGGAGAGCTGTGAAGAGCCCATGATCTGGACATCTGCGGCCTCGGAGTGACGCGCCGAGACCGACTGTAAACTCGGCACATTCTCTCCTAATTCGGGGCTGAACAGCCGTTGAAACGAGTACCCCTCTTCCTCTTGAGGATTATCACCGTGTGTCTCTTCCCTACCCATTGACTCGTTATCGCCATCATCTTCACCCAACCACTGGCCCTTGCCTGCTGCTACTGCCTCTCGCTCATCCTGAAAATCATCAATGACACTCAAGTCTCGAATCTTCTGCCTCTTGCTGGACCGTTCGGGCAAAGGATGTTCCGGAAGTGCACCAAGGTGGGAGACGCGAAAGGCAGTACCGTGCCGCATCCTCCAAGAATAGGATCTCAGGGCGGACTCTGGCGGTATCGAAGATTCCCGGAGAGTCGACGCTTGGATAACCCTTACAACCGAGTCATTCTTGTTGGCCGACTTGTCGGAGAAAACATCAGAGACAGTGTACGCGAGATCGAGGTCATTGCATTCTGAATCTTGAAGTTTGTGGATCTGAAGCTCTCTTCATGAAACACCAATCGGTCAGCTCTAAAGAAGCCCCGATTCGCGGTAGGTACAGAGAAAGACTGACGCGCGATGTGGATACAATCGACTGTAACGCTTACAGACTGAAATGCTTAAATCCTCCAGAGTCAGGGTTGGTGAAGCGATCTCGAGGAAACTGCAATCCGCCTGCGCGTTAGGCGCGGCATGCGCGGGGTAAACGTGAATTTGCAGACGCATTCTTTGGGGTATCAATTTGGAGAATGTGGGCGATACATTCAATCTAAGTCCGGAATTGAGTTGCTTCGGGAAATCGTGTTAGTGGAGAAATTTTGGCGTTGAGGCTCCAATGACGGCCAGGGTCAAACTGTAGCGTAGTTTTGTATGATTTATTACCCTTCTTTGATTGCAAACAAATTGAACCCAAAATGTACCCGCGACATTCATGCACCCTTCTTGACGCGTCGACAACGGACTGGGTGGAAGATCTATCGACAATTGGTCCCCATCAAAAGCGAGAAGGGAAGGGAATAACCATAGACCTAGATTAAACCCCCATAAACCAGCTGCCGAGAATGATTCATATTTGTAGGCAAGAAGCACGAAAAATTCCTGAGCGAAAGGATGATTTATGCTGCTTGTTTGCTTGGCGAATATATGGAATAAAGAATTCTTAAGTAGTTACTTATTTACTTAATAGGTAAGTACGTCCGGCTGTCTGCAGTTGCGCACGGACCCTGCACGCGTAGAAGGCATTGCAACACCCATCCGATGGGCGCATTTCTGGCAAACGCGTTCAAGCGCTTGGTGTAGAGTACTGGTTGATTGATTGATTGATGGCCAATGACTGATGACTGGTTGACTCGGAATCCAGGAATGTGATTGCTCCGCTGGTCCAAGCACTCCAACTCGACGCTTTGGCTTTGTTGGTTCATGGATAGATACAGTTGGAGCAAGGCAATGTACTCTACGACGAACCCGAAGGTCCTACCTTCTAATCACTCCAGCCTTGCTCCCTCCTCACCATCACCACTACCACCGCAACCTTCACCACCCACCCACTGTCCCTATAGGTATCCTCCACTTCCCAAACTGCTTCTGTTCGTTTCAACGGCTCCCCGTCAACATTATCTTTTCCACCCCGGCTATCGCCAAGAGATCCTCAACACGACTTCTAGCAACGATGGGCCGTGATTCTCGTCCTAAGAAATCTCTAGGGTCGCTGCACTCTCGCATCAAAGTGGTATGATATGGACCTAGCGAACAAGTTCTCGCGATACGTTTGCGCGTAGAACTCGCTAACAGCTATATCTTAGTCTCGTGTTCTTATGGTTGGTGCCGGTGGTATCGGATGCGAACTGCTCAAGAATCTCGTTCTCACGGGTTTCGGCGAGATTCATCTGGTCGATCTGGATACGATAGACCTAAGCAATCTCAACCGGCAGTTTCTCTTCGGAATGCAACACATTAAGAAGTCGAAGGCTATCGTGCGTCACCCTCATACCCCAGCTTCCGAGCAACTGGTACCAACATACTAACCACAGCTCAGGTAGCAAAAGAGACTGCCGGCAAATTCAACCCCAACATCAAGCTGGAGGCGCACCACGCCAACATTAAGGATCCCAAGTTCAATGTCAGATGGTTCAAAGGGTTTGACTTAGTTTTCAATGCGCTTGATAACCTAGACGCAAGGAAGCACGTCAATCGTATGTGCCTGGCTGCAGATATACCGTTGATTGAGAGCGGAACCACCGGATACCACGGCCAGGTGCAGATAATCAAACAGGTTCGCAGTACCAATTGTATTATGGGTATGAAGAGAGTCTAGAATCTTATGTCATTGATTTGCTAGGGAGAGACTGAATGCTACGACTGCAACCCGAAACCGGTGCCCAAAAGCTTTCCGGTTTGTACCATCAGGAGCACTCCCAGTCAGCCTATTCACTGCATTGTATGGGCAAAGAGTTATCTATTCGCGGAGGTGTTCGGAACGTCCGAAGAAAGTTCGCCGGAGCTCGACCCCAGTGAAAATTCCGACAATGGTGATTCCCATGATTTGCTATCTGAACTTCCGTATTAACTAGAACTAGCGCAAGAAATCGGCAATCTAAAGCGCGAAGCTGAGGAGCTGAAAAATATCCGTGAGAAGATGGACGCTCCTGACTTTGCTGAGTGTATTTTCGAAAAGGTGTTCAAACGTGATATTGACCGACTGCTGTCCATGGAGGACATGTGGAAATCACGGGCGCCGCCAATGCCTTTAGATTACTCGAAGATTGCAGAAGAGGCAAAAGATCTGGGACCAGAAGTTGCACAGGAAGATCAGAAAAAGTGGTCTTTGGCACAGAATTATGTAGTTTTTGCCGACAGTGTTAATCGACTTGCTTTACGAATGCGGAGACTTAAGGAAATAACGAAGGAAGGAGATGCACTCCCGATTATGAGTTTTGACAAGGACGATGAAGACATACTTGATTTCGTCGCTGCTGGCGCCAATCTGCGGTCATGTGTCTTTGCTATTGAGCTCAAGTCAAAGTTTGACATCAAACGTGAGGATTCTTCGATAAACACCTCCACCGGTCAACCACTAACGCCATGGCAGAGATGGCTGGAAACATTATTCCGGCAATTGCCACCACAAACGCAATCACTGCCGGTCTGTGTGTTCTTCAAGCCTTCAAAGTTCTCCGCAATGATCTCCAACTGGGCAGTATGGTGAGTTCCCGATTCAAGCCAGAGCGAACAACTTTAATTTTAGAAGATTTTCCTTGCCAAAAATGCGGATCGTGCATTCAGTGCCGAGAAGTTGGCTCCGCCGAATCCTGAGTGCCAGGAGTGCGGCGTTGCTCGAACGTCAGTAGAGGCCAATATCAGCCTAGCTACTCTTGGGGAATTTATTGAGAGAGTTGTTCGGCAAGGACTTGGATATGGAGAGGACATCAGCGTTCTTGCCTCGGGGCTGCTTTACGATGTTGATTTTGATGATGATCTGGATAAACCCTTGAAAGAGCTGGGATTTGGCGACGAAACGTTTGTCACCATTCGTGATGAGAATGAGGACGAGGTTGAACAGAGAATTAACCTAGTGATCACTGTTACCAATAAGTACCTTCCCGTTCATACGCCCAGAATCTTGAACTGTGTTGACACCATTACAGCGAGGATATGGGAGATGATTTGATCACAGTACCAGAGCTGTTTGAGATCCCCAGGAAGCCAAAGGCCGATCTTGTAGAAACCAACGGCCAGTGTGTAAAACACATACTTGAACACGCTCCAAACAGTGGTGTGACTGCAAAGAAACGAAAATTGGCGGAGGAAGTTACCATCATAGAAGATAGACCTAACAAAAAACGGGCCATCATTCCAGAGGACAAGGACGTTATCATCCTTGGAGATGACGGCACTATTACCATTGACTAGGCCTGAGAGTTTTGTGAAGGTTCAAAACCAGATGTTATCATGGACGGTTTCTTTGTTCCCTATTATCACTACTTATTGCCCTCTTTCTTTTCGTTTCGACTATAAATTGCGACGCAATTTGGGTAATTTAGGATACTCTATCTACACATAAATAAGCCCTAGCGAGTTTCTTTGGAAGGGAAGGACGTGAGTCTGTATATTTACTTAAGTACCTAATATGTAGAAGATCTGCCTGCCGTCCAAATCGCCAAAGGGAAGAATGTACACTAAAATCGACACGCCGAAACTCAACTGCCCAAAACCATCCCTAACCCGCGCAGTGGTATCTTAGAAAAGGGAACCAAACACCAAAGCCCCTAACACCAAAAGAAAGATCTACACAGCTCGTCCAATGTTGTAACCGACAGCGCCGTATGGCTTCTCTGCATCACCGCTTCTCCTCCAAAACTTTCTTGCAAACCAGCCCTGTTTGCGATTTTCTTCTCGTATTCCCCGCTCCCAACTTTCCTGCCTCGTTGATACTGCCGCATAAGACGCAAAAAGAGTTCTTATCGTTGGACCGGGAGGTGGCGTGAGCGCGGGACTATGACCACTACTCGGACCCGGGTCACTTGGAGTGCCCACTTCGCTGTACGAGCCCAGTCCTCCACTATTGATATAGGACAATCCCCTTCCTCTCTGCGGCGAGGGCTCCCTTAACCCCCCACTACCATAAGTGTATCTAGATGGTGATAGCGGGTCTGAATATCCCCGAGGATGTGCAACAGACGAGATCTTAGAGCTCGGTGCAGAGGGCGCCCAGTATGGTAGCATCCCTTGGCCTGATTGTCGCAAGCGTCGTTTAATGGATTGGCGACGGATATACTTGCGAATAGGACCAGTGAACGCGAAGGCAAGGACCGCAATAGCAACAAACATAAAGGCGAGAAAGAAGTAGACCCAGTTTTTTCGCCACCTGTAGGGAAACGGAAGTTAGTTTTTTGATAATGATTATAGGAGGAGAAAATGTACCAGTTAGCAGCTTTCTCCGCTTGGGGGTCAGTTTTACTGTCGGTATACGTGGAGTTAGAGTCGCCCAAGTGGTCCTTATTCTTCACAGTCTCTCCATCACCCTCCTCCTCCGGAGTCCCACAGGTCCTAGCTAGAAACGCTAAAACTCTATCCCTTTCCTCCTTCGTTGTGCAGGAGTTGTCGCATCCCCACCCTTTAGGTTTCGATGAGACGAACCCAGTATCACAGAAACAATCCACGCGGTCCCGTCCCGGCGGACACTCGTATTGCGCCGAGTAGAGGTCCATACAATCGTGTGCGCAGTCGGGGAGACCTGTGGTGTCATTGAATACGAGTATGTCTTGAGCCTGGACTGCGGCCGGAAGGAGATATACGAGAAGGAGAATAAAGGGTATAGTTTTCCGTTTTCGTATCATTGCAATGCGATAAAGTACCGATGAACTGGAAGCCCGACAAACCACCCGCGATATCAAAGAATAGTAATAGGAAGACGCTCAAAAGCAAGAACAAAAGTCGGGATGCGTCGAATACCGGGAGTAATGATCACTTGTTGTAGTTATTAGACCCCTTTATTTTATCTTCTGATTGTTGTACAGAGACGAGCATGGTGATGGACAAAATGAAGATAGCAAAGTGCATTCGTTCGAAGTGACTGGTGTGGCTGAGTGGTCTCTGGTTGGTGGATAGTTGCAGCAAGTACAAGATACAAGCGACGTCTAAGATGATCGTGGTAGGTAGAGCTGAGTACCAGGGGGCCTAGAATCGTAATTAACCTAGCCTGAGGGGCGTCAGTTTGCTGTGATATGCGGAGAAGATACAAATTGTTACCTGCAGGCTGTAGGGAGTATCTTAGTACTGTAGGACCCATATTTTTAGTAGATTCAATTCTTTCTGTCGGTTTTTGGAATTGAGATCGCGACTTGAGCTAAGTTTAGGTTGTTCGGCAGCTGCTGCCAAGGGTTAATCTTGGCTTGTCGAAAACTTGGCTCATGACTGTTTTCTTTGCACTCACCTGAGAGTGCTCATATGCTCGCTTTCACTCTCACCTCAGAATATGGTCATTCGCCCATTGAACACACATCAGCACTGCAAAAGGTATGCTTTCCTCTGATATCCCTCAATCTTCTGCGTTCTGCCACTTTATGATGAGAAAAACTAGAGAAATGGAATTCCTCGATCTCGATGGCAGTAATGCCTTCTGATGATTTTTTAGTTTTGATACCCTGACTTGTCCTCGATTTGCACATGCTCAATCACTCTGCCCTGCCTCTGGTCTTCTTTTACTGATCCACAAAGGTTTATAGATATCACAGCCAGTCTCAACACTTGTTGACCACATGGTTTTAGGTATGAGATATAGACAAGCGCATCCAGCACATGTTAAAGAGTCTTTCAAGAACGATGAGAATGCTATGCTCCTACAAGTTCTGGGAAGTGGAAACAGCCACATTTACATACTAGGCCTCCTCCCCCGGCGTATAGCATAGTAACGAGATATGTGTATTATCATCTTACCGGCTCAATTGTGATATCTTCGATTGAATCTTCCATCACATGACTTCCCTTTCAGTCCCAACAGTTGTGATCCCTCCGCCAGGCTTGGTAGTGCTCTTGCTTCAATAATTTACATCACGAATTTACGCAAGTCCATTTCGGGCCTTTACCGGCATGAAAGCTGAAATCAGTTGATATCTTCGTCAACTTTGAAAATGCCGGGATATTTCCAGCTTTCCCACAGACAAGGCTGCAGATCAGCATTAGGTTCACTTAGACTCTAGGTTTAGCGGTACGTGAAACTCAGACTCTAGGTTCAGCCGAACAGGAAACTTAAGTAGGCTCTAGATTCAGCGCCACGGGAAACTTAGGCTCTAAGTTCAGAGGCATGGGAAACTTAGGCTCTAAGTTCAGAGGCATGGGAAATTCAGACTCTAGATTCACTGGCAAGGGAAACTCAGATACTAGGGTCAGCGGCTTAGAAAACTTTAGGTCTGGACATAGGAAGCTTGTAGTACGTTGGAAGGTTTGGGAGCGTAGAAAGCTCTGGGAGTGTACTCTACACGGTTTCAATTGTTCTATCTACCTACCTATCTATCTATCCATGGACGGTAATTCTAGGTTTACTGAGAGATGGTGCTCAAGTGCATTTGGAAATGGAGGCTAGCTACGATGCTTAAGTGCACTTAGAGACAGGTGCGGGCTAGATACGTTCGATCTATGCTAGCATCGAGGGAATGAAGCATAGTCAGTCGCAGGCCGCAATCGTCCACCGAACCTTAATGTTCCATCGATAGACTTGGGGACTAAGCGCTGGCTGGAATCATCCAACGGAACCTCAAATGAGCATTTAAGTTTGCCATCGCAGCTCACATTAGCCATCTCAAGCTAGTCGAGAGCCTGCTCCCAATGGGTCCATCTCCACCATCTCTACGGTTTCCAGTCTGTCTCCGGTCAGCTCAGATCGACCATCTCCAGCTAGCTCACGGTGAGTCCATCTCTACCATTTCCAGATGCTCCTAGAGAATCCATCTCTACCGTTTCCAGCATGCTCCTAGAGAATCCATCTCTACCATTTCCAGCATGCTCCCAGGCAGCTCAGATCAACCGTTTCCAGTTTGCCCCCAACGAGTCCATCACTACCGTCTCCAGCATTCTCCCAGGCAGCCCAGATCGACCATCTCCAATCACTCCAGATCGATCGTCTCCAAATGCATCTCCAAGTGCACCTCCAAGTGCACCTGTGCTCCAGTCTCCAAGTGCACCCTTCTCCAAGAACACTCAGGCTTGAGTACCGTCTTCAGCCAGCTCCCGTTTCCATATGCACTTAAAGATAGCGAATATCATATTGCCGTATATGCGATCCAGCTCAGTGTATATATGAAACAAAACCCATTACGCATTATAGGCGCGAAAGAAGACCGCCTGCGATTGGAGAGACGCTGCGAAAGGCGCCAAAAGGAAACCGCCTGCGAATGGAGAGACTGTAAAGGGCTGCGAAAGGAGATACACGCTGCAAAAGCGATGGAAAGCTGGAAAGTTCACGGAAAGGGCTGCAAAAGGTTGGGAAAGGGCAAAAGTGGAAAGCCGGAAAGTTGACGGTGCTTTCCGAAATTCGCGCGAATTTGAAAGCAGCCCGGAGTTCTGTGATGTATCCTCCAACCACCACCACCACCACCACCACCACCACCACAACACAACTACTGTTTCGTCCGTGCCAACTCGTCCTCAGTACCATAAACCACTGCATAATTTAACACGAAGTCTCTCCACATACACAATGCCCTCAGAGCTCCACACCTCTCGGACGCGAAAATGGCTTCTCTCGAGCCCCCCTGTAGAATGGGCATCAACACAGCTAAAGGAGCTCTTCATAAACTCAGTTAGGCAAGGGCCAGTGCCGCAGCACGTCGCCTTCGTCATGGATGGTAACCGGCGGTTTGCGCGCAAGAACCATATCGAGACTGTGGAGGGGCACAACATGGGCTTTGAGGCATTAGCAAAGGTTCCATTCCATTACAGCTCTCCCAACCCAAACTCCATATGCTTATAGAAGGGGTGGATGGATGGATAGATCCTAGAAGTCTGCTACAAATCTGGCGTAAAAGTCGTTACCGTATACGCATTTTCAATCGAAAACTTTAAACGGCCGCTACATGAAGTGAACGCGCTTATGGAGATCGCAAAGATCAAGTTGATCCAGCTGTGTCAGCACGGAGATTTGATGGAGCGCTACGGAGCGAGTCTTAGGATTCTTGGTGAGCGGGACTTGGTGCGGCCAGATGTGCTAGAGGTTATCGATGAGGCCGTCGAGATGACCAAGCACAACGAACGGTATGCATGCTCTCTCATCCTTTCCTTCTTCTTTGGGGTAGTGGATACTGAGAAGAGACAGCTCAATCCTAAATGTTTGCTTCCCTTATACATCCCGCCACGAAATCGCCTCCTCGATCCGCGACATTGTCTCTCTCAGTACCTCCGCGCCGCCTGTACCACCGGGCTCCCCCTCCCTCAGCGACGATTCTACATCCTCCGAGGAAACCGCTACGCCAGGTCTTACCGACTTTGAATCGATCACACAGGAGACTCTTACAGACCACCTATTCACAGCAGGATGTCCTCCGCTAGATCTACTTGTCCGCACTAGTGGTGTGAGCAGGCTCAGCGACTTCATGCTGTGGCAATGCCATAAAAATACGGAGATTGTGTTTATAGACTGTCTTTGGCCGCAGTTTGATATCTGGAAGTTCCTACCGATATTGGTAGATTGGGGGGTGAAGAGAAAGAGGATGGAGAAGATGGGGCTTGTGGAAGTGAGGCGGGAGGGTGCTAGGAAGGATGCTGAGTTGAATAGCGACCGACAGAGGGAGTTGGAAGAGAGGAGAAGGGCAAGGGTTAGCACATTTTAGAGCTATTGGGTACATCATAGACGCAGATTTTAGTATTTTGTCGTGGGTGTTACTTTTAATAGATTCTTTGCTTTGGTTGTTTGGGGTACTGATTTATATCATGTTGTTTGGTGGCCAATGTTAAATGGTCAATAGATACTAAGTATATCGTATACCTGATCTCGTAAACCAGCCCCTTCCTAAGGAGCGGAACGAGCGTCAAAGTCTGGGTACGAGATCATCGTATACCTGAACTTTAGACAGCTTTACGCTCGAGGAATAATCTGCAGTTGATTTGCGTCTGGCTTTCGCGTAAGTCATTAGGTGTCACCCGGAGTTCCTAACCTATTCAACCGATGCGATCAACCTAAGCAACTCTGCTGCGAACCCCTAAGAAAGCCCGCTGCCCTGAAATATGGGCGTGGTGAATAATCTGCATAAGTCTAGCAAGCAGCAAACCAGATTTTGGGTGGCAATGAGCGTTACCGCGAATGCAGTTTCGACTAGCATTAATATTCTTGAGTCGCCGTACGGTGGGTGTTGTTTAGTGGCAGGATGTGCAGCGCAGTGGTGCATAGTGAATGTATCCTCGGTCTCAAAAGCTCACGTCTCCCCGTTGAGTATCACCGGGCATCTCCTCCTCGTCCTCGAGCACCCTTCCATTCATCCCAATGCCAGGACCAGTACCCACAAACTCCTCTACCCATTTCACTGTCTTTGCAACCTTCCTCTCGGCCAAAATAGTCTCATCCCACTTTCTCCTCCACCTCCGTCGCTCCTCAGACCCTTCACATCTAACCCTATGCACCATCCACACGGCACTTCCGCCACTACTCCCCACTTTCCATGTGGCTCCAAATACCAGATCTTTCCACACTCCTAGTCTTAGGTTCTTGACAACAATCACATCCTGCACTCTCAGCTCCTTTACCACCGCCCTGAGTTCCATCTCATCGACACTCTTAGGGCGGGGTTCAAGCCAAGCGTCAATACGGAACGGGGCATGAGTTGGATCGCCCACAGTAAGAGTAATCACTTGCACCTTACGGCCAAACCTAGTGGTCACCATGCGCGGCTCCGAGATGGAAAGAACTGCGACGAGAGCGGTAATGCTGAGGGAGTTTGTTGGTGCTTTGGTTATGATGTGGGAACGTGGAAGGTCTTCAAGGTCGGTGAGCGTGACGAGAGGCGGTATCGGGGGGCGGTCGGGGTCTTGGGTGGGGTTTAGGAATGAGAGATCTTGGGTTGTGAGGAAAGTAGTGTCGCCGGCATCCTCGGAGTAGCCTGATAGGTCCAGGGTTTCGTCTGCACGGGATGGTTGAGAAGTGGAAAGAAAGTACGAGTGGTCGTCGATACTTTCCGCCGATGGCAGTGGTGTTGCATATTCTTGTGGCGTACCGGTGCTATATGAGTTTTGCGTAAAGCCGGTTTTGAGACTCTTTGAGGAGCGGTGGAGGACACGCCAATTAGGTCCGCTCGCGGAGGAGGACGAGGTGACCGAGGAGATGCGCGGAGGAGATGGTGGTGTGTCGATTAGAGTGCTCATGTCAATTCGGTCAAGCGACGGCGCACCGAGGAAGACTATCCATTTCCCCATCCTCTTGGGTATTTGTGATGAAGAGAAGGTGCTTAGTGCGAGTGGTGATGATGGGGTTTGGTAGGACGATGGCAGGTTGGGACTCAGGGTCTTAAGGATAGCGCCCGGGTCGTGCATCTGTCCGAGTTCCTGGACAGTTTTCCGGGTCATAATGAAGCAACGTGTTGTCAGGATTAGCGGGGAGGGATAGTGTTTGTTGTTGTTAGCGGATGTTGGCGGAGGAAGAGGGGACGTGAATCAACTTAGCGTGGTTTCTGTCAAGGCGGGGATGAGCACGCATACAGGTACGTCGTAAATAGGGCTCCGGCATTGGAACGCAAAGGAAAGCAACTGCGACAGCAGCTGTCAGATGGATTTGACATGCGGCGGCCTTGAACCCTTGAGGAAAAAACACTTCTGACTCCGATAGTTCTCGATTGCTTTGTTCTGTTATTCTACACATCAACAAGACGGCAGAGCAGCAGCAGGCAGAGTCCCATAATTTAGCCTTGCTGGACTTCGTCCCTTTCCTTAGTCGGTTTCTGGTGCATGGTGCGATGATGATGCCCCTGCGGTGCTTGGTGGTTGCTACGGCAATGGCGGGGAGGTGTTGGTTGTGCTGGCAGGTAAACAATGCAAGTCCATAATTGCATCCCTCGACGCTGATAACCCCAAGTACTCCCCAATCCGAAATGATTATTTGATTCTCCCACCTGAACTTTTACGCCATCAGAGAGGGAGGGGTAATCCTTCTGTCGCTTTCTTTCTTTGTTTCTTTACTGCCAGATTATACGCCAGGTTTGCTTTAATTCTCCCCCCCAACATTGCCGTTTCATCGATGCTGAGCTTCTGCTCCCTCTCTCAGCTCCACTATCTTTGCCCTACAGCTCGCCACCGTCGTTCTCTCCTCGCCTAGAGTGCATTGGCTAGCACCATGGCCACAAATGCCTCAGTAACACCGGCCGCACCTTCAAATCCGTATACGCAAGGACACAAACGCTCGAAAACTGCCATACTGAAGGCAATTGTGTCTCCCCACAAGGGCCACAAGAAATCTGCTTCGGTTTCGCAAGACGATGGCTCGAGTTCAAATCCTCTCAATAGCTACATGTTCAATCCCAATGTACCACCGCAGCTACCACCGATCGACACATCGGCACCTCTTCTGCCTCCGTTGGACTTGGAACCGCCGTTAGCCCCATTCGCCCGGGAAGAAAGAAAGAAAAGACTACACAAGAAATCATTGTCGTCTATATCGCTTTCATCTATAATGTCTAGAAGAGATGATTCTCCTCCTAGCGTGCCGAGTTCGCCTTCTCGGGGAAGTTTTGATATCTCTGGTGCTTTGCGAGATCTTATGAGCCAGAACCGCGGAAATGTCGATACACCCCCGAGCCCGCAGAAACCAAGTCACTCGAAAAAACCGTCCAAGAGCAAAAGTGCAATTGATATCAGTCTCTTACGACGGGGACACGACAAGAAGGAAACGAAGCCATTCGTTAAGGATAACAAAGAGAACCGACAACCCTACCGTGAACCTCTTACTCCTCTTTCGCCCAGGAGTATACATGGTTTATTCACTCGGGATCCCGTTCACATGGATACCCGAGCAGAAGAACTGTTTGCACCGCCGAAAATCTATTCTGGAGCATCCCGACCTAGACTTACTCCGAATGGTTCCGATTCGTCTATAAATATCGTTACGCGGCCTCGAACCTCGATATCGTCTGAAGATAGGCCCAAAAGCTCCCGAAGACGTGAGACAGAGGAGCTCATGAAGAGGTACACACCAACAGAGTACACACCCGCAAGTCAGAAGAGCTTCTTTGGAAACCATGAGCCTGCACTTCTCAAACCTTCGGAGCGCGATAGTCGTCGCGATAGGTCTAAAAGCCGTGAACCAAAGGCACGTCCAAAGAGTGAATTCATTCCTTCATCGACATCCAATCAAACGGGATTCTCAATTGCTACACCTAGACAGAGCTACGAAAGCCGAAGGCCAGATGTGAGAAATCTTCCGGACCCGCCAAAGGAAGCAAAGGCTTCTCCTGCAGGATCATATTCCAGTAGCAAAAAAAGCAGCAAACGTGCTACTGCTGGGCTAGACTTAGCTGGGATAGATACTGCTTTCGAAGCACTGCTTGTAAGTGCTTAGTCATTGGTAATCACTCGTTGAAATTTGTGCTGACGATGATGGCGACAGGAGTCTCGTGGAGTTCCAGAAAACATGAAGAACAAAATGAGAGCACTGGATGTGAGAGTCAAGCAGGAGTTTATACACAAGGAGAGGCAAATGGGGAAGCCCGAAAAGGAATGTTCAACACCGACACCCATAACATCTGGACTGGGAATTTTCGGAAAACGGCCGAAGACAGCAGGTGCGGGAATCGAAACCCGACAAAAGAAAGATAACGGTGTAATGGATCCTCCCGGGAGCCCGAGTAAACGATCGAGACCCAGAAGCAGGACGTTCGGTTCCAGCAAAGATAAGGATGTTGTTACAGCTCCCAACTCCCCCACGAAACGACAGAAGAATGGTGAAGACAGATTCGTCAAGGGCAAGCTGCTGTTTCCGCCGCACTCTACGTCGGCAATCCCCGGTATTGGACCACCATCACCGGCCGCAGTCGCTACCCTCCAGCCTGAGGAATGGGTAAAGTGGCTCAAGGAAGCAGGGCGGAGAAAAAATTTCGGCCATGGATTATTCGCAGAGGATATCGAGATGCCTGAATATGAAAAACACATGCAGGATGTGGAGGTTGCGGTTATACATAAGCTTCGATTAGTACTTCGCAACGAAACACTTCGATGGGTTGAAGCGTTTACGAAGCTGGGGGGTATGGAAGCAATCTGGACTATGCTTGAGAGAGTGCTCGGTGTGGAATGGCGGGAAGAACATGAGGATAACATTCTGCATGAGCTTTTACTCTGTCTGAAAGGACTGTGCACAGCCTCGCTTGCTTTGCAGAAACTTGCTGAGATGGGATCCGTCATCTTCCCGCGGCTTCTCGATTCCCTCTTTGACGAGGAAAAGAAAGGCCCCTCGGAGTTCACCACTCGAGGGATAATTATTTCGCTCCTCTTCGTACATCTCCAAACGTCACCGGCTTCCCAACGCCCCTTACGAACTCGAAGAATCCTCTCCTACCTTGCCGATAAAAAGCTGGACCCGAAGAAGCGACCCTTAGATTTCATTGAGGCGGCACATGTCAACCGACCCTATCGGAGATGGTGCAAAGAGGTCGTCAACGTCACAAAAGAGGTGTTTTGGATCTTTCTTCACGGCTCAAACACAGTACCGGTTCTTCCTCCCGTTTCAACATCTCTTTCGTACGCGGAGCGCAACTTTCCCCAGGAGCGACCACCCGTCCCTGCAGCTGCCCACGTTGGCGGTGTCGAGTGGGAAGCGACTTCGTATCTTGCTGCCCACCTCGACCTCCTCAACGGTTGTGTCGCTTCATTAGCCACCAGGGAGGAGCGTAACGACCTCAGAACCGACCTCAAAAACTCGGGCTGGGAACGTGCAATGGGTGGTGCGCTACGTACATGCAAGGAGAAACTCCACACGGCTGTGCATGAGGGCCTCAAGACTTGGGTTCGTGCCGCTTCAGAGGATGAGTGGTACGTTGGCGATGTCAGGTTTGGGCCCAGAGTGCAACACAGCAGGCCGGCCAGCCCAGTCAAGCCCAAGAAGAAGAAAGAAGATGCTCCCCCGAGGCTGGAATTGGCGCTGGACCTTGGTGAGAGTCGCCATAGGGACAAGACCCCAGGGCTTTCCGCCGGGTGGGAATACTAATGATTCTTAACCTTTTTATGTCTTATGTTTATGAGTTTTTCCTTTTTATTCTCTTTTGTATTGGGGGCAAAGACGGTTTGATATCCGGTATTGATTGGCATCAGCATGACAAAGCAGCATCAGCATGTGTGGGGTTCTTTCAGTCTCTTTTGCGCGCGAGTGATTAGGGAGAGGATCGTTGTAAAGAATGGAGTTGTGATATGAAGATGAGTTGGACATGTAGAGCACGGAGCCATAGCGGGGGGAGGTGGTGGTGGTGGTGGCATGTGTGTCTTTTTTAGCCTGGGTGGGTTCTCTCTACTCTCCAGACTAAAATTTGTCTCGGGTCGCGTTCTTTTTGTGTCTCTCTTCACTTTTTCTATTATTCTAGATATCACAAGACGGAATGAATGGAATGAATTGGAATGGGAGAGATCGGGGTAAGGTTTTAGGTAGGCGGGCGTTTTGCTGTATATGATGATTGATGGTAACGAATAAAGTGTACTCATAAAGTTGGTACTCGTTTATACTACACATTACAACTACACTTGCAATTGGTCCTTTTCTTTTTTGGGGTACTCTTACGTGAGTTATGAAATGATAGCGGAAGTGAGGATGCAATACAATGTGAATGGAGTTGGTGGGGTATATCCACCGTTGCATATATAGATCGTCAGCCTTTGTAAGGCTTATGAGCTTCAGCTGGGCTGATGGAAGTCATTTGGGAGTCAGCTAGATATGGACAGCTGAGTGCATATGCATGCATACAAGGCATATGCGGAGTACTGTATATGAGCATACAAGTTCCCACGTAGATACAATCAATCATCACATTCAACATCCACTCAAGATTCGAGCCGGGTAATGGATTGTGATTCATGACGACTTCCTGGAAAGTGGCAAACCCTTAGGGATATCCCCGGGGTTATCTTGGTCTCGAACGCTGCGAAGTCACCTCCAAGGCTAGGGGTATCTGCTATCTCCCCGCCACGGATCATGGCGGGTGAGTGAGGGATGAGAAGGTAAATTGCCATGCACGGCTTAGAGTAACGGCATAGACACATTTACAGCAGCACACATTCTCCACCGTCAAACTACGTCTGGTGGCCTCTTCAGACCTAGTACCGAGTAAAGGCTATCTTTTATTGATAGGCAAGAAGAAAAAACGTTAGGGCCGAGCGAGGGAGCTAGACGCAATGGAATCATTGCAAAACAGCCCATGTGCACCCTCTCGGCCGTTAAAAACACATCGGGTGGCTTTTTCTCCCAAACCCCAGCTGGTCCCAGAGCCCAATGCCGAGTAAGGGCTATCTTTTCTTCTGTCCAGTGCCAAAAAAAAGGTCGGTACCGAGTGAGAGCATGAGATGTAAGGGATCATCGTAACATGAATGCAATCTGCCAGCATCAGCACCTCGGACTATGACGGATAGGAGGTGCGGACCGCCACGCAAGGGCCTTAACACAAGGAAAAAAAAAGTTAGTGTCGAGTGAGAGTTAGAGGCGTAGTGGATCATCGCCACAAGAGTGCAATGCGAAAACTTCTTTCTACCGTTCTTCTCCTTCTCCTTCTCCACCCGGCACTCCCGCAGCTCATTGAAGTTGCCCGCCTGTACTGTCCTCATTGAGCAGGCGGTCAGTCGTCCGCAAAGCTCAAAGCTGAACGCGAGGTGCCGGGGGGTACGAAAAGAAAAGAAGGAATTCGGATGAGTGAGGATGAGTGTAACGAGCTGGTCAAGGTTCGTTACGACATTTCGAGCGTGACTGGGGTTTCCGCCATCGGCATGTCCAAGAGAAGAACAAACCCTCTCGGACTGACGCGTGACTTCTAGCTCGGCACAGCGCTCGAAAGGCAAGGATTGCAGTCCGGATGTGGCCAATCAGAAGCCACACGCTAAACACAAACGCGCGCCTACTTCACTGTCGCAAATGGCTGGAATTGTCCAACTGTCCAATGTAGTACAAATCAATTAACCAATTATACAAAAGTCCGGGGAGCGAAACTCCGAACCGCAGAAAAAGCAACAAGCATGTGATCGATTCAATTCGCCCCTGGCAATTGCCGCCTAAACCCGAGATATGACGTAGATGCAGAGCAAAAGCAAAAAAACCCCAGAACTTTCCAATACGCAAAACTCCAAAAAAAAAAGGCCGGTACAATAGTACAATCCAATCCGCAATGCCCTACCAACCATAAGAGAAGAATCCGCGGACTTTTAATATGTACCGGAATCTTAGAAACGTCTGTACAAGAGGGAAATTTCTGCAAAACAATCGTTACTCCTGCTCTAGCCGAGAAAAAAGCTGCCGCTAAAATCACTGTTGTCCTGTCATGAATCTATCATGAATCCACAATGGTGTTTGAGAATCACTTCCCAAAGGCGTAGTATCCGTAGATGCCGGCCAACTCAGACTCAGCCATTCCAATCTTCCTGCTTCCCCACCATTTCCCCCCCATCTTCCATGACCGACTGCCATCATCCTCCTTGATGGCTTTTACAAGACCCTCTCCGCCTGGAGTATTGCCAGGCCCGGATCGAACATACCAGCCTCGTCTATTGTCAGTGCGAACAGTCCAACCCAACCTGTTGCCAGATACCGAACGTTCCTTGAGACCATCAGTAACCTTCTCGCTGAGTTCCAAGACTTGAAGCGGGAAAGTCTCTCGGCGGAGGAGAGATTCATTGCTACTCGCCAAAATAATGTTGAGTGGCGTAACAGATGAAATTCCGTTCAAGTCAAGGTAGCGCAGGTTAGATTGATGAGGCCCGCTCTCACGTTGCTCTTGTTCATCTCCTTTGTCAAACAAGCAGTTGATATCAGCGAGAGAAAGGTCCGCATATCCTACAGAAAGTTCCTCTAGGAATGCCGATAGGCGCCGTAATTGAGGCATGTGCGACGAGTTAATCTTCGCACCGGAAAGGTTGAGGGAACGTAGGGTCTTGGGTAGGCATGGGAGCAGCTCATCCACATCTGCAGTGGATAGAAGACGGTATCTGCTGATATCGTAATGGAGGTTTAGGCAGACAAGGCTCTTCACAGCAGGATGGTTACTGAGGAAATCAACCACTGCTGGTCCTTGGAGTTTGTTGCACTTTGACAGCGAGAGATGAAGGAGTCTCGCGGTTCTTGGCAACGCATGAAGGGTACCGTCGGTGACTTGGGTGTGAGTCAAATCGAGATGGGTGATATGTTCAAGGCGTGGCAACAGAGAGGCATACACCGAAGGAGGGATGGTGGCGCATCCATGAAACCCAACTCTCTTGAGTCTCAACACGTCGGGCATGCGTGGATTGTTCGACGAAAGGACGCTCGTAATATCTTTCATAAAGCTGGGCGTAGTAGAGCCACAAAAATCAACCGCCTCAAGACGTGGCAAGTCGAAGAAAATCTTCTCCAAAACTTTTGCATCAATGTCCATGTCCATAGACTCAGACGCCAAAAACTCCCTGACCCTTGGAGTAAGGTTCAGGCAGTTGAGGAGCGTGGCAGAAGTAAGGTTTAGGATCTCCAGTTGCATTTTTCTCGTCCTTCCAAGCCCAATCGACGTGAACTGTGAAAAGTCCAACCGCCGCACAAGCTGTCCCAGTTCGGGATACTTGGTGATGTGAGCAAGGAACTTTGAGAAAATGGAGGAGTGGGGGAACGTGACACGGGCATACAGAGTCGAGAGAGTCATGTTGTAGAACGTCCTCGACACAAGGAGGCACGAAGCCAGATCTTTGTTGCGTGGGGCGTAGCCATTGGTGGGAGTATCGACGGCAAGGAGGGGAATGATTTGATCTGCAGAACCAATGTTAGAGAACACCCGGGACAATCAATCGAGGACGAATGTGCATACCAAAGATTTCTACGGGAAGCCGTTCAATTGCTGCCGCCACCCTGACATTCGAAGGCTGAGAACCGCCACTTGCCATGACGATAGAATGGTGGTTTGGATTGGGGTGAAGTGGGAAAACAAAACGCTTGTTGAGAGTAGCTGGAGAGGGAGGTTCGATGGTTGGAGTTGAGAAGGTCTGTAGGATGCCAGACGTATCGTCTTCGTCGAGATAGTGTGTAAAGTGTTCGGGCATGATGGGGGTGGGTAAACAGAAGACTTAATAGTACTCGAGGAGAGGGATAATTGAGTTACGTTGGGGGCGGTGTGAGTAACTTTCAATGATTGGCAGTCAGATTATACAAGGGATGCTGTGCTGCGTGCTGCGAGGGGCGGAAGGGATGGAGTAGGGATGGGATGGAGGGGAGCGGGCTTGATGGTGATGGTGGTGGAGGTGTATTCTCAGACGGTGGAAGATGCGAGGAATGACGACGGGATCAGACCTGCCGGGTGCGCTGCCATACCAAAGCCGTGCTAGATTGCCAAACCATGCATGAGATGGCGCCGCATGGCAGGACTGCTGCTCACTGCGCTGCACATTGTAGAGCAGTGTAGAGTGCCTCTACACCAGGAAAAAGAAAGCATATTTTGAAAATCCTGCAATGGCCTGCCCACCGGCTAGAATGCCCAAAGCGATGAACTGTGACTAATAGAAACCTACGAACATCACACGTGCACCCTCACGGACACCAAACTCTTCACCACCGCCAGCTGACTGACGACGATGGGAGAAAGGCTGCTGGCATCAGTGGTGACTGTTTGCGGTGGCGTTGCGTCATCAATCGCTCAACCTCTCGAGCGTGAGATGGCTGCAGAGGGCAGTCTACCCATCCCATCCCATCCGTGAGCTTCGAACAGAGCGAGAATGAGAGGGAATAAGGTTTCTATGGGCCAACACAGTATAAAGTTTAGCTCGAGCGCAGCATGGCAACCTGGAAGTGTCTCGCCCAGTCCCAGTTCGCAGTCCCCAGCACTGCAGTCCCAAGGTTATGGGTTTGATTCGGACACGATTCCACGATCCGGCTCATTCATCCATATTGCCCCCTCACTATACTCCACGCGCTGTAACATGCACCTCAGCATCCTCAGCTGCCGGGTGCGAGATTTCGGGTCCGCCGACAGAAGTTCCTCCGCATGATCGCTGCTGCTCGCTGCGCTGCGCTGGGAGTGTCAGAGCTTGAGTGCGGGAGCCCCTTGCCTTGCCCTGTCTGCCCGCATAACGTGCCGATGCAAGCAGCCATAGTCCGCATCTTGCAGCCATCCATCCCATGAAGTCGCGGTGACACCCACCCGTCCACCGGTCGCCAGGGGACTTTCTTTTTCTGTGCGCTGCTGCTGATCGACTTCCGCCGTTACACACGATGTGGACCGAGTCCGGCTTCTTTTTTTGCTCGCTCCGTGGTGACATTTCCAAATCACCTTATCGCGAGGTCGCCGAATACAAGCCTTCTTCTCGATAGATAGGGAATTTTGTCGCCGTATATATGCTAGATCAAATTCCCTCAAGACTCTTGAACATATAAAGATAGCAAGCCTCGCCCCGGTTATTTTGACTCGTGTTTCCCACTTTTTTCCAATGAGGCGAACTCGTCGCCGAAGACCCAGCACCATCTTCCCTTACGACAAAGCTCTCGAAACAGCACAATAGCTACAGCCCCGACTTCACACCCCGTATTGATCACCCCCACCAACTACTGCTATGTACCAGCGCAACAATGGAGCCGAACTGCTGCGTTTACCGACCTTCCCTCTGAGAACTGGTGGTCGGCGCGCTGCGTTGCAACAGCCAGGCGCAATTTCTATGAGCTAATAGGTTCTACCAGCTTCGAAAGCAAGCCATCCAACCGATTTGTCAATGGGGTCTATTTCACGATGCTGTCAGGCGATGGTGTTGACTTGCGCGATCAACCTGCAGCTAGCATTGGCCTAAGGCGTTTTTTCTTCCAACAATTGCAACCCAGGTGGCCATCTCCGCGGGCGCCGCTTACAACTGACGCTAAGGGTAGCTATTCTAAACAGCAAACGACAACCACCACCCAATGATTTGGCTGCGGAAGCGATCCAATTTGGAGTTTGTAACGAGTTGCAGTAGCTCACCTTTCCCCACAATATGCACACACGCCTTCTTGCCCACAGACCATCTGCCCACGGCCTAAGGAGTTCCGCTGGTCGAGACTCGGGAGTCCACTCAACGACTTTTTTGGTCGCTACTTCGTTTACCGACTACTGGGGGGACAGGTGCCTAGCCAACCACCCGGATGGATTCCTGCTTCGAGCAACTCGCGGATATATCGTTATGTAACGGTATTACTGTGGATGTCACGAGACCATCCTGGATATTCGGATGTATACGGTATGGATCATATTTCAAGGAAACCAGTTCAGTACGGAAAGTCCGCTTGGGGGGATTTCCATGGACAGCTGGATTATCACACGTGCGATATGAATATCTTTGCGTTATTAACGCGATAGATTTTCGTCGTTGACAGCAACAAGGCAGATGTACCGACCGATGTGCGGACGATCGCAACCACGAAACCCGTGGATGGATGCGGATATGGATCTCCGCCGCGCTGGCCACTATCTTTGGATGTAGTCTTTTCAACGCCGGCAAACAAATTCACAGCTCACAGTTGCACTCGAAAAGATTGGATTATCGTGCGAACGGAGCAAACGAGATATTATTGGAAAGTGCATTTGCGTTTTAGATTTTTGCCCTTGCTCAATTTACGTGTCAGAGTTGCAGTTGCACGGAAGTCGGGAAGAGAGGCGGATTATAGTTACTATTGGGGATTTCTCTGGATGGTGGAATAAGGAGACGATATGAGGTGCTCAACCGTACTCCGCAAGAATAATACCCCAAAACGGGCAGGAACGCACTGTTAGCTGTGCTTCATTTCATGATACTACATGCCAACGTGCAGAATATCGCTGTGTGAGACATGGTATATCACTCCAGGCAGACGCAACATCGAACCCATCCGCACACTTCCCCTGCAGAGAATGAAGCTACGTAGTATGCCACGCAATTGGTTTCAAGGCCTTGTGCCAAACCTCGGACGGCTGAACACCGTCCCCGGGGATTCACCCGAACATCGGCCGGCTGTCTCCGCCGCCTCCGCCGCCGAAAGTCTGGGGTACCCTACTCCATTTAATTACCCCAGATAGTGGGACAAGGCCATACCCAGGATACTTATGGGCTGCATAAAACGGCATAAGGAGGTGTAGCGGAGGGTGGGGTAGGAGAGGGTGGAGAGGGTAGGAGAGTAGGGTAGGGGTACGGGAGTAGGGGGCAGGGTAGGTAATGGGAGGGTAGGGAAGGGTAGGGGTGGGAGCTAACGGTGCATAGGGGGAGCTAATTGTGGGGAAGAAAGACCGCAGTTAAGACCGCAGTTTTCGGCCTTCTCCAGATGCGACTGGAGAGCCATCAATCGGATACACGCCTGTTTTTGTCAGCAAGATCGAACTATGGGGTACGTGTGGGGACGAGGGAGAGCGTTATTAAAGACAACTCGCGGGAGTGAAAGGTGCACCCCGCAGCAGGCCAGTGATGTTTGCATACCCGGGTCAGCTTTGTTTGTGTCTCTGTATTGCCATCTCTGATCTTCTCTCCTCCACTCCCCCACAACTTCCACCACCGCAGAGCAAGCCGTCAACCCGGGAGACCCACGCCCCGCTGCAGGTTCGTGACAATATCCCCCCGATGCTACTTGGGACGAGATAGACACATGGCTCTTTGGACGACAGATCTCGTGGATCCTGGGAATAGAAGTGGGGCGATGCTTGCTTGACGGGGAAGGCAATAACCCAGGCTTTCGATCAGAATGTCTAGAAATCCCGCGCTTTATATGAAGGGCCAAGCAGCACCGCTTCCTCATTCTCTACATAATCCCCCCCCCCCCAAACGTCTATATTTCGCTGGCGTACATGCATAGAGGATCTCGACATACCGCCCGTGTGTAGGCTCACGAAAAGATTCTGGTGCTGCCCGGGATGAGATGGGGCAAGATGTATGAAGGATCCGGGACACGTGTCTCTTCGAGCAATAGATCTCATGGGTGCGAGGTTCTAGGAGTCTCGTTAGGTTAATGTCCCGGGAGGTAGACAACGAACGTGGCCGTGGGGAAGAAAGGTCGCAGTTCTCCCCATTAGTTCAATTTCTGGGATTGAGCTGGGGGATGGAGACGGTTGGCGGGGTATAGTTCTAGAACTATCACACCCCGAAACTAGGGGCTGAAATGCTATTTTTGTAGCAAGTTAAGAGAGCAGATAGGGTGTTCATGTTTGGGCGCAACCTGGTTCGGCTTCGAAAGTAGGTACCTCTACTTCCGGGGACGCTCAGACATTACTGGGCAACTGTCATCTCTGATCTCCTCATCTCACCCTCCAAACTTTCACTACTGCACAGCACGCCGGTCGTTTCTACAGCATGCCATTAGTACCCCTGAACGCTGAGTTTGAGGGTCAACGTTCAGTTGCAGGTTTATAGCAGATCCCTAGTACTCTTTGGACGCTACGGAGCTAAATGGGGGGCGAGGTGTAATAAGGAGATCTCGTGGGGCACAGGCCCCGCCCGGGATCTTGGGAATTGAATAGAGTTACTGTACTCTAGAGATAAACAACGAACGCCACCTTCTCTGGCACGCAGCTTGCAGATACAGTCAGAGCGTAATAAAACAGGACACTGTACTCTACATGTAACATGTTTTAGCTTTTCTCCTCTTCCCCTTAGATGCTGATCTGATTCAGTTCGTTCACTACTCTTAATCTACGTGTCTGCAAGCAAGTATCACCTCGACCCAGTTCATGCACTTCCTAGTACAGTATTTGCATAATGATAAGAGGAGAACCCGGGGCACGAGTCTAAACACCCGCAATATGGGGTACCGGTGTAGAAACTACACGGTAAAGGGTCCAGAAATCCCGCAGAAATCCCTACCCCATTGTATTTATGGGTTGATTTGAAGCCGGTTTTGCCCGGTGACGTTTTCAGGTAACAGCTTTCAAGATCCCAGTTCTGCATGCCCTTCTGGATGAGTGAACACTCGATGCAGAATACCAGTTCCAGAGATAGACAAGGAGAAAGCGGTGTAGTTGTACTGCAGCCGCTTGCGTCATAGAATATCATTCATGTTGTCTTGAGGGCTGCTCTCGGCGACAACTTCACTTTGCCAGATTTCGTCACAACATCTTCTCGTTGGGTCTCGATAACAAGGGCTGCCACGGTGATAGCCAGAAGTACAACAACTGGCTTGCTCGATTCATTGCTGGACTGGCCCACCGGAAAGTTTCAGTGTACGCAAAAGTCGTACTCTAAAACGTCGGGCGAACTAAGCTGATTTCTGAAGCCAAAACCAAAATGCTAGCAACCTCTAGGACAGAACTTGAACCACCCCAAAGACATCGACATGCCACCGATTCCGCTATCCGTAGAAATTTCCAGGCTGGCTGTTAATCTCGTGGAATTCCCATACTCCAGGCATGACAAACTCTGACCCTAACGAATACAACCCCTCGGGGTCATCCAAAAGACCAAGAACCTCCAACTTTACCGGCTAACTCGACTGCTGAGAATACTGCTACTGGTGCCTCAGTACCGGGAATAGGAAATAAGAGAGAAGTCGCTTCCTAATTTTACGAGTATGGGGTGCATTTGTCGAGGGATAAGCAACTATTGGAAGTGTACCTTGGGTAGCTTCTCTCTCCTCAGGCTTCACCCACGAGATTATGATGGCGTTCAACCGATAGTAATAGGTCCCGAATAAAGAACTTGGTCGCATATCAGCGAGCAAGCTTAGAATGCTATCATTGAATCTATCGAGTTTCTGAGGAACTGGGAGAATACAGAATTGATTACTTTGTGGTCTGCATTGAAAGCATTTATAGAGAAGAATCAATTGGGGGTATCGTTGGTTAGGTTCCTGTTGTTTCCTGTTGTTTCCTTTGAACTCCTCCGATCCAGATCTTCTGTACCGTTTGCCGGTGAAATAAGGGGTTATACCTATTGAACGGTCAGTAGTGGGATATCGATTCTAGTCCTGTACCTTATATCTGAGTGGATCCAATAATCAATAGATTGTTCGAATCACACACTCGAAGGAGGATATTTACTTACATATTTGCCACCCATCCTTTGATTCATCATGCAGCACAACACAACTACTGTACCAAAAAAGCCCCGTTTATTGATGCCGAGTTAATGCTGTATTAATGTTGAATTCTTTATAAATGTATACATTGGCTGAACTTGTGGGGTATTTCGGAATTTGCAACAATATCAATTGTTTTGAATGTGGGATCAATTTCACAATAATGTAGCACAGAAGACCACATTAGATGGTATATTGATGCCACATTGATGCTGGATTGCTGTCATTCAAAATGATGTGCATTGAGTTAAATAGTAGAGTTATACTATATTACTTCCACATGAGTATATTTCGCAAATGCCTGCACACGCTTGCACACGCCCGCACACGCCCGCGCATGCCCAATGGCTTGCCTCTAGGCCCGATGCTGCCAGCTGACTGACGTATGGTAAAAAAATATCTCTGGCATGATTTGAACCTGTTTCAGTGGGTATTTTACACACCCACTTACCACTACACTATGTATGTAGTTTGTTGAACATAAAATCATGTTAAGGCTATTTGTAGGTATACTGGTTTATTACTGTCACATCATTGTGACAAGAATGTGGAATGCCTGCCACATCTATGCAAATGCTCAATGCTGCTCAATTGACCAATATTACCCCATTCAACTAAATACCCAATCATTTACAATGTTGTATTTGCTGGTAACTTGTATTACTGTGGTATTTTGAGCTATTCCCCGGTAATTGGAATCTTAAATTTAGTAATATGCTACACTCACTGGACTCTGGGAGTCATGCTGCACTCGGGTAAATGTGGCACTGCAGTCACATCAATAGACGGGGGTTTTTTGGCATAGTACTTAACGATAAGGGAGTACCTTTAACGCTGTTTTGCTAGAGCCGATCGGATTGAGTTGGATCATCAGATTTATTAGAAAGTTTTCGGTGGAGAATGTGTTATTTTAGTAGCGGTATACTATTGGAGCGGGAATAGGTGGTCACTCGGCCGGGCTGTTCTCCTCAAGCCCGCACTAAGCGGTGGCCGACCACATTCACCACTACCACATCACTGACAATCACACATAAGCTCTTTGCCTGCGGGCTCATCGGCCCCTCTATGTTTCCTTTGGGGATGGGAATCCTAGGAAATCCTATCGGGCACATCCCCGGCACTTTTACAGTTTATGGTGGGTATGCTACGCATGCCTTTACCTTCGAATTGTAGTCACTGCAGACCCGCATCACTGCCCGATGAGGCACTATGCATGCTTTCGATTTGAAGTTTTGGAACTTCTCTAGTGGACCCCGTCTTTATCTTGGCAGAAATGGACTGTCGTCTGGCACAATTGCGCATAGATGGCCGCCGGGAGGAGCGCGAGCGCAGAGATGAGTGTGTTTGGGTTTGGAGGTGTGGAGGCTTGCAGAGACGGTTGGTCTTTGATGGAGGCGTTCGAAGGTGGAGTAGTAGTAGAAACCAGGGCGGGCAATGGAGTGGGCTTTATACCTGCTGTGAACGTGTACAATAGTGACCCTAGGTCAAGAACTGGCGGATGCTAACACGGCGGAACATTTACCGAATTACATACCGCTCTCGTCTTCTCTCTTCCTGGAAAGTATGCTGTTCTCGGCCCAGCTGAACTGATTTCGGCTACTGGGCTGGCTAAAAATATAAAGTGGGCAATAACTATACGGCAGACTTAAACTAGTAGACGATCTGCATTAAGTGCTTCATCAGGATACATTCTCACTTGAAAGTGCACCCGCCTGTTTGATACCATTATGGACAACTGAACGGTGGTCAGAGATTGCCACATTCAATACCATAAGTTCTTTCCATGGTAACTATAGTCTTATTTTGGTCATTTGAGACTAGGCTCTAGGAGGTATAGGATTGGTTACAGTGGCAGAAGTCGCTTACTCTTTTAGCCACTCGCTATACATTTTCATTAGCGCGTAGCCACCACGGCGTATACATGTCGTCTGACGAGATTACCGGCGTCTCAAATGAGATGTTGTCTCAGTAGTCGAAAGATCGGGCCCGACAAGGTGTATTTACTAGTAATACTTCGCTATATATTATTGCTCCCACTTGATATATGAAGCTAGAATGTTGCATAACACCTATCTGCAAGATCTATGCAGATAAACTGAAAACTAGACTTCCTTTTAATAATACATTATATATACTTATAAGACCCCTCATGAACAAGTACAATTAAAGCTCCTTGCCTGCCCTATTACCTCATCATCTACGTTCCCGTCCAACGGGCGGATCGGCACCCTCGCACCCGGTCCCTCTTCGGGTTCAGCTAGGATAATAAATTTATTGTAGGTGCAATTAAAGTCTGAGTATGACTTGCAGTCTATGCCTAGGTCGGGATTGCGGTCGCGATGAGAGACCCATCTAGCTGGTCTCATAAGCCGAACGCATTGATCCGAAGGCGGAAAATCGTATGGCTTCTAGCATGGTCCGTCCAATTCACTGCAGAACTCGATTTCCGTGGGACATGATTGCGCATAGACGGTTACCGAGAAGAGCACTCGGCGGGGACAAGAGTGAGGCGCATGGTGGTGTTTGGGTTTGGAGGTTTGGAGGTTTGGAGGTTTGGAGGGTTTGGAGGGTTTCGAGGGTTTGAAGGTTTATGCGTGGTTTGCAAGGTGATTTGCGAATAGTTTTTATTTGATGGAAACGTTCGGTGGTGATGTATTGTAGACCAGAGCGGACGATGGGGTATGCTTTATACTTGCGTCTTGCAGTAAGATCATGTACTATATTATAAGATATAAGTTAGTCCTCAGTCAAGAACCAGCGAATATTAACCCAGAAAAGCGTACCAGTTGAATCACGCACTTGCCCTCTTTTCTCTTTCCTGGAGAGTATCCCGTCTCCGACCCAGCCGATCCAATTTCGGCAAGCTGATCCGTCATCCAGTGAGATATTGTTTCGGTAGAGTTCGGACCTGATAGGAAGATTTGGGTATTCATAGTCGGCATTCACTAGCGGGATTCGACACATCTATAGGACTAAAGGATTGTTCAGCTGCTGACTAGCAAAGAGGCGCTTCGGAGATCGTTATGGTTGTCGGTTAAGCAGCGTCTCATCTGCAAGGACCAGCAGCATTCGTTGAGATCCTCTCATTGTGAATGTGTAATCGAGTCCTCTAAAAATTGGGAATAAGGGATGTATGTACTCGTGGAGAGAGGTGCAAATGGTTTTAGACGACCTTCAAGGAGTAGATTAAATGCTTGGTTGGGAGAAGTATACAACGGCAGTCTCGGGCACTAGTACACCGAGAGCAGGAGAAAACTTAATTAGTCACTAAACATGCGTTGACCCCTGCGTCGAACCGAAAAGCGAAGCTCGCAAACCTCCTAGTCAAAACATGTATGCCCTGGCACACCCAACCTTCACTGAGCACTTGAGCACCATAGAGAACGATAGCTCATTATTACTGTCCAAGACCGACTTTTATACACTACCCTTACTTCCATCTTCTAGGGCAACTATGGCGGCCGGGACCGTTACCTAAACGGCACCAAAGACAAGATCAAAGTATTTGACAACAAGGCTGAGGGACCTTTCAAACAACTGGAAGACAAGATGAATGGTGCTACGCCCGGAGTTCAAGCCTCGATTTAAATGTCCTACTCGATAATGCAAGCCATAGCGGGAATAAAGAAGCTGTGAAAGAATATATATAACAGCTGCATAACCATAACCTCAAACGCTTCAAAAGGTTCCAGTGTTTGCATTGACCGGGCCAGGCCGTCCTGCGCTAATAGCGTCTCGAAAGAACGTGGCCTGGCTAGCCTGATATATAGATGAATACATGACCGGATCACTGGCATTCATTGCTTTGAGCGTCAGCTCCATAATTGAGGGTATTCGGTTTAGTCAGAATATGCTACGGCACATAGAAATTATAATTACTAGAGTTTTTTCAATTTTTTTCTTAGATTATTTGAAATCTCAATAAATTATAGATTATTCTACTGTTAATTCCGCGCGAAGCGTCATGGGAAGGAGTACTTTGATAAGTTTTAGCTTTTGGGAGAAGCCTTTCGGCTCATGAAGCATGCTGATGCTTCTCGTCTGTCTGGTGTTTTGATAAAAGTGGATCTACCAGACAGTTCCAACGACCGATTCCAAGCTTTGCCGTTGCTAGGATTGTGTTAGGGTTAGGGCTACACAAACGACACCTGTTATTTCTCTGGATGCACAATACCGATCAAATCCGCTTTTAACGTCAATGCTATACATGGTAAGTCGTAATAAGGACTCGCTACACTCTTTGAGTAATGAACTGACAGTAGTTCGAGACTGTTGTGTCGGTGTTGGTGGGTAACGAAAGGATCTTAACACGACAACGGTAGGCGTTTTAGTGTTCGATTTGAGGGTCGATAAAGGAAGAACCTCACCCCAAACCGCAATACACCTCCGCCCATTGCATCTTTCAAACAACATACTAACTATCTGCCACATCCAAAATCCGATATGCCTGTTACAGTAGCCGCAAATACTGCCGACAAATACCAGAGCGCGAGATCAAGCAGTGTCTCCAGCTCCCCGGATACCGCGAACTCCTATAGCATTCCACTAACCTTGAACTACCACAATGGGAGGTGTGGATACAGGTGCATCAGGCGTTGCAGGCAGCGTCGCAATGCTATTATTGGCCCTGCAGAATGGTGAGAAAACACTGCATCACTATGAGCCATACTGACAAATTCAGATGTGCAGGTACAACACAACGACTGGGGCCACTAGGCTGACCGGATTGGTGTGTATAAGTGTGATCACCATGTGGCCGTGCACATGTGCAAGGAATATCCCCGATGATGAATGGGCAGCTTTAATGTGCATCAGTATTCTTCCGATATCCTCTCTTTAGTGGAGTTGTCCGGTGAGAACAGTAGCAAGAGCGGGTGGTCCTTGATGTGATGACAATCTGTTTTAGCGGTTGAAATCGTTCGGTGTTGCTTGTGCGATTGGATTCTACAGGCGAATATAACAGATATGATGTAAAACAGATGCCGATGGCTGGGTGCGCATGCTGGGTCATATTATAGTCTCGGAGTATGGTAGTCATATTTAAGCTTTGCATGTGCATATTCCGGTTAGCGTGGTTTCACAGTCTCCCGTATTCATGTTGTGCACCCAACCTCACAACCAACAATCTCGGTGCTGACGGCTGTCTTAAAGATGTCGTTCATCGGCCCATCTATTCGCCGGATCAAACGGCAGCGGAGGGAATGGCTCCGACTCTCTGATATATAAGTCACTATGTTTAACTTCAGGAATCAACCAACAATCACTGAACATCCTCAGAGTTTCCCCATGTCTCCAATCCCCTCCATTGCAATCATTGGCGCCGGGCCTGGCGGTCTAACCCTTGCGCGTCTGCTGCATATCAATAATCTCTCATGCACCGTCTTCGAGAACGATGCGTCCCCCAATTCACGTTCGCAAGGCGGGACCCTCGACCTCCATCCAGAGTCCGGACAGTCCGCTCTCAAGGCCGCTGGTCTCTTTGACCGCTTTCAAGAATTGATGCGGCTCGAAGGCGAAGCGTTCCGGCTGGCAGACAAGTCCGGGCACTTATACATAAACACGTCAGCGGATGAGCCAAAAGGGCGCAGACCCGAAATCGATAGAATCCAACTACGCCAGCTACTATTGGACTCCGTGCCGGCCGAGAATATTCGATGGGGTTGGAAAGTGAAGAGTATCGAAAAGCCTGATGCGGATGGTCGTTGGGGAATAGCCTTTACGGATAACACCAAACCCAGCGAGTTTTTCGACCTTGTGGTAGGCGCAGATGGAGCATGGTCGAAGGTCCGCGCCGTTCTCTCCGACGTTCAGCCGTTCTACTCGGGAGTCAGTGGCCTGGATTTTCGCTTTGGAGATGTCGATATCAATCAGCCGAAGATAGCGCAGTTGGTGGGCAGGGGGAGTTACTTCGCCTACAGCGACAGCAAAGGACTTCTGGGGCAGAGGAACGGTGATGGTAGTATCCGCTGTTATGTTATGATGCGCACGCCAGAAAACTGGCTGACCGACTGCGGGATCGATTTCTCCAATCCTGCTGAAACAAAGACGGAGATTTTGAATCGGTACTACAACGACTGGGACGACAGTCTGAAGGATTTAGTCCGGCTTGCGGATGATGATATCATCTCCAGGAAGCTTTTTATGCTACCAATTGGCTTTCAATGGGTCTCGAAACAAGGCATTACTCTGCTAGGCGACGCGGCACATCTTATGACACCGTTTGCCGGAGTGGGTGTCAACCTTGCGATGCATGATGCTTTGGATCTCGCAACGGCTATTGTGGTGCGGAAAAACGACTGGGAAGCGAAGGCACTGCCTGTTGATCGAGAGGATTTGGCTGTCGCTTTAAGGTCATACGAAGCCGAAATGCTTAAAAGGGCTGAGAGTAATGCAACGAAGACATGGGAGAATCTGGAGCTGTGCTTTAGGGATGATGCGCCGGTGGGGTTCATGGAAAGAATAAATAGTTATTTCGAGTCGTAGTAATCTCAAGTTACAGGCACGTTGGTTGGTGAGATAGATCAAACGACTATTAGTGAATGGATTGATAAATTTCGACCGCGCGGGCAACTCGTGGATACTTAGTAATTATCTAATGGCGTTACATTCGTGTCTTACTATATTAAAGCCAGGTGCCGTTTACTTGCGCCCAAACGAAAGCGATACTAAGTAGGCTCAGCTTCAGCCACGTACACCGCCGTTGATCACGATAATGTGTGCTTACGCAAGTTCCTGGCCTGTCTAAGATCCCTCCGATGGGCACGTACCTGACTGAACCTGCTTGCTTTCAAACCCCTAGGTTCACTTCAGAACAGGTGCACCGTGGAGAGTCCTGAGTACTAAGATGAAAGTCCTACGCACCTCCTGGTGCAAACTCTACAACAAGACAACCCAGAAGTACCCAACACCCGCCAAATACATCACGCAAGTCGTTGTCGAATGATCCTGGGCCCTTGTCAAGTTTGTCCTGGCGCAGACTATTTTTGAGGCGTTTGCAACATAACATTGGTTCGGACACTGTCTGCTGCTGACAGATACTATCGTTTTGGACAGCCAGTGCAGATGGTGTCGACATGGAATTTGGCCCGGTGGCTTACAGCCTCCATCAGCCTAAGGCTGCGGGCATGAGGCCAGTGGCTTGGCTCCCATCCGAGGAGGAGGCTTAGCCTCGGCAGCGATACTCGATTGATCTCAACAGATGGCTGCAGAAGAGGTAGGTAGGGCTATGATAATGATGGTGGTGCATGGAAGAAGTTCTCAATTCGTGGCATGTCATAAGAAGTGTAGGAAGAACGGGTAGGATAAAGGGTGGATTAAGCGGGAAAATACCCCGCAATATGAATTTGTTTTAAATGAATAGTATAGAATTGAACTTGAAGGTGCTGACAGCTTTTACTACTTAGAAACTAGCCTACTAACGTTAACAGAGTCATATAAGCAGCTGGACAGACACCCCCGTGCTGACTGCTGATATCCGAACCACAGTGGCCGGTACAGTAGTATCTCCCTCCCTCACCTTCTTCTATCTTGCTAACCCCGCCAGCGGCGCATTTCTCACCACCTCCGCTCAAGCTAGTTACACTGGCAATGTCATAATCAACAACATAAGTTCATATATTGATATTGGAATCGGAATTACAGGTTCGCGCCGTCGCCGCTCACTGGTCCTGCTGGTCGTTCCTCAAATACGCCATATTTTACTCACCAGCTGCTGCAGGGATCGTGGGGTAAGATTTGATGGCGTACTGGCTAGAGAAGGTGGATGATGAATCGGGACTTTATACCACAATTGATGCATTTGGGCCGAAGAGTTCCGCTTAGAAGTGTGGGATGGAAATCGGACGGGCGATGCGTGGTATGTAGCGGATCTTTTGGTTGTTAAAACCCTGCAGGAGTATGTTTGCCCCCTACCGCTGACGAAGGATGCGATGATGGTCAGAAAGACGGAGCTAGCGGTTAAGGGGAGTGCTAGAAAGTGGAGGGGGTGCTCGGAGCGCTCCCTGTAGAGCTGCTGATGCGGGTCCTGTGTCTGCTTCCTCGTGAGGACGCAGTGAATCTCCGGGTTGCATCTAGAGCTGTAGCAACAGTTCAGCTGCCGCAGGAGTTTTGGAAATCAGAGTAATCTTGGATGCGCTGTGTTTGTGGGAGTTACTGGAATGAGAAATGAAAGGAGTTAGAGGAAATGAGGGTAGATTGGAGGAGAATCTACAACGAGCTTGTGGTAGGGAAACAGATGGAGGCACAGTGGAGGGGGTTGAGGAATTCGAACCGGATATGGAGAATTGTGAGTGCTGCTGCGAAGAGGTGATGGAAGGGTGACGCTGAGGGGCTGTTTGTTAGAAGAGAAGAACGAGGGGTGAATATCCGCATTGCAGGTAGAGCACGTGGTTAGGGTGCTCAGGCTTTCGCAGATATATCAATGCTGCTGCGGCCCGGGCCGTAGGATAACGGTTGCTCAGGCTTTCGCGGTGCTGTGGGCCGCAAGATGGCGGATGCTTAAACTTTAGCAGTATTCTCTGGAATATCTGTCGTTTCGTCTAGGACAACTCGTTTCAGATAGTTGTGGCCGTTGTTTGCTTGTAATAATTTTGCATTAGGCCGCGAGCGACCGTGGTATAAATACCTAACTAGAAAATTCCCTGCCATGTCCCAAGGAGAACCCTCGTAGTTCAAGTCATAGCTTCCCCACCCACTACCGCTACGCAACGGAGGGCACTACAGGTGTCTTCACTTCGGCACCAGGGCCACTAATCCAATCCACCTCCCCTCCAATTAAAACCAAAAAAATTCGTGAACCCACCCTCAACTCCACTTGCAACCGCCACCGCAACTCCAGTTTTAACGCCCGATAAGGTCTGTCGCAACCGGGGTACATACAAATGCATCATGGGCTGTTTTCCTTTGCTGTCTCTCATCAAAGTCCGAAAATACAAGGTTCCATACGGAGTTATCACAATAGAATACCCCAATCGGCCCAGGTCAGCGTCTCCTTCCAGTCATCGAAGAGGCCCGCTTGGTTATATCGGTCCCGGAAAGTAGTAGTTGTATGCATGCATCGCTCGAGTCTGTCCATCTATGTATTGTATCGGGAAGGGGGCAGTGCTATACGTGACATCGGAGGTGCGAGCATCAATAGGAGGTTGGAAAGGAGCAATAGAGTCGGAATAATATCCATGCCTGCTGCTACAACTTGGTATTCTAAGAACCACCGTAGCAAGGGCGAAAGTATCGGAAAAATCCCCATGCTTATAGTTACACTCGAGGGGGTTTCATCACTGCCTGAGGTACACTCAAACCATCGGTGGTGAGAGCGGACACACCCCACCCCTCCCATGAAGCCAAAGTGCAACCGAAGACATCAACGTGATTGGTGCCACACACAAAGTCTTGGCGATTCTAAGCGATGAGAATGGTTGTCGGAGGTGTGATGTTGTGGCTGTGTTGATAGTGAAGTCGAAGCGATTCAGCGGAGGCCAATGGCTTTGATGAAGCCACTCCTTCCTTCCTGATGATGATGCGAAGGGAAACTCGATTAATCGAACGCGTTGACGTTGTGTTTGAAGTTTGCTACTAATGGGGGATGACGGGAAGACCATTGATTGGGCTCCTGAGCCATGGTAAAGCTGACGTTGAAATAAAGTTTGGGTGCGTCCAGTAGCGTGGAGCTATTTTCATCTGACTACCACCTCGTATTGACGGCTTTTTCTTACGCAGCGAGCCGATTTGCTCTATTATATCATTATCTTCCGGTGGGTTGAAGGTGCTCTCTTTCATAATACGTTGTTTTTTTTATCTCGCCATCACTTGTTCGAGAAAGTCAAAAAGTCCGATTGCAAGAGAAGACCAAGACTGACCTTCAAGCTAGAACGTCTTTCCCCATCACTTCGAATGTAGATATATCGATCTTCAAGATTATATTCCTACTCTCAAATCCATCCAAAACCCCCGTCACTGTGACGTATGGAAATAGTCTCTGGATGGCAGATCTGTAGCAACCACTGCGGTGCCAAACTCCGGAGACACAGACAAAATAAAATTTGCAGTGGAACGCGGGCCTATGAAGCAAACAACAGCATCGGGGCAAGATAGGCCCTAGACAGACACAGTTCGAAATGCCCGCTAGCGTTTCACTGGCGGGGGCATTTGCCTTCTTCATATAAAAGCCAGTAAGCTACTTAGTATGGGCTTCTATTCAGTTGGTGCTAGAACTAATGCAAATACCTATCGAAGCACGCCAGCAGTATCCAACTCGCAGAAGCCATCATTTCTGCAGTGCACCTTGCAGTACGTGATAAAACCAATGGAAATTATGAAGTGGGAATGTCACACAATCCGCAATCCATGAGGCTTATTCCTTAAGAAGCTATTTTACGCCTAACCAACCCCGCGGAAATAATTTAGAATCTTTGATTGTATCCTTGCAAAGTGAAAAGACCTATGGAATACAACAGGGGTCAGATTCGGTAGAATAGCGCGTTTCCTGGCAGCGTCGCCGGTGTTGCTATCTATGGGTTCCCGGCTCCAACAACTGGAGGTCCTGAGAACTCAAAAGCACCAGATACTGCAATTGCAAGTGTCTTCCGTACATTTATTAGTGTTCTGTTCTTGGCTTTGACGCTGTTTGCGAACCAGGCTTATGTAAATCAATAAAGTTCACTGATACTGTCCAGATAGGCCAATTATCAATATATAACACCCTGTCCAGTCGTTTTTCCATACCGATCACAGAACAACCCCATCTTTAATATATAAGCCTAAACATATACAGAGCAAGTTCCAAGAACCCAGCCACGATTGACTTTAATATGACGGAGAAGCAGCTGCAGTGTAAAATCATAAATAATAACAAAAACAAATCCCACCAATTGAAATTCCATAATTAGAATAGCAAGTGGGCGTCTGAACCACAATGCACACAAGAAACCCGAATTCTTATCTATATGGTTTTCCATGGCAAAGAAACCATACTTATCAGGAGAAATTACTGACTTGCCTTGGAGCGGGAAACCTTGAGGGTGTCAAAATTTAGTTCGGATCTGATAGCGATCATAGTGTATATTCCGCTTCACTCAGCAACGCGCTCAATGCTTCTTCAGTTGTAATCCGGTTTTCTGGTTTCGCCCGGAGAAGTCCTTCCATTACGACTGCTAACGGTGTCCTGGTTCCCCGGAAAGACCAGGAAGGCATGGCACCCTTGTGATAGTATTGGCAAAGTTCATTATAGTCCGTAAACGGTGTTCTTGCCTCTCCCATCCAGTAGAGAACGCATCCTAGTGACCAAAGGTCAACGTTTGTGGTATATGGTTGTGTGCTGAGAAAGATCTCCGGAGCCTTGTACCACTCTGTCCCGACATTTGTTCGAAATTGTGTGTTATTTTCAGAAGAAGCAAGCTTGGAAACTCCGAAGTCGGCAATTTTGATCTCGATAGTGGGTTCCCAGGAACAAATCAAGATATTCTGGTCATACCCTAGCAGTTAGCATTGCAAGTAAATTTGGATGACAAATCCCTGGTAATTACACCACCTCATCTGGGGCCTACAAACATTGGGGTTCAAATCACGATGGGCGATGCCACAAGAATGCATAACTCTCAACCCTTTACACAATTGAATGGCTATATCTTGGACGATTTCAGGGTGGAAGGGAGGAGGAGGATAGTGTTTACTCAGACTACCGAGTTTAACGTGTTCCATCACAATGTAGAGGTAATCGTCGTCTTCATGCCAGCCTTCGAAGTCCACAAACTCCGAAAACTAGAAACTATGTTAAAACTACAAAGCGCCAAGGGGATCACATGAACCACCGTACCTGTGACATCCAGGCGAAATTCTCCACTTCCCTAACAAATAACTCCACTTCCTTAATCCGGATGCCTCTGGGTTTTTTGTATATCCTCTTCACAGCAACAGTGCGGCTTCCCGTCTTGGGATCCGGGTAACGCTCCTCGAACACAAGACTGGACGAGCCTACCCCGAGTTGTTTTGCAGTTCCCACTGCCTCCTTGAGATTTCTTTGCTCTCGATATTGGGGGGACCTTGATTAGAGGCATCTCGTTCCATTTGAGGTTCCGGCGCGAGCTGGGTATGTACATCCGGTTGTGTCGCCGAGATATACCCAATGTCTCCACGTTCTGTTTCATGAAACGATAAGACGTCTAAGCGGGCAATCCTATCTTAGGGCATACCTGGATCATAATCTGGATTGTGTATACCCTGCGACTGATTTCCCAGTGTCCTGCTTGACCCAACATGCACCGAGCGCGCTCGCCCACCATGTCGATGACGTTGGCTTCGATCCTGTTGACTAAAGTCCCCGACATACTCTCTAGCTATAACGAGACGTTCTTCCCGATAGGGGCGGTCTCCTTGCCGGAGTGACGGGACCTCGCATAATACAGTGCTAGTTGCAGGCCGGGGTTGCTGGGTCGTTAGCGCTCTTTGCTGACGTCCAGGTTGGTCTTTGCAGTATTCGGAGTAGGCCAGTGGCCTCGTACGTGCGTTGGAATCATGGTTTGCGCGGTGAGGGTACATGATTGCCGCAATGGGTATGATCGCTGTTTGGTGGTTCTCCACCCTAGAAAAGCGGGGTTCTTAGGTCTTTCATACCTATTAAGCATGCAGTAATCACGAAGCATTATAATTGGTTGGCCGATGATGTAGCTTAGGTGCCACAAAATCAGCCTGAACACTAAGTCCTAATTAAGCTCAATTAAGTCTCCGGTTTATTCCGATCATAGTGTATTCTATGTGTGAAATGTGTATAACTAGGCGTACATTTGCCTCCCAGCCTCTCATTTACGATGTCTGACTTTCATCGAGCGGCTGTGGAAAAGCGCGCATGTGCACCCAAGTAGCTATGGGAATTGGGAACACTGGGTTGAGGGGAAGAGTTAATGGAGATTGGATCCGGAACTCTAAGGTGCGGAGAGGAGGTTGTGAGAGATCGGATCGGAACCCCCTCTAACGGCCGATAGCCTTAAGCCTGTTCTCCGCTAGTTGAATATGAACCTTCTTTCTCAATTGGCCGTCAGCTCTCGGCCAGGCACCACACACACTTTAACCCAGTTTCAGCTCAGCCCAAATGAACCGTCGTCAGTCAACCCACATCCAGCTTCCACATACTACCTTGAGTCAATTCCCAGCAATTTCAATACATTGTCTTCAGTCGGCTTTTAGACCTTGTTGATACGCTAGGTATATAGAGCAATTCCCGGCCAATTCATGTGCCATCTCCAGCCAGCTTTCTCCACGCCTTGGGGCACCTGTCTAGGGTCCTGCAAGCTATCATATACATACTACCTCGAGCTGTACGGTCTCTATCCTGTACCGAAACACTATCTCTGTCCAGCAGAGTTGTTTCGGAACTACCACACGAGCTCGGAGTCAGTGCAAACTTAGATGCAGAGGCGGCGAAGCTACCTCCGGGTATAGTTTGTAGATAACCTACCTTTATACGTGATTTATCTTTGGTGATGGTCGTACATAGATTCTCACGGGTATATACTAAGTACACAGGAGTCCAAGATGGTCCTTCCTAAATGCAATAAAGTATCTTTATCTATCTCCAAATAACACAAAGCAAGGCAGGAATTTCCAATGACCATCTGCGAATAAGGATTTCCTGGACCACAAAATTATCCACAGTAAATTCCAAACGATTGGACATTCCTGAAAAATCCTGACTCCACCAACACCGTGAGAGAGTTTCGAAACCGTATCATAACTTCGGATTGCCAGAGAACCTTGGCGTTAAAGGTTGAGATATCAAAATTATCGTTTTAGGGGTATCGTAAGTGCAACTAGTGAGCGGATTAAATCTAACGGCGTGATTATCTATGTAAGTAATTCGTGAGTCACCCAGCCCTAATCCAGCCCAAACATGCACTAATATGAGAACATGGTCAGTTATTTCGCATTTCCTGGGGTGCGGTCATAGTCCATCACTCACCAACATGACTGCAGCACAACTTGGCCCTACCACTCATACCTCCTTTAATTGTGGAGAGATATGCCTATCCCCTTATTGGAATATCTCTAGCATTTACTCTTGGGGTTTGTACATGTTTGGCAGCGTCCGGCCTGACGTGGAGTGGTACCCCCTCAAAGTGACCTCTCCCCCATATCCAAAGTAACCGTAGATAGCAGTCAATACTAGATGATTACAGTATGAGGTAAGTGAGGTAAGACGACGAGCGGGACTTGATGCATTCTAGCCAAGGGTGGTGTGGTATCAGCCGCGCCCAGATGGGATCCTCCTCCACCAACCCAGCCCTACAGTATCATAACTCTTCACTCTACGGCAAGTTTAACAGAAAGGGCAAAGCTAGTGTGCTTTGGCTTTGTTCTTAGCTCTACCCCCTGGCCAACAGTGACTCAACACCCTGTTCCCACAGCAAAATCCATTGCCAGAAATGAGGGTCCGATCTTCTACAGCCTGACCTGAGTACCAATTCTATGTACAAGGAAGGGTATCTAAAAATACAACGAATCATTTTGAATATTTGAAATGTATGGAATCCCAAGAAATATATTGTAGATGACCCAGAAAAAGATGCCCCTACCAAAACGCCGCCACAAAACAAGGTCTTATGATAATCCCAAAACCACAGTGCACAGCAACAATTCCACTCATCATTTCACACTTCGACCTCTTCCTCTTGTGATTTACATCCTTAAAACCTTTCTCCCTTGTAGAGCACCTTCCTGATGACAACTGGAGAGCCACCCTTGGGAGGTGAAGCACCTTCCAGGTTCCCAAACTTGTCAAGGGCCTAAAGTCAATAGTTAGCACCTGAACCACCGAAACACTGGAGTGAGATAGCGTAAACTTACCACTTCACTCTTCTTCACAAGAAGGCTGCCGTCAACCTTCTTTCCCTTTGCCTGAGATGGGGAGTGTGTTTCAGGTTCGGAGCTGTAACCAGACTCCAGGGGCGCACCCCATCGAACGCCCTTCTTGGGTGGAGTAAGCATCTTTGGTTCGAAGTCGGTGCTCTCTCCCGGCCCAAGCTCGATACCCGTTTCTAAGAAGTGCGCCTTTCGTTTCCGTCGGCCCTCAATTGCTTGCCTCGTCTGCATGGCGGCATTTGGAGACGGAGGTCGGGGGATCGACTTCCTCTCAATCTCTCGCTTATGTGGAGTCGGTACACAGTTGAGCTTGGTGTTTTTCTTCACCAATCCCTTCCGCTCTCTATCTAGCATAGTTTCCCATGCGAGTGGACCAGTAGGTCGATGAGTGACAGGCGCCAACGAGATGGTTGGTGGCCGGATGCCAGACCCAGACCGAGGGCTTTTCCGTACTCCACCAGTGGCTTTCCTCTTCTGAGGCGGGGGAGAAGGAGTATCTTCGGCCTTTCGTTTTAAGGACTGCTGAGAACTACTAGATACCGGTGATATAGAACTGGATGGGGAGGATGGAGATGGAGAATGTGAACTAGGAAACGCGGTGCCAAGCTTCGGTATCTATATATTTTGTTAGTCCAATAAGCGTATAGGGAGAAAAAAAAAATACCCTGCTAACAGGCGCTATGTGAGACGGTAGTTCCCTTGGGACAAATTTTGCCTTTTCTTCGTGTTTGCGGATGAAACTGTCCAGAATTTCGAACGACTTAACCTCTTCCTCCTTCTGTAGTTCGTCTTCAGCGGTTGGTAGCCCCGGTTCGATGGTACCAATGCGTTTTCGAACCAGATAGCCCCGTGCTAAGACTTTGAGCTGTTCCATCAGGGGCTCATTGGCCATAGCGATGAGTTCTACGCTTGCTCTGCGCCCATATCTCCTACGAGATACCGAATCTGGAGCCACCTCGATGTTTTCCTTCAGTCGTTTGGCAGGAGGAGTAGATGGTCCTCCCTCCCCAGCTTGCGGGACTTCGATGTAACTTAACCTCCGCTTTGGCGATCTGCTAGGAGGGAGGTTGAAAGACCTGGTGACTTTAAGAGCCGACCCAGGTGTCCCGGGTGCCACGTTCTCCTGAAACGGGCTAGAAGAGCTCTCATTGATGTCTTTGTAGACTCTTTCGGGTGTCACTGGAGGTGAACTAGCAGGTAGTTCATAATTCCTGGCGAGGGCCTTGGTAGGTGTCGGGTTTGGTGGACGTTCTATGGGGTGCTTAAGAGGACTCAAACGCACTGGACTAAAGCTATCGTCCAACAGCGAATCAGATCCGGGGGACTCTTTCGAAGGTGCCTTCACTGAAGAGGCAGGCCTTGTCAGGTCTGGGGTCACAGCTCCAATTCTCGAAATTTCCGGCTCTTTGACTGCCGAGGCGAGCACCTTCGACTCCGGAGAGTTTGCTGTCGGAGGTAGATCCGTCGAGAAGACTGAGGCATCCGGGGGGTTGGGGGGACCACGTGGTTCTGCCAAATCACCCGACGGGGCTGCTTCAACCCCGTTCTCAGTACTTTGATTATCGGCAACTATCAGCGGGTTTGGTTAGCTTAGGTCATGAGATTCGGATTTAGGAAACCTTACCATCATTGATATCACCGGGCAGCATTCTACCATATGCATTTATACCAGCAATAGGTGGGCTTGAAGGAATGCCTATTTCTGGCCTTAATGATTCGCCATCTGTCCTGAGAGGTTGCTTGACAGGGCTAGATTGAATCGTCATTCCATCCAGTCCAAATCTCGACGGCTCTTCCACAGATAATCCTCCAGAGTAGCCTGGCGTAGGTTTGGCAGACATTGGGATACTTGGCGACCCGTCTTCGGAAAACAACCCAGATGATTGTCTCACTGGGGTCGATCCAACAAAACCCGACTTTTGGCCTCTAGGAGTGGGCCCCGAATATGGCTCAATCAATGAAAAATCCATGGAGTTTAGCTCTAGTCTTGAACCTTCGTCATTGGTGGGAGGAGCAGGCGATGAGGGTTGATAGATTGGAGGTTGCTTGATCGGGCTGGATTGTAACAGTGGTGTATTCTGTAGCCCTAATTTCGTCGACCCTTTGCCAGCACTTGCTAGAACTGAAGCTGTCTTCTGCGGAGGCAAGCGTACAGGGCTCAAAGTACAGGCTGTATCGTCGAAAGAATCGAATCCCGCAGACCCAGCTTCCTCGGGAGAAAAACTAGAGGACCGGTATATTGGGCTTGACGGAAGCAACCGTTTTGAGGGGCTTGACTGTGGGGCCGTTTCGGGAACGGACACTGACAGCACTGTTGCTGGGCTAGACGGAATATTCATCTTATGTAGACCAAGTCTTGATGACTCGTCATCAGCGAGAACTGAAGCTATCTTCGGAGAATGTTTGACTGGGCTTGGATGAGTTTCCCTTCCGAACTCTGGGGCTTCATCAGTTTCGTCAAGCACCCTCTTTTGAGGGGTCACTCGCACGGGGCTCAAGCTGAAAGTCTCATCAAAAAGGGAGTCATAGCCAGCGGGCCTAAGCATTTCCGCTTTCTCTGACGGTGACGGCTGGTCAGGAGAAGGAATACCTTGGTATGAGTTCGAAGGCTGCTTGGCTGGAGATGGCGTTGTCTTCGGCAATTCCTGGGCAGTCGGTGGTTCGTCTTCGAGTTGCGGCGTATGAATCTCATCAAGAAGTGTATTCTTTGGTGAAGACTCTTTGACAGGAGAAGCAACACCCGAAACTGGCCCCTGTGCCGCGCTGGATGGAGAAGTAACCAACGAAACTGGCTTTGGGGACAGTTGAATTAGAGATTCGGCTTCAGCAACATCCAGCAGCATTTGTCTCGGCGGAGATACTCGCACAGGAGTTAGACTATAGGTATCATCGAAGAGCGAGTCGTATCCGGCAGGTCTCTTAGATGGGGAGCGTTTTGTAGGAGAAGTAACATTCGACACAACAACGGGACCCAAAGCAGGTTTGAATAAAGTAGATTTCTCGTCAACTCCATCCAACACCGGTTCCTGCGAGGTGGTGACCTTCACCAGGTCTGCATTGATTGGAGGAGAAACATTTAGCAGTGGTTCGGGAGTTAGTTTGCGTGGGGAAGTGGCCCTGGACGGTTGGAGTGCCGCCGACTCATCAGCAATGTCCAGCATTCGTTTTTGCGGGGTGATCCGCACAGGACTAAGGCTATAAGTCTCATCGAACAGAGAATCGTAGCCGGCAGGTCTCTTGGAAGGCAAACGTCTTGTCGAAGATTCGCTATGAATGTCTTGTGATGCCATTTGCTTTGGCGGTGACATTTGTACGTTGGCCAGCGTACTCCCATTGTTGGTCGACTCTTTCACTGGAAATGAAACATCTTGCTTCGGGGACTTCGTTGTCGATGGTTCCTCAATGATCGCTTCCTGCTGAAGAATCTTCACTGGGCTCAGACTGTATGTATCATCGAAAAGGGAGTCATAGCCAACAGGCCTGGGCCTCTCGGCCTTGCTGGATGGCGTATTGTTTGGTGACAACGATGTCATTGGGGCTAATTCTTCGCCATCGTCGGATACTGACTTCTGTGGTGATACTCTAACAGGGCTCAGACTGAAAGTATCGTCAAAGAGAGAATCATAACCAGCAGGTCTGGATCCATCCGCTGTCGATGAATAATTGACTGGTGAATCTTTTTCCGAAGAGACTTTCGGGGATCGTTTCACAGGACTAGAAAGAACAGCCATTCCAAGAATTCCGATCCGCGAAGGTTCATCATCGTCGAACAAAGCAGATTGGCGAGTGCGCCTCACAGGGCTCGAGGTTACATTCATGCCAAGTTTCGACGCTTCGGTCTTACTTTCTAGAGGGGGCATTTTGTGCTTTTGTTTGAGAGGGCTAAAACCAGGCGACCCCGACTTTACAGCCGGGATAACCATCGGATTAAGTGATGGGCTGGGCAACTCTCTTTGACTGTCTAATAACGACTCATAAGACGTTCCGGTCGAGATGTCTAAGGTAGAAGGCACATCGTGATGAGAAGATGATGCCCGATCATGAGACCGCTTGAGGGGACTAGACGGCATTCCTACTCCATACAGGCCAAGCGGCGATGAATGAACACCAGCAGATGGACTTGATTGCGGGGGCTGCTTAACAGGACTTTTAGCACTGCCAGCCACTGTCCTGGATGTTGCTGGTGACAGCTGTGTAAATTGTTGGGCATCATCCATGATAGAAGACTTGGAGGGTGATGTTAAGACAGATTTGACGGACGTTGGTGTTGCTCCTGTCGCCGGGCTGAAAACCTTGATCGGTGTATTCGGCATGCATGATGGTGACTTTACTGGAGATTGAGCACGACTTGATCCAACAGAAGACGGAAGAGCAGGTGAATTTGTGAAAGAGTCGCGTATCAATGGGCTTCCAAAACCAAAGCTAGGAGTGATCGGGGCGCCCAGAGGTGTGGATCCCATAACTGGAGTTCCCATGACTGGATCCCTAGCCAAAGCAGATCGTGTCCGTTGGGGAGTTCCAAGAATTCTTGACGAACCTCCTTGAAGAGTAGGGGGGATTCCATTGAGATCCAAGGCTAGTCCCACAGTTTCTTCAACATCAACCGATGCAGATTTCTCGCTCATGACAGAAGTCGCAGTAGAATCCTTACGGATAGGTAGATCGGAAGATTTTTCATTATAGCCTAACGGCTTCTCAGGATCATTCGGTTGAACTCGCTCATTTATGTCACGTTCTGCGTTGGTGGGCTGAGTCTCGGAATCGCCTTCTACGGCGCCCGTTGATGGCTTCGCAATATCCGCGTCAAAGGACTGAGGTGGTGGCTGTGAGGGAGACATAACAATCTCATTCTCCATTGGCTCAGAAACGACAACCTCTGCAGAGACGTTACCATTATCCAAAGTACCTTCCTGTTGTATTACGGCATCAATGTCTTCAGCAGCTTGGTTGTCAGTAGTCGTTGGAGAAGAGGCCTTAGGAGAGTCTTGGAGTGCATATGTAAGATTATTTGAAGGTATTGGGGTGCTATGGTTAGTCTGATCATAATATCAGTACAATATTGTAATTCCCAATGGGATTCATGCGAGAGCTTACAGTAGAATGTCGGGCAAATGAGCTAGATATAGCCGTAGAAGGCTTAATGTCATTGTCTCTCACGGCAATTGTTCCTAATGGTTCAGAAGAACAGTGATCATCTAGTTCCATGGACTGCTCATTAGTTAGCATCGGCATTACACGGGTCACTTTTGCAAACTCACAATGCCGTTCTGGGCAACAGTGATGGATTCGTCGGCACTAGGTGGTGGAATCCTCATTCCGACAGGAGTTTTCACATGAACAGTGTCACCATTGTCGAGTTCCATTCCCTGTCAGAACTGTCAATATTTACATACATCAATTCTGACTCAGAGTAACTGACACGGAGATTCTTAGCAACGGATTTTGGGCCAACAGATTGGCGTGCTTTCCTGCCAGGTGTTTTCGGGGTTGAAGGTTGTGGAGCAGGCAGCTCCGCAGTCTTGGCTGATGTTCTGCGGCCCTTTCTGACAGGGCGCCCGATCTGAGGTGGTACCATCTCCATGACAACCTTCTGAGTATCAACAGCCTTCTTCCCACGGGTTGGACGAGTTTGACGACCTTTGGTCTGAAGAGATAGCTTGTTTGGCTCCAATTCTGACTCTGTGGGTTGATTGACACGCTCGTTTCTGGTCTTTCTAATTGGCTCTTGTCTCTGAACAGGTAGCTCAGCTTCTGCCTCCGCCATTTTACGTCCACGAGTGCCCCGAGAATTAGTTGGCTCCTGCCCCACAGAAACTACGTCAGGAGATACGATCGACTCCAGATTGGCCTCTGGTTCAACGCTTCTCTTTGCACGTGTCGAACGGGCCTTCTTGATCGGTTTCGGTTCCAGTTGCTGCTGAGGTTCTGGGTCGATGTTCTTCTTGCCCCTAGTTATACGGGCCTTGACAGGTTTCTGCTGTTCGGGTACTTCCTCATGAATCACAGGTAGCTCTAGCTGCTCCTGTGATTCTGACTCAGCTGATTTCTTCTCACGGGTTGTGCGGGTTTTCTTGGCAGGCTCCTGTACTTTCTCCTGAGAAGCGTCTGTAACTTCCGGTTGCGGCTCCGACACAACTGCTTTCCTCCCGCGGTTCGCCCGGGACACCTTGGCTGGCTCTTCCTTATCTTGTGACACGTCCATGAGATCCAGCGGCAGTTCGGACTTAGTCGTCTTTTTGCCACGTGATGATCGAGTTTTCTTGACCGGCTCTTGCTTCTCTTGGGGCACTTCCTCAACTTGTGGTTGTGGGTCTGGATCGACTGCCTTCTTCCCGTGCGTGGTTCGTGCCTTTTTAGCTGGCTCCTGCTTCTGAGGCATCTCCTCTGAATATGTTTGCGTTGGATGTGATTCGATTTCAATGCTCTCCGCAGTGCGTGTTGCCCGAGATTTCTTAACCGGCTCTTCTTGAGCGGGTTCATATTCATCTTTGGAGGACGAAGAGCCCGATTGTCTACCCTTGCGAGTAGGTCGTCGATCTGATGGTGGCCTTGATATTGGTGACTTAGTAACACCTATTTTATTGGTTGGTTTCCTTCGCGTTTCCCGGAGAGCTCGTCCAATCGCTCTGGCATTATCTTCGGTCATTTCTAGAACACTACCCTCACTGTTAATAGTAATTACGGGTGCAAGGGTGGCGCTCTTTGCCAAGCGTGTTGATCTTTTGGGTGTTTCTGCATTTCCTGTGATATTTCCAAACGGAGTAACAACAACTGTATCATCTATTGCCTCTTGCACAGCCGCTTTTCCACGGCCTCGGGTTGCACGTCCTTTGGTAGCAATGACTTTGGCGAGCTTGCCTGCAGACTTCGACTTTCCGACTGTCTTACTATCTTGCGCATTCACTTCAGCGTTGTCGGCATTGTCGGCGACTTCTTCATCGACAGGAGGAGTACCGCCTCTCCTTGAACGAGCTAATCTTGCAGATGACTTGGTAACCCGCTTCGGCGCGATTGGTGATTTGGCTACCGTTGTCGACTTGGAGGATCTTATTGCATCACGCGTTTTGGGGATTGCAGTAGATTCAGAACTTTCGGTGTTCTGGGCACGAGCGGAACGGCGCGTCCCGGCCATGATGATTGACTAGAGGCGACACCCCCGCCCGGTGATGAGGTGTTGCTGTTTATTGTTTTGATTGAGGTTCGTACCCGCTTCCTTCAAAAGCACGTATGCTGTACGATAGGGTGTATACTCTATAAGATGTTGAATTGATGGTTCGACGGATGGCGGACGTTTGAGCGGTAGTCGAATGTAGTGTTGACGATGATGTAGTTACATAGTTCGAAGAAAACGCGAGGAGGTCGCGTGTGAGATGTAAACATGCCAAGCCATTATTTCAAGACTCAAGATTGGTCAACCCAACGTCAACAGTTCACCAGTCACAGAGTAACAAGTCAACACAAGTAAACAAGCAGAGCTCATAATTCTATGATTATTCTATGATCCCAATATGTATGAGCCTCATTGTCCTCATCCTCGACAAAATGGAGCAGCTATCGTGTTAGGGGGGTCTGGAGGTTAGGGTTCAAACTTTTTATTAACCGAACGAACCGAAAGCCGTGAGTCAAAGCCCATGTACAACGTTCAACAAGCTTCGCCTGATAGCCCCAACCAGGCAGTACATATGCCTATGTTGGGCAGTTTTATCGAAACTAAATTCCGCACTTACGGCGTTGCAACTTCGATGGATCTTTTCCTGCAGGAACAAATCTTTCCCGGTTGGATGCCAGCTGTCAAATACGCCGGAAGTTTTATGGTTATGAGGGTAATCGGAAAATACATACAAAGTACACTGGCGAGTACTTTGGGGACTTGACAAGTTTGAGGAGATCAAAATTGACGAATATATGGTAAGTCGACAGTATGATGTTCTGGTATAATATTGAGTCTCGCTACTATCGGGGAAGGGAATCATAGCCGGTATTGCAATACTGAGTGAAAACCTTTATAGGTTCCGGAATGGAGCTGAAGGAGGAGAAAACGCCGAATCTTCCGTCGGTATAGAGTACGCCAACTTAGTTCTCTGCATGACGGCATTGTCTCCGACCCATCCAGCCACAATTCCCCGCCTATATTTTCTTTTCCCAACCGAGAAAGCATGTGACCCCCGCAATAATTCGCAAAGAGCTAAGTCCACGGAGCTTTAGAATTAGAACCAAGTATATCATGAACCAGTAACTCTGGATAATCTCCACATCGAAAACTTCTCAGCCACTCAGCCACTCTGAAGTTTTGGTGCTTATTCTCTGCCCCGAGCACATTACTGCGGCACAAAGATTACAGACACATTTAACTACAGATGTTTGGCCACCAGCAGCAAATGGAGGTCCGTACACAAATGACATGGGACCCTCACGATAACTAATCCTGCAAACGGGATGAAAACGGTCCATTCGTCAGCCAGTCCTAAGGACCCAATCTAGGGACTCATTCGGGATGGAAAGTGTCCGGACTTTCAACTCTTTGCCGCAGCCATGGAAGCCACCTACCAGAGTGTGCCATGGCGTTCAAGATAGGGGAAGGGTCAGACGACACCTAACACCGCCTCTTTTTGGGGTCCAATGTGGAGAGATCTAAAGCACCACGTGTACTCTACAACCCGCTGCAGCTCTTGTGGTAGTCCGGTACTCGATCATGATCCCATTACTCGACTTAATGCAGGTCCGCCTGGTTCTCATGCATGCACAATACGGAATTCCCGCAAAATCTAGATTTCTCTGCCCTATAATCGGTATTCCAGGATAAGGGAAGGGATCCTCGAACGGATGGAACGGGACTATTTCCATCCCTGCCAGCAGAATAGAGTGCACGAGCGAGTAAATAATATTCACGAACCTCTCATTCGACTCAATTTGCTGTCATACCACAAAAGCGAGCGAACACCTCTACAACGCCCCACTACCGCGAACGAACAACCGACGAAACTTCTCCAAACTAATTATGCTGTGCGTAGCGGCGCTAAATTGTGTGCTGTAGGCGTTTTAAAAGGTTATTGTCCTTTGTGAAATCAATCAATTAGGTAGTCAACTTACTTTTGTAAATCGATTGTCTCGATAGTCGCTGCGGCCTCGGATACCTACACATCTACCTAACATACTTCTTAAGTATGGAGTTTCAGAAAAATTCTGATTGATGCAGTGACAGCCACTTTATGATGGGTAAGTTGAGTTGGATATCTATATGCTCTCCGAAGAAACAGGGGTTGTGCATATATATCAACCCATGTCAACAATCTCAATTCATCCGAGTGAGGTTCTTTGCTGCTTAATTACTTTCTCACTTCATGGCATATACTTCGTTCGACAGATGCCAGTTTCATCACTGCATCAACCCGGGTGGCCGCTGCATTCGGCTTTTCGTGAACCATACTCTACAGAACTTTCCTTACATACGGAAGAATTGGCTTATGGATCCCACAATGGTCAGGGGAACTGTACCGGAAGAAACCACCGGAAACTTTTTTCTTGGACGGAGGTTTCCTTACCAACACGATTCTTAGAGTTGAGATGAGTTCGCTCGCCCGAATAATAGTAAGACTCGGTCGTAGTGGTAGACTAAAGATATGAAATAGGACTAATAGAGAGCGCGAATCGCGATCAATCATACCAAAGACCAGCGTAATCTTCAACGCTCGCAATTCTTTGTAGTTGCCGTTCTGGGTGAAGGAGGCGTCGTGTCTCTCAGGAAAAGCAAGCGGTGACAGGGGGGGCAAATCGGCTCCGTTAAACCAATCCCGGCAAACAGCGCCCCCAAATTTCAGTAAGAAACGGCAACGGCGCCTGATCGCAGATGGGTCTTTGCGCTAATTATCGAACAGGCAAGATCTGCGCTAGAACATTGATGTGACTTCATCGTTCTCTTCATGCGAAAGTATATGATACAATGCTAAGAAGTACAAGAAGAAGTAACTCCGAGGTGAAGATGGAGAATACCGTTCTTAGCAAATAGAACTGCAGATGATGTGCACCAGAAAAGTATCATATTGGAAATGCAACATGCATCATGATGTCCACAACCCCCGCCGAGCAAATAAATGCTCAGGTGTGTATGGTCGATAACCGAGTCCCGGACCGCACAAAGTTACATCCAGGTAGTTGTTTTATTTATATCATGCAGCTAGCCGCAACCTCATTATTTCGTTCATCGTACCTATGCGGTGCTGCCGATAACTGAGAAAAGAAATGCACAAGAAGCAATATTCACTGAGCTGGCAAATTCAACACAAACACGGGTCGCACTCTACTCTACATATCATAAGTCCAAGTACCTGGTGCAATTCAGTCAGTTTCAGATTCCGCTCAGCTGGAGAGGCGGTCCAAGTACTAGTACTTTGGTATGCGTAGACGATAATAACTACCGGTACTTAGAGTACTCTACTTTATAGTATCATTGGCGCCATGTACCACATTCCGGGGCTACTTTGAGTACTCCAAGACAGTAGCAAGCTTTGAAGTCTAGTCGCTGATCATTGATGCAGTAAAGGGGTAGTAGATTCTTGTTTTAGCTGATATGATCGCTTTCCGTCATGTACCGGTACCTCGTATGAATATTCCTGTGCGCAGCCGGCGACAAGTGAGAAAAAGCAAGCGATCCAACACCTTTGCCAGAAGATTGTATGCAAAACCGAGTCCAGTACTTAATATCCTCTTCCCCAGAAGTCGGCTCCGGCCATCCATAGATATCCATTGCGCTAGTTTCATCCGCCTACCTCCTGCCCTTGCCACTCACGCTACACAGAACACCATACCTACCATTAACATCAATAGAGCGATTTACACAATTCATCAACAACTTCGTTAATTGAGGGGATTCATTCAGCACGACGTATTAAATCTCAATTATTATTTTCCTATCGTTCGGTCTAGCTCTGGGCTCGACCCTCCACGGATCAACTGGAAGTTTCGTGAGCCGGCCGCGAACCGATGACCTCGACGTCGGAATATTGGTAAATACAATTGGAGGTGAGGTATTTGGTCGTAGAGCATTGGCAGTTGCTCAGAAAAGCAGAAAAGTCCCATCAGCTAGCATTTTCGACTATGCTCTTCAACTCAAACTTTTCTTTCACCTCGAGCTCTCGACGCCAGGAGCGAGTAAACAGTCGGAATATTCAACATAATGGAGGAGGAATTGGGGTCAATCATGAGCTCGGATTATCTCCACACTCGACAATGGATGCTCTCCATGCTTCATGGGGACGTCGGCGGGGTAGTTCAAGCATCAAGCAGCAGGATGACCGCCTTTCAGTCATCTCAACATCCGCATCTTCAGCTATGTCCCGTGATTCCGATTCCACCATGTTTTCATCCCGGCGTTCATCGATCTCAGTAAATGAAGTCACTGAAAAAATGAAATTCTCCGTCAGACGGCGACAGAGCAATAATCTTCATGCAAGTAACCAAGTACCGGAGAATATTGGGTGCCCAGTCATTGCATCAGCACTCACCATGGATATCGCCTCTCTCAGACGTCAGCAGTCGAAGCCAAGAAAGATATCTGTTCCTGCCCGGAGTAGCAGTCTTTCAAGGACCTCGCGAACTCCAACTTCCCCAAAACCTAAGAAAGTCACGCGGCGACCCCCAGCATTGGAGCTGGAACCCCCATGTCCCAGATCCTCGGAGAGCTTGCATGAGGTTGATCACAGCCTTATCTCGCCATTTCAAGCCCGACCCCCCAATGCCGACACACACGTTGGAATTCAGATGCTCCTCAATACCCTTGATGGAGATTCGGATTCTGAGGAAGAAGACGAACTAGAGATGGATGAACAAAACTGCCAGATTGTGGTGAATCCACCTAATCCCGTACCTACATCAACTGCCCGTCCTCTTCGAATGGAGATCCCAATGCCACCAATTGACGAATCCAGCGAGACGTCTAGTGACTGTTCCAGTGATTCCGACAACTCCAACCGTAGACATTCAACAGTTTCAACAATTCCTACATCAGTTTCAGGGAGCTCGACTCCATCACTCAGTATTTCGAAAAATCGATGCTCCGTTGCATCTGCACGCAGCTATCAGGATCTGGGTTTAGGAATCACAGGGCTAGTGCATGAGGATCAGGTTGGGACGAACGCACACTCCTTATCCGAAATCACATCCCCATCATCCCGTCGCTCATCAGGCGCGACCGCTGCAACCTTCTTTTGTCGAGGCAATCGTAATTCGTTCCTTAGCAGTAGTAATCGATTTTCTATCGGGCTTGGTTCCATTGCGGGAAGTGACATTGACTTGGAAGCTGGATTGGAAGATAGCACACATTTTCCCGGCATAGACGAGCTGAAGAAGCAAATCTCATGGCTCTCACTTCGTGGATCCCAAATTTACGATTCTGACGATGATGCTGATGATGATTACGACGACGATGGCGACATTGAAGACTATCACCAGTACATGGCATCCATGGTGCCGCGAAAATACTCAGTTTCATCTTCATCTACGATATCGCGGAAGTCTTTGCCAACAACAGCAACAAGTCTCACGCCAAAATCGCGTGTGGCCCCGCACCTACCGCCTTCAGGACCCGTGCTGCAAGCTCCTACCCGCCGACGGGCAAGACGGCGTACAGCTAGCTCCGAGTGTATTGTGCTCGAGGTGTTGCAAGAAATTCGGGCGAGCATTGAGTTGCTACAACCACCGAGCATGCCCTCAGTACAATTTTCCAAGGGCTTAGATTTCTGGGATGATTCGATCAGTGAAGACACAGAAGCCCGGGACCAAATTCTTCGTTCTAGTGTGCTAAGTTCCCGAATTTAGCATCTCCTATTTTGTTAATGCTGCTTTGTAGCTTAAGATTTCATTCTAAACTTTGAGAGTTGTAAAGAGCGTTTTATCCCAAGCCTGTCATTCTCTCACAATACCACATCTAGTTGGGTTTCCTTTGTCTTTTTTTAGTCTCGAACGCTGGAAAGCATGTACGACATTCGCTCAGGGAGTACATTATCTTTTTCTTAACGTCTGATTTTACTAGGGTAATAGGGGACCCAGGTGGGATCCTCAAAATGGGATGGTGTTTAGGGGGAGGGTTTTTTGATTTTATTTCATGTTACGGCGACTAGTTATGGGTGAGATTTTTTTAAATGGCTATTTCGGTTGTGTTTCTGGTTTTTAATAACTTTGAGTTATACGGCTGTCATTTGTATTGGACTGAGGGTGTATGTTGAGGATCAACTATATCTAAAAGCATTCGGATACAAGGAAAGTGCACTGGTAGTTGGAATAGGTACTCAGGGCAGGTTTGAATGTCCAATGCCTACTCTGGGCAACGGAGAGAATGAATGCGTGGCGAGACAGCTTCAGACGGCCGAGTCCTGCCATGATCGACATCTCAGTATTCAAAGCGGCCATGTGCGTCTATTAGCCTATCATTATCCTAAATATTTAGCCCCGCTCTCCTCAGTTTGAAGGCGTCCAACTACTCAAATGTTTCACTTAGTAGGGTGACAAATCTGGTTGGAGGATTGAATAACACCCGCCATTCAAGTAGGGTCCAACACCACCCTAATTATTTACTAAATAGTGGAGTAGGAATCGGTGGTGACGTTCCACATGATGCCATACCCACATGGCACCCTACATTCGCCACTGATTATAAAAGATCGTGGATCGCACGCTAGGGAGTCGGACGAGTTATGGGTCGTGATGACGACTATAACTATCCCCAACCCTGGCCCTTTCTCATTCTCTAATCTCGTAGATTCATACAGTCTTCGTAATATCATGAAGAGCAAGGTACCAGATGGCGCATTTCGGTGAATGCTGGGTGGCAAATGTTTACGTTTACCGTCATGTCCACAGATAAGGTGAACCCCGAAATTGTGATCGACAGAATTTAGAGGCAAGGGATATCGAAGTATTTTACTTGTTCCTTACGGCCGGATGTGACTGCATCTGTACTCTGCGTCCGCAAGTCTAAGATCGGCACCGTTGGAGCTTGAGGTGGGGGACACATTTTATATTTTAGATGTACCGGACTGAAGTGCGGAGAACTCCTAAGATCGTTTCCAGTAATTTGTAAATCATAATTCTTGCGCGGCGAAGTCCACTTGGTCGAATTATATCCTGCAAAAATCATACCCACGGAGGAGGGAGTGTAAACCGGTAAAAACACATCCGTCACACGCTCCATCACTCGCGCAACAGCTCGCCAAGCTCTCAGGTAAGGGTTGCCAACTTTAACTCTACCTCTCCATAGCGCCTTTCGCCGCCCCACCCGCCCCACCACCTCCTTCACCAATACATCCCTATCACATCACACACACCATGGTACCCCCCTCCACCCCCCTCCCCTCACTCTACCTCCGCTAACCCTCACAAGCTTCCACTCTCCCTCCTGAACGCCGCCCAAGGCAGCCCAATGCTAGTCGAGCTAAAAAACGGCGAAACCCTGAACGGCCACCTGGTGTCGTGCGACACGTATATGAACCTAACTCTGCGCGAGGTGGTACAGACGAGTCCCGACGGCGACCGCTTCTATCGCCTTCCCGAGGCTTATGTTAGGGGTAATAACGTACGTACCTGCTTGCTTGGGAGGGTGGGGGAAGGAGGCTGATGGGTTGGGGGGACAGATTAAATATCTACGGCTTCCAGAGGAGATAATAGAGGTTGTGAAAGAGCAACAGGCGCAGCAGCAGGCGCAGGGACACCACGGTGGACGCGGGGGAGGGGATAGGGGAGGCCGGTACCGGGGTGGTGGACGCGGTAGGGGGTCGTCAAGAGGTGGACGGGGAGGTGGGAGGGGTAGAGGTTAGATGAGTGGAAGGTCGGAAACGAGTACTTGATTACCCAGCAATTTTTTTGATCTGAGGATGATACTGAGTAAAAGGCGGAAACTGAGATGAGGGGTTTGATCCTCGATGTTTTAGGGCTACATAGAAGGGCAGAAAGCAAAGTAAGCTTTTGGAGAGGAACATATCATACCAGGAGTACGCTACATTCCTATTCTATTTGTATTTCTCTGTTCTAGTCGTGAGCTTCAAGGGAAATCATGTAAACTATCGTTCCATCAACCACGGCATTAACCCCTTCGTTCTGATAGATATCCATTATCCATCCCAAAAGCGGAGGTGTCCACCCAGCGCCACCGAAGACATCCACCGCAAGCTCGGCGGCATCCGGGAAAACAGCATCAAAAACATCCCGAATGCCCTCATCTACCTCACTATCATTGGCCTTCGGGGTAGAATAATGTTTCGCCATAGTTTCAAACCATTTCCGCCATTTCGGTTCATCGCTGCAGAGATACTTCCAGCAGAGGAACAAGACAAACACGACATCTTCCTGTTCAGCCTCAACTAGCTCCTCAACATCCGAAGTCTCAAAACATTTTTCAACCGCCTCCTTAAAGGACTTTTCCGTTAGAGCGGTCTCGATGGTGAGAATCTCGCTCCCTTCGTACTTCTTGAATATACGTTTCAGCTCGCTCTCCGAATGCCCAATGGCAGACTGCAATATCGTCATATGCCCGTCCCGCAATGTCTTCGCCGCACGTTGCTTGTCGTTTTGCGGTTCACCGGGATCGGTATCGAAGCCGGCAAGTTTTCGGCTCATGGCAATGAAGAGCTGGAATTGCGTTGCCAGTTCATTCCGGATAGAGATGATGTCTGCGCTGGGGGACTTCTCGAGGAGAGGGATTTCGGACGGCGCGGCAGTTAAGATGTGGAAGAGCGTCGTAAGCTCTTTTGGATAGAACGGATTGGCGTTTCGAGATACATGGTATATACCTGGGCGTGAAGGCTGCGGCTGTTTACTGCGGATGCGGGCTTGCGGCGGTGTCAGAGGTGCGGTGAAACGTAGCGTGATTGTGTCCGTGGGATTATCAGGGATGGCGAAGCCGTATCCAAGGAGCACTAGACTATTGTGAGCGGCAGGAAATGGCACGTTTGATTGTATAGACAGACATTCTTCGTTCGCTTTGGGACCATAATTGTTGAATACCTCAACTCCGGCCTCAATCCGATCGACAGATACGAGAGATAGAGCATTCGACCCAGGCTGCCACGTTATTTTTGCCTGTGGCCTATGGTTAAGACTATCAACAACTGGGAACAACGCTGGGTTATCGTCTTCGTAGGAATGTATAGCTTCGGGTTTTCCATCCCAGCGCATGAGATTATCCATAAACGATCGTGAAGTGAATACTGTTGCAGCCCACAAAAACAGATACCTCCAATAGCCGGGCACAAGTTCTCAGCGCCACCGATCTCTCATGTATGAGGAGGGGGGTTTATACCAGGTGTATCTGTCGACATCTTCACCAATACTCTTTAAAATATCCACCCCACTGGACCATTCGGTGTTCCACGCGGACCTCCTCCCTTCGATTGATTCATCATATCCCAGATTGCAGCCATTTAGGAACTTCTTATCTGTGGCGTCAAAGTAAAGCGGGGTATTGAACTCTTTTGGGAGGACACGCAGATACGGCCACCAAAATGACTTCTCCCCACAGATTCGCTCTTTACACAGGAAGAAGCATAGTGCTGCGTGCGGACATACTGACTCGACGAATGCTATGGGGAAAGCTGCAGCGGCCTTGTCATAGTCGAGGACTAAGGTGTGCGGGCATGCTAGAAGGGTGGTTTTATCTGGTATAGACGTTGTACTGAAACCACTAGCTCCAGTTTTTGAGGCTATATGATGTCTTTAGTATGGAGAACGTTCATATATAAATCTCATCGCTAGTAATCCCAGATATAGGCGCCGATTGGGGTAACATTACTCGCAGGTGAGAAGGTCAGGGACTCGTGAATGAAGCCGCCGTTATCGGAGATCCATTTGGTGTACTGGTTCCAGGCTTCTTCGTCTGAACATTTCTGCGCCGACATCGTCTTTTGGTGGTTATCTGGATAGTTCTTGTGGGCATCCGTAACTCAGTTTTCTTAGCTCCATATTTACGGAAAGCTAATCTGGTCTAGGGGTGCTCTTTCAAAGAGGGGCACATCCGCTATTGTGAGCCTATGCGGGTCACAAACTCTCTGCTGAATCCAGAACCGCATAACACAAGCATATCAGTGAGGTGCTCGAGAAGATATGTAAGCTCATAGGCGAGCACTCAGAGTGCAATGCCAAGCCGCCGATCGACGCTCTCTCGCTGTCACCTGTCAGCTTCGGTCAGACAAGATCAGTGGCAACTTCACGATGAGGTCAACCAATCCCCGCCACTCGTACTCTTCTACCCACCGATGCACCCTGAGCTCAATTGCATTTCCATGTCGCTAAAACGGATCATTCACACAAATCCCATCTTTGCCTTGCCTTGCAACTTCCTTCACTACTCCACTCACCGAGCGGCGGCGCCACCAGAAGCTTCCTCCACCTCTGGAGCTAAAGACGATTCCACCCAGAAGAACCCCACAGAAGAAGGATCCGCCCTCTCCCGGCGTTTTGAAGCGCTCGCCGAAGATGCGCTACTCTCCTCCCCCGGCAGGGCCAGCACACTCGCCCGCGAAGACACCAATTCCGCCGCAATCTCCGACGACCTCAAGCGCACCCTCGCAGATCGCATAGCTAGCGCCGAGTTCAAGTATCAAAACGCACAGGCTATCTCCATTGCCAACATCCCCTCTTCCGCGTCTAAGCTCACCCGCGATCTCGCCTCCGCCCGGCCCTGGACCGGTACCGAGTTCCAGGAAGATGCAGTTCTCCGGATGCTGGTGGACGCTACTAAACCCCTTAAGATGAAGGCAACACCTCAAACCGTCGTCGACCTCCGCCCGCACAATACCTTTGGCCCAAAACCTGATCGTGCTACGAGAGTGGCGGGCGCAAGGGATAAGAGCTTGGAATATAGCATCTCCAAAGACGCCAATCTCACTGCCGATGACAAGGCGCAGGTGAGAGCTATGTTCCGAGACCGCTTCCAGCTAGGGGCTAGACCGGTCGCTACTGTTTCTGCACTTATGTCACTTGCCGATCAGCGGATTGAGGATGCAAGGGCGAGGGGACAGTTTAATGACATTCCCCGGGGAAAGCCAAGGGCTGAAGATCACAACGCGCGATCCCCGTTTCTAGATACGACGGAGTACTTTTTGAACAAGATCATCCAGAAGCAAGAGGTATTGCCACCGTGGGTAGAGAAGCAACAAGAGCTTGTTAAAGCAGTCAGTCAGTTCCGTACAAGGATACGCCAGGATTGGAGGAGATTTGTTGCGTGTGGGATTGCTGCTAGGGGCGGGACGTTAGAGGAGCAGTGTCGGCGTGCCGAGGAATATGCCGCTGCAGAAGCGCGTCGGGTACGACTTGACAAAGCGGCCAAGCGGCTCCAGAACGGCGAAGACGTTCCGCCGGAGGATCTAGCAGACGTTGAAACAGGTCCGAGAGAAGTGTTTAGAGATGCAGAGTGGGAGAAGAAAGAACTAAAATACAATATATTAGCTATCGAGAACCTCAACGAGCTATGCAGGAACTACAACATGATGGCGCCCTCAGTCGCCCGAAAACCGATGTATGTCCTATCGCGAGAATTGGACCGGTGTTTTGCGGATGTGGCGCCGCAGGCTGCAGAGGAAATTAGAGAAAGGGCAAGGCAGCCGTTGGGACCAGGGACTTTGAGGATTACGGCTAAGGCGAGGGGAAGTACGTTGGTGGAGAAACTTGGGGTCGGGGAGCATCATACTACAATTGTCCGTGATAGTGACAAACCAAATTATGGGTTCAAGGATTTCTGGAGAGATCTATTTGGGAGGAAAGAGGCTTCGGGATAGCGGTGATCATCTCTCCTGTGTATCTATTTGGCTGGACGATAGTGTAGGTAATCTATAAGTGGAAGCTGTTATCAGACAAAGCGAGAAATCGAATTCATCTTCAGAGCATATCACCCGATTGACAAAGCAGGCTTATCCATATAAACCAACTCTCATCTCACTACTAGCGTACAGTATAAAAGTGCCCTTTTCACAACAAAGTTCAACTCTGCAATTTCACCCAACGTCACAGTCAAGAGCTTGAAATCATGTTATTACGATTTTGTCTACAACAAATTGCAGAAAAGCTACAGAGCAAGATGTCTAGCGGTTCTAGAGGTCTCTACCATCCCCTCCACTGATGCAGCGGAAAAGAAGAGGTATCTTCTGCGATTCAGGCTGTCTTCAATCCGTTCGTACACAGGGGAGAACGGCTGGAGAGGAAGGTAAAAAGTGAAGGCGGACGCCTACGAGAGGAAGGCACTGCTTGAGAAGTTCCTTGGGTCTAATGTGGACTAGATGGCTATTTAGCTGGGTGGACGGCTTCGCACGTCTGGGGGTTGTAATGAATGGTTATTTTATAGGTTACTGATATATATATTTTATTAGGGACTTTGCTCAGCCCGCATTCTTTGTTGTGATGCGCACCGCATCCCAGGGCATTACTTGGTTGAATTTTTGGGCTGCACTTGCTGGGTTGGAACCTGACGCTCGTAGATGAGTCTATGGTACCTGCATCCGTGGAGGGCGCTGTCCCAATCTGAAACTGGGCGTCTTTCACCCCCGAGCCATCATCTTGAAGAGTTACCCTTCCCCTCGGAATACACCAGAAATAGCCCCATCAGACTCGTCAATTCCCAATGCCCAATGCCCGCTGCGGTCAAAGGAATGTTCAAAGGAATGTTCGTGGCGATTATCGCAGATATGAAAAAACAAAGAAAATTGGAAAACTCCTACCACCATCTATGGGATATATATAATATCCCTTACCACGCACCGCTTCCTCCTTTCACTCTCATCCTCCCCCACACCTCCCGTCATTCTAGTAAACTTTGCTCGTATTAATGGAGCGTGAACTTCCACACGTCACAGCACCACCAGGTAGGCTAAGGCGCTTCATGCGTAGCCATTTCCCATTGGTCCTCCGGTTACGCAATCCGGCCTCCAGCAGAGAAGAATACAGCACAATCGGCACACACCCCTTGCCCGCGTCGTTCCAATTCATACTTTCCCGTTGCTTTGGCAGGAGCGGAGCGAGAAGACCTTTCCGGAAAAGAGAGCGCATCTCAAACAAGCTGAATTGGCGGGAAACCATCCGGACCTGTGTGGAACTTGTATTCAGGAGCAAGCGCGTCCAGGATATCGCATTCGAAGGTAGTATGTGGAGGTACTTATTCTGGTATTGTTGTAGGCGCATCCGGTTGGGGTTAGTCATGGCTTGCAAATACCTCTGGGTGCTGGTTTCAGGATACATCCTTCCGGTCCTGTTTTGTATCCAGGTACGGCTAGTAGCAAGTTTGACGCAGGTACTGCTTTCCTTGATGGTCTTGCTCTTAGTGAATTTGTTACAGTTTGCAGAACCGGATAAACTTTTGGTTCAGCGAGAGATTGCAGCGGCTGTGATGCGTCTGCGGGATCAGGATCCGCATCAAGGATGCTCCTGTGGAGTGCAGGAACCATCTACCATGGATTCCAGGGTTACACCCACCGGTGCGCGAGATAAAGACTTGGATTCCAGAGATCGTGCAGACGCAATTAATCCACGGGCCGAAGGAGATGAAAGGCGTAAAGTGATGAGGACTTGGTGGAGACGCATTGTTGGTGGGAAGAGGGGGAAGATGGAGTTGTGACAATGCGATGGTGAATAATACCAAGCTGATGATGACCAAGAACGAGGCAACCGACCGGGTGGGCCCCGTCATCTGGAAACGTCACCGCTGCCACTCGATCTTACAAAGTCTGACAATGATTGCCTCGGACTTCCTGAGCGTGACGCCGAGGGTCCATAAAGACCCTACCATTCCCATTCATACTCTTCCCCAGCACTCTAAGCCGATCATATCCGCGCCATCTCATCATTCCCTGCCACCATCCAGCAGCGATCCTTCCTTCAACTTTGACTTCAAGCTTTACGCTCTGTAACCTCCACAATGTCCTCGCCAAAATTTGACTCAATAGAAGACTCGATCGCCGCCTTCAAGAATGGCGACTTCATCGTAGTCCTCGACTCGACCGACCGTGAAAATGAAGGCGACCTGCTGATAGCAGCTCAAGATCTTACTACCGAAAAGATGGCGTTTATGGTTCGCTACACCAGGTACGAAATATCCTCCTTCCGTCCCTCCCCCGTTCCCCCACTTCCCCGCCATCTGAGTGCGAATGCTGACTGCACTTTTTGTAGCGGTCTGATTTGCACCCCACTTTCCCCCACCCTCATCTCCAAATTTGCGCTCCCACAAATGGTCGTGAATAACCAGGAGCCCCACGCAACCGCCTTCACCATCTCTGTTGATGCACGCGACCCCACAGTCACCACCGGCATCTCCGCCTACGATCGCGCGCTGACGGCACGGAGACTGGCAGACCCCGAATCCACAGCAGACAGCTTCAGGAGTCCTGGGCACATGTTCCCGCTGCGCGCTGTGGACGGTGGAGTGAAGGTACGGAGGGGTCACACAGAGGCGGCGATAGAGTTTGCAAAGTTGTCGGAAAAGAACGAGGCTGTGGCGATATGTGAGCTTGTCAAGGAAGATGACGGGCTGATGATGAGGAGAGATGAGTGTTTGGCTTTTGGCGCAAAATGGGGATTAAAGGTATGCACTATTGAGGCGTTGGTGGACTATCTAGAGAAAGAGCAGAAATAGACGGGGGAGTACTTTTTGGATCTAGCAATTGGGGTGGGGGATGTGTTCGATATGTCGCGGCTGTAGTTTATGCGTAGAAGGAGTGGGTAATTGTCCCCTCCGCATCATGACTGGTCTGTAATTGTACAAGTACACTTCAATAGATCTTTTCTACTCTTGGTCCCAGCCGGCACGTCATCTGTGAACCGAAAGAATTGGATATTCCCGTAGGATCCTCTATGCTGTATACTTCATCAGTCTAGCCAGTTCATCGTCCTGGCGGATATCTTGTCGGCCGCGCACCTATAATACACATCCGCTTTTCCCCCAATTTCCCCCACCTACCGCCTCCGCTTGTGAGGCCCAATGAGGTTGGGGTAGAACCGCGATAGGTGGTAATTGATGGTACTCTTTTGTTGTTGGACGGGTTTCTACAGATTCTCCGTTAGCCATCTCCATCGTGTCCGACCTTCCGTCCACTGGTGATGTCGCACCTTGTTGTCCATACACATCCTCAAAGCCTCCTCTAACTTTCCACAGCCCTCAATCGAGTAACCTGACGACGCCCAGCAACCCAAAAGCTGGCTCATCATAGGCGTGCACGGGTTCTGGCTCTCTTTGTTGGGTTTGCGGATTCGCAGCTTTGGGAGCGGAGGAAGACGGGCGATCTGCGTATCATTAGTAACCCAGCGCAGCTCACGAAAAGGGAATGACAGTGCGTAAGACGACAGGTTACCTTTTCTTTGACCATGGCTGCGGACTATGCGTGCTGTTCGTTTTCGCTAAGGTTGGAGCTGGTGTTGCGGTTCGGAGGAATCTTTGTGGTGGCTTGGCGCGGTGTGAGTAAGCGACATTCACGGGAAAGTTGCTCGAGCAGTTCTTTTTCCGGGGAGACATCGGACCTCCGACAAACGTTTTTTGGGCCTCTCACCGAACTTGCTGAACAATAAGAAGCTACATACTATGAAAATGCAGGTTCAAGCATCAACCTCCAAGTTGATATCTAGAGGAAAACGAAAGTTGACCTTTCAATGTGGATGTCTAGGATTAGGGTTCTTCATAGTTCAAGACCATCTCGGGGCTTTCCATGTCGTCATCAACAACCAACAAAAATGTCTATAACTCCCCGCACTCTCCCGCGAATATGCAAGCTCCGTTCTCTCGTCCAATTCCGTAACCACACCACTACCTCCGTTGACCCAACCGAAGTCTCGCACTTCAATGCGCTCGCCGCCGAGTGGTGGGACCCCCATGGCACTTCACGCCTCCTCCATCTCATGAACCCTCTGCGCCTACAATTCCTGCAGTCTTGTCTTCTCCGTGGCTCCTCAATATCCTCCACACCCTTAGCGCGTGTAGAGCCGGGTGCTGATCCTATCGCAACAGTGCAAGGGAAGGAGAATCCAAGAAAGCTCAGATTCCTGGATGTTGGATGTGGAGGGGGGATTTTGGCCGAGAGTCTTGCCCGCCTGAAGAGTACGGAGAGTGTGGTCGGGATCGACCCTACCCCCCAGGTGCTGGAGATTGCTATGGAACATATGAGGCAGGACCCGGCGCTGAAGGGGAAGCTGCGGTACCTGAATACCACCATTGATGGGTTGGAGGAGGCCATGGCGACTCGGATTCCGAATGCGGAGGATGATGTTGGGGCGCTGTGGGAAGCGAAGGAGAAGACGCAGAGGGGGAATGTGGGGTTGTTTGATGTGGTGAGTTCTCATATAATGGATGGGGCATGGCTGGCGTGACTGAATAATGCAGGTCACGACGATGGAGGTGGTTGAGCATGTTCCCAATCCGATGCTTTTTCTGCAGCAGTGTATGGCGCATGTTAAGCCCGGTGGTTGGGTTGTTGGGTCTACGATTGCGCGGACATGGACTAGCTATCTTACTACCAAGCTCATTGCAGAGAGTATTCTGAACATTGTCCCTAGGGGCACCCACGACTGGAATAAATACGTGAACGTGGATGAATTAGAGTCTTTCTTCAAGGCGCAGACCGGCTGGGGAGGAAGAAACGGCGAGAATATCGTCTTTATGGGCTGCATTTATGTCCCTGGAGTTGGGTGGAAAGAGATCAGAGGTGGTGAGAAGGTAGGGAACTATTTCTTCGGAATTAGGAAAAACATAGAGAAATAGACAGTGGTTTCGATAATACTACGGGGTTTGTGTACGAATAGACAGCGTTGATTTCTTAGTATTTTCTTGTCCACGAATAGTTGGTGATTGGACTGTGGTTATGGTATTACTACAGAGACAAATGAGGATGATTGATGAAATTCAAACAAACCAAACTCCAATTTTCATAAAATACAGCAGCAGACAGACGCCCCCCTCTCTATAAGGCGCAGGAGTGTACTAGGTATTCATCTCATCCATCTGCCATCGTCACAAATTACCACCGATCTTCGTCCCTCCTCTATCCCAGACACAACCTATAACTCGCATACCGTCCACTAGTCTCACTCCTCCGAATAATTTTAACCACATTCCCCTTCTTCAGCCCGAAGTATCTTGCCACGGGATCATCCTTCTGAATTCTAGGTAGCTGAGATTCCTTGAGCCTATACCTCTCCAGTAGTTTCTTCTTCTCCAGCTTGCTCAACAGAACATGTTTTGGCACCAGTTCATGCTTCGTAATATTAACCAGCAAATTCTCTTCCAGAAATATCTCGACCGTAACCTCCTTCTCCACTGCCGCAAACGATTTGAGGGAGGCAGCAGTGGGCGCATTGATGCACACCATGATACCGGTATGGTAGTTTCCATCTTTAACACGGTGGACAAAGGCCTTGGCCTGTTTTACACCTATCGAGATCTCGGTCAAGAATTCGACCCAGATTGGGCCACAGTCAGGAGGGGCGCCGGGGCGTAGAGAGGCGTGGGTCTGCAGCATGGCTACGGAAGGGTTTGCAGAAAACGAGAGGGATTTTCGCTGCGGTCGGCCTTCGCCGTCGCAGAATCGCGATTGGAAGTCGGCCAGAGAGAGCGTATATTCTTCTTCCGAGATTTCGTAGCCCTGTAGGAGTTAGCGACATGCTGAGAGAGTATACAGCAACGGCGGTAGAGAAAACGTACACGATCGGCAACCATCTCGTGGACGGTCTTCCAGGCGCGCCAGACACGAGAAGCTTCGCGATCGGGATCAGACATGATGATATGCTTGTGAAACTTGTTTGCTGGGTGAAGATTTGTGGTGGAGTAGAGGCGATACGGCGTCAGTTGTTAATAGTGGTAGTGGTGTGGCAGTGGTGTTAGTGAGTAAGTGGTTTTTTGGTATTAAGAATGAAGATAGCTTTGATGTTACAGGCTTAGGAGGCTTGGCGCAACTAAAAAAAAGTTTAGTCGAGATTGCGCCGCAGCTCACCTTACAAATATCGTCTTTTCGAATATCAACAATGGCAGGGTCAATTTTAAAGAAGCGAAAGGCGCCCTCCTGGGAGATGCTCGCCGAAGACTCTGGATCAGAAGACGAAATCCAGTCTGGTCTCCTCAGCGGCGCGCTCGCCCATAGCGACAGTGAAGATGGTTCGGACGACTCAAGTTTTGAGGATGAGGAGGCCGATGAATTCCCCGAAGTTGGCAGCGACGAAGAGGAAATCGACAGCGACGAAGTTCCATCATCTGATGAGGAAGACGACGAAAAAGATGAGGAGGACGAAGAGGACGAGGAGACCGGTGAAGTGGACGAACACGGTCGCAAAACCATCCTTGACTCTGCCGGAAACCTGCGCTACATATACCCAGAGATTGACACGGGCTACGCTTCTGATGACTCGGACCGGGAGGAAGTGAATACAGTTGGAAATATCGACCTCTCGCTTTATGAGGAATATCCACATGTTGGCTATGACATTAATGGAAAAAAGATTATGCGGCCGGCAAAGGGCGCGGCACTGGATGCACTATTGGATACAATTGAGGTGCCAAAGGGCTGGACTGGAATGATTGATAAGAACACTGGTGGTAATTTGAAGCTGAGTCGTGAGGAATTGGAGATCCTGAGGAAAATCCAGATGGACGAGGTGCCGGTGGACGGTTATGACCCGTATGCGGTGGGTTTTGCGCACTCCCCACTCTAGTGCGTGTTGCGCTCTTTGCTGAACATTGAATAGCCTACGATTGAGTACTTTACGTCGAAACTGGAGGTTATGCCATTGAGTGCTGCGCCGGAGCCAAAACGACGATTCATTCCTTCGAAACATGAGGCAAAGCGAGTGATGAAGATTGTCAAGGCTATCCGCGAGGGTCGGATAGTACCTAACAAGCCTAAGGAACCTGAGAAATTTGCATACTATGACATCTGGGCGAATGAGGTTCCACGGGAAGACCATGTGATGAACATTCCCGCGCCAAAGCTACCCCCTCCAACACACGACGAGTCCTACAACCCACCAGAAGAATATCTGCCCACACCCGAGGAGAGGAAGAAATGGGAGGAGGAGGATCCTGAAGACAAGGAGAAGGATTACTTGCCCCGGAAACACAAGGCTCTCCGTCTGGTACCCGGTTATGATAGATTCATCAACGAGCGATTTGAGCGATGCTTGGATCTGTATTTGGCTCCTAGAGTACGCAGGAATAAGCTCAACATTGATCCTGAGAGCTTGCTGCCGAAGTTGCCTAGTCCGCAAGATTTGAGACCTTTCCCAACAACCACTGCCACAGTCTATCGGGGTCACGAGGGGCGGGTCAGGACGTTGAATGTAGACCCTACTGGAGTGTGGTTGGCCACTGGTGGAGATGATGGTACTGTGCGCATTTGGGAAATTTTGACTGGAAGGGAGGTGTGGAAAATCAACTTGGCCGACAAAGAGGCCGTTAATTGTGTGAAATGGAGACCCGTTAAAGAGACCTCTATTCTAGCAGCTGCGGTGTAAGTCTGGTTCCACTATTTTCCCCACCATTATATTCTGACATACCCAGTGGCGACGACTTGTATCTTATTGTACCCCCAATATTTGATCCCGAGAGAGAGGTCGAGAGCAGAAGAATACTAGAGCACGGTTACGGAACGGCAGCCAATGCCACCAAGGTCCCCACAAAGAAGGTGTCACCAGGGAAATGGACGAAACCAATGGACAAGCTCGCAAACCAGGGCGTTGAGGTTATGGTCACAGTCAAAATCACCATCAAGCATATTGCCTGGCACAGACGTGGTGACTACGTCGCAACCACTTCCCCTGAGGGTAGTTGATCTTTCATGTACCCTATCGAAGACATTTCAATTGACAAAGTCTAGGACAAAACCGCGCTGTCGCAATCCACCAGCTTTCACGCCATGCATCCCAGTCCCCCTTCCGCAAGTCCAAGGGTATCATCCAACGTGTCGAATTCCACCCCTTCCGTCCCATCCTTTTCGTCGCGACACAACGCTATATCCGCTCCTATGACCTTTCCAAGCAAGAGCTCATTAAGACGCTGCAACCTGGCGCACGCTGGATTTCGTCTTTTGATGTACACTCTGGTGGTGACAACATCATCGTCGGAGCATATGACAAGCGGTTACTCTGGCACGATCTGGAGCTTTCGATAAAACCCTATAGAACCCTCAGGTATCATGAGAAGGCTATTCGAGCTGTCAAGTATCACCAGGGTGGTTACCCGTTGTTTGTGTCCGCCTCAGATGATGGAACGATCCAGGTCTTCCACGGCAAGGTGTTTGTGGATATGATGGAGAACCCGTTGATTGTACCATTGAAGATTCTGAAGGGCCATAAGGTTACGCAGGCCCTGGGCGTGTTGGATGTGGACTGGCATCCAAAGGAGTGCTGGCTGTTTTCGGCGGGTGCGGATGGAACAGCGAGGTTGTGGAATTAGTAGAATACCGGAGAGCTGTATTTGTAAAATATAAAAGTTAAGATTGAGGCATGGTTGATTGAGGATGATATTTAGGTTAGGGTTTTTGTGTTCATCGTGAAGATTTCCCTATACCGAACCCGAACCACTCTACTCCCTCTGTACTATACGTAAGAGGATACCCATTTATCCTGGCTTCCCAGATGCGCCGAATGATGATCGCTGCTCCACACCGTCTTGGCGGTGTCGGTCCTTCAGCGCGGCTTAAAAGCTTATATGCAACTTCAACTTCAACCACATTCTCACTCACTTCAACTCATCAAATGGCGCCAATAACACATCCAGCATTCAGCATTCTAACCACAGCCGTCGCCGCCGGCATTGGTTACTACATCGGCAAAACTTCAGGGCTCCACAAATCGGAGGTCATCCAAGACCTGCAAGAAAAAGCCAAAACCTCTCCCGTCCCGCTCGATAATGAATTCCTTCCTCCAGCACCACCTCCACAATCATCATCCCCATCCGACAGCAAGTCCGCAACAGATGCAGAGTGGGAAGATTCCGAAGACGATGGAGAAGGTGTCAGCGCTTTCACGGAGGTGCCTGACGACTGCAAAATGGTCCCCCTCCCCCTCCCCCTCCTGCTCCCCAGCTAAACTGGTTGTAAAAGGTCCTTGTAGTCCGCACAGACCTCGGCATGACGAAGGGCAAGATCGCGGCGCAATGCGGCCATGCAACTCTCATGTGCTACAAGGCGGCATCACGGTATGCTCCGGGCCTGGTGCGGCGCTGGGAAACGTACGGACAGACCAAGGTGGCAGTGCAGGTGAAGGGCGGGGAGGAGGAGCTGTTGATGCTGCAGGCGCAGGCGCTGAGCTTGGGTGTCGTGGCAAAAATCGTGCACGATGCTGGGCGAACGCAGATTGCGTCTGGGAGCGCGACGGTGCTCGGGTTGGGACCTGGTAGGTAGTTGTGGTTGCGTGGTGGGATGTGGAATGGAGGCTAATGTGCAGTGTAGCGCCCAGGAGTGTGGTGGACCAGATTTCTGGAGGGTTGAAGCTGCTTTAGGGGAGGTTATACGGATACGGATATGGACGATATGACGATATGACAGGGACGAACTTATAAACTACCTAGAATGATGGGGGGGCTGTGCGTTTTTGTACACGGCGTTTATTTTTCCTTTGATTCTAGATACTGAAATCTGAAATACCCAACCCTCCAATACAACACATATTTGGGGTCTCATAATGCACACTCATCTTTATTTCATTCCGTATGGGCCCTCATCCCGTATGGGCCCTCACCCCCCATGGCTGACCATTCCGTGTGGCATCTCTTCGCGTGTGGGCCCTCGTCCCCCATGGCCACAAATCTCATACGGAAACAACACAGTTGTGACACATTACCATAATATACAGGACTTCTAAGATAACAGTTTATTAAAGCCTGTAAGTACAACAAAACCCCATCTTTCATCGTCTACATAATACTATGCCAAGCGCTCACAAGAGGTTCAAGTCCTGCACTGGTACTGTTGTTTTGTACATTTGCTGTCGGCTAACATCTTCACGATGCGAAACTACCGCCGTGCTATTGGGAGATGCCATTTAACAGAAATACGACAACCCTCTACCGTTCTGCGCCGATAATCACTGGATGCTGTGACGATTTACTTTTCAATAAGTTCGCGATGGAAGCAATGAATTGTTGCTGTGGATAGCAGTATCTCAGCCTGTGAGTGCTCCTGTTGTGATGCTGGGCTATTTACATGCGGTCTCCTGTAAACTAGTGCCAACTGCCGTCTACTCTCCGCAAATACGCCCCCGCCCCTTTCCCCGCTTCTAATAGACTTTATAACTCCCATACAGCTCATCAGGTACCGGATTGCTACCCTTCTTCCCCTTAAAGACCAACTCCTTACAATGATTGTCGCTGAACAACTCGAACGTATCAGCGAATGTGGACTCCTTAAAATACACGTTGTCGATGCCAGCACCGTGTTTCTTGAACTTAGTGCAGTGGCTGTTGGTATGCCCGTCGAACGTCATCTTCGTGTTGTCGTCGTACGAAACTTCCATCTTCCAGGCGCTCGCGATGGCGGCGGCGCTGGCGAGAAATAGGAGGGGGTATGTTGTGATATGCATGGGGAATGAATCTGATGGTGCGAATGTTAGAGAATGGCTGGAGGGAGCGGGGAACAGGGACAGACGTGTTGTAGAGTGATGTGACGTTGCTGGATAATGGGATGAGGGTGAGGATATTGCAGAGGTTTTATAGCCTGTGATGTGCTCTGTTCATCGGTTTCTCCGCTGAGGCTCGGAAGAGACATCCCCATCTAGAGGGAGGTGCTGTAACCGTGCCCCCAGCTCCGTGAGCCTGGGAGTTCCTATACTGACGGGTCTTACGTCATGAGGAATAAGATCTCCCAAAGCTGTGGTTGCAATGTGGCATTCAGGCATGGTTATGCATATCTCGGACGTGTCGTTTAATGGCCAGTGATGGAGGTATATGATCCGGGTGAGCAGGTATATTCAATGACGTTGCCTTCATTACATTATGTATTGAGGGGCTATTAGGCTCGTGCGGCTGTCTCATAGCTTTTGGCAGTGATGAGTGTGATTCTATGATTCTATGAAAATTCAATAGAGCTGACCATTGAGCAAGCTAGACGAGTTCCTGCTAGATATTACTAGGTTTGGATTCTGCGAGAATCTCGTGTGAAGAAGCAGCTTAGATAGTTTATCCAACAATTGATTAAAAAACAGTAGTACACCAAATATCATACGTAACAGGAAAAATGCACCCAGTTACCTCCAGAAGGTTGAGAAAAGGGCGTAGATAAGGGAGAAAGCATGTACAACGAAGAGGACGGGACTTCAGAGGGTATATGTACAAATATAACAGACTCCGGGGGGGAACCACACCGAAACGCCCCATTGCATCCAAAAAAAGCCAGAACAATCTATACACGCTAGACAAGATACCCGTTACGAAAAACTCCTAACCAAACGTCCCCGCCGAAGCCCTCAAACTTAAACGTCTTCTCCTGGTTATAGATTCCATCTCAATACTCTCTCCATCCCCTCCACCTCTCCGTATCACTGAAGATCCACCGGCACTGCTGCCTGACCGCCTTCCCCTCGGTGGGGTAATTATGGTAGTACCATTTGCAGCCCTTCTAATGCCCACTGGTACCGAAGAACTCCCTCTCGAATCGACTGGCGAAGGTGTGTATCTGCCCTCATATTCATATACATAATCTGCACTCGAAGCCGGACCGTAACCGTCAAATGCACCATCGGGACCACCACCTCCAAACTTTTGATCACTTGCCGATTCAACGCGTACAACAGAGCCTGTATACTCCTCATCTGCACTCCCCATATGCATATACTGCCATGGCCCAATGCCGGAGCGATGACTTCTAGCAGCAGTTCCCATCCCCGCTAACAGGCCCTTTAGCGCCTTCATCAACCCACGAAACTCCCCCTCTTCAATCCCTTTCCCCCTCGTCCGGAACCGCGCGCGTTCATACATCGTTAGGAACACCTCTGCCTCGTCCCTTGGCGCGAGCTCCATGCCAACGAGGTTCTCCATCCATTGGCGTAGGGTCATATACGGTAGCCTCACCACCACGCCCGGATCCGATCCTCTCTGCATCACTATATCACCAGCCTCCCTTTCTAGTAGCCCGGGCAGCTCCAAGACGATGGAGCGGTACTCAACACCTTTCAACTCTCCGCCTGGGGGTGCCCACCCGGGGTGATTAATGACGCCCCAGACGGGCTCCCATTCCTTCCCTCCATTTGGACGACTGATGAGTGCGATATCAGCGCTTTTCGAAATACCCTTCGTCACCGCGGTGTGGGCCCTGCTCGGCAAATCTGACTTCCCGATAGGTACGCGCGATTTCGGGATGTCGGCGAGTAGTCGGCGGAACGTGTACATCCGCGACGTGTACAGCACGACGGCGATGATGGCGGTGAGCACATATGTCCCCGCAATGACGAAGACATTGTATATCTGTTTGTTCTGGTTGAGAGCTTGCGCGATGGCGTCCCCAGGTGGGACAAGGACTAGGGCGAGAGTGACGAGGGAGAGGAGGGTAAAGGTTGTCGAGTAGAAGAGGTGGAAGAAGGTGAGACGTGGCATCTAGTGGAGGGACAAGGCACCAGTTTCGACCTTGGTTGGGGTCATCGAGTAACGGAGCGACTGGTGGTGGTTGTGGGGTGGCGAGAGGAAGTAAGGTGAGGCGAGGTGAGGCATCACGGCAAAGTTGCTGAATGACGAAATCGGATACTTGGCGTGCAAGGATCACATTCACACGTAGCGTCGTATCTTTTAATGAAAATGAATCATACTTCATTCCTCTACCAGACCATCCCTACGTACTACGTACAGTAGCCAAACTACACTACACTTGATGCCATTGTCATCAAAAAAGAACCTCCCACAAGATTGACAATATATGCCAACGCGTAAACAAATGAATTAAGAGAGAAACATGCATAAGGTAGTGAAAGCGGGGCACATAAGAGAAAGGTAAGGAAATAAAATAGAAGAAACAGTGCATCTGAAAACAAAAAAGCAAAAACTATTGCATCGCTCATCCCAGAATCCCACCTTTGCCATGCATGAAAATCTCAAAAACGTTGCCTTTTACTTTATTGTGCAACTACACCCTGCAGCTTTGTCTTGTAATATTCGAGACTCAAGTTGATAGTTTTCCTGAGGTATTGATCTTCGGTCAACGGTAATTCTAGAACTTTGCACTTGTCGCTCGCCTATGTTCTAGTTAATATCGATGAATGGATGATTGGGAAATAGAACCTACCATATCGTCTTGCTTAAGGACAAAGGACCCCACGATGCCAGCCATTTCTCGCACGGCAATATTCTGCAAAAAGGCTTTCCGCTCCATGTTCTTTAAGGTTCCAAGCAGCCTTCTCGCAACCTCGCGCCTCTCACTATGATGTTTCGGAGAGCTGGTCCGCTCAAGCTCTCGCAGGCGAATAAAATCCAGGTACACGTGGCCACCAAGACCCCAACCTTCCGGTTGGACTGTTTCACCGAACTTGCCCAATATTTTCCTAAGCTTGTCCAGATTTCCAGAAATGATAGCCTCAGGTGCAACTTGGGTCAGAATCGTCTTGTGAGCCTCGGTCCAAGCTGTGGCAGATATAAGGTATTCTGCTTCCTGAAGATGGTCGCCGGCGTGTCTCGCTTGGAGTGCCTTTGCTTCGTAGATCCAAGACCGAGGAATACGAAGGATTTTCTCCAAAAAGTCCAGCTTTCCACCATCTTCAATGACATCAACATGTCTACCGATAAGGTTCTTGATAGCGGCCCCACGAGCATCAGCATCCTGAATGTGCATAACCACAAACAGCGCCCATTCCCACAGACCAGCATTCTCAAGTCCTCCGGCAAAATCAGTGGTGGTCTGTTCCGCCTTGGTACCGGCGAAGTCCCTAACTCCGCGAGCAGCAAGGATAGTACGTAGTTGCCAGGAGAGTCTGTAGTCAATCTTGTTGGGACCAATACTGACAGGCTGGAGTACCTCTTCGAGTGGAAGATCTTCGTCGGCGTAGACTCTGAGAAGACCCCAAAGAATGTCCAAAACGTCTTCTCCATTGTCATGCACGTTGAGATACCATGGTTTAGGCCGAAACACCTGGTTTGGATGGCGGCTGAAGTCGTCTTCATAATTCTGTACCAAGTTTGTAATACCTTCCTCCTCAAAACACCCATACCATAACTTCAATCCCAACACTCTCTTCCAATCAAGCCCAAAATGTTGTGCTATAAAGAAACTAGGGACAGCATCCTCAGCAGGGCCCTTGGTACCCTCGGAAAAGCAAGTTTCGCCCGCAATCAATTCATACAAGCTTCGCACGGGAATTGAGATTTCGGAGAGTACACCCTTATTCCTCCAATGCTCAAGCTGCTTGCCAATCCGCCGTCGAACAGACTTATCTCCGCCAAGCATGGGTAATAAAGTAGCTAGTCTGTAGTCGCCGCCTTCGAATAGTACCGCACATGCTTGTTCGATACGATGAGCACTGAGGTGTGCAAATGCAGCCTCTTCAATGGTGGAAGCAGACTGGGCATGTCGATCGGCATCCTTCTCAACAAGTTCCTCAAGAAGCTGAGATAATAGCTCCTTCCGACGCTTTTTCTGAACATACCTGTCCAATTCGCTTGATGAGTCTCCGTATGCTGGGACACTAGGCATCGGGTCCCATAGAACGCTCGCAAGCTTCCACACGCTCCTCTCATGCTGATCCTTGGGATCCTGCGACCACGATAGTTCCGTAAATGAATTGAAGGATACCTTCACATTGATTTCCGCGAATGGGATGCCAAACTCGTCAAGTCTGATGTCAGTGGCGCCAAGCTGAAGTTCCAAACATTTGGGAACGGCATGTAACTACAACATGTCAGGAGATGCGATCAATAAATCAATATTAGGTTTACCTTTGTTCCAAAATTTACTTTCGCGACGCTTAAACTGCCTTCACTCTTTCGGACACGCATTGCCTCTAGTTGACCCATGTAAATGATAATCCCTCCAGGTCCCCATGCTGGTCTGACTGACTTCCGCCAGCCTTGATCGTTAGAATCTAGGCTATGGTAGTCAAACGACTCCCCTATTTGAAGAGTGGAAGATATCGGTTTCTTGGTGATTGGCCTTATTCCTTCAGCGCCAGATTTTGAACTGAGAGATGACTAAATGGACACACAAGCACATATTTCAGCAATTTTATTCCCGTTACAAATACAACGAACAGAAATACAGCACATAATCGTATATTGTGAAAAACAAGAACGAAGCACAACAGATTGACAGCACAAAAAAGCAGATGGGAATAAGTCAAACCTCGAACTGATCTCGTTTCCTCGTTTTGCCGGTATCCTTGCGTACACTGCCATTCAGTTTTGAGGGATTACCATAAAGATCGTTGGCTAAATCCAGTAATCCGTAATTAAGCGGTTCCATGGCAGTTTTTCGGGGGCAGCCCGATTTGTTCCCAACAGAAAAGAAGCTCTCGCCGCCGAAACGTCTCTTGACAGGACTAATCGTGTTATTCAGCTGCTCAGTCCAGTCCTTGCCCATCGGTAAAGCTTTTGGAGTTGCCGCGACCGTTTTCGTTGGTGAATCCTCCACGGGCATAATAAACTTCCTGGGTGTGTCGACAACAAAAGCGCTAGTCGTGTCCTCATCATCTTCAACAATCACAGTTAACTCATCCGCCACCATTTCATCATCCTCCGACAGGGGCTCCGCAGGCTCTTCATCCTCTTCAACACTGCCTACGGAGCCTTCCCCTAAAAAAGACTCCCCATCCATAGTAACATCGCCCTCCTCTTCGTCATCAAACGATGCATCCTCATCATAGGAACCATCGGGCTCGTCGGGCTCTAAAAAAGAACCTGGATACTGGTCCATCATAACGCCGCGTGTTGAAGGCCCTACGGCACTAGACCCAAGCCTCTTGAAATCGAAAGTGTCATCGAGGCCTGAAGTTGAATCCATACCGCTAATATCCGCATCCATGCTTGCGCCATCATCGTCAATGAGAAGCGATGCCGGCGTAATGATAGGCTGTCTAGGAGTTGGTGTTTCGTTAGTGGCGAAGTTCTCATTAGTGGCGAAGCTAGATTCATCGTAGGTCATCTCTTCCTCATCCTCACTCTCAGTTAAGCCGTAGGTAGTAAAGTGACGGACTCTAAAAATCCATAGACCATTTTGGGGGGAATATTCGACGAATTCGGTATCCTTAATGTTTTTAAGGCGATGGATATGTGTAATATATCGGGGGTGTTCAGGGTCGACAATTTTGTCGCGCCGGTTTTTCGTGAGGGGGAAGCATTCTTCTAAAGAAATAGTTGCCGGAACATTAAGCCCTTTGCCAGGTGGAGGTTTATCCATTCCTTCGGGGTAAACAGTACAGACCCGCACATCAAAAATAACGACATTACCAGGAATATCCTCAATATCACAAGGCAAACCAGTGATATCCACGGGATTATCGAACCGAACTGAACCATAGCCACGGCGACCGATAGTGAGTCCAATGACCTTTTTCTGCTGCTCTCGAGTGAGGGACTTGAGCTTGGTAGCGTTGGGGACCATCCAATAGGTTCCATGAGACCGGTCCTCCTTTGGCTGTTGAACTAGAGCAACTTCGTTTCCGAGGACTGGTTCGTCTTCTGCCTGCCCAGAAACACTTCCCCTGGGTGATTCATCGATATCGGTGGCTCTCCTTCTCTCGGGAGTGCGGCGAATATATCCCAATTCTTCGGCCGTCGGTGCAGGTCCGCTAGTAGATCTTACCGGAACATCTGAACCACCAATGCCAAACAGATCTTCGTCATCTTTCTTATCAGAACCCATGTCAAAACTGACGGTCTTCTTTAAGATACCCTTAGTAGCCACGCTTCCCCGTCCAGTAACACTGTCTGTCCTTGCCCGTGGTTCGGAACCTTCGATGAACAAGTCCTGATCCTTGATCTTCTTATCAATGACCAATTTCTTCAAACTGGCCACCCTGTTGTTACCATTTGAAGAGAAGGCACCAACATTCAAGATCGAGTCATCGCTGTCGAACAGACTTAGCTTATTATTGGTCGAAAAGGACTTCCCAAGACTCCCTCCAGCCCCCAAAGGTGTATTGCCCGAGGAGGATGCTGCAAACGGGGATCCGCTTCGGGAGAAGCTACTGCCGATACGTGGAACAAGAGCAGGTTGCCTTGGCGCAATCTTGTGATGGGGAATCATTGCAGCTTTCTTGGTTTGAGAGGAGCCAAGTGGTGTAGCAATAGGGCCCAACGGAGAGTTCTGCTGGCCTGGCCCTAGCGAACCAAGAAGGGAATTACCATATGGCGAATCCGAAATGGATGTCGTAAACTGCTGTTGCTGTTGATTTTGCTGGGACGAACCAAAACCGCCGAACAAGCTGTTGCCCGGTTGTTGCTGCTGTTGTTGACCGCCAAACAAGGAATTACCGGCAGCAGGCTGACTAGCAGAATTATTACCAAATAATCCACTCTGGGTCTGTGGCGTACTTGTGAACAGACTGGGCTTATTCTGAGACTGGCCAAACAACCCGCTACCAGTATTGGTGGTGCTAGACTGACTAAATAATCCACCACCAGTAGTTGAAGCGGTTTGTGCGTTACCAAAAACACCACCAGTCTGTTGAGTTTGGTTAGAATTTCCAAACAACCCACCAGAAGGTGCAGTTGTGGCAGAAGCTCCAAACGCTGGCTTATTATTACCCCCGAAAAGTCCGCCGGTTTGCTGTTGCTGCTGCTGCTGGGCTTGTTGCTGGTTACCAAACAAGCCACCAGTACTAGGAGCAGGTTGTGCGGTACCAAATCCAGTTCCAAAGGCAGGTTTCGGCTGTTGATTACCAAAGGCAGGGGTCGCCCCAAAGGGGGTTGTGGGCTGCTGCTGTTGGGTATTGTTTGTTCCAAAAGCTCCGCTCGCAGCGCCGAATCCCGTGCCAGTAGTTTGTGCCCCGAATCCAGTTTGTTGGGGCTGTTGGTTTTGCTGGCCAAATAACCCCCCCCCGCCGCCGCCGCCAGTATTGGTAGTTCCAAATCCAGTACCAGTAGTACCAAAGCCCCCCGTCGTGTTAGGGGTAGCCTGAGTACCAAATGAGAATCCTGGTTTCGCCTGATTATTCGCGGCTCCAAACGCTCCACCAGTATTTTGAGCCTGCCCAAACGCTCCAGTATTTGTTCCAGTGCTACCGAACCCACCTGTATTGGCTGTACCGGTAGATCCAAACAGCCCACCGCTGGTTGTACCAGTGTTGCTAGCCCCAAACAGACCGCCAGTGGTAGCCGGCTTTGCCCCAAAAAGACCACCGCCAGTTGAAGTATTTGTGTTGTTACCGAACCCACCAGTGGTTTGTCCGAACCCACCAGTCTGGTTATTGGTGTTTCCAAACAGTCCACCACCCGTGGTCCCAGAGCTGGCACCAAATCCCGTTCCAGTGGTTGTTCCAGTATTGGTGTTGCCAAATCCACTAAATCCAAACCCGCTGCCGCTCGGACCAGACTCATTAGCATAGCGCCTATTCTGGGCATAATCTTGAAGACGCAGTTCCTAAATGAAATGCAGATCAGTTTTCTTACGTTTGGTGTGAATTTGCGAAGGCATAACATACCTCATGCGACCAGGCTTTGTATTGGGGCATGAAGCCAATAGTGTGAAAGTTGTTCACCATCGTCGCCGAATTGCCTTCCTTCTCTTGCGTAACTACATAGGGTACGGTGGCAGTTCCATTCATTGGGAGTGTCGTGCTGTTAGCGCCGCCAAAAGCTATGCCTGGATTCGTCGTCGCACCAAATCCACCACCAGTACTTGCCCCAGCAGTTCCAAACAAACCGCCGCTAGTGGAGCCGGAGGTGGTTGCCGCAGGTGCACCAAAGGCAGGCTTTGCTGCAAATATACCACCTGAGGTGCCTGTATTGCCAGAACCAAACCCAGAAGTTGCGGTATTATTACCAAATCCAAACCCAGTTGACGTATTCGTTGTAGCAGGGTTGCTGCTAGATCCAAAAAGGCCTCCACTAACTGGAGCAGCACCAAAGGCAGGTTTGGCGGCGGCACCGAAGGCAGAATTGGTGTTCTGGCCGAAACCTGAAAGCGAGAAAGGTCAGCAACTTATACCTCGAATCTGACAACACATGAACAATTATTGCGACGAGTAACAAGGCTGTGTGTCACATAATATGCCAGTCATCCACGAAGCCGCGCGCCGGGGAGCGAATAATGATTGCTCAATGACAAGCGATGATAATGATTCAGAGTTGCAAGGATGGTTTGAGTAGTACCTCCTCCGCCGAATGCATTATTAGGCGTCGCTGTAGATCCAAAGGCGTTGCTTGTACCCGATCCAAACCCACTACCACTAGTACCAAAGCCTGGTCAAATGCGCAGAAGGGCCAAGTCAGTCGTCAGTTGAGAACCTGATGTAGCGACTCCATTGCGAAGGGCAAGCCATCGAAGGGAGAGAATCATATCATTATCACAACAACCATTGTCCGCCTCCCCAGAATTTTGACGCGCTCTCCAGATAGGACACGTTCGTACAGCAGCAGTGGAAGCAGCACATGTCATTCATGAAAGCAGCAGAACTGGAAATCGCAAATGAAAAAAGAAATTGCGGCAACACGATCGAAAGCCGAACGCACCTGTACCCGGAGGTTGTTGCTGTCCAAATCCTCCTCCTCCGAAAACACTTCCAGTGGTTCCAGGATTTGGGGTAGTGTTATTCTGGTTATTGGCGCCAAAGCCTCCAAAGTTACCGGCATTAGATTGACCGAACATATTGGCGGTATTGGAGGCGCTACGCGTCGTGATAAGTTATAAAGTTTGTCGCGAAGCGACGTATAGGCGTTACAGGGGTTCAGAGACGGGGGGTGCGGTGTTGATTCGCGACAGACGAACGCGCTCGAGCTCTTGACGAAAGAAAGCGACCGAAAAAGCGAAAGAATATACCAGCAACAGATCGCGCTGAGCGGGGAGGAAGAGATGGTGAAGGGGAACGAGGAGTTGAGGGGGTGATGGTTGTCGAATTTCTCAGGATAGTGAGGTTCGTTCGATTGAGAGAGAAGCGAGCGAGAGAGGGAGCAGCCTGTGGTGGTAGTGATGGTGGCTGAGCGATCGGTGCCAAGCCGGGACTTTTCTTGTGGCACGATGACTGAGAGCCCAACGCTGAGTTCACACGAAGAGTCGGAGTCACCATCACCTCTTATATTAATTTATTTACATACTACCTGCGTCTGTATCACCACGAAAGACTCGTCGAGGCTCTGCCAAAGGAGTACATCGTTGTGTCATATCATTCTTCGATCCAAACCGCCACCCAAAAATAGTGTCACATGACTGGCGATACCAACCTATCCGAAAAAGGCGGGTGCGTCGTCCAGATCCAATCCAAAAACCAACACCCTAAGGTTGTAGCTTCTGTTAGCTACCGAAAGAGAGCTCTGCACCCTCAATTTCATTAGGTTCCGCTTTCGATACTCTCGTCTCCGCTCTTCCAAATGTCGATGTTCGGCGCTGGTCGACCAAGCGGTGGGGTGGCTCAGACATCACGAACGCGTCGCCCAAACATCCGTACCGCTTCACCAGGGCCTTCCTCAAGCGTTCCGGGAGGCAGTCTATTTCCAAATGTACCTAGCGGTTCAGGGAAGGCGCCGGCGACTGGTTATCCGCAACATCGAGACCGAGATTATCAGTCACAGCCAGGTATGACGGCAGAGTTGACTCAGGACCAAAAGGAGGAGATAAGCGATGCGGTATGCTTGACTTATGTGGTTCTCAAGATTGCAGTATCTGAGTAGATTCTACAGTTTAATCTTTTCGATCTCAATCAAGACCGCAAAATAGATTACCACGAGCTGAAAGTATGGCGCCCATTCCGTGCATGCTGCTGTGTCGAGATCACATCGGCTGATTTCTCCAGGTAGCAATGAAAGCTCTTGGTTTCGACTGTCCAAAACCGGAACTTCTCGAGATCCTCCGCCGGCACGGTGTTCTAGCCTCTGGCCAGCCTCCAACAGTGGGGGTTTCGCCAAGCAACCTCTTCATCACTTATGAGGCGTTTGTGGATATAATGTCGCAGAAGATTGCCGAACGAGATCCCATGGAAGAGATAGGTCGAGCTTTTGAGCTGTTTGCTGGTGTGGGTGGTCAACGACAAGATGGACGAGAACCGAAGATTGGAATTGAGGATCTTCGGAGGGTAGCAAAGGAGTTGGGTGAAAACTTGGAAGAAGAGGAGCTACAAGCTATGATTGAAGAGTTTGATATTGACAACGACGGGATGAGTATGTATCCCTCGTGCAATTCGGTTGAACCCAATTTTACTAACGAATATCGTGGATTCAGTCAGCAGGGAAGAATTTATATCTATTTGCAAAGGTGATTAATTGACCACCGTTAGGGCGCTGTTTTGGATTCATCCTGTCTCCTATTGTTGGTGCTGGATGAAGATCTGTGGATTAGGGTTTCTATCGCATATGAAGGTCCCACACAATTAGTTCCAATATCTTCCCCTCAAACCACACTCTGCACCAGTATACCAAGTGGATACCATGTGTCTGGAGTAGATGTACTCTACAGGTTCTAATGTAGTGCTAATTGCTGTGAACCGTGCGTGTAATGTAATTGTCGCAAAGATTAAGCTAATCCCTAATAAGTATAGAGGCCCAGTTTTGTATTTAGTCCGATTCAACTACACCTTTCGTCCGGGTTTACGGTTCATGATATAGGGCATTGGACATGTATTGTACGGTCCCCGCGGACGCTTTGAAATCCGATATATCAACACACTCGTCTTAGGGATCCGGATGGATGAGATGGTGATGTCATGCCTGAGATACACCCACGAAGAAATCGCGCGGGATACCCGATCCTTATTATTTGACCTAAGGTCAATTTGACGATTCCTTCCAGTTCTCGATCATCAAGGCCACTTCACCTTCATGCCCCACCCACCTCTTGTTCAACCGTGTCAGTCGGTGGATCCCATACATTATACTGCTTCAAGAATAAGGCCCTGTGCTAAGGTGCGTAAATCACTGTGGCTTTTGCAGGAGAACCCGTGGCGTAGTCGCTACACAGTGCTTTATCGCCGAGTTAACATGGTATAAATTATGATGGATTCAAATTGACCAATCTGAACAACAACTATCGCTCATACTTCTTCCGCAAGCCCACCAAACTACCTTTCATCCATCTTGACAACCTTGAGCCGAACCACCCCACGTTCTCAAAACCAACTCACAAAAACTTCATAGCTCCATAGTCCTTCTCTCGATCTCGGAGTTACCACGCCAAAAGACACCTCCACGGTAATTCGCAGCTGGATCCTGTGGATATTCTATGCCCCCTCTCTTCCATCGAGGATTCATCCGCCGTGTCATGGGGTGATGTTTGTCGAAGACACGGCGGCAAACTAACGACTCGGTAGATGTGGGGCAGAACTAGAGGGTGACAATATGCATATATGCCGTGCTGGGAAGTAGCCCGGGGAACCGGGCCACCAGAGGAGGAGGAAATGGCGGCTAAGGAACGGACTCTTATGTCTATTAGGCAAGTAAGTCTACTCCATATCCCCTCAATTGTCGTATTTAGCGTACAGAGCCGTAGAAACTGGCGGGAGTCTTTGGCGGAACCATTAACAAGCTGGGTATCAAATGTGTTATCTAAACTGCCTAGATATTGAGATGGGAATATCCAATTCGATTCGCCCCTTTGAATCCCATAATTCCCTGGCCGAAACAATCATAATCCCGAGGATACCATCCCCTTCGGCCTGTAGGTGAATAACAGCCAGTCCTTCCTTTTCCCAATGCATCTGCATACTTCTTCATTTTGATGGCCGCGGAAGTGCAACTTTGTTATTTCTCCCGAAGTTGCCGCTACACAACCTAGTGGGGCAAATGGAGCTTACATCCCTAGCCGCTGGTGACGATGAAGCCTAAGGACGTTGATTTATGCTTTCTCACACAAATTCAGGAGCAACTCCGGGGTGTTACTAGAGCGTCATATATAGACTGCTGCAGCACAATTGGAATTGGTAAATATGTCTTGGGCGTTAGCCTGTCGATAGCCAATGCAAGTCATTTTTGCACCTGCAGCTGCCCTTGCCCCCGCATTAAGTACACATAACGATCTGTGATCCGCCCTGGGAACCCCGTCGTTCCTTGCACGCGTGGCCGCATACTCGCAAGGCTACGGGTAGATACTTAAGGAACTTGGTACTTGCCCAAGTGTAAGATTCTCGGCGGAATGCCTATAACTGCACACCGGTACGAAGTTGGTGCTGCGCTCGACAACTGTGGGCTCCAAAAAAGTGCACCCGATTAGAAACTTGTTGGATGCAGATACCCTTAAGAAGGGCCTACTTCTCATCGCCCACCTCCACCATAATCATCATGATCACCGACAGCACCAAAGAGTCAAAAGCAAGCAACATCCCTCGATAACACAAGGGCTTGTTTGAGAGCACATATACCTCACTACATAATCCAGGTAAGTACTTGAGTACGTACCTAAGGTACACATCCGTAGTCCTTGCTGCAAACTGAGTAAATATCCCTTAATATGCACCCCAATATATCTATCCCACCCCGGAGAAAAGCCTTTCCGTGATATGCGTGCATGTAGACACGCACGCAAAAGGAATATTACCGCAATGCCTAAGCGACCGCACATAAAACTGCATGCACATCATCCAACTGCAGTTGCTCTCCCGAAGAGTTTTTTGCCACCGGACGGACTTCTCCTTATTTAAACCTCGTCTCCTTCCTCGACGAAATCATTCTCGTCTTGTCCCACTTCAAATTTCATCATGATTGACGGACGTACGCGGCAGAACACTTTGAAATACAGAGCACAGTTCTTGCAGCTATCCATCAACCAACTCCATCATTCCATCATGTCATTCAGTTATTAGGAACCCGTGCCTGCAACACCGCATCCTCATCCAGCAAATGTCATCACTAACACTACCTACCACTACAGCCTCGAAGCACGATATAACCGACTTCACTACGCGCCCGGATCCAAAAAACAAGTGCCCCAAAGGAAATTGAGGCTATAAATCCCATCTTCCATTTTGTTCTACCTCATCACTGATTGTGGGTGTGCCCAGTGTCGTGGATACCTTCATAGTCGCCTCTTGTCATTCGATACCATCACATCATCTCACTCGTAAAGTAATGACCGTACTTCGATCCCTGTAGAATGAGGTCCGGGCATTCTCCATCAGTCAACTCAAGAGGTGAACTGTACACGTTCCACTAGAAGTGGTGCTCAGCAGCGAGTCTTATTTCATACCTGTACAGGCACTGCAATCTATGGCCAACAAAGATCCTCTAGTGGTGCTTCGAAGGATAATATGCTCCCTTGGATTCTGCGCCAATAACAACATCACTATCACTAAACAGTCAAAGCTTTCTCGGCTTTATCAACCACGCAACGAAAATCCTCTATGATTCAATAGCCAATATGTAACAGACAACGCAACCCAACAGCACACGCAAACCTAAGCTAATGCAAATGCAAAAACACACCTGGTAACCCAAAAAATCGCCGCCGGACCCCAGAAAAAACGCAATGATAAATATACCAACAGAAGCTTTTAGGGTATTATGCCCAATGATAACTAGAAGCGGAAACAAAACTATCGTCAGCGTCGTTATGTCACGACCTCTATGGGCCGGCTAATCCCTTCGGTAGTGATTGATAAAGAAAAGACATTAAAATTTTTGAATGGATTCAGAGTAAGTCTGACAGGAAAGGAAGATGCGAGAAAAAATGCAACCAAAGACCCCAAAGACCTTTACCCCGGAAAGAAAAAACCGTTCCCATAGACAGGCTAACTAAAATGAAATGGTAAGTATGATAGTAATAGAAGGTAGTGGGAGAGACATTATGGCCTATCAACAGTAACTTGTGATCAGCCAGCCTGGAACGAAGGGAAAAAAACACACAACACCGACAACCTGTAAGGATTGCACCGACCCAATCTAATTCTTAAACAATCCTTAAACACACGCGCGCCCAAGGTAAGAAGATAGAAATAAGGAAAACTGTCAAAGAAAAGCTCCCATAGGCATCGAAACTATAGGATCCGCCAAAACTACATTTTCGAAAATCAGCTAGTGTAAGCTCATGCGGGAGAAGAAATTTTTCGATTTTGTGCATCGTAAGTATTCTGAAACTCGCTAGAACGCTGTTTTTGCAAAGAGTCCTCACTGTATTGTATGCCTGGTTCAGGCGATGCAGATTGCGTTTGGAAAGCGGTGGTTGGTGGTGGAGGGTAGTAAAACTGCTGGTCATCGGAATTTGCGGGGTAGGATGGCGAGTGGTAGCCCATCGACGATAAGTGGGGGCTTCCACGTGATGGATGCGGGCTTGGTGCCGAAGACATATGTGGACTACCACTCCCCGCCCTCTGGAACTCAGACTTTGGCGAAGGTTCGAGAATGGGAGGCAAAGACGCATGGTTCATTGGCGTAAAATACGATGGATTAGAGGTTGGCGGAGGTCTGTTCACGCCAGGACCCATGACCGAAGGAATTGTAGGCGTCGTGGTAGGTGTGGGCCTCGGGGTGAGTGGTTGCATTTCTCCAGTAAGCAGAGATAAAGGATGGGATGTGATATTTCCGTTCGCACGGTACATATAATCTTGCCGAGGGAACGGGGATGGCAAATCCGTTGCAGGCGATAGAGACGCCGTTCTTTGGCTCGGCGAGGGTGTAGAGTGAGCGGACGAAGTCTGAGAGTCATGGCCCATGAGTTGTGCGGTAGGCGATTGTGGTGGACGTCCGGGACGTGGCAGGCTAGGCCTAGCAGCTAATGCCGCTGCCGTAGCTGCTGCAGCCTCACTAATTGTTCCCGTATGGTGATTTTGATGCCGAGTGAGGGTAGTTCGCCTACGTAGCCGTTAACTTCTTCAACTCCATTGATAGTAACCCCAATGATATACCTTGTGAATGTCTTTTGGCAATCAGCATAGGGGCATTTGTAAGGTCTTTTGCCTGAATGAATTCGACGGTGTCTCGCCAATGAGCTTGAATCACTAAATGGCTATTTGGTAAAAGCATGTTAGTAAACCGAAGCATACTAGGTAGAATAATTTTGAGCTAACCTTTCCACATGTCTCACACATGTGAGGTTTCTCTCCAGTATGAACTCTGGCATGGACTGTCAGAGCAGAGCGTTGGATAAATTGTTTATCACAGCCTGGATAATCACAGACGTGTGGACGAATGCCACTGTGAATTCTCTCTGGGGCTTTGTTAGTGTGGTGTCCATCTAAAAAATGCTAACGTCTATTATCCACATACCATGTCGTGCCAAATCACTTCGCCGAGCAAACCCTTTACCGCAGGAGCTGCAAGGAAAGGCCTTCGATGAAGGATCACCAGATGGCGGTCTGCCCGGTCCACGTGCTTGCTGCTGCTGCTGCTGATGCTGTTGAGCTTGCTGTTGTTGCTGAGCTTGTTGCTGAGCTTGTTGTTGCTGTTGTTGAGCCTGCTGTTGTGCTTGTCGCTGTGCTTGCTCTTGCTGCTGTGCCTGCTGTTGCGCTTGCTGTTGCTGTAACATACTACTGTAGGCGGTAGTCATTGGTTGAAGTGGTGTAGGCACTCTTCCTCCCAAAGGTGCTGAGGATTGATCAGACACCAAAGGAGATGCAGAAGAGTGAGGCGAACCCTCAGCTTCTGAAACTAATTCAGAATGAGGACTGCACGGATGCTGGTCTCGATTGGTCGCCAGATATGTATTCTTCTGTAACTCTTGAGGAAGGGACATGCTCGAGGGGACTGGAGATGTTGCTGCTGCGGTCACTACTCCTTCTTTGGTGTTGAGGATATTGGTTAAATCCATCTCTGAGTGGTCTGAGATGTGAGAAGATGGTAGAAGGTAACTGGTATTGGCGCCAGCTAGAAGTATATGCTGCCGAGGGGGGGCTAGAATTTAGGGCGGGCTGTCGGCGAGGAAAGCTCACACAAGTCCAATGTAAACAAGACTGGCACAGACAGTGAATCCACACTTTGAACAGGGTTCACGCCGGTCCTGCACTTTTCCGCTGAACTATCGACAGCAGCCAGTGGAGAGTGAGGTGCTTTCTGCAGGAAGCGAGACGAAGGGGGCCTAATGTCAAGCGTTGCGGCTTGCTGCTCGAGACGATGTACGTCAACTCCAAGGTTTTCGGGATGCAAGGAACGCTTGGACCAGGTGACGGAACACGAAACAAGACGGGACGAACTCTGTCAAAGAAAACAGTTCGTTCGGCAGGGTTAATTGTAACCCACAAGAAACCCGCAGCCAACAAGAGTCACGTTCGGTTCCTTGACGGGTTCTCTTTGCAGGTACTCAAACACTTTGTACAGGAATCGGATAAAGGGCGTAGGACCTCCACTAAGGTACCTAAGCGGCTAACAGGACGGAAAATCGTAGGTTGAGTTATTTGCAACTTGGGCTGTAGGTTGAAATGCCCTGAAATGTATGTTGTAGTCGTAACTTTGAGGTGTACCCTAACGAGCACTGATTGGCGAGGGGACCTGGAGCAGCCGCAGCGTCAGCTCACAGAACCAACCAAGCAGCCTTCGCCTCCGACAACCATCACCACCACCACCACCACCACGACACCCGCTGCCATGCCTGCTCGATATCGCGCACCTGGCTCGGGAAGGCTGAGTGGATGGTGCAGGGCAGGAAAAAAATTAAAGCGCGTATTTAGAGTTCACTCAGATACCCACTTTCTCTCTGCCTTCTCGTCTATCCAAATCCTACACACGGCCTTACTTCGAGCTGTGCGTTCCTGTCTCGACTGACGTCTTGTCTGTAGAATGGCTTTTGGTGGCGAGAAGCAGATGCTCCACCCAAGATCTGTCACAGTCTCTTCACTTCCCCCAATGAACCGCAGTCCAATCCTTCTTTGTGCTGAAAATTTTTGCTAGTCGATCTCGTAGGATATGGTCGTGATAGATGGAAACGGTAGTCCCGTTTGTCTTTGCTAGGGATGTTCTAATTTCTGCGGTGTCCCGAGAGAACGACTCTTCACGCAACCCGACCGCACAGACAGTCAAAAAACTTCTTTGAAAGAAAATAAAACCGCGTATCACTGGGCCGTCGATGCAATCTGCAAGGAATGAATGGCGTACCCCCTCTTTCCCCTCCTCTTTCAATTCTAGCCGTAAAGTGTTATGGATTGGCGCACCGTTCGATTGAACGGAATCAATTGTAACTGCCTCAAGAGCCCTTCCGATCTGTATTTGCCTGCAGAATTGGAAACTGTTCCGAATGCTTGTTGAATGCGGGTTTAAAGAGAGGTTGATGCGCGGTATCTAATGAGGTGAACGTCGCAAACGTCAGGCCGCAGCTGCCACGCCGATTATCCAATAGGCCAGATCTTAGGTACTTACACAATTTTTCACCTGATGTCTTGAAAAACTTGTTGTTCAGTGCTTTCAAACGAGCGTCTTTCAGAAGGTCTTTCTTGTCTTGCGGGACGAATTTATGCTCCAGGTGAGACGAGAATCCTCCTGGCGACGGGATGAACTAGTTGGGACGATTCGGCAATACCACGGGAGCGACAACTCGAGGCAGATAGATAGCCGGCTATCTGGACACGGGAAATGAAGAACTATTATTCTATAAGACAAAGAAAGGCGAAGAGGTACTATGACTGGGGCAGTAAGAGTGCAAAGTTGGGTTGGGTCGACGCGCCCACTGAGGAAGAATACGGCCGTGGATGGAGGTGCACAGCGGGGAAGGATTCGAAAACGAGTGAGCGGGATGTACGGATGTAATGTAATGTCAGGTACTTTCCTGGGCGCAATTCGAAGCAGCATCAACAGCAGCAGTGGCAGAGTATGTTCGGTCCTGAAAGAGGGAGCGTCGTTCAAGCAGGGGGAGGGTGTAATATGGCAGACAGGTATTGTAGCGTAGGTTGGAGGTAGGGATTCTGGATAGCGTGCAGACCCGGAAGACTCTTAGGCGATCTAGCGATGGATCAGGAAGTGTGCGAGAACGAATTATAGTGAAGACGTGGTCTGTGCGGTGGGTGCGAATGTGCACTGCAAGCGTGCAGCAGAGGCGTGAGTGGGGAGCAACAGTCGCCCGGTAAGTCTCCATGGCCCATTAGTTCACTTAGAGTAATTGAACTCGGTGCATCGCATCACATCCACCGTTCGTTGTCGTCCGCCCTCTGCTCAGCGATCATCGTAGTCTTGCGCCTATTCGTACGCGCAGTAGGGCCTTCTTCCTACAGATGTCATGCTGGTTACCGCACTGTCGAACAAGGTTTATTACCACGGAAAACCAGATGATCTCACCACCGTCTCCCATACATCTACGTTCCACACCACCCTCTTGGTTGCTGAATCTAGCCTTCCTCTCTCAAAAGTTCTTCGGGCATGCGCTCTTTGCACTCGCTGAGTTGTTCCTGTCCACGTTTCCACCCACAGCAATTCTCTTACACGCCGTAACCTTGACCATGGATCGATTGAACCCTCTGCTAGAGTGTGCAGTATACATAGCAAAATCTCTATAGATCTTGATAAAATTGAGTATATTGCATGGTAGCATAATCCTGGTTGCTAATGGCCGGACGTGGAGCTTGGAGGCTGTTCCTCTTTTGGAAAGGAGTCTGTGCGTGAGAAGGTGTGGATGTTCTTTCGAAGTTCGGTGACACAAGTGTGATCCGGGTTAAGTGCCTCTGACCACCACATTCTCTCCACTATCAAAACAACAAAACATCCTCCTGCAGAAATCACTGCGCCTCGCATGAACAGGTACTGCACATTCCGCAGACCCACACCAATGAGATCCCCTCTTCGTGCTTCTAATGCATTTGGCCGCTCTGAGTTGCCGTACAGACCCGGCGGTGTTGAATTTAATAGGATTTGAGTGGTTGTAGATGTTCAACAGGCACAACGGGCCCACAATTCACACCGATTGTATCCCACTTGAGGTCTGTCGGTCTGCCCGTCTGTCGGTGTGTCTCGTCCAGCAGAACAACTAATAAACTCGGCACAGTCTTTTCTCTTGTTGCCGGGTTTATACGGATACTCCGTTCTATTGTTTTAGATGCGTCAATCCTCGTCACTTTCCCAAATCCCTAGCCATGTTGGTCAAGCCAACTGGCTTCAGCTGGTTCGCAACCGCCACGTTTTTTGCAACCCAACGAACTGGAGTGCCAGGTGAATGGCGAAACTTTACGCCATAGCAGATCATGGTCATGGTAGAAGCCTTTGATTACTACCCAATACACAATGCGATACCTAGGTATTTCCCCTCTGGATTCAATTGCAACAGGTGCGCATACTTTCCACACAGCAGTCTCTAAGAACTATATGAAAAAGGAGCTCCCTTGAAGTTTTAGGGGCGGTGCTTTTTCTTTCCCTGGAATTCTGTGTAACTCTCACGAAAAGCAAGCAAACATCAGAACTTGACCAGTCATTTTCAACTGAAGAAACTCTAGAATAGCAGCGGATTCACAGATCCGAACCTCGACGAAACCGGCACGCGCGCAAAAATTGTGGTGCGGATTGTATATTCATGAGGCTGCCATTTTGGTACCTAGAGTAGAGTACCTACAAATTACCGGGATTGTAACATATATTAAACGCTCTGCGTATCAAGAAAACGAAGGTGTCAGGTTAAGAGGTCGCTTTGTGGAATATTTCCCAAGACTTTCGTGCATCACTGGCATCACAGCATATACCAGCATACCCTAGATAAAATATCTCCTGTCAATACACTATGATCAGGCTGTTAGCTTTGTTGGGAGATCTGGGGACTCTATCGTCCCGCCCCTATCGGCGGTGGAGACCCCGAGTTCCGGCTTGGATCAGGTGCGAGACTCGTAGATTCATCATAGGGCAGAGTATCGATCCGTCATTCATCAATTATGACTGCCAACGCCACCGAGACTAGAGAACTACCTGGGTTTCCTAGGTGATGCTCTTCGAGCGACACTTCGAAGACCTCTGAGTTCTGGGCAACTGAAAGCCAGGGCAAACGTAAAATGGTACAAAGGAAGTCGTTGGTACCTGCGTTCGCTACCGAGGTACATGATGTTGCATCCGCCAGTTTCATGCTATAAAATCCATGCCGATAAGTAATTGATTGTTTGATGCAAAGCTCACTTTCTGCTTCTGATTAGCAAGGTTCAATCCATTTCGTTTTATCGCAACCCCGCTTCATACGCATGCAGTGGATTCCAGATTCAGTATTCTACAGCCAGATATACCGAGAGCTTGGGCAGAAGTTATTCCCCTATACATCATGACCGCAATTTCTGATACTTGAGCCTGCTGGGCACAACTAAGTCTGTTAGAGTACAGCACTCGACACTAAATTGTAGAAAAGCAACACTATAAGCCGCCGCCGTATGGCTTCACATAGTTTGAACAGTAGAGACGGTACCCCAAAGTGCACATCTAAATCCTAGTGCCGAGTACACCTAAAATAAGAAACACTTTCAATATCTACAAACCAACTGCAGTGCACCACACCACTTGTTTGGTGCACTGGAATGTGCTTGCAACAACGCCGAGAGGATTTCCATTGGTAGAGACTATCATGGAATTTCTGGAATCAAGCCGTATCTGGCTATATGGCCAAGGAACAAGGCTCATGGATGTTGTCTGTCCGAAACCCATGCACAGAATGCATACGGCAACCGACTCGGAAATGACGTTAGAAGTGCAAGAAAGTCATCTACCAGTCACAAGCTCGCGGAGGTGCGGGGTACATATCAGGGGTGTGTTACATAGTCCTCGTGGACCCCTGGGCGGCGAAGAACGTTCGTTAAGGGCTTCTAGAAGCAGAATAAAAAAGCAATGGCCTCCCGCACCACGATGAATGAAGATAGCGGAAAAAACAAACACAACTACAGACACATGTGAGAAAGCAGGTAACAGGCAAGCCATCAGACGGCGCCTTAGTCGTGTTAGTTAAGAGTAAGAGGCACTCTATACCCTCAATGAGGAGGTATTTTAGGGTCCTAGATATCATGGGTGTAGAGTACATATTGTGTGAGGATAGGGGGTTGAGAGACGATGGTAACCAACATCTCTGGACCGGGATATGACGGTAGGTGGATCAACAGCCATCTAACACCCCAATAGCACAGACGCGAGGACATCTTTGGATGTCAGTGGCTTTCGGAGCAGACACGGACACTGGCGGCATTGTTTCCAGTGACATGGCCACCATATATTCTTCCTGACATTACCCATCGTATTTAGTTGACCTGGATCTTTATCGGAATATTAGATAGCAAACTATCTAAATCCACTTACAAAGCGTGAAGGGCGAGCTCTGAGTTTTCCATACTCACCGCTCTGACGGTGGCCGTTCCTGGGATCCTAGAGTATGCCCGCCACGCGGCAAGTGGCGCTTGCGGAGCCGACAAGGCATGGTACCGCCGAGATGTATCAGTCCGGCAGATTGCTTGGAACCAAAAGGTTCGAACTCTTGATATCTGGCTGAACTAATCGGCCGTTCCTGTGGCAGGAAGTAGCCAATGCACTTTGACTTTGATAAGTCGGTAGTGACCAGTGACTGCAGGACTGTCCTTTCGTTCGTATTGGGATGCAGATAGAAGTTGCAAGCTGCCATGGTGGAGATGGTGTTTGTCACTCAATAACTTGAGATTGGTTCTCTGCAGGACAATTGCAAGTTTCGAACCTCAGCTAGCGATGCAGCTAAGATTATAAGCTGAATCCCGGAGACAAAAATGGCGGTAGTGCCGTCTCGGATATGGAGGCAAGAATTGGAAAAGCCACGCGTGTCTCAAACGAGTATACGGCCTCTAGGACAGAAATAGGCGTGGAAAATATACGCGGCTCAAAGCACTCATACTGAACAGCCGCTTTGACCAATCGCTGCCTTTCCTCAATTTGATTCCGTTCTGAGTATCCATACCCGAGTAGCGCTATCTGATAAGTAAGTGACCACCCAGTTCCATGGTAAAGATGCGGTGCACGGTGTTTCTATGCACTCAGATCGATTGCCACTCCATGCTATGGCGTAAGATGACCGCTAGGAAATTTCTTACATACTCTATGATGATACGGGGCTAATAAGCGCTAGAAGAGTAAAGGTAGCAGCAAATCACACGGAACCGGCAATAAGTGAGCAATTTTGGGAGATACAACAGCTTGAATTCATTACAAACAGCAACAGGCGTGCATTGACTTCTACATCAGCCAAAATATGAGCGTGCGATCCCTGACTACCTGCCCGGAACACCTAGACTCCGAGAAGGGCAAACCGCCCAACGGATGGCAGTCTCGGGTTGCAAATTTAGAAACGTATTGCTATTTTCTCGAAGAGAGAAACCTTTGTCTTTCAACTACAAGGATAGGTATTACTAGTAAGCAGAAGCACTGCCACATTTTACGAAATGACCATGGGGGCGAACTGGCGGCAGGGGGCGGGGCCACGACGGGTTAACATATATCCCGACAAAAACCGTTACATGCCCTGTGGAGACAATCCGGAGAGTCATTGTGGAGTTCTTTGCATATGGCATCAAATCCAGCTATACAAAAGCTACTGGAACGTCTTTCTTCACGTCACAAGAAAGCAACCATATACGATGTTCGCCCTCTGGGTTGACTGGAATAGTGGGCTAAGGTCGAAATCGAGGTACAAGAACTACGTGTAGAGTTGCAGAGTACGAAGCACCACATGATTCCATTCTATGAAGAGGTATACGAGCTGCCATATTTGCAATTGCAAGCGGTGATGCCAGGGGTTAAGTCGCTGTCAGGTTACTGAACTTGTCCAGCCAGTGATCCTGTCGGCGGAGACGTTGCTAACCCTAGTGGACTAAATCTATGGGTGAAATGGAAGCTTTGTTTCATCCTCTCTAAGGTCAAGGACTCGGCTTTGCGCACATACGTATATGCCTAAGTGTCAAGGCACAGGAATAAGAAAAACAGGTATCCACCATGATGGAACCGGAATTGGGCCGGCTGGATGGCTAATAAGATATCTTAACCCTGGCAAACATAATTCTTCACCCTTTTTTCTCACTGAGTATCAACGGACTTCACTGCCACGTCCACATACCAAAGCACTTATAAGCTTAGGTTTATTTTGGACTTGGAACACCTTGTTCCCCTCTGTTCCGTGAAGATAAATACTTTGATGATTTCTTCCGTTGATCCTTGCCGGCAGATATTGACCCAGTGAGTGACGATGTCAATTGTCTACTACGTATCTCTGGCGGGTGACAGCTTGTGAATGAACTGTTGACGCTCAGTGCCCCTACCTAGTACCAACTCTTAAGTACTGATATCCATAAAGGCCAGACCAGACGGGACGGCGTTAGCCGAAAGTATATCACGGCTGTAGGATTAAATCTGCAGGTTGCAGCCCGTATTATTATGAGCAGCTACCTCGGTTTCTTGAATGTTCTCATATTTGAAGCCGAGTGATACCACTCAAATACCAGATCTTGCGGGAAGTATTGGCACCTCTGGTACCACCAAGTAATACCACCAACCGATACCATAGAGGTATATCCCAATGCTGTGGAAAACATGGTTGTCCCCTCGAGTTGCTGCAGATTAGCGTTGACCCTCAGTCGAAATCCGGTGAAACCTTGGTGTTACAGCATATGCACGAAAAAAACACACGGCTTTTGTTTGACTGGCAAAGTATTTAATGTAAGCTGACAACGATGTGCAGATGCACTACTGTTGGTTGGATGCAAGTCAGATCGTACGTATGCCATGTGCGTTTTGCAGAAATCCACCAGTAACAGTAATAACAGCAGCAGCACTGGTACATATGTCACAGTTAAGGCACGGACAGATCGACAGGATACTAAAAGCTATGTGTGTGCATAAAGTAGCGGCTCAATGATAGGTAATGGCAACGTGGGGATGCAAGTACTTCTGATAATGGGATGCAGACCTATTTACCAAGCTAGAATGTTTCTAGAAACTCCGGATCCGGGATTCCTTGTATGGTGGCCACGGATCACAACTGTGCCCAAGTGATCTGTGGGATTATCCAAACACATTTTCCTTTCTGCTACGTACTCTAGTATGCAACTGCAGTTCGCTGTGGATTCTTCTTCATAAGGGCATCTGGATAGTGGGTGTCTGATTGGTTCCAGAGCCGCTCTGAGGTAAGTATTCGAATGGATTCTATCTCCAGGACCTACGATGAGAGAGGTCTGTTCTGGAAGGGATACCAGGGTATCTCCCCAAGCGGCAAACTTCCTGAGTGGGGTACAAAAAGCATTGGGATAAATCATGCTCACGGATAAAAGTGTAATGGGATAGAGTATTACGACGTCAATGATTACGGTTTATATGTAAGTAACTCAAAGTTTTGCCACTGTCTACCCGTGTTAAATGCAACGGGCGGAAAGACGACAAAGCTCTATGATGTTTCTGTTCGAAGGGGCAAGTAAAAGGAACAACTACCAGTACAAGTCCCACATCTTGGGCTATTCTCGGCTAGAGTATGGGGTGTCTGGGCAAAGTTCCTCACAAGAGAATGGAAGAATGGGTCATGTGTTCTCAGCGTCAACTTCGGAAGCAGCAATTATATACTGCAAGAGTATACTGCAAGAGAGGTTGAAGAGTATAAATAAAGGTCAGGCTCTAGTTCAAGAAATCTTCGGTAAGTACAAAAGAGGGTTTGGGTTTTTTGCAAGGCAAGGAAGGCCTAGGTGGTCAGAGCATGCCTCCTACGCCTCATACATTTAAGGCGAACCACGGAATGTGATGTGGAATTCCTCCTACGAGATGTATCGATTCGCATTTGGATGAGGATAAAATTGAGTTTGCTCGGTTTATCAGTGAGTGAGAAGGAGATTTTCTCGCCAATGGCGGTCGTCGTCATCTCCCGGAACCGCAAACACCTCATCTCGCCCAGCCAGTTAGCCACCCCTCTTGAGCGAACAACCGCCACCGGCCATCAAACTCCCAGCTCCATCTTCCCCAGCTAAGTCGTTTCTACCCACACCTCGCCTCTGCCGCGCATCACTCGTTCGCTCGTCGTCGTCGTCGTCGTCGCCGCCGTCCTCGCTGCCGTCGTCTCGTCCTCTGTTGCCCCTCCGGTGGCGTAATTCTAAAAAAGAAGGTCTTTCTTCAGTCCTAACTGAACACGACACTTGCACCTTACTGCGTGCCTCGTTCTGCAGCAGCACTCCTCCCCACCGCTTCTACCGAACCCATACCCGTCGAGCATCCTGCACAACTACCGCCGCCCGATATCCACGGGGCTTCTGGTACCCCTTGCCGGAGCCAAGCCACCGCGCCTGTGCTCCACCTGGTCCCCTGTCAGCTCATCGCCTGCAACAAGCAAGCAGCCACATTCACTTCCACGACTACACCCGAACCTTGTTTTCTATTGCAAGAACATCCGGAAAGAAGAAACAACACAGCGCATTGACATTACAGAGCCGCACCCCCTGTTTGCTGCACCGCCTTTCGCCTAGCGATCCCTTCCACTTCTAACCTTTCGCTGCGGCGCTCACTCTGAAGTCATGTCGAAGGTTATCAGAACAGTTAAGAATGTCACCAAGGGTTACTCAACTACCCAGGTAAAAGTACGGAATGGTGAGATTGACCTCGCGCTCTCTTTCGTGTCGCTTTTCTGGGTGGGAGGTTCACGATAGCTTACTTCAATCGCTGCAGCTACGAGTAACGATCCGTGGGGTCCCACTGGGACTGAGATGAGCGACATTGCCCAGATGACATTCGATACGTTGGTACCCCGTCTGTTGGTTGTGTGACTCTGTGTGTGTGGCCATCTGGCTCGATGTGGCCGTGTTCTCAATGCAAGCTGGTTATGTCTATGGCTAAATATATGTCCGACAAAGCAGGTCTACGGATTTCTTCGAAATAATGGATATGCTGGATAAACGGCTAAACGACAAGGGAAAAAATTGGCGACATGTCCTGAAGGCACTCAAAGTGCTAGACTATTGTCTGCACGAGGGTTCCGAGCATGTGGTGGTATGGGCAAAAGACAACATCTACATCATCAAGACATTGCGCGAATTCCAATACCTCGATGAAGAGGGCAAGGATCAGGGAATGAATGGTATGGATTGCGGGATAAATGGATAAACCTTAATCGTGACTGACCTACTTGTGTCCCAGTTCGGATATCCGCCAAGGAACTCACCTCGTTACTGCTTGACGAAGAGCGCTTGCGTAACGAACGGAAAGATCGGAAATCTTGGAAGTCGAGGGTACATGGGATTGAAGATTATGCGTCATCTGCCGATGGATACCCAGGGCGATCGGAACCAGAGCGACGACGTCCGCGAAGACATTCGAACCCAAACCCTTCTAGAGATCGGGAGGAATGGGAGATTAAGATGGCCATTGAAGCAAGCAAGAATCAGGTGGAGGAGGACAAGAAAAGGCAATCGCAACAGAATGGGACGGACGAAGACTTGGCGAAGGCGATAAAACTTAGCAAGGAGGAGGACGAGCGTCGCCAGAGAGAACTAGAACAGAGTCAGGCAGACTCACTGTTTGATGATGTACCAGTTCAACCTGCGCAACCTGCGCAACAGCCACAGTACCAATTCCAACAGCAACCGGATTACCAGCAAGGACAAATGGTAGATTTGTGGGGGAACCCAATCAACCAGCAGAGTACCGGTTATTTGAATACCATCTACTCGCAACCCACCGCGCAGTTTCCAGGACAGCAATATCCGCAGCCAACTGGATTTGACATGCAGCAAGCCCTACAGCACCAACAAGGTTATATGGCACCCTTACCTGCACAGCCAACTGGTTTTAACCCCCAGAATCCGTATGTGACCAATGGTGGCCTTAGCCCGCAGCAAACGAGTTTCCTGAATCCTGGTAACAACAACCCTTATTCAAACGGTTTACAACCAGCGACACCACTGCAGCCTTTGCCGACCGGCTCCAATAACCCATTCGCCCCCAAGATGAACTACGGCACTCAATCCCCGCCACGAACGGGCCCACCAAGTTTAGCCACCCTTCAGGAGCAGCGAACACAGACCCAGTTCAATCAATTCCAACAGCAATCCGCGTTTGGCCAACCCTCCTACTCGACATCATCCACGCCCACACCTCAAATGCAACAACAGCACCAACAACAGCAATCTGCGTTTAGCCAACCTACATCTCAAATCCAGCAGCAACAGCCATCAAAGCCGCAGAACCCTCAACATGCACAGTTGGAAGCGCTATTGGTGAGTGGAAATGGTCTAGATACCTTCGGAAACACAGGCGATTTGAGGATACCAGCCCAGCATACGGCGCCGGGGATGTTTGTCAATTCCGCAGGGATGCGGCGGGGTCCTATGCCTTCGCAGGCTACTGGTGCTCCTAACAATCCATACCTCCAGCCGCAGGGACAGTTTACGGGAGTGCCACAGACAACGGGATTTGGAGCTAGTTTGACGCCACAGGCTCGGTTGATACCTGCGCATACGGGCCCTGCGGGAATGAATGGAGGGTATCAGGGAAACAACCCAAATCCATTCGGACAGCCGCAACAGCAACAGCAGCAGCACGATTTGATTGATTTTTAGATGCTGAGTTTTTGTTGGCTTTTTTTTCGGTCTGGAGAAGCGAAGGAGGGGGGAAGGCTGGGGGCGTAGCGGAAAATCACGATATGAATGTATGGGAGGAGAAAGGGGAATAGAATGATGGAAGATGCAAGTCGAGTCACCGAGTTTTGTTCGTCAGTAGTTGAGTAGCCAAATAGTCTTTTTTCTTTTTGTTTCTTCGTTCAATATTTAGAAGGATGGGATACCGTTTTCCCGCTCGACCCGCCATGACGATGAACCATCGCCTTTCCCTCTTTCCTAATCGCTCCCATCCTCCTCCACCCCTACCATCTTTCCTTAATGAAGGAAGGATGGTTTTCTTTCTGTCGTTTTTATCCACCATAGCCCCCGGCTTTGCGTTACCTTTACTGATCAATATTTTTGGAGAGAATGGTTGGTTTCATTTAGTTAGTTGGTATGGTCCTTTCACCGCTGTTTTTTATACGTTCACTGTCTATTGCAATCTATCGTTTTCTTTTCTGTTCCTTCGATTTAAATACTTGTAGTTACTATGTATGGCATGATGGAACGCTGTTGGCGCGGTGGGGAAGGAAATCGATGTGATCAAGATCTCTCGAGTCATTAGAGAAGAGTCCGTCCATATTCCGCATCAAGAAGGAAAAGGACATTCAAGATAATTCTCAACGTACTGTACCGGGCTTTGTGCTTCGTACGTAATCAGTAATCTGGATAGGTACAGTTCGAGGAAATTCCCATTTTATAATCATAATTAAGGGTTGGTTCGAGTGTACAGACCAAGTAATCGATCCATCAACCGAGTAATCTTTGTGATTGCTTCGAATAACCACTCCTGTGAGTCCCGGAGCAAGTTTGTAGAGGGCTATTTCATGGATTTTGGCAACACGGATCGTTTATATATATTGATAACGCTCTGGAGACCCAACCATGTAACTACAATAACTCTGCCAGTACGAATTCAAAAGTGCGTAAGCCTTGATCGTACGAACTCAAATCTCCTGTAAACACAAAGCCCAGTACGAAGCATAAAGCCCGGTACAGTAGTTTAGCCCTTTGGGCACTCCGATATTTTTCCTACTAAGCATGCTTCATCACTCGAAGTCCAATTCGAGACTTCCAATCCTCAAAAGTCCCCGTACAAGTAGAGCCCAAAGCAAGAGGGGTAAAAATATGAATCCATCGCCATCATAGCCGTACCCATCCACCCAATCCTCGAAATCATAATTAATAGTTCAGCCCAGGCATCAACAAAAACTAGTCCTTATACTGGGCGTAACCAAATCAGAAGAACCACCGTCCCACCGCCCCAAAGAAGTCAAAGAAAAGGCCCATCCAGCCCTCCTTGAACAACATAACCCGTCCCTCTGGTTTTTCTTCCCAACTAAATTGTCCTCCGTCTTTATCTATCGATTCACCATACTCTACCCACTGGTGATCTTTTTCCTTATCCTTTTCCTTATGGCATTTTTCCTTATGATATTTTTCTTTATCGTTCTCAAACTTCGGAGGAGTAAAGAACACTTTGGGTGTTTCTGTGGGCGTAGTTTCTGTAGGGTCTTTAAATCCCTCCTCTTGGCTCTCCTCCAGTACATCAGCATATCCTCCTATCAGTATGCCTTCGATCTGGTAATAGAGAGACGCTTCTTCTTCAACCCCGGATGACATCCAGATAGACGGCATCCAGATAGACGGCATCCAGATAGACGGCTGCGAAAAATCCCATGGCCAGAAAAACCTCATAGCAATGAGAACTGGGAGTATCAAATACAGACTTGTGACCCACCATGACCTGCCCCGACTATTGTGCGGGACCTCCTTGAGGCCACGCTTCTTGTTAGTTCTAGACGGCTTGAGAGAAGTGAAATTATCGACTTTCATTGATAAGCTCTGTATAGCTGATTGCGCACTCAAAGCTCTATCGAGAGATGTAGTGATAAATTCCAGATCTGGGGGTCCGTCGAGAGGGGATGCATCTGTAAAACCCAGACCCTGGAGCATGGGCGAGGGTCCATCAAGGGAAGAGGCAGTATCGTAGACCGGATGCTCAAACACAAGCTCGCCTGTAGTCTCGCTGCTATCTTCGATACTTGCGACTTGAGATCTCGGCGGCCACGGTTGCAGGAATTGGTACGGAATCTGGAGATACAACCTACTGCTGAAACTTTGTAATCCCGATAGAGTAGCCCTCCCGTGGGCAAATGAAACGGTCCAGGCTCCAGTGTCCAAAAATTTGGTCCTTGATGCTATACGGGCGTCCCCATTTTGATACTTGCAGACGACCCTACATACCAAACTCTCGTGAACGCGTGGCAACTGAAATTCCAGCGTTTGACCAGCACCAATAGTATTGATTGTATGACCTTGCAAGTCTTTCCAGTACACGTTGAATGTCATTGGCTCGTCATTGCAATAAACCTGTCCATAATTAAGCACAACAAGCTCGTCGTCATCCATGAATAGCATCTTGGCTAGTGCACCATTGATTGTGACAAATTCAATTTCGAAGTGGCCACTGTGCACCCTCAGTAATTCGGTCGTATCATCTGTAGGACCATCAAGCACAAATGTCATTCTTAGATGGAGTGGCCTCCGATCTCGTGGCTTCCAAAACGAAGACGAATGATCTTCGATTTCGTATGTAATCTTGTCGATAAATTTGAGATGTTTGTATTTTGAAAGTAATTTGTTTGTAGTAGATCTCACGGGCAACAATGAACTGATCAATACGCGTGGGTATTCTATCCTGGGGGTTTCAACTATTCTTGTTATCTTCCTCGAGCCTGGCAAGTCTGCTTCTTCATTCAAATCTTTCCAAAACGACAGATCGGGAGTGAAGGAGATATTCAATGGCGGGCGTGGTTCGTGAATAACCACAACCTGTTCTAACAAATCAACGTGGCGTCCAAGTTCGACAAGAGGAATGTGAAAGTAGCATGGCGCTGATTGTTGAACCTTGCGGAAGCTGATTGTCATGGTGTCCCGGACGTGTCTGGGAAGCCTTGGTACCTGTAATAGCATGGCGCTTTGCAATTCCTGACCATCCTTCATGATCGGGCCTTCCAGGGAAAATTTCTCCCGACTGCCGGAAGAAGATGTAATGCATATACACTCTGCATCCTTGATACCGTTGATGAGGATTAGGTTGATCAAGTTGTGGGCAGCGTTCTCGTCAGCCTCGACATCAACAAAGTAGACCTTTATCTCAAACTCAGCAGCCACTTTCCCGTCGGTTGTCCAAGAGAATAAGGCATTAGTTTTGCTTCTGATCTTGTAGTTGTGTATTTCAACATGGGATGGAACATGTTGAATACGTATGAGAATGCTGCGCTGCGTCGGCGTTTTGTCCCCGAGGTGTAGTTGGGCACGGAACCTGTTGGCTTCGTCCAACCCCAGTGGCTCAAATGATGCGGTCTGTTCGTGATCGCCTACGTCAAAGACCCATTCCTCATCGTCCGCATCAACTTTGAAGTCAAAGAACGCCGGTTTCTCGCAAAATGGTAACCCTGAGAAGATAAACGTGTGATAGTTCTTGTTTTGTCCAAGCAGAATAGGGCGGACCTTTAACAGTATCTCAACGACAACTGAATCGCTCCGGATATTGTAGGGAAAACAGAGGAAAAGAGAGTTGTTCTCCACGTAAATCGTAATGTGGCGGTCTTCCGGTTCATCTTGCTGGTCTTCGGAGAACAGCACTTGCTTGACACCTCGCAGCTTTACTTTATATTTCTCCTTGACTTCGCCGATACCATCCTGACCAAACGGCAAATACGCTTCCGGGGCTAATGACCCCAGATCTCCACGTTTGAGGCCTTCAACTAAACCCCCAGGCAAAGGCGATACACCTCTCACACTCGGATAAGATCCAGACGAAAATACTCTTCCTCTGTCATCCACCCTAGGAGGGTATGTGAGACTTGAGATTCTGCTCCTGGCCGTGGCAACCGATTGGAGTGTCGACAAGGACATGTTGATTCTCTCCCAAGCATCGACATCAACCGGAACCCTTTCTAAAGAGCCGTCATTGTTGCGGGAATAGCTAACACACCTCTTACCTGTCAGTTCGAACGACGACATTCCGAGTTCGGGAGACTCGGAGAGGGCTGGAGACTCGGAGAGGGCTGGAGAGGATGGTAGCCAGGGACGTTCTTGGTCAGAGCCTGGGATCGAATTTTCCCTCGTATGGTCCTGGATCCCGTCTTCTCCCAATGTAACATTGGATAGCGAAATATCCAAGTCTCGGAAACCGAAAAACGGTATAGTCTCATTTTCTTCCGAATTATCTGAACCCGAAGAGAGGGCGGACAATGTTGTGCCGAATTCTGACATGTATTCGTAGTTGGTCAACGGACCCGGATCGATATCATCCTCATCACGCGATTCGACAGGAGAGGACACCGTTTCAAGGTTCCCTCCGTTGACGTTCGCGGAATCCTTGTCATGCCGTGTAGCAGCCGGCTGTGATGTGCACCCTCCCGCAGATCCGTCATCACTTGTGTTACCACATGTACCGTCTATCAAAATATGTCTGACTTTCTTTGGAAATGACAGCCCAGGTGCGTGGAGTTTCCCTGACTTTCGAGCACGTCGTCCTGAGACAGTAGCAATATTAAGTGCTTCGACACCAGGTGACCCCCAAGGGCTCGTGCCATCCTAGAAGTCACACGGCCGTTAACTAGGAACCTTACCGGCATCTGTAAGTGAAGGCATACAGGTAGCAACGGAACCACTCTAACGAGGGTAGACTGAAGAACCAAAGGCTGCAAGTGGAGCAACGATACTCTGAAAGAAGGCTGCGGTGTAACCTGATGAACACAATTGGTTGGTTAGAAATTATTGTCGCCCGGCCGAGAGACGAGGAGGTATGGGTACCACCTTTGCGTATATCATAACATCGGCAGCACCTGATTCGCCCCTTGGATCCCAGTGGCCCACCAGGGAGATGTCTGTGACCATCCCATCTGGGGCGACCATCTCGGCGACTGGGCAGGATTGCTGGCTGCTAGCTGTTATGTTGTTGCTCTTATTGTTGTGTTATGTACGTTGTGTTGTTGTTGGAAGGCGGCAGGAAAGTGCAGTTTTAATGTAGGGCAGGTAGGTAGGTGACACTCGATTGCAGCGTGGTGTCGACGAATAGGATCACTCGAATTGACACAACCAGGATTCAGCGGCGGCAAGCGAGCGGGCGTGTTTCACTTACTCTCTCACTCTCTTCCAACTCCCGCGATGTTGTGGTTGTGGTGGGGTGGTGGGATAGTGTCAGTGATCGTTGAGTGAGACAACAAAAACAAACAAGAGTGTCGTACTGAGTAGTAACTCCCTCCTCCAGCAAAGCTCCAATATTGGAGAGACGAAATCTGCAGTAGAGGTAGGTGCAACCAACTTATTCTACATCCTCAGAAACAAAAACAGTCTCATGGCTGTTTTAACCTAGCACCGAACATTGATGCCTCCCCCACAGCTGGATAAGGTACGTATACGCATAATAAAGAAAAACAGACGCAGATCCCATCATATCATCATCCAACAAAGAAACAAAACACTAAGGACAAAACAGTATACGTATACTAAAGCACGTAAGTATACCACACACGCTTTTACCTCCCAATTCATGATTTAATGATGATAAAACTAGCACCATACCGCCGTAGCCTGCGCCGAACCCAAGAGACTAAAAAAAGTGAACAATCCACCACCTATATACAATAGGGTATGAAAACCCAAACTAAAATATATGCCATAAGAAACCAAAACCCACCTACTAACCAATAATTAAAAGAGGATTAGTGACACAAAATTAAGCTGGATACAAGGAGGCCAAAGTCTCCACGAGATGTGAGAACTAGAAATACACTACGCAGACGACTGCTGATGCTGCTGCTGCTGCGCTGCCGAATCGAACGATGTGGGTGGCCCGTATTTGGATGTTTGTGTCAACATTGGAGGCATGGTGTTATGCTGTTGTCCTCTAGACAAAATCCCCTGTGTTCCTGAATTCATCGGTGGAAGTTGTAGTGGGGGGAGATATACTGAGTTGGACTGTTGGGGATCCGACAGTGGGGGCATGCTGGGAATCGAAGAGACCGGGGGTGGACCGCTCACACCGAGCGGAGAGGGAGTATGTGGTGCTCGTAGAGACGGGGGAAGTGAGGATGGGTTTCTTGTTGAGTTTATAGGTGAATTAATCCGAGCAACTTGGTGTCCTGGGGGACCCCCTCCACGTGGAAGTTGGAGTGTTTGTGTTTGTGGGGAATATCTATATTGATTGAGTGGTTGTGGTGGTGCTGACGGTAAAGATGAACGTGGTTGCGAATATTGCTGTGGCCTAGGGGAATGATAATGTGACGGTGCAGACGATGAGTGAGAATGGGATTGGGTGCTAGGGGGTGTTCTTTGTCCATACGATCCATAATCAGGCAGAGATTGTGACGGAGGTGGCACTGGGGCACTATACTGCACTGGAGGTGGAGGAGGTGGCGGTGGCGGTTGATATCCTCCGTATTGTGTGTACGGGGGCTGAGGCGACGAATGGTATGTCTGATATGACTGTTGTTGCTGTGATTGCTGTTCATATCCTGCCCGAGGTATGTATTGGTGATGTTCTGGTGCCCGTGCATCTACCGATTGTCTTGGGCTGATAATACTGTCGGTCCGCTGCCTTTTCCCGTTGTCTGCATACGGGGAGGGGTAATCAGCATTGGGTGGTGGAAGGAACCCAGACAGAGGCTGGTAAACCCCCATCGTTCTTGGATCAGGTGCCATTGGAATGTAGGTCCGTGGCGGATATTCTTCAGGTCGCGGTTGCGGCCGCTTTCTACTAAAGATAAGTCATCAATCACTTGATAGCTGTTCATTAGGTGATGGTACTTACAGTAATGTCCTTGGTTCCTTTCTAATCCGTAGTCTAACTCCCTGATCCCCAAATGACCGTGATAGAAAGGTGGATTCAGACATTCCAGGAAAATTTTTGGCGGCGTACACTGTAGAAATTAGAAAACTTCCAGCATTACGCCACCCTATATATGAATGCTTACCTGTGAAGGGTTCTGAGGTGATGGATTTGATGTGAACAACCTCATTTCTTGACCATCCATCAGCACCATGGTCAAAAATGAATTGCACGCTGAACTTACTTCATCATCTCAAAGAGACTAAATCTTAACCGAAACTCCCCTTCGATCTTGACCGACAAATCCCCAAATACGAAAAAGCCGCCGTCTTGTCACTGTTAGTAGAAGCTACACTGCCAATAGAACCGTGTGAATACGAACCGCTATTGTCGATGTCTTTCAGTCTATGCAAAGAAGAAACCAGAGTTCCGGCCAACGCCTGATGTGGAGGAATGAGAGAGGGCGAATCATGAACTGCACTGTACAAATTTGTACACATGAAATAGTATGGACTTTGAAGATAATTCCTAGGGGCCTGGTCAGATTACATTGCCCAGCTACCAGCGAATATGATACTTACTGTGCTGGATCTGTATCATCGCGAATTTTGAGTTGAATTATTGGAGGAGGATCAACGGGCTTACGATCTGAATGTTGTCTCAGCAATAGAATAGCTAGTAATGGATATCGCCACAAGGTCGCCTACCTTTCTCTTTAACACCGGCAACACGAGCTCTCTCGGGGCCTTGGCGTATGTGTAGTTCATAGTCCTCACTAGAATCACCCCTTAGCTTTGACATATATAGGTGGGGCATTGGACATCCTTACCTTCGTAGCCTTCCTACTCTTGAAGAGGCATCGACGAATGTGTGGGAGTTCATCGATCCTTCCACCCGCGGGACTCCGGTGCGATATTCAGAAGCTTTTGATACTGGCTTTGGCTAGATAGTTCGTTAAGAGAGGCACAGACAGTAGATGCACCCTAGCTAAGGCTACTCCGAATAACTTCGGGGTTTTACCGAGCGTCGTATGCTCCGACAATGCGTTGTACTAGAGAATCGGGTATGTGTCACAAAGTCCGAGGCTGCCCACAACAAAGTGACAGAAACTTTGATGAACTGCACCCAAGGGGAGCTGTTGACACTTGATCGTCTTTACCGGCAGCTACCGCGTCGAATGATCTCCAAGCACTCTTGTCTACCTGCTAAATATTGCTCGATACTCTGACGTCAAAGGGATCAGAGCTTCGTTTCCCACACACTGTCCATGTATATTCCAAACTGGTGGAAATTCAGAGATGCGCAATACTCGCTCGGCCGATTGCCCAAATTATTGGTCTCCTTAATTCCCCGGTGTCCGTATAACAGGTTTTGCCAGAACCGGCTCTGGTAAATATCTCCCCGCTTCTTGTTTCGCAACTACCACGTTGGCGAGAATTGTCGGCCAACTGTATCTGCACACCCGTCCCAACTAACTCCGATAAGCTTTCAAGGAAGGTATTTCCCCAGAAACCTTCCGTATTTCTTCCTAGTATCGGGAGCGCCACGGGGCGAGCAAAGTCAAAGCGCGGGTGCCAAGCGAGTGGAAGGTTGTGGTTGCAACGTCAGAAACGTCCAGCGGTAGTGTAAGATTTGACAAGTGAAGGTAGCACCGAAAAGCAAAAGCTTTGCACTTGGATCCGTCGAGGGCCACTTGATTTTTGAATTGTACAAAATGTCGGAGGGGTCGTGGAAGGAAAAATTGAATGACGTTCGCGTGGAATGACAGGCAGGCTTGTAAGGCACAGGGCAGCGGGAGTCGGTAGATGGTAGATAAAAGGTGCGGTTATGTAGGTGTGAAAGAAGAGATCCGTTGAAGGAGGGGAGAAGGTGGGTAGGGTTAGTTCGACAATGCAACGCCCATGTACGTACTAAGTAGGTAAGAAGGCAGGAAAAGCAGCGACGAACGTTTTAGTTGATTAGTAGGTTCTCTAGGGCGGTCGGATTATTGTTTACGGCTTGCAGAATACTGCTGCTGCTAAGAGATCCCGAGCGGCGCAGAGCAAGTACAGTACTTCTAGTACAAAGGAGTCAACACTGCAAAGAGACGCAAGCAAGTAAAAGCGACGGCATTCGCGCCCAGAGGGGACAGATGGAGGAAGAAATAAGGCGTCAGATCGCTGTCTGCAGAAATCAGACTCCCTGCATAAATAAAACGAAGGCCGTGATGCTATTGCGTTGAGGGTTGTCGAATGGCTGGCTGCCTTGTGTATATTCTGTGGTTCTGGTTTCGTGGTTGTTGGCTGCTGCCAGGATGAATGATGGGATTTTGATTGTCCAACCAGTTTATTGGCGGTGGGGATCCTGGGACGGAGACCTCGATGAGCTGACGGCTACAAGCAGTCAATCCCTCTACGCACTCTCTCTTCCTTCCCTTGGTGGAGCTCTCAACCCCTCGGAAACGCAACAGAGTTGAGCGGTGGATTCCGAAAGTGCAGCTGCGTCTACCGTTTCGCATCGCCTTCGACCAGATTAAAAATTGGCCTGCGATTTGAATAGATACCGGTACGTACGTACATCACCTTCACGTTCTGAGCACCGCAGTCTACACTGATATGACGGACAGAGGAAAATACCAGAGAGTTGCAAGAATGACGGGAATGGGGAACACAATCTGAAGAGGACACCCAGCTCCATCCAGAACGACCAAGCAAGAGGCGCCAAATTGAGATGGGAGTAAACCCGTTTTGCCAGACAATTAGAAGAGGTCGAAAGAGCTGAACGACAGGCAGATCCGCGATCGAGGGTTAGGGTGCATGTAGCTATGGATGGGACTTATGGGGGGCGGGAGATGCAACGGTAGCGATTGTGACAGTGAGATAATTAAACTTCTCTGCATACACCCTCCTCCAGGCTCCAGCAACGGATAAACAGAGCGCGGGGGGCAGCAATAACACACGAGGACTTACTTTAAGAGGTACTTCTTACTACAGCTACAGCTTAGTACATGAGGTTGGAAGCAACAACATTGCCGTCGCAAGCTCAGCCGGCAAGAGCAGCGGGACCACCTGGAGACTGGAGTGCCTTGCCTGCCTTCAATCCACCATGCTATCGGCAGAGACCGCCGTCAAAATGTCCCGGATGAATGGGCTGCTACTGTCTACTCGCTACGGGTCACAAACAGAACTGTATCCCGTAGCGAAGAACAGTGAAAATCAAAGCAAATTCTTACCTCATTTACTGAGTGCTCTAAATCCCCAAAATACCTAGGCACTCACCCGCCGCTCAACCGACAGCTGGAGGTGAGTGGATGAGTGCAGCGCAAGTGGGACAGTGAACCAGGTAGAACGGCTAAACCTCCGGTACGCTAATTGTTCGTGCAGATGTGGTGCATGGCCCATCATCGAATCCCGGACGCTTCTCGACGACAGCATCGTTTGGTCACATTACGAACTCTCCGTGAAAATTCTACCGTCCCTTAGCCCCTCTTCATTCGTCTGCAGTTGCTTGTGCTGTCCCTTGGTAGAGGTTCGGCCGATCGACCCCATCGCAGATACTGGTACAACACTTAATTGTATCACTCGAAACGGTCGAGTTTGCCTTGAGTCACATCCACGTTTTTTTGGTGGCGTGGATGAGCCGTTAGAACGCCCTGCGACAAGGATTCCATGGAAACGTTATCCTCGGCGTTTATTTTCTTTTTCTGCAAGTCTGGGCATATCCATGTACGACATTCAACAAAAAATGTTCCATGGCAACTGTGTGCCCAAGCAGGTATCCCCTACCTTACGGGTCGAAGCCACGGTCGAACTAAGCTACCAGATAAGGAAATCAGATACTGGAGTGGTACATATTGCCTGGACAGGTTCGAAGCAAAGTAATGCAGGCCAGCAACTCAACATTGTGTTTCGCCCACAGCAAATCTAATGGGGTAGTTCTTTGTAGGCAGAGAAAACTCTGAGATCGTGGGTCGGGGCAGGCGAAAAACATCATCCCACACACTCTTAGCATCCAATTCACTTGGCGGTTACATCTGTTATGTTTACCTTCATGAAGCTCTTAGGGCTTCCGGCTAGCTCGGGACGACCTATCTACGGAGCAGATGACAATAAGATGGGATCCGTGCACTATATTAGCTGAGCAGCAAAGCCGAGGGAACTACTGGATGAACGGTATGCAGAAGCCGTGCCACAAGCACAGGTGTTCAAATTTGTGGAGAAAAAAACCGATATCCGCGGGACTTGACTACAAAAACGGACAATGGGCTTGCTGTCAATTTATTTGATAGCCTATGACAAGAATGGACTCCGTGTATCCCCGAACAGTTGGTCTCAACCATGTTTCTGGGTCCTTCCCTCCTGAACTCCTACAGGCTACAGATACATAAGTACGATATGGATATTGCTTGACATCAGTTACAGGCAACGGGTCATTAGTCTAAAAAAGCAGCTGCCGATGAAAGAGTGGAACGGCACCTAGAACTGGAATGTGGTTCTCAACCCGACCCAAGACGAAATCAGGAACCGATATCACGAACAAGTTATCCATCCATGGTTGGGCGAAGGAGATACATTGAAGGAATTTTAGCCTGATGGGCCGTACATGCAGTGATACAACCGGATCCGAGCTGTGTGAGACAACAGATCCTGACAGCTATGATTGCACCTAAGCTTACGAGGAGCACAGGTACCTGCTGCACTCTCTCTTTCGTTGCTTGATTGCCTTAGCGGTGTATTTCGCCACTTCCGTTTGTTTGAATATAGTCCCAGCTTCAGATCGGGTTTCATTCACCGATAGTAGCATCAGCACGGGTACATAGGCCAGATGCAATATTGCGCTCATCAACCCCCCCGCTAGATGCTCAGCTCGGCGATTCTGACTCTCAGGTCTGGAAATGTCATCACTGCCTTGCGAGGACACAACGTCCTTTTATCTTCGAGCATGCATGCATTTAGAAAATTGCTCGGTGTTCAAATCACTGGTAACATCTTGCGGATAAAATAGCGGCACATCCTATGCAGTCACCGCCAGTATGACAGACTCGTCTTCAGAGCCCAGGTGTATAGTTCCTAAAGTACTCACCGTACGATTCTGGAGGCCGGACTGAGTGAATACTTAGTATGCTGCCGAGAGACTTGTTTTTGAGCGTCAAAGAGCTGTAAGTATCATAGGCTCTTCACCGAGAATCCCGGAAGAACGGAACCATGGCTATATGTCAGCACCTTGGCGCAAAAATCGAATTTTTCGGCGTATCAAGTATGCGTTGTGTCCAAAGGACTTCAAAGATTTATCTTGAACCTCTAGTCTCCATCCTATTTGAGCCCTGGCGTGTACTATACAACTAGAGAAATAACCGGGGCAAGTGCGGCTATGGTTGGGCACAAATAGCGTACCGATAACTGCCATGCAGATCACAAGTAACCATACCAGGGAAAACGACACGGCAAGCCTGTCTAAATACTCTAACCTATATGCAGGGAGACCGGAGTCCGAAACCTCCGTAATCTGTGACGAGGCGTGCGTCGCATGCCATGCCAGTTCAAGTACGAACGAAACTGACATCTTCAACAAGCTGCTTACCATGGAGAACTAGGTTATATCTTATGGTGATGGTAATGCCGAGGGCGCTGAATGATCAATGGAATCATGGTTCGGGCGTAAGTGTGATAACCAGTGAGATTACTGTGCATTATGTACTCTACACACAAACCTTGCAAACGACCTGTCATGATCACCAGGTTCCTGTGTCGCGATTGCGCCTTACTGGCCCGTGCACCTTCAAGGTAGCACACACTTACACTGAATCGAGACACTTTAGCAAGCCATCCGGAGCGGGCTGTGGAGTATCTATCGCTAACCCTCATAGGAAGAGTGCGGAAAAACTACTTCCGGTAATGCCTGTTCATCCCCACCCGTCCGACATGTCTCTACGTATAACAGTATGGGCACATATACATGTGCTGTCTGCTTCCGATTGGTAAGTATTGCCATACCTTTTTCGTCTTCCTTCGGAGTATTTGATAGCCCCGCTGACTGAGCTCCGTCTCCAGATATTGCAATATCGCTTTCCTCATGTCTTCAGAAGTCTCAGCATCCATGGTTTTGCTGGGGTAGAAACAAATCAAAATTTCAATCTTGCCGGGTGGTCCCTAGTTCACGACGAAACATGTGGCGGAATCGAAATATGGGAAACCCCGGGCTGGCTTAACTGCAAGATGACGACGATCGACAACGTATAACGGCTGGCGATTTTCATACGGGTAATCTTGCTTTTTCTTCGCCCCCAATTCCTTCAAATGTTTTTTTGTGCACGTGCTGATACGATATCTACAGGTGTGAGCCTCTTACTCTAGAGCAGCTGTTGGTACATATTAATCTTCCCTGGGCAGGATACCCAATCTCGTACTACCCACCCAATTGCAGCAGATACCTCATATATCATTCGATATTTCCAGGTAAGGTTTAGACTGCCGCCATTGCGAGAGTTTACACTTCCAGCAAGCACAGGATCTCTTTCGTGGTCCGAACTTGCTGTTCTAAAGGGTTTCTTCTCCCTATGATATTGAGTACACGCTCTCTGATTATGAGATGATCTCCTATAAAAAAAAGTATAAACTTAGGGATATGAGAGCTTCAACACAGCGTTTCTCCAGACAATTCGGCATTCTCTCCCCCCAAACGCATCACACTTACCGCAAATGCACGGTCCCAACCCCACTTTATCTGCCACGGAGTTTGCAGACGCCTCTGGCAGAATCGTTTCTGCCCCACCCTGCCATCTGCATCGCGTGTGTGGCAAAGACCTACAACCTCCTGCTATTGTAGGTTGGTGTGCGGCCGCAACAGGCCAGCAGGCCGGTGGAGGGGTGGCAGGTAATTACGGGATCCCCGGTTTCCTCTGCTGATCAGATAGGTTCCGCTATTTCGATGCGTGCGCGTGAAAAGTCCGCTTGTTTCACGAGGTATATATTAATGTCCATATTCGGATAAAAACAAGAGAGTGAGAAACAGAGCGTCAAAAGAGGGGATTTTGAGGAAACCCGAGGCTCAGAAAATTCACCACAAACACCTCCGTTTTTTGATATTATTGTATATCAATGAGTATAAAGTACAATCGGAACACGGGTGACCGACTATGATGACACCAAAGCCTCCCGCCAAAAAATAGGAAGAAAAACCAATACAAAGACGAAATAAAAAACCAGCAAGGCCCAACCAACAAAACCCAGGAATTACCAATTACACATGACAAGATAGAAAAACAGAAGTCAAGAAACGGAAAGACCCCCTAGTAGTCGTCAACCTAAATTCTTTCTGGGGAAGCGGCAGAACTTGAAGCCTCAGAGGAAGACGCAGTACTAGTCGCAGCGGCTGCAACAGCGCTGGCCACACTCTTCTCCTTCCCCTTACTCTTGATGCTCCCCTCTGATGACCCTGGTCTCGCTACTTCCGCCGTTAATGATCTCATCCGAGGAGCCTTGGTAACTATCCTCCGTCCCCTCCCTATAGGTACAGGTGTAACACTTTCTACATCTGCCAACTTCGTCCTACCCCTTCTAGTGGCGGTCCCAGGCGTTCCATACCTCGTCTTTCCTTGGCCGCGGACGGATGGACTTGATAACCGAGGCCTTCCCCGCTTACCAGTACCTCTTAGGACACCCGAACGACGGACTGTGCCTGGCGGCGGAGGAACAATCTCGAAGCGGGTTGGCGGGATTTCTCGGATCTGCGCTAAGACTGCCGAGGGAATAATTGGTTGAGGGTATAGGGAGGATTTTTGGTTTGTACTTAATTGTACTGTTGCTGGTGACTGCGGAGCGTTAATGAGAGCGGGATCGATTGAGTCTGGGAGAGATCCATTGATACTGCTGCCGTGGTGGGAGTCGTCCGTTATAGGATGCGGGTCGATTGCCATGGCATCGTAATCGGTCTGTTTAGCAGTCTCTTCACTCGGACTCGGTTTCTCGTCATTCTCAGATTCTTTGGGCTGTTCGCCGGCCCTGGGAGCAATTGTTGACAGCGGCATATCGTTCAAATGCTCGGCCTGTGACCGGCCCATAAGGTATGGAGTCCAGACTAGCGCCTTTGGGTTGAGTTTGATATACCCCTTTGCTTCCCAACGCTCGATGTGTGCTTCAAACAGTGCATAATCCAGACGCAGAGCGTAGTATCCAGTTACCGGGTCTCTGACCAGCGCATTGAGGACCTCTAATCCGCAGATGATGTCGTCGGTAGTCATTCCAGTTCGTTCCGAGAGATTGCCGATAGTGACAGGGTCTTTCTGGTGTCGCAGCTCATAGCAAAGTTTGAGTTTCCAGTAATTCCGATAAGACACAAGCCCCAAATCAGAAAAGGGTTTCTCGGGCGATCCCGTCCGCTTCTCGACTCGAGTAAGTAGGTACGAGAAGTCGATTAGCAGGTTCCCATAGCCCTTGCGTTGATGTATTGGTAGCGTGATGATACACGAAACGTTATTTTGGCTCCCCTCTCGTTTCTCCTGCACGACGATAACGCGTTAAATAAGCTCTCACAACAAAACCAGGGTTTATACACCATCCCATGAACCACAAAATGAAAACAAGCTTTGCCAAATGAAGCAATGTTACGAGGAACAAGGGAAAAAAAATACCTTTGAGAAGTACCCAACCAAATGCATTCCACGCTCGTCACGCTCTGTCATCACGTAAAATAGAAATGGGTGGACATCGTAATACAACGTCTTTGACCCCAAAAACAGCTTAGCCATGAGGCATAGATTCTGACAGTATACTGGCTGCTTTCGGCCGTCTATCTCAAACACGGAAACAGAACCGTCACGGTAGATCTCATCACCGGGCGGGTGCTTGGCGGGGCATTTCATCTGTTTTGTTTGCGGCATACCATATCAGTATTGTCCAGAATCAAGTGATGATTCATGACTGGGGTGGAAGTGCAGCTAACCTTGTGTCTCCAGCACACGTATTCACTGTTCATATACTTCAAGCAAAACTCACATATCCACAATATTTTATTCAAGCTATACTCTTCGGGATACGGCGCAGCGTACCAGGTGTCTATTTCGTGTTTGCCAAAGTGTATACACTCGATCAAACTGGCCTCTCCCACACGCTTGGATTCCTGTTCTTTTTCTTGTCGTCCCTGGCTGGGTAACTGGTTCATATCGTTCATAATGTTGGTTCTCATCTTTTGTTCCTCTTCAGCTTTCTTCTTGGCCACTTCGAACCGTGTCCGTTCCGAAGGCCCTGGGAGTGTATCAGTGGTATTGGCGTCAGCTTCGCTGAGGATCCCGCCGTATGGTTTCAATTTATTGTCATCGTATATGGCAGGATAGAGAGTAGTCGTGGCAGTGAGAGGTGCTGGTGGTGCTGGGGTAGCCCTCTGTCCTGCAACAGCAGATGTCGAAGTACTTCGGCCTCCTCGACGGATAGGTTTGGGGGCTTGTGCAAGAATCATGGCTAGTTTCTTGGAATCTAGTCCTCCTATATGAAGAATAAGCTGTCCAGGTTCATTCGTGACTGTGACATCCGGTCCTAACTTTGGTCTCTTTCTTCTGCCGTTTGTCAGTAATATTTTGTCGTTAGGTCTAGCTTCTGCTTCTTCCTCTTCTTCGTGTTCGATGCCACCATTTGTACGCCTGTGTTTGTCTCGTCGCTTTCGCCGGCGAGCGCTTATTGGACCATCATCCTCATCCATGTCGTCGGCTTTTCGCTTTCGCAGTCGTCTGGAGGCTTTGTCCTTTGCCGGGCTTTTGCGCCGCACTTGGGGGGTCCTTGGTTCTGCAGGTAAGCGAGAGCCAGGCTCCTCACCACTTGCTGCACAGTTCGGACATCGCCAGGTCGATGATACTAAAGAAAGTTGCGTCAGGCCAATTAAACCATATGCAGCCGACGGGTGACGTACCTTCATCATATGCAGACTTCACACCACCATTCTCGTTGTAGTTTCGGTCGCATTGTCGGTGTGCTAGACGACGGGTCTATCAGTTACGGTTGCAACTTCATTCCACAGATTTAGTCTTACAAAAATGGGCGCAAACAACACATTCTAAGGGGTCCTCATAATCGGAGGAAGGGTCCTGGTCTTCGGTGTACTGGCAATGTCTATAATGCCATATCAGCCAAACAAGTTGATGCTAAACGTGGTGTCGAATGCACGTACATGCATAGGTGATTGTTCTCTGCATTGTCATCATCTTCTGCATCGCCTCCCCAATCCTCCTCAGACTCAGAGTCAGACTCCGACTCGTCAGAACCAGATGAATGCTCCTCCACAAACTCGTCTGAATCTTCGTCCTCGCTCCTTTGGTTGTTGAGCTCGTAATCCTCCTGGTCACGCTTTTTCCATCAGCAACCCAATTATCATAATTGTTATCCCCAACTTCCGAAGCGTACCTTCCGTTTCATTGGCGCCTTCCCTGCGCGTGAAGTCTTTTGCGGAGACTTCTGTGGAGACTGCTGTGGAGACTTCTGTGGAGACTTCTGTGGAGACTTCTGTGGAGACTTCTGTGCCGTCTTTTGCGGAGACTTCCGAGGGGATTTTTGTGGAGTCATTCGCACCGTCTTCTGGGCGGGAACCATGAGTCGCGGTGTAGGAGTGACGCTGCCTCTCTTCCTCCCCATGGCGTCGTCCCTTTCTTTGTCTCTTTGGGCCCACTCTTGCCTTACGCTCCCCACCGCCACATCCCGCGTTGATCCAGCAATCGTGGCCGAATCCGCGGTAGGAGCGGAGGCGAGAAGCGTAAGAAGCCGCAAGGGTAGAGGAAACAATGCGACGGATTCCGGAGGTTTCGCGTGATTCAGGGGTCCTCCGCGGCCCGCTAGACTATGCCCGTCCACGTTCTATACTGTTGATGGTATCGCAGAGCCGACAAGGCTGATATGTCGCGTCCCACTGCAGTCGAAGCTGTCGACAACTGCGGCGTTCGTAGCTGTAGGCTCGATTCCAGGGGCTGGCCGGCTGGTGAATGGCACGAAAGCGGACGGATGCGCGCAGTAGGGTGGAATGCCGAATGGGATCTGGTTTGTTTTGAATTTGAACCAAGCTCTGGTACGGAAAGGGAGAACAATGGTGGGAAGAGTTGTGGAAAGGTCGTCTTTGCCGGGCAGTCTGACACTGGCTCTCGACAAGGAGTCGACCTTGCGGTACCGTCCAATTGCGGTTAGTATCTGCCATTATTGTCTTGGCGACACCAGTGACATAAGCGAGACTTGAACCCGGCAATCCGCCAACGCCGACCACCAGACCACAGACTACCTATCGAAGCTCCGAGAGCAGAAACAACACTCCTCTTCACTGTTCGAATCGCGTATGGGTACCTCGAGGTTCCAGTGTTTCTTGCAGTGTTGATTGTTGGATAGGAATTATCTAGCAGCGATGGGTGTCCCGTTCGAAGCCCTCCTCCCGTTTGGGATCATGATTGCCGTACGTCTCTTGACACTCTGTCCGGCCGCTTTATATGACTGGAACTAACCGTACTGCTGTGTAGATGTTTGGGATTTCTGGTGGTGTGAGTAGACTACTTCTGTTGACGTCGCCAGGCTTCGGAATTGACTGGTGGCGACCGTTGTAAGGCCATGTCTGGACTTCGATACTTGCAGTTCGAGAAAAATAGAGGTAGACACGGCTTGGATAACTGGGATCTTGTTCGTCACACCAGAGTACCTTCTGCACATCTTGCGAAGCATGCTAACCGTTGGCTTTGCATTATAGAACAGTATGCCGTTAGATTATGCATACGGGGAATTGGATACTAACCCCAATATTAGTGATGGAGCGTGATCGCCGCCTTACCGGTAGGATATACGGTCAGACGGACCAACCAATTGCTCCCAAGGGCTTCGAGTTGAACTCTGCCTGGAGGGTATGCCCCATTGCGCCTTTATCATCCGGTAAAGTCACTAACATTGATTTTACAGCTCGAGAAGAAGGCCACATAGAGGAGAGGTTTTGAACTACGTTGCGTATCTCAATTGATCCATATAGATGTCTCTTTTGTCCTCACATGCAGTTCCCAATTGCCAGCTTTAGGTGCTACCTCTGCTGGCCCCCTTATACAGCCCTCCAACCGGCCGTATTCACATCTTCTCATCCGCATTTCGGTGCCCCGTGCAACACTAGTTGCTACCCCACTTTGTCTAACTATTCTGTGGTATCACTCACAATGCCTGTGCGCCTCTGACACAACATTAGTTCTCCCTTTCTTCTTGATCTCCGTGGGCTTCTTCCTGATGCTTCTGCCAGAAGCATCCCAAACCACGTCTCCAATGCCTGAACCCTAAAGCACTCAAACCGGCAAACCTGCACCACCTCCGTCTTCCCGCTAATCCTCTTGACCGTCGCTCCATTCAACAACATCTTCCCCACTGTTGTCTCTGCGCCCGCCTCCGATTATGTGATCTCATCCCCCAGTATGTTACGAAAACAATAAGCCAGCTTCACAAACACACCCTTTGTGCTTGTCGACAAGTTCATAACTTCATAGTCCTCCCTGGAAAACTCCACCTCAGTGCCAAAGGCGTACATATCCCCCACTCCTTTTCGTCAGACTCTCGACACTGCAGAATCCAGTGCTTCAACGCTTAATTCTGCATCTGTTTCAAAGGCGTAAACAGCAGCCTATACTGCTGTGGCTCTATCCCCTGCATGATCTTCCCCGCCACAAGAGGAAGCGGCGAGACGAGCCCACTTTTTCCCCTTCATCTAATTAGCTTACCTACCCGCGTGTGGAATAAATTTGCCGACTTACTTTCCGCCGAGCCCTACATCAACTACCCACCTCTCCCCGTCCTCAACAATGAGTACTATATGATCCTACTCCAAAAACCTCCCGTTCCTATTATTCCTACTCGAGTCCACGGCGGTGGAGACTCGAGCACCGGTAGGCTACACCGTGAAACCCAGAGTCCGCAGTAGAGCGCAAAAGGGGGTGTTATTCTCCATGCAGTAGCCGCCGCGGTTGCGCGGGGTTGAAGAGAGCATCGAGGGAGAGGTTGATTTCGGGGGTAGGAATGGGCGAGTAGTGGAGGGAGAGGGATTCGAAGGGGGTGTAGCGTAGGTGGGTGGTCATCAGCTGCTACAGGGCTGGCGCAGGAGATAGGGGAGAGTAGAAATGAGTGAGGTAGGAGGTTAGTTAGGAGGGGGTTAGGAGGTCTATACATTCCTGAAGAGGAGTCGAGAGGGCCATTTGGGGGACTCGTAAATATTTCATGATATATTCATCCGCTATTGCCTAGGGCCGTCTTCCGCTTGGTAAGATGGGATAATCTTGAACTCGCCACATTAGAAGTCATTAATAATACGAATTAGGAAACGAGCTGTCAACAGTCGTGACAAGATGCCACTCGCTTCGGGCATTCCCGGGGTTGCTCAAAAAAGTGGTCGAGTGATAAAATATGCACCTCTAGCCCATGTGCATCAATAACTCTCATTCGAAACTATCACAAGCGCCCTATGAAAGATACTCTGCATGTCCCGTGCTGTAGCCATGGTTCCTAAGAGGTATGCGGAACCTGCTCTCAGGTATCGTTGGTCTCAATTATACTCCGCACTCGCAACTATCCACCTCTGGGTATAAATGTGCAAAGATTCTGCTGTTCAAACGAGTCAGAACTCATGATGTACAATGAAGCCGGTGCGAGTATAGCGGCCTTTCGCCTGGCTAGTGGGAGTGCATATCCCTGTGGCAGTGTATAGTACGTACTAAGTACTTATAGTAGGCCCATATCTTGAAAGGTCTAATGCGAATTGAAATACTCAATAGGACGATTTCTTAGAGTGAATCTATGGAACATCAAACGAGATACATAGATCTAGATGGGACTTTATTTTCTAACCTAAATCCTGCCACTACACTACTTAAACACACAATCCACAAAAAGCAGAAATCAAGACCTCATAAAAATATAAAAATAAACCTACCACTCCCATACTCCAGATTCTGTTACAGTATTGATAATAGCTGCGAGATCTACTCCAGCTCCTTGCGGGGGTTCCCCACAGTGAATACATGGGCGTCGGGGTCCTCCGGACACTGAAGGACTTTGCACTCGCCAGACCCGACATCATAGACCCACCCATGGACCTCCAACCCCCTTTCCTCAATTGCCTCCTGAACATTTGCGTTCTTCATCACTGAGCGAACTTGCTCGATAACATTAAACTCTACCAATCTGTCGCTCTGCTCCTTCTGGGACAGGCCCTCTAGCTGCTTCTCGTACTTCGCCCTGACTTCCCGGATGCCGCGTAACCAAGAGTCGATAAGCCCGAGCTTCTTGTGGCCGAGGGCGGCATTAACACCCCCGCATGCGTAGTGTCCGCAGATGATGATGTGCTGAACCTGCAACACCTCGACTGCGTATTGGAGGACACTGAGGGAGGAGAGATCGGTTGCAGGCAGCAAGTTGGCAATGTTGCGGTGGACAAAGACGTCGCCGGGCATCAGATCGAGGACTGTAGTCTCAGGGACGCGGGAGTCGGAGCAACCGAGCCAGAGGATTTTTGGGGACTGGCCAACGGCAAGGGCGGGGAAGAGAGCCGGGTTGGTTTGGGCGGTGCGCGAAGCCCATTCGCGGTTGCGGCTAAGCAGGTCATCAAGGATGGTTTCTGTGATTTAATTTTAGTATCTATTGTTTAATGCGCTTTGACAAACAAAATGAAGGAAGCAAACATACTTTCGGTGCTCATGTTTGCTGGTAATGTTGGTTATTGTGGTGCTGGCGGTGCTTTTGCTGTTTGCGCTTTTTCTTTGCTGGGGATATCTAGACCGAGCGAGGGCGTCCTCAGTTATAAAGCCGGCGGGGATCTTGGCAACAATTGCTTCTTCGAACTACTGAGTCTCTTTGGTTCTCCTTTCTGCTTCCGTTTTCCTCCAGTTATAGCCCAAAATCCCGCCGCAGTCGCAACTATTGGAAAGCAATTGAGAGCAAGGGCGCCGGAGGATCGGTAATGCGATAATAAACAAGGGAGTGCGGCAGTATCTGTGCGCGGTGAAATATGGTGCGCACGGCAGCAGATGGCGGTAGTACAGATGGTGGGATCTAGGAAAGAGGAGTAATCGATGTGGTGTTTTGATGGCGGTGAATGGTCGTCGTCAGCACAGCAAAGTTTGGTACGGATTTTCAAAAACATCCGACTACGTCTGGGTCTTTTTGTATGTCGACATTTCTATGGGTTTTCGGGCCAAGCGTTTCCTCTGCAAGTTATGGGTTTTGTTGGAGATGACTTAAGTGCCTACCTCTCGATTCGGGTGGCGGAGAAGAGTCTTGTCGCAAATATGTTGAGGAATCGTCTCGTCTGACTTGACAAACCCTTGTAGATTAACGGCGACTTCAGATCTACAGGCCTTTGTTTTGCATCAGGACAAGCTTCTTGTCGGCTAAGCGCCTATCCATTCGGAGGTTGCGTCTTGGGATGTGCGATGGTGGGAAGAACGGCTGAAGCGGGGTACCATATGCACGTGCCTAGGCGGTTGTAGCAATCGATAAGCCCGTCACTTGAGTACTATGACCTCTACAAGCTACCCAGGCATACAACTACTACTGGGAGCATTCCGGCAACATAATTGGTAACTCGCCATACGAATCAAATACGTCCTGGCCGTCATGATCTTGAGAACTTAGCCCCTAGCAGTTCTCGTACATATGGTGTCTGGAATGTGTTGAGTGTCAACGTATCTGACTCTTGTAGCATATTCTTTCTTTACCGGATCTATGCATGAATTCTCTCACCATTGTCCCGCGTCGTCTCACAGCATTATCAGACCTCTTCAGCTGCCTTTCCGTTCAGCTCTGACGAATTCGAGGCACCTCGTCGCTTACTGGGTAGCATATGTTGGATGTGTTGGGGGGTGGTTGTACTTCATCCCGTTCCTCTCACTCGACAACAGCCAATTAAGTAAATAAATTTCAACTTACCGACATGCTTTGAAACGTCACCGATTTCTGGGCCGGTGGGTACCTGTCTGGTAAGTTAGACTAAGCTGGACTCTTTAAATAGGAGGTATCTCTATTTGTTTCGGGCTACTGACCTATCGTATCATGGCTGCAGTATAGTGCCAGTATTCTGCACTACAATGGCCTCGACTTCACCTATCAGCTATTAGGGGTGGAGCCTCTCAAAATCCAGCCTTGTTCTTTGCTTCTACCAGTGTTGACAATTTAGGGAACGGGATATCGACAGTATCGCCTGGGAGTATCGAGGATTGCCATAGATACTCTTCAGACCAGTGGACTTGCTATACTTTGTGCATTGGGGCAAGCGGTAACAGTTGACAAAGTCCTTTAGGAATTTATTGTCGGTTGGACTTGCTCCCTGTTTCAGTCAGGAACTTGCCGATGAAATCTCTCGCTTGGAATTTGTAGGCTATACTTGAGTATGAGGCATTGGGTATGGTAGACTCTGGTAAGACGACTTTCGTCGCACGACGTTACAAGTTACGGCCTTAAAGTAGCAACCGACAAAACAGCACAAACCCCTTCCGTGGGTGCTCCTGGATTTACGTAGCCCCGCTCCCCCAATTGAAGACTATTCCTGCGGCACGGAAGAACCGCCGCACCAGAGGGGCTGTAAAATACTCCCATACAGTTCAATTCCCGAGGTGGCTCCAAGACTGTATCCAGTGAATATTGGCAACGTAGTAGCGGGGATACCCAAATTTTGATATCGAAGCAGCTATAATAAGACCCTAGAACGTTGTCGGCTTGCAACTCACCCGTGACTGCCAGTGCTTTCCCCTTCCATAGGGCCTTGGTTGTTTATGTTCTTGAGCATTAATTCTAGTACTAGTGAATTTAATAGGACGATGGGTTGGTTAAGTCCTCTGTGTTTACCGCCTGAGAGCCAGGTCCATGATTGGTGTACTTAGGCTATGTGGAAGATGGCACCGGGGTGCGGTTAGACTATTTGGCAGACAGAGTTGAAGGTGAACATACTGAGTAGAGAGAACCAGGTACAATTCATGTTTCATTGGAGGGTGTGGTTCACCACCTCAAGATCTGGTTCCGCCTTGTTTCCTCTGAGAAGGTACTCTGAACGACTGGACTAATGACAATGGTTTCTTTGTGACCAGACTCGTTGAATTATCCAAAATGTTATGTGGTTAGTTTTTTGCATGGCGTGAGCACAGAGTTTCCATCGAGACTTTTGGAGCCGATGCAGGGGATGCTTTATATCTTCGATAGCCTGACTGTGGCTGAAAGAAATTTCATCGATGTATGCTGGGAGAGTTAGTCGCATTTTGAAGACTTCTCAAAGACTACATCCTTGACACTCTGCAGTGTCGAAAGTAGGGCTATCTGGGGTAGGTTCGAAGTAGTATCGTGAATGCTATTACCGAACTATCGAAGAATTGATTTTGTATGTAGCTGAAGGTGGACATAGTTCCCACATAAGTATTATAGTTGCTGAAGCTGTGATTGACATACCATAGAAGTTGTAGTTGGGTAAAGTGGTGGTAGTGTGTGGGCCACCTACTCACTTGCATTTATAGCGATTAATTCCTCCACTGACTTCCGCCTATTCCATAACGCTGATCCAAAGTGTAAATCAACCACATCATTTTGTAGAACTCGTAAATTTAGCGGCTGGCGGAAGGGTTTGGTGGCCACCAAGATTAGGTATCACGGGATCGCCAAGCCAGGGGCGCGAATCCCCGGCGCGCGCTTCGGCGCTTCGCAAAAAACTGAAGAAAAAGTACTTCCTGTCCCCACCAACTCTTACCTACGACCAAAACGAGGACGACTATGGCCAAAGACAAGAAGGTCAAGATCAAACTGGAAGCGAAGGTTGATCCGCGCTTATACGATCTTGTCGGCTTGTTCCTAAAGGACGCTGGGCTTTCGTCTTCAGCAAAGATTTTCGAGGCAGAAACGAGCCGCAAGATTAAGAAATCTACGGCACTCCCGAAACCGGCATCGCTGGATGAGACGCTGAAGGCATGGGACAAGTTAATTGTCAAGGTAGACGCGGAAGAGGATAGTGGGAATGAGACTGAGGATGAGAGCAGCGACAGTGGGGAAGAGACTCCGGATAGTAGCGATGATGAGAGTGGGGATGAGGATGTGGGGATGAAGGATGATAGCTCGGCGACTGTGAGCGGGGATGACAAGAAGACAGACAAGAAGAAGGAGGAAAAGATAAAGAAGAAGAAGCAGGACAAGAGTGATGAGAGGTGAGTATTTGTTTATTGTGCCATCCAGGTTTACGTAGAATAAGAACTGATTGAAGGAAGCAGTGACAGCAGCAGCTCGGATTCCTCAGATCCTTCAGGTTCCGACTCGGATTCCTCCAAGCCGAGCAAGTTAAGCAAATCAAGCGCCAGCAGCAAGTCAAGTAAACCAAGCAAGTCCAGCTCGTCTTCCGACTCCGACTCTTCCTCTTCCTCTTCCTCGTCTAGCTCATCGTCATCATCATCATCGTCATCATCATCATCATCCTCCTCCTCTTCCTCCTCCTTCTCCTCCTCCTCCAAGGCATCCAAGAAATCGGCGTCGTCCAGCTCATCACCCTCGGATTCCGATTCTAGCTCTTCTAGCTCATCATCCTCCTCCTCCTCTTCTGACTCTAACAACGATTCTTCCCCTGACTCCAGCAGCAATTCTTCCTCTGACTCCAGCAGCGATTCCTCCAGCCCATCCTCCTCCTCATCTGAAGACGACAAGAAGAAGAAGAAGAAGGAGAAGGAGAAGGAGAAGAAGGAGAAGAAAGAGAAGAAGAAGGAGAAGAAGGAAAAGAGGGAGAAGAAGGAGAAGAAGGAGAAGAAGGAGAAGAAGGAGAAGAAGGAGAAGGAGAAGGAGAAGGAGAAGAAATTCAAGAAATCGCCCGCAAAGCCTGTCACGCCGGTGAAGCCGGAGCCCTCGTCTAACCCGGGAACCAGCAACAAGCGAAAGCGCTCCGCCTCCCCAGAACCAGAGCTTAAGAAGCCCAAGCTGGAATCCATCGTCAAGTCTGCCGAGAAAAAGAAGTTCACCCCCAACAAGCGCTTCTTGCGAATTGACGTCAACAACATCACCTACGAGGACGAGTCACTGATGCGGAACGATTACGAAGCCGCTGGATTCGCGAAAAACCACTATGCTGCGAAGGCTCATCAGGACTTGATCGTGACTAAGGGCAAGGGCTTTACAAAGGAGAAGAATAAGGTTTGCTACCCTTCTTAGAAGCTGGGAGATTGATTTCTGACACCTACAACAGAAGAAGCGTGGTAGCTACAAGGGCGGCGCCATTGACTTCGCGACAAGGTCGTATAAATTCAAGGATTAGATTCTCGGAACCATTTGTAGTAATGGCAACGCTGCGACTTGGGTTGGAAAAATAAAATGGGGCGTCGTTTGTCTAGAAGCGGATATCATGCATTTGTTTCTTTGTCGGTGGCCAATTGCTTGTTCTAACTTATACATACTCTATTCCCCTTTGTGCCGGGTTGAATGGCCAATACCGTACTCATTATATTGAGAAAAGCCAGCCTCTGGGATGTGTTGAGGACTTCAATTCCTTTCATCTCGAAAAATGACTTTCCCTAACCCTACCATTCCATTCCAGAGTGATTCTCGATGCAATTGACAGCAAAAGTTGTTTCCAAGCAGAACTCCAGTATACAGTATTTACAAACACGCTCAGCAAATTCGATATCAAGCTAATAGCCCAGCCGCTAATGCTTCTAAATCTTCTAGCGTTTCGGGTTCGTCCTCCGCCTCAATGACCCTAGTCTTCCCCTTTCTCTTTTTACTAGGCCTCTCTAACTTCTCTGCTAGCTCAATCCCGCCCTGCTCTTCGTCATTATCACTCCAATTGGGTAACTTCAGTTTCCCAAACACCTGCACTCCTTGCACACCCTCCGCACCATCACTGTCCACTTCCATCGCCATCGCCTCCTTTTCTAGTTGCTTCCGCCACTCCTTTTTCTCTTTTTTCTTCCTCTTCGCCAAATCACGATCTTCAACATCCGCAACCTTGACTTTCTGTTCCTCCTCGAGCAAGAACTTCTTCCGCTGCTCCTCTGCAGGGCCAGATGCGCGGAAGCCAGACTCGTCTTGCAGCTCGTATACAGCGTGCGCTTCTCCGTCGTCGTCGAAGCGCATTTTTGTGCTCTTTGTCTTGAGTGCTGCAAGCTTCTTCTTCGAAGTGAGGAGCTTTTCCCGGCGTTTGCTGTCGATGACAATTTCCTTCCCATCTAGCCCTGCAACAATGGTTTTCGGTTTGGGTTTGGAGTCATCTTCCTTGTCGTCATCGTCGGATTCTTCGGAGGAGTAGCCGGTGCGCTTGACTTTGAGGAAATCGGTCTCGTCGTCAGAGGTAGCGTCTTCGATGATGAGATTCCGGTAGTGCTCCGCCAGGACGCTCTGGTTTTGTCGTTCTATCATCTTCTCGTGCTTCGTCCGCACCTTCTTCTCCTCTGTCGTTTTGGTATCATCCTCGCCCTCATTGTCACTTGGGGCTGCGGTCCCTTCGAGTTTCTTGAGGCCACGAGGGAGGTTCTTCCGTTCCTTGATCTTCTCTATGTCCACCGTCTTCATTCCCTTGATACGTGGCGTACCCGGTAGTCCGAGGCTACTGGCGAACTCTTCCAAGGGATATTCCTGAAGTTTGAATGTGTCTCGGTCTTTTTGTATTGAGATGCTTCGCACATAACTCACGAAAGCTTTTTGTCCAAGGTATTTTAGCTCCGAGTCTTTGAAACACAAGTTTTGTAGCTGAGTTTTGATTTCTTTCTTTTTCGATGATTTTGCATTTACGCGGACGATGGGGACTTTCTTGGATTCGAGACGTTGAGTCATGCCCGTTTCTTCGCTAGGGCAGAGAAAGAGGAGTGCGCGTCCTGTTCTCTCAAAGCGTGCTGTCCGCCCCACGCGGTGGATGTAGGTGTCTGTATCCTCGGGAGCGTCGACTTGGATTACCCAATCGACGGCAGGGAAATCGAGCCCTCGCGCAACGACGTCGGTAGCAAAGAGACAGCTGTTTTTTGATGCCAGGAATTTGGCAGTAATATCGGTACGGCCGGTTTGTTTCTGCTTGCCATGGAGATGGAGGAGCGGGATACCAATATGAAGTTGACGGAAAGTTTCATAGACGAAACGGACTTGTTTGCAAGAACTTAAAAACACCATTATTTTTGACGTTAGATGGTTTCTAAGAAATGCGAACAGCGTGTCTAGCTTTTCATGTAATGGAACAATCATGTAGAACTGTTCCAGCTTTGCTGGTGTCGCAGAACTAGCCGCTTCATGGACGGCCACATATTCTGGGTCTTTCAAACTCAGTCTTGCAAGGTCAGAGATGCTCTTCGTTTGAGTCGCGGAAAAGAGTAGTGTCTGCCGCTCCTTTGGCAGGTTGGTAATGATAGCGTCCAAGTCTCTTCGGAAACCCATATCCAAAATTCTATCTGCCTCGTCCAGCACTAACATCTGGAGGTTCTCGAAATTGAGTCCAACCGTCTGGTCCATATGCTGCAACATTCTTCCTGGTGTGCAAACCACGATATTCATCCTATGCAGCGCTGCCTGCTCATCCTGTAGCTTCTTCCCTCCAATCACCAGTCCGGCTGAGAAGGTGTGTTCGCGCCCAACCTTGCGTAGCACCTCAAAGATCTGAGTCGCTAGCTCTCTTGTTGGGGAGATTATGAGCGCGCCTACACCGTCGAGGGAGGTCCATTGCTTCCTATAAAGATTCTCCAGGACGGGAATAAGGAAGGCAAGAGTCTTTCCTGATCCGGTCTTTGCGGCACCGAGGATATCACGACCCTTGAGAGCGAGCGGGACTGCTTTGCGCTGAATATCGGTGAGTACCTTGAAGTGTGACTTGTCGAGAGCACTGGCAGTTTGACGGGTGAGAGGGAGCTCCGAAAGGAGAGTGCTGGACTTGGGATCGAATTCTTGGACGGTCTTTTCAAGGTTGGCAAGTTCTTCTTCGTCGCGCTTGCGTTTTAGGGATTTTGTGAGCTTGCGATTCGGTTGGGTTGGTTTTGCACCTTTTTCGGGGACTCGAATTGCTGCTGCGGGCATGGCTGCGGGTGGGAGGTATTTGGATTTGATGCCACTGTGAAGAAAAAAGACTCCGGAACGATCAGATAAGATAAGATGGTGGTACGGAGGCTCCTCCGCTAAGGGTCGACAACCCAACTATAACTGACAACTGAAATACTCCCGAGGCAGGTCACACTCACCACCTGCCCTCTCCCCTTTCCAATCCTTCTGGGAGCTTGGGATAGCTGTTTGCTTGCAGCTTCTAGTACGATAATCCCTCCGCTTGGAGGACTGGATCCCACCGAATTGCTATCAGCATGTCCGACTACCCTAGAAACCACAGTCCTGCGACAGCAATGGCTCAGGGCCAGGGGGCTGCGCTCAATAAGGCCCAGCAATTTGAAGATGAGAAACGGAGGATCATGCAGTCTTGCTTTAGCAAGCTGGATCCAGATGGTTCCCGTGCGTACCTGCTGCGACCGCCCATTGTGTCTTTCGTCCAATGATTGCGTTCGCTATACACTACGCCTGGAGCTCTTGCTGACACACACTTCGCACATTAAAGTCCTCGAATCCTATATTACACATTGCAGAGTTACCGAAGATGGCTCATCGGCAGAACCTCCTCCACTTGGAGCTCCGGAGGGAAACAGAAAGGCAAGGATCATCATGGTTGCAGTGCGTAAGTCGGGCCGGGTGAGGATGCACAAGGCCCGCGAAAATCCAAACGGATCGTTCTCGATAGGGAAGACGTGGAATCTGGACGATCTACAGTCAATTGCGATTCACCCACCGCCAAATGAGAGAGGGTTCACAGTGACGATTCTCAAGCCGTATTATTGGCAGGCCAATTCTGCAAAGGAGAAAGATTTCTTCATATCCTCGCTGGTGAAGATCTACAAGAAGTATACTGGTGGAAAGGCTCCAGAGCTGTTGGGGTTCAAACTGTCGGAGTTGGACGTTCTTTTGGGTCCCGGAGGAGCGCAAACTATGGCCAGACCTCGGCAGGATGATGTAGCTAGGCAACCAAAAACGCCAACTTCAACAGGATTCTCTCCGTCTCCAGGGCCTCCTGTTTCGCGGAACGTCTCAGCAGCCCAGTCAATGGAATCTCTCAACAAACTGCGTGGCCCAACTCAACCAGGTCAAAGATTACCAGACGGGAAATTAGCGGCTCCAGGGCTATCATCCCTAGGCGGCGTTCGGCCGATGAAATCTTCAGATGCGCTTCCTCGCAGAATGCTGCCCGAGGGTGCGCCTCCAAGACTCGCGTCACCACCTCCGGGAGTTCCCCAAGGCGTCCCCGTACCATCCAATGGGAGACGGCCATCTGATGGGTCTTCGACGAGGTCTGCAGGGAGTAGAGCCCCCTCAAGTACCCGCGCACCACCGCCACAACAACAACGGGCGGAGGATGAACGGGCAATGCGGCGAGCGGCTTCGCAGGAGAGGTTCCGGTCGCCGTCTGTCAGTAGCCAGCAATCTCAAGACCCACGGCGAGAAGCTATGGAGCAGTATTCCTATCCTAACAAGTCGAATGACTTCACAACATCCCAAGATAACCAAGGGCCTCTTAATAAGAAACCCAACAAAGATGTAGCCTCTCAATTCCGCCTCGCGGCCAACGCATACGGCGTTGGTAATAAACTATCGTCGCCGAGCTCCCGGCCAAGGACGCCAACTACTCCCACATATACAAGTTCACTTTCTAGAGAACCCTCGAACATGTCATCACCAGAACCACCTCCAGCTATGCCACAGATCTGTTATCCACCGCAGGAAAGTCCGCCATCCGACAATGTCAACGGGAACGGTTCAGCGTATGGACGGCAGCCATCGGAAGGCGGACGACGACCGCGGTCTGTATCTACATCCTCTAGAGATCAGCCACCTGTAATCTCCACTGGGCCACCTCCACTAGAGCCTAGAGAACCTCCGTCTAGGAGCGAAGTAAGGGGCAGGCAGCCACCCTCCCGTGAGAATAGTCAGACTATAGTGCCACTGTCATCCACACCCCAAGACGAACGTACTATTACTGAGCCTGCATTGATGATAAAGAAACCCCAAACACCCGTTCCGACCGCTATTGTCTCACCACCGCCTCAAGAAGAACCATTGGGCGTGCAGGCACCAACCAGTCGTCAGTTACCATTGCAAGATGGTGCCTCCCTACAAGCGCCGCAATTATCTCGGAGTAGGTCGCGCTCTCCGGGAGGACGGGGTCGGGGGCGCCGGACAACCAGAACCTCTACTTATTTGGAGGGACTTGACAAGTCTGGGTTGTCTGTGGATATTGATGAATTACTTCAAGAGTTTAGCTGGGACGGGCAACAGAAGATTGATCAGCTTCAAGCGGATGTGAAGAAAGAACTGTCTCGAGTGGAGTCTAGTAATGTGGTTGTCAGTGTTGATGGAGATGACAGGATTGGGCACTTGTCGGCTTTGCTTGACAAGGCAATACAGGAATGCGAAGAGATGGATGGACTACTGACCCTTTATGCTGTTGAGCTTTCGGTGCGAGAACTAATTCCTATCGTATCACAAATTCGGGTTGTACTGATTTGAGTTGTGGACAGAGTCTGAACGATGATATAGCGCATATCGAAAACCAATCTCAAGGTCTCCAGCTTCAAACCGCAAACCAGAAAACGTTACAGAGAGAACTACAGTCCTTGCTCGACACAATATCGATATCGTCATCAGAAATTGATGTATTGAAACATGGGTCATTGGAATCGCCACGGGGATTGGAGCAAGTTGAACATGTGCTGGTATCACTGTATAAGGCCATAAAGACGATAGAGCCAAACAGTACCATCGATTCATCTTCACCAAGGGCTATTGGTCGACGGGGTTCTTTCAGCGATGCTGGTGTAGGTAGCATGCGTGCCTTACAAGAACGTAAGGAAGAATACCGCAATAGCTGTCGTGCTTTCTTAGGGCGATTGCGTCAGTTCTTGAACATCAAATTCCAGGCAGAGCTTATGGAGATCAAGAAAGATGGAAACAATGCGCAAGTCAACTCCGGATTACGTCCGCGAATGGTTGGACTTGACAAAGCATATCAGAATTTATGGAGGTTTGCTGGACTGATAGCTTTCGTGAGGGATGTCGATGGCGATGACTATGTCGAGATACGGAAGTTGTACGAAAAACCGGCGAAACAGATGATCCAGGATGAAATAAGGGATCATGTCGCTGCATGGAAGAAGATTACCAAGAAGCCGACACCGGAGGAACAGGAAATGCTTGTGTTTAATGCGCCGGAGAAGGAAGAATCCGTGACTAGCAGTCTCTCGGCGGCGCGGAAGTTAACTGTCAAGAAATCGATTGCACGCATCAGAACTGGTGGTGGTAGTTTTGCTGGCGGAGAAAGGCCTTCGACTGGTATTATCAACGCCTACGAAGCCTTTGCCGGGGCTTTTGGAGAGATTTACCAATTGGTCTTCAAGCAGCAAAACTTTATTGTCGAATTCTTCCACCTGTCGTCCCGCAATACATCCGATTTTGTCGAATTCATTTCCAATGGTACGCCTGAGACTAGGAGACTAGGAGATCTTGGTGGCATCAGGGCCGTAGAACCGGATAAACTCAAAGCAAAGCTCATTTTTGAGTTTATGAGCCAGATTTTTTCGTTTCTCATGCAGGAGCTTCAGAGTATGGTTGAGTGGGCTACTCTAGGTGATGCTACTCAGGGCGTGGGAATTATGTACGCGATTGAGCAGAAGTTAGCAACTGTGGATGAGACGGACCAGGAGTTTCTTGCAAAGATGATGCAGAAGCTGCATGATCGTTTGGCCGGATTGTTTGCGCTGTTCTTGGATGAGCAGGTGAAGGTGATCGAGGATACAAAGGTCAAGATCAAGAAGAGAAAGGGTGTTATAGGGTTCATGCGTGTCTTCCCCGTAAGCACATCACCATTTCCAGTCCTGATCTTCATACATTAACGTTACCAGTTGTTTTCGGCCAAAATAGAAGAGCAGATCCCGTATGACAGTGTTAATCACACCCCTGGAGATCTGGATGTACGAGAAATGGTCAACGACGGCTATGCAAAGATCAACAAAGCCATGTTTGAATCCCTCCAAGCAATCGCAAAGGACTCCCCGCAAGTGGCGAGTCAGAACGTCGACCCGGAGGATAAGGAACAGCTCAACTACCACATCATGATGATCGAGAATATGCACCACTATCTGGAAGAGGTCGATACTAAGGGTAACGACATTCTTGAAGACTTTAGGAAGAAGGCGGAAGAGGAGTATAAAGAGCATATGGGACTCTACGTTGGCGCGGTGATTCGACGACCACTGGGTAAACTCTTGGTATTTCCCCTACCCCTTCCTTCCGTCGCCTAAAACTAGCTAACAGAAGACCTACAGGACTTTGTTGAAAACGTTGTAGCTCTACAGAAAGCCGGGACCGATGACATAGTGAGTAGGGGCTCGACTAACAAGGCAGCGTTTAAAAAGGTGTTGGACCACCACGAAGGAAAGGATATCCGCAAGGGAATTGAGCAGCTCAAGAAACGGGTCGATAAACATTTTGGGGAAGGAGACGACACCGTGTTAAGTCAGAGGCTCGTTGAGAAGATACTGGGAAGACTCGAGGACGAGTATATTAACCTTCACAAGGGAATCCTGTTGCTACTTGTCGGGCCGTACAAGGATATGGGGTTGGAGTGCTCGTTTATGGTTAATGATGTCAAGGTAGCGTTTAAGAGGTAGTTGGGAGAGGAGGGCTGGTTATAGATGTGCGACCTGGCTGTTGACTTGTATGCGTCCGTTTGCTTGCTTGCTTTTGGGGGTGTATTCGGCTGCTACTATCGTTTTCTTGCGCACATGGGATTGTTCGAATAGTCATATTATGAAAGGTAAAGGTACTGTATTTTTCTGGTTGTGTTGTATCTAGGGTTGCATCTATGTATGGCTGTTACAGGCGAATGTTTTTCCTCACTGAGTGGTCTGTCTGAGCTGAAGAGTTGGGTAAGTAGTCTTCAAAATAGTGCCTAAATGTAAAGACGATTGACATTCTGACTTATGGACTCTTGTAGCAGCCGCTTCATCGTTCACTCACGATGGAAACACCATTTGCGCAATCTAGGGATGGTTTGATATTACTTTAATAGTATTTAACCTGGACAACAAATACGCTGCAGAAGAAAAAAAATAGGGAATATCTACACTAAACCAGCCCACAGAATAGCCGCAGAAGAAGTACATTCCAACCCACACAACACCTCAATATAATACCACACCAGTACACGCACGCTCTTCCAGCCCTACGCATTCCCACTCCAACTCAGCTCTGTATCTTTGCATGTTTAAAATACTTCATGCCTACCCACGCAACCACAACCCAAACCCATGCCATAATACAAGTCAGAATACACATGGCTGGGTAGTAACCGGGGATGGGGAACTCTCCGGGGTATAACTTCTCGCCAGCGATGGAGCGTGGCCAAGTCTACCACCAATTTCGTTAGTAGCTTCTTTGTAGGATGGATGTATGTTTACGTACCCTTGGTTCCCCGCCCCAAGCCCACTCCCAAACACCCACCACGCTCCCGATACCCACGACGAACACCACCCACGTGCTCAGCAATACGACCCAGCCCCAAAACACAGTATCCTGCGCGCTCGCGTCCTCCTCCTGCCGACTGCGTCCAGCTGCAATGATAGCAATACTCCCGCTGCGCGCACGGTACACCTCCACACCTACCCCTCCTACCCCCACCCCCGTCGCTGCCGCAACAACCTCGTCATCGTCCTCCTCATTCGAAGAATAGTCGTAATCGCTGTCAGAATCGTAATCATCCTCTTCCCCCTCGTCTGAGTCCTCCCCCGTGTCCCTGTCTACTGGCACCACCGTGGTGCCGTTGACAACCACTTCTGCAGTCGTGGGAGGAGGAGGCAGTGAAGCTACTATAGGTGGCTGTGCTGGTGGAGCGGGAATCGAGAGACGTCGGGGGCGCAGGAGAACATTTGAGCGCAAGGAGCGACCGCGGAGCCGTTTCTTTGCCGCCAATGTTGCTGTGCTGTTATTCGTAACCTCCTGGTCGTCGTCGTCATCGCCGGCGTCGTCGCCGGCGCCAATCGTAAGTGTCCTCCTCCGCAGCTTCCCACCTGTCGGTGCCGCCGACGGGTGTGTGTTCTGTGGATCTGCTGCTGGCGGGGAGGAGGGGGGAGTTGCTCCATTGGGGAATTGGATGGCATTATTAGGAGGGCCCATACATTAGCGGGTATCATGTGGTTATCCTAATCCAACAGCCTTCCCCTCGTCGTCGAGATAGGTTGTGGAAGTGGTAGTAGCGGTGGTGGTGAATGTTATAGTGGCCACGGTGTAGTTTTTTGTATAATGACGAAGACGTTTGGAAGGAGGTGAGGTGTGGGAGAACTGGGGTTGCGATTGCAAAAGGTGGTTTCGTGAGAAGTGCGACAGAGAAGTTTGTTTTGGATTTTCGGAGGTCTGGGATTGAGAACAAGAACAGAACGCTACTAGAGCCCTGACATCTCAAAGCTCCAAAAGGGGAAAGAGCGCATTTACCCGGACTTTCCAGCTCACAGTATGTCACTTTGGCGACCCTATTGGTGGTCTTCTATCAGACACTTACTTTCCTGCTTTGAAAATATTGGTGAATTCTAATCTCCTTTATTGCATATGCAGCCGCTCCCATTGACTGGATTACCACTTTCATATTGTCAATTTGGAAGTGTTAGAGCTCCTATCGGCAAGTCTAAGCATTACTTGTAGCCTGATGAGACCGGAGTGCGAGAATCGAGGTGCTTGAACAAATGCGAGCCTCCATTGTATCAGTCAATTACAGTATCTGACCATACGTAACAAAAGATAACACATGCACAACTACGTTGCAAGAGAAAATTCCGTATTCTACAAACCGCCTTTTTCTCCCTTCTAACACCCCCACCCACCCATCCATCTACAACCCATTTACTGTCCCGGTGCAACAAGCTTTCCCTTCTGCCGGGCATCATGGTCACTTCTGCAAGTTAGCCAGGCATTCAATGGGTATTCAAAGAGAAACATCACTTACAATCCACCCGCCAGCGCCGGACCGCCGTGCACTTTCGCATAGTCCGCCATCCGTGCCTCCAGCTCCGGCCGGAAATGTCTGATAAGACCCTGCAGGGGCCATGCGAATGCCTCACCCAAAGCGCAGATAGTGTGACCCTCAACCTGCTTAGTGAGCTCCTGCAACATGTCGATTTCTCTTGTTCGGCCCTGTCCCTTCTCGAATCGGTTCATGATCTGGTAGGTCCATGCAGAACCCTCACGGCAGGGGGTACATTGACTAGACTAAGTGTTAGTGACCAACTCCCACATAGAGAGATGGGGGTTGTTATACCCGCAAGACTCATGCTTGTAGAACTTGGACAATCGTGAGATGGCGCGGACAACGTCGGTGTTCTTATCCATGACGATAACGGCGGCTGTGCCCAGACCAGACTGTACATCCTTCAATGCATCAAAGTCCATAAGCACATCGTCGCAGATATTCTTAGGTAAGATGGGGGTCGACGATCCTCCCGGAATCACTGCGAGGAGGTTGTCCCATCCGCCCCTAACACCACCGCAGTGCTTCTCGATCAGCTCCCGGAGAGGAATCGACATCTCCTCCTCAACCGTGCAGGGGTTATTGACGTGTCCCGAGATACAGAACAGCTTCGTACCCGAGTTCCGGTCACGTCCGAAGGAGTCGAACCAAGCGCCACCTCGTCGGCAAATCGTAGGTGCAACGGCAACAGTCTCAACGTTCGCCACAGTGCTAGGACACCCAAACAGACCGACAGCTGCAGGGAATGGAGGCTTCAGTCTCGGCTTTCCGGGCTTTCCCTCCAAACTCTCAATCAATGATGTCTCCTCTCCGCACACGTAGGCTCCCATTCCCCGGTGCACAAATACATCAAAGTCGTAGCCAGACCCGCAAGCGTTCTTTCCGATCAATCCGGCAGCGTAAGCCTCCTGGATAGCGCGCTGAAGAATCGTAGCCTCGTGGTAGAACTCCCCGCGAATGTAGATGTAGGCGGCAGTGGCGTTCATGGCTCTGCCAGCGACGAGACATCCTTCGACGAGCTTGTGGGGGTCCTTTCGCATAATCTCGCGGTCTTTGCAGGTTCCGGGCTCGCCTTCGTCTGCGTTAACGACGAGGTAGCGTGGGGTGGTACCCTTGTCCCATCCGGCGGGGTTCATGAACGACTATCACAGCATCGCAATCAGCAACCTGTTTATGTGACGAAAATGGAAAAGACATACCCATTTCATCCCCGAAGGGAACCCAGCTCCTCCGCGACCTCTCAATCCCGATTGTTTAATCTCACTGATGATCCAGTCGTGGCCCTTCAACAAGATCTCCTTGGTCTTGTACCAATCACCATACTTCTGTGCCGTCTTCAGATCGGCTCCATGTTGCCCGTAGAGGTTCTGGAAAATGCGGTCCTGGTCACTCAAGCCTCCAAACTTGGTCTTCTTTGGTGGTGGGGAAGCATTGTTAACGGTGGCCAAACCCCGGATGGCACCGGCTGCTATGGTGGGTTGTGCAAGTGAAAGTCTGGCAGCTACCGTTCTTGTCGTGGAATTTCGCACAGCGAACATTTCTGTAGTGGGTAAGACGAATTGAGCTCTCTCTGGCGAAGAGTGGAGAGTAGAGGGTTTGTTTTAAGGCTTGGGTCGTGCTGTGCTGTGGCAGGGGTGTTGCGGCGAGAATGATGCCCGCTTAGATGACATAATCATGCATTATGATTGGCTGCGCGGCAACAGGATGCGTCACCCACCCGCCTTCACGGCAAACGATATCACCATCCAGCATCATTTTTCTACTGCTTAGAGAGCACCGAACTTCAAGCAAACCCATTAACCCACCCCCGCGCCTACATACTCCCACCCAAAAATTAAAATACATGCAATGCCAACCTTATCTCAGTTGCAGCAGGGGACACAAAACACAATGCATTTTTAAAAGGAGCCTCTCTCACTCCGAGCAAGCAAGGAGAAGGGGCCATGACCCAGACAGATGCCAAAAGTGAAGGGGAAAGATGGTGAGTGAAGCAAACTTGCATCCAAAAAAACAACCACCCAATAATGACATTCCATAACAGCGCCCACCATATCCAGCCCACAGCTCTCCATGACACTAGAACACTCAAACATCTAGCAGTTGAGAACAAAAAAGGAGAAACAAAAGACATGCACAATATCGTTATCGAGAAACCCCCCAGAGAGCAAAAAATTAAAGCAGCAAAAAAACCCAATGCCTCCCCCATATAGTTCGTAACATCATGACCAACATCTCTATACAAAGACCCGTTTCATGCCTTCTCCGTGATAGATGTTTTCTCGTTCTTGTCGTAAGTCTCGTCTTTCTCGTTTGCCTCATCGCACTTCTCTCCTTCCTCCTCTGCTAGTGGTTTCTCTAAGAAAATAGTTTCCTCTGTGCCACTGGGGGGCATTTCCTTCTTCTTGCTAGAGCCATAGAACTCTCCAGGTGCAATTTCTCTGCTTTCGAATGTGGTAGTTGGACTTCTGATATCGAGTGCTCGGATACCTTCACTGATAAAATCGTCTTCCTCGTCCTCAAGCAGTTCCCTAATCTTGGCTTCGTGGGTAGATATGATCCTTCTTCGTAGCAAAGAGCCCTCGAGCATGTCATCTTCGTCATCAGAGCTCTCGGAGGGAGTTAGCAGGAGTACACAAAAGTCAGATGTCGTAAGAACATACATCGAGATCCACCATGCTATCAATCCCTTCAGCTTCCTTCTCAGCATCTTCAATCTGCATTCGATGCTGGGCACGCTTGATGTTCAATGGCAAAGGGGGTGGGGGTGGTGGCTCCGATGGCGCTGTTGTGAACGACACGTCATCATCATCGTCATCCTCCTCGTCTGAAGATTCAAATTTGTCGACATTGCTGATTTCTTGGGAGATGTAGCTCGCAAACTTTTATTACACCGGCGGCTGGTTAGCTTTGCTCTTTGGTAACCTGAAACCGTCCATCAAACATAGGTAGTGGGGTAGGTGTGTTTTCCCACCACATGATCTACTGACCACCAAGGAAATGATGAGGATGATGAGAAACATCAGAGGAAAACCTTTGCCTTTTGAAGGGATGATAAGGGTTTGAAGTACAACATAAGCAAATCTTCGCTAGGAGATTCGGGGTATAGTCCCTGTACTCCAGCAGAAAAGGGACAACAAACGCAGCCTTGGGGTTTTTTCAAGAAACAGTGAACCCCTCAAACGCCAGTAAATATGGGGGAATCCCAAAAAGACCACCTCTTGATACATTTACATCTAAACTCCCTAGACATGTACAGAAAAAACCTTCAGGGTATTGCTCAATAGAAGGTAATATCCTCATCGAACAAATCCTCAAAGTCGTTATCAAACAAAGGGTCATTAAGGTCACCCACTTGATCACTGCCCGCGCTCATCCGGGCGATCTCGTCTTCGTCGTCATCATGCTCCATATCGTCGTCTTCTTCATCGCTGGAAGAGCCGAAGCCGCTTAGAAGGCCGCCTTCTCTTCCATTACCGCTACTGCCTCCGCCATTTCCGTTAGCGAGATCGATGCTATCTAGACCACCCCCGAGAGTCAGTTGTCCAGCATTTGAAGAATTAGTGTTGAAGGCTTGAGCCGAGCTCATAGCCGTTATTCTGGGACCTAGGTGCATATCCGGACGAACTCCACCGAGAATTGCGTTATCTCGTTCCCTGGTTGCCGCGAGGGTCTCCTCGACATATTCGATCCATACAGGATCCGACACCTTTTCCAGGACCTTTTGGCCGAGTACCTCTGGAGGGTGTCGTTCCGCGAATTTCACCACTTCTTCTGCGACTAGAGTTAGATGGCCCATATATCCAAGTCGCATTTTTCTCTCGGCTTCGAACTTGTCCGAATACTTTTGGCCTTCGACGATCCGTTCAGTAATTCGGCCTGTGACAAACAGGTCGATCGCTAGTGCCCGGTTATATCCCCTATCCATTGGTCCGTTAAATACTTGCTGAACGACATCGTACACAACGTTGTGAAGGAAGTTATTCCACGGGAAACGGAAGAAAAAGTCCTGTACCAATTGATCAGTATGTCACTCTCCCCTTGTTCTTTCCACAAATTAATCAATCATACCAAGATTGTTGGGACAATTTGATGTTCTACAAACATCATCTTCAAATAGTCACCAACAACTGGATTCCCATCCAGATCGGGCTCAATCATTGCCTGGTATTCGGTAAAGCTCGACCCAAACGAGCCCAAGGATCGGATACTGATATCTCCCTCAGCTATTGTGGTATCGGGGGTACTATTCAGATCCATCAAGTTCTCTTCTTCGGGTTCGTCTGGTAGAGGCGGAAGTTCCGCATCCAGACGCTCGGGCGAGACTACAGGCGGATGTGGGCTAAGTGGGGTTGGGTCTGGTAAGGCTTTAAGATCTTCAACGAAGGATCTTCCTCTTTTACGGAGGGCTTCGTCGTCTTCCTCTGCGAGCAGAGGTGCTGGGGCCTTGGGGGCTTCATCCTTCTTTGCCACTGCTTCATCCTTGGGTTGCTCAGCTTCTTCAACTTTAGGGTCTTTGCTACTTTGGGAAGCAATAATGGAAGTTGCCTCTCCCATATTGATGTCATCATCCGACTTTGGTTTCTGGGGCACCTCTGCCACAATCGGTGATGGTGCATCTTCAACCACTGAAGATTCGCTCTGCGCCTTATTCAGAGGGGGCACATCGCCAGTCGGTATTGACGATGCCTCTGCAGAGTCCCTCGGCGCCGCTGGAGGTGATAACGGTTCGTCGACGAAAATATCGTCATCATCGTCATCCTTTTTGCTCCTATCCCCAGTGTCCAATATGGGTGCGTGAATCTCCACACCGTCCATGTTCGTATCGGCTGTGGCATCGTCCAGCATGCCAGAGACGAGGACATCCTCAAATTCATCCTCGATTATTCCATCGTCTGACAGCTCAACCTCCCCATTCTGTACTTGGAGGGGCGCCTTTTCGACAACAACACCCTCAACACCTCCGTTTGAGCCGCCTATTTCATCTGCCACTAGCATGAGTTGACGCCTTTCCGCTTTCAATCTATCCCTCTCAGTATCCCTTTCCTTTACATATCTTTCGCCGCCCTTTTCGTTGAGCAAGCCCATATTACTGCAGTGCAATAACTCCGCCATAAGCTCACAGGTTTTGAACCGATCAAATCCCAAAGGCTCAATAACACCGCCGAAAGCCACCTTAAGCTCTCGCTTCGTCTCCCTCATGACTCCATCCTGATCAGTGACTGAAGTACCGTAGGACAGAACCAGTTTCATAAAGTCCGGTACATGACTTGCGAATAGTCGAAGCAAAGTGCCTAGGTATATTGGATCCCTTGAAGATGGGATGCTGTCCACCCCAGTACCAATATCGGGATCGTAATCTGAATTATTCTTTCGAATAACTTCGATGATGATTCCGACGCCTACGGTCAGCGGATTTCCTCCCTTGAGCATGTCGTTGATGAGCTTCTCGATACACTCCTGTGACACTAGCTGCCGGGTGAGATCATTTGGTCCAATACAGGATTGCTCATTCTGAGAGGCGTTCGCGGATATCGTAATGAGTGCCTTAATGAAATCCCCACTAGCAGTTTGTGTCGATGCGGCGTATTCACTGGAGAGAAACGAGAGTAATAGCGGAATGAGGTTTTGGGAGTGCAACCACTGTTACACAATGTCAGCCTATGGCACGTAAGAACATCTATATCGCCGTAACGCACATCTACTATACCCGCTCCGCCCTCACACTTCTCCATGCTAATTATTTTAAGCAGTAGGTCCATTATCATTGGGCAATCAACGTGCTTCAGGATCCGAGGTACTATTCCATTTAGACTCTTCACGAATGACATCATCTCCTCCGTCTTTTTGTCCAGCAATGTTTCGTTGACCTTGGTGAAATAACTGGCTTGCAGGGGGTCCAAGGGTGGCGAGCGTTCCAGGAACGACCAAAACATCCTAAGGTGATCGATATTCTGCATGAGAGCCTCCACAAGTGACCATGTCTCACTAGACAGAACCTCGCAAGATACGAAAGCATATTTCAGTCTAGCCTTCTCGTTCTTCTCCCGTTCCGCTTCCGCGGCCATCAGTTCCGCTTCCGCGGTCAACCGTTCGCTACCACAGCTATCATCCTCATCATCAGATTCGCCGTCCTTTCTAGGTGTCGGTGGTACCTGCGCAGCTTTTGGCGCGATAATGTACTCCAACAACCTCCTCAGTATTTTCTCGTCTCTCAGAAATTCTATAAGCTTCGTGTTATGCTGTTTCAGCTCTTGGATAAGATCTGTTTCGTCTAGCAATTCCTCGAGAGTCACATCGGGCTTCTCAAGGATCGTGTCCAGAGTAGATATATTTGCATATCCCCCAAATCGCCAGAACATGACAGGCACGATCGGTTCCTGCGCTCGTCAAAGATATAGGTGGGGATGTGGCAAGGTGTGGTTGGATGGTTTGGGTTAGCAACCCTGGGAACGATAGTCGGAGGCGATGGAGATGAAGTTTGCTGATGTGCGGAGCCAAAGGGTCGGTCAGCCATCAAGCAACATCATCAAGCACGTGGGTTCCCAGAAATTTGGAACGGTATAGGCTCAAGCCCTCGGGTATAACCACCACCGCATGATTGGCAACGCAGCCACTGAGCAAACATTTATTGTGGGTAAAAGAATAGAAGGGGAGTTAAAAGACAGCGGCTCGGCACCAACTCAACGGGGGGATGCTTAATGGGGGAGGCAATCACGAACAGTGGCCGCACTCACAGGTGGTCTAGATGGAGGTTGAATTCCCGTTGAAATATTTCTTGCGCGTGGGAGGAGTGTAGCGGGGGGTACGTGGGTGTGTAAGAGAATAACTGAGTGAGTGATGTCGTCGTTGTGTTTCAGTCAGCGTTGTATCAGAAGGAATGGAGCTCGCCGAGATGGCGGCTGAAGAAGAATTGGATTTCTCGAACTCTGTTACTTTGGCGACAAATCCACCGAGCGTCTGTGTAAAACTCTCTGATGAAGAGATGAAGGTAACTAGAACATATGGGTGATGACAGATGGGAAGGTTATAGGAGAGACGAGTTGTCTCTCCCCCGGTCTACCGTACCTATCGCTCGCTCTGTTTGAAGCGCAAGCCAGTGTTCCTCCTGCACACAATCAATAACATTTTTCCAACGTGTGGTGATACAGATCTCCAACGGTCTTGTCCCAGCATTATTCGATAAGTAGGTACTCCATAATTAATTGTTTTGAACAGCGCTCCTTCGAGGGCTTAGTTGTCGCGTGCTTTCACTCCAGTGTCCAATGTCGCAGTCAGCAAGAGTAGTAGGTGATATCACCACCATCACCATCACCACCACCACCATGCCTACTACCGCCCACCACCGCTACCACCACACCTGGCTGACACTGCCTTACGGCTGCCACATGGCCCTCCCCTTTCTTTCCCTGGAACACCGCCGCTTCCGCTCTGCTAGGTGTGAGGCTGCACGCTCAGTATGAGCTGTCATTCGTCAAATTATGCAAGTTGAAATCATGCTTTACGACGCCACTCATACGAGACCAATCGGATGGACTCAGATGATAGCGTAGAGCACAGGAGCTCGGCGAGATGCAGGACTCATTTATCTTTGTGTCTGAGATACATTGGACTTTGGTCATCGCTACTCATGGTATCGCACTCGGGCGCTAGGTTTCACCGCCAAGCATTGTTTCGTGTGTCACCACACTATCGGCCCATGCACGCCATGAACCGAGCAAGCCCCACCTGACGACAAACACCCCACAGCCTCCCGAGATCTAACAACCGCGATACCCTCGCTGCCGCCCACCAACTTCGAGAGCCTCAACAGCTATGAATCGTCTTTTCGGCTCCAAGAATACCGCCCCGAAGCCGACTCTCCAAGGAGCCATCGGAAACGTGAGCCAGCTGCCCAACCCCCACGATGTGCCTTGCAGTGCATGTCTGACCTCTGCAGCTTGATACCCGAATCGAATCGATCGATGTCCAACTCACAAAGATCAATGCCGAGCTTCAGACCTACCAACAACGGATTTCAAAGATGCGGGATGGTCCGGGCAAGAATGCCCTCCGACAGAAGGTCTCTTCCTCTATCATTATTCATAGCGTCTCCTCCGCACGATGCTGACCACACGGCCCCCACAGGCTCTCAAAGTTCTCCAACGACGCAAGATGTACGAAACGCAGAAAGATCAGCTGGAACAGCAATCGTGGAACATGCAACAGGCCGGCATGATGCAAGACAACCTCAAGAGTCTGTCTACCTTTTCACTACTCTCGATTCTCTTCTTGCTGCCGTTGCTACTCCCATGGAAGAACTTTGGAGCCGGAGTGGCGGCGGCAGGCCTGGTTATGTCGGGTAGGGCAATGCTGATGCGCATTCGGCGGGGGTGTGCAGACGTTATGGTCACGGTCGACGCCATGAAGACTACCAACAAAGAGCTGAAGAAGCAGTACGGGAAAGTCAACATTGACAAGAGTAAGATCTATCGCGCCATAATCTACTTTTGACGTTCGGCTGCTAACTGGACTTATAGTTGAACAGATGCAGGATGAGATGGCGGATCTAATGGATATTGGCAACGATATTCAAGAGTCTATCTCTAGATCATATGACGTCCCTGATGGTAAGTCATGAAACTGCGCGACAGCAAGGAAATACTAAGCAGATATACAGAGGTTGATGAGGACGAACTGGACGCTGAACTCGAAGCACTAGGACAAGAGATCGAACTCGGTGGTGGGTGGGAAGCCGAGAGCTCTACGGCCGTACCAAGCTTTCTCGAGGATGCTGGTGGTGTGCCCGAGTTCCTGGATGAGCCCCCTGCGGCGGGGAAAATCAAAGAAGCTGTCTGACAGGAAGTATTCCGTGTATTCATCCATCTGTCCACAAACCCGGCGTTCTTGGGATCTGTGTTTTTTGGCATCTGTATCAACGTTTTTTTAGCTCTAGTTTGCGTCGCTGCTTTCCATACAGACTTTTAAGAGCCCCTCTTTTATTATGGATTTGGAGTTGGCGTTTTGATAGGATAAGTAATCGGTATTATACGTATCATGAGAATTGCTCACGTTCATGACCCCTATTACCCCCAGAACAGTTGCTTTGATACCAGGACTATCGTTAGGACCTCGCGATTCGATTTGCCAACAAACATTCAATTGGGCCTTTACTCTCTCTAGTTTGCTCGAATCACCACTTCCCACTCGCATTGTCACAATATGATAATGTTAACACAGTTCTTGCTCTTCAGAGCCGATTGATGAATCCAAATCCCAAGTTTTCATTCACATTAACAGAAAACGCCTCAACGAGAATGCCAAAACCCAAACACCACCACCACCACCCAAAAAACAATCCACACCACAATAAACAAAATGCTAAGGTATATTTACAAATTTCACGCCCCCCTCCACTCCCACCCACCCTTTACTTCCACCCACCCATCCACACCGCCAAAATGACCCGCCAAAATTTCACCCACTACCTCCTTTCCCACACCCGCCCAGTGTCCTCCCCGCGCACCTGCTTGCCTCCACACCCGTCCCACATGCACTACCCTATCCCTACTCCTGTGCATAGCGCTCTTCGCTTCCCCGTCGATGATATCGCTAAGCTGCTGGTAACTAACTATGACCCAAAAGTCCGGCGTGTCGGTAGGGAGGAGGTACCCATCCGCCGCCAGAGCCTGCAGCGAAGACGTGACAAGAGCTGCCGAGGGGGCGAGCGCTGCGATTGAAGCAGTCGAGAAGAGAGATTGTGAAGACACCGTGGAAGCACTTGTGGAGCGTAGATGCGCGAGGATTGCGGCTTTGATGATGCGAGGTCCCGCTCGAGGCGAAGGTGCCCGGCGACGGCCACGGTAGGTCGGCTGTGTTGGCGTGGGATTGTAGGTGGAGATGGTGGATGGGATGTCGTCCGTATACTCTATCCACTGAGGTCGTAGTGGCAGTGAACTGGTGGGTGGTTGCTGGCTGGATGGCGGTAGGTCGTGTTCATCGAGCTCAGGTTCAGTTCGTCGATGGCCCCTGAATGTTGGCTGCGGTTGCGGATCCTGAGCTGGACGAGAGAACCGCACAGTGTAGGAATCGTGCTCCATGGCGGTGGGAGTGGAATTTCGTTTCTTAGCTACATTGTATTGCGGTGGATGCGCCTGCGATGCTGCTGTACTAGACTGGGCTGTTCCCGGCCGTCGACGCCCTGAATGAGGTTGCGGATCCGCTGGCGTGATAATGGCAGTATAAGAATCTCGAATTTCATAGATAGCGTTGGCATGTTGGCTTGCACTTCGGCCTTGTGATTGTTGTGATGCAGGCTCACTTGGAACCGTTCCAGGCCGCCGACGGCCTTTAAAAGCTGGGGGGGGCGGCGGGTCAGACGATGAGCTTCCCAGGTGGCAATTCGGAGGGTCATTACCGGTCGTAATGTCTTGGGTTTGAGTTGGAGGCGGTATAAATTTCTCAGTTGGGACTATCCTGACTCTCCGACGTCTAAATGAATCATCAGCCATCGCCGAGGAATTGCACGTAGCCCCAGGCCAGTTGGTGGAATTTTTGGTTCCAGCATCCTCATTCGAGTGATATACTTTCAGCCCAGTGGATGAGGATCCGGGACGTTCACCAAAGTCCATGCCCGAGTAGTCCTCCTCTACCTTCGCAGCAGTCAGAGGTTTAGCAGATACCGACATGGGCAGCCCACCAAAGTCCAAGTCAGAGTAGTCGCTCTGTACAGCCAGAGGTTTAGGAGAAGGCGATAATTGTGAATGGGATCTCGTTGACAGTTCACAACCACGAGGTCTCCGGCACGCACGGAACTCCTGAACATCATCCGTATGGTCTCTCTCCGTCCTTACTTCCCTATTCATAGATGCTGTCTCCGCCTTCGTCATTGTCGAATTCACATTTGCACACCCCCCACCAAACTTAAGGTCCGAATAATTCTTCACATCCCGACTTTCGGCCACAGCTGGACTCACATGCCTCGCTCCAAAGTCCGTATTTGAATTGTCATTCTTTCCTTGTTTTGTCGTACAAAGACCTGGAGAAGGCGATCGTGAAATTAGAGGCCTCGGCGGCGGCTTATAATCCGGCGGTCTTTTTCGTCCACGAAACTTGCCGACACCACCTATTTCCACATCTACATCCTCCGTCTCGATTGTTTTCGAATCCTGTCTGTCTGCAAGCGGCGGAGTTGGCGATCTCCTAGTACGTGGCGGCTGCGGTGGACGAAATCCTTCTGGTCTTCTCCTCCCTTTAAACTCCCTCTCCTCTTCTGCCATGCGCCCCCTCTTCTTCCTCCCTTCCTCCCCATCCTCCCCACCCCCTTTCTTCCTCTTCTGATCCCTCTCCAAAAATTTCCTCTTCTCCCTCCGCCTTACCTTCTCCGCCCTCCTCACGGTTTTCGCATCCAAAATCCACGGCTGCATCAAAACATTCCTCTTCCACTCCACCATCTCCTTCCAGCACCGCACTTCCTCAACGGTATCCTTGATAACCTCCACCTTCTTCAACCGCATCTGTTTCCTCTCCCTATACTCGTCAATAGACCCCTTCACCTTGACTACAGCATGTAAGTGCACCCCCATCATATTCGGCAGAGGGGTCTCCATCTTGGTTCCGTGATTGGAAGAGGGTGTTTTCCATGCGACCACATCGATGAGTTCGCCAGAGCCATCATCGACCGTGATTTGAGTCCGCTTTTCCCATTCATCAAAGGCGATGATAATACCGACGATTCGAACCCATCGTATTGGGTGGTTTGTGAAGTACCATAGATCGTCAACTGCGATTCCGGAGTGGTCGGAGCGACGGTATAGACGGTGATGGAGGTCGGCAGCGGTGAGACGTGCCCATGATGTGTAGGTAGGTGAATACTTGAACAAATGTGGGGGGTAAAAGGTTAAGGAGGAAGAAGTGTCGCCCATGAGATGGTCCCAAAGTGCAGTTCGGCGTTATTGTCGGAAGACGCGTTTGGGTACGTGTATATTAGCGTCTCACGTGATTTGTAGATTCGGGCAAGGGTTATCGATGCTCGTTCTTCTTATCACTCGAGGTAAGTACAAGTATTTAAATTCGAATGTGTTTACTCTTCATCAATCATGTCTCTCTTAATTGAAACTACTCATGATACACGAACCTGAAAGCCAGCTTCAAGTCATATAAATACATGTCAATAAAGGCATCCGTACTTATTCGGCTCCAATCAGCCTATTCGAGGACAATACAAAACGCAATTGCTACCAGAAGAGCACCCAGACTTGGAGCATTTACACTTGTCCCACTCGATTCGCCTCCTCCACTACGTATACGTCCCTGGCCACTAGAATTCCCTCCCTGATTTGTCGGGGGATAAGGCGGGAGCGGATCCAGCTCTGGATAGTCTTCTGTACTGTTATATACAACACCATTGAATATCACACCTTCCTTGTTTGCGAACATCGTCCAGGCTGCAATATCGCAAGTATTAATGGTTCGCACAAAACAAGTGGGCTCTGGCGGCGGTGGCGCGGTAAACGTCTTTGTTGTATTTGCACTTCCAGTTGTCGAATACACATCATTACCTAAGGCCATTGGAGTCAATAAATATATGTGTATTGAAGCCGTGATAGAATGAGATTGTTACCGGTTGTCTGGATTTCTTCCCCAGTTGCAATGGACAGCCCCTTAAGCACGCGTTCGAAGATTCTATATGTAGCCTCAGGTTGGTATGCAGGAACTAAGTGTCCAGCGTTGTATACTCGCGAGAAAGAGAAATTGCCGTGCTGTCTGACCTGGCCACCAATATTTGAGTCGCTGACCTTAATGTCCTGATAACCGGCGGCGCGGAAGGCATCCGACTCGGGGTAGTCAACAGCCAAGCTGACAGCCTCCCCTCCAAGGTAGTTACAAATATAATCCCTAAGAAGACGTCAATACAACATAGAAAGCCTCCCTATGACAGGATACATACCGATCGCCTGAAACAAATGGATAAAATCAGCAACTTCCTTTGTCTTCTCTAGCACTGAGACATACCGTAAATCAATGCTACCCTCACTCCATTTTGCAAAAGGTACGAGATGGACTCTATCTGTCCTCCGCGAACAAAGTCACCGGCTATCACATTTTTAGTAACCTTTTCATCAACATCCATATGAATAGGCTACAGACTGTCTTTAAAGATAAGAAACACAGCAGTGTTTGACTCCGTGTAGTTTGTGTGTGCTCCAATAGCCTCAAGTACTGTAACATTGTTCAGATATTCCTTATGATATCCACCTGGAAACGGGTCCCTCGCACGATGCGCAATATCGTACCAACCTCTACCCAAAATTAGTAGGAGGTTTCACGTGTTCTGACCTCTTGCCACAAACCTATCCGCCGCAGTGTAGAAACCCCTGATGTTATCACATGCCAGATTGGCCTCCGAACAAACTTTGTTGACCCTCTCATCACTGCCAAGGTTCTTACGATCAAACTGCTGGATTAAATTTCGGCAGGTCTCTACCAATTCCCTGCACCCCCCGGGTGCTTCAAACAACCGAAAACCTTGATCCCGCGTAGTAGCATTAATAGCTACGATACCATATGGATTACTATAGCCGTAATTCATATATGCTGGTGTCATGGTGAGAACATCGATACATCCGTTTACAATTCCGAGTGATTCAAGATGAATTTCGACTGTTTCATCCGCCGGGATTTCCCCAGATTGCCGACGTTTATTCTGTTCCTCGAAGTATTCAAAGAATGTAGGTCTATCGAAACTTAGTACCATATATATTCTACTTAGGACCCTCAGATGTTCACCCGTATTTCCCACCGTAGCTCTCGGCGAAAAGATTAACGCCAGTAGAATTAGGATTATATTGGGGGAAAGAGATCAACCACGTCTGTAGGAAGTGCCAGACAGCTGTAGCTGCAATCTGTGTGGTATTGGCTGTAAATTTGTTATTGCCAGAAGGGAACGTCCCATTTATCAACGCCAATTGTCGGATCCCTTCTATGTAGCCTTGAATAGTCCTATTCCTCAGCACGACTTGGTCTGCCCTAGGTTGTTCATCGACAGGAGGTGCCGTTTTTCCGGACAAAAAAGTTCCATTAGGATCCAACAATGGCAGTGAACCATTCAATGGTGTATCGTAGGAGAATCCGACTTGATTAGGCTATGCATCCCACCAATCAGTCAATCGTACCTAATACTCCGGAATTCTGCAGTACCTGATCGATGAAGAGCATGTTGCTCAACCCATCCCAGCCCCATTCCCGAGGTATGGTTGTGATGGACTCTCTGTTTGCAGGTACGGGTTTGCAGGGCCCAACTTCCTGCATCAATCCGAGAATAGATGAACTCCCTAGAATAAATGCCATTAGTATTTAAACATCCGATCTTTGGATTCGATAGTGCATATATACCGGGTCCTCCATTGAGCCAAATCGTCAGGGGAGCATCTTGGGGATTTTCCCGAGCCTCGAAGAACCAAAAGAACGTATTGATGGGATAATCCTGCTGGATTGGAGCCAAAATTCTAGGTGGAAGATGAATGTGTCCAGCATACTGCTTTTGCTTAGGATTTGTAGTTCGACATATCTCGTTGCTAGGCTCCTTGTATGTAACAAAAACGTCTGGATTCCCGGGAGCTTGGATTCGCTTCAGACCTGACACCGGCGGAGGGTATCCGAATTGTGCATATACTGACGTGATAAATGATGCAAGGGCAAGCGTAAGAGATAGAACCAACGAATGCATCCTGGTGATCTAGAAGGCTCGAGTTGCAAAGCAAACAATCATCTCAACTGAGGAGATGAGAGAGGCGAAGCCGTTACCACAATTAAAAGAGATTAGTGAAGAGGCGCGGAGAAAGACAATAAGTAGAAAGGATTGGGGAGAGCATAACCGTAAGTAAGTACTCTGCGTACCCACTCACACAAGCCCAAGATCGAGCATACGCAAGGGAGGAACAAGGCGCAGCAGTTCGTCCGACTGGTGGTTGCTCTGTAGAAATGCGGCCTATCAGACAGCTCTGTACTGAGGCTTCCCCGCGCCCAGCCAATCGTGCATGAAGAAAAGGCAACACCAGCAGTTCTTATTAGTAGTGGAGTGTGGTCCCGGCTTCCAGCTCAGGACAATCTCGCATTTGCCACAAGAGGACATTCTCGTTGCGGTTCTATGCCTCTATCGGTTCTATGCCTCTATCGGTTCTATGCCTCTATCGGTTCTATGCCTCTATCGGTTCTATGCCTCTATCGGTTCTATGCCTCCTTCAATCGACACCCTCGGAGGTGATTGAAAACCAAGTGGCACCGATCTGCACTCTGCACAAACCGTCGCACGCCTTGTAATTCCGGGGATACTTAAAACCGCAGTGATTTTGCTGCGGGTTAGGGTTATTTGGCTTCACAGCAACTTGTTGGGTGAGCGGCTAACCGAGACTAGTCGAAATCGCAGCGGCTTATTCCCGGAATTATATTGGTGCCAAAGCCCAAGGGACAGCTTCTCATTAGCATCGGCCACACCATTGTGAAGAGGCCGCTTGTGGGGATTAGCCTCGGAATATGTGTGGTACGCTGTGGGGTTTCTTCTAAACCGCTTGAGCACTTATGCTTCAGCCTCCATCACACCAATTTTGGTGCTCACGCCCTTCCGTTAATTTAGCCAACACGGTGCAGACGAAGTTTGAGTACTCTACAGTAATGTATGATATAAAGATTCGGTTCGGGCTATCCAATAAAAATGCCACCACAGGAAACTATCATACCACCCGCTTATTATTTGCAATGAAGAGGGCGAGTTGAAGAGGTAGCCCCATGCTTCAAATCGATAGAATAAGCTGATCAACCGGGCTTTGAATTGGCTCAAACGGGTTTTAAAATCGCCGCACTAGAAGTCACTCATGCCAAGCCGTAACACTAGACGCTGAGCCGCTCCCTTCGCCTTGAAAATTTCACTTTGGCCGGCGGCCAGCACGTGCTTGACTGTTTTGACCGCTCACCTTTCGCCTTTCCAGTTGGCGTGTGAAGCTGAACTGCGCTCCTTACCACTCAAGGCATTGGGCCGGTAGTTCAAGCCTATCGCCCGCGAGCCTCGAGCCTCGAGCTGAAAGCCTGCCCCGCAAACCGTTTCTCCACTACAGTTCCTGTTCTCCCCGTTATCTCGCCTGCACACTGTTCTCTTCCAACGCCACAATACAATACACGCACCCGCCTGAGCGCATTCTCGTAATTATGCTACTCGAGACCTTTCTGCGGCGCCTGCTGCAGCTCTACCTTCAGATCAGTTCCGAGAAACATCCGCTACTCCTCGAAACCCTCAACCGGATAACTCGAGCCTGCTCCTCGTCGTCATTCTGTTCCTCAAATGCACCAAAACCTACACTCCCGATGCGTGCCGTCGTCTCGCCTATTCTCCCCGGAAAGCTCTTTCTCTCTGGCATCACTGCTGCTTCCTCGCCAGAGACCCTTAAGGAGTACGAGATCACTCACGTTCTCTCCATCGTCACCACATCCGAGGCTCCCACGCTTCCCGAGGGAATTAAACATCTCATCATCCCTCTCAGCGATACATCTACTTCGAACCTACTGCAAACCCTCCCAGATGCTATCACCTTCATCAAGTCAGCGTTTCGCGAATCCAAGAATGCTAAGGTTCTTGTACATTGTGTTGAAGGGGTTTCCCGTTCCGCCTCTATCGTCATCGCCTACCTGATGAGCGAGAGGGGTATGTCATTCTCACAAGCTCTCCGAATCGTCAAGCGTCGCCGCGCTGTGGTGTCGCCAAATCCGGGGTTCGTCCGCCAGCTGAGCGAATGGGATACTATCTGTGAAGCCAAGCGCAGGGAACGGCCGAGAGAATGGGAGCAGGTTTTGAAGAAGCGCAAAGCATCACCACCATCTCCACCAGTTAAGGTAGTGAAGGTACCTAAACGAAGCAAAATTTCGTGGGTTAGATGGGCTTTTGCCGGGGATTCCGGATGTCGCATGTCATGATTAACTGTTGGTTCTCTTAACTTTTACTAACTAGCGAAAGTTTTTACTATAGGGTGTATTAGATGAGGTGGAACCCTAACTCAAGTAAAGTGGGTGTTGTGAGGTGGCGTTCTGATTTTTTTTGCATTGTTTTGTATGGGAATGGGCATGGGGTTGGCGTTAAAAAGTCGGCGTTTTCTTGTTTTTCAGAGTAGTACCTCATTACTTACATGTCTGCTGCGCATGAACTCCATGGATCTGGAGTTATCAATTTTGTATATAAATAATAGCAAAGTCTTCTGAATGCGAGCATGAGTATCACCTCACTCAGTCTGACGAATTTTGTTGTGACTCGGTGGTGACGGGTTTGGTGGGAGCAGTGAGCTGGCGAGGTAACGCGCTACTGCAGGGCTCAACTACGTCATCGTATACCGAGTTCTAAGTTTACAACAAACCATTGTTCATCCGGACTCCTTAAAATCACCCATCACGATTTTTCAAACACATTACGACAATTATCAAACAATTTGTGGTTTGTATTTACAAACCATCCCCTCAATAAAAAACAGCATTTGCTGATGAATATTGTGGCAGTGCTAAAAACTCCCCAATAGATGTTTGTGATTATCACCACCGGCGAGAGTAATTCAGCCCGTCATTCGCTTCGTTTCACCGTGCGCTATATCTAAGGTTGACTGCTCTATCGCTCTCCAAGTGACACTCTGTAGGTCTGGAATGCTCTAGAGTAAGAGGCTCACCCGAAATTTGTTTCTTCCAATCGGAAGTTGCATCGCGGTAGGATTTACCCCGTTACCATCTGAAATCTCGGCTCGGCTTAGAACGATCTCGACTCAGGGCCACACGCCACCACAACCAGATATGCGAGTGATGGCGACGGCGTCGTACCCGGATGGATTATCCACAATCTTAAAGAATGACGGTAGGAAATTCTGTAGGTGAGAGAGGTAGTTTCTTTAGGACAGAAGACTCCAAAATATAAGGTGGAGGTGGATGAGGATAGGTGAAAAGTGTCGAGTAGATGATGGTGAGATAATAATTTTAACTGATCGGTATGGAGCCCGAAGGCTATGATCACAATGCCGGGGTGAAGTGTATGCAGAAATATTTGTGCGTTAGAGGAGAACTCGCTTCTCGCAGGTGCATTTCGTGATAGCAACGTGTTGCGGAAAGTTCTATAAAATCTACCGGAATATCAGGAAATCGTACCAGAAACTAGTTTTGGAGAGTGGAATGTAGGCAGCCAGGCAGACGCCGGTCTCTCGATGAGGAAAGATAAAGCCCGTGCGCAGCCTTATGAAAAAGGGTTTAAAAGGCAGATAAAATGGATCGAATTCGTCATCAAATCGATCGGCTGAGAAGTTCCACTTCTGGAGCAAGCACCTGTGCATGTGGCAATCGATAAGTACCGCAAGTAATATTAATTATAAATAAGTATCCCGATGGGTTGGCTGCACGGAGCCCCATCAACACAACGATTTCTGCACCTCGAAATTGCGGGGATACAGGTACATGTCTTCAGGTATCACAAAAGAGAGCCTCAGGTGGAAGAAAGAGAGCAAGAGAGCGCGCGGGTAAGGTTTATTGGTTTGGCGGTCTAGGTCTGACGAGCCGAAGTGGGGAATTTTATCGTTCGGGAAGTTCGAAGCTGCACATGGTATAGGATGCCCGATATATTTGAATCTGCAAGGTGAAGAACAAGAAGCGAAGAAGGAGACTGCAGATTCTCACCCAGGTATATACTTAAGGAGGAACGTACCTTAGCACCTCTTTAATACTGAGGCCCTTGCCCATTCATTGCTCATTCTGATGTCAGCGATCCGGAATTGCAGCGCGAAGAAGCGAGTGGGCGGCCGCAGCGGCGGAAAACGCGGTGTGGTGGTTGTGGTGGAGCGTCATGATTTCCTCAGGTCGTGTATGTATACGAGTACGTCTGTTCCTCCGAATCAACTCCCTTTTCCCCCTTCCTCAGGTCATAATTCGACACCCCCCACTTGCACATAGTATCACAAACAAACCTGGCGGCAGGAGTTCCAGGAGCTGCTTGACTGCTGCTGCTTGCGCTTGCTGTGATACGTGATATCTTAAGTAAGAGTGAAGAAGAGCCACTAAGCACGGCACTAAGCCGAGCAGAACTCCGACTTAGGGGACGCCCATTAGCCACCCACGTACCAGTACGAGAGCAACTCCTCAACAACAGCCCCTTCTTCCCCTCCCTGTACATCCGTCTGTCTGACTGTCTGTCATTCCGCACGTCTCCTGTCTTCCCATCACCGAACGACTCGACCTTCGACTGAACGCCTCCCTCTCCCGATATCAACGTTCAGTCGTTAAATAACAAGTCCCTCAACAACCGCTTCTCCGCTTTAGCTGTCTTCGCCACCCGGGGAAGCATCCACCAAGGAGTTCCCTGTATTTGGCTGGATTGGGAAGTCCCATCGGCATTCCCATCTTCGATCACCGACTTTCTCCTGTCCTCGGCGTCATAGGATAGACTGACCCTGACTTGTTTGTTGCCGCGGACTAATCTTAATCATTACATGTAATCAACACTCCTTACAACTTCTCGACACGTCCGGATCACGCAACACTCGGATAAATCTCGGCCCCGATAAAAAAACATCAAGGAACCAAACTCGCGTTTTTCAAATACGAGTGTTTTCTATTCTTTCTCGGGTCCGCTACCGAACTACTCCCATGGAACCGCCGTCTGTTCCAAATGCCCACTCACTACGCCGCACTCAACCGCATCATCCGCACGGTATGCCAACACCTGTCGTCTCGAGGACATCTACATCCGAACGACCGCTCTCAACGATGACACGGGAAACAAGAAGGAAGGTGGCTCCCTACACCTCTGTAGGGCAGTTCTCCTTCGCTCCGACGACTCAGACTACTGTCGTCACGACTACTACGACTACTACCACAACTTTCCCCCCGTTGCATATGAAGCCCCCGAGGCAGTTGAATGAACTAGATCCCAAGGAATATCCCCTGGCAGCCGTTCCTACACCAGCCACCCTAAAACGGTTCTGTTTTGACGTGGATGGGAAACCAACGTACTTCCGGGAAAAGGACGATGCAGAGCAGTCAATACGAGAAGTATGCGGACCCCTTATATGAGCATGAGGGTATGTGACGGAACAGAGGGCTGATAAATTCTGTGCCCCTTTAGTTGGATCAACTGGTCAACGACTTAAATCAAAATAATGGTGTCATACGGACAGAAGTTCGAGGGAACGAGCACTTTGTGCTTCCGGATAATTCTCTAAATAGTCCTCCCTCATCTGCCACAGCTCCATCGAATCAAAATGCGGCTTCTAGGAAACGACCCGCGTCACCTGTGTCGATATCGGAGGCTGCTGAGCGTGTAGCGACATTACAGAATCGAGGACAAAAACGTCGACACACTGCGCGATCGCGTCCCGGTGCTCTTGACAAACCGAACACCCCTTCTCCGAAGAAGAATACTCGATCGAGTCGGAATCCCACACCGCTCACCACCAATGATACCCAAGTAACCGCAATTACTACGCATGCCCCCCGTCCGATTCGACCAGTCCACCAGCAGTTGAGTCAGATTCAGAATTCTACACCCTTGATGTCCCCTCAGCAGCGCACGCCTAACCAGACTCATCAACAAGAAACGCCACTTACCCTTTCTCCCCAAATGGGACCAAAGCAAGTGGATGATGGGGATGTAAACATGAGTGGCACGCCTACGCCGCAGGAGGACATGGATTCGGACCACACTGCTCAGGAAGATTCACCAGCACATGTTTCTCTCGAATTAGATCCTATTGCCAGAATAACCGGCGAGCTACCTTTGAGCCTACCAAGCCCAAGTCTGAGCCCGGTGACTGCGGCACTTCACCATGGAAATCAGAGCTATTTTGCAGCCATGGAGACAGAAGACATAACATCTCCCCTGGAATTACGGTCGAATGAGGATGATGCATTAGAAGATGTCGATATGTCAATGATTCGTACACCATCAAGAGAAATCTCGGATACGGATCTCTCAACGGGGCGTGCTGCAGGATTGATGGATATTCCAAACATGCTCGATTCGTTTGACGCGATGCCATCTGCCGTCAAGTCATACGTCATGTATCAGCTTCTACGCCGATGTTCGAAGAACACGTTGCAAACTGTCGCCAGCGTTGTCAACCCTGCTTTGATGTGTGACTTTTTGACACTTCTACCCTCCGAACTTTCTTTGGAAGTGATCAAATATCTTGATGTTAAGAGTCTTTGCAATGCGGCGCAGGTCTCCAAAAGATGGAGATTAATTATCGACTCGGACGAGTGGACCTGGAAGAAGCTCTTTGACAACGATGGCTTCCAACTTCAGGAGGGTGAATTAGATCGTGCTGTCAGGGAAGGCTGGGGCTATCAAGACCCTAGAGATGACGATGATTGTGAGATGGACATTAACAGCAAGCTCGGTCTTTCGCGGGCTCCTGGATCGTCGCTCGGTGCTGCAGGAAAATCAAAACGAAAGGTCACCCGAGCAGTGTCCCGGCAACAGAAGAAGAGACGGGACGCTGTCGAAACTCTAGGGAAGGAGGAATTCAATGAAGTTATCTCGGAGATTATTTCTAATTCTGCAGGACCTATTACTGCTGCTGATGCTGCCGAGAAGGCACACTCTCGAGCTGCGGTCGGACTTCCCACATTGAGAAACCTTCATCTGTTTAAATCCATCTACCGGAGACATCATATCATTCGAAGAAGCTGGATTCGGCCGGATGTCAAGCCCAAACACATTTCATTTCGCGGCCACCAACGACATGTTGTTACCTGCCTTCAGTTTGATACTGACAAGATTTTAACTGGGTCTGATGATACCAATATCAACGTCTACGATACCAATACTGGTGTTTTACGAACTACCTTAGAAGGCCATGAGGGAGGTGTCTGGGCTCTTCAGTATGAAGGAAATACCTTGGTCTCCGGATCCACGGACCGAACCGTTCGGGTGTGGGATATTGCAAGAGGACAATGTACTCAAATTTTCCATGGGCATACATCCACCGTGCGGTGTTTGCAAATCCTCATGCCAACGAGGATCGGTAGGAAAGCAGATGGAAAAGAGATCAGAATGCCAAAGCAGCCTTTGATCATCACGGGATCACGCGATTCGACTCTGAGAGTGTGGAAACTTCCCATGCCTGGCGACGCGACATATCTGCCGGCTGGACATGATGGCGACACATTTTTGAATCCTATAAACAATCCTTACTTTGTTCGGGCTCTATCTGGTCATCAGCATTCGGTCCGTGCCATCTCTGCGCACGGAGATTTGCTCGTCAGTGGAAGCTACGATCATACAGTCAAGGTGTGGAAGGTGTCTACTGGCGAGATTCTGCACACGTTGCGTGGCCATAGCCAGAAGGTTTATAGTGTGGTGTTAGATCACAAGCGAAATCGATGCATCAGTGGAAGCATGGACAACATGGTAAAAGTATGGTCTCTGGATACGGGCTCGGTCATCTATACTCTTGAAGGACATAGTCAGTTAGTAGGGTTGTTGGACTTGAGCCATGATAAGCTTGTATCTGCTGCAGCAGACTCGACACTTCGGATTTGGGACCCAGAGACTGGTCAATGCAAACACACACTGACTGCTCATACTGGTGCCATCACCTGCTTCCAGCACGATGAGACCAAGGTTATTTCTGGTTCAGATGGGACACTGAAAATGTGGAACGTCAAAACCGGAGAGTTCATCAAAGATCTCTTGACTGACCTGACTGGTGTTTGGCAAGTCAAATTCAACGAGAGACGGTGTGTAGCTGCTGTTCAACGGGAACAAGTAACTTACATAGAGGTTAGTTATTACCTATCCATGGTTGCTTTCGTGTCGCAATTGGTATTCATACAATGTACTACAGGTCTTGGACTTTGGAGCAGCTCGAGATGGTGTACCTGAGTGTGACCGAGGACGTAGAATAGTGGTCGACTTGGGGGGCAACGAAGTACCAGAGGGCAGTGATCCTATGGATGAAGGTACGCAGGATTTTTTTCTCAATAATACAATAGCTCATACTGACATAATATGTTGCAGGTGAGGATTTTTAGTAGCGGTCCTCCTTTCCGACAGATAGCCAATACTATACGACCATCCTCTTTACGACTCTTCTTGTCCATTCCGTCTATACTGTTTATCGGCGTTGGTTGCGTTTGCCTTTTCGAATAGTTACCAGTTTCAAATTTACATACCGGCAATGGAACGGATTCTATTGATTATGCCAGTCAACACAGATTGTTTGTCGTTGACTACTATTGATGTTGGATGATGCCTTCGCATCGAAGGGGTCAATCCTTAAGGGGGTGTATGTATGTGAAAGAGTATAGTGCATTGGAGGGCGCGTCATTAATCTTTGTTCTTCGGATTCTTACAGTAACTTCAGCATTTCCCTGGAAGGGTTCTTGGTTTGGCTTTTCTCTTTCCTTGGGTGTTGCGTGCGGTTGATTTTCCCCTTCTTTTTCTCATTGTTTGGAACGCGATTGGTTGGTGGGAGGGGTTATATGGAGCCGGCGGAAAAAACCAGGAGTTCTTTTTGGGCCGTTGAGGGTTGGGGGGGAGGGTGGGGTGGTGTTGGTGGGGTGTGTGAAGCATTGTATCATTTTTCTGGTATAACAGTAACAGCGGCTTGTGGAGATGGATATACACTTGATGCGGCAGGATTGTCAGGATATACTCTAAGAGGGTAGGCATTGTACATTTTTGTGAGTGGATGAGGAGGGAGCTTATGAATAATGCACGACCGTTTTTTCTCCAAGTTCTCTTTGTTTTTCATTTGTTGGTGGGGAAAGGGGATTGGAAATGGTGTTTTTTTTTGCTGTGTTTTCTGATTGCAAGTACATATCAACTAAGATGGAACTTTACACGCTCTGATGCGATGAAACTGATGCAATTTGTGGCGAGCAGACGCGACGGGATTTCGAGATGACGTTCGAACGCATGGCAAAAATCCATAATTTCGGACCCGGCGGTCTATCGAAATAGATCGTGCAGAGATACAGTGATCGCCAGAAGTACATTCTCGTATTGGGAGATATACGCATCTGATGACGGAAGCGAACGCGTACAACCACACATAATTTGCTGCTTTCCACCGACGCGAACCACCAGGTGTACGTATTGGGCGATCCTGACGAACAGGCGCAAATTCTCGGTCGTAAAAAATACAGGTCCAACGCGCCGTCGCGGCTTTTCGGATTTTTGACTCGGGTGTGGTGTGGGGGGTGCAAGTTAGATGACGCACGCACTTCGCCTAACTAGCGCCGGGCAACGGAGACTCCCGAGACGTGGAAACTTGGCTGACTAGGGGTTAGGGCTTGGGTGTTTCTTTGCGTGTTCTCACAGCAGCAATCATCGATCTTCGATTCTCACTCAACATCATCGATCGGCTCCCAGCGTTTGTGCTGGCTCAGTGAGACGGGTTTAAGTTTTCGGCCTTAAGGATTGTCTAAAAACTTGTGAATGGTTGACAAGCTGTGATGCGAGGCTTTCGGAATAGTTAATGAAATTCAAGTTCTATCTTCCAGTGGCAAAATCTTAATATTGCCCCAGATCGCCAGACTCTTGGGCCTGGAGAAACACACTTTGTGGGGGATCGCTAGTGACGTAGAGTTGTAGGCATTCTGACAGTTGGGGAATCTTAAATTGTACCTCGGGGTCATTGATGGGGCCCCGGAAATAGATACTTTTGTGGGGATCCTTAGTGATGTAGATCTTCTCAACCTTCATGAAGGTTAACCTACGCTTCGACACGGGATTCAATGAACTGCTAAATGGGTCTGGCTTCGTGAGGGTGGGGCCCAGTGGCTGTTGAGAACTACTGTCAGGAGACTTTCTTGGAGGATTGTCCGTTGTTGAACTGCCGTTTCCTCCGTCTATATCTATCTTCTGGGTGTGATATTGGGTTCTACACATTCAATATGATGGAACTACATCCGAAATTTTTTTGCCCCCGAAGGAAAATATTTCTTATTTGTTTTTAATAACTCGAATGACAGCGCAGTAAACACAAAAATCAATGCCTTAATCAGACAGGTGTAGCATATACAGGAGTCCTATCCCTGGGTGCTACACGAAAGACAAACTCGCCCTAGGTAAAAAAAGATAAAAGAAAAAGCACAATCCGCAACTCAAACATGTGTACATAGCGTACGCGGAAGTCCCATCCCTAGTGGGGCAACAAGGGAAACAAAACTCGCGCTGGAAAAACAGGAAGAAAGAAATAAAGAAACACAATACACAAACATGCGTAGCAATCCCAAAATAATCACGACTCAAAGACAGAGAAGTAAACCAGGAACAAACCCAAGAGCAGAGGCAAGAAAATCTTTCTCTGGCCATATTAGCAATAGAGTAAACTTAGCATCATCACCGCGTCTGGAGAAGAATCAAAAATTTCAACTTCGGGGATTTTGTTCATCCTTCACATTTGAAATGCATCGGCGGTTGCGCATCCTCTCCATTCTCGTCGTAATAGTTATATATCTTCCATCCGAAGTTGGTCCAGGCCTGCATCTTTGCTTCCCATTCTTTGTCGATGGCGGGCGGTAGTGTAGTTGCTGTTGGGGGTAGTGGGTGGGTTTCCCCGTCCTCCTCCATCTGCTGAGTATATCCTGGTGGGTTTGCTTCCTCTTGGGAGACTCCTTGCAGCCCTGGAGCTGGTATATTAGAGCTATGTTGCAGATGAAGAGAAAGTGTACGCAGAGGAAACGGATAACCACCAGGGGAGGATGATTGTGCTCCAGGAACCTGTTGTGGAGGATCAGACGGTGTATACGGGGAAACTAGATAACTACCGGAAGGGAAAGATTGTACTCCAGAAACCTGTTGTGGAGGATCAGACGGTGTATACGGAGAAATCGGATAGCCACCAGGGGAGAATGATTGTACTCCAGAAACCTGTTGTGGATGTGTATGTGGAGGAAATGGATAACCACTGGGTGGGCAAGACTGTGCTCTAGGAACTTGTTGTGGACCGGGAGAAGCAGCTCCCGCAATCTGAATATCCCTGGGAGACCTCGCCGGAGGGGAGGAGGAAGAAGGCCCTATCTGCTGCGGATATTCCCTCTGCTGCTGCTGTCCTCCACGAGGAATAAACTGTGGCGGTCCCATCAGCTGCGGCCGTTGAGGAGGGGCATACGTGTGCGGAATATCGACGACCCTGCGCTCGCCCCTGTACTGCCTCACCACGGGCCTGACCGGCTTATACGTCCAAGCACCTGCCAACATCGCTTCTTCCAACTCGGCCTGCGCATACCTGGGCGGATGGAAAATCACAGGGTTGATTGTATCGTTGCTTTTGCGGCGGTAACGGCGGGCCGGGTTGTATATCGCCTTTGATTTCCAAAGGAAGCGCTGGTAATGAATTTCTATTGCATCTGGAGAGCTGGGGTCAAGGCGGCAATTTTGCCTGGTGGCTACTATTTTAGAGCGTTGTATTGGTGAAGGGGGCTGGGTTAGTCGTTGGGTTGGTGTTGATACATCTCTTCTGGAGGAGGGAATGGCCTGGGATGGTGGTACATGCGGTGACAACATGGGATTGCCGGGGGAGTCCTGGAGATACTGCTTTAGACGATAATTTGCTGCTGCAACAGATTCAGGCGGTCCCGGAAACGATGAACCACTTGCGGTTGACGAAAGAGTGACACGGCTTAAAGTGGCCCATTTGGGATGTGGCACCGGCGGCACTGTGCTGGTGTTGTTAAGCATTGTGGGTGTATGGTTATGGAGGAGAGGAGAAGTGATAGAAAGAGAAAAGAGCGGAACTCGGGGTCGACATTGGTGTTGGCCCTCGATGTTTGTTGTGGACCCGTTTGATAAACTTCACCAGCTAGCTCCTGCACATGCAATTCGGGGGTTCATGATATTCAACATATTCTCTTCAAAGCTAAGTACTCATCCCAGAAGGGCCTAAATCTGGTCCTCCAGCAATAGTCTCGAACGCAAATATACCTTTGTTAACCTACATAAAGAGAACTACTAGAATACCCAAAATAATCAGCTAAGTAAATACGAGAAAAAGGCGTGGGGTGGTGCCATAGTTGACCTTCCCCAAAACCGACTTTCTATGTGTACTAACCTTAGAGGTTACGAACTAGCTAGCTATAGCCTGCTTGGCCGTATCACTCTCGTTCGTTATTTCACTGCTATAAAAGCAGGTAGAGATTGAGCTCGTACTGCTTCATCGGCCTGCCTTGCTACGCAGTATCTAGGGCTACAACACCAGCCTCCGAGCCGACGAGACCGCTACCTCGAGATTCCCCATTGCGGGAATTAGCATTCTCGGTGGAGGGTGCAGATCCGCCGGCGTCGGAGAAACAAGTGAACCATAGTTCCCAAGTTGATTCGGTTACTCCGATTGAGAATCAATGTGCGCACTTGCATTAACTATCGACTTCCGGGCTCTCAGCATTTCTGACATGCTCCTACCCTCCGAAGCTCCTAAAGACATCGCCAATTTTTGGATCTATGCACTCGCCCCTCTCAGCATCAATGATGTCTGGCACAGTCCAATAGTCAGAGCCCTCGGGCGCCTTGATGCGCCTATCCGTGAACGGGTCATCACTTCATTCACTGGGTCTATAACGAACCCAAACAAGATCACATATACAGCTGTGGTGGCGTGCGTAGGCCAGCTGTAGGCTCGGGTTCGTGTCTAATCTGGGTAGCACGTTGGAATCGGAGGGCCGAAGTAGCAACCCCCCAGGCATCCTATCCTCTGCTCGACCCTTTGGTCAAGAAATCAGAGGATTGGTCGAGGAAACAGGAGGAGTGGGAGGAACGGGAGGGCCAGGAGCAACCGTAACAGAGGCTAAGGGTTGGCTGCTCCAGCATTGGCAGGTAGACCGAATGACCACAACAGACGTCACGAATTCCACTATCCGATTTTTTTCACGGTTATGGCTCGTAAGAGATAATGAAAGATGATTGAGATATAGAGACGACTTGAGAGGAGTGAAATGCGAAGATAGATAGGTAGATGCTTATTTGAAATAGAATAACCAAAGAATTCGATAAAGTAGTGCGAAAGGAAGAAAGGAAGAAAGGAAAGAAGGTGCAGCAGCTTAGAGTGACCCTTCTCTAATATTGTGTTGAGGTTGCAATATATGCGAGTGATAATACGTGACACGTACTGAAACTTTATTTTATTAATAGTAGCGGGCTCAAGATTCTCTTTTAGCATAGCCTTACTTTCAAAGACACTATATTTTATCATGCTGCCGGAACTACTGCTATCTACTGGGGACAGGTAGTTAACTGTAGTGAGGTATAATAAAAATGAGCTTACCCACTACAGCCACAACCCTTTTCTTGTTTCCCTCTGAGTTTTGAATGGCATCCTCTCATCCTCAGCTCTAGCCTTTGGAATCAGAGAGTTTGAATCAATCCCCAGCAAAACAACTATCCAGTACCAGACGGTGTGGCTTGGACTGGTGTAAAAGAGACCTGTTCACCAGTGCCAGCGTTCCATCATAGATAGCAACTCAATTCAATTTCGTTTCATCATTTCATCATTTCATTTAGACGTCCGGTTTAGACATTTAGTTTCGTTTCTTGTTTCGTTTCTGTTGCCTTCTAATTAGATAAAGTCAGAATATAATAAGGTTGAGAATAGCACTAAACTCAACTAGCATTTGTGTAACGGTGATAAAGTGATGATAATAGTAGTGGTGGTAATACAGTAAGAAGGAGTGGGAGGTAAGTTATTTTGTGTATGGGTTCACATTAAGTCACTCGCATTGGTCGGCGCAGCATTTGTTGCATGTGTACTTGGATCGTGAGTCTCAGCACCGTCTGATGTCTTGTATGAAGATGGTGGCTGTATCAGGATATGCATCAGGACCAGGGTGATGCGTCTCAGGTCAATAGAGCATACGCGTACGCATATGGGAGATTGTACATATACGGGCCTTTGGCCCTCGAGATAGAGAGAACCAATCAAGCCAATCAAGAAGTCACCGAACCATCCAAAGTAACAGCATTGAAGGTCGCTCTAGGCTGCCATATCATATCATCAAGCCCAAATCAAGCCCAACTTTCAACTTACCTCTAAGATAAGATGAATAGATGAAGACCTAGCTCGCTCGCAAACGCCGAACTCTTATGTATTACCAACACCAGAGTACTATCATGTGCTTTCCGGGTTAACATCTAATTTATCTCGAAGTAAGTTACCTATTGATCAAAATTTTGCCAGACATCCTGACCCGACCCATTGTTGAGCCCGGCACTCCTCTCGTGAGAGGCTGGCGTCGTGTCGACTACCTATTCAATTACATGGAAATTCGGCAGAATTGGCCGGTTTGTGATCCTTCTCTTTTTGGGTGTTTCCCGTAAGAATCTGAACTCAGCCCCAGACTGCGTGATAACGATCAACAGAAACAAAAATAATTTTAAGACCTGAGATTCTGGGGTGGTGATCTGGGAAACCCTCGCTCAGACTTAAGATTTGGAACTTGCTTGAAGATTTGCGAATTTCCCCGATCTGGATTTTGGGGGGTCTCCAGACCTTACGGCAAATACTCCTTTTATAAAACGAATAAATATCGAGTGCCGTCGACAAATATTTGCGAATCAATAAGACCGTCTGGTATATAAAATGAGTTAACTGCAGGGATAAAAGTCCCAATCTTCTTTGATGTAATCAATTAAGCCCTCTTAAGCAGATCAACTCGTGATCAACTTGTCTAGCCCGGCTGGCCCGTGTAAATTTCCTCAAATCCCCGCTGTATGTTCTTGTAAACTAGACATTCGTTTTCGCTTCGCGTTTCACCGAGTGAAGTGAAAATCTGGCCAACAAAAGCAGCTGTATGCTATTTGACTGTGATTGACTACCACAACTCTGGCCACTGGGAAATGATACTTTCCGTCGGCTAAACGAAGTCGAATATTCTCATAACCTAAGAGATAAATGGCAGGTTTCCTCCCGTTTCTTACAAGAATCACAGCGAGATCTTAGTGGCTTTCTTGACGGTTTACGTGGATCCAAGTGACCATACGTGTCCACATTTGCTGCTTGACGAAGCGGAAACGAAAGTCTGATATACGAGAGCAGCAAGGACACTGTCGGCGACACATGTTATTCATTACGTGTCTATCGACCTTCAAGAGGTCAGTCGGCACAACACTTTAGTACAATGGTGAATTAGAGTGAATTTTTTTGACCTAACACCAATCATGGAAATTGAAAACACAGCATTCATGTCTCTAGAGAATTAAACTTCTATAACATTGTTGAACTGCGATTCCCCCGCAATTGACTACAAGACGGCACCGAAGCTAAATTACACGGGGCAGTAGTTAGCCCAAAGTCTAGACAATAAACTCAAAACATGCAAAATAGAAACAGAAGGAAAAAGATGAAATTAGCACGAACTCATCCCCCATATACAGACACCACATAGGCAAGACCAGCCACCAAAACAGCCACCGAAAGTGCAGGGGCAGCTATCTCTAACTTTTCCTGCCAGGTGCTCTCTTTGACAACTGCCTTTCTAGGCGATTTCTTGTCTCGAGCTTTCTTGCCACGTGGGAAGGGGGAAGAAGAAACACGACTGGGGAAAGGTACTCCATACCCGAAAGTAGTCTTGATGCTGCGGACGTAGTAGTCCTCAAAGTTCCTCTTGGTCACCTCATCCTGACCAACAGGAACGCCATTCCATGTCAACCTCAGATTTGTCGAGTCGGTTCCTTGGTCGAAGACAAGGGTGAGAGTTGAGAAATGTTCTAAGGATCGCAACCAGATCAGTTATCGTATGGTGGGCATAGGTCGAAATGACGTACCCTTTGGCCAATCCGAAAGCCTCCAGTCCTGAACGATCTTCTTATTCGCCTCAAGAACCTTGAACGTGCCCTCAACATTTCCACCGAACAAACTGAACCTTCCACCCTCTTTTGGTTCAAACTCCCCAGGAGGCGCACGCGTGAAAGCTGTTACTCGCTGATGCTCGACAAAGGTGAGGTAAAGCTGTTCTGCGGAGGTATTGAACTCGTAGGTTTCGTTCAAAGTAACGGTGTTGATCACCGTACCCTTGGAGTGAACGGGCTCCGCCGGTTTGGTGTCCTTCGCCGCTTTCTGACCTGATGAAGAACTTGTCACAGCTGGCTTGGATGTAACGGCTGGATCATTTGCAGGCACATGCTGGATATCTTTCCCGTGCTCCGCCATCAGATCGCTGGAGAACTGCGAAAACGCTTTGCGAAGCTGTGAAGTGATCTTGGTGCGGACGAGGTCGCGGATACCCTGCTTATCTTTGGTGTCCGCATAGTTGGCAATCTCAAACTGTTAAACTGGATGTGAGCAGCCGGCCTATCTTGGATCATATTCAGGAAGTGGCGGGAGATACATACAACGTACTCGTCTTCCGCAGTGTCATGGGCAACCTCGGGAATGTTGATGCTACCGCTAGCCTCAACACCGTCGGCATTTTTTCCTGTAAACCAAGCGAATAAGAAGTCCTGACAAGCCGAAAAATGTGACGAGGGGCTGCATACCGGTGTATTCAAGCTTAACTTGAACATCAAAGATGGTTATAATCTTTCCCTTACGTTGGGACACGTCGACATCGCCTTCAACGCTCAGAACCTTGGTGATTTTCGCGGAAATTCCATTTTCTTCGGCGGAGATGGTAGTGAGCTTTTCGGCGAAGTAGTCCTTGGTCCAGTCGCGGGCATCTTTGTTGACCTAATGCAGGTCAGAGAATAGTGTTTACAAAGGGACAAGAAAAACCAACCCAGTGCCCTGTTGAACAATTAGCTTCCAGGTCCCGTTAGTTGAGAAGCTGGTGACACGTACAGTTGCTGTGATGCAGTGCAAATGACCGAGCGGTCAGACATGTCCAAAAGCCGAACAGCGGCGTGTAAATCTTCAATTGGTAACTTACTTGGGGTTGTGAAGGACCATGATTAACTATCCGCCGCAGGTGAAGGAATCAGCAATTGGGTTCGCGAAGGAGGGAGGTTCTGAGGGGGAGGGAAGTGGTACTGACCGATTTTTGGGTATAATGGTTTAATGTAGCGGTGCAAAAAGGTAAAGAAGCAAAGACAATGGTGCTGATGGTGCGTGTGTTGAGAGCTGAGGATGGGGCGGGGATATTTGTGATGTAGTCGGCGGAACGTTCTGGAATGCGAAATTGGAGGCGGGTCTTAGCGCTGAGCCGCATGTGCCAGTTAGGTTAGTGCAATCACTATCTTATCAATCACATCTACCGACAACAGCTGTATATACGACTTTATGAGTGCCGCCGGTCAACTGCTGGCGAAACTGATAGATTTGTCTTTTGCACTTGCACTTACACTTGCACTTTGGCGACAAGCAACTTGTTACTTAGTAGTAATTAACAAACCTAGGATTGGTCAAGCGATAATCCCGCTCCCGAATTTTGCTCTGTCCACTCAACTGAGTACCGGTACTCTGGAGCAGAAATGGGGCGCCACGTTTTGGAGATCGAGTCTACCGCTAAGCCGCTGTCATACTGATGATCTTCAGCAGGGATTCGTACTCACTACTTCGTGCCAGCTTCGAGGCAAGGCAAAGACATCGAACGTGGGTGCGAGAGTCATTATGGCTTATCGGGGGTCCTGTAAGCTGTCACGCTTCCCACAAGACAGCGCAGAGCGAATACAATGCATACTATGTAGTTAAAAATTGAGTTGCTGGGTCCTTCTGGACCGAATTGCGAAGTATATCTTCCCCACAACACTCAAACCTCGCAGCTTCCTTACTTCTTTTGTTGTCCACACTCTGCTTAAGAACTGTAGCTCACCTGGGCACTTATCATCCTGTCATTGTCAGACCGTTTTGTCAACTCAGTCCATCCCGGGTGCACCTCTCGGCGTACCCCTTGCGACAGGTCGGAAATTCTCACAATGACGGACGGAACTTCAATCGAGTCCAAGCCCGGCCCTGTCGGTGCTTGTCCTTCACGGACACTTGTTGTCAAGCGCATTCGACGAGAACAAAGAATCAGAGCCACTAGCTATTCTACTCCGCAAGGGTCAGACCCCCATTCTCTTTGGTACTTTTATTTTCCGAAAGCGTGAGCTCATTCATGCATTGCAGAAAAGCAACAATCACATCGTCCACTCCTGTGTCTGCACAACGCATTGCAAGTATGGGGATTAGAGAAACCCAGGCAGTAGGTCATTCTTTCACACACTTTCTATTTTAATAGCTTAGTTTGTTATCCAGCATACCTCAAAGCTTGCAAGCGAAAACTTCGACCTCAAAATGAAGCTTCATCTTGAGCAACTGAAGTCGGAAAAGCTTGCCAAAAAGGTTGATACCCTGGGCAAATCGTACGCAGAGAAAGAGGAGGAGGTTCAAAACTGTCTTCGCCAACTTGCCGAGATGCGTGAGACGGCCCAATGCCTACATGAGGAATTGGAGAAGCAGGATGTTGTCATCGACGATGCCCGGTGTATTAACCAATCCTATCAGGAACGCTACCAGGAACTCCAGGCAAGGGCAGAACAGTACCAGGAGGAGTCAGCGGCTCATCCACGCTCCTTGCATAGAGACATTGACACCTCTAAAATCAGTTCTGAAGTTGATTACTTTCCAAAGCTCAGCTCCTGGACAGCCCGCGGAATTGATGCCTACACGCCTTCACAACTAGAAATACCAATCCGAAGGCGTAGTAGCTCCCAAAGTCGGCCCTCCGATCAGCAAGCGGTTCTTCGTCCATCCCCTACTGCAGATAATGGCGAGATTGAGCGCAGTCGCAGTAGTTCAACAACGCGGAGTCTGTCATCATGCACCCGTTCCCCTGTCCTACCAGAACCCAGTGACGAAGACCTATTAAGTCTTTATCGTCTAAGTCAAGGTTATGCTGAAAATGACGATCAGACTCTGAGATCCGCGAAGGCCAAGTGGTTCCCGAAATTTACTATTGAAGAGATTAGGGAACGAACAAAAGCATCAGCGAAATTCTTCGAGGATGCAAAGGAACTTCTGGGAGACCTTCCGTCTCCAATCGAAAGATCTCTCGTACATCCGTCGGGGTTCAAGATTTGTGGGAACCAAGCCAATGAGCAACAGACAGAGGAGGGTACGGACAAAGACACTTCCACTGGCACCTTGAGTGCGGAACACCCACACTGGCCCATCTACGAAGAGGAGTCCGCTAAATCCACGTGGGAGTGTCACCTGAAGATACCTGAAATAAATCCTAGCGAAATATCTTTTGAGGAAGTAGCTTTTCCGCAGCTGGAGACTTCATTCACCCCCCAACCAAACATCACGGACGGTTGGTTACAATGCGTACCTTCATATTCCTACCCAACTTCTATCTCTCAGTCCTCTGGACCTATCTCCACAACTACAGTAGTCTCGAATCCCAGAGTCAATCCAAGGGAAATTATCAGCAATATCGAAGATCTGGTCCACTCGCCACTTTCGTCTTCCCCCGACATTTGGTTGGAAGAAGCTCTGTCTTCCACTGGGGAAATTCACAGTCCATCGAAGAGATTGACTCAACAACGAAGGCAGTACAACTACCCCGAATCCAACTTCGATATCTCAAGTGACTTAGCCATCTCCTCGCCAGTCATGCCAGAAAAACGACGACAGTATTCTCTCCATGACCTGAATTGGCCTTGTATGCGTCTCGAAACAATCCCAGCAGAGTCGCAACTTCCACTTAGGGATCAGGCACCAGTGCAATCACAACCGCCTCCCTCGACGCAACCCCCAGACCATACGATTCACACTCACGCACACCCTAGAGGCCTATCCGATGACGACCAAAGCCAGCTTCTCTTAACGCTCGGACGCCCTCCCCCAAGTTTTATTAGCGATGCCGCAAGCTTAGTTGCCAGAAAACTGCGTCTTCCATATGTGGGCAGCGCCAGGAAACCAAGGGTCACGATGCCGAGAGCATCATCTTCAGGGAAACGGCAAGGGTGTGACATGCAGCTGGTAACACCGTCTCGCGACGCCCCTCCAGGTCGTCCGTTCCAGCGTCCGCCCAAGGCCATGAAGTGCACGTGTGTGGGCGAGGTCAAAGCGGCTTACCAGTGATAGAATTCACATTCTCCTTTCTTCTAGATCTCTACAACTATGATATTGAAAATCTTTGACATTCCTAACCTACGAGCTTCATTCAACAAGTGACTGAGGTGCAATTTAGGAGTGAGTGTAGTTTTCCAGCAGACAAAGGGTTTTCTCACTTTGAAAGTGTATTCACAGGGAAAATGGATCAAGAAAGGAAGACAGGTGGTAATGGATCTTGCAAGTGATAGAGATGATGATGAGAAGAAGGGAAAACAGTGAAGGACATGGAAGCAGTGGAGGAGGCGGAGGAATCACTGCTCTTGTGGTATTATGAGTGGGATATGCAGGCTACAGTTCTTTTGTCAGACTAGTACAATATATCTTGCTTTCACTATAATCTTAGATTCATCTCTAACCCTCTGGCGTGAGCTTCTTGGCAGCTAAATACCTTGGATGGGCACTGGGATGGATGGTCTACATGGGCATTACCGTTTCCACTATTCAGTAGGTTTAGTAGAGAATTTCTGGCTTTGTACCCTGGCCCTTTGATTTCATGTAATTTTATACTAACCAAAATGGCAAGTCTGATTCAAATTGGGATTGTGAAAAAGTGAGACGAAAGTGACTTAGAATCAGACTCTTAAATGTATATTTGTGTGACATACACTAAGATTAAAGTGGAAGTGATAAATAGAGAATAGTGTGGTAGGGGTAAGCAAGCTGTGAGAGAGTCTAAAGACTTCACTTTACACTAAAGTTCATGGGTCAACTGGGTCAAAATCTCAATACTATAGATTTGTATCAGATTTTAATGGCAAGAAGAGCATAGTATCAGGGAAAAATAGTTTGTATAGGCCTTTAAGAAAGTTAGACAAAACTACATGTGCATAGTTAAAGAGAGTAACCAGGTTTATGTAACTGTATTTCGAATCAAATGTGGATTAGATTCAAGTTAAGGCTGCAGTAAGTGCAAATAAGGTGGGATTTTCTATAAAAATCTCGGCATGCAAGGAAATGATTAGTCAGAGGCAAAGGGCAATGAAATGATGGATCCTCCGAAACGAATTATAACGAGGCCATTTCGTAGATATTGTACTGCTAACGTACGAAGACAGATGCGACTTCAGACCCAGGCTAGCGCTAGATGTTAGCGCTGGATATGTCAACTTTCTCAGCTCGCCGTTCAGATTCTGTGATTTCTCCGTTGAGTAGGTCTTCCGGCTGAAAGTTGTCACATCTCTTCGGAGCAAATACAGCACGGTGATACGATGAGTCTGAATGCACACAATAGGGGCAAGTCACACCACTCTGTCTGTTCGGGGCTCAGTCCAGAATTTCAACTTCGTCAAATTTGAGATATCTCTACAGCTATGACGGCGTGTTACATAGAAACGGTTTCGCAAAATGAAACCTCCAGGAATAACAATCAGGCGAGTGAGTTGTGAGTAGAGCATGTACCCCTGGGTCGCTCTGGCGGACCCAAACGCGCGCTCGTTCCATGAACTGCCTCAACTCCTTGCAATCTCTTGAGGTCGCGGGGGGATTGTGCCGCTATAATACGAGGCGGCTCACTATAAAGCGGCACGAATCCCTGGGTTGTGTCGTCTATTTCTTCTTCCAGGGCCTGCAACGTTTGATCTCGCCATCCTAGAAAAAAAACAATTCTGAGACGGATAAGGCAATTTACGCGTATGTCCAATGGCACGTGATGCGAGATGTGGACTGAGGATAATTTTTACATCGTGAATTGTGATACAGCAGTGAATGAGCCCTTGTTGGGCGTTTGTGTGGGGGAATAAAACACCGGATCCAGAAACTCCGTTTTATTCGAGTCTTCCAAGTTATAATTACTGCTATAGAAAAAAGTCCTCATTCATTGAATCCGCATCTATCATAGCGTAACCATGTGCGATCGGTGGATGAAATGCATAATATTATATAGATATCAAGTACTAGATCGCGTCTATTCCCCCTGGTATCTGAATCTAATTGGGGCCTTGAACTGAGACTGCTGCATGTCCACCGGTGATATTTCAATTCAACAAATAAAGAAAGGATTTCGCTGCCGAGTGATTCTATGTGACCCGCAGGCTTTCAAGACCTGGGTATGCGTAAGGAAAGCCGTATTTTTAGTGGGTCTTATAGCTCATTTTATGGGCCGGGTATTTTGAGCGGGTTGGGAAAGCTGGAAGCCTGCTATTGCCCTGTTGCAGGACAAAAGCAATGTCTTGCTCTTGCATGCATGCGGGACACAGGAAATTATAATCAAAAGCTCGCATGGACAACCAACATATATAGCCCCCACCATCGAATTTGGCAGAACTTGGGGAAAAGCACATAGGATATCTTATGCGCAAAAGCCTCACGAGATCCAGGTGATCATGATGGCTGTGATCGTACGTATGTATACCGCTCACATGAGGTACTGCTTCTGTTCGAAATATCATCACAGTACGCACTGCACCCTGACCTCATCCACCTGTGCGCAGCCTCGATGCCTCATCACCGTGCATGCCGTATTATTTGGCTCCAGCTCACCGTAGGGTACATAGATGATGATTGAGTACCTTGCACGGCTCCCTTTCGTCTGGTTTCAGCGCCGCTAGATTGCTCATGGGATTCGAGATGCCAATGCAAATTATCCGTTACAACCCGTTCCAGTTCGTTATTTTAGTCAGTGCGCGCAGCTTGCATGGCTTGACGTTGATGCCTTGAGACCGGATGGCATTGCTGTAGAAGCCGGAACTTATCCAACCTGCATGTATTGCAAAAGCAACGAGTTGGAAGCGTGACATCGGACATATGCAGGTCGCGGCCAGTTGGAAACAGATAGCGGTAGAAATAGAGAGGGAAGAAATTGTATTTATCCGGAATGTCGTCGATATAGATCGGGGCAACAAGAGGAAAGACAATGTCCAGGTTAGTAGACCAAGATATCCGGAGTGGGGTAGGCTACTTAGCTGTATGATCCCAGCATCAGGAGAGAAGACGGCTTAGAGGGTTTTAATGTTTAACCGGTAATATGAGCCCACGATTTTACTATACTCCACTCAAGGTCTCTGGTTTTGTGCCATCTAGTAGAACATCAATAGTCGGTACCACGCTATACGGTAAGAGTAATCGGTATGGATATATGTGCCTGTGGTACATCCACAGCCATTCATTCTATTACCCTCAACGCGTGTCTTTTGTCTTAATGCCGGGTTTATACCTACGTACTGTGATACGGAGTTAAGATACAGACAGACAATGCGCCGTAGGGTTGAAGCCCGCGGTAAGTCATATTATGATCTGCTGACCGCTTGCTGATGGATATGCTCTTCGGTCTTGAAACGACCGACAACTTTTCCCGAAGATTGTTTGTGGAAGAAGTGGCGTTTCCGATTCCCAGTGTTTTCTGCCTTTCCCCTCTCTTATCAAACGAAATCATCCTGCAGGGAGATCACCGGTACCTGGATACCGGGACCAAATAGAGTAGCTGTCAATAAGCTTTGTCTGTCCTGAAACTCGCGATCGCGAGGCGTACTCCCCACATCCCGGGAAGAATTTTGTGGCTGTCAGGACCACTATACTAGCGTACTCTTCCACCGGCTTGCCGGAACTCATCAACGCCGCTTTTGCTGCATCCGTTCACTCCAGGTAGAGCAATGGTAGATGTATTTCTACAGAAAGCTAAACTAACCATGAAACTACTGCTTACACAACATACAAACAAAAATATCCCCAATTAAATACCCATCCATCGTATACCCTATATGGTATCTCCATAGTCTCTGGATACGGATAGCTTTTGCGGATATCACATTATTTAGTCAGCTTCAATCGATTGCAACATTCTCCGTGTATCGTTTGGGTATTTATGGGGTTAAGACGCAGGGAGTTCAGTTTCCATGGCTTCCAGTAAGACTATCGGGGTTTCCGGTTCGGTTACGACTACACCCATCACCGTAGCAGACAGGACAGCACTCCGTAGTAACCGCTAATGCCGCGGAAAGAAAAGTTGAGCTCAATTCCTGAGGTCCTCGTCTACGCTAGCATGTCCCTTTCTTGATGTTCCTAAGCGGCCCGGAGACGTCTATAGATCAGTCCGGTCAAGCCGCGTTCTTGCCGGCCTGTCCGCTTATGAGTATTGCTCTTTCCTTACCAGGCCAATTGGTATTCGCCATCGCAGGTATGACTCAAGACTCTCGATCTTCCAGCAGCCAAGTCGCTATCAGACGTAATTCCATCACTCCAAGCATCGAGATTGTGGGGGTATTTTATCAGACTTTCAATGCAATGCGTGTGTAGGTGGCCAGCTACAGCGGATGACGGAACACGGAAGTAGCATAATCATAGGTGACGTTGAAACTGCATAGAGTTCCGATCCATGAGGTCGAGGCTCGTTTGCTGTCGCCCCAAAATTATACTCGGTCCTTCGATGCCCTGTTCGAATGTGCTTACGGGACTTCTGCGCGAAGCCGGAGGAGACCTGGTGTTGAGGAACTGGGTAGCGAATAGTGAAGTGTTATACGCACTATGCTGGGTGAAGGTGGCATGGATTTCCCGGTCCAGAGGGCAAGTCTCTGTAGCTTAGTGTCATTGGCGGTGGAAATGGATACTCGTGTCCTAAGGTCGGTCAGCAATTTTATACCAAGTAACGCGTCGCCATATAACACTGTCAGTACCTGAACTCCTGTACAGCTCCAGAGCCACAACCTCAGACAAAACGTTGATCAACCATGTCTCGCTGGGCAGGGGTTGCAGGCCCCCTTCTGACGTGTTGCTTTTGCGAGGACGCTAAGTAACCACAAAGTGCAGGTCATGCTTGCGGGTGAGAAAATCGTCGCCGGAGTTGGCAATGGCGGTGAACGTTCCTTGACGATAGTTAGCACATCTATATGCAAACACGGCACCAACAATTTCCAGCGGAGACCTAGACTGAGAGCTACAGCAATGTCGAGATTAGCGAGATCGGAGGGATGTCCAGCGATCTTGGCAGTTGCTGCGACGTTAACAGCAAGCTTTTTTCCATGGTATGGAGTATGCGTACACTATATCCATATATTCCGTCCTACCATCTACTGCCAGTACACAGAATCAAGTGGGAACCGGGTGGCGAGAATAGAGGGGCATGACGACGAAAAGGTATGTGCATATGGGGAGGTAGACGACGATGAGTCCTCTATCTCCATCGTTTGCAGAGGTGGAGGATCCCGTATCGAGCTCGTTTCAGCTCCTCTTTCACCAAGAAGCAGAAAATAAGCCTTACCAGAAGGGGCAAGAGACCAACTGCGATAGGAATTCCTCAAATAAGCGCTCGTTGCACCCTGGATATAGAACTCCTTGGTACGATTATTCGCTGTCGCCTTTCCGGAGCTTGCGGGGTTCCTGATATTTGTCTTCCAGAAACCAGCTGGCTTCCTTTTAATCAATCAGTAATCAGTAGTATTTGACAAAGACGACGGTTATATCCTCATCTATTCCCATACATTTGACCAGTAAAATCCCACCGATCTCGCATGCATATGCAGAAGTGCCGAGCTTGCAACATAATACACCGTTTTTTCTGTTCACCGCATTTGTACTTATGTCATATGGGTCGATCTGGCGATTGTAGAGTAGGTACCTGTACTTTACGCTACCTGAGGACACGGGCTCCTGTGCGGTTTCGTCATCCCATTTTGTCATCTTTCCCCACCCTCGCATAGAAGTGACACCACCACGGTAACAAAATACCAACACTTAAACTGAATGAGGCGGCGGATTGAGAAATCCTGTTTGACCAGCCCTCAATTGCTGTACTGCAGGATGTACAGGTACGTGGAGACAAGCAAGCAAGCAGCACAGCCCTCTTTCTCTCGTAGGTTCGGAGCCTTATTATGCTGCCTGTCAACGTGGAGATACTGAATTCGATATATTCTCGTGTATTGTAGCAAGTAATACGTTCCCCAGCGGGGAAACCCCTGTAGAGAAAGTTGTTTGTTGGCAGCTTCTGTCGAACGGGCTGCCCCCCCCTTCTATACCTCCCGTAAATGGATTATGGGTAAGACAACTCATTGCTATTCCTGCTGCAGGAAAGTAAAAGCAGCGCTGGAAGATGCGATGGGATCCGAACAGCGATGTTTCATGTTTCAGCTATTCCGTGAAAATGACCTACGGTTAGAAGGGAGGACGCCGGCATAATCAACTGACCCTTATAAAAGCCCTGCCCTCAGGTTTTGCATCCCTCTAACCAATTCCTAAGTCTTCCCATCCGTCAAAATATTTTTAAACCCTTCGTACGCAGTCTAACCATCCGCATCGTCGATCATAATCCCTGTTCTGGAGGTTGGATCTGATATTGAGAAGTCCATTAAGTATTGTCATCTATTATGTGGCATCTGCTTATCAACTACAGAGAGCAGAGGGCGATAACAGACTGGGCATAAAGCTAACGGAAAGTTACGTAGGTTACCGCGGTTAAAGAGAGCCACGTTATCTACAGAATTCTTGTTTAACTTCGAGCGACAATATCTGTAGGTGATCCGGTTAAACTGGTTTATTTTCGGTTGCTTTTGCAGCATGTTCTATGACGTTTCGTCTGTCCTACACCACAGCCATTCTTGATCGAGAGGGCTAACAGGAATTCTTTTTATTCCATAGATTTTCCTGTCCCTGCACAACTAAACAACAGCTATCAAGCTTTGTTTATCACCCACGAATCACAAACACATCAGGAAACCCAACCCGAACCGAATCGAATCGAAAGATGGTCAAACGATGGTTGTGCTGCCAATGCGGGTAAGCACGATAACAGCCGGTTCGTGAAGTTTTAAAGCTGCAGTGTTGATATTTGCGTGTTATCAGCAACTCGTGGATGATTTCTCGAGACGATGACGACTCCTGCACCTACAGCGAGTGCGGGCACGTCAAATGTAGCGGTTGCACGATTGTTATGATGTCGGTATCATTGACGCGGGAACAACTGGATTCTTTTGGCTCTCCGTTCGACCGTGCCAACTCCAATATCTGCTCCCATGGAAACCGGTCGCCCGAAACTGATACAGCCGATGGCATTCTCGCCAGTGATGAAAGATAGGGGTGGCAGTCTACCGTGAAAACAAATTTCGTCGTATGGATGATTGGGACGAAGTTGATTCCTATTTCTCATAGGTAGTTTTGTTAGACGGATCTGGCGCCTGTTAATCGGGTTATTGTGGGTTTATTTTAAGTGAATTTCTTATAGGGGATTGTGCTGAAGGGCAAGAATCGGGCCATGGTTTTCCTTTACATTGGTTGTTGCGTAGGCGATACGGTCGTTATGTGGTTTTATACTTTTATCGAATTTCTTCCAGTGTTTTAAGAATCCAAAGTCTTGAGCAACTGTGGATGCTCTATCGCAACAATACCTGTGCTCCCTGATTTCCAAAACATCAACTACTGCTCTACCAGAGAAACACATCTACTGCCCCCCCCCCGGGAGTACTGAAGTAATGGAAAGCTTGAACTGAGTGGGTCCAATTCTGCCGTCACAGAAGAGTTTGTCCAATACAACAATCCCCGCATTTGGATGTACCCTGCTCAGTTCAGGGATCGCAATTCATTCCGACATGGTAAAGTAACATGGTGATGCTGGGGCCTCGGGCTGACGCGAAAGTTGGCCGCTTATCGTAATCGGTCTGTATCCTCCGCCCCCTTCTTTGGAAAAAGCAATTGCTCAGTCCTTTGGGTTGGTAGACTAAGTGGAAATGGATTCCAAACTGTTTGCAATTTGCAATACGACTCCGATTGGTGTAGGACTTCATAAGAATAAACAGCCACGACAAAGGATGCTTTGTGCCCCGCCGCGGGGTAGCTAGTCGACGTTCCCCGCCGACAACGACATCACTGTCCGTGCTAGAAGTATAGGAGAATTAAGTTTTCACAAACAGTAAGTACAACCACAAGCGCCCTCGGCCTTCTAACTTCTTCTCATGTGACTTCTCAGGTACCGCCAGCCTGGGAACATAATGCTTGCCCAAGCGATTGGTTCCGCACTTGAAATGAAGCTCCCATCACTGCCAAACCAGGGCAAGCTGTTCCTACTGGTAGCAACATCCCCGTTCTTCTCTCACAGAGCACCGTGCATGACCAATCGATCGATTCAAGTTTCAGCGGCTGTACGGCGTTGAAGGGAACAGGTTGATATCTCCTATCTTCCTTTCGAAGTCAATCATGACACCACCGGCTCACAAGTTTTGTGCTCGGTCTGGCCCCGACTATCCGAAAATTAGACCCCTCCCCCCCCCAGCGCGCAAAGCTTACGCATTCAGATTTGGTCACTGCGGCCGGTCGTCCAGTCATATCAGGAGAACTCTCGCATCGGTTCGTCCGTTTTTTTCTCTTGCTTCATATCTAAAACATCCAACAAATATCTTCAAACAGATCCAACACCGGGCTAAACAAATCTGGAGGAAAGAAAATAAAAGCCCTCACACCACCACCATCTGCAAGTACCGGCAGCATCAAATCGCTTATCGAAAAAAAAAATTTAACTAGATAGTTAAGGCATGGAACTCTGCATTGCGGAGCACTGTGGGGGCGCCACTTGCAGACTCGTATTACACTTCGCAGCTATGTATGACCAGTTGGTCTTTCTGGAAAAGCGGCGGCTTTGGCGCGTACCAGGAGAGAGAGAGAGATGAACGTCACAATCAACAGGGTACGCCTTGGATAGATGATTGGCAGAGTCTTCAGGGCCTTCAACGAGTTAGGATGATCTACCAATAATTCGCATTGAATTCGAATGGGCGTTTTACACTCAATGCTGAACAGGTTGCATCACATGTAAAGAGATCGTGGGGGGGGGAGCTGTAGATATCGGTACTGTTCATAGGTTGATATATTGGGGAGGTGTGAGGCTGCTGACCACCGCAACGCGGCCAGGAGTAGGTGAGATCTTGTCATACACGCAGTAACCCGTTTCTTACTATCTGATTGGGACCTTTAGTAGGGTTACGTAGGTAAGACTGGTTTGGACGGAGACGTGCGAGATTATGTGGGTCCACGACGACTGTAGGATCCGGCATCATTCATCGGTATTTCATACCAGAAGTACCAGTACATACGCCTAGTTACAATTCGAAGCCGATTACTATATTCAGTACACGTACGTTATCCATCCCCAAAAAAAAACTATACTAGATACTTATTTATCAAATCTGACAGCGCAGACAGGTGCACTTAAATGCTGATGTTTCAGCACATATATAACAGCAACTCTCACCATCATTATCACCATCGTTCATAGTTGTTTGCATCACCGGCTCCGCCGGATTCCGGAAGCCCAAGCTATAGTTTCTCAATTTATAGCCTCCATCCAGTCGGATTGCGGTTCCCCCTTGGGTTGCAACATCTCCAACTCGAGTCTCAGACCGATGGGCAATATCAAATCCTGGAGTTTGATGTGCACCCGTAATCAACAACTAATTCAGGACCACCCTGCTGTCAAAACTGAGCAATTCCTAAAGATGATGTGTGCTGCATTAGCTTTGCAGATAAGAACCTGACCAGAGCCTGAATCGTGGGAAAGGTTCATTGCCATAGGTTGGGATTGATGATATTTATGGGCTGGATTTGCGCCTCAGCCGCTTTCAAACTGACGGGTGAAACCCCAAGAAGGGGTCTAAAGCCCGTTCGTCTCTTTGGCCCAGATCGAAAAGTGGATTCTAGACCACACCCTGGAAAAGTGAACGCATCTGACCGAGGTTTCTCGGACAAGGCTCCCCTACCGCGCGTGTAGAGCGGCAACAAAATTATTTCCTTTGAGTGTTGTGATTGGATGTCACGCAGCCCTTTCAGCTGGTTCGGAAGACACTACAGTCCCAACTCGGGATGGGGGGCCTCGGTCGAGACCACCGGTCAAAAATCCACGTGGGCACAGAAGGACTATCAACAGGATCTAACAAACCGTTTCCAGATGAATCTCGACTCAGGCACAATCTCGACTCGGGACCATGTCAAGTACTTGTGGTAGAGATTTGGTGCCAAAAATGCAACCTCTCAGACATGCACGACTATAACCTATCTGCAATGTTCCATACCATGCTGGGGAAGTCTCAGTCAGCCGTCTGTCTTCGTTCGGATTCGCTTGCACCCTGAGTGGCTGAGACTTGCCCGAAATGGGATTACTTACCTCGGAGTGTAGGCTCCAGCCACTTGTGTTTTGGTCCCAAGTAAACGCTGACCACGAGTTGAACCGAGCCTTGGTCACGGTGCAAAGCTCAGATGTGCAAAAGGAGTGCATTGTCTGGATAATTGAAGTATTTCTTTTCTTCGTCTCTTAGTGATGAAGTGGTGTGGTGACCTCTTGTGAATGAGAGACCTGCGAATGGGAAGCCGGAAACTCTCGGTCATCGATATCCTATCCTGCAAGGCACCCGTTATGACGTTATTTATATACGCTCGCGTCTGTTAAGCTTGCATGCGTGCATGCACATATGGGAGGGGATGAGTGGCAGGCGAGAAAGGGGAGAGCAGCGAGAGAGTAGGCTGTCCGTGACTTGAGGATGTGCGCACTGCACTTGTACTTGTATGGTACACTGCACACAGTGCACAAACAATATGCACACCGGGAGATTTGCCACGCACTTCACAGAAAAAGCACTCGAAATAACATCTGATTTTTTCTTGCCTTGCCCGTCTTTTTTGCCACTATTTCCGCGGCCAGCACTACCGCCGCCGTCGCCGCGGTAACAGTGACATACCCAAGGCCGCTGCAACGCGCACATTTACTAACTTCACAGCCCCCTCGAGCGCGCACAAGCGGTGTCGGTATTTAGGTCCTACGCCGAGGGTTTGTACTACCCTCCTCTGTGCCTCGGCCCACCTCAACCTTGTTTTGGCGAGTACAACTACTAGCTGGAGACACTGAAAGGAGATTGGTGCGAGTAATAATAGTTCTCATCTAAGGTAACAAAAGGACCAATGACGCAAGATGAACAAAAACTAAAGCAAGGGAACTGCAAAAACAATGAGAAAGCAAGTACTCTAAAAGTCTAACAGAAATCTAAGTCCACCGCTCACCCACCGCTCATCCGCCGCTCTATGAAGGACGCCTATCTCTATCGTACCAAAAAGGAAAGAAGATAAAAAGAAGCAATTCGAAGGCAAAAAATAATTCCATGGTCCTGGTCTGCGGAACGTGCCGATCACATCAAGATAAGCTGGATGTGGTACAGAGATGATGTTGATATTCCCGGTTGACTGCCAATATACTCTATGCACACATATATGCACACACGCACACGTGCACACGTGCACACGGCCACTGCTGGCGTCCAAATAAATTGCGTCTGCCGAATCTGGATGCCACCTTACACCAGTCATAAATAGAAAAGGGGATGGTACAAGAGTGAAGTTGGTGCTCGAGATCAGGTCGGGCGGATGGTGATGTCGGAGGCAATTCAGAGAGGCGGTTGATATGGAATATCCAGTGCGTGCAGTCCACTTACTAAAACGATTGGTCTGCTTGCGTTGATGCGATGCCGTTGCGCGGACCAGAATCCCGTCTAAACTGAAAGAAATGACAAAAAAAAACGCTGAAACTCCAGATGATCTATCCCTTCTAGTTGTAATAACTCCAGATAAACAGCTTATGCAAGGAAATGGGTAATCCGCAGCCAAGTTCCCAAGTAGAGTGAGTTCTACTTCAAAAAGTCACCCCTTCATCAACTTCCGAGAAAGACTGAGGGCCAACCAGGCTGGTGCTCGTTAACTGGTGCTGCTGCAGGGATGCGGTTTCTGGAAACAACATGGGCTCCCCATCCTGAGATGCTCCGTGGAATGTGATGTGCTGGGATGCTCCCTTAAACTCGAAGCATTCATCGCCAGAACATTCACCAGTGTGCGCCTGGCGCGACTGGCCTGGGTACCAGCCACAGTTCGGGCACGCAGCATCGATGTGTGGGTTCAAGGGGCCGAAGCCGCAGTTCGGCTATGATATGTTAGAACATGGCAAAGTCCCATAGCACGCAAGGTCATAGGACTAGACTTACGCAGTACCAAATCTGTGACATTGTGAGAATGTGGTTTGTTCAGTTCTGTAACTTGCGTATCGAGGCAAAGGGAGAGAAAGAAGTCGGAGGATTTTTGCTGTCGGAATTTGTAGATAGGTCCAAGTGAAATGTTTAGAAGGCAGATGATTGAAAAATCTATAAGTTTATAAGAGAGTGGCTTCGAAACAAAAACACGGTCTGCAGAGGGCATCTTATACACTCGTGTTGTGAGCAATAGCACAGAGACGACAGCCCCCCCAGTAACATCCGTGCCAAACAGGGGTCCAAGGAGACCCGTCTCTAAGCCCCAAGAAGGCCGCAAGGCGAATGCCCGCTGCGGAAAGGCTATGGATGGGTAGCTTGTCTATCCGTCACTGTCCTCCTTAGTCCGACGTTAAGCGTGCTTGCTTGCTGGTGAATCTATCTGACTCTTCCCGATTCTACCGAGCTCTATAGTTATGAGTATGTTCGTGAACATAGTGATGATTCAAAGCGCACCGACAAAAAAGTGGTGTGAACATGTTCGGTAGTTCGTAGTGTCGCAAAGGGGCTGTCATAAGCACTGTGTGTTTCGCCCTGTCTGTCAAACACCACCACTCAGGGCTTCCGGTGTGCCAAGGTCTGATAGCGGAAGGCCGGCGGGGGGGAAACACAGCCGCGAGTGATATACGCCTAGAGAAAACGAGTCATCTGCACCGCGAGAGTTGTGAATAGCAGGTATAGGTAAGTCAACGAGTCCCAGTCAGTCCCGGATGCTTTCGCCACATTTAGATGTGCAGAATCACCCAGATAATGACTCCACAGGAGCTCAAGAGGAGCCTTGAAAGGTCATCTTGCGCTGGAGTCGAAACTTGAGACATGAGGTCAAAGGATGGGGTGCGTCCTCCATTCGTCTCATGCCTAGCTTCCGTAGTGTGCATGTAGCCGACAGTTGATGAAGCCGTTGGGAGGGCCGCAAGGCTCAGTTGCGGTGACCTGTGTGTGTGTGACCATGTGCCCTATAGAATCCAATTTGACCAAGCCTAGGGTGCAGTGGGTGCGCAGAAGCAAGTGCTGAGGTAGAAGCTAGCTACTCACAGCATTATCTCAGCAAACTGAGCACCAAAAGACTAGGCGCGTCGGAATCTACCGATTGCATTGAATGAGGGGTGGATACAACCGCCAGGGCCAGTGGTGGTTCTTGCGCGGCCGCACGATGTGAAGATTGAGCATTGAGCAGAGAAAGCCGGTGGTGCGGGGGGTTAAGGACGACGGTCGTGGAAGCGATAGAAATTAGGCAGAAAGAGCCGCAGCTCTAGGCCACCATCCGCACCAGCCAATCAGCAAACCAATTGCAACTCAAGCAAAATGCCCAGCCCGTACCACACAGCAAACTTGAAAACTTGGAGTACATGAAATGCAAGTACCGTTGCCATTTGCATTTCCATACAGACAGACTTCCATTCAACAAGTACCAAGCAAGCGCCTCGACGGCAATCGGAGGGGTAGCAGGTATTATTGTGTGCATAAGAGTAGCTGCGCATGCACGGTTTGACTCCGTCATCGGTGCCCTATGCTTAGGCAAAACGAAGGGAAGGACTCCCTGTATTCCACCCCCCCCACCATTAGCAGCGTTAGCATTTGCGTCCAAACAGGCTCGTAAGGCTGTTCCTGCATTTCTATTTCCACACTCCAAGACAACTACTGAGGTCAATCTCATTTCCAGGGACACCAAAATATCCTTGATTGTTAGTAACTCATGCATGGCTATTGAATATTACATGTACAGAGTGTAGAAGAGACCGAGAGGGGTAGATCCTCTGGGGCATTAGCACTTCTGCAGTTTAGACTCCGATACCGGCAGGCTACCTATAATCATTATTACAACAACCCCACCATCTCACCGCCCCCAGTTGACTGAGTCCTCAGTCAGTCATTACTGACCGAACGTTGATACACGGTGGGTATGTGGGCGCAATTATCAGGGCCTCCATCTCTTCTAGCCGAAACCACTCAGAATGGGCATTGTGACTTGTGATTGTGGGAGGTTGTGAAACCGTGAGGTGCACGTTTCGTTGATGTCCCCGAGATATTTTTCGCTGTAATCCCCGAGAAAACCATGCAGAGCACCGCTCGCATGCACGTGAGGTAGCATTGACTCATGGGTGTCGAATTTAGAAACCTCAGATCAAGATTGGCGAGAACGTAGAGACTGGTAGGTGGTAGGTGCTTTAGGTTGATCCCGAAAAAGAACAGCGGTGAGCAACAAACATCGACGAAAGAGTAATCTGACAGGAGCGTTAGATATTGATTCGCTCTGAGAACGGCGCCGAGCGAACTTTCAGTACGTCGAGTGAGGAAAGTGGGTGAGGTGCCCCACTACCCCACTTCCGCGTCCAAACAAAGCAACAATGTAAGTACTAAGTACCTACATGTGTTCGTAAGGCCTGCGCGCTTGCATAGGAAATTGGGACGTCAGTTGTCGTGGGCTTGTAGCTGGCGAAGCTCGCATCCACGTCAATCGGAAGACCGCCTGATCCCCGATTCCCAAAACTCTTTGGGGTGATCCGACGATGACTCGACCGACGTCTGCCTCGCGGATCGAACAGCTTTTTCTGGAGAAGCATGAGGAGGAGGGAGATGGGAAGAGAAGCCCGGCATTGCATTGGACAGGAGAAGGTCCGGTGACGGTGAGGGTCATATTCGGATATGATACTGAGCCCCATACGTTCTAGGAATTGTGCTGCGTACAATGAAACGAAGGCGTGGTGTTGTTTCGTTGAGGGCGCGGAGCTTGCCGATACTCAATTCTGTGCTTCTGCTGTGCTCCTGCTTTGCGCTGCCGCTCGCTGCACGATAGACGTTACTTTGCTTGCCTGCTGCTACCCCTTGAATTAGTAGAAGCACCCTGAAGGGGAATTGGAACCACGAATGACTTCCGTCATTACTTAGCTGCAATTGTTGCCTCCAGCCTTTCTTCTCTTCCTTCTCACCACTTCCGTCTTCTTTTTCCACTGCGTCTTCCTCCAGAACTGTGCTCCATCGTCACCATCTCACTCGTTCCAAGCCTAGTCATCGATGGGACCTCGGATGCTCTGCATTTCAGTCAGTATTGCTGTTGCTCCAGAATTTTACTACTTCCAAAGACAGATTACATCAGAACATAAGAATGAAATACTCCACTCTCGTTTAAATGGCCTCCTTAAGACGGCTTCCAGCGGCAAATTAGGAGGACTATAACTGGGCCACTCAGCGGCTGAACCGAAACATGCGCAGCCGTATGGTTCCCTATCAGCATTTTTTGTTTATTTGGCCATAGCAACAACTTGTAGCGATACACAGCCACCGTCGCAACGCTCTTACAATAATATAAGACTCAGCATGTTTTATTCTAAAACATTTTGCGCACCATTTCGCTTTTCCAGAATTCCAGCAGGATGCATACTCGAAAGACGATAGCGAGTTTCGTTGCGCGATGTTGCTCTGCTGGCTGGCATGGACCTCTTATGATGAAGTATGTGCCAAGCACTGATGTCGCCGAGTACTCGAGTTGTCTCAGGCATTAGAGGTGAGATTGGCCTATCGAGGGGTTTTCTTGGTCACAGCTAATTCGTATACATCCTATAAATGCGTCACGACCAATATCCTTCAATATTTCGAGATATCAGATCCCTGTGGCATATAGATGGGTGGACAATCGGCTGTTTCTTTTTTGTACGGCAGAGATCTGGCAATGACTGGCCTTGTAACAACTCAAGGAGCAATATACCGGGTGTCACCGTGAAGTGATAGCCATGCACCCTACAACATCGCAGTGTGTGGGATGTGGAACTCTGGGGATAGCGATCGCCCTGTTCATACTAGCATCAGTTTGCTGCATGCTCTGATGTTGCGATAAGAGGATGATTCGCATCGGTATTCAATTGGCGTCGTCGCTCAGAGCGTTTAACTGACTGTTAGATTACGCGAAATTCCACCGTCGTCTTATGTGGTATTTGAATGATCTCAGAGCATTGATCAGCACAAGTATTCTTGAATTACTGAAGGAAGAGCTTACCTGCGATATTTCAGAGTATCAGAGACACCGTTCGGGTTCGGGTTTTTTGGAGCTGGCGGATACTTTATATACTGGTGATTTTTGGTGGCTGCCTGAGTTTGTATTCGCATTCAGGAGTGCCGCACAGAATGTGACTTGATGCAATGCATGTGTCTGGAATGTATCGCTATCAGCACCGCCGGCAATGACAAACCCTTGGCTTATATCACAACGGACGGGTGAACACAAAGCACGCCTTCTCATCTGGAATCCGGGCTATTCAGTGCCGTGGAGGTGCCTTGATGCCTTGGTGCCTTAATGCCTTGGTGCCTTGGTTGGGGCTCAAGTTTGCTTGTTTAAAGGCTTTTACTCTATTCAAGGCCGGCCAGGACAGTGGTCTATGCACATCAGTCGGAACAGATATTGAATCTCATGACAGGTCATTAGCTTCCAAGGATTCTGGAACTGTGTTACTCAATAGTTTTCCTTCTAGAAGGAATCAGGCTTAGTTCGTTGAGAATACTAGTCTTTGGTATTCGAATGTGGTATGCAGGACGAGTCAGTCTTTCGACCTATATTACTGCCTCAGGGCAGTGAATATCTGATGCAGCCATGCTTTACCGGGCCCATGGTACCTATGTGGTTGACATCGGTATTATGCTCCCGTCACCCGGACGAATAGCACAGCCTTCTAATGAGTTGCTAAAAATAAACAAGCCAGTACCCAGATCATTAGAGCTTTTAAACACTGGGACGGTCGGTAAGACTCTAGGTACTGATCCGCAGTGTTGGAAAGTACAGATATATTTCTTTTGGGAGAGGTGATATGCGTGTGTATGATATGCACAGGGCGGATCGGTGACAACCACATGTGACAAGCAAGTAGAATACCAAGTCTGAAAAGCAGTGCATGACACGGAACTACATGGTGTTTCAGCCGAGAGGCGTGACCGGTGAGTGAGTCATACCAGCCCTCCACCGAGCAAACTGGACACCTCAAATTATCCCGCGCACAGATTCCTTAAGGCACCTACATATATTTCTGTACCTCACAAAGCTTGAGACAAACTGTCAGCCCATTAAACGCAACCCAAATGTACAACTATTTCTCTACGAACTCGGCCATTTGGTGATTGTGTATCTTTAACAGCTCGGTACTCAGTCTTTGACATTCCTCTATTGGCCTCCTATTATACATGCAGCCGCCTGTTCGGGCGTGCAACACCGGTCCGCGTACACTACTGCATGCTACGCAGAAATACTCTAAAATTTTACATATACGCATTGTGACTTGCGGATTTGGTGCTTCGCTCTTCTTCTTCTCTTCTCTCTCGTGGCTGTGGAAGGCCCCAGGAGCATACGGTCTTATTTGCAGCCGGTTTATTTTGCACCGAGGGATGGGATTCCGGTGGCGCGTCGGCACTGATTGTAACAATAAATAATATCTTCCGAGGTGATCAAACTCTGGATTGCACGTGGCTGGGTACATCGCTCTAGCTATGATACCAGGTGTAAAAATTAGAAAGAAGATTCTGCCACGAAGAATGCTCACGGCTGGCTTATCACATCCTCGAGGCTTAAGGTTCTGTGCAGGGTGGTCTACAAGGCTTTAGGACTTATCGCTGCTGCGTAGGGTTATGGTAGGCGAGTGATAGGTCATGTGGATGGTGAACCTTACCGACAGGTGAGGAAGAAATGACCCCCCGAGTCTGAATACAGCGGACCTTGTGCCTAGGGCCTAAATAACCGATGCTGCGGATAGGCGAACGGTGCTTAGCACAATTTCTTTCTCTCAGTCTGCAGTAGATGGTCTATATACTCCAACTTCGCATCGATGCATCCTCCACTAGAGTACTCTCCAAGCAATGCTTTCCGGTTGTGTGTCCTGCTCTCTACCAGTTCCTTACAGCGGCCTCCTTGGAGCGGGTATATAACTCGGGCACTATTTTATCTTTCGGCTATCACCGGAGAACTCGCTTTGAGAGACAAGGCTGAGGAGGTTCCAGACACCGAGGGAGACGAGGTTGAGGCGGGAGACAGAGGCGTGGGCTTGAGATCGAGGAGGAGCCTGAGATTGAGGAGGAACAAGAATTAGAGACAATGCCAGAGGAGAGAATGAGGCAGATATTGCATGTGCAGGACATTAGGAATGAGAACATGTACTGCATTTTATTTTGCTACACAGCCATCATAGATAACAAGATGTCATGATTATTATCTATTTTATTAACTGATCCCAAATGACATTCTCAATGCTGCCTACTAAACTTGCAATGATCTGTGACGATCGTATCTCATATTCCATCTGTCGGTACAGCATCCGAAGCCGCGAACACCTGCGGAAGCAATACTATATGATACTTAATATAAATATATATGTGTACGCGGTGATCGATCATCCGATGACACATATCTTCGTTGACGAATCCCATATAATACACAGGTCCAGTCACCGTAGTAATAAGTTCTCAATTATATGTGACGGGAGTGATTTTTTGTGCAAGATCTGCTCCCTATGATCATCCACCCCTAGCGACGTCGAGAGTTTGCCTTGAGCTGTTGTGTTTCATGCCCATCCATGAATCATACTGTTGCCCTATATTTTAGCCTTTCTGCCTGATTATTCGCATACTGCTCCTCTCGGTGACCTTGTTTGTAATTATATCGATGCCGTTTTTGAACTTTGCTCCCCCAGAGTCGTTCCGTTCCTTCGGCCTACTCGTCAATTTATAAATTATCGAGCCAGGGTTAGGGTTTTACCATACAAAACCATAGGGTAACCCTTAGCGCCCGCTCGATAATTTAAAAAACTGACGAGTACACTCTAACCTTATCTTATCTCTAACTACAACTTTGCACCTGCTTACGGCTGTTGGGTGTGGGGCGGCTTTCTCATCAGGACAAGATGTTTCGACTCATTGTTTTATTCAGGGCGGGCTTACACCATACTCCTTGGGAATTATTCCTGACTGCCTGGTCGAAACCTTCTACATACAAGTTTATATCAGGTGAAATAGCGACCGTCTTGGGCTACTGCAGGTCATCTGATAATGGCTTTCGTACGTCGTGGAATATATTACTTGCTTGGTATAACTCTAGATCCAGCAGGCTGATATTTCCAGCAATCATATCCCACGTAATAATTGACGACAAGACAACAGACTATACAGATGAATCAACCTAACTGGCGAAACCATGTTTCAATACTGTATACTCATCGTTTGCAAGCCGCTGTTTGTGACCGGATAGCGATTTAACATCATAAATAACATCGCCAGAAACCTATTTAATCCCTAAGAATCTGCAAAAACGCCTTCATGGCATAATGAACAAAAATTAAAAAGAGAACGATGCAAATAAACCAAGACTCTGTCATCGCTCCCTTCTTCTTTGACTTCCTCCTCCACCAGCCTGTCCCCACAGGGAACAACGGGTCTCGTAGTCTGATTCTTCGCCCTACATAGAGCTCTCGACAACAAAAACAAATTTGGTGTGTTAAGACGCATCAGATCTATCGTTGCAAGGCGTGTAAATGGTCAGCCTGAAGGAGGAATGCTCTCTGTGACTGGCCATGGAAGTACTTACCCTAGATACATTATCGAAGAGCCTGGAAAGCTGTCGAATCAAAGTCCCTTCCGTATTCTCCGAGTAGAAGCTCTCCATCGAGAACGCGATATTTTGGTTGCTAAACCATTCGGACTTGCTGCCCGATAGGCCACTGAATTGGCTTAGAATCAGAGAATCCCTTAAAAGGGATAATGGATTCCCGGCCGAACGGTAAAAACGACTGTGTCCTATAAACTCTCCAGAGTTGTTACTGATTGATACTAGCGCATCTTCGTACACCTTTCGTTCGGCTTTGGTCATCAATCGAAGATATCTAGCTCCAGGGCTGTTTACTGGTCGGCCCTAATGCATCCTCCTAAACCTTTCGTTCAGCCCTTGTAATCGACTCGAAGATGCCCTGTTTGAATAAGCTATGACCAATTATTTTTACTACTCATTTCGTGATATCGTTAGTAAAGGTCTTCCGGTATAAGACAGCCCTAGATCTAGTGGTTATCATAAGTTCTCTCAACAGGACGAATATCGAAATGGCAGGAAGCCTTATTTCACGCTCCATATATTGTCGCGGGCTGAGCCAAGGGCGGACGACAGAGTGTGCTATTATAATGGAAAAAGGTGTGGGGCCTTGATTCCCGTCGTCTGACATGTCATAACCTTGGCATCTGTTTGTGTGTACTTGACTTCCGTCAATTTCTGTCAAAATACTCCAACCCTCTCCTAAATTTTGGAAAGCAAATAGCGTCCAGAATGTGAAGGCGTGTCCACCGTCTGTCACTCGCTTCTGACCGCATTGGGACAAACCTGGGGTTGCGCTTTCGATAGGGGATACTCTGGAAACGTGCGATTGGATGCCGCAGCTAAAATACAGAACGAGGGATTGAGGAACCTCGAGGTGTCGCAACCGACTTGTGACGAGGTGCTGAGTTATAGGAACGGGACGAGAATCACACTGAAGTATCGGTATGCTCTCAGTCGTTTAGACCGTTCCTTCTGGCAGACGCTGCTGTTGGGAGTAGGCTCGGACATCTTGTCTGCAACGGTAGGATGAGGCAAGTGGAAAAAGGCCAGTTTTGAGCTTGCGATGGAATGATTTGAGCTACCAAGCCGTCTGACAGACTAGATTTGAGCACCAGCATTTAAAGCACTTTTTTACAGGTTCCGAACCTATGCACTGGTGTTTAACGCACCGGACGTTTAGAGTACTAGGTGTTTAATAGCATCTCACTCATTAAGCTAGGGCGTTGTTCAATGGGTTGTGTTTTGAGCGATTTTCTGTTCTTACGTCGTAGAAGAAAACTCTGGGATGCCAAAGTTCAATTACGTAACTCCAATATTCTACCATAATTATATCGTCCTCGAATATATGAATACAATTCCCGATAACCAATAAGATACCCAATGCCACTGCCCCTTCATTACTGTACTCCTCCATTTCATATCCCCATATCCAACCCAAAATCCCTGCATATCCCACGATAATTCCCCTCTCATGACCATGTTTCTTCCTTCCTTCGTATGTAAACCAATAACAATATTACACCCCCCAATACAAGTCTATCCAACTTCCACTACCCCAAGATTCCTCTCGTTTAGTACGACTTGCAACCCGCATGCGCAGGCCAGTCACAGACCCAGGTCGTAGGGCTGAAATGCAGACCCGCCGGGCAATTGAACTTGACAGGACCTGAATGGTCGCAGATGTAGAAGACGTTGCAGTCAGAGTCGTCGGAGAGGAAGGTAGTGGGGGAGTCATCGGTGATTGGGGGGCATCTACCCATGGTATGTTAGGTAAAAGGGTTAGAATGGGCAAGACAGAAGGTCAACTTACTTGCCAGAGGGAGCACGCTTCTCGACGGGTGCAGCCGCGAAAACGCTGGCGGCGAGAGCGAGGACGAGAGCGATGGCAGAGAACTGCATGGTGATGATGGGTTTTTGTGATGAAGTTGGTGGAAGTGTATGTAGTGGTTTGAGTGTGGAATTGAGCTGCTGGATGGAGATGGAATCTTTTTAGACGGCGTAGGAGAGAGTTTATATAGTGGGGATTTGGTACTCGTTCCTGCAGAAAGAGAATCTCTTCGGTGAGAAACGACGATAATAGACTAGGGCTGGACAGGAGCTGAATCGGGTGATGACCGTGTGATGGATGAGACAATTGACCCTAACCCTAGCGGTCCGTACCTAGATTTAGAAACACCGTTGCTGCGGCGCAGCAGCCACATGCAGCCACGAGTCGTGTGGGGAAAGCTTGTCAGTCCATTCACCGCTTCTAGACCCACTCTAGGAGATCTGCGAATAGGAACAAAGCCAGCATTAAGCGAGTGTGCTAAATTTATATTCCAAGATCTACAAAATGAAGTAAAGTGTTGTCAATGATTGCACTAAGCTATTCTTGTGGCTGTTGACAACTGGTACTACGTAGACGACAGACGAGGTTGCTATTATGAGAGACAAGTGCCCACAACCAAGGTTCATATGACTTCAACCCGAGAGGACGACCTGAGAGTCACCCACCGTATCAACCTTTTGCCAAACGGGTTTACGGCAGCTCCGGACTTTGATATGTGGGCGCACCCTGGAGGAGATGAGCACTTGAGCAGGTTTCCATCTGTTTGCGCTAGTTGTCCTACTTCGAAGCTGGCGCTTCTCTGTAGCCAGAAGTGATTAGACTTACAGACGATACGCCGGAGAATGCCCGTAACGATGGCAACGACTATTATAACAAAGTGTTCCTTCTCCAGAGGTAGACTAGAGTTGGTCGCTAGAGGATTCCAACCCCACCATCAAGTCCGAATACGAGCAAAAGCGGAGGGTCTCGGAAGCTCTCGCACTCTTCCTAGGCACATGAGAAGAGAGGGACATAGCTGCTGTGTTCATGTGCAGATTCGGCACCTATGTGGCGAAGAATGAAACTTCACGGGAGGACGGACTGCAGATTATGAAGATACTGGGCCTTTGTCTTGAATCAATATGGCAGTTTCAAAGCGTTCTTCCTTGCATGACTGGGGGAGATCGCACTTTCTGCCGGGGAACACGGAGAATGGTATGATCCTCTGCCGGCAGAAGTTGAAACCTTCAAGACCCCCCAGCAACTCTGAGTATTCGCATGAGCAACTGGAAGCGGCTCGCATGAGCAAGTACTTGAACCTCGAATGACGGACTATTTGAGGGCGCACGGCATAATCGGGATAGTCGGAGTCCCTAAATTTTCCCGGTGGCTGGCGGGATGTGGCTATGGCAAGATCTACTTGAGCCCTTACCTGAAGACGGGGAACGGCGAAGGCGATGAAGTGCGGTATTGACCATATCTTGAAACATCGGCTCAGCAACATCCTGCTTTCCGAATGGCCAGTTGACTGCGGGTGAGTGATACGTCGATCTTTGTGAATGTCGCTTAGGTTATATTCAGCTCTTTTTTAGAAGAAAGAGAGGCTTGCTTCCGGTGGTCTGCCACTTACATCCTTTTCGGTAGGGTTGGTCGTTTGGCAGCCGGGTGAAATTCATGTAAAATCGATCGATGATTTAAAGACGATTAAGATGGTTTCGTACGTCCCCGTACGGTTAGTACAGTTATCCATCGACGGTCGGCCCATGACTACACGTTCTAGACGCTAGATTTCTAACGTTGAAATATACCTGCAAAGGCCATTTCCTCACCGGTGAGAAGCATACTGCAGCTGCCAATGGGGTCTCTGAATGGATATGTATTGAATTTTCATCAGATCGGGTGAATTTTCTTCCCTTGGAATCCATATTCTATTCTCAGCAGTGCAAGCAAACTTGGTGGCTTCGACTAACAGAAGGCTTATGTTGTCTCTGCCTCGTATACCTCTAGCCCTTGTGACGAGTCTCTGATTGTGGTACACGTTCGAGTCTATGAGTGTACAATTGTCTTGATCTAGTTAGAGGCTAATTTTCGGTGGGTCTCCAAAAATGTGAGATGCGGTAAGCTGTCATCACCAGGCATCGTCACTTTTGACGTGAGTCGACGAATCATATCCGGCGGTGCTTTCAGCCCATCGCACAGCCGCATATCAACCAACTGCCGACATCCGAGAGCATCTTGTGTTTTCAGCCCCATAACTCAGCCGTAAAACAACTGCGTATTGACCGGCACATATAGGCTAACTAAGAATAATTGTATCTTGGAAAATTGGGAAATAAACCGTACGCGTACGGCGACCCACAAAATGTCTGATGGAGCCAATCGGGGATCTCCGAAACAAATAATTTCTTCCCATTGATGGCTTTAAAAAGTCAACCAAAGGCAGCAACAGTGCGGGTATGGCTTTTTCCAAATTTATGATACGGTATTTTCCGTACTGGTTCAGTCATAATACCTGGTGACTTCGATCTAGCCTACTTAGCCTCGTATATTCTTGCCAGCGTTTTTGTTTGTTTGTTTTAATCATTCTGCATGCACTCTAACTAGAGTATGGTAGGACCTAATTCCCCTCCCCCTCCGGATAGCGGGCTAGGCTGGGGAGCTCCCATTCTTACCAGTGTTTGCTGCTGCTCTATAATATCTACATATATCCCATTCATGAGCGTAGGATAAGGCCAACGAAGTTGTGTATAAGAAACCCATACCTTTAGACCAGTGCTCCTCTTTTCCTCGCTACCCAACAGCACCTTCATCTAAATTCATAACAGCCCCAAAAAAATCATCCAACACTTTCAATCCCCCTTCTTCCATCTTTCAGAATGCAGTTCACTTCCGTCGCCGTTCTCCTCACCCTCGCAGCTACCGCTCTCTCGGCTGCTGTTCCCGTCGAGAAGCGTGCTCCCTCCGGCACGTAAGTTGTTCATTCTTTTCCATATATTCAGCTCATTACTTAACGTGTACAGATGCCCCCCAATTACTGATCACTCCCCAACCACCTTCCTCCCCGACGACTCCGACTGCAACGTCTTCTACATCTGCGACCACTCAGGCCCCGTCAAATTCAATTGCCCGGTGGGTCTGCATTTCAGCCCCACGACTTGGGTTTGCGATTTCCCGGCGAATGCTGGATGCCACTAGAGTGTGGGGGATTATAATGTAGTGGAGGTATTTTACATGCATATGAAGGGCTGGTTATGGGAATAGACGCATTATTAGATTGGGTTGGGCTTACTGGCTTTCGTCATTTATTATCTATAATATATACACATGGTTTGTCGGCTCGAAGCATTCTCATTGGTTGATGGCGGTACGTACCATCTTACTGTGGCAAATTACAGAATGCTCATTGGTTGGCATGTGGTCTTTTTCGGTCATGATTAGTGAACTGTGGCGCTTTGCTTGAGTGTGGCTCTCGCAACAGCTATTGGTCAGCAATCCGAGCTGGCTAGATACAATCTGGGTGGGCTGGCTCTCAACTTGCTGGAAACGATCTAGACGCGTTGGCTGGATGCGATCTAGACGGGCTGGCTCCCGGCTGGCTAGATATGATCTGGACGGGCTCGCCCTCTGGTAGTTAGACGCGATCTGGACAGGCCGGCTCTCGAATGTCTGGAGCCGATCGAGACGGGCTTGCTCTCAACTGGCTGGATACAATTTGGATGGGTTCGGCTGGCTGGACGTGATCTGGACGTGCTCTGGACGGGCTGGCTCTCGAATTTCTGGAGACGATCGAGACGGGTGGACGGGCTAGCTCTCTGCTGGCTGGACATGGTCAAGATAGGCTGGCTCTTGGTCAACTTAATATGATATGGACGGGCTGA